>OJMH01000026.1_pt1 | contig 213124 bp, 189 predicted proteins | sample 1597111 | NCBI WGS metagenome assembly OJMH01 (sample SAMEA2452115, study PRJEB22498) | human gut metagenome | reverse complement strand
GTAAACATCAATCTTCTATAAGGTTATGTTGGCGCAGGTATTGCAAACGTGCCGCTAAACAAAATTTGATGGCATACAGTTGGAAATGCTTTATAACTTTATATAATGCATATCGCAGACCGAAGATTGTAGTGGAAGACCCAAACGACAAGATTCGCAACAAATTAAAAGATTTTAACTTTCTATTATCTTGTTGCCCGCGTGGAAGTATAAACTATCAAGTAATCCAACGAAAAAAGGAAGAGTGGCTAAAATCCTTAAAACTCGAAGAAAATAAAATCTTGGATGACGAAGAAACGTAAATGTAAAATATTTAAGTAGAATTCATTTGCAAATTTTATCTTATAGTAATAGCTTTGCCCTTAGAATTGATCGTATTTAAGGGCAAAGAACTATTATAAATTGAAGGGATACATTTTTAAAAGTATGTAAGGTTTATGTTCTTATATTTAGCTTAATTACCCGAAATGGATACAAAACGGATACTATAATTGCTTGACTAATAATGTGGGAGGTGATAGAATATAGGTACACAAGAAGGTGTTTGAAATTAAAAAGGTCGGACATAAAATAATATTTATTTGTTTTGAATTATGCAAGTGATTCTTATCAAATGAGAGTGATTTATGTAACACATTTTTAATATTTGGATGCCCGAAGGTAAGCGCACGGGAGTAGTGGGCTTTGTCGGGCTATTATTATACCTTCTTGTAGTAATACTATAAGGAGGTTGTTTTTTATGAACAACGAAAATTTACAATTTATTCAAGAGCAGTTAGAGTATGATTTTATTGAACCTAAATTATTAAGACAAGCGTTTACAAGAAAATCATATTCGGAAGAACACAATGGTACGTATCATAATGAGGTTTTAGAGTTTTATGGCGATAAAGCTTTGGAAATTATTGTTATGAAAAAGTTGTCGGAATACTTTGGTGAAAAAACTCAAAATGATAAGTATAGGTCAAGTAAGACTGAAGGAGAACTTACAGAAATTAAGAAAAAACTTGTTTGCAAGAAAATGTTATCTAGTCGTGTTGATTTATTTGGTTTTGAAAAATTTCTCTTAATGGGGAAAGGAGATATATCTCAGAATGCGCAAAATCAAGAATCAGTGAAAGAAGATTTGTTTGAATCTATTATAGGAGCTGTTGCAATTGATAGTAGGTGGGATTTTAAAGAAATCGAAAATGTAGTCGACAAGTTGTTAGATGTTGAATATTTTTTAGAAAACGGTTTTCAAAACGAAAGAAATTATGTTGATTTAATCCAAACTTGGCATCAAAAAAAGTTTGGAGAATTACCTGTTTATGATTATGTTGAAGATGAAGATGGCTATGAGTGTTCCTTAATGTTATATGAAGATGAAGCACCATTTGAAGGATATGGGTATTCTAAAAGGGCTGCGAGAATGGATGCTGCTCAAAAAGCTTATGAATATTTAGAAGAAGAAAATGAGTTGGTTTTGCCGATTGATGAAGTAGGCGAGCCAAATATTGATAGAGCAATCAATCAGCTTCAAGAATTATATCAAAAAGGATATATAGGAGAGCCTTGGTATGATTTTAAGGAATCCTATGATGAAAATGGGAATCCTGTTTGGCGCTGTGAGTGTCACGTTGAAGGTCGAGAAACGTATTGGTGGAGAGAGCACTCTTCTAAAAAGCAGGGAAAAAAATTAGTGGCTTATAGTATGCTTTGTGAAATTCTTTGTGTGGAGGAGTAATATGAGACTTAAAGAATTGAGGTTAAGCAAAGGCGTTACACAAAAAGAAGTTGCAGATTCAATTTGCTGTTCATCTAATGATTATGCAAGGTATGAAAGGCAAGAGCGCGAACCAGATATCGATACATTAAAAAGGTTGTCTAGATATTTTGGCGTTAGTGTAGATTATATTATTGGGAATTCGGACAAATAGATATAAGAAATGATTAAAAAACCGTTGGCTATAAGATGCTAGCGGTTTTTGCACTATTATAGTGATAGGGTTTGCTTTTGATAACAACAACTCTCCTATTTTAACTAAATACGCACAAAACCCCCAATAAATGTAGTGTTTTGCGGTAAAATGGTAAAAATTAAAGATTTTATTACGTATATTACAAAAATTACTTAAATTACGCAAAAACCGTTGACATTTGTTCGTAATTTGAGTAAAATAAGTATAACAAGATAAGGTGATGATAGTAATGGAAGATTTTTATTTGAGTCAAGCCCTATTTCGAACGCAAGAAATCTTAGACAACTTTACAAATGAAAGAAGTATGCAAATTAGATTAAAGACGTTAACGGAAAATGGGCGTGTTGAAAAAATAAAAAATGGTCTTTATGCGACGGTCAATTCGTTGACGGGCGATATTTTTGCAAACCGTTTTGAAATAGCATCTGCGCTTTTTGAAAATGCTTGCGTTGCATATCACTCTGCATTGGAATTTCACGGGCTTGGGAATCAAATGTTTTCAGAAGTGCAGGTTTTTACCGAGAAACGCTATAATCCCTTTATTTATAACGGTCTTGAATACAAATTTTTCTCTTATACCGCAAAAGGCGGAATAATGCGTTTAGAACAAAATGCAGAAATAGTCGTTACCGATTTAGAAAGAACGGTTGTAGACTGCATTGACCGTATTGACCTTGCCGGTGGACTTGAAGAACTTGTTACAGCGTTAAACGGCATAACGCATCTTGACGAGCAAGCGATATTAACTTATTTAAAAGAATATGATAAGAAATTCGTTTATAAGAAAGCGGGCTTTTTACTTTCATTACTCAAGAAAGACATTCTCTCACAAAACTTCTTTGATATATGCAAGCAAAACTGCTCTATAAAATTAGAAGACATAAGCGAAAACAAGAAACTGCCGAGGAAAACGGATAAGTATTGGGGACTTATGTATCCCGAAAAACTTATAAACACGGAGAACTGATATGATAAACCTATCGCAAAAAAACGTAGTTAAAATAGCGAAAGAAACGAACTTTATAAAAGATAACGTTGAAAAGGTTATGCGCCTTGCGGATATTTTAGAGTTTGTGTTTACGTCTAAATGGAAAGATAAACTCGCTCTTAAAGGTGGAACGGCAATCAATTTGTTTTATCGTGAACTTCCAAGACTTTCCGTTGACATAGACTTAGATTATATTGGCGATACGAAAGAAGAAATGGAAAAGGATAAGGAAGAACTGTGGAACTTTTTGCAAATGGCGTTATTCCAAAAGAATTATTCGCTTTCGCCACAAAGCAAAAGATATTTCGCTTTAGATTCTGCCGTATTTCAATATATAAATAATGCGGGAAACCGTGACAATATCAAAATTGAAATAAACTATCTTGATAGAAAGCACATTCTTCCACTCTGTGATAAGCCTATCAAAACTCCCGTTGCCGAAAGTGATACGTGCGTAAAAGTTTTAAGCGCTTGTGAATTGTACGGAAGTAAGCTTGCTGCTTTAATTGGTCGTTGTAAACCGAGAGACATTTACGACGTTTACGGGCTTATTGAAAGCGGTATTATTGAAGATAAGGAAATGCTTAAAAAGTGCACAATCTTCTATAACTGTATTGGTGGTGATGCTAGTATTTACGACGTTTCCCTTGATATTTTAGACGGTGTTACCGATAGAGATATCAACAGGCAATTAAAACCGATGCTTAACAAAAACTACCGTTTCAAAAAAGATGCTGTAATCGCTTCAATAAAAGAATACTTGCAAGAATTGCTTGTGTTTAGCGATAACGAAAAAGAATTTGTTAAAGAGTTCGCTAATAAGAATTATCGCCCCGAGCTTTTATTTGAAGATAAAGATATTGTAGAACGCATCTCTGCACACCCGATGGCATTGTGGCGCGTTAGAGAAAATTAAAAATTTTTATAAATATGACAGAAATTGTCATATTTACTGTGCTAAAATCAATTTGATTTTAGCAAGAAAGGAGAAAATAGTTATTTGTTATGAGTCGTTGTTTATATAACAGCAGTTTTGAAAAATTCATTAACGCTGATGAAAATTCAATATTTGGTGCGTTGTGTGATAATTATCACGGCGATGCTTTGACAACTACGAGAGAAGCGTGGAAGTCTGAAATTTCTATAATAAAGGGCGTTTTATCAAAGTATGATGATAAAAACGGACAGGTTATATTCGAATATGATATTCCGCGTCTTGGAAAGCGAATTGACGTTGTTTTACTTTTCAAAGGCATCGTTTTTTGCGTTGAGTTTAAGGTCGGCGAATCAAAGATTTTGGAGGCAGACATAGACCAGGTTCTTGACTATGCGCTTGATTTGAAAAACTTCCATAAGTTTAGTCAGAACAATCTTATTGTCCCGATTTTGGTTGCAACGAATTATCGTAATTCTTCTACAGACATAAGAATGTCTGTTTATGATGATAGAGTGGTTAATCCTCTCGTTACAGGCGAAAGTGGGATTTCAAATTTAATATCGAAAATTTTAGAAAAATATCCAAACGAACCTGAAGTCAATTCAGATTGGATAATTAGTCCGTATGCGCCAACTCCTACAATTATTGAGGCCGCGAAAACGCTTTATGAAAGCCATTCGGTAGAAGATATTACAAGGCATGAGGCGGACAAGGTTTCTACGGATGCAACGATAGCATACATTCTTGACGTGATACAAAAGAGCAAAGCGAATAGAGAAAAAAGTATTTGCTTTGTAACAGGTGTTCCCGGTGCCGGTAAAACTTTAGTTGGGCTTGACGTTGCCGTAAGACAAACGTATCAAGGACAAGACAAGCCTATTGAGGAAGAAGGCGCGGTCTATCTTTCGGGTAACGGACCGTTGGTTGCAGTATTGACGGAAGCGCTTGCAAAAGATAATTATCAAAAATGCCGTGAGAGAAGCGAAAGTAAAAAACTCTCCGATTCGCGCAGAGAAGTAGGCAAGTTTATTCAAATTATTCACCGTTATCGTGATAATATGCTCGCAAAAATCAAAAATCCCGTTGAAAACGGCGTTTTAGAAATTGATACTGAAAAGGCGGTAAGACTTGCAGAATCCGGATATGGCGAGGTTGAGCACGTTGCGATTTTTGACGAGGCACAACGTTCTTGGACGCATAAAAGACTTGCAGATTATCTTAAAAGAGGTGGAACGTACGGTAATAAATTAAAAGTTCCTAATTTCCCTATGTCTGAGGCGGCGTTTTTGATTTGGTCGCTTGACCAACGCGAAGACTGGGCAACGATTATTTGTCTTGTTGGCGGCGGTCAAGAAATTAACACGGGCGAAGCAGGTATTTCCGAGTGGATTAACGCGCTTAATGAGAAATTCCCGCATTGGAACGTTTATATTTCGTCGAAATTAACGGAAGCGGAATACGCTGGAGGTAAAGTAAACGAATTGCTTGAAAAGAACGATAAGGTTACATATTCTGACAATTTACACCTTGCAGTTTCCTTGCGTTCTTATAGAGCAGAAAAACTCTCGGCGTTTGTTCACTCTTTGCTTGCGATTGAGCCTACTGCGGCCGATTTATATAAAGAAATTAAGGATAAGTATCCTATCGTGCTTACAAGGGATATGGAAAAGGCAAAAAGGTGGTTGCACGATAAAGTTAGGGGAACGGAACGAACAGGAGTTCTTATAACAAAGGAATCGGCAAGATTTAAGCCTTTAGGTATCCACGTATTGCAGTCAGGTGATGAAAACGCAGTGCATTGGTTTTTGGAAGATAAAATTGATACAAGAGCGTCGAACTATCTTGAAGATGCTGCAACGGAAATTCAAGTTCAAGGTTTAGAGCTTGATTATACTTGCTTGCTTTGGGATGCCGATATGCGATATGAAAACGGCGAGTGGCGTTTTTATAGATTTAACGGGCAAACAAAGTGGGTAGAACAAACGCCAACAAGTGAAAGTAAGCAAGATTTAATAAAATATATGTTAAATGCTTACCGTGTTTTGCTCACACGCGCGAGAGCTGGTATGGTGATTTGTGTACCTGAAGGCAATGGAAATAAAAATCCGAGTGGTTTCTGGGAAGATAGTACACGTTTGCCTGAATACTATAACGGCACGTATGAATATTTGAAGAGCTTAGGAATTGAAGAGATATAAGAAGTAATATTGATTTGATATTACATGAATGGAGAATAATGAAAACCATGGATAATAATATTGTACTTGAAACAAAACTTGTATCCGATATTAAAGGAACTTTCTATGTTCCGTCATATCAGCGTGGCTATAGATGGGGTGAGGATGAAGTAAACCGTTTGCTTGATGACGTGTTTGTTAACGGAGAAAAAAATTATTGCTTGCAACCTATAGTTTTAAGAAAGAATGAAAATAGATTTGAACTAATTGATGGTCAGCAAAGACTTACCACGTTATACCTCATATACAAATATTTGAACGATTTTGGAGCGATGTTTTTTCCGAAGCCAGCGTTCAATCTTGTTTATGATACAAGGGAGCAATCGGCAGATTTTTTAAATAACATTGATTTTTCAAAACAAGAAAATAATATAGATTTTTGGTTTATAGTAAATGCATATAAAACAATAAAGACTTGGTTCGAAGTTGAATCTCCACTGCGTGCAATGAAAATGTTTCAATACTTTAAAGAACACGTTAAGGTAATATGGTATGAAGTTAGTGCCGGCGATGATGCAATCTCATTGTTTACTCGTTTGAATATCGGCAAAATTCCTCTTACAAGTGCAGAACTTGTAAAAGCTATGTTTCTCAGCCGTGATAACTCCGAGAATATGGACAGAGAGAAACAAGAGGAAATCTCTCTGCAATGGGATAATATCGAAAAAGAGTTACATAACGACTCCATGTGGTATTTCCTCACTGATAATATAAATAACAAGTATCAAACTCGTATCGATCTTATACTTGACTTGATTTCAGGTAAGAAAGAAACGAGGAAGGAGAAATACTATACCTTCTTCAAATTTGATGAAATGCGTAAAGAAAAACCGTTAGAGGATATTTGGAGAAAAATTCAGCAGACTTTCCTTATTCTCAAGGATTGGTTTGAGAATCACGAATTATATCATAAGATAGGATATCTTATCGCTTCAGGCACAAAAACACTTCAACAGATATTTGACGAATCGGAAAATAAGACCAAAAATGAGTTCAATACGTTGTTGAGTGATTTTATTAGAAAAAGCATCGCAATCAATGGAAACTACTCGGAATTAAGCTATGAGAAACAATTAGATTATAAAAGAATCAGCAGACTTCTTCTCTTGTTCAATGTCGAGTCCGTTAGACAAAACGGCGAGAATTCTCAATGGTTTCCTTTCGATAAATTCAAATATAGTAAGGGCAACCAAGTAACATGGAGCTTAGAACACATTCACGCTCAACAATCGGAAGGTATGAGAACACAAGAGGTATGGAAAGAATGGTTGGTTCGTCACATACCTTCGGTAAAGGTTGTTGGACAAAATCAAGACGAGCTTATTGCTGAAATGCAATCCGCTATAGTAAAAGAAAAATTAGAGCGTAGCGAATTTGATGCAATACAACAAAAAGTTCTTGAAATACTCTCTGTGTCAGGAAATACAGAATATTTGCACTCGATTGCAAACCTGGCTTTACTTAATACTGCCGATAATGCAGCTCTCAATAACTCAACATTTGATGTTAAGAGAAACGCAATTATAGAGATGGATAAGCGCGGTCAGTATATACCTTTCTGTACGAAGATGGTATTTTTAAAATACTATACGCCTTCCGAACACAATCAGCTCCATTTTTGGGGGCAAGCAGATAGAATAGCATATGTCAATGCAATAAACACTGTTTTGGTTGAATACTTGCGAGAAAAAATCAATCTTGAAAAGGAGGATTCAAAATGAGCACCACACTTCATTCGTTTATGGATATATTTGAAACGGAATTTGATGCTAGCGAAGAAAAAGTGCAGCTCAAAAAAATAGCTATTCCTCTGATTCAGCGTGATTACGCGCAAGGGCGTTTGGATGGAGATGTTAGCAGAGTAAGAAGCCGATTTTTAGCAGCTCTGTACGATGCCATAGTAAACAAGCCCATAACATTGGATTTTGTATACGGAGATATCGATGAAAAAGGGATCATGACACCTTTGGATGGACAACAGAGATTAACTACTCTGTTTCTTCTGCATTGGTATGCCGCAAAAAAAGAAAATGTATCGGAGGAAGAAAGTGAATTTCTCGGTAAGTTCAGCTACGAAACACGATACAGTGCGAGATATTTTTGTGCTGAACTTGTACAGTTTCAACCTACTTTCAAGGCGAAATTATCGGCAGAAATCATTAATCAGGCGTGGTTTCCGTTGGATTGGAAGAAAGACCCCACTATTAGTTCGATGTTAGTAATGCTTGATGCTATCGATGAGCAGTTCAAGGAAGTTGCGGATATTTGGAGCAAACTTAAAAACAGAGCCATTACATTCTACTTCTTACCCATAAAAGACATGGGGCTTACTGATGAGTTGTATATCAAAATGAACTCTCGCGGCAAACCCTTAACCATTTTCGAACATTTTAAGGCAGAACTTGAAAGAGAGATCAGAACGCTTGACGAAAAGACCGGAAGTAAAAACGCGGATAGAATAGTCGCTAAAATTGATAAAGCGTGGACAGATTTGCTTTGGCGTTATCGCAACGGAGGTTCGGGTGATTCTGCCGATGACAATATTATTGACGATGAATTTTTAAGATATTTCAAATTCATCTGCGATATTATTTGCTACAGAAACGGAAAATCACCGCAAAGCTACAGCAATGATATCTTTGAACTGTTGCACTTATATTTCTCTGCCAAGGACGAAGAAAATGCGCTTAAAAACATTATAACACTTGAAGCGTTCTTCGATTGTTGGTGTAATATTAGTAACTTTAATACTCCTACCCAATTTCTTGAGTCCTTTATGAGTTTTAAGCAAGCACAAGGAAAAATCATTGTAGATTCGAGATATAAGGTGGATATCTTTGAAGATTGCATTCATTCTTACTCTGATAAATCAGGCAGACTTCGTCAGTTCCCGTTAAATAGAATAGTTCTTTTGTATGCAATCACCGTATATTTGCAACATCAGCAAGATGTGCTTTACGATGATTTTGTAAGAAGAATAAGGATAGTCAATAACCTCATCCAAAATTCCGAGGACGAAGTTTCCGACAGACTTGATCGAAACAGAATCCCGGCAATCTTACAAGCGGTTGATGCAATCATTCTTACAGGCAATATTGACGATACGCTTGAAATCAACTTCAATGTTAATCAAATTCAAGAGGAAAAAGAAAAAATTGTATTCTTAACCGAGAATCCAAGCAAGTGCAATGTTATGTTTGCTCTTGAAGATCATCCTATGCTCAAGGGGCAGATTAGTATTGTAGGACTCGACAATATCGACTATTATGACCGATTTGTTTCGTTGTTCAAGTGTTCGTGGGATAAAATCGACTGTGCTATGATGACTTTTGGAAATTATGGTCAGCAAGAAAGAAACAACTGGCGTTATCAGTATGCATCAAAAGCAATGCAGTTGGCATGGGATGAGTTGTTCCATATGAGCGCAAATAAAGGTTTTGAAAATACTAAAAAAATTCTTATTGCATTGCTATCTTCAAATACGAGTTTTGACAATGGTATATTAGATTCCATTATATCGAATTATATTGCGGAATGTGAAAATAACTCTATTTATCCGTGGACTTATTACTATGTAAAATATTCGGTATTCCGTCCAGGAAGCTATGGAAAGTTGAGTAATAATGATATTATTTCTAAACCGTATCTCTTCTCTATTATGCAGACAAAATCTCAATGGTCTCAAAATACGTATATACCATATTTAAAGGAAGCTGATGACAAGCATTTGTCACGCGATAGTATGGGGCAACAACTTGATTATCCAGACAAATATATTAAGTGTGAAAATAATGCGTATTTAGTTTATGAAAAAGAGAGCAATAAATTAATAGAAAAAATTGAAATTAGTCAAAATAACGAAGGGGTAGATACGGAAGATAGAATTATTAAATTGAAAAGATATTTGTCACCTGTAAACGATTAAGAGTGGAGTATATACAAATGGTAGAAGTTGTCGCGGCTCTTATATGGGATAAGGATAAGTTTTTGATTTGTCAAAGACCTGCTAATAAAGCGTGAGCGTTCCTTTGGGAGTTTGTTGGCGGCAAGGTCGAGAAATGCGAAACAAAAGAACAAGCTTTAATCCGTGAGTGCAAAGAAGAATTAAATATTACGCTAAACGTTGGGGATGTTTTTATGGAAGTTGTCCACGAATATTCCGATATTACCGTGCATTTAACGTTGTTTAATGTAACGATAGCCGAAGGTATTCCTCAAAAACTAGAGCATAACGATATAAAGTGGATAGAGCCGAAGGAAATACCTAACTATGATTTCTGCCCAGCAGATGAAGAGATTTTAGAGAAACTTAAACGGGGTACTACAAATGAGTAATGGTAGAGTAGCAGCATTGTCTGAAGGTTTGACATATCAAGGAATTATATTTTGGCAATACGCATTTAAAATGTTATTGACAGATAATGAAATTGCTTGTGTTACATACGAGGAACAGAAAGCATCTCCTTGTGACGATGTTGTTGTATATTATACTAAAACCTTACAAGAAGAGAATTTAAGTTGTTATGATGTTGAATATATACAGTGTAAGTTTAAGGTAGATGATTCAAATTCAATTAAATTTTTAGACTTAATGGATCCGAATTATTATGGTAACAATGAATCTTTCTTTAAAAGGGCCTATGTATTTTATAAAAGTTTAGGAAGTATTAGATTTCCTTGCTAAGTTAAGGTTTTATTTTGGTAAGAGCGTAGAACAAGAGCGAGAGCAATTAAGTTTTATATGTAAATCTCTAGGCGTGGTATATGATCGCTCAAAAATGGGAGATTCACTTTCGGATAGAAAAATGGAAAGAAGGGAAATATTATTTAGGAGATTGGCATTTGCATCCATATAGTTCCCCAAGTGCAAGCGGGCAAGATGTTTCACAATTGATCCAAAATTCGCGAGACGGTAGTTTGAAATGCCCAGAGCCAATAATGGTTATCATAGGCGGGAAAACCAATATGGAAATTAATCTATACATTTGTTTTCATGGGGTAGTTAAAGAGTGTATAGAGATAGATAATTAGCAGATGTTGTACTCATAGTTATTAGTTAAAACAAGAAAGAACATTAAAAATAAAGGAGAATTTACAAATGGAAAAAAGTATGCAATGCGCAGTAGAAAAATTTGTAAAAGCAAAAGAAAACGGGCTTTGTTTAATAGATATGCCCACGGGTTCTGGTAAGACGTATCTTACTGGTAAAATTATAGGCGGATTTATTCGTGAAGAAATTCTGCAAGACGTTAAAACTATCATTTATTTAACTCCACAAAAGAAGAATATAGACGATATTTTTAATGACGTAAAGCGTGATTTTTCAGATAATCCGTCTCTTTTTGATGCAAATGTTTTGAGAATCTATGCAAATTATGAAAGTGTCTTAGATAAGTTTTTGGAGGTTTACGATAAAATCCCTTATGCGATTCAAAATAAACAGTCTTGTAAAGATTTGAAAAAGCAGATAGAACTTTATAACGATTTGCTAAATAGAAATATTCCCAAGGATATTTTAGATAGCACGCTTGCGGAAATAAGGAAGCACTATGAGGTTGCGTTTAGAAAAGATTTAGCTGAAGAATTATCAAAGATTGCGAAAAATAAACGTGAAAAAAAGATAAAGCTTAATAGTAAAGAATATTCGTGGATAAAAGTGTTATATCCTGCTTGTTTAACAGAAGATAGAAAAGTTTTATTTATGACGGTTGATAAGTTTGTCTCAGGAAATGATCCAATTATTTCTAAATCATATCGTTTTATTTCGCACTCCAAGACAAAAAATTCATTAATTTTTATTGACGAATTTGATGCTACTAAAGACGTTTTACTTAATCAGGAAATACAGAATTGTACTGATTACAAAATAGATTTAATAAAGCTATTTTCTAGCATATCAAACACATTAAAAGGCAGAGAATTTCCTTTATCGATATTTGCCAATTCTTTGGATGAGGACGATAAAACAAGTTCTATTTATCAGTTCAACAAAATGAAAAAACACTTTGAAGGGGTTGAGGAGAAGTATAATTTAAATTATTTATTCAAATTAGATTCTCAAGAAGAAAGTGATAGATATTTCTTGTTTGATGATTACCAATTACATACGATAACAAATTCCAAAACTGATAAAAAAATAATTTTAGAAGTAAATAAAAAGAAAAAGCAAAATACAATTTCCATCTCTAAAGATAGTGATGATGGAAAGTTTTATCGTACAATTTATTCAATTAAAAATGCAATAAATGTATTTATAGGTTGCTGCGCAAATATGGCAAAGGTTTATATGAATCATTATAATGATGATGCGCGAAAAACTCATAGAGATATGATGGAAATTGACCAAGCGGTTAGTACTATAATTGATTTGTATAATTTAGATTACGTTATGGCTAAAAATATTACTGCTATGATAGTTGATAATATTTCTATTCCTGTTATAGATAGAGGTAGAGACGTGTTTGATACTGATTTCTATATGAACGGGTTTAGGTATTATGATTTTAAGGACGATATATCCCATAACGAGTCAACAACAATGGCAATGTGCTATTTAGATAATACTCCGGAAAAATTTATGCTTTCTCTTGCAAGTAAGGCAAGAGTAGTTGGTTTGTCGGCTACTGCTAGCATTGAAACTGTTACGGGAAATTACAATATAGAATATTTAAGTGATAGGCTAAATGATGATTATTATGATATGCCTACTGATGATAGAGAAAATATTCAAAACTATATTAAATCGCGTCTAAATAATAGTGATAACATTAACGTAACGACAGAAAGTTTAGATGAAGTAAAGTCAGACAATCTAGAGGATATTCTTGCTCAATTATTTAATACGGACGAAAATATAGAGTTGTTCACAGGGAAACTTGCTAGATATCAACAAACAGATAAAAGAGATCCGTTTTATAACGTGAAAAGAATCGTTAAGGCAATGAAAGCTGTAAGGGCTTTTATTGAAAATAAGGCTTCTAAAGTTTTATTAGTAATGACGAATAGGAACGTTGTAGAATATAGCGAATATAATATATTTTCTGAAGAAATAATTGAAGCGTTGATTGATTCCTTGTGCAATGAAATGGAGGTAAGCAAACCGAAGGCACACTACTTAAACAGTTCAGAATTTCTAGATCAAAAAGAAGATTATAAAAAAGATATTCAGCTGGGCGAAAAGGTTATATTGTTTTCCAGCTACAATACGGCAGGAACCGGACAAAACCTTCAATATGAAATAGATAACAAAGAAATGGATATTGACTCGCTCTATTTGGAACTTCCAACAAATATTTTAGTCAATGTTTCAGAACTTAGGGAAGAGGCTAGTTTGATAAAACTAATTTATCAATATGAAACATTGAAAACAAGTGGAGAAATAACAAAAAATACAGCATTTGGTAATATCAAATCTGCGTTTAGACGATTAATGACGGCAAATAAGACCGACCATTTTGATTATTATGCTTATAAAGCAGAATCTATAAATAATCACATAGTAAAAATAATTATCCAAGCGGTGGGTAGAATTTGTCGTACAAAAAACAAAAATATAAATATAAACATTTATGTTGACGAAGAGATTTTTAAAAACGTTGACTTTACTGTGGCTTTTAAAAATGATAGAATATTAAATCCAGAATTTAGAAAAATTTCGGAATTGAATGTAAAAACGAGTCCTAGTGATACACATATTAATTTAAATAAGGCTTGTGATAGAAATGCTCGTGTAAAAACGCGCATAGAAAATATTCTTAATATAAATAGAACATCTTGGAGTGATAAGGATGTAGAACAGTGGAATGATATGCGAGAATTCGTATTGAAGCATCCCACAATTTCAAAATCAGAATTAACTTTAGAAGTAAAAAAACATTATTCTGTTAGAGATTTTTACCTTGAAGCGAGGGATGGAGAAGTAATAAATCATTATTTATATATTAATGATGAAACCGAAGCAAAACAAATACTTTATGATTATAGTTTAGAGAAAAGAAAAAATACAATCAGGATAGATGAATATGGTACTAGATTAACTAATTTAATACGTATTCCTGCGGTTAAAAAGGTTTTTGAAGAAAACGGTTATGCTACATCTTTCAAAAGTAATGATTGCATGATATTGCCGGTAGTTTATCAAAACATTTATAAAGGAGCACTTGGAGAAGTCGCTGGTAAGGCTATTTTAGAGGCTAATGGCATCAAATTATCCGAAATTACAGATGTTACTAAGTTTGAAAAATTCGATTTTTGTTTAATGGCAGATAAAGATGTTTATATCGATTTTAAAAATTGGTCAGAGCAAGATAAAGTAGATAGAGATGAGTATAGAAAAAAGTGTTTGGCTAAATTAGACAAAATTGGAGGCAAAAAAGTATTTATCATAAACGTGGCGGCTAACAACTTTCAAATTCATAGTAGTTATAACAATAAAATTATTGAGATTTCAAGTTTGTGTAAAATAATGCCTAAATCAGAATTGTTGTATCAATTGGATGAAAGAGATATGAGCAGGGTTATTAGATTGTTATTGGAGGCTTGTAACAATGGCAATATGTAATCAACTTAACGTAAGGTTTAATCTCCAAGAAATAGATAATACATTTGATTTTTATTTAATTAATACCACGGAAAAATATATCCCGTTTGGGGCTAAATGTTTAGATTTTGAAACCGGCAAAATAGAAAGCTTAGCTTTTGAAAATGGAAAATCATTGTATCTAATGTTAAAAAAAGAAATCCTTTCAAAAATGGATTTGGTTAAACAACTAGACAATGAAAAACTTTATGTAAAAAGAATTAATTCATCGGGAATTCCTAATTATATTTTATTTAGGTTGTTTTTGTATTCGTTGAACAAATTTAATTCGGAAAATTTAAGCTTTAATAATTTAACTGGAAAGTTTTATATTTTTAAACCAGAGTGGATGAAGAAAAATAGAAGTTCTTTTACCGCTTTAGGTATAAATGTGGACGCTGACATGAACATAATTGTCGAGGCTGATACTTTTGCCAAATATTCATTGTTTAAGAAAAATAAGAAAATAAATGAGTATCCAAAATATATTTTTAGCAATAAGAATTGTTCATTAAAACGCGTTTTTGATATTACGTCAGATGATGTTTATATAAAGAAAGGCATCTATAATAAAAAAGCAGAAGTTCCCTTTTTTACTATGAGTAGGGAAGGCTTGAAAAACAATAAGGTTTACTATTTGTATCACGTATTAAGATTGTTAAAAAGCAAATATAGTAAACTAATTGAATTCTCATTTGATACAATTGAGATTGCTAAGACTATAGGTGTTGAACGAGATAATATGTTTATGAATTATGCGTTGCAAGAAATTAAAGGAATGGAAATTAATCTTGTTAACGTCGTTGATGGGGCAGAGTATGAAGAAGAATTTGGTGCTCTAACAGATAAAATACAGGAAGCTATTGGCGTTTGTGGTATAAAAACAAGTAAGAAAATTGAAAAGGATAAAGCAAACATTTTACTTATTCACAATAAGGAGTACTATGAGCAATTAGAGTATTCCGATCCTTATAAAAACTTTGAACGTTCTACTATAATTCAATGCATTACAGTTGAAGATAGTGCGGAAAAAATTATAAATGACAACGAAGCAATTATAAGTACAATAATTAAGGAAGTTGTTATCAAAAATGACATTTTAAATAAAAAAGATATTTCGTTAGATAACTGGGCATCATACGGCTTTACGTGCGACTGGATATTTGGAAAAGAAAAAGGTGGGAAGCATTATTTTATAGTAATTCATCCTAACGGAAGTTTTGAATTATATAATAAATTAGATGACTTTTCTTCATTTGATATTGATATATTAAATGAATGCTCGGAATATTTAACTGATAATAAGGGTAAAGAAAAAACCATTATTGCTTCTACTGATGGAAATATTAATGTCATAACAAGAACGAATAGATATCCGTTGCCAGAGGAAGAAATCTTTGAACAAGAAATACTAAGCCGCAGTAAAGAAGCTAGAGATAGATTTTTATCTGGGGTTGTAGATATAAATCTTTATGAAGATGGTTTGTATTACAGCGTGGGCATAAAAGGTAGTGGCATGAATACAAAAGTTATACGTGCGCCACATTTATACAAGGTAGAGGTTGTTTCCGGCAAAAACATCATAGAGAATATTTTATCAACACTGAGTGCAACATTTGTTAAATATAAATCATTTACGGTGTTGCCGTATCCCGTCAAGTACTTAAACGAGTATATTTTGATGATTGAAAGGTTGCTGTGATATTGGCAGATAAAATGTATTTAGATTTTTGCAATAGGATAACCCATGATACGATTCCAAACGGGAGTAGAAATTAAGAAATTTAGCTCAAAATGCAATAGAAGGACTCGGTTAAAATGAAAAAAGGGTATAGAATTATTTCAATTGAGGCGGCGGATATTTATCGGCAAGAGCAAGAAAACGGCGTTAGCGTTGGGTATAAAATGCCCGAAAATAAAAGCGACGCCTATTTCCGTTTGTTCAAAATCTATTTGGATTACTCGCGAGACCTTATAGAACTTGAAAAGGCGTATATAGTAAATTCTAATCGTTTCAAGGATTTTATGCTTAAAGGAGGTTCTCCTATAGGATTTGTTGAAGAAAATAAAGAAGGAAAAATTATTGTGTTCGGTAAGAAATTCGCAAGAAAATAGTAAAAAATGAAAGAGCGCGTTTTGGTGGTAAATATTAAAAATTAGAGTTTTCCCTTTCATAGAAAGGGAAAGGCTTGCCAAAAATTTCAAAATAAGTAATCGGCGTAATAGAACCCGTTTTTCAAAAGCGTGGGAATTAAGGCTCGACAGTGATAAACTGTCGGGCTTTTTCTACGTCCAAAAATACAATTTAATATATGGGTAAATAGGCTGGTTTCGTCGACATAGCGAGGAACGTATTTGTCTTGCCAAATACACGATTTTTCAAATCGCCTCGTTAGGGGAAACCCCTAATACCCCAAACAACAAAAAAATAAAAGGAGGAGAAATTATAGGAAGGAGAACAAGACCATTTGCCTACAATTTTAGGGCAAGCGAGCAAGAGAAAAATTTCAGAACGTGTTCGCGCAGGTCAAAAAATCAGTAGAGACAAGGACGTTTTGTATGGAAGCGGTAATATTCTTGGTTATGATAGGGACAAGGCGAAAGGAACTTACGTAATCAACGAAGAACAAGCCGAAACGGTGCGTATGATTTACGATATGTATTCGGCTGGCAAAGGAATATCTCAAATTCGTGACGAGATGATACGGCGTAAAAGAAAAGATAGTTCGGGGTTAGTTAGATGGGAGAACGCAAAAGTATCACGAGTACTACATAACTCAACCTATAAAGGCTATCCTGCGCACTTAAAATCACGAAGAAATAATTTCCTTGACCAAAAGATTATTTTAAACCGTGACGAAGATACCTATCTTTACGTAAAAGGCGATTTTGAGCCGATTATATCCGAAGAGCAATGGGATAGATGCAAGCAAATAAGAGAGCAACGTACAAGGTATAGAAAATTTCGCACGGAAAACGGGGAAGTTCTTCACAAAACGGGCATTCACGAAAGTAGCGACGTTTGGACGAAGAAATTAAAATGTAGATGCGGTTATAAAATGCGCAAAAACAAATGGCACAAGAATAAAAACGGCGAAGTCATCTATGGATATAAATGCTATAACCAACTTAACTATGGTTCTAAGGATATTAGAATTGAAGCAGGGCTTGACGATTCAAAAAGTTGTAATCTTAGAGAAATATGCGATTGGAAATTAGAAATGATGGCAAGGCATATTTTTGCAGGGTTATGGGGTAACAAGAAAGATATTCTAAATAACGTGTCGTCTTTATATCAAATCGGTGTGTTTCAAGAATATCAAAAAGCGGCGGAAATTAAGGCAACGGTTGATAAAGAGATAGCAAAGTTAGACGAAAAACTAAAACGCTTAACTCGTATGCGCTTGGAAGACGAAATCCCGAAAGAATCTTACTTAGAACTCAAAAAGGAAATTGAGCAAGAGAAAATCGAACTTAAAAACAAAAGGCGTATTCTTGATGTGGGGATGGTTCCAAACGAAGACGGGGAAGAAGAACCTGCAAAAAAAGTGGAAGACTTTTTGTTGTCGAAAATGGATTTTACCGAACACTACGTAGATAGAGAAGTGATTAAACAGTTCGTTCATACCATTGTTCCCGTAACGGAAACGTGCTTTCATTGGTATATGAATTTTGACTTAATTGACGTGCCAAACGATATGAAAAAGTTAGTATGGGAATTTACGATTGATTATAAATCGGCAAGGTCTTATAGAAAGGAAAAGAACGGTATGCTTAGACCAAATCAATGGCAAGATTTAACGGTAAAGGTGTTTATATAACATAAGAATGATAAGGGAAAAACTTAAAAAAATTAAAACTGAATACAACCGCTACGGCGGATAAATATAAGGATAACAGTATCGTGATAACAGCCTAATATTAAACGGGCAATTTGTCACTAAGGGCAAAAGATAAATAGCACAAGCTGCAATTCGTGCAAAGAAAAAATAGTTTTATCTATTGAATAAAAGAATAAAACTCCATTCGACTGAATGGAGTTTTTTAGTATTTATTGATAAAAAGTGGCAAAATGGACGCAAATTCTCAATGAGGTGAAACATGGAAATTGCAAGAAATAAGTATTTAGAAATAGGATATTTGAAGGAATAAAAGAATTTTTGCTTGATCTAATAGTTTAGAATTATAAAATACACATTTAAAAAAATAATTGAAATATTAACAAAACACAAATTTTGCGTCTTAAAATATTGTTTTTGTTGGAATGTCTTAAAACGTAGAAATTAGCAGTTGCCGACAATTTGTCAACAACTTAAAATAAAAAGTATTATTATGAAGAAATTGATGAATAATTCAATGATTTATTCTAATAACACAAATAAAATCATAATTTTTAATGATAATCAATATTAATAACTGGTGAATATTTATCGTCTAATTCTTTAATTTTATCTTGAATATAAGTGATGTAATCATTTTTTTCTAGATTGCTAAATGAATAAGGAATAGATAAATCAAAAATGACATTGACATTTTTTTCTCCTTGAGTAATTCTTAAATCGTGAAAAGAAACATCCTTTTTTGAATCTTGAATTAACTTTGTTAAATAAGCATGTAATTTTTTAACTTCTTCATTATCTACTGAAACGGGATCCATATGAATGACCATATGAATATATAATTCATCTTCAATCTTTTTTTCTAAAGCATCAATGAGTTCATGAATTTTAATGATATTGGCTTGATCTGAAACTTCAACATGAATAGAAGCCATTTTACGACCAGGACCATAATCATGCACAATTAAATCGTGTGTTCCTAAAATTTCTTTTTCTTGTAAAATAATATTTTGGATTTCTTGGATTAATTCATCACTAGCTTTAGTTCCTAAAAGTGTTTTACTTGTTTCTATCGTTAATTTAATGCCATTATAAACAATTAATAAGGAAACCAAAATCCCCATTAATCCATCAACAGAAAAAGAAACATATTGACCAATAATCAAAGAAATTATAACCAAAGAGGTTGTTAAAACATCACTTAGACAATCAAAAGCAGTCGCTTTTAAGATTAAAGAATCAATTTTTTTACTTAAATATCGATTATAAGAAAACATCCATAATTTTAATAAAATGGATACGCCTAAGATGATGACTAAAACAAGGTTAAAACTGGATGGTTCTTGTTTGTTTAGTAATTTATTCACTGAAGAAATCAATAATTGTGCTCCCATAAAGATGATAATAAAAGAAACAATTAAAGAAGCAATATATTCTATTCTTCCATGACCATAGGGATGTTCTTTATCCGGTTTTTTGTTGCTTAGTTTGGCACTAAATAAACCGATAATCGATGAAGCCGAATCAGATAGATTATTTAAAGCGTCAGAAAGAACACTAATACTTTTTAAAATCAAACCAATGACTAGTTTTAAAATAAATAAAATAAAATTGCAGATAATTCCTAAAACGCCACCTAAAACAATATAGGATTGTCTGACTTTTTTATCTTTTACATCATTTGCATTTTTAATGCATTTTTTTACTAAAAATTTAATCATAATTTTTCCTCACTATTTTATTATATAACAAATTGATAAAAAAGTTTAGATTCAAACAAAGTTATGTTACAATATAAAAAACAAGAAGGGGATTTGAAGTGAAAAAAATGTTGAATATTCTCCTTTCAGCCATTGCTGCAGGAATTTGCATTGGCATTGGAGGAACTGTCTATCTATCTGTAGTTGGAATCAATAAAATTGTGGCATCTTGTCTTTTTGCCTTAGGGTTATTTACAATTATTTGCTATCAATTTTCCTTATTTACAGGGAAAGTGGGATATGTATTTGAAAATAAACCGCGATATCTTTTGGATTTAGGAATGATTTGGATTGGTAATTTTTTAGGAACGTGTCTAGTTGGATTTTTATTTCGACAAACGCGATTTTTTACTCCTGAAATCCAACAAACAGTGAATGACCTCATTCTTTCAAAACAAAATGATTCTGTGCTGAGTATTTTGATTTTATCTTTTTTTTGTGGCATGTTAATGTATATTGCAGTGAATACACAAAAAAAAGAAAATATTGCACCAGTATTTAAATTGATTGCGATATTTTTCTGTGTAATGGTTTTTATTTTGTGTGGTTTTGAACACGTTGTTGCAAATATGTATTACCTTGCAGCTTCAGGACAATGGAGTTTAAAAATCATCCTTTATCTTTTATTAATGTCTCTTGGAAATGGATTAGGATCGATAACCATTTGGTTTTTTGAACATGTATTGAAAAAGAAGGAAAACTAAAAAGTTTCCCTTTTTTATTTTTTAAAAATAAACAATCCTTTTTTCTTCTATTTGTGATATAATAAAGAAACGGAAGTGATCAAATGAATAAAATTGATATTAAAGAAATTATTAAAAACACCATTGATGGTGATACCTATACAAAAGCTTACGAAGTTTTTTCTAACAAAAAAATTATTTTAAAATGTAGGCGAAATGAAAAAGATGAAGATGTTTACGAAGGAATGGTTTCAGGAATGGGGAATAAAAGTTATCCTGTTAGTGCAACCATTGATGCCAAAGGGAAAGTTATTCATGCCTCTTGCGATTGTGATTTTTATTGGAATTATGATGGATATTGTAAACATATTTTAGCTTTTTTATTAAAAATTAATGAAGTGACCAATAAAAAAGAAGTAAATCAATTGACTTCTCTTTTAAACTTTTATAAAAAAAGTGTTAGTTTAGATATTCAACTTACTCCGATTTTTCATATTTATGGCAAAGAAGTAGGAATTGAATTAAAAATTGGAAAAGGGAAAACGTATTTTATTAAAAATATACCTGAATTTTTCGACAATATCGAAAAGAATTTATCATTTAAATATGGCAAAGAATTAGAATTTGTACATACAACAACCGCATTTAATAAAGAAAGTAGAAATCTTATTGAAGACTTAAAAGATTATATTGGGTATCGTTCGATAGAGGGAAAATCGTATTTTGATAATAAACGAAAATGTAGTCTTCCTCAGATTGTATTTAAAAAATGTTTAGATGCGCATTTAGATCAATCTGTAGAATTAGTATTAGATGAAGCCAATTATGAATTAAATTATACGAGTAGTGAATTTGATTTGAATTTAGTTTTTGAAAAAAATACCTTATTTATCGAAAACAAAAAGCAAATGCGTGTTTTTATGGTCGGAAGAAGTTACTATGTTATTCGAGATAAAAACCTATATTGTTTAGACAATGTCAATAATCCGCACGTTGTTCCGTTAGTCATTGCTTTATTTCAACAAGATTTAGTTTTTAATAGTAAACTATATAATGAATTTTTTACTTATATCTATCCACAAGTGGTCAATTGCATTACGATTATTAATCGAGAAGAATTTGAAAAATACAATAATTGTTCGAATTTAGATGCGGAATGTTATTTAGATTTTAAAAATCATTCTTTATATTTAAAATATAAATTTATGTATCATTCTTTAGAACGAGAAGAGGCCATTAAACAAGGATATTTTCCAAATATTGCTCAAGAAGAAAACTTTTTTGAACAATTAGCCACATTTAGTTTTTTAAGGACGACAAAAGAAAATGAATACATTATTGATGATGAAGATTGGGCTTTGGATTTTTTAAAAAACGATTTACATAAATTAAAAGAATATGCAACAGTTTATATCAGTGATTCGATTAAACATTTATCTTTTAAAAAGATGAACTCAACTGGCGTTGGCATTCGTTTTAATAACAATTGGTTAGAACTTGTCTTTAATGAAGAAATCATTGCCTTAAAAGATTTAGATGAAATTTTAAAATCTTTAAAAGAAAAGAAAAAATATCATTTATTAAAAGATGGAACGATTTTAGATTTACAAGATAAATATATTCAAGATTTAAAAGATATTATTGAGACGATAGGAGTTCCTGCATCAAAATTACAAAAAGAGATGCAAATTCCTTTATTTAAAATGATGCGATTTGAGTCAATATTTGATCAAAAAGCAATTCCTAAAGAAATTGAACAATTTTTATATGATTTAAAAAATTATAAAAATAAAAATTATCCTTTAAATCCAAAACTTGCTTCTGTTTTAAGAGATTATCAAAAAGAGGGATTCCGTTGGCTATATAATTTAGCTAAGTATAATGTTGGTGGTATTTTAGCTGATGATATGGGACTTGGTAAATCCTTACAAATTATTTCATTACTCAGTTCTTTTAAAACAAAAAATCCCAATTTAATTGTTGCCCCTTCTTCGTTAACCTATAACTGGTATAACGAATTTAAAAAATGGGATGAGCAATGTGATATTTTATTAATTACAGGAAATGGACAAGTTCGTGAACAACTCATCAAAAATATTCAACCTACACAAACGATTATTACTTCTTATGATTATTTAAAACGAGATTTAGAATTATATCAAAACCTTCAATTTCATTTTATGGTCATTGATGAAGCACAAAACATTAAAAATTTTGCTACAAAGAATGCTGAAAGTGTTAAAGAAATTAAAGCCATAACCAAATTTGCTGTTACTGGTACGCCTCTAGAAAATTCTTTGGCTGATTTGTGGTCCATTTTTGATTACTGTTTACCTGGCTATTTAAAAACGTATGAAATATTTAAATATGAATACGAATATGATATTGTTAAATTCAAAGATACCGCAAAAATTAATCGTTTAAATAAATTAGTTGCACCATTTATTTTACGTCGAATTAAAAAAGATGTCTTAAAAGAATTGCCAGACAAACTAGAGCAAGTTGTTTATGCCAAAATGGATCAAGAACAACAACAAGTTTATCATGCAACCATAGAACAAGCTAAAAAGCAAATTATGGAAAATAGTTCTAATAAGATGTATATCTTTTCAATGCTTACGCGACTAAGACAAATTTGTTGTCATCCAAAACTCTATCTTCAAGATTATCAAGGTGAAAGTGCAAAATTGAATCTTACTTTAGATTTAGTTGAAAATAGTATTAGTGGAAATCATAAAATCTTAATCTTTTCACAATTTACAAGTATGCTTGCCATTTTACAAGAAGAATTGCAAAAAAGAAACATTCAACCCTTTGTCTTAACAGGAGACACTCCTGCCGAAAAAAGATATCAAATGGTAGAAGAATTCAATCAAAATTCAGAAATTAAAGTCTTTTTAATTTCTTTAAAAGCGGGAGGAACAGGTTTAAATTTAACAGCAGCGGATACGGTGATTCATTATGATCCTTGGTGGAATTTAAGTGCCGAAAATCAAGCCAGCGACCGTGTCCATCGTATTGGTCAACAAAAAAATGTACAAATTTTAAAAGTGATTGTAAAAGATTCTGTAGAAGAAAAAATTCTTAATTTACAAATGTTAAAAAAAGATTTATTTAATTTAGTCATTGGCAATGAACAAGAATTTGTATCTAAATTAACATTAAATGAATTGTTATCTTTATTTAATGATTAAAGGAGAGGATAGAATGATTTATACGGATTTAACAAAAAAAGCTTTAAAATTATGTTTTGAGGCGCATAAAGATCAGGTTGATAAAATAATTAAGCTAATTTCTAATATTAATATCACCACTTACATATAATTTAGTGGTGATTTTTTTATGAATATTTATCTTATTGGCATTAAAGGAACAGGGATGTCCGCTTTAGCTTGCTTACTTGCTGATTTGGGTCATCGTGTTCGGGGGAGTGATGTTTCTCGATACATTTTTACACAAGAAAAATTAAAAGAAAAAGGAATTATTTGTGATTCTTTAGAAAATCCAAAATATAATCAATATCCATATGTTGTCTTAGGGAATACTTTTTGGAAACAATCATTGGTTGAACAGTTAAAAAAAGAAAAGAAAACGATTTTTACTTATCAAGAAATGATTCGCTATTTAGCCAACCAATATCCATCCATTGCCATTTGTGGAACGCATGGGAAGACAACGACAGCACATCTAATTGAGACAATGTTAAGTGCAAATCATACTTGTAGCTATATCATTGGAGATGGAGAAGGAAAAGGAAAAAAAGATGCTGATTATTTTATTTTTGAAGCCTGTGAATACGAAGATAATTTTTTAAATTATACACCCAATATCATTGTTTTAAGTAATATTGATTTTGATCATGTGGATTATTTTAAAAGCCAAAAACAATATAATCAAAGTTTTTTAACATTTTTAAATCAATGTAAAGATTTTGTCATTCTTAATCAAGATGATGCCATTACAATCGCATTAAAACCTTTTATTCATAAACCATATTATACTTATGGCATTGAAGCACAGGCAGATGTTATGGCAAAAGAAGTTGTTTTTAATGAACAAGGAGTTTCCTTTATCATTGAGTATCAAAATCAACGGTCTGAACGAATGATTTTACCCATTTATGGCAAACATTTATTTTATGATGCCTTATCTAGTATTGCTTTGGGGTTAATTCTTCATCAAGATTTAAAAACAATGATTCAAAGTTTATCTTTTTTTAAACCTGCTCATCGAAGATTCAATATTAGTGAAGTGCAAGACAACGTAATTGTGGATGATTATGGCCATCATCCATTTGAAATTCAACAAACGATTTTATCCATTAAACAAAAATATCCGCATAAAAAATTGAAAGTTGTTTTTCATCCCGATCGGTATAGTCGAATCCAATATTTTTATCAACAGTATGTGGATATTTTTCAAACCATTGATGAAGTCTATATCATTCCATTTATAAGTACTTTACCGCATTCTAAAGAAGAAGCGTTACTAACTCAATTTTTAAAATATCCAAACATTCATTTTATTCAAAAGGATATTTTTGAAAAAGAATACCACGATGTCGTTTTTCTATTTACGGGGTCAAAAGATATGTCTTATTTAATACAACCCTTCTTAAATCATTTATCATTGAAAAAAACATATAGATAAAGGAACAATTTCATAAAAATTTTATTGGATTTGAAATGAATTTCAATTTTTGTTCAACTTTTCTTATTTGATTCATTTTACTAAAAATGACCGCATTTTTGTAGTATTATAATAATTGAAAGATGGTAGATATCGTGTATAAAAATGAAAGGGAATTTGTTGAATATAAATCTGTCTTTAATGATAGTCTTACCAAAGAAATTGTTTCGTTTTTAAATACGCATTTAGGAACGATTTATATTGGTATTACCAATGAGGGAAAAATAATTGGTGTACAAAATCTTGATGAAACGTTGAGAAAAATTAGTGATATTATTACGGATCAAATTTTACCAAATCCACAAAGTTATATTAAAGTGGTCTCAAAAGAAATCAATGAAAAAGAAATAATTCAAATAGAGGTTAAAAAAGGGAATGCGCTTTATTATATAAGAAAATATGGGCGTAGTACAAAAGGATGTTATATGAGAATTGGTTCTAGTTGTAAAAGCATGACAGAGGAACAAATTGAAAATCTTTATTCATCCTATATTCTTTTACCCGAAAAACAAATGAATGACATTTCAGTTTTAAGAAATGACTTTACTTTTGTTAAATTTAAAAACTATCTTACTGCCAAAGGAATTCATTACAATGAATTCAACTTTTTAAATAATTTTAGTTTAGTTACATCGGATGGTAAATTTAATCTTTTAGGAGAATTGCTTGCCGATGAAAATAAGATATCTATTAAAGTTGCAGTCTTTAAAGGAAATGATAAATCATATTTTCTTAAAAGAAATGAATATGGGAATACTTGTTTGATTTATGCGTTAGAACAAGTATTGAATTATTGTGAATCTTTAAATGAAACTTATGTAGATTTAAGTGTTAGTCCTAGAAGAGAAAAAAAGATGTTTAGTTTTGAGGCTTTTAAAGAAGCGTGGATTAATGCATGTGTGCATAATAAATGGGTAGATGGAGTTCCACCAGCAGTATATTGGTTTGACAATCGAGTAGAGGTTATTTCTTATGGAGGAATTCCAAAAGGGTTAACAAAGGAAGAATTTTTATCTGGTAAAACAAAGCCGGTAAATCAAGAGTTAATGAGTATTTTTTTACAATGTGGTATTGTGGAACAATCGGGACACGGAGTTCCGATTATTGTTAGAGAATATGGAGAAAATGCTTATAGATTTTCTGAAAGCTCAATAACCGTAGTTATAAAAAAGGTTTTATGGGAGAAAATGTCGCTCAAAATGTCGCTCAAAATGTCGCTCAATCTAATGTTGAAACAGCATTGATTCAGTTGATAAAGAATAATCCAAAAATTACAAGAAGAGAAATGGCTTTATTATTTGGAAAGTCTGTAAAAACAATAGAAAGAGAAATAAAAAAATCTTCTAAAATCAAATATGTGGGTACTGGAAAATCAGGCCATTGGGAAATCAAAGATTAAATTTAGTAAAACTTATATAAAGTGAGAGATAAACAAACTCACTTTTTTTAATCAAAAGAAAAAAATAAAACTATCATTTATTGAACTTTTATGAATAAAAGCAAAATAAGTTTCAAAGCATCTCTTTTTTGATGTTTTACATAACTTACCATTAAAAAAAATAAAAAAATATGTTATACTTTGATTGGTGATTTTTTCATGGAAAAAGAAAAAGTTTTAGTCAGTGCTTGTCTATTGGGTAAAAATTGTAAATATGACGGCAAAAACAATAAAAATGAAAAAATCATATCGTTTTTAAAAGATAAAGAAGTTATTCTAGTTTGCCCAGAAGTAATGGGTGGTTTATCAACGCCTAGACTAAAAAGTGAAATTATTACTTTAGAAAATCAAATCAAAGTCATCAACGAAAGAAACCAGGATGTTACTTCTTATTTTGTTCAAGGAGCAAAAAGTGCTTTAAAAATTGCTTTAGATCAAAAAATTGATTATGCAATTTTAAAAGAAAAGAGTCCAAGTTGTGGCTTTAAAAAAAGATATGATGGAACTTTTTCTAAAACAATTATCGAAGGAAGCGGCATTTTTGCTCAACTTTTAAAAGATTACCACATTAAAATTTTAACAGAAGAAGATTTTTAGGAGGAATAAAAAAATGAAAAAAGGAAGTTTACTTTTATTATTATTAACGATTTCTTTGTTGAGTGGATGTCAAAATACAAATATAAACTCATCTCATTCAAATACGATGCCTTCAAGTTCAACAACATCCAATTCTTCAAGTTCTTCAAACTCTTCAAATTCATCAAGTACGTCAACGACAAATCCTTCTGAGGATATAGAAAAAGAAGAACTAGATCAATTGTTTGAAGAAGAGGCCTATATTCCATTGGTAATTACTTCTTCAATATCTTTGCCTCAAACGCTTCCTACTTATCATTATCCTCTTGAATGGGAAATCATCGATGGACAAGAAACATTAAATTTATCAAACTTTGTCTTATCTTTAAAAGATAATGATAAAATTGTGGATGGAGTTCACGCTATCCAAGTATCTATTGACGTTTTAGATTATCAATATACCTATTATTGTACCTCTCATCATCAAAATTATCATCAACTACCGATTATTGATATTCATACCGAAAATGAAGCCTTTCCTGAAAATAAAGAAGATTACGTAGATGGTACAATTTCAGTGATTAACTACGAAAACGAAGAATATTTGATTGATATATTAAATGCCGAAATGGGCATTCGTTTACGTGGAAATTCAACGATGGCAGCATTGAAAAAACCATTCCGCATTAAATTTGAAGAAAAGCAATCTCTATTTGGTCTTCCTAAAGCAAAGAGTTGGGTTCTACTTGCTAACTATTATGATAAATCAAATCTTCGTAACTATTTAGCTTATACTTTTGCAAATCAATTAGACAATTTAGATTTTCAACCTTCTTCCATTTTTGTAGAAGTACGTTTTAATGATGATTTTTTGGGATTATATCTTTTAAGTGAACACATGCAAAGTGGAGAGGGAAGAGTTGATATTGAAGATGATGTGGATAGTCAAGGATATCCTAGTTATTTCTTTGAACTTAATGAAAGAGCAGATGATGCAGAAGAAAATTTAACTGAAGATGTCGACTATTTTATTACCGATTATTCTAAAAACTTCATTTATGAATATAAATATCCGGAAGGAGCAACCGCAGAGCAAAATCAATATATTAAAAACTATATGATGGAAACAGATCAAGCAATTATGAATTTAGACAATTATGAAGAATATATTGATGTTGATTCTTTTATTGATTATTACATTGTTCAAGAATTATTTAAAAATGTAGATGTTGGTTCAACTAGCCAATATTATGTAAAATATGCAAATGGAAAATTACACATGGGGCCTGTTTGGGATTTTGATATTAGTTTAGGTGTGATTGGTGGCCCTGATTACAATCGTTATTTGTCAACGGATTTATGGGTTAGAGAAAGAGATTATTGGTATAATTCTTTATTTAATGATCCAGCATTTTTAACACGGGTTCAACAACGATATACGCAAGTGCATGATTTGATATTGAATGTTTATAATTCCATTGATGATTTAACAGAATCGCTACAAGAAGCACAAGAAGCAAATTTACAACGTTGGCCTTTATCTTATTTAAATAATCCTGATTTATGGATTGAAACACATTATCATGAAAATTATTCTTCATTAACCTCTTTAGAACAACACTATACTTATTTAAAAGATCATTTAAGTGCTCGGATAGATATATTAGATCAAGCATATTTATTATAGGTAGAATTTATGCGCATTCAAGATTGGCAAAAATTCAATGAACAACATTTAGTGATTGTAGATAAAGAACAAAAAGAAGAATTGGTTTTATCCTTTTTTAAACATGCTTTTTTGCCACAATTTAAGATATTTACTTTTGAAGAATTGAAACAATTTTTAACTTACTCATTGTCCGAAGAATTGATTTTGCAATTTGCTCAAAAAAATCAGTTAAGCATGGAGAATGCTTGGATTTATTTGAATCATTTAAGTTATATCCAAGAAAATAAAGAATATGTATCTTTTCGTTTGCAAGAGTTGCAAAATTTAAAAAAGAAAAATGCAGATCTTTTAGCTACAGGTAAAAGTCATCTCCAATTTTTAAAAGGGAAAACGGTAGTAGTTTATCAAAATCAAAAGTATTTTAAAGAAATTGAAACACTTTATCAGGTTTATCAATTAAAATGTTTAAAAGTAGAAGAGCCAAAAGTTTCTTTAAAAGAAAAAGAAGTTTTTTGCTTTGATTCTATTGAAGAAGAAGTGGAATATGTTGCTGTTTCTATCGCTCAATTAATTGAAAAAGGAATAAATCCATCTAAAATTAAATTGTGTTATGCACAGGATAATTTAGCTTATCAAATTGAAAAAATATTTAAATTCTTTCGTTTGCCGGTTGTTTCAAAACCAAGTAAATATATTGAGATTCCTTTTTATAAACAATTTTTAGAAATATTAAAACTTCATTCTTCAGTAAAAGAGGCCATGGATTGTTATCAAAAACAATTAGAAAACACGATTGATGAAGATAAAATCCAACAATTGATGACAATTTGCAATCAATGGATTCATTTAAAGCATGAAGATTTTATTTTAGTATTAGAATATTATTTTAAAACGCATACGATTAATCTTTTTCAAGCAGGAATGATAGAAAAAATCAGTTATCATCAAAAAGTATCGAATGATTGCTATGTTTTTGTGTTGGGACTAAATCAAGGAATAATTCCTCAATCATTTAAAGATGAAGATTTTTTTAGCGATGTTGAAAAAAAAGAATTACATTTGACTACAAGCGAGGAAAAAAATCAAATAGAATTAGAAGATTTGAAACGTTTTTTTGCTGAAACAAAAAATCTTTTTATGTCTTACCATTTAAAAGAAAACAACAAAGTTTGTTATCCAGCTATATTGATTGATTTATGGCATTTTATCGTCAAAAGACCGACTTTAAGTATTTATGATTCTTATAGTGCAAGTTATGATCAAATTAAACTAGCAGATGCCTATGATAAAAATACTCAAAATGCAATGATAAAAGTTTTAGAGGAAAACTACCTAATTGATTATTGTCAATATCAAAATCAATTTCGTATTCAAAATCATCAAACCTTCATTGATGCGATTCAAAAAGAAAAAATCACTTTGAGTTATTCAACAATGAATACTTTTTTTCAATGTCCTTATCAATATTATCTTTCACAAATTTGTTTGTTTAAAGATAATCAATCCACTTTTAATCAAGAAATAGGAACGTTATTTCATTTTATCTTGGCGAATGAAAAAGAAATTGGTTTTGATTGGGAAAAAAATTATGATCATTATTTTGATAATCAAAGAATTTTATCGTCAAAAGAAAAATTTTATCTTACAAAATTAAAAAAAGAGTTACAATTTTTAATTTCTTTTAATCATGAAATGGAAAACCATACACATTTCAAAAAAACATTATGTGAGCAAAAATTGTTGGTTTCCTATGATAATCCTATGATTTTACCTATTAAAGGATTTATCGATAAAATGATGATTTATGAAGATAATCAAGCCACTTACTTTGCTTTAATTGATTATAAAACAGGAAATCCAACACTTTCTTTAAAACATTTGCAATTTGGTTTATCCATGCAGCTTCCTGTTTATTTATACTTGGTAAATCATAATAGAAAGCGATCACAAGATTTAGTGGTTGGTTTTTACTTACAAAAAATCATTCCTGAATTGAATAAATATCCTCAAGATAGTAATGAAAATAAACGGACAAATCTTAAACTTCAAGGATATACTATCGCTTTAAAAGATAAAGTTGCATTACTAGACGATACATATAATTCATCACAATGGATTAAAGGTTTAAAAACGAAAAAAGATGGGTCTTTTTATCAAACTAGCAAAGTATTAACATTAAAAGAAATGGAAGATATTTCAAAATTAGTGGAAGAAAAAATCAAAGAAGCGTCTTTTGCAATTTTATCGGGAGATTTTAAAATTCAACCTAAAATTATTAATCATAAAAATGAAAGCTGTAAATATTGTGAGTATCAACACATTTGTCGTGTAAAAGCAAATGATTATCTATATTTATGGATTAAAGAAAAAGAAGGTGAACAAGATGAGTAAAGTTCAATGGACAAACGAACAAGCCTTGGCCATTTCCTTAGAAAATCAAAATATCATGGTTAGTGCAGGAGCTGGAAGTGGGAAAACAGCTGTTTTAACTACGAGAATTGTTCAAAAATTAAAAAAAGGCATTCATGCTCAACAATTACTAGTCTTGACTTTTACTAATGCAGCAGCCGCTGAAATGAAAAATCGTGTGCTTCAAAAGATGAAAGAAGATCCCGATTTAAAAAATAGAGTCCATGAAATAGAACAAGCCTACATCACTACTTTTGATAGTTTTGCCTTATCTATAGTAAAGAAATATCATTATTTATTAAACTTAACACAAGATATTCATATTGTTGACTCTTCCATGATTGATATGCAAGCCATGCAATTTTTAAATATTATTTTTGAAAATCTTTATGAAAAGCAAGATGAAAGTTTTCTAAAAATGATGAATCATTTTACGGTTAAAGATGATAAAGAAATTTTAAATTGTATTTTAAATATTCATAAAAAATTAGATCAAAAAGCAGATAAACAACAATATTTACAAAACTATATGCAAACATATGCATCTAAAGAATCTTTTTATCAATATCAAAAAGAATTTCTTGGTTCTCTTAAAGACATCATTGGTCAAATCAAATTATCATTAGATTCTATTTATCCTGCTTTATCAGAAAAAGAAGAGGATAAATTGAATGCCTATTTTCAATTGTTTGCAAGTAAAGAATATGATGACATTTATGCTAATTTAGCGACCATTTCTACCATTCGGATGCAAACCGATGATGAACATTTAAAAGAACAAAAACGTCGAATGGATCAACAAATTAAAAAGTTGAAAGAACTTTGTTTTTATCCTTCTAATCATGAATTGATATTGGCATTAGAAGATGCAAAAGATTATGAAAAAGTCATTGTTCAAATTTTACTTCAATTAGATTCTTTATTAATGGCTTATAAAAAACAATATCAGGCTTTTGAATTTGTCGATATTGCAAAAATGGCGCTTTCTTTGGTTCAAAATTTCCCTTTTGTGCGGGAAACATTAAAAAATCAATTTGTGGAAATTCTGATTGATGAATATCAAGATACCAATGATTTGCAAGAACTTTTTATTCAACAAATTGCCCAAAATAATATTTATGTTGTAGGTGATGTCAAACAGTCCATTTATCGCTTTAGAAATGCAAATCCAGATATTTTTATTCAAAAATATGCAGATTATCAAAATCATATTGGAGGGACGAAAATTGATTTAACCAGTAATTTTCGTTCCAGCGAAAGTGTAATCCAATTGATTAATACAATTTTTAATCATTTAATGACTGGTTTAATTGGTGGCGCAAAATATAGCCAAGGACACGCCATGAAATATGGATTTTTACGGTATAATGAATGTCAAAAAGATCATCCCATTGAATATATCACTTATACCAATGAACAAAAACAATATAAAGATGAAGATATTGAACTTTTTTATGTCGTGCAAGATATTTTAAATAAAATAAAAGAAAAAATGCCAGTATATGATGCCGATTTAAAAGAATTTAGACCTTGTACTTATCAAGATTTTGCTATTTTATTAGAAAAATCAAAATCTAGCGAAAAAATACAAAAACTATTACAATATTATCAAATTCCAGCAGTAATCTATAAAAATGAAAATCTTTTAGAGGGAGATTTATTCCATGCTCTATACAATATTTTTGTTGCTTTACAAAAAATTAAAGTTAACCAATTAGATACAACATTTTTAAAAGCCTATTATGGGTTGGGACGTAGTTTTTTATGGAATCAAAGTGATGATACACTTTATTTTGAAATTAAAAATCAAACTTATTTTCATTCCGATTTATATTTAAAATTAAAACAATTAACAGAAGATGCAACTTTTTTATCGAACAAAGAAATGGTTTTAAAAATCATTGATACTTTTTCAATATATGAACGTTTAATTTTAATTGGTGATATAGAGGCAAATAGTCATCGTTTACAACAAATGCTATCTATTGCTCAAAATTTAACCGATTTAAATATACCTATTTTTGAAATGGGAAGTTATTTCGAAAACTTAATGCAAGAAAATAAAAAAATTGAAATTCCTTCAGCAGCACCATTAAAAAATCAAGTTAAAATTATGACAATTCATAAATCAAAAGGATTAGAATTCCCAATTTGTTATTTTATTTTAAATTTTTCAAAACAAAATGAAGAGGAAAAAACAAATAAAATAACCTATAGTGAAAAATATGGCATTATTACACCTTTTTATCAAAATGGAGTGGGCGATACGATTAAAAAAGTATTAGCAAAACAAGATTATGATTTACAAGCTTTGTCTGAAAAAATTAGATTATTTTATGTGGCTTTAACAAGAAGTCGTGAAAATATGATTATTATCAATAAAAAAACAACGAATCATGCTAAAAATTTAATAGAATGTAAAACATTTAAAGATCTTATAGATTACATTGCAAGTGATTTTGAATATCAAAAAGAAATGGATTTAAACACACTAGATATTCATTATCGTTATTTAAATGCCAAAGAGGTTGAAAAAGTCAATAAAGAGCAAACATCTAGTATGAATCATCATCACATTGATATTCAAAAATCACCTTTAGAAGAAAAAGAAAAAGCATCTAAGGTTGTTCAACATCTTCTTTCAAAACAAGAAAAAGAAAAAATGGATTTAGGAACAAAAATTCATGAAATTTTTGAACTCACTGATTTTAAACAAGAAAAAGCAACTGTTCCCCCATTAGTACAAAAGTTTTTAAATCAAGATTTATTAAAAAACATTCAACAAGCCAAGATTTATAAAGAATTGCCATTTATCTTTCTTCAAGAGCAAAAGTCCTATTCGGGTGTTATTGATTTAATTTTAGAATATGCAGATCATGTTGATATAATTGACTATAAATTAAAAAATATTGATGATGAGGCTTATCAACAACAATTAAAAATTTATGCAAACTATGTTTTTTATTTATTGAAAAAGCCCGTATTTACTTATTTATATTCTATTTTAGATGGTCAGTTGACAAAAATCGCGGATTAACGCTATTTATTTTAAAAAAAATAGATTATAATATTCAAGGTGTGAGGTGTAAACGATGAAAAAAGATAAAAAGAAACAAAAAGGTGTCATCCAAGAATTTAAACAATTTATTACAAGAGGGAATGTAGTCGATATGGCCGTTGGGGTTATTATCGGTAGTGCATTTACCAGTATTGTGACCGCGTTAACTAATTCCATTTTAATGCCTTTAATTGGCGTTATCCTAGGCGGACAAGCCGATTTTAAAGCATTAAGAATTCAAGCTGGTGAACCAGTTTATGAAGCAGATGGCATTACGATTGCTAAAGATGAATTTGGGCAAGATTTGTATTCTAGTTCCATTTATTATGGTAAATTTTTGCAAGCAGTCATTGATTTTTTACTCATTGCAATTATTTTATTTATCATTGTAAAAGTGATTAATTCGGTTCGTAAAAGAGCTGAAGCTAGAAGAAAAAAAGAAGAAGAAAAAGAACCTGTTCCTCCAGCCGCACCAGTGGTTACAGAACTTGATCTATTAACTGAAATTCGTGATTTGTTAAAAAATGAAAAAGATTCTAGTCAATAACTAGATTCTTTTTGCGATGGGGTGGGAAAGATGTTTAAATATTTTTGCTCTTATTATAAAGATCATAAAAAATTATTTGCTTTAGATATTTTTTGTGTTTTTTTAATGGCCGGAATCGATTTGATTTTTCCTTTGGTAACAAGAAAAGTTTTACAAGGGGAAATTACTTCAACGAAAGTTATTTTATGGATTGGAGCCATTCTACTTGTTTTTTATTTATTACGTTTTGGCTTATCTTTTATTATTGGTTATTATGGACATTACTTAGGAATAAAAATAGAAACGGATATGCGCAAAGATTTGTTTAAAAAATTTGAAACTTTGGATTATCAATATTTTGAAACTAAAAAATCAGGAGAATTATTGACCAATCTAACGACACATTTGCATGACTTATCAGAAATGTCTCACCATGTTCCAGAAGATTTATTCGTTTCTATCATTATGATTGTTGGCAGTTTTATTATTTTAATGTTTATTAATCCCATTTTAACGGCAATTGTTTTTGTTTCCATTATTGTTTTAATCTTTTTTACAATATTAAGAAGGAAAAAATTAATGGCCAGTTTTCGTTTGGTACGAAAAGAGCAAGGAGAATTGGCTTCTCGCATTGGTAGTAGTTTAAGTGGTATTTCTTTAACAAAAGCTTACAATAATGAAGAATACGAAATTAAAAATTTCGATTCTATTAATATGCAATATCAAAATTCTCGAAAAAAATCTTTTAAAGAACTAGGATTGTTTGGTTCAACGGTCAATTTATTAACTAATATTACAAATCTAGTTTTATTGATTGTTGGGTCTATCATGGTGATTCATAGTGAACAAACTCATTTTTATTTGCAAGATTTAGTTGCGTTCTTTTTATATATTAATTTTTTAATTTCTCCAATTACAAAATTAAGTAGCACCATGGAAATGCTACAACAAGGTTGGTCTGGGTTTGAACGATTTTATAGCATTATGATGCTTCAACCGACTATTGTATCAAAAAAAGATAGTATCAAAAATCATATTTTTAAGGGAAAAATTGAATTTAAAGATGTATCTTTTCATTATGGTGAAGATCAAGAAGATATTTTACATCATTTTTCTTTAACGATTCAACCCGGGGAAAAAATTGCTTTAGTAGGAGAAACAGGGGTTGGAAAAACAACGATTTCAAAACTAATTCCGCGGTTCTATGATGTGATGAGTGGAGAGATAAATATTGATGATCACGATATTCGTGATTATGAATTATATGATTTAAGAAATGCTATTGGTCATGTTCAACAAGATGTTTTTATTTTTTGGGGGACAATAAAAGAAAATATTTTGTATGGACGTCCCGATGCGAGTGATGAAGAAGTGATTGAAGCCGCAAAAAAAGCAAATATTCATGATTTTATCATGAGCTTACCTGATCAATATGATACATTGACAGGAGAAAGAGGCGTTCGATTATCTGGAGGACAAAAGCAACGGATTTCTATTGCACGATTATTTTTAAAACAACCTGCAATTATTATTTTAGATGAAGCAACTTCTTCTTTAGACAATGTGACTGAAAAAATGATTCAAGAAGCATTTAAAGATTTATCAAAAGGTAAAACGGCAATCATTATTGCTCATCGATTATCAACGATTAAAAATTGTAATCGTATAATTGTTTTAGGTAAAAATGGAATATTAGAAGCTGGAACGCATGAAAGTTTATTAGCTAAAAAAGGTGTTTATGCACAAATGTATCATGCATCTATGGATGAATAATACTTTTTGCTTTAAACTCTAGTCAATTTGTTTTATAATAAAGTCAAACAAAAAAGGGGTACTAAAATGCATTCAAATTACAAAGTGGATCGAATTATCAAAAATATAAGTTTAAGTGCTATGTTTGTGGTTTTATATGTTGTGATTAATCGTTTTATTGCAATTAATATTGCTGCATTTGGTTCTCCAACATTCATTCGAATCACAATTTCAACCATCGTTTTAATTATAGCCAGTATTGTCATCGGTCCTATTTATGGAATGGCAGTCGGTGTTGTTAGTGATATTGTTGGAGCTTTACTTTTTCCAATCGGAGCTTTTTTCCCTGGGTATACACTTACTTATACTATGGCTGGACTTTTGCCTGGTTTGGTTTTTTATTTTAGTAAAAAATTTAAAATCAAAGATGTTTTTTTCTTTTTGTTAAATTTATTCATTGAAGGATTATTACATATCGGAGCCATCGTATATATTTTAATTGAACAGTCCATTCCTACTTCTTCAAAAACGCAATTTAATCTTTCTTGGCCTTTAATCGTTGTAGCGGTTGTATTATTATTAATTTCATTTGCAACCATTGTTTGGGTTGGCTATCGAGAAATCAAAACAAAAAAGAAAAAATCATTTTATTCTGTTTCTAAAATATGGTTTTCTTATTTATTAATTGAAATTGTTTGTTATTTTTTCTTAAATTCTTTTTGGACTGTCATATTATATGGAACGCCATTTTCTATTTTATTTGTTTTAAAAATTGCCAAATCATTTTTTACGATTCCAATTCATGTTATTTTGGTAATGCCTTTGGTTCGTGTCCTTGAAAAAAGAGGAGTGATTCAAGAAGAACCGATGATTGATTCGACAAAATTAAAAGAAATAAAAAAGAAGCGAATTACTAAAAGAGTAGATTTGGATAAAAAATGACAAAATTTTTAAAACGATTATGCTATACCAATTTTGGTGATAACAATGGTAAAAGTAGAAATTTTTGATGAAGAACATGAAAAAGATTTACAAAAAAGAATTAATGATTTCATTAAAGGAATTGATGAAGAGGATCTCATAGATATTAAATATCAAATTCATGCTTTTTTAGCTGCTTCGAGCGAACAAATTTATTGTTATTCAGCAATGATTATTTTTCGAGTTTCATAAATTTAAAGGAGTGAAGTAGATGTTAAACAAGGTAAAAGAAGAATTTATTCGTCTATTTGGAGAGCAATCACAAGTTCGTTATTTTTTTTCTCCAGGAAGGGTAAACATCATTGGAGAACATATTGATTATAATGGGGGTTATGTTTTGCCTTGTGCTATTCATTTAGGAACTTATTTTGCTATTTGCAAAAACCAAACAACAAAAGTAAGAGCTTATTCCATTCAATTTGAAAGTCAAGGAATGATTGAGTTTGATTTAAAAGATCATAAAAAGAATAAAAAATGGACGGATTACATCAAAGGAATCATTCAAATTTTCCACATAAATTTTGGATTTGATGTCGTAATCGGTGGCAATATTCCGCATAGTAGTGGGCTTTCTTCTAGTGCTTCTTTTTGCACAGGATTAAGTTTTGCTTTAGAAAGTTTACAAAACAATTCTATTTCTAGAGTCGATTTGGCTTTAATGTGTAAAAGAGTAGAAAATGAATTTATGGGCGTTAATTGTGGAATTATGGATCAGTTTATTATTTGTAATGGAAAAAAAGATTATGCTATTTTATTAGATTGTGATCATCTCGACTTTCAATATATTCCATTCAATTTAAAAGAATATGGATTGGTCATTGCAAATACGAATAAAAGTAGACAATTGACCGATTCAAAATACAATGAAAGAAAACAAGAATGTGAAGAAATTTTACAAATTTTGTTTGAAAATGGGTATTCATTAAATCACCTATGCGACATAAAAAAAGATATTGAAAAATATCTTGCTTTATTACCTCAAGAAAATTTGAAAAAAAGATTCAAACACGTAATAACAGAAAATTTAAGAACCATCCAAGCTGCGCAATGTTTAAAAGAAGGAAATATTGAAAAACTAGGAGAGTTATTAACGGCTTCGCATTTATCCTTAGAAAATGATTATGAAGTAACAGGAAAAGAATTAGATACGCTTGTTCATTCTTTTTTAAATCAAAAAGGATGCATCGGAGCAAGAATGACTGGTGCTGGATTTGGCGGATGCGCGATAGCATTAATTGAAAAAGCAAATATTGAATTGGCTAAAGAAAAAGTAAAAGAAGTATATACTCAAACAATTGGCTATGAACCTAGTTTTTATGAAGTAACCATTGGTGATGGAGTAAAAGAAGTAAAGTAGGTGAAAAAAATGGAATTGAATTTAAAAAAATATCATGATGAAATGGTTCAAGAACTTCAAAAACTTGTTTCTTATAAAACTGTATTGGATACTCCGGTTGAAAACGGTCCATTTGGAAAAGGCAATAAAGAATGTTTAGAATATGTTTTATCACTATGTGCTCGTTTAGGAATGAAAGTGAAGAATTTAGATGGATATTGTGGTTATGCTGAAGTTGGCGAAGGAGAAGAAATCTTTGCTATTATCTCTCATCTTGATGTTGTTCCTGAAGGAGAAGGATGGGAATATCCTCCTTATCAAGCAACGATTGTGGATCAAGTGATGACGGGACGAGGAGTTTGGGATGATAAAGGACCGGCTGTTGTATCGATTTATACAATTAAAGCACTGATGGATGCGCAATTTGTTTTTAAAAAACGGGTTCGTCTCATCTTTGGTTGTAATGAAGAAACGGGTTCGCTATGTGTGGAACACTATCTAAAAAAAGAAGGACAAATTACGTATGGTTTTACTCCAGATGCTGATTTCCCAGTTATTTTTGGAGAAAAGACGATTAATAATATCACCATTGAAGGCAAGGCACAAAATAAAGGGAATTTAACTTTACAATCAATTGATGCTGGTGAAGCTTTTAATGCTGTCATTAGTAAAGCAACTTTTAATATTCAATATGGATGCCAACGTTGTAAACAAAAACTATTAGATGATTTAACAATTGCATTTCAAAACTTACATATTGAATGGCATTATAACGATCAAAGTGAAGAGCAAGTCCTACAAATTGTTGTTATTGGAAAGGCTGCGCATGGATCATTACCGATGTTAGGAGTCAATGCCGCTAGTTATGGAATTTATGCATTAAGCCAAACCGAATTAGACAATTCCTTTGTTCAATGGTATGCAAAATATATCGGATTAGAATATGATGGAAAACGTTTGGGATGTTATGCTACAGATCAATATGGAGATATTGCGGTCAATGTAGGCATATTAAAATATCATCAAGGAACATATTTTGTAGGAATCAATTGTCGACTACCTTTTAATATCACTTCTCAAGAAGTAATACAAGCCATGAAAAAAACATTACAAGATGAAAATGTTACAATTCAATTGCCTTATGATTCAAAAGGATTTTTAATTCAAGAAGATTCTTTAATGATTCAAACGATGGTTAAAACTTATCAGCAAGTGACAAAAGATTATACATCTAAACCAAAATGTATTGCAGGAGGAACTTATGCACGACATTTTCACAACTGTGTTGGGTTTGGAGCCAGTTTACCTTTTTCACCAGAAGAAAATATTCATAGTGCGAATGAACGATTAAAGTTAGAGTTAATGGATATTTGGTTAGAAATATATGTTTTGGCCGTACAAAAACTTTTAACAGACGTGCATTTTAATTAAAAAAATAGAATAAAATCTTACAATAAAAAATACAAAAAAGATTCTGTATTGAACCAAATTTTAATTTACAGAATCTTTTTTTCATGATTAAACTTTTTTTATTGTTGGAATTTCATTTTGTTGTTTTAAAGAAAAGTGGAAGGAGCCATATACAAATAAAGAATTTAAACAAATTCGGACAATTATTGAAAGAGCTGAAGCGTCATAAAATGGATGAGTTAATGCAAATCCAAAAGAAACATTAAATTGTTGGTAAACACTATAGGCCAAAAAGAAATATTCTCCGATTAAAACAAATATTTCTAAAATGGATGCAATAATAAAAACTCTTTTTCTATCCATTTTTCCGTTAAATTTTCTATAGAAGAAATTAGCCATGAAGACCATTATTAAAGTAGCTATACAAGCAAAATAACTTAATGAATTAAAAAACAAATAAAGAACAACCCCAAGAATACCAGCTAAACATACACCTAAACTTCCTGTCCAATAACTTTGTTTTTTGGGGTCTCCATATTTTGTTTTAACGACCGAATCAAGCATATTTTGAATTGGAGCGAAACATTCCTCATGTGTTTGTAAAACATAATCTTCAAAAACATAAAAGGGAGCATCACTTGATAAAGTTCGATTACACACTGGGCAAGTATCACAAGAAGGAACGTTATAATCATCTAAAATATGAGTCAAATCAATAATGCAAGAAATGATATCATTATCCGTAGTTTTCGTTGGATTTAAATAGGCCTCTAAAGAAAATGTACCATATTCTATTTTTATAATGGAGGCATATTTTTCAGCAAGTGGAAAAACTTTTCGACTGATTTCGTCGATTAATTCAGGATTAATATTTTTAGACATAATGATTGAAATTTTGATAATTCCATCCACATTTGTCAGGGAAACGAGTCGATTTTTAAAAATACCATAAGATATTTTATTGGATGTTTTAAAATGAAATTCTTCAAAAAATTGATCTAGTATAGATTGAGCCATTTCATTCACCTTCTTTATATAGTATTTTAACAAATATTATAAAAAAAACCTAGTCTTTCCATAATATAAAAAAATCTATAAAACATTAGAATTTAAATCAAGAGCATGAAATGGTTTTAGTTTTACTTATTTTCTAAATTTTGGGATTTTTAACCCTCTATCTTTTATAAAAAAGATAGTGTATAATAATAAATTGAGGTGTTGTGTATGGGTTTATTTATAACAATTGAAGGTCCAGAGGGAAGTGGAAAGACAACGGTTGCTAAAGAAATTACCTCTTATTTGCAACAACAAGGCTATCCCGTTTTATATACGAGAGAACCTGGTGGGGTAGCTATAGCCGAAAAAATACGGGACATTATTCTTGATGTGGACCATACCACTTTAGATGCACGATGTGAAGCACTTCTTTATGCTGCTAGTCGCAGACAACATTTAGTTGAAAAAATTGAACCTGCTTTAAAAGAGGGAAAAATCATTATTTGTGATCGGTTTATTGATAGTTCTTTAGCCTACCAAGGATATGCAAGAGGAATAGGAATTGATGAAGTTTATGCAATTAATTTATTTGCAATACATCATCGAATGCCTGACTTAACGATTTTATTAGATTTAGATCCACAAGAAGGTTTAAAAAGAATTCAAGCCACTCGTTTAAAAGAAGTGAATCGCCTTGATTTAGAAACGCTGGCATTTCACCAAAAAGTACATGAAGGATATGATATCTTAAAACAAAAATATGCTTCTCGCTTTTCAATTGTGAACGCGAATCAAACCAAACAACAAGTTTTTGAAGATGTATTAAAAATTGTTTTAGAAAAATGTAAAGAGAAAAAAATATGCAAAAAATAAAAGATTACCTTCAAAATACACAACCCATTGTTTATCAAGTCTTAAAAAATGCTTTTAGCCAACACAAAACGACGCATGCTTATCTTATTAATGGTCCGAAAGGATCCTATATTTTACCTGTTGCTGAATTGATGGCACAAAGTTTTGTTTGTCAACATAAAGACGAAGACCATCTTGCTTGTGAAGAATGCCTTGATTGCACAAAAATTAAAGATAAAAATTACATTGATTATATTTTTTTAGAAGGGGAAAATTTAAAAAACGATCAAGTTTTAAATTTACAAAAAGAATTTAATAAATCTGCTGTTGAAAAACAAAATGTAAAAATTTACATCATTCATCTCATCGAAAAAGCACCAATTGCTTCTTTGAATAAATTATTAAAATTTATTGAAGAACCAAGCTCTAATATTATAGCCATTTTTACAACGCATTCTTTGTCTTCCATTTTGCCAACAATTACTTCACGATGCCAAATTATTCATTTAAAACAATTTGGACATCAAGAATTAGTGACAAAAATGATGCAAGAGAATATAAAAGAAGAGGATGCCCATTTGCTTGCTTTAGTCAGCAATGATCTTATGGCTAATTTAGAATTAGTGCAATCACAAACATATCAACAAGTTTTAGATATTTTAAAACAAAGTCTGTCTTATTGGAACGATAATTCTAATTTTTTTATTTATTATATGCAAAAAGAGGGATTCCCTTTATTAGAAAAAAATAATCAAATTGAATTTTATCTTGATTGTTTAGAGGCTTGTTTTTTTGAAACGATGTTGACAAAACATCAACAACAACAACCTCGTTTTTTAAGCGATATCATTTTAAAAATGCAGCAAAATGATGCCAATATGCAACAAAAAATTATGAACATTATGATTGCTAAACAAGAATTATTAAGCAATGCAAATAAAATGTTGGTTTTAGATAAACTCTTAATTCAATTAACGGATGGTGATGAAAATGAATGATGAAACAACACATGAAGAATCAATGCCTACTGAAAATACAAAAAATGAAATGCTAGAATATCAATATGTTGTTGGAGTTAGTTTTAAAAAAGCTTTACAAGTATATTATTTTGGTACCAATGATACCACTTTAAAAGTAAAAGATATTGTCGTTGTAGAAACGGCTAGAGGAATTGAACTTGGGTATGTAAAAACAGAAGTGCTACCTATTGAAAATTTACAATTAAAGACAGAAATTAAACCAGTGATTCGAAAAGCAACGCAAGAAGATTTAGACAAACAAAAAGAAAATGAAAAATTGGCTGTTAAAGCACAAGAAATTTGTTTAGAAAGCATTAGTCAATTGCAGTTGCCTATGCATTTAATTAGTAGCGAATATGTTTTAGATACGACAAAAGTGATTTTTACTTATGTTTCTGATGATCGTGTTGATTTTCGTGAATTATTAAAAGTGCTCGCTCAAAAATTACATTGTCGTATTGAATTAAGACAAATTGGAGCTCGTGATCGTTCTAAATCAGTTGGAGGTGTAGGAACTTGCGGTTTACCTCTTTGTTGTAGTACTTTTTTATCTGATTTTGAAGGCATTAGCATCAATATGGCTAAAAACCAATTGCTTGCCTTAAATATTCAAAAATTATCTGGACAATGTGGCAAGTTGGTTTGTTGTTTAAAATACGAAGATGATTATTATAAAGAACTAAAAGAAGGTTTACCAAAGTTAGGACAAAGAGTTCGCTTTAAACAACAAGAATATAAAGTTACAGCGATGAATGTTTTATCTAAGACAATAAAATTAGAGAATAAAGAAGAAAGTTTATCTTTAACTATTGATGAATTTTTAAAGGATGTAGAAAAATAACATGAATCGGCAACAAAGTTTTCTTTCTTTACAATCATGTTTATATGTGATTGCAACACCAATTGGAAATTTAGAAGAGTTAACATATCGAATTGTTGATACTTTAAAAAAAGTGGATGTTGCCTTTTGTGAAGATACACGCGTTAGCTTAAAATTATTTCAACATTTAAAAATTAAAATACCTCTCTATAGTGCTTATGAAAATAAAGAATTAGAAGCTGCACAACAAATCATAACGTTTTTAGAAAAAGGGCAAAATGTCGCTCTTTTAAGTGATGCAGGTTATCCAGGAATTTCTGATCCTGGACAAAAAATCATTCAACAAGTAAAAGAAAAACATTTTCCCATTATTGTATTAAACGGACCTTGTGCACTAATTCAAAGTGTCGTAGCCAGTGGGTTTCCTTTTCAACATTTTTATTTTTATGGCTTTTTAGATGCCAAAAGTGCTAAGAGAAAAAAAGAACTTTTAAAACTAGAAAACATAGAAGATGTCCTTATTTTTTATCTTAGTCCGCATAAAGCAAAAGAAACATTAGAGGACCTATTATCCGTTTTAGGCAATCGACAAATTTGTCTATGCAGGGAGTTAACTAAAAAATTTGAAGAATATATATGGGGAACGATTCAAGAAGTTTTATCCATTGTAGAAACCTTAAAAGGAGAAATGGTTTTAGTTGTTGAAGGAAAAGAAAAACAAAGCAAACCTATTACATCAGATTTATTTTTAAGAATTGATGAAAAAATAAAACAAGGATGTACTAAAAATCAAGCCATTAAAGAGATTGCAAAACAATATGATGTTTCAAAAAATGAACTCTATCAACTTTATCATACAGGAGGAAAAGATCATGAATAAAAAGAAAACTTTTTACATTACAACACCAATTTATTATCCTAGTGGCAATATGACTTTAGGAAACACCTATTCTACGATTATTTGTGATACAATGGCTCGATATAAAAAAGAACAAGGCTATGACGTCTATTATTTAACAGGAACGGATGAACATGGTCAAAAAATTGAACACAAGGCCAAAGAAAAGGGTGTTACACCACAAACTTTTGTCGATGAAATTGTTGCTGGTGTTCAAGCTCTTTGGAAAGATTTATCCATTGAAAATGATGACTTTATTCGAACAACACAAATACGACACATTGAAGTGGTACAAAAGGTTTTTTCTTATTTTTTAGATCGTGGAGATATTTATTTAGGACATTATGAAGGATGGTATTGTCGTGAATGTGAAGCCTTTTTTACACAAACACAATTAAAAGATGGAAAATGTCCCGATTGTGGTAGAGAAGTGCAACTTCAAAAAGAAGAAGCTTACTTTTTTAAAATGTCAAAATATACGGACCAATTATTGAAATATTATGAAACACATCCCGATTTAGTCATTCCTGAATCAAGAAAAACAGAAATGATTAATAATTTTATCAAACCTGGATTAGAAGATTTGTGTGTTTCGAGAACTTCTTTTGATTGGGGAATTCAAGTGAAAGAAAATCCGAAACATGTCGTTTATGTTTGGATTGATGCTTTATTAAATTATATTAGTGCTTTAGGATATTTGAGTAATGATGACCATTTGTTTCAAAAATATTGGATGCATGGCGATGAAAAAGTGCATGTACTTGGAAAAGAGATTACGCGTTTCCATATCATTTATTGGCCTATTTTACTCATGGCTTTACAATTACCTTTGCCTGATCATTTTTATAGTCATGGTTGGTTAATTATGAAGGATGGCAAAATGTCAAAATCAAAAGGGAATGTCGTTTATCCGTTGCCTTTAAAAAATGCTTATGGCATTGATGCCTTACGCTATTATCTTTTAAGAGAAATTCCAATGTTTAGTGATGGATTATTCACGCCTGAACAATTTGTTGAACGTTATAATACGGATTTAGCGAATGATTTAGGAAATTTATCTCATCGTAGTTTATCGATGATTAATAAATATTGTGCAGGTAAAGTGCCATCTTATAAAGGAGCAATTACCGCTTTTGATCAAGAGTTAGAGCAAACAGGGAAAGAAGCCATTGAAAAATTTATCTATCATATGGACCGTTTTGAAATCAATGTTGCGATTGAACATTTAATGAATTATGTTTCTAAAGCCAATAAATATATTGAAGATACAAAACCATGGGCGCTTGCAAAAGATGAGTCTAAACAAGATGAACTTCATTCTGTGATGGTTCATTTGGCCAATGTTATTTATCAGGTCTGTGTCTTTTTTAAGCCAATTTTAATTGAAAAAGCCAATATGATTTTAGATTTATTACAAGTGCCACAAGAATTAAGAACATATGAAAAAGCCAAAGAATTTGGAATTTTACAAGAAGTACAAATTGTTGAAAAACCAACGCCAGCATTTGTTCGTTTAGATAAAAATGTTGAAGTTGAAAAAATGCAAGCAACGATTTATCAACCTAATTAGGAGGAAAGAAAATGAAAGCAAGTAAAATGTTATTAGGAACGTTAAAAGAAGCTCCTAATGAAGCCATTATCGATAGTCATATCTTATTAATTCGTGCTGGAATGATTCGAAAGTTGGTTGCAGGTGTTTATAACTTTTTACCTCTAGGGTTGAAAGTTTTACATAAGATTGAAAATATTATCCGTGAAGAAATGGATGCCAGTGATGCTCAAGAAATTTTATCAAGTGCCATTCAACCTAAAGAATTATGGGAATTATCTAAACGTTGGGAAAAATATGGACCTGAATTAATTCGTTTTAAAGATCGGCATGATCGTGAATTTTGTTTAGGACCCACACATGAAGAAATTTTTACAGATTTGATTAAAAATGAAGTCAAATCTTATAAAATGCTGCCTTTAAATATTTATCAAATTCAAACAAAATATCGTGATGAATTACGGCCTCGTTTTGGATTGATGCGTGGCAGAGAATTTATTATGAAAGATGCCTATAGTTTTGATAAAGATGATGCAGGATTAGAAGAATCTTATCGGCAAATGTATGAAACGTATCAACGAATTTTTAATCGATTGCAAATCCATTATAAGGTCGTTTTGGCTGATACAGGTTCTATTGGAGGTAGTGAATCGCATCAATTTATGGCCTTAAGTGAAGTGGGAGAAAGTAATATCTTTTATTGTGATGCTTGCCATTATGCAGCGGATGAAGAAAAGGCAGAAAGTAAAGTCGATCATTATAAAGAAAACGAACCAGAACAACCTATACAAGAAGTAGAAACAAAAAACAAAAAAACGATTGAAGAAGTCAGTCAATATCTACATGTTTCCTTTAAAGATGTTGTCAAAACGATGATTTATAAAACGCCTGAAGAATTCGTTGCAGTTTTAGTTCGTGGCGATAAAGAAGTGAATCCGATTCAAGTTTGTAATGCTTTAAATATTGCAGAACATGAACTACAATTGGCTACAAACCAAGAAATTCAAACGCTTGGCAGTGTAGAAGGATTTGTTGGACCCGTCCATTTAAATGTTAAAATATTAGTTGATCAAGAAGTTGCTTTGATGAAAAACATCATTGTTGGGGCAAATCAAGCTGATTATCACCTCATCAATGTCAATTTTAATCGCGATTTTAAAGGAGAAGTCGGTTGTTTTAGAAAATGTCAAGATGGTGATGCTTGTCCTATTTGTGGGCAACCATTAAAAAGTCAAAGAGGCATTGAAGTGGGTCAAATTTTTAAATTAAGAACGAAATATTCCGAAAGTATGGGTTGTACTTTTTTAAATGAAGAAGGAAAAAGTATTCCAATGGTAATGGGTTGTTATGGTATTGGTGTAACACGAACATTAGCCGCAATTGTTGAACAATATCATGATGAACATGGTATTATTTGGCCAATTCATTTAGCTCCTTATCAAGTAGTTATTATTCCGATTAATTATGCTGAAGAAGCACAACAACAATTAGCCGATGAATGCTATGCTCTTTTAAAGCAACATCATGTTGAAGTTATTTTAGATGATCGAAATAGTAAAGCGGGATTTAAATTTAAAGATTGGGATTTAATTGGTATTCCTTTACAAATTATTGTCGGTAAAAAAGCTAGTGAAGGAATTGTAGAATTTAAACAAAGAAAAACGCAAAATAAAGAAGAACTTTCTTTACAACAAGTTGTTGAAAAAATTTTAAATTGTATTTAGAAATAAGGTGTAAAAAAGATGAAGTATGATTATGATGTCATTGTCGTAGGTGGTGGACATGCAGGAGTGGAGGCAGCTTTAGCTGCAGCTCGACTTTCTTTTCGTACGGCATTAATTACCCTAGATCAAAAAAATATTGCGCAAACACCTTGTAACCCTTCTATTGGTGGTCCAGCAAAAGGTGTTGTTGTTCGTGAAATTGACGCTTTAGGTGGACAAATGGGCATTACAACCGATCATACTTATTTGCAGATGAAAATGTTAAATACTGCAAAAGGGCCAGGAGTTCAATGTTTAAGAGCCCAAATTGACAAATTAAAATATCCCCAATATATGCAAGAAGTTTTAAAAAAACAAGAAAATTTAACCATTCTTGAAACGATGGTCAAAAGTTTAATCATCGCCGATGGTCGTTGTGAGGGTATAGTAGATGAAAATCATCATCAAATAACGAGTAAAACGACAATTTTAACTACAGGCACTTATTTGCAGGCCTGTGTTTTAGTCGGACATGATATGAAACAAGAAGGCCCCGATCATCAACGATCGGCAACAGGGTTGTCCCAACAATTAAAAGAATTAGGATTTCAAATTTTACGTTTAAAAACGGGAACACCGCCTCGGATTGCTAAAGAAAGTATTGACTTTAGTCAATGTGAAATTCAACTAGGAAGTTTAGGAGAATATGCGTTTAGTTATCAAACAAGAAACTTTATTCCTGTAGAAAAACAACTTCCTTGTTATTTGATTCATACCCAAAAAGAAACACATAAAATTATTTTAGATCATTTAAAAGATTCGGCAATGTATAGTGGAAACATCAAAGGAAGAGGGCCTCGATATTGCCCTTCTATTGAAGATAAATTAGTACGCTTTGCTGATAAAGAAAGACATCAATTGTTTTTAGAACCCGAATCGGCATCCAATAATTCTATCTATTTACAAGGATTTTCTACTTCCATGCCTCATGATGTTCAAGAAAAAATGGTACGTTCTTTGCCTGGGATGAAAAAGGCAGTATTTTTAAAATATGCTTATGCGATAGAATATGATGCTATTTCGCCTTTACAATTAAAACCATCATTAGAAACAAAAATCATTGAAAATTTATTTACTGCAGGTCAAATTAATGGAACCTCTGGCTATGAAGAGGCTGCGGGACAAGGACTCATTGCAGGCATTAATGCTTGTTTAAAAATTCAAAATAAAGAGCCATTAATTTTAAAAAGAAATGAATCTTATATTGGATTAATGATTGATGATTTAGTTACAAAAGGAACCGATGAGCCTTATCGATTACTCACATCTCGTTCCGAATATCGTTTGCTTTTAAGACATGACAATGCCGATATTCGTTTGCGTCCTTATGGCTATCAAGTGGGATTAATTTCTAAAAAACAATATGAACAATTTTTATTAAAATTAGAACAAATTGAAACTTTAAAAAATGAAATGATGCAACGAAAATTAAAAGAAATTGATGGCATATTGGAATACGCTCAAGATAAAAACATGAGTACCGAACATTTGCTTGGATTAACCGTAGCAGATTTTTTAAAACGACCTGAAGTGCAACTCAAAGAATTGATGCCTTTAATGAATAAAGATATTTCTTTTTATATTCCAGGAGTTATTGAACAAGTAGAAATTCAAATTAAATATGAAGGATATTTGAAAAAACAACAAAGAGAAGCTCAAGAATTAGAAAAAATGGAAAATTTCATCATTCCTGAAAATGTGGATTATGATCAAGTTGAACATCTTGCTATTGAGGCCAGACAAAAATTAAAACAAGTACAACCTCGAACAATTGGGCAAGCCAGTCGAATTTCTGGTGTTAATCCTAGCGATTTAGCGGTTTTAATGGTCTATTTAAAGGGAAAAAGAGGTGAAAGTTGATGACAAAATTAGAATTTTATCAACAACTAGAGCAACAACACATTTTTTTAAGTAATCATCAAAAGCAACAATTTGATCAATATTATCGTCTTCTTTTTCAATATAATCAAGTTATGGATTTAACAAGTGTTATTGAAGAAGAACAAGTTTATGAACGCCATTTTTATGATTCATTAACGATTGCTTTTAATAAAAATTTTAATGGTTTAAAAGTTTGTGATGTTGGCTCTGGAGCAGGATTTCCAGCTATTCCTTTAAAAATTGTTTTTCCTGAAATGGAATTAACTATTATTGATTCTTTAACAAAAAGAATGAATTTTTTAAATGAAGTCGTCCAACAATTAGATTTAAAAAAAGTAACGATTATTACAGCAAGGGTTGAAGAAATGGATGCTTCATTTCGTGAAACTTTTGATATCGTTATGGCAAGAGCGGTAGCACGATTAAATATTTTATTAGAATTATGTATTCCAATTTTAAAAGTAAATGGAATATTTATTGCCATGAAAGGGCAAAAAGGACAAGAAGAATTAGAAGAAGCCCAAAATGCCATTCAAATTTTGAATTTAAAACTTAATGAAACACAAAAATTACCTTTCATTACGAATTTTTATTTTTTAAAACAAAAAAAGACTTCTTTACAATATCCTAGAAGATATAGTTTAATCAAAAAAAAGCCTTTATAAGAGAGTAGTATTGAACTACTTTTTTAATTTTTAAGACAAAAATTTACAATTTTTTTACAAGTTTTTTACGGCATTATGAGGGATTTAATGAATAAAATGCTCTAAAATACAATTGTAAAACAAAAGGAGAATTTTAATCATGAAAAAAACAAAAGTAATTATCACTTGTTTTGCTATGACAGCTTTAATCAGTTTAGCATCTTGTGCAAAAGATGAAGGATTTGATCAAGAAAAAAATATTACTTTATATACAAGAAACACAGATAGTGGAACAAGAGATGGTTTTTTTACAAAAATTGGTTTAGAGGAAGCAAAAGAAGATAACGCTCCACTTGCAACAGTGACGACTGTTGAAAGTAATGGAGATATGATTTTAAAAGTGAAAAATGATGAATATGGAATTGGTTATATTTCATTATCTTCATTAGAAGATTCTGGCTTAATTGGTTTACAATACGAAAACGTTGAACCTACTGAAGAAAATGTTTTAAATGAAAGTTACCAATTGACAAGAAACTTTAATTACGTGACAAGAAGTGAATTTGATGATGATAACAAAAGACAAATTGTTGAAGCTTATTTAGCTTATTTAACAACAATTGAAGCAAAAGCAACTATTATTGCCAATTCTGGAATTGTTGAAATTAGTGCAACCGATCCAAGTTGGGAAGATATCAAAGAAGATTATCCAATTGCTAACCAAGATAATTCTTCAATTACGATTAAATTTGGAGGGTCAACATCAGTTGAAAATATTGCTAAAGCATTATCTGCTGAATTTGCTTCTAAATGTGGAAACTTTAAATATGAACATAATCATACCGGGTCTAGTGATGCATTTAAATATACACAAGGAGAAAATAAAGATGATTCTGCTAAACTAGATATTGGGTTTTTATCAAGGGAATTTAGTGATACTGAAGTTTGTGCAGCAAATACTTTTGGTAAAATTTGTGTGGATGCCATCGTAGCAGTGGTTCATTCTTCTAATCCTTTAAGAAACGTAACGGCGCAAGATTTGGTCAATGCCTATACAGGTGTTTATACTAAATGGAGCGAACTTATTGCATAAAATGAAAAAAGTCGATGCATCTTCTATTAAGAAAAAGACTATTATTGACCAAATTGTCAAAATAGTCTTTTTGGCTATTACAATCCTTTGCGCATCCGTCATTATTTTTATTGTTTCTTTTATTTTAATTAAAGGAATTACCCCTTTTGTTCATCGTTATGAAATTGATGGACAATTTTATTCTGTAAACTTTTTTCGCTTTTTAGGTGGCACGACATGGTATCAATATCCAAATTTGTATTCTATTGGATTCATTGTCATCAATACGATTTATGTCACTTTTTTAAGTTTACTGATTGCTGTTCCTATTTCTGTTTTAACAGCCTTATTTATTAGTAAAATTGCTCCTAAAAAAATTGGGAAATTTTTAAATACCATTATTGAAATTTTAGCTTCTATTCCTTCTATAATTTATGGATTATTTGGTGCAGGCGTGATTACATTATTAGTAAAAGATACGGCTTCCTTATTTCATTATCAAAGTGCAGGAGGGGTATCTACCCTTGCAAGCGTTCTCGTGTTAGCAATGATGATTATTCCAACAATTACAATGCTTAGTATTACAGCGATTCAATCGGTAAAAGATGATTTAATCAAAGGATCTTTGGCTTTAGGGGCAAGTCAAACCCAAACAAACTTTAAATTGGTATTAACCTCGGCTAAATCAGGTATCTTTTCTGGGATTATTTTAGGAGTTGGAAGAGCACTTGGTGAAGCAACTGCTGTTTCGATGGTTGCAGGAAATGCAGATGTAGGGCCAACATTTAATTTGTTTGATACGACAAGAACATTAACGACGACCATGTTACAAGGGTTTCAAGAAACAACGGGCTTAAATTATGATATTCGATTTAGTGTTGGCGTTGTTTTAATTGTTATCATTTTAGGAACAAATATTATTTTAAATATTGCAAAGAAAAAAATTGGGCGAGGTGTGTTAGAATGAAAAAAAGAAAAATCAAAGATCTTATCGCTCAAATTTTAACCTATTTATTTTCTAGTTTTGGTCTTGTCACTTTTATTGCTATTTTAGTTTTTGTTTTTTCGAATGGATTATCCACATTATCTTTTGAAATGTTGACATCGGATTATCATCAAGAAGTTGTCAATGTGAATTATGAACAAGAAAACTACATGCAATTTGAAGAAAAAGAAATTGAAGATTCTTATTTTTCAATTCGCTGGGGAATTGCTTTAAAAGATGCCACGGACAATGTTGGAGAAAGCATTGTTATTGTTTCTTATGTTGATGAAAAATCTCCTTTAAGAGGAACAATGAATCAAACAACAAAAGAAAGTTATGCTTTAAAAGAAAATCAATCTATTACCAAAGTAGTATTAAAGGACCAAGAAGGAAATTTAATTTTGGCTTTAAGTCGATATAAAGCAAAAACAATGGTCGAATTAATGGACCAAGGGGTTATCATTACGGATTTACAAATTACAACTCCTGGAGGAGGAATTAGAGGTTCTTTAATTACGACGCTTTTACTTATTTTGCTTACCTTAATCATTGCTTTGCCATTAGGCGTTGGTGGTGCAATTTATTTATCAGAATATGCTAAAAAGAACAAATTTACAAAAGTCTTACGATCTTTAATTGAAATGACAAGTGGTATTCCATCCATTATTTTTGGACTTGTTGGAGCAACCATTTTTATTCCATTTTTAAATGTAACGATTCAATCGGATGGGCCATCTATTTTAGCTGGAGCCATGACTTTAGCTATTATGCTTCTTCCGATTATTATTCGTACGACAGAAGAGTCTTTAAAAGTTATTCCTCAAAGTTTTCGTCATGCATCATTAGCCTTAGGAGCTAGTAAAACACAAACGATTTTTAAAGTTGTTTTACCGAACTCGATTAGTGGCATCTTAACCGCTACACTTTTATCTATTGGAAGAATTATTGGCGAAAGCGCCGCTTTGATTTATACTATAGGTACAGCCATTAAAGATCAAGTGGCTATCTCTCAAAATTCAACTTCTTTAGCCGTACATATTTGGTCCATTATGGCTGGAGAAAATCCCAATTATGATGGTGCTTGTGCGATTGCTATTATTATTTTGCTTGTCGTTTTAGTATTGAATCTTTTAGTTAAATTAATTTCAAAACGGACTAATCGAATGGAAGTGAAATCATGAAAGAAATTATTAAAGTAGAAAATTTAAATTTGTTTTATAAAGATAAACAAGCTTTAGTTAACATTAACATGGAAATTTTACCAAATAAAGTCACGGCATTTATTGGTCCTTCAGGGTGTGGCAAGTCCACTTTACTTCGTTGTTTTAATCGTATGAATGATTTAATTGAAGGATGTAGAATTGAAGGAAAAATTACATATTTAGGTCAAGACATTCAGACAATTAATCCCATTGTCTTGCGAACAGAAATAGGAATGGTATTTCAAACGCCTAATCCATTTCCGATGTCTATCTATGATAATGTGGCTTATGGTCCACGATGTCAAGGCATTAAGAAAAAATCAATCCTAAATGAAATTGTCATTGAATCTTTAAAAAAAGCAGCCTTGTATGATGAAGTGTCAATGCGTTTAAAAGATTCGGCATTAAGTTTAAGTGGAGGTCAACAACAACGTTTGTGTATTGCTCGTTGCATTGCAATGAATCCCAAAGTGATTTTAATGGATGAACCAACCAGTGCTTTAGATCCGATTGCAACATTAAAAATAGAAGAACTCATTGATGAATTAAAAAAAGAGTATACGATTATTATTGTAACCCATAATATGCAACAAGCGACAAGAATTTCTGACTATACGGCATTCTTTATGCTAGGAGAAGTAAAAGAATTCAATGATACAGATACTCTATTTAAAAAACCACAAAAACAAGAGACAGAAAATTACATTACAGGAAGGTTTGGATAAAATGAAATTACAACAAGAAATTGAAAATTTAAATCAAATGGTCATTAAAATGGCTGATATGGTCGAAGAAAATTTAAAAATTTCTTTTGACTTGCTTTCTGAATATAGTGATAAAAAAGCTTGTTTAATTAATGATGACATTGTCGATTTGCACGAACGTTTAGTCGAAGAAATGTCCATGTCGATTATGTTAAAAGAAAGACCTTATGCTTCGGATATGCGTATGGTTTTAGGCATTTTAAAATTAGTTGAAGATATTGAACGATTAGGAGACCATGCTGAAGATATTCGTGATTTTAGTAAAAAAATAAGTCAAACAGATCCTTGTAAAATTGAAAAATTGGATCAAGCAGTAAATTTTGCTTTAAAGATGGTTCATAATTCAATGCATTCTTTTATTAGTAAAGATTTAGAACTAGCACAACAAACGATTCATGATGATGATATCATTGATGCTTTATATGAAGAAATGATTTCAGAATTGATTTCAAAATTAGATCAAAAAATAATTTCCAGTTCTTGTGCAATCTATTATACACTTGTGATAAAATATATAGAGAGAATAGCAGATCATGCTTCTAATATTGCAGAATGGGTGATTTATATTCTTTTAGGCTATCATAAAGATAAGCAAATATTTTGAGGTGCGCCATGAGTTTAATTTATTCTGTAGAAGATGATGGCAATATTGCAAAAATTATCAATAAAACATTAACTAAACAAGGACACGAGGTCTTATCTTTTTTCAATGGAAAAGATTTTTTTACCACCTTTTATCAAAGAACACCAGATTTAATTTTACTAGATATCATGTTGCCAGATATGGATGGAATTGATATTTTAAAAAAAATTCGAGAAAATGAAAATTATGATGCCGTTGAAATTATAATTTTATCTGCTAAAAATTTATTAATCGATAAAGTAGAAGGATTAGATTTAGGTGCAGATGACTACATTGAAAAACCTTTTGATTTATTAGAATTGATGTCTAGAGTGAATGCACGCTTAAGAAAACACAAAAATATCCATCAAATTATGATAAAGGATATTCAAATCAACATTGCAAGTCATGAAGTGAAAAAAAATAATGTCGTTATTCCTTTGACAAAAAAAGAATTTGAAATTCTTTTATATTTAGCGAAACATTTTAACGAAGTTGTTCCTAGAGAAGACTTATTAAACCATGTTTGGGGTAGTCATGATGCAGGTCTAGAAACACGAACCATTGATATGCATATCAAATCATTAAGAAAAAAATTAAATGATGATAGCATTCAAACAATATATGGAATAGGATATAAAATAGGATGAAAAAGAAAATCACACTGACTTCTGTTTTTGCTATATTTTTATCAATTGCGGCAACAATACTTATGAGTTGTCTTATTTTTGTGCATCAAAGCAATCAAAAACTAGAAAAGGAAATAAAAAACTATCTTCACATTGCTAGTCAACTTTATAACGGAGAAAATGAAAAAGAAGTGATGGATTATTTTCATTCTTTTTCTATTTATATCGCTATTTTTTCAGAAGACGGTGATTTAATACAAGAAAACCAATCATCAAACGAAAACATTACTCTTTCAAGTCCAGAAATGATGCAATTAGGAGAATGTTTTTATCGATATTCGAATGTTTTAAATGCCCAATCTGTGTATGTTGCTTGTAAAGATGGCAATGATTATATTTGTATGGCTTTACCTCAATCTAATTTTTCCAAAACGATTACCGCTCTTGTTTTTTATTGTGCCATTTTGTTCATCCTTTTAACCATTACCACTTATTTTGTTGATAACTATTTTTATAATCAAAGCATTTTACCCTTACAAAAGGCCATTTTACAGATGAATATCTTTACGGGTAAAAAAGAACATGTAGAAACCAATGATTTAGATCTGTTAACTTTAAAATTAAATGAAATTGAAACAATAATGCACCAAAAATTTAATCAAATTGAACAAGAAAAAAAAGAAAGCGCTGCGATTATTGAAAAGATGAATCAAGGTTTTATTTTGTTAGATGAACAATTAAATGTTGTCATGATGAATTCAATGGTTGAATTTTATTTTAAAGTAACAAAAAAAGAAGTATTAAATAAAAATTATATTTATCTCATTCGTGATTCAAAATTAAATCAAGCTATTTTAGATTGCCATCAAAACAAAAAAGATAGCAAAATTGAACTGAATTTTCAAGAAAGACATTTTGTTATTTTCATTCAATCTTTGTCGAATCGAATTGGTGTTTTTGTATTAGACGATACGATGAAATATAAGATTGCACAATCCAAACAAGATTTTTTTGCCAATGCATCTCATGAATTAAAAAGCCCTTTAACGGCTATAATAGGGTATCAACAAATGATTCAACAAGGAATTATTGAAACCAAAGAAGAAATTGTTGAGGCTACAGAAAAAACGTTAAAAGAAGCGCAACGAATGAATCAAATGGTGGTAGACATGTTAGAATTATCTCGACTAGAAAGCGAAATTGTTGAAGTTTCAGAAAAAATTGATTTGAAACAAGCCATTACCAATGCCATTGAATTATTGACTATTAATGCTAAGAAAAAAAAGATTACCTTTGATTTAGATTTAGAATCATTCTATTTTACAATGAGTGAAAAAGATGCTTCTCACTTAATTATGAATTTGATTGATAATGCGATTAAATATGGAAATGAATTTGGAACTATAAAAATCAGTATTTCTAATAAAAATCATACAATAAAAATTGAAGATGATGGCATAGGCATTGCAAAAAAACATCAAGAGCGTATTTTTGAACGTTTTTATCAAGTAGACAAAGACCGTTCTAAAAATAGTGGAGGCACAGGACTAGGACTTGCTATTGTTAAACACATTTGTGTAAAATATAACATTGAAATTCGATTAAAAAGTCAACTTGGAAAAGGAACAAGCATTCAATTAATTTTTAATTAAGTGATTGTTCATCTTGCCAATTGCATTGCTTTTTTGTATAATAAAAGCACAAAGCGAATTCAATAAAAAGAAAGGAAAAAAATATGTTTAATGTAAAAATAGGAAAACAGACTTTTCAATTAGAAAACAAACAAACCATTTTATCTTTAATACCCAAAGACGAACAAAAAAAATATTATGCAGCTAAAGTCAATAATCGTTTAAGAGAATTAACGTATGAAGTCAGTTTCAATTGTGAAATTGAACTTTTAGATTTAAAAAATTCTGATGCTGTAAAGGTTTATGAAACAAGTTTGCGATATTTAATAGTCATGGCTATCTATCGTTTACAACCGGAATATAGTGTACGATTAAGTTATAATGTGTCTCGATCTATTTTTGTACAATTATTAAATAAAAATCAAGCATTTGATAGTCGATTTATTAAAAATGTTGTTAGTGAAATGAAAAAAATTGTAGAAGCGGATTATCCTTTAACAAGAAGATTAATTACAAAGGAAGAAGCCAAAGAAATTTATAAAAAACAAAATGAAGAAGATAAGATGGAAACTTTAAAATACCGTCCTGAAAAAATGGTACATATTTATGAATGTGATGGATATTTAAATTATATGTTTGGATACATGGTGCCCTCAACGGGGTATTTAACCCAATTTATTGTAAAACATTATAACCCAGGATTTATTGTGCAATATCCAAGAGCCGAGGAAAACGGAACAATTCCTGCTTTTGAAGAAGCATCCATGTTTGGAAAAACTTTAAAACTAGCACATGGATGGTCAAAAATTTGTGAAGCAGATACAGTTTCAAAAATGAATGATCATGTTCGTGAAGAAACAACCGTTGATTTTATTAATATGTGTGAAACAAAACATAATGATATGCTTTGTGAATTAGGCAATGCCATCGAAAAAGATATTGAAAATATTCGTTTAATCGCTATTGCGGGTCCATCTTCTAGTGGTAAAACGACTTTTTCTAATCGTTTAAGAATTGAATTGATGTCTAGAGGAATTACACCACTTCGTATTTCTATTGATGATTACTATTTACCAAAACATCAAGCTCCAGTTGATGAAAATGGGGATCCCGATTTAGAACATATTGAAGCATTAGACATTGACTTGTTTAATAGTCATATGCTTGCTTTGATTCAAGGAGATGAAATTACGCTTCCTGTATTTAATTTTAAAACGGGGGAAAGAGAAGAAGGGCAAAAATGCAAAATTGATGCGAAAACACCCATCATTATTGAAGGAATTCATGCTTTAAATGATTATTTAACTTCTTCTATTCCAAAACATCAAAAATTTAAAATTTATATTGCTCCACAAATTCAAATTAACTTAGATAATCATAACCCAATTAGTTTAACTGACATTCGTTTGCTTCGAAGAATTGTTCGGGATAAAAAATATCGAAACACTTCTGCAGAAAAAACATTAGAAATGTGGGCGTCCGTTCGAAGAGGAGAATTTAAATGGATTTATCCACACCAAGAAGGGGCTAACTTTGTCTTTAATTCAGAATTAACTTATGAACTTGGCGTGATGAAAAAATATGCTTTGCCTGCTTTACAAGCGATTCCTGATGATCATCCACACGCTATAACAGCGAATCGATTAATTAAATTTTTAAAATATTTTAAAGATATTGATGATAAATGGGTGCCTTGTAATTCATTGCTAAGAGAATTTATTGGTGGAAGTTGCTTTCATGATGTATAAGCAAAAAAGCTTCAATTCATTGAATTGAGGCTTTTTATATATTTTAAAACGCCGCATCGCTCATTTTCTTTGAAAAAATTTAATTAAAAAACTTGTTAAATTTTATTTTTCAGACTAAAACGGAATTGTATTTCTGAAAGGACGTGATTTTTGGTGTATATTAAAAGAGATATAGAGAAAACAATAAAAAAGTTTTCTTTAGAATTTCCAGTAATTGTCTTAACAGGAGCAAAACAAAGTATCCTAATCCAGAAACTTTAGAAGTTGGGGCCTTAAGTGGAGCAATATTTGAAACGTTTGTAGTTAACGAAGTAATTAAAAATTTAACAAACAATGGTGTTAACCCTCAAATGTGCTTATATTACTATCGAGATAAAGACCAAAAAGAGATTGATTTAATCTATGTTGAGGGAGATGTATTATTTCCAATAAAAATAAAAAAAGGAATCAGCCCAAATGCCCCAGATAAACATTTTGAAGTTATGAAAAAATATTCTAACAATGTATCAACTGGAATTATTTTATGTATGACTAAAAAATTACAACCTATTAATAAAAATTGCTGGTTGGTTCCAATTGAATACATATAATAACGAAATGAAAAACAATATCCTTTTGATAAATTAAAAAACTATGGAGTTAATTTTTTTAGAGGACCTGTTAAAATGCCAGAAAAATTAGAAAAAGAAATAAATAAAAATTAAAAAATGCACGGATAAGGTGCATTTTTTTAAAACATATGCCAAAGCATGGTTGGTCTTTTTTGAAAAATTTTATTAAATAATGGCTCTTTTCTTACATTTTTACAAGTAACTAATTCCAATTGTAAAGCTTCTTTCCCATCTATAAATCCTAAAATGAGTTGAGAAAGGCGTTGAATATCCATCTCAAAATCATAAGAAGATTGTTTTTTTAATTCTATAACGCTAAGATGATTATTTTCTATAATCAATTCAAAAATTTGATTATTCCAATCTGCTTGAGCATCATGAACTTTTAAGCGCAATTTCCCTTTATTGTTTTCTTTTAACTGCATGGCTTGTAACGCTTCTTTTACACAAACGACTCGAAACATCATATTTGCCCATTCCCAGTATTGAATACGAGGATTAGGAAGGGTGGCTCTGATATTATCATCTTTTGGCAATAAAAGTTCCACTTGATCGACTTGTGAACGATGCGTATAAAACAAATGCAACATGTGCTGACGACCAGTTTCACTTAAAAAATAAAGTTCATCACAAATTAAAGTTCGGTTTTCAATTCTAAAAAAAGCAATGGCTTCTATTTGATTTGAATCATCATAAGCAGCATAACAATGGGTGAAATTTTGATAAAAGTTTTGCCATCTATTTTCACGAATGGATAAAGAAAAATCAATACTGCCATTAAACTTACAAGCATATTGTTTTCTAAAAAGATTCACGATTTCATCATCTTTTTTGCTCAAAGATTGATAATGATGTGCTTTTTTGGTTTTGGCAAGATCCTGGATGGGAAGTTTTAACTTTTGAAAAACAAATCCCCATTCCCAACCATATTTTCTATAAAATTCAAAACTAAAAGGACCAAGAGCAGAAAAAATCATTCCCTTTTCTTTCATATATTGTAATGAATAGGTTAAAATTTCTTTGATTCCACCATGGTCTCTAGATTCTGGAAAACTACTTACTCCAGCAATTCCTCCCATTGGGTAAGTTTTTTGATCAAAATGCATCATAAAAGGAACAACATGAACGCTAGATGAAATTTCGCCATTTACTTCGTTGACAATAATTTCATCTGTTGGGAAAACTTGATTTTTTACATTGTTTTCTATGGATGCATTTCCCATGTTAAAGCAATAACTTAACATGGTATAGTAACGTTCTTTATCTTCGGTTTTTGCTAAACGAATCATCAAATTCACTCCTTAAAATTCGATTTCCATGCCATCATAAGCAACAAGAATATGATAGGGCTTAAAAAAATTTTCTAATTCTTCATGCGACCATTTTCCATTATGAGAAAAGTGATTAACAATAAAAATTCCTTCATTAAAAATATGTAATTCTTCTAATTTTTGTTTGACCTTTAAAACTTCTTGATGTCCTAAATGATTATTGAGACTGCTTCCACCACCATGGGTACAATCTAAAGAAATTACATCAATGTGAAAAGATTTCAAAAAATCCCAAACCTCATCAAAAAAATAGCCTGTATCATGCGCGGATAAAAAAGTTTTTTGATCCGATTTGCGTACAAAAAGATAGATGAAAGGTTTATCTTTTGGGGTCATGTGATTAGCTGGCAACGGATAAACATCAAAATCTGGTGTTTCTATTTTTTTAAAAGCTTTAAGGGAATGATAAATTGGCTCATTTTCATCCGAATAAACCATTCCTTTTTTGATTTTAGTTAAAGATTTCGCCCATCCATAGATATGAAGATTTCGATCATTTCTTAAATTGGTAAACCATTTTCTACGAAACTCAAATTCATGTGAAGCCAAATGATCCGTATGAGGATGGGAAATAAACAAATATTTTAATTTTGTATAATCTAATTGATATTGAATCATATGATAAAAACTATCGGGTGGAAAGTCAATTTTATATGCGTCATCAATCATAATTGAAAAGCGACTTCGGATATTTTTCCCCTTTAATTCTTTTGCCTTCATACAAGCAGGACAACTACAAAATATGGCCGGCCATCCCTCTGCTGCAGCTGTTCCCAAAAAACGAATCTTCATAGTACCACCTCTTTCATCATTGTAATAAAATTTGAAATTAAAAACAATCAAAATCAAAAAAAAGAAAATAATTAATATTGTTATACAATATTGATTATGGTAAACTTAAAATGGTAAAAAAAGGAGAGATATCATATGTATGATTTAAAAATTGGCGTTATAGAAAGTTTAGAAAGTATTTTAGCAAATGGCACAAAAAGATTGGATAAAATTGGAGTGAAACAAATCCAATTAAATTGTTGGAATGCAGATATTTGCACACCTGAAAATGCAAAAAAAGTAAAAGAACTTTTGGGTGACAGAGTGACCATTTCTGGTGTTTGGGGTGGATGGAATGTTGGTCCAACAGAATGGAATTTTACAATGGGTCCTTATACAATTGGTATTGTTCCTGAAGAATGGAGAGAAGCACGCATTGCTTGTCTTAAAAAAGAAGCAGATTTTTGTAAAATGCTTGGTGTAGACAATATGACTACTCACGTTGGTTTTATGCCTGAAATTCCAAATTCAAAAGAATATAATAGTTTTTTAGATGCAGTCAGTGAAGTAGCTGATTATTGCAATAAACTTAATATCAAATTCTGTTTTGAAACTGGAGAAGAAACACCAATTGCAGTTTTACGTTGCATTGATGATTTAAATGCAAGAGGTTACCACAATATTGGTATTAATTTAGACCCTGCAAACCTTTTAATGTATGGTAAAGGTAATCCTCAAGATGCTGTTGATATCTTTGGAAAATATATTGTAGGAGTTCATGTTAAGGATGGATTATATCCAACAAATGGAAATGAATTAGGTCATGAAACAAAGGTAGGACATGGCCGTGTTGATTTTGAATGTATTATTTCAAAACTACATGCTTTAAACTATAATGGACCTTTAACAATTGAAAGAGAAATATCTGGAGAAGAACAAGAAAGAGATATTATTGATACCATTGCATATCTTCAAAATATTTTAAAGAAATTTTAATTTGGAGTTAATAGTATGCCAATTATTTATAACGAAAAGGAAAAAACTTTTCACTTAGAAGGAAAAGATTATAGTTACATTATTGGAATTGCATATGACCAATATATAACACATCTTTATTATGGAAAACAAGTTCAAATGGTTCATCCGAGTCGGCGAATGGTAGCACGAGAACTTGGTTTTTCGCCTTCGCCCTTGGCTTTTTTTAAAAATCGTAGTGTGAGTTTAGATACGATGCCCCAAGAATTCCCTTCTTTTGGATATGGGGATTTTCGTATTCCAGCAGTAATGATTGAACAAGAAAATGGTTCAAGAATTACGGACTTTAAATACCAAAGTTATGAAATTTTAGATGAAAAACCAATAATTAAGGGAATGCCTTCTTGTCAAAGCCAAGAAAATGAAACGCAAACTTTAGTCATTCATTTAATGGATGAGGTTTTACAATTAGAAGCATGTCTTTATTATACGGTTTATCATCATCGCAATGTTTTAACACGATTTGTTAAACTTGTAAATCATGGAAATCAGCATTTAAAAATTAAAAAATGTGTTTCTTGTAGTTTTGATATGCACGATAAAGAATATCAATTTCTACAATTGCACGGAACACATTGTAAGGAACGCCATATTGAAATTACACCTTTGCGGCACGGAATTACTAAAATAGAAAGTAGAAGAGATTCGTCTAGCCATATGCTAAATCCCTTCTTTGCTTTGTTAAGAAAAGATACTAACGAAGACCAAGGAGAAGTTTATGGTGTAAATCTTGTGTATAGTGGTAATTTTGAAGGAGCAGTAGAAGTGGATCAAAGAGATACAACTCGTGTTCAAATGGGGCTTGGATCTTTTGATTTTTCATGGAATTTGTTACCAAATGAAAGTTTTGAAACGCCAGAAGTCGTTTTGGTTTATTCCAATACTGGGCTCAATGGAATGTCACAAACTTTTCATGATTTATATAATGAACGTCTTATTAAACGTCATTACCATCATCCTATTGTTGTTAATAACTGGGAAGCGACTTATTTTGACTTTAACGAAGAAAAATTAGCTGCTTTGATTCAATCAGCAAAAGGATTAGGAATTGAAACTTTTGTTTTAGATGATGGTTGGTTTGGTAAAAGAAATAATGATGAGTGTTCCTTAGGAGATTGGAAAGTCAATCTTGAAAAGTTACCTGGTGGATTAACCAAAGTTGCCCAAATGGCTAAAGAAAATGGCATGCAATTTGGATTATGGTTTGAACCAGAAATGATATCCATTGATAGTGATTTATATCGCGCTCATCCAGAATATGCAATTCGCATTGATAATCGAGAACATGCAGTTTCCCGATGCCAACTTGTTTTAGATTTATCTAAAAAAGAAGTTTGTCAATATATTATTGACAGTATAAGTCAACTTCTTGATACTGTTCCTATTTCTTATATTAAATGGGATTTTAATCGAAATATTACAGAAACACAAAATCCATCTTTGTGTCACCAATATGTTTTAGGATTGTATTTTATTTTAGATACATTAACGGCAAAATATCCGCATGTCCTAATTGAAGGTTGCTCTGGAGGAGGAGGACGTGTCGATCCAGGTGTTCTTTATTATACGCCACAAATATGGACAAGTGATGATACGGATGCCATTGAACGTTTATTTATTCAATATGGAACATCTCTTGTTTATCCTCCAACGACAATGGTTGGACATGTTTCCGTTGTTCCTAATCATCAAACGGGGAGAGTGACCCCTTTTTATACAAGAGGAATTGTAGCCATGTCGGCAAATTTTGGCTATGAACTCAATCCTCAAGTTTTAACAAAAGAAGAACGTCAAATGGTCAAACAACAAACAAAACTTTATCAAAAAATTAGAAAATGTCTTTATTCTAGTGATTTTTATCGTTTACGCAATCCATTTGAAGGAAAAGATTGTGCTTGGAGTTTTGTAAGTAAAAATAAAAAGCAAGTTTTTGTCATGTATGTCCGTATTTTAAATGGTGCAACGAATGAATTCGATTGGTTAAAACTAAAAGGTTTGCAAGCGAATAAATTATATCAAGACGTACAAACAAAAGAAATTTATACTGGACAAGAATTGATGAATGTAGGAATTTTATTACCTCGTCATCCTTATGATTTCCATGGCATTTTGTATGAATTCAAACAAATCAACTAAAGAAGGTGTTTATATGGAATCTTTTTCAACTTACTTATCGCAAAGTAAACCACTTTTACAAAAACTCATTCAAATGTTGAGTGCAAAATACACTTATGTGTCTATTTTAGCTTGCGATAGTGTCGGAAAATTCATAGAAGTAAGCGAAAAAGAACAAAAAATTATTGATCATCCTTTACAAGAAAGAGGATTTGTGGTTCGCGTTTATAATGGAAAATATTATAGCGAATATTCTTTTAATCATCTTGAAACTGGAAATATCAAAGATATTTTTAATCAAATCGTAGAACAATTAGATGTTAAGGATGCCATTGATAAATCCATTTATTTAAAAGAAACGAATTATCCATTAATTCAAGAACAAGCAATGAAAGAATCTTTTTCAAAGCTAAATAAAGATAAAAAATATACTCTTCAAGAATTAATTCATTTTTGTAAAAAAATGGTGGACCATACTTTTGAAGAAAGTGAATATGTGATTCATTCAAGTTGTAGAATTGAATATTTAACAATATCAAAAATGTTTCTTTCTTCTAAAAAAGAACTAGAGCAAGTTTATTTTTGGGCCAATGGACGATTATCTGTCATATTGAATCGAAATGATATCACGAAAACAAATTTTGAAAGTGCTTCTGATGTAACCATTACAGGTGTTTTAAAAGAATTAGATAAAAAAGCTCATGGTTTAATTAAAGATGGTCGAGCTTTATTAGATAGTGAAAAGCCTTCGGCCGGAGAATATGATATCATTACGACACCCGATATTACTGGAATTATTGCACATGAAGCTTTTGGACATGGTGTTGAAATGGATATGTTTGTAAAAAATCGAGCAAAAGCACAACAATATCTTGGCAAAAGAGTGGCTTCTGAAATTATCAATATGCATGATGGCGCAATTCCTTTTGAAAATAGTTCTTCTTACTTTTTTGATGATGAAGGAATTTTGGCGCAAGACACCTTAATTATTAAAAATGGCATTTTGCAAACAGGAATTGCAGATACATTATCTGCATTAAAATTAAATATTACGCCTACTGGAAACGGGAAAAGAGAATCTTATAAAAGAAAAGCTTATACTCGAATGACAACAACCTATTTTGAACGTGGGAAAAGCAATTTAGATGATATGATTGCTACAATAAAAAAAGGAATTTTAGTTTCTAATGCTTATAGTGGTATGGAAGATCCTAAAAATTGGGGAATGCAAGCCATTGCATTGATTGGAAAAGAAATTGTCGATGGAAAAGTGACTTCTAAAGTTTTTTCGCCCATTTATATGAGTGGAAATGTTTTAGATATTTTACAATCTGCCTCTTTAACAAGCCATGATTTTGAATTGTTTGGATCAGGCTATTGTTGTAAAGGATATAAAGAAAAAGTAAAAACGGTCGATGGAGGCCCTTATTTAAAGGTCAAGGTGAATATCGGATGATAGAAAAAATTAAAGCATTTTTAACACAAATGACCGAGTTGAAAGGTTGGAAAATTGAACAAAAAGAAACTTTTGGATATCAATTGTTTTTTATCAAGCAAGAATTAGATATGAATCGAGCCATTCATACGCTTGAATATGAAGTAACCTTATATAAAGAATATAGAATGAATGACATAGTTCAACAAGGCGAAGCACATTGCATTATTCATCCAACAATGACGGATCAAGAAATTCAAGATAAACTAAATGAAATGGAAATGCTTACAAGTTTATCTTTAAATCCCCCTTATGATTTAGTAAAAAAACAAATTGTAAAAACAGGGAATCGCGAAGTAGCCTTTGATGAAAAATCTTTAAAAGATATCTGTTTTCAAATTGCTGATAATATTTTTGAAGCAGATAAATTTGATCATGGATATGTTAATTCATCAGAAATTTATGTTTTTTACGAAAAAATTCATTTTTTAAATTCATTAGAACAAGAATTTTGTTCCTTTAAAAGTTATGGACAATTAGATATTGTTGTAACTTGGAAAGATCAACAAGATGCTGAAGAAATTGAATTACATCGTTTTTATGAGTTTGATGCTTTGAAGACGGATTTTATTCCTTCCGCTGTGAATCACTTGTTAGTAGAAGCAAAAAATAGAGCCATAGCCGTTCAAAAATCAATTGAAGATAAAAAGATTAAGGTTATGCTTAAAGATGAAGCATTAAAAGAATTCTTTAACTATTTTGTAAATAAAGCCTGTGTGGATTTTATTTATAATCGTTATTCTGATTATTATGGTGGAAAAGATTTATATCCAAAAGATGCTAGTGGTGATCGTTTAACGATTACTTTAGAAGCGATATTGCCAGGCTCTTCTAAAAATACGATTTATGATAATGATGGGGTATCTTTAAAGTCTTTGAAGATGATTCAAAATGGAAAAGTTGTAAATTTATGGGGATCTAACCAAAAATCTCAATATTTACATTTGCCCGTCAATGGGAAGTATCAAAATTTTATTGTTGAACCGGGTACATCAAATGAGACGGATTTAACAGGAAAACCTTATTTAGAAATTGTATCTTTGTCTGATTTTAATGTTGATTTATTAACGGGTGATTTTGGTAGTGAAATTCGTTTTGCTTATTATCACACAAAAAAAGGACACATCATTCCTTTAACTGGTGGTTCTTTAGTTGGTAATATTGAAGAATGCTTACCAACTATTCGTTTAAGTCAAAAACAAATCAATTTAAATAATGTTAAAATCCCATCTTATGCTTTACTCGATAAAATTAGCGTTTTTAATAAATAAAGGATCGTGATAAAAATGTGGATTATAGAAATATTATTAATTATTTTTGGCGTTGTATTAGCCCTTGTTCTTTTAACCATGCTGATTTTGTTTATCATGCTTCTTCCTGGTAAAAAAACAAAAGAATTGAAAGATTTTAAGTGGTTATTAGAGCGACCAATTGCGCATCGGGGATATCATTTAGGGAATAAAGAAGTTCCAGAAAATTCAAAGGTTGCTTTTTTAAGAGCAATCGAAAAGGGATATCCCATTGAAATTGATTTAAATTTAACAAAAGATCATCGTGTTGTTGTTTTTCATGATGAAGATTTAAAAAGAATGTGTGGCATTGATAAAAAAGTTTATGACATGACACTAGAAGAATTAAAAAAATGTCCACTAATGGGTGGAAAAGAGTATATGATGGAATTACAAGAATTTTTAGATTTGGTTCATGATCAAGTAGGACTTTTAATTGAATTTAAAAATTCCTTAAATGGAAAGTTAGAAGAAGCCGCTTATCCGATTTTAAAAAATTATAAGGGTAGATATGTCATGCAAGCTTTTGATCCTTATAGTTTAAAATGGTTTAAAAAGAATGCTCCTGAAGTTCCTCGAGGTCAATTATGTTTTAATTACATGGGAAATAAACAAATTAAATGGATTAGAAGATTTATTTTTACGAATTTATTTAGTAACTTTATTGGAAGACCCCATTTTATTTCTTATAATTGGCCCGGAAGAAACTATTATACAGTCAAAGTGTTGCGAAATTTAAAAGCCCCTTTACTTGTATGGACGATTCAAAATGATGAAGTGTATCAACAAGTAAAAAATGAATGTGATAACGTCATTTTTGAAAATTTAGATTTATAAAATGAAAAAAGAAAAAAGAGATTTAATTCGCAACATTATTTTATTATCCATTTTTATTTTAATTAATATATTTTTAATTATTGTCGCTCAATCACCCCAATTAACAGAAATTAAACAAGGGACGAATTTGATTATCCGATTTGTTTTTTTTGGAGTAATGCTGTTATTTATAGCTGTTGTTCATGTGGATTATTATTTACGAAAAGATAAAAAAATTTATATTATCATGATACTCAGTGGGATTGCATTAATTTTAGGAATTACAGCATTAATTTTGATGTAAAGGAGTACAGCCATGATTGAAACATTAAAAAATGACTATTTAACGATTCAAATCAATTCTTTAGGTGCAGAATTACAAACGATTATTGATCAAGATCAAATTCATCGATTACATGATGGAAATCCTCAATTTTGGGGTAGACGTTCCCCTATCTTATTTCCTATTATTAGCCGTTTTGTAGATCAAAAATATACTTATCAAAATAAAGAATATCATCTATCGACTCATGGTTTTGCAAGGAATAAAGAGTTTGTGGAGTATCGCAAAACTTCTAATTCCATCACTTATTTATTAGAAGATGACGAAGAAACTTTTCAAAGTTACCCTTTTCATTTTCAATTTTTTGTTACTTATACATTGTTTCAAAACGTGATAGAAGTTTCGTTTAAAATCAAAAACACTGGAGAACAAAAAATGTATTTTATGGTCGGAGGACATCCAGCTTTCAAAGTTCCTTTATACCCTAATGAAAAATATGAAGATTATTACATTGAATTTGAAAAAGAAGAAACAGTGGAAAAGACAAAATTAAATGGAAATTATTTATCTGCTGAAACTGAACCTTTTTTAAATCATCAAAAAATAATCCCTTTAAAATATAGAATGTTTAATCCTGATGCTTTTGTAATGAAGGGATTAGTTTCCAACCATGTAGAATTAAAGTCGAAAAAAAATGCAAAAAAAATACGATTTTATTTTCAAGAATTTGAAAAATTAGCATTTTGGGCTCCATTAAATGTGGATGCTCCATTTGTGTGTTTTGAACCATGGAATGGAATTTCAAAAAAATATGTTGATCCTATCGAAAAAAAAGGACTATTGGAAGTAGAACCAAATCAAGAATATGAATGTAGTTTTACTATTGAAGTCATTTAACTTAATTTTAAACGTGAGTGATTATCACGTTTTTTTCTTGCCAAAAAATACCATTAAAAAAAACGATACTTTTTTTAGAAATACCTATAATATTTATAGCCAAAAAATAATATGATAAAGTAGTGGAACTTTAATGGATGGTGATAGAAAATGTTAAGTAGATTTAATGACAAAGCTCAAAGAGCAATTGCTTTGGCAGAAAGTTTGGCTTTTGATTTTGGTCACAATAGTGTTGGTACAGAACATCTATTACTTGCCTTATTAAAAATAAAAGATGCTAAAATTAAAATTATTTTAGAAAGTTATCATGTGACAGCAAATTTATTTCAAGAAGAATTAATTGAATTGTTTGGACAAAAACAAACCCAACCTTTTTATATGGAATATACACTTGCAATGAAAACGTTGATTGAAACGGCTATTCTTTATGGTAAAAAAAGAAATGAAGATCGCGTTTCCATCGACACTTTAAGTATTTGTCTACTTGAAATGGAAGAAAATATTGCATTGGAAATGTTAAAAAAAGCAAATGTTCCTATTAAAAAAGTAGTTGAGGAATTAAAAAAGCAAGCTAAAAAACAAAGTGAACTTGATGGATTGCCGGATTTAATTAATTTAAATGCAAAAGCATTAAAAAATCCACCAATTTTAATTGAAAGAGAAAAAGAATTAAATTTATTAATTGAAGCATTATTAAGAAAGCAAAAACCTAATGCCATTTTAATTGGAGAACCAGGTGTTGGTAAAACAGCCATTGTTGAATATTTAGCTCATTTATTAAATACAGGTAATGTTCCTGATGAACTGAAAGAAAAAACCATTTATGAAATTGATATTTCTGGAATTATAGCAGGGACAAAGTATCGAGGTGAATTTGAAGATAAACTCAAAAAAATCATCAAAAAAGTAAAAGATGATGAAAATGCGTTATTGTTTATTGATGAAATTCATAACATCATTGGTGCTGGTGGAGCCGAAGGAGCCATAGATGCAAGTAATATTTTAAAACCATATTTATCCAAAGGGGAGATTGGATGCATTGGTGCAACAACTTATGATGAATATGTTAAAATATTTGAAAAAGAAAAGGCTTTAGAACGACGCTTTCAAGTTGTAAAAATTGAAGAACCAACATTGACACAAACTTTACAGATCTTACAAGGAATTAAAAGCCAATTTGAAACCTTTCATCATTTAACGATAAGCGATGAAATCTTAAAAAAAATTGTAAACTATTGTGATTTATATGTTTGCGATCGTTACTTTCCAGATAAAGCGATTGATGTTTTGGATATTGCTAGTGTGCGGGCAAAAAATAAAAAACAAACACAACTAGAAGAAAAAAATATCATTGATGTCATTGAAGATTTATTTAAAGTTAAAATTGAAAAAGGAAATAAAGCGCTGGCTTTAAAGAAAAGTTTAAATCAAATTTTAATTGGTCAAAACCAAGCCATCAACACCATTATTGAACAAATTAGTTATATTGAAATGGGAATTAATGATGAAAATCGACCATTAGGAGTATTTTTGTTTGTAGGACCAACAGGAGTTGGAAAAACAGAAACGGCAAAACAAATCGCTTTAAATTACTTTGGTAATAAAGAAAAATATATCAAATTAGATATGTCAGAATACAGCGAGCCAAGTTCAGTCACTAAATTAATTGGCTCTCCTCCAGGATATGTTGGTTATGAAAGACAAAGTTTATTGGTGGATCATATTCGCAAAAATCCACATTCTGTCGTTGTTTTAGATGAAGTAGAAAAAGCACATCGTGATGTTTTAGATATATTTTTAAGTGTCTTTGATGAAGGTTATTTTTATGAATCTAGTAAAAAAAGAGTTGATTTTAAAAACACGATTATCATTATGACATCTAATTTAGGATTTAATGAAAAAATGTTTCATAAAAATAAAATTGGATATGTAGACAATCAGGTTACAGAAGATGATATTCAATCGGTAGTTGGTAATCACTTTCGACCGGAGTTTTTAAATCGTATTGATTGTGTTGTCTATTTTAATCTATTAGATCTAAATACATGTACACAATTAGCTAAAGATTACCTGCAAGAATATGCTAAAAAAGCACATTATGAATTTTCGAGTTTAGATGAACTTGCAAAAGAAATTGCTTCTCAGCAAGAAGGCAAACAATATGGGGCTAGAGGACTAAAAAGATTGGCTAAGAAAATGTTGATTTCAAAAATAAAAGAAACAGAAGCAAATAAAATTAAAAGCAAATCAGTATAACTTTTAAAAAATACGGCAACCCTTTTTATGGGTGATGAAAGTGACAAAAAAAACAATCCTTTTTGCAACTAGTTTGTTTTTAGGAGGATTTATCCCATTAAAAGATACCGTTTCGGAAAATTCGACGATTAGTTATGCAATTTATGCAGATGCAAACAAAAAAAATGTTTATCTTCAATGTAATGCAATCAAAAATAAAATGTTAGAAATATTTGATGGAATAAAAGATTATAGTTTTTCTAAAACTGATGAAAATTTAACCGCATCCATCGATATATTTTTAAATGAAGGAATAGATGCCACTTATCAAGATTATACCTTATCTTTATATCTTGACCAAAACGGAACTTGTTGCATGAAAGGCATTTTATTTTCTTTCGATGTGGAACCACAAGTTGAAAAAACTTATTTTTTTGAAGAACTTTTTCAATAAAATGAATAAAATAGGTTAAGAGAGTTATTTCGCATAACTCTTTTTTATACTTCAAAGAAAGGAATCAAAAAGATACAAACAAAAAATTATATTGACTTTATCTTAAAAAAGAGATAAAATATTACAAAATATTCTTCACTGAAAAGAGAGGTATATTTTAAAAAAAGAATTTTATTAAAATATAGGAGGAGAAAACATGAAAAAATCAAGATTAATGATTTTATCAGCTTTTGCAATGGTGGCTGTATGTTTAACCGGTTGTAAAAAAACGGGCGACGATGGTGGCAGCACAGTTGAAGTTCCTGAATTTAGAGATAGTGATGTTTATCGTGCTGTTTTGCGTGATTACAACACCTTGTTTAATGAAGCCCATTCATCAACAGTAAATGCGGAACGTTTCGTCAAATTTGCCGATGCTGAAGCTTATTTATTGGATTCTGCTGTTTTATTACCAACGGCAACAGAAGGTGGACGTTATGGATTGTCACGTGTACTTCCATATTGTGGGCCATATGCTAGATACGGTTCAGATTCTAGCAAGTATAAAGGATATAAAATCATTAAAAAAGACAACAACGAGTTGCTTTTAACTGAATATCGGGACACTTTAAAACAAAACTGGCAAGAAGCCGTTGAAAGAGGTTTTGATGAAGAAGGAGAAAACAGCAAAGAAGCTTTCAATGCTGCTGAACAAGAATTGCTAGAAAGTTGGGGAATTACAGAGTACTACAATACTTATACAACTATTTTTTCTTCTATGCCAGAAACATTAGATTATCTCGCTACATCTCATGCGGGAGATTCTGATGTTACGACAAATTTAGTTGATGGTTTATTTGAACATGACCGTTTTGGAGACATCGTTCCAGCTTTAGGTTTAACTTTAGAAGCTAATGAAGATAAAACGGTTTATACTATTCAATTAAGAGAAAATGTACCTTGGGTTCAAAGTAATGGTGAAATCTATGGCTATGTTACAGCAGATGATTTCTTAGCTGGTTTCCAACATTTATTAGATGCTAAAGGTGGTTCTGAAGATATCGTAAATAGTATTGTGGTTGGAGCAAGTGATTATTCTAATGGTAGAACAAAAGACTTTAATGATGTCGGCATTAAAGCTTTAGATGAACATACGATTCAACTTTCTTTTGTTAGAGAAGTTCCATATATTGAATCATTATTAACTTTCTCTATTTTCCAACCAATGAATCGTAATTTCTTCCTTTCTAAAGGTGGAGCATTTGGTATCGATGAATTTGCAAGAGCTAAAATGTTGGCTGGTTATTCTTATGGAATAATTGACCCAACGAGCATTTTATATTGTGGAGCTTATCGTTTAACAAACTTAACAGCATCCCAAGGAATTACGTATACTAAAAATACATCTTATTGGGATATTGAAAATGTTACTTTAGATACGATTAACTTAGTTTATACACAAGATACTGACGAAATGTTATATTTTGAACAAGTTATCAATGGAACTTATGCTGGAATTAGTTTAAGTACTGATACACTAGCTTTAGCTCGTGAAGAATATGCAGAATATATTTATAAACAAGATACAGCAGCTGGTACATTCTATGGAGCATTTAACTTAAATCGTAGAACTTATTCTTTATCAAGAGGACAAGTTGCATCTCCTAAAGATGACACAGCAAAAGCATTAACAAAATATGCTGTATTAAATAAAAACTTTAGAAAAGCTTTCTTACATGCAATTGATAAAGCTTCTTGGAATGCAAAAACAAATGGTGAAGAATTAAGAGAAAATAACTTAAGAAATATGCTTGGTGATCCAAACTTTGTTAATTTACCAGAAGCATATGGAGGTTATGATGCGCATACCCCTTATGGTGAAATTGTTCAAGATAAATTGAATCAAATTTTAGCCGTTAGCAATGAAGAACATGCTTGGACCGATGGTGAAGGAAATCCATTAAATGAAACCATTAATGTTTCAGATGGTGTTGATGGATGGTTTGATCAAGATATTGCTTATGAATACTACAAACTTGCAAAAGAAGAATTATTAACACAACATGCAGAGGAATTTGGTGGAAGAGAAGCAATGGAAGCAGCGTTCCCAATTCAAATTGATATTGTCTATTTGAAAAATTCTCCAGATCAAATTGGTATTCAAATTTTAAAAGCTGCCGTTGAACAAACCTTTGGACGTTCTCAAGTGACAATTAATGCTGTTGAAGCACCAAATCAAACATCTTATTTAGCTTCAACTTATTTAGCAGCAACTGGCGCTGAAGCCAATTATGACTTCTACTATGGTTCTGGATGGATTCCTGATTATGGAGATCCAGCTACTTTCTTAGAAACAATGGTCCCAGGTGGCTCTGGCTACATGACTAAAGTTATTGGACTTTGGTAATTCAACGAACACTTTTAGAGGGTTAAGGGGGAACCCCGCCTTGCCCTCTTTTTTCTCTGTTGTGAAAGGAGAAATAGACGCATGGGAAAATATATTTTAAATCGTATATTAAGATCGCTACTTTCTTTAGTTGCAGTTATGATTTTAACGATTGTTTTAATCTATTCGTTAATGGATCGTGATGCTTTAGTCACAAAACAAGAAGGATTTAATAAAAATATTAATAATGATAGAGTCACTTTTACATATGAAGTTTGGCAAAATTATGGTTATGTAGAAACATATAGCTATACGAATTTTTGTCGGATTAAATATAGTGATCCAGAAAGTGAAGAATTTCAAAAATGTATTAGTATTGAAGAAGTTTTTACAAGTAAAGAAAGTTATTGCAAAATTACTTCAAGCGATCTAGTGCCTGGTGAGTATGAAGAATGTATGCAACAACCTCGTACTTATTTAATTGATAGTGATATCCCTGAAATAGCTGAATTTATCGAATTATATGAATCGAATGGATATGAAATTATACGTAGAGATCCAGTTCCGGCTGATTTATGGGATGATGAATATGATGATAATACAGATACGCCTTCTGATGAGGAAGAAATTGTAGAAGAAGAAACTCCATCAGTAGATGAATCAGAAAATACGACAGTTTTAAAAGCAAATGAGAATATTGAAGATGAAACTCCTGAAAATCCAGAGCGGATTCAATTAGTTACGGGAGGCAGTGGCATTTTATTTGCGTATAGATCAAAATCAACATTTGTACGGCTTTGGGAATTTTTTAAACAAATTTTCTTCTTTGATGGTAAAAATTATTATAAAACTGTAAACGAAGAACGGGAACGAATTGGAAAACCAACTATCCAAATGGATACATACATCCGTTTTGAAAAAGATATGAATAATGTACCTGCTTTAAAATGTTCGGGATGTAAAAATCAATATTTATTATATTTTGATAATAAATTTCCATTTATTCATCAAAATTGGATTACAATTAATTTAGGTCGATCGATGACTTATGGGAAAGATACTGTAGAAGTTATGACCGACTCTCAATTAGATCCAATTATTGAAGATGTCACTTATCCAAACGGAGAAGTGGTTGAAGATACACACCGTGTTGACTTTCATGCTTGTCAAATCAACCCATCTCCAACCGCTCAACAATTGGAACGTTATCAAGGATATTATTCTAATTGTCCTGAAGTTCGTTCGGGAAAATCGATGATGGGATTTTCGTTTGTTATAGGTATTATTGCCACAATTACAGCTTATGTTATTGGGGTGCCAATAGGCATATTAATGGCTAAGCATAAAGGAAAGTTAATTGATAAAATAGGCATTTGCTATATTATCTTTATTATGGCCGTTCCATCTTTAGCCTATATTTATATTTTTAGAAGAATTGGATTTAACGCTGGTCTTCCAACACAATTACAATTAGCTACAGGACCACAATGGGTGGCTTACATCTTGCCAATTATTTGTTTGGCGTTACCTTCCATTGGAAGCTTAATGTCTTGGATTCGTCGATATATGATTGACCAAATGAATAGTGATTATGTCAAATTCGCACGAGCCAAGGGGTTAAGTGAACTAGAAATCTTTAATAAACACATCTTTAAAAATGCAGCAATTCCAATTATTCACAATATTCCTGGAGGATTACTAGGAAGTTTAACAGGTGCATTATTAACTGAACGAATTTTTGGAATACCTGGTGTTGGAAAATTATTTACGGATGCTATTGAAAAGACAGATAATGGAATGTTAGTTGGATTGACCTTCTTCTATGCTATTTTATCGATAACAGCCTTGATTTTAGGGGATGTTTTAATGGCAATTGTTGATCCTCGTATTTCCTTTGCTGATAAAGGAGGTCGAAAATAATGGAACAAAATCAAGTTCAAAATATTCCTCAAGAATTATTTGTTCGTGTGGATAATAACACCATTAATTCTGAAAAAATTACGGCACCACGTTATTCTTATTGGAAATCAGTTGGTAGAAGTTTCTTTAGAAATCCAGTAAATTATATCGTTTTAGGATTAGTTATCTTTATTTTAATTATGTCATTCATTTATCCTTTGTTTAGCCCTTATAGTCAAGCTTTTTGGATTAATGAAAACTATGGCCTTCCAACAGAAGACATTTCTTATTTAACGCCTGGTGAGGCCATCGATTATCGTGGATTTAATCTTCGATGGGTATTTGGGACGGGACAATTTGGAGAACCCTTGTTTGATGCTTTATGGGCTGGGGCTCAATCTTCATTAGCTTTGGCTTTCGTTTGTGCAGCAATCAATATTACAGTTGGCATTATTGTTGGCGCTTTATGGGGTTATTCAAAAATCGTTGACAAAATTATGCAAGAAGTATACAACATTGTATCTAATATTCCTTATCTAATGTTTATTACTGTTTTTGTTGCTGTTGTTGGAACGGGATTTTGGTCCTTTGTTGCAGCGATGACTATTACGGGCTGGTTAGGTGTTGCTTATTTTATTAGAACGCAAGTAATTATTATTCGAGACAGAGAATATAATCTAGCTTCTCGTTGTTTAGGAACACCAATTTTACGGATGGTTACTAAAAATATTTTACCGTTTTTAACCTCTGTTATTGTAACTATCACGGCAAGTGAAATTCCATCTTATATTTCTACGGAAGTTTTCTTGTCTTATTTACAAATTGGTTTAGGTTCTGAAAACTCTTTAGGAAAATTAATTAATGATAATCAACAATATATGGATTCTCATCCACACTTATTTTGGATTCCAGTTATTGTCTCATCGGTTATCACTGTAAGTTTATACATTATTGGGCAAAATTTAGCGGATGCATCAGACCCCAAAACGCATATGTAAGGAGGGAAAAAGATGAGCGAAAATAAAAAAGTACTCTTATCTTTAAAAGATGTAGAAGTTAAATTTAATGTTCGTGGTCGAATTTTAACGGCTATTCGTGGCGTTTCTTTAGATATTTATGAAAATGAATCATTAGCCATTGTTGGTGAATCAGGTTCTGGGAAATCGGTTTTAACAAAAACATTCACTGGAATGTTAGAATCTAATGGTTTTATCTCTAAAGGAAGTATCATCTATCAAGATGATTTATTATCTTCTTTACAATGTACATTAACAAAAAGAGAAATCAGAAGATATCATCACTTAGTGAAATTTTTAAATCAACAAGCCGCTTATTTAGGTGGAAAAGATGATTATTTACAAATCTTAGAAGAAAAGAAAGCTTTAAAGAGAATGATTTCTTTAACACCAGAACAAAAAGAAGATTTTAGTACGCGTAAAAAAGATTTAACTTTTGAAAGAGTAGAATTATATAACAAAAAAATTGCTGCTGAAACTTCAAAAGAAAAGAAAGAAATTGCTTTAGAAATTAAAAAGAAAGATAAAGAAATTAGCCAACTAAAAAAAGAAAGACGGCAAGTTTTAAAAGAAAAAAGAAATAAAGTATTTAAAGATAAAGATTTTATGTTAGCTTATAAAAATAAAATTCAATCTTTAAAACAACATTACTTAGAAAAGGTCTCTATTTCTTCAGTTAGTGAAGAAATCAAAAGACAAAATCGTTTAATCGCAAAAGAAATTTTATTATCTATTGAAAGATATTCACCGGTTACGCAATTTTTCTATTTAAACAGTTTAAAAGATCGGTTTAGTGAAGCTTACAAAAAAGGTTTAGAAATGACCGAAGAAACGATTGAAAAATTATATGAATTGATTACCTTTAGAGTGATTTTTAAAGGAGTGGAAAATGAATATTTTAATGCTTTAAGCAATCAAGAAGTTCAAGAATTCAAGCAAAAAAATCAAGAATTATTAAAAGACCAATCTGAAAATTATGAAATGATTCAATCTTTTGTGGATTCTATACAAGGCAATGAAAAACTAGTTTATTTTATTGCACAAAAAGTTGTTGAAAATCCTCAAACGGATTTGACAACAATTTTATATGATAGTTATGATGAAGCAATTATGATTCCTAACACAATCATGAAAGGGTATACGATTTTAGATTTAACCAAAATAAAGACAGCTACAGATTGGCAAAAAATTAGAGGTTCAAGAATTGCTACTGTTTTCCAAGATCCGATGACTTCTTTAAATCCAATTGTTACGATTGGGAAACAAATTACAGAAGTTATTATGAAACATCAAAATTGTAGTGCTGCTGAAGCAGAAAAAAGAGCCATTTATATGATGGAACGGGTAGGTATTCCTGATGCAGCGAAACGATTTAAAGAATACCCATTTCAATATTCTGGAGGAATGAGACAAAGAATTGTTATTGCCATTGCTTTATCTTGTCAACCTAAAGTTTTAATTTGTGATGAACCTACTACCGCTTTGGATGTCACGATTCAAGCACAAATTATTGATTTAATCAAAGATTTGCAAAAAGAATTTCAATTTACAACGATTTACATTACCCATGACTTAGGTGTTGTTGCCAGTGTCGCAGATCGTGTTGTCGTCTTATACGCTGGACAAATTGTTGAAGCAGGAAAAGTTGAAGAAATCTTTTATGATCCTAAACACCCTTATACATGGGCGTTATTATCATCTCTTCCTCAACTTGCAACAAAAGGAAAAGAATTATTTTCCATTCAAGGGACGCCACCTTCTTTATACAACGTCATTAAAGGAGATGCCTTTGCTGAAAGAAATCCATTTTGTTTAGCAGTAGATTTACAATATGATGCGCCATACTTCTATGTTTCTGATACGCATTTTGCAAAAACATGGTTATTAGATCCTCGAGCACCAAAAATTGAAAAACCTGAAATTATTCAAAACATTCATGAAAAACTTGAAAAAACACTAACCCAATTTAGTAAGGAGGAGTACGAATATGTCCGATACAACAAACAAAGAAGTCATCTTGTCGATACGGAATATAGACATCGACTTTCAAAAAGGTAAACGTGTTTTTAAAGCAGTTAAGGATGTTAGTTTTGATATTTATAAAGGGGAAACATTTTCATTAGTTGGTGAATCGGGCTCTGGGAAAACAACGATTGGGCGAGCCATCGTACGTATTAATCCTTGTAGCAAGGGAGAAATTTTATTTAAGGGCAAACGAATTTCTGGTAAAATTTCTCGTCATGAAGATAAGGAAGTGGTGCGCAATATTCAAATGATTTTCCAAGATCCTGCTGCTTCTTTAAATGAAAGAGCAACGGTAGAATACATTATTAGTGAAGGACTTTATAACTTTCATTTATACAAAAATGAAAAAGATCGGATTGAAAAAATTAAAAAGGCCTTAGAAGATGTCGGCCTTTTACCAGAACATTTAACAAGATATCCGCATGAATTTTCTGGTGGCCAACGGCAACGAATTGGTATTGCTCGTTCCATTGTCATGGAACCTGAATTAATTATTGCCGACGAACCTATTTCGGCACTTGATGTATCTATCCGGGCGCAAGTTTTAAATCTTTTTAAGAAATTTCAAGAAGAAAGAGGTTTGACTTACTTATTTATTGCCCATGATTTATCTGTTGTCAAATTTATTAGTGATCGTATTGGCGTTATTTATCAAGGAAGAATTGTAGAAATTGCTACTTCTGAAGAATTATTTGCTTATCCTTTGCATCCTTATACAAAATCGTTAATGTCTGCAATTCCTATTCCTGACCCTATTTTAGAAAATAGTAAGGAACTTTATGTTTATGATGATTCCATTCATGATTATTCAGAAGATAAACCTAGATTAGTAGACATTGGACATGATCATTTTGTATATGGGGATAAAAAAGAAATTGAAGAATATAAAAAAATTAGAAATATGAACAAAAATAGTTGATTTCAACTATTTTTGTCTTTACGAAAGGGAAATTTATGGCTAAAACAGTTTTCATCTCATCCAACAAAAAAAGCATTATCAAACGAATTGTTTTGTTTGGTGTTTTTTTTCTAATTGCTGTGATTAGTCTAACTTATGGGGTACATTCTTGTGCACAACAATATCAACCACAAGAAGGCTTACAAAAAATAGAACTGGATTCTATTCGTTTACCAAATGATGAAGTTGTTACTCCTTTCGAAAATGAAATCAATTTTTATTACTATATTGAAAAAACAGATGATTATTCTATTAGTGAAAATTTTACGATTGTAAGTGAAACTTATCAACAAATTGCCTATGCTGCATACTTATCTTTTCATCCAGATTATGAATTTGATGAATATAAAAGTTTGGCTTATATTGATCATCATCCAAACGAAGAAATACAAGTTTCAGAATTTTTATATGATGCTTTATATGATGCTTACCAAAAAACAATCGTAGAAAATAGTCCATATAATGTTTTTTCCGGTAAAATATACGATTTTTGGGAAGAATTAATGTATTCAAATACAAAAAATCCTGATCCAGCATTCAGTTCAAATAGTCAACAAAGACTGGCAAAAATTGTCGCTTCTTTAAATCAAAAGGAAAGTTATCGTCTTGAGTTTAATCCAGAAAAAAGAACAATTACTTATGTTTTGAGTGATGAATCTTTAAAAGAAGATTTGAAATTAGATTTGAATGTTTTATATGAAGCGTATGTCATTCAAACCATTGCTGATTATTTTAAATCTTATCAATTACAAAAGGGATATTTTGTTTCTCAAAATGGATATTTTTTACATCTCCAAGATTATTGGACACAAGATAAAAAAGTCGAATTAGCCATCAATATCTACGCAAAAGAAAAAGAAGAAGGAAACTATCAAACGACAAAGGTTGGTTCTTTTACAATGGATGGACGCGTAATGGGATCGACTTTTACAAATTATTATCTTAGTGAAAATGATGGGATGAAATATCAAATTGTCTCAGACGAAAATGTGCCTATTCGTCGGCATTTATATTATGATGCTTCAACAGGATATCCTTTAACAAATATTCGTTATAGTCGGATTTATTCCAATAATCCTTCGGCTCAATTAGTTGACATTAGTTTTGATAATTTAAAATTGATGACAGCATCAAAAGAGAATGCTTATGCTTTTGTTCAATCCAATGAAGATCAACAAAAAAGGATGCTTTATATTGTTGACAATGGTGCTTTAAATGATGTTATTGACAAACAGTGGTTAATTTATTATCAAAATATCGATTCTTTTGACATTGAAGAAACATTTCAAGATCGATTTGTAGTTATTTCATAGTTGATTCAATAGACAAAATGGCAATTTTTTGCCATTTTTTTGCTGAAATTTGACATTTATAATATTTTATATTATAATTTTTACACATTTAAGGGGGAATTTTTATGAAAAAAAATAAGAAATCAGTTTTTTTAGTCAGTTCGATTTTGGGTTGCACCGCTTTAGTTAGTGTTGGTTTTGCTGCATGGGTGATTACAACAACGCCAGACCCTGTTACATTAAATGGAGACATTATTGTTGAAACAGTAACCGATACGAATATTTCTTTTGTTCAAGATGAATTTGTTTGGACGGATTCTGATGATGATCCAGAAAACAATCAAAAAATTATTTTTGGCGGAAGAGAAGCAGAACCGGGAGATTGGTTGGTTAATTCAACATTAGAACATCTTTCAACAAAATTGACTATAGTTGTTGAAAATTATACCGAACTAGAAAAAGTTACGATTTCCCTTGCTGCTAGTGATCCAGAAAAGTATCAAGCTGCCGTTACTGCAGGTTATGTCGCTGCATTACCAACTATTGCAGATGTTCAACTTGCTTCTTTTTCTCCAGTTGATGAACAACCAACGAAAGGAAAAGCAGATATTCAAATAACATTTGATTGGGGAACTGCTTTTGGTGGCAATAATCCAATGGATTATTACAATGAAAAGGATTCATCGACAGTTAATGGAACAGATGCAAAGAATAAATTAACAGCATTGTATAATAATTTAAACGGATTAACTTATACATTGACTTTGACAGCTGTTGCCAATACATCGGTTTAAAAAAGCAATAAAAAATGCGTAAAAAAACAATTGTTTTTTTGACAACACTATCCATTTTAACAATGACCTGTGTTGGTTTTTCTGCTTGGAGTATTGCAGCCACTCCTACTGAAGAAACATTTGAAGGAGAAGTCATTGTTGATGATGCAGTACGCTTAATTGATGTAGGACTTTCTTATAATCTTACACAATATCCAATTCAAGGATTTGAATATTATCCAATTACAGATAATGAAGGAAATACTTCTATCTATTTTTCGTCTACCAAATTAATTTATACAATTATAGTCACTAAAAGTTTATATGAAAAAGTTGCGTTTGATAATGTTTCACAATATTATTTAGATTATGAATGCTATTATATTTATCCAAAAACAAATTCAATCGATTTAATAACGGATACAACTTTTATTACTGCACCTACAGAGTTATTTGTTCGTAGCGTTAATTTAGAAAATGCTTTCTTTTCTGTTAAAATTCAAAAAGAAAAGAAGGAATATGACGCAAATAATTATATGTATTCTTTAACTGCAGCAATTCCTATTAAATCAACATATGAGAATTCTTTAAATCAACTGGTTGTTGCTGATATAAAGTCAACAACTAGTGTTCCAATATCATTGGAATTAGCTTTTACCAATCCAACGAATTTGTTAAATGATAATTTTGAGTCATTTCAATCCATAGAAATGCATTATTCTTTAAGAATTAAAGAAAAATAAACATAAGATAAGGAGGGAAAAACATGAAAAAAAGTTATAAAAAAATATTTCTTTTAGTATTTTTGTTTTTCTCTTTCTTTTTAGTTATGCCCGTTTCTGCAATATGGAGTATCAAATCACAAGAATCACAAAATCTTATAGGAACCAATACTGGCACAGTGAATGTTTATATTCGATACATAAAAAAGACACAAAAAACAAATAGAAATGAAACAAAAACTAAATTAGTTGATGAAAGTGGAAGTTTGTTTAATCAATCTGTGTATAATGAATGGTTGCCAAAATATGAAGAGCATGAAAAAAATCCTTATTTAGCAGTAGAACCCACCACTCCAGTAGATGATGGAAATGGAAATATCACATGGACAGAAACGTATCACCAAATAGAAACATGCGAAAAAACATGGTACGGTGATTGGACAGTTTTAGTCTATCAAATTGTTTATACGTATATTCAAAATCTATCTATAGAAGTTTCTAATTCATCTGAGTATACTTATGTCGTTCCTAAAGGATCAACTATAGAAAAACCAAGTCTTTCTTTGGAGGGCTATACTTTCGTCAATTATTTTAGTGCTAATGCTACAAATACGGGCTCTAGTGGGGAACTATTTGATTTTTCACAACCGATTAATCAAAACACTGTAATTTATGCAGAATGGACTCATATGCTTGGAGACAATGAACAGTTTGAAGAAAATCAATTAACAAGTCATATTAATAATCTAACTAGCGGAAATACAAGTAATATATATGCGGGTGGAGCAGCGACCTTTAATTTAAATGACGACTCTTCCTTTAGTTCGCAATCTTTAACAGTCAATTTAGGTAGTTCTTCTTTGCAAACGACCATATCATCAGGAAGAACCGTGAATTTTAGTATGAATGATGGTCGTGTAGATGTTGAAGGACGGGCAGATAACAGCATTACAGATCCTTCAAAACATACAGTAGGCACAGGAGAAAATATTACGAATGATACTTATATTTCTTTAGATTATTTTAAAGAAAAAACAGAGACGGTACAAGATTTATCAAAGAAAAATCCAAGAGATTATACAATCATTTTACAAAATGATTTAATCGTTAATGGAAATTTATATCTTGGTGGATATACAGGATCAAGTTCATCTATTCAAGGTTATATTGTAAATAACTATGTTTCTTTAGATTTAAATGGTCATCAATTAATTATTAATAATGGAGGAATGGTTCATTCTTTTGGATATATTTATGATTCTATGGGAACTGGAAGTGTTGAAGTGATGCCCGGAGGAAACTTAAAAACTCAAGTGGTTTTATATGATGTAAAAGGTGGTAATACCACTTTATGGGGCTTTTCAAAAGGAATCAGTCCCTTTGAAAATTATGGTTTTCCATATTTAAATTGTGAGGTTCATTTCTATTCTAATGGAAGTCAAGTTGGTACTTTAGATGTTTTTACAAAATTAAATTTGGGTTCATTAGGAGTTACCAATATTTATATTCCTTTTTTTGGAAAAGATGCATCTACTTATTTAATGACGTATTCTAATAAGGATGGAATCAATGCCACAATTACTTATGAACCTTATGAAGTTAGTGCTTTAAAAACAGCAAATAATGCGACAAAATACAATTTATTCTATAGAAAGTATCGTTTTAATTTTGAAAATATGAATATACAAGTGAATTCGATTTTGTTGCCTGTAAATGTTTATATTGATGCAGTTATTACAACAATTGATGAAATTTTTTATTTACCACTTGATCGCGTGACATTTCCGATTAGTTCATCAATTGATTTGATTTTTGAAAATAGTATTTTTTCTGTTTCGCAGGAATTAAAATTAATGCCTGGAAGTAGTTTATTTATGGATGAAAATAGTATCTTAAATTTAGGCTTTTATTCCGAAAATGGCAATACGAAAAAAGTTTTTTCTGATATTGAAATCAATAAATTTATTGTTCATAAAACATTACCAGGAGAAACCAAAGCATTATCTGGAGGGTTAATTGTTTTAGAAGCACCACCCACAAAAAAATGGGGATCTAATCCACAAAATGTCATTTATAGTTATTATGGCATTTTTAGTACATCGTATGCTATTTATTGGCAATACTATCAAGCGGCTCAAGTTAATATTTTTGGAACAGTCAATTTTGCTACTGGCAATGATGCACCTTATATTTTATCAGGACAAATGAATATTAAAAACTTTACAATAGGAAGTGCAAATAAAAAAGAATTTAATGCGGTTAATATTAGTTCTTTATCTAATAACCAAGTAAAATTACAAACCTATAGTTTGGATATTGAATTGTCTTCCTCTACGTGGTTTGATACTAGTGATATTTTATCTTCTTCTAATGATAAAGCTATTACTCAAGTTAATTACTTTTTTATTCAGCCTTTGACTTCATTTGGAGTAGCGTATTATAAAGAAGCTACAAGTACTGAAGTGTTGATAGGAACATATGATGTCTACACAGGAATATTTAAAACCACGAATCAAGAACAATATATTTTTTATACTGATACAAATCTTTTGGTAGATTCAAGCAATACTGAAAGTGCATTTAATGAAATAACAGATTTAGTAAAAATTACTAATATTGACGATCGTCAAATTGTTAATTATAACAATTCTTCCTATATTTACTATGCTGGTATTTGGTGCCCTGTTGTTGAAAGTATTATGGATGAATCAGGAAATGAAACGGGATTAGTTATCAATACACAAAAATTATCCACAGAAGGAAGTTATACGTATACAAGATATTCAGGAAGTAGTTCAGAAAAATTTACTTATTCATTTTCTAGAACGCCTATGAAGTATGTTTCTACAACAACTTATCAAGTTTGGCAAGTTATAATGAAAAACTTTGGTGATAATGGAGATAATTACACCACAAAAGGTTAATTTAGTTATAAAACATAAATCTATGTTTTATATATATATTCAAACCATAAAGAAATAAGGGGGTAAAATATTATGGTTAAAATGACAAGAAAATCTTATAAAAGAAGAAAAATTATTTTAGGAGTTAGTTTGTTTTCATCTGTAGCTTTAGTATCTACTGGTTTTGCTGCATGGGTACTTGCTTCACAAGCAGAAGCAGAAAAAACTGGAAATATTACGGTGGGTACAGTTTCAGATAGTTCAATTAAGATTTCTAATGTTCAATTTAAAGATGACAATGATTCTTTTATCTTTGAACCCAAAGAAAGCGACAAAACAGGTCGTGTAAGAAGCGACAAAACAGGTCCTTATGAAAATCTATCTGTAACCGTTACTGGCGAAATTTCACCAAAGACATATGTAACAGGAGCAACCATTCAATTAACCGTTCCGGAAGGAATTACAACAGCTGCTTCTGAGGCTAAAAATTATATTGTTTTACCTAGTTGTGTAGAAACACCAGAAGATCTTGATATCACTTCTAATGTGGTTGAAGACACGATTCATTTTGAATACACAATTACTTTTGGATGGGGAAGCGCATTTGAAAACACGAATCCAGGTCTTTATTATGATACCGATTATTCAGATCCAAATAAAGGCATTTCTATTTCAGATGAAGAAATGAAAGCAACCTTAGAAGATTTAAGAAGTTGTATTTATGGAGATGCTGAAGAAGATCCTCAATTTACAGTGACAATTCGTGCAATGAACTAGGTTAAACTTGAATGACAAATATAGAATTGATATCCTTAATTGTCACCTTTATTGGTGTCGTTAGTTTTGCGGCTGTTTTTACGATTCTTTATCGCTCTCATGTTGTCTCTTCTATTGAAGATATTCAACTAGGGAAAAAAGATATCGATTTAATTGATACTTATCTTTATGAAAGTCAAGAAAAAGTAAAAAAGCGCAAAAAAACTATAGAAATAGTGAAAACAGTTCTTTTTTGTATCGCTATGGTTATTTTAATTCCTGTTTTTGTCTTTTCTATTGTCCAAAAAATTCAAGGGAACGCTTTAATGATTAATAATAAAGCGATTATGGTTGTGTCTTCAGGTTCTATGAGTAAAAAACATGCAGCAAATGATTATTTAACAATGAATCATTTGGATAACCAATTCAATACCTATGACATCATTATTTTAGATAAAGTAACGGATGAAAATCCCATTGAACTTTATGATGTCATTGCTTATAAAAATAATGAAGGAACAAATATTATTCACCGTGTAGTAGAAATTGGTAATGATGATAATGGTGTGATTCGTTATACGACACGAGGTGATGCAGTCGGCTCTTCTGACTCTTATCATCCAACATCAGAAGATGTGATTGGAATTTATACCAATCAAAGAATTCCATTATTAGGGATTTTTATCTTATTTTTTCAATCTTATTCAGGAATCATAACAATCATTGCGGTGATTTATTGCTTAATCATGTTTGATCGATATTCTAATAAAGCAACACAAGAACAAGAAAAAAGGATTGAAATATTAAAAAATGCAATGGAAGATTTGTCGGAAGACTTTTTGCTAGATCCAAAAGTTCAATTTGTTGAAACCATTTATTATAAAGGATATGCTTATTCTTTTGATGAAAAAGGCTTTAAAGAAAAAAAAGAGATTCCAATGGAAAAAAATGATGAAAATCAAATGATTCATGTCATTAAGGATTCATCTTCAAATCAAGAAACAATCAAAAAAATAGACATACAAAATCAATCAAAAGGGGAGGATAATGATGAATAAACCTTATTTTACAAGAAAAAATCTAATTGCTATTGCAATGGCTTTTTTCTATTCATTTTTACTATTATTTGTAGGTTTATGTATCGAAGGATCTTTTAAATTTGCAAATGAAGACAATCCTATTGCAATGATAGCAGAGACTTTAAATTTTAAATTGGTTTCTTATGGTGTTTCTGGCTATATTTGTTTAATTTTAATTGCCATTTATGTCGTTGCTGGCGCTATCTTTATTATTTATGAAAGAAGATATGCCATTGTAAACAATAAAAGCCCGTATAGTGCAAAAATGATTGGTATTTATTGTGCTACAGGACTTGTTTGTCTATTGTTATCTTTAGGAATAGGAATTATTTTACAATCCCCATTGAACAAAGAAAATATTGGCAACGTGTTAACTGCTGTTTGGCAAAGTGTCCTTTTGACAACGGCCATTTATATTTTAATTGCCTTGTTTATTAGTGCCATTTTAATGTTAGTTGTCAATTTGATTTTTATTGATAAACCTTATCGTTTCTTTAGTAAAAGAAATGCTATTGAATTTGAAGATGAAGATTTAACTCCTTCTGATAATAATGTTACTGCAAGTTTTGATCCTTTACCTGTAGCTACAACTTCTCAACAAATTACTGCAAGTTCTCCTTCAGCAACACCTTTAAATACGAATGAGGGATTTGATTATACTAGTGAAGAAAAATTAGGAACACGAGAAAAAGTTTTTCCATCCTTATCAAAAATTGATGATCAATATGAAGGATATGCAATTGAATCCATTCCAAGTGATGATTATTCTTTAGAACAAATTTGTCACATGTTTAGAAACTATTTAGCTAAAGAAGAAAAACTATATTTTGATATTGATACTCTTCGAATTTTTGTTAGTAGTTTTATTACTTCTCATTTTATGATTTTAGAAGGATTAAGTGGGACTGGTAAATCTTCTTTACCTCGTTATTTTGCTAAATTTATCCATGCCAATGTTTTATTTATTCCTGTACAAGCAACATGGAGAGATAAAACACATATTTTAGGATACTTTAATGATTTTTCTAAAACTTATGCGGAAACTGATTTTTTAATTCACTTATACGAAGCGAATTATAATCCTGATCGTATTCATCTATTTGTCTTAGATGAAATGAATATTTCTCGGGTAGAATATTACTTTGCTGATTTCTTATCCGTATTAGAATATCCTGCTGATTCATGGAAATTAAGAATTATGCAATTGCCATATCAATTTATTCCACCTGCGAAATTGCCAGATGGTTTTATTCAAATTCCAGAAAATGTTTATTTTGTAGGAACGGCAAATAAAGATGATTCTACTTTTTCAATTACCGATAAAGTTTATGACCGGGCAATAACCATTGATTTTGATAATCGGAATATTCCATTTGAGGTCAAAGAAGAGGCAAAAACCATTCAATTGAGTTATTCTAAATTTAATGAATTGTTAACGAAGGCCATTCAAACACCAGATTATCAAATGACCCCGTCTGATTATGAAAAATTCCAAAAGATTTGTGATTATATTGATGAAACTTTTGATATTACTTTTGGTAACCGTGTCATGAATCAAATCAGCACGTTAGTTCCTGCTTTTATTGCTTGTGGAGGTCAAAAAGAAGTTGTTTTAGATTTCTTATTAGCAAGAAAAATCCTCGTCAAACTCGAAGGACGTTTTGAAGAATATATCAAAACAGGATTAAAGCATTTATTGACTTTAATTGAAAAACAATATGGCAATACTTTTGTTAAAAGTGAAAAAATTATTCAATCACTGATAAGAAAGTTGTAATTTTATGAAACTAAGTGAAGAAAAATATTTAAAAAAGGCCATTCGAGATATTAAAAGATATGCGAAACAATATTCTGATGCGGGTAGTTTTTATCGCCATCTTGATGCTTTGAATTGTCCTTCATTACAAGAGGTTTCTTTCCAAAGTGACTTGAAATTTTTTGAAGAATGTCAATTTATTTTTCATGTCATTCTTTCTATCATTGCCCATCCTCATCTGACAAACCAAGGAGAAGATGTGGTTTTAAGAGCAGAACAAGTACATCATTTAAGTAGCGAGATGTTTTTAAAAACTTTAAAAGAACCTTCGTTTTGGAAAAATAAGAATCATCATTTAAGCCCGCAATATGTTTATTATTATCAAAATATTGATGATTTAAAAATCTATGAAAATTACTTAGTTGTTCGACTTGTGGATTTATTAGAAAATGAATTAAATCAATATCGTTATTTTTATGTTTCTATCATTAAAACCATCGATGGGAATAAATCATTATCTTTAAATGAAGATCAAATTCAAATTGCCTTTGATTCTATTCAACAACTCATGAATAAAATTCAAAAAATAAAGTCGACCTATTTTTATAAAGAAGTTTCAAAAGCAAATTTTTCTTTAACAACCATTCATCTAACCAACATTTTTTTAAAAAATCAATCTTATCGTTATTGCTTTCGTTTTTATAAAAAAATCATAGGATACGGAGATAAAAAATCTTTGACTCAAGATTTTATGGCTTATTATTATTGTATTCTTTTAAAAAATTTAAAAGCAAGAAATATGCAATTGTCCGCTAAAAGTAAAAAAACACCAATTATTTTAAATAAATTTGGATGGATTGATGTGAACCAAAATCTTTATTTTTATTCTAAAGATTTTAAAATAGAAATTGAAAAAGAAAAAAATACAGATGGGTTTTGCATTCATATTTTGAATCGAAAAGTTGCGGATCGTCAAGCAAATTTAGCAAGACATTTGTTATTTTTTACGACGAATTCTGATTTGAATGATTTTCAATTGCTTTTATCGGATTTGGACACTAAAAAATATCAAACCATTGAGGCTCTTTCTTTATGGAATATTTTTTATTTAGATCAAGAACAATATCGTTTCACTTCTTCTAAAAATGAACAAGAATTAATGTCTTTATATTTAGATGAAAAAATGTTATGCACACCAGCAAGTTATTCTATTTATTCTAAATATTGTCCTGTATGCAAAGAAAGTAATGTTTTTTATGATGATCATGTTTATCAATGTTTACATTGTCAATCTCAATATGTATTTTATGATCAAAACCAAATGATTTGGTATCAAAAAGTAAGGAGGATCTAATAAGAATGGAAAAAGAAAATGAAAAAAAAGTAATGATTTCCATTGACCATTTATATAAAGCTTATGGGAAAAAAGAAGTCTTATTAGGTCTTAATTTAGAAATTTATGAGGGAGAATTGTTTGGATTTATTGGTCGAAATGGTATTGGAAAATCAACAACCATTGATTGTATGATAGGGGCTAAAAAGATAGATAAGGGGACCATTGTTTTAGATGGTTATGACATGCAAAAAGATCCTATTGAAGCCAAAAAAACTTTTGGTTATGTTGCTAGTGAACCCACCTGTTATGAAGTGATGACAGGTTATGATTTTTTAGAATTTATTGCTAGTGTTTATAAAATTAGCGAGGGCGCCTTTGTAAAGAATTATCGTTATTTATTACAACGATTGTATTTTAATGAAGAAGATTTACAATTGCCAATCTCTAGTTATTCTCATGGGATGAAACAAAAATTATGTTTAATTGCAAGTTTGATTCACAATCCAAAAATTTGGATTTTAGATGAACCTACTGTTGGATTAGATATTATGGCTGTAGAATCTTTAAAAAATATGATGAGAGAATATGCCAATCATGGTAAAACCGTATTTGTTACCTCTCATAATATTGAATTAGTATCAAAAATTTGTGATCGTGTTGCGATTATTAATAATGGAGTCGTTGTCGCTTTATACGATTTAAATAAAGATCCGAATAAACGGCTTCAATTATCTCGAATTTTTTTAGAAACGTATGGAGGGTAAAAAATGCTTAATCTTTTAATCAAAGATTTCAAGTTAATATTTCCAACCCAGAAAGATTTGAAAAAAAGAGTGCTTTCTTCGATTTTTTATGTCCTCGCATTTGTTTGTTTTGTTGCTTTAGAAACCTTTTTGTTTTATCGAATTTTATCTGAAATTAAAAACTATCAAAATGCACCAATTGCGTTTATGACGTTATTTTTATTTGTCGTATCTATTGGCATGATAATTTTGGGAGTATTTCGTGCTAAAAAATTGTTGTTTAATGTGGATGATTTAAGGCAATTAACTAATCGACCGATAAAAAACAATCAAATTATTCTTTCTAAACTATTATTTTTATTTTTAATTCAATATGTAACCAGTTTATGTTTCACTTTTCCTTTATTTGTTTCTTATGGAATTGTCATGAATAAAATGATTTATTTCTATTATCTTGCTTTATTTTATCCTTTATTGACTTTTATTTATGAAGCAGGCATTATCTTACTTTTAGTTTACCCTGTAAAAATATTTATGGATTATTTAAAGAAACATTTAATTATTCAATTTGTATTTACAATACTGATTTTATTTGGTTTTTGCTTTCTTTATAGTCGAGTTTTAAATGTTTTTATTCAAATTGTGGCTCAAAATCAATTAGATTCTTTATTGAATGTTTCTTCAATTAATCATCTCATTCATTTAAAAAAATATTTTATTCCTATTCATTTTTTAGCTGATGTATTTGTATTATCTACATCTATTGAACTTTTGTATTATTTATGTATTGCGGTTGGAATATTAATTTTAGGATTAACTGTTGGCATCGCATCCTTTAATTATTTTAGAAATTTTCACATCCAAAGCCATACTTTACCTAAAAAAGAATATCAATTTAAAGAAAAAAGTGTTGTTCAAGGTTTAATAAAAAAGGAATTCATTTTACTATTTAAGGATTCAAATTATCTTTTATCTTTTACAGGACTATTAATTGTGCAACCCTTTTTAGTTTATTTAGTGATTGCTGCAATGAATACAATTTTTCAATCGGGAGTATTCCTTTATTATACTTCAATGTTACCTTATTTTATTCCTTTTTTAGATATTTTAATTTTAACGATTTTTACATTAATTATTCATCAAGGCGCCAATAATTATTTGTCGATGGAACATCAGCAAATTCGTATTGTGAAAATGATTCCCGTGCCATTTCAATTACAAATTACTGTAAAAGTTGCTATTCCTTTTTTCCTATCAGAGATTTCTTTGTTTTTGACTTCTCTTATTTTGTGGATTGGCAATGTTATTCATTGGCAAATTTTTCTTTTTGGTTTTCTTTTTTCAACTTTAATTTTATTGGTTTTTACGATGCTTTCTTTGATAGAAGAATTAAAATTGAAAAAAGATTATAAAAAAAGTACAATTCTATCCAATACTTTTTCATATCTCGTTCCTTTGCTATATTTTATCATAACCATTGTTCTTTCTTATTTTAGAATTTCAATTATTTGGCTTTATTTGATTGGCTTGGTATTAATAGGTCTTTGTGGACTATCTTGCTATCTTTATTTAAAAAAGAAAATGGCTTCTTTATTTTTAGAATTAGAGGTGACCAATTAAATGAAAAAGAAAAATTTAGTTCTTTTATTACTTTTTCCTTTTGTCGTTGCTTTGTTAGGAATTGTTAGCATTAATTTAACCTTTAATTTAATTGACAATGATATTTTAGATATTCGTTGGGATTATAAAGATACAGAAGCATTTAAGGTTAATGAAGAATTTAAATTAGAAGCAACAGGAGTGAATCAAAATAAATATCCTGCTGGAGCTGGAAATCAACTGGTTTGGTCTGTGCAAAATAAAGATGCTAATGATGCAACAAAGTATGCTGAAATTATTCAAAAAAGTAATGGGGATTATTATTTAAAAACATTAGAAGTTGGCGAAGTGACTATCACATGTGCGAATCAAAAAGGCAATGTTTCTAAAAAATTTTCGGCTATTATTTATGAAAATGGGGTAATTTTGGCTAATCCTGTTATAAAAGGATCACAAAACAATATTGATTCAATGATTTATTATGGCGAATATGATTTAGTGAATCAACAAAAACAAAAGGCGGAAATTGCTTATCAAATCGAAACAATTCCTGTAGAATTGCAATCTTTATTGAAAATAAAGGATTGTTCTGATAATATTACTTTTTCACTTTCTGATGAAACGATTCAAGTCCATGATGCAGGACAAGCTTATGTTACTTTAGGATATGAAGATACGAGCCTTGCTAATGATGTGACGATTCAATTTATGGTTGTTGATGAAGGAGTAAATGTTTATACCTATCAAGATTTGCTTTATTGCACGAATCAATCTGAAGAAGGAGAAATTGTTGTTTTAAGAAAATCGTTTGAGTCCATTGAAAATGCTTTAGATAGTTCAGGAAATAAAGTTGAAAACAATATTGAAGTTTTTGGGACGTATCATCAAAATAGTGATACTTATGATTTTGCTAAAGAAGTTTATCGTTTTGAAACGACATATAATCAAGAATATATTCAACAATGGAATGAATTTGCTTCTACCCACTCAGATTATCAACCAATTACCAATGAAGCCATCGTGGCTTTACACATTCAAAAAGATTTTTATGGCAATGGATATACATTAAACTTTCATAATTTGACTTATCCTTATGATGAAAAACAAGTTACTGATTCAAGCGGTAATACACAATATGTACCTGCATTACGCGAAGATAATCTATTTAGAGGACCTCTTCCTTTTTATAGTTTAGGAGATCCGAATAATATGCCTTTAATTACAGCATTAGGCCAAGACAATATTGGAATGTATGTACATGGTAATCAAATTACGATTAATGATGTTTATGTCAAAAATTGTGATTTTGGTAATAATTTAGCCAATTTGGATTATGTTGGCACGGTTATGGAAATTGATGGAGATGGAATTACGGTTCAAAATACACGGTTGTCCAATGGCAAAAATGTTTTACGCAGTTTTTCTTCAATGGATTTACTCATTGATAATTGTTTGTTAAGTTATTCTCGAAACTTTTTAATTATGACCGGGGCTAACGAATATGAAAAAATTCAAGATAATCAACAAAAAACGTTTTCTTTATTAGATCAATCGACCATTAATACAACCATTCAAGAATTTTTAAATCGAGATAGTACATCTAATGTCATGGGGAATGCCATTTTAAATCAATATTTACAAGCTAGTTTTAATGATATAGAAAGTATCAAACAAGCTTTACTTTCTATTCAAGAAGCTTTAAATGATACACAACTTGTACAAAATCAATATAAAGGTTCAATGGAAATTCGTGACACTTATTTTTATACGAGCGGGATTGCAAGTATAGCTTTAGAATCTTTATTTAATGGTCCTTATTTATATTCTAATGCGCCATCTATCATTGGAGATTTATTTGCCGCAGCAAACGAAACAAAACCGATTGTTCCTTTAGAACCAAGTAATATATCCGGAATTTCTTATCCTGTTATGGTAAAATTGACAGGTAAAACGACGTTTTATGATTATAAGAGAACGGATCAATTAGATATTTCTGGATTGATTTCAGAAAATTTATCAAGTTGGGCAAATTCTATGGATTATGATGTCCATATTGATATTGATGACATCTTCCCATTAAAATCATTACTATACCAAGCAGCAAATACTTATTTATATGATACAATAGAAGAGGAACAAACATACCAATATATTAATGTTCCCATTGCTTACTATGGTGGAGGAACAAATTTATCGGTTGTTGATTCCAGTGAATTAATAACTAAAGATCATTTAACTAATGAAGTAAGAGTGAATTTATTGGATAATTATCTTCAATTACCTCCTGGTGAAGGCACAATTCAAATTGTAAAAAATATGATATTAAAAACGGTTACAGTTGTCACTGGTTTTGAACCATTTAAGTTTATTTTGCTTGATGGCAAGGACGGATATTTATTTAATGAAACACCACAAATTTCTGATTTAATTGAGAATGCAAAGGGGGACTTACAATGAAAAAAATATTCAGATCTTTCTTTTTGATGATGATGATTGTTTTTTCTGCATTCAGTATGACGGGTTGTACCGGTAGTTTTTTTGGAAGTGATGAACAAGGAATTCAAATCGAATCCATCACAAGTGAGGAATTAGAAGATGGAAGTATGCTCATCACCATTACCTATACAGATGAAGATAGAGAGCCGACGACCTTTCTTATTCCAAAAGCTGAAGATGGTGAGCCAGGTAAAGACGGAAATGGCATTCAAGGAATTACTTATACTTTGAGTGAAGATGGGTTAAGTACAATTGTTACGATTACTTATACGGATCAAAGTATTGAGCCAACACAAATCACGATTCCAAATGGAATTTCTGTGACAGGAGTAAATTATACAGTTGATGAAATAACGGGAAATACATTAATTACCCTTCAATATTCGGATGGAACAACATCTGATCCGATACCCGTGTTTAAAGGAGAACAAGGCGAACCAGGAGAAGATGGGAATAGTATTGTTGGAATTGATCAAATCGTTAATGATGATGATAGCGTTACTTTGATTTTTCATTTTTCAAAATCAGAAGATTATATTGTTCAAATTCCAGCCCCCCATGAAGGAAGAGGGATTGATACGATTGTTGCAGGAGAAACCAACGATCAATACACGATGACCATCTATTATTCGGATGGAACCGATGAAACCCTAACATGGGATAAACCAAATCCAAATCAATGGTACACAGGAAGTGAACCATCGAATTCATTAGGTGTTGATGGTGATTTTTACTTTGATATTTACCATCATAATATTTATGTAAAACAAAGTGGCGTATGGGTTCTTATCGTTTCTTTTGATAATAATATTGAAACACATTCTGTTATTTTTCAATTAAATGATAGTTTAGATGAACCTGCAAATATGCCTTCTGGATCTTTAATGGCTTATCAAATTCCACATGGTTCTTATTTTGCTGCTCAAGAGGGCTATAGTATTCCAATTCCAACACGAAATGGATATGATTTTGTAGGATGGTATACAACGAAAACAATTACTCCTACTTCCGGAAAATTTACAGATTTAACACCAGTAATGGCAGATTTAACTTTATATGCCATTTGGGAAAAACAAGTATAAAATATTAAAAAAGTAGATGATTTTGCTTCCTATCATCTACTTTTTAATTTCTTACTTATTTATTTTTTTATTTTCTTTTAAACAAAGTCATGAGGCCAAATAAAATAGAAAGACCAAAAACAACAAATAAAGCATATCCACCTAAAGAATAATTGACTAAATTGCCTAAATAAACATCCTTAAAAAGAACTAAAGAAATAATTCCTAAAATACCGCTAACAATTCCTTTAAATCCACCGCCAACAGAAAGAATGGCTAACGGGAGACCAATGATAGCAACACAATATTTGGCTGAGGGTTTAGATTCTATAACATTTTGAATATCTTTTATTAAATTTTCATAATATTCTAACAATGTTTCTGATTTTAATGCTTGACTGCCTAAATCTAATTGAAATACGGGTAGAAAAATAAAAATAGCTACCCCAGCAGCAAACAAAAGCAAAGAAGTTAAAAAATTCATTCCTTTACTCATAATATTCACTCCTTTAAAGTAGATTTATTATAGCGAATTTTGTAAAAAAAAGAAATAAAAAATTTTGTTTTGCATTAAACTTGTGGCAATTGATAAAGTTGATTTTTTAAGTCGTTTTAGTTTTTTTATATTCTCTATTTTTATATATAAAAAGAGTGATTTTTTGATTTTTATTATCTGAAATCACTCTATGAATTTCACTACTATCTCATAAGATATAATTTGTCTACACACTAAGTGCATTTAAACTTTTTTATTCGTTTACTTCACTGCAACAACTTCCATACCTAATGCTAATTCTACGAGTTGACTTGTTGTTAATTTGTCACTATAAATGTGATAACTAACGCCATTATATTCATAAATTAATTGTTGTGTATTTAAAATTCCTACATTTCCAGCAATTTCAATTAATTCTCCGCTGACCTCAGTGATGACCATTTCATCATAACTTTCTAGAATATGTTGCACAACTGTAAAGGCCTCTTCTCCTTCATAAGTTAAGATATGTTGTGTCATATCTCCAACTTGAATGACACTTTGTTCTTTTAAAGTTGCTGAAATAATCGCATTCGTTGGGTATAATGGTAAATCATTGATAGTTGATGTCGTTGGAGTGGTTAGTTCACTTCTTGCTTGAGTCATATTATCACTGACTTCAAAATAGTTGTCTGCAAACGTTGGATCAAATTCCACTTTAATAAACGTAACTTTGACAGCAATATTATTATCTTTATCATAAATATGGACCCAAATTGGTTTGAGTTGTGATGTCATTTTCATTTCTTGTTTTGTCCAATTTGGAGAATTTTTATAATTAGGAGAAGAAGTAATGACATATCCATCTTTTAATTTGGATAATTCATATTTTCCTTTAAATACATCAAGCATCGATTGATAAAGATAAGGCTTTGCTCCATTTAATGGCCAATCACCCTTAAATTTATAAACTTGATTTAAAGCAGGAGTTAATACATAAACTCCATTTTTGTTTCGAATAATGATTTGTTCTTGATTCACACCTTTATCAAATAACGAAACTCTAAATAAAGGAGTAGAACCATCTTTTTTATAAGAAACCTTGACTAAATACTCGCGAAGATCGTCCCCATTATGAAATTCCATATTCGCTTCCATGTGGTAAGCATTTAAATTTTCAGTTACTTCATTAACTTGAGATTTAATTCCCTTGTTATTTTTTGAAACTAACTTATAAATACCAAAACCTACCAATAAAACAATTAAAACTAATAGAATAATTCTTTTTATCCATTTCTTTTTCATGATGTCACCTCAAACTATTTCTTTCAACACAAATTATGAAATGATTTACCAACTTATGACATCTATTGCATAAAAAAATAAAATTTGTTCAAAATAAAGATTGATAAAGGAGGTTCATTATGAATATTGTTCAAAAAACAGCTTTATCTTTAACCTTGATTGGAGCAATCAATTGGGGACTAGTTGGCATTTTTCGTTTTGATTTAGTTGCTGCTATTTTTGGTGAAATGACAGTATTTACACGAATCATCTATGTTCTTGTCGGACTAGCCGCATTAATTAATATTGCTTTATTCTTTGTGGATTTAAATCATCCTAAAGAAGTACATGACAGAGTTTATGCTACAGATGAAAAATGATGAAACCCATCATTTTTCTTTTTTTTGTTCTAAAAATTATAGTATAATAAAAAAAATAAATGATAAATTTTAATGGAGGAGAAAATAATGATGAGAAATCCAAAGGAAACCATTGGGAAAATGATAGATAAAGTTAAAGTGAGTTTTATTAGTTATATCGATGATGATGGTTATCCAGTTACAAAGGCAATGTTAAAGCCTAGAAAAAGAAACGGGATTAAAGAAATCTGGTTTTCAACAAACACATCCTCTAATAAAGTGAAATGCTTTAAAAAAAATAGTAAAGCGAGTTTATATTTTGTTGATCAAAGATTTTTTAGAGGAGTGAGTTTAATTGGAAATATAGAAGTATTAGAAACTTTTGAAGCGAAAGAAGAAATCTGGCAAGAAGGCGATGAAATGTATTATCAAAAAGGGGTAACAGACCCTGATTATTGTGTTTTGAAATTTACAGCCATAAAAGGACGATATTATAGCAATTTTAGGTCTGAAGACTTTGAAATCTAAAATTTGTTTAAAGTTTATAATAAATGAATGGAGGTGTCTTATTTTGGACACCTTTTTAATTTTTAAAAAAGAAGATAAACAAGAAAATATAGGTGCGAAAAATAATAAATTCGTTTATAATGAAAATAAAGAAGTAGGAGTTGTGATATTGTGGCAAAAATTATAGCAATTGCAAATCAAAAAGGTGGAGTAGGAAAAACAACAACAGCAATCAATTTATCGGCCTCTTTAGTAGAGCAAAATAAAAAAGTATTACTTGTTGATATTGATCCTCAAGGTAATTCCACTCGAGGCGTTGGTTTTGATAATGATATGATTAATGTGAGTATCTATCATTTATTAATGAATACCAAAGATGTAAAAGAATGCATTTCTAAAACGCAATTTGAAAATTTAGATTTAATTCCTGCCACAATTGATTTAGCTGGAGCTGATTTTGAATTAGCAACAGCACAAAGTAACAAACATTATCGTTTAAAAAATCAATTAGATCGTGTCAAAGATGATTATGATTATATTATTGTAGATTGTCCACCCTCTTTGGGTTTATTAAGTACCAATGCTTTGGTTGCTTCTAACGGGGTTTTAATCCCCGTACAATGTGAATATTATGCATTAGAAGGATTAGTACAACTTTTGGCGACGATTCGGCGAATTCAAGGAACATTCAATAAAAAATTAAATATTGAAGGGGTTTTATTAACCATGTATGATTCTAGAACAAAACTATCCAATGAAGTCGCTATTGAAGTGCGCAAATTTTTTAAAGAAAGAGTTTATAATGTTAGTATTCCTCGAAATGTAAAAATTAGTGAAGCACAATCAAGAGGAAAACCAATTATTTATTTTGACAAAAATTCCAGCGGGGCAAAAGCCTATATGGAATTATCAAAGGAGTTCATTGAAAATGGCAAAAAAAGAAAATGATTTATTAGGTCTTGAAAAGATATTTGAAAAGAATGGGATTAATATTAAAACATTAGCTCAAGTTTTAGAAAATAGTGAAATTATTAATATTGTAGAAATTCCCGTTTCTTTTCTTACACCCAATCGCTTTCAACCGAGAATGAAATTTGATGATGAAAAATTAAAAGAATTAGCTGATTCTATTAAAAAACATGGCGTGATTACACCCATTATAGTTCGTGAAATTGGTCAAGATCAGTATGAAATTGTTGCAGGGGAAAGAAGAACAAGAGCTTCTCTTCTTGCAAAAAAAGAAACGATTCCAGCCATTGTTGCTGATTTTAATGATCAACAAATGATGGAACTTTCACTCATTGAAAATATTCAAAGAGAAAATTTAAATGGGATTGAAGAGGCTAGATCTTATCAAACTATGAAAGAACATTTAGGATATACGCAAGCCCAAATTGCTAAAGAAGTTGGGAAGCCTCGTTCTCATGTGGCTAATTTATTGCGATTATTGACGCTTCCTGAAGTGATTCAAAACTATATTTTAAATGAAAAAATATCGATTGGACATGCCAAAGTATTAGTGGGTCTAAATGATACACAAGCGGTTCAATTGGCAAATCGTATTATTTATGAAAATTTAAGTGTTCGTGACGTTGAAAAAATTTTATTATCTTATAAGCCCAGAGTGGTGACGCATCAATCTAAAAATCAAGCACAATATCAAGAATTAGAAAAAGAAATGATGCAAAAAATGCATCATTCCAAAATTCAAATTAGTGAAAAGAAAATACAAATTAAATTTAGTTCATTTGCAGAATTAGAACAATTTGTGAAACAATTTACAAATGAATCTTGATGTTTTTTTAACTTTAAGGTGTATCAACCTTTTAGCTACAAAAGAGTGGCTTAGCCAATTTGCAAAAGAACTAAATCAACAAAAAATTTTAACAGCTCGGATTGATTTTTTAAATCAAGAATTCTTTCTTTTTGAAAATCAAATGGAATGGGTTGATATTCAAACCGCTTTAACCATTTGTAAACAACAAAAAGTAGATCTTATTTTATTCAATGCTTGTCCCTATCGTTTTATCTATCCGATTTTAACAATGATTCAAAAAGAAGATCTCATCAAAGAACGTTTTCTTTTATATCCAAAAGTTGTATTGATTGCCCATATTGTCGATGTTCATTTACAAAATGATTTAAAAAAACAAGCCCAAGAAATGGATACGGAATGTCAATTCGTTTTTAAAAGAGATGTACCTTCTTTATCCACTTTTGATGACATTTTAATTGAAAAAGGCATTCAATATTTAAAACAACATTATTTTTTGGAATAAAAATCTTTTAAAATATAATCAATGTATAGTTGAGCAATATCAATATCGGTGTAAGTATAAACCATGCGACAACCAACAACATCTTCGATTTCATTGAGGATAAGTTGGTTGTTTTTAAATAAAAAATCAATACCTACAAGTCCAAAATCAAAATGACGAATCACTTCATAGACGATTTGTTTTTCTTTGTCATTTAAGTGATAAATTTGTGCTTGCCCTCCTAAAGAAAAATTACTTCTAAAATCGGTAAAAGAGGTGCGCAGCATTGCACAAATAATTTGGTCATGAAGAACATAAACACGCAAATCTTTTCCAAGTTCAGGAATGATTTCTTGGGCCAGCATTTGTTTTTTATTGGTTTGTAAAAAGGCTTGATGAACTTCATTTTTGTTTTGTACGTAAAAAACTTCTTGTCCGCCATGACCATCTAAAGATTTTAAAATAAAAGGAAAGGGTAAGGGAAAATCTAAACAAGAATCATCAATCAAATAACTTTTAGCCATATCCACAAAAGGAGATAAATATTGATAGGTTTTATATTTATCATTCGTAATTTGACTAACAAAGGCATTATTTTGAACATAAACACCATTTTCAATTAAAAATTCTGTTAACAAAGGGTGAACCATTCTCATAATGGCAATATCGGGTAAAGGAAAAGGAAGCGTAGAAAAATCATCAAAAATAATGATTTCAGCCATTTGCTTTCTTTTTTTAAAGGCCTCTTTTAATTTTTTAGCAAAAACAGCATTTTTTTGATATCGTTCGGCATCATAAATAATCCAAATTTTCATGATAATTGCTCCAAAATATAATCAACTAATAATATAGATAAATCTACCCCAGTGGCTAAATAGACATTTTTAAAATGAGCGTTAGAATTGATTTCACAAAACAAAGGTTGTCCATGATCGCCAATTAAAAGATCAATGCCAGCAAAATCAACATTTAATAAAGTGGCTACTTTTTCAGCTAAATCAATATAAGAAGAATCAGGAGTAAATGGAATCATTTTTCCACCATGAGAAACATTAGCACAAAAATCATTGCCATTTGCAATTCTTTTTACGGATAAAACGACTTTTTTTCCAATGACATATAATCGCACATCTTGTCCATGACTACTTGCAATATATTCTTGAAAGAGCATATTTTTACAGCCAATTTGCATAACAATTTGATGTAATTCTTCTTGGTTTTGAACAAGATAGACTTGTTGTCCAAAGGAGCCTTTATTTTCTTTTACAATAAAAGGGAAAGAAAGTTGCTCTGTGACCATTTTTAAAAAAGAAAGATCAGGATAACCAATATTTTGATAAGTAAAAGGCGCTAAAATCGTTTTTGGCATCGGAATTTGATGATTTTCCAAATATAAAGCGGTAAGTCCTTTATCATCACAAATTTCAATCACTTTTGAGGAATTAAAAACACGAATGCCCCTGTTTTCTAAATGATGTGCTAAAAATACATCTTTATCCCAAAATAAAACAAAGTCAATTTTTAAATTTTTTTGATTTTGGATAATGACCATTAATTCAACATTGGTTTTAATTTGTATTTCTACTTTTCTTTTTAAAAAAGAAACTTGTAACATTTCATATATTTCTTTAAATTTTTTTGTTTGCAAAAAAGCGTTAACCACTAAATAACCTTTCATAATTTCCCTTCTTTGATTTCTTTTTTGTTTGTAGTAAGTATAGCATAATAACAAGGTTTCTTATTATAATTCATCTAAATCTAAGATTTTTATTTCTCAAAAATATAAAATTATTAAAATTGAGAAATAACAAGCCATCTAGCGATATCGTAAATTTTTATTCCTTCATAGATTGTTTCAGGATGTTTGGTTCTTGCAATGATAATTTTTGGATAAGCATCTTTAATTGATAAAAGAGGTTCAGTTTCTCTTTTAAAAGTTTTTTCATTACTTAAATCATCAGCCACTTGAATGTAGATTTTTTCATCCCTTTTGATTGCAACAAAATCAATTTCTTTTTTATATAAATAGCCAACATAAATTTCATATCCTCTACGAAGAAGTTCTAAAGCGACAATGTTTTCATAAACTCGTCCATAGTCCATATTCTTGGTCCCTAAAATTGCATACTTAAATGAATGGTCACTTAAATAATATTTATCCGAAGAAGATAGATATTTTTTACCCTTGATGTCATATCTTGGAACTTTATAAAAAGCATAGGCATTACATAAATAATTTACATAAGAACTGATCGTTTTGTTATTTGTTTCAAAATGATTTTTATTTAAAGTATTAGAAATATTTCTAATGGATGTAATATTTGCAATATTATCTATTAAATAATTAGATAAGTATTCAATTAATGATTTGTTTCTAATTCTATATTTTTTAATTAAATCTCTTACGATTAAAGTTTTATAGATGCTTGAAATATACAAATATTTTTCTTCACTGGTTTGATAAACATACGATCCGGACATACCGCCTTCATATACATAATGATCAAAGGCAGTATCTATATCTTCTATCGAATAATATTCTTTAAATTCTGAAAATGAAAAAGGAAAAATGTGAATTTCAAAGGTTCTTCCTGTAAATAAAGTGGCTAAATCACTACTTAATAAAAACGCATTGGAACCAGTGATATAAATATCATATTTTTCAGAAGCATGTAAACTATTGATTGCTTTTTCAAACAAGGTACACATCTGAATTTCATCAATGAATAAATAATTATTTTTATTTTTTAAATATTTGGACTCAATGTATTTTTCTAATTCTTTGTAATTGGTCAAATCTTCATATTGCGATTGATTAAAATTAATATGAATAATATTTGCGTTAGGATCATTTGATTGTAAGTATTGAATAAAAGATTCTAATAATTTTGATTTTCCACTACGTCTTACTCCTGTGATGACCTTTATATCTGGAGTACCTACAACATTTTTAAGTTTGTTTAAGTAGTTTTTTCTTTCAATTAATTTCATTGTAATCACCATTTTAATTATATCATATATTTTTTATTTCTCAAAAATATATTTTTTTAAAAATTGAGAAATAGCAAAGCTCTATTGATGTTAAAAAAGTTCTCATACATGAAAAGAAAAAAACAATCATATAATTTTTTTAAGGTGATAGTATGAAACAAATATTACTGATTTTTCTTTGTTCCCTAGGAATTTTTTTAATTCCTAGTTCTCAAAAAAATAATGAATCAATTCCCACTGCTGCCGTTCCTATTTCTTGTTCTAGTTATGTGGTTATGGAAAAAAGCACTAATAAAGTATTAGAAAGTAAAGATATGCATACGAGTAGAAGTGTTGCTAGTATTTCTAAAATTATGACCGCAATTGTTGCAATAGAAAATGTAAATCTTGAAGATATTGTAACAATACCCCAAGAAATCAATGAGGTATACGGCAGTATGCTATATATTCATGAAAATGATCAAATTCCGATTATGGATTTACTTTATGGATTAATTTTAAGAAGTGGCAATGATGCTGCAGTAAGTATTGCCATCCATGTTGGTGGAACCATTGAAAAATTTGTAGAAATGATGAATCAAAAAGCAAAAAATTTAAATATGCAAGATTCTTTGTTTCGAAATCCTCATGGGTTAGATGAAGAAGATGGAGGAAATCTTTCATCAGCCTATGATATGGCACTTTTGCATGCTTATGCCTTAAATAACCCTGTTTATCGTCAAATCACATCTGCAAAACAATATAAAACGTATAAAAATAAAAATCGCTTATTTAATCTTTATGATTGTACAACAGGTGGAAAAACAGGATATACAAAACTAGCAAAAAGAACCTTAGTAAGTAGTGCAAAACAAGATGATTTAGAATTAGTCATTGTGACTTTAAATTGTGGGAATGATTTTGGAGTTCATAAAAGTTTATATCAATATTATTTTGCAAACTACAAAGGATTAATTGTTTTAAAAGCAGGAAAAAATTATATTGATTCCTATTGTGTAAAAGTAGAAAAAGAATATGTTTTAATGGTATCTAATGATTTAGATAATCTTTATTTAAAATATGAGATTCAAAAAAATAGTAAACAAGTGCATATTTATTTACAAGATCAATATGGTTATGTGATTGAACAAGTAACCATTGAATTATATTGTTTGCCGCAAAAAAATGAATAAAAATTGAAAGAAAAGTTTAGTAGACGTTTTTTAGCGTGTAGATAAAAATACAATAAAAATTTGTTGAAAATATTCTAATTTTTCTCGACAAAAAGTGATTTTATAAGACAAATTTCGAGAATTCTATTTGATTTAAAGTTCGTTTTTTTAATTTTTTTATAAAAACTTTTTTTATGCAAAAAAACAAAAAAAGAATAAAATTGTTGTTTTTTTGCGTTTTTTATTCTTTTTATCCTAGTAAAACTAGGATTTTTTTGTATTTAAATTCAATATAACCATTCATTGTTGATGTTGAATCCTGACAAAAAGGATGAGAAAAAAAAGTAATAGAAAACATTTTTTTAAGTTTGTGAGTAAAAATGAATTCCTTTTTGCAGTTAAAGTGATGAGAACATTTTTAACAAATTTAGGAGAGCAACAATGGAAAACTTAATTGAATTAGTGATGCAGTATCAAAAAACAAATGCAGAAACAACTTTAAAAACAATTTTACAACGTCTTTATCCCATGATGAGAAAACAACTTAAAAAGGTAAATCTTACTTTTCAAGAGGATCTTTTACAAGAAATGATAATTTTTACTTATTCAACAATTCAAAAATTTAAGATTGACTTAGAAAAAAGCACTTTAGAAATTAACCAAAAACAATTTCTTAAATTTTTAAAAACATATTATACAAAAGTGATTCCTCAATTTTATCAAAAACACAAAAATTCTTTTCAATATGAAATAAGCGATAGGCTATTTGATTTTTCTTGTTATCCTATAGAAAGCTCTTTTCACTTATCGTTAGAAGAAATATTGTTAGAACATCATGTTACTCCACAAGAAATTCAATTTTTAACAACCTTTATTGATAAAAACCAATTATTGACTCAAAAAGAAGTTGCTCAAAAATTAGGGTATAGTCAACAAAAAGTTTCTCGAATTTTGAATAAAATTAAACAAAAATATAAAAATAAAAAAATTTGTGAGTAAAAATAAAGTCTTTTTGACAGTTAAATAAGTGAAAAGAGAAGAAAGGAGGGAAAATAATGAGTGAAATCAGTATAGCCATCAGTGTGGTTGGACTGATGGGATCTATCTCAAGTATTTTATTTGCTTATCTAGCATTTAAAAGGAACGAAAAAAAAGATCACAAAGAAGCAGGTGCAACAAAAGGGCAACTCCAAGCCGACATTCAATATATCGTTAAAACACTTGCTAAATTAGAAAAAGAATTTAGCAAACTAGATGATCGTGATCGACAAATGCTAGAACGATTAGCAAAAGTAGAGCAAAGTCTAAAAATCAACCAAAGAGAATAAAAGGGAGGTGGTGAGATAATGGAATTTGCTAGTGTACCCATCATTGTGATTTGTTGCTATGTAATAGCAGAAATTTACAAAGCGATATTTAAAAAGAAAAAAGAAGCCTATCAATATATTCCCTGTATTAGTACAGGAATTGGTGGAATATTAGGTATCATCATCTATTTAACACATCCAGAGATGATTTTAGAAGCTTCAAATATTTGGATTGCATTAGGAATTGGAATTGTTAGTGGCGCTAGTGCTACTGGAACCAATCAAATTATAAAGCAACTTTTTAAAAACACCAAAGAAGAACAAGTACAAAAAGAAGGTGAAATCTAAATGTTAGTTAGTAATGAAATTGAAAAGATAACTTACAACAAAGAACTTTTAGTGAGAAAAAAAATGGCTAGTTTTATTGAAAAATTATTGCGATGCTTAGATTATGATTTCAGACATGATATTTTTAAACAAATTATTTATTCAGAGATAGCAGTTAAAACGCCACTAGAAGAATGGATTAAAAATAGTTATGATGCTTTTTGTTATTTATTAAATAATCGACAAAATCCTTGTACATCAGAACTTTTACAAAAATTTTTTTACCTTTTAAAAGGAAAAGAAATTTCAAAAATGCAAACAATCAATTTAAGCTCTAAATATTTTTATTTACAAGATTGTCCTGTGATTGAACGCGCGGTAAGATTTCATATGCTTGTATTTCAAGAATTGATCGAATTTGAAGAGAAAGAAAGAATTTTCATTTCATTCATGTTTTTTAATTATGTTTTAGTTAAAGGGGACATTCCTTGTGTGCGCATTTTAAAAAAACAATATCCATCTTATTTAAAAGCGAGACAAAGCTATATAGAAGGTGACGAAATGAAGTTCATTGACTATATGATTCAATTGGTTCTAACATCAAAGTTTCAAAAAAAATCTTATTATAAAAAACTTCGTCCAATTCATCACCAAGAAATTATTCATCAATTCAAGAAAGATAAAAAAATATTAAATCTTCAATATGGGATTAAGCATTTGTATCTTTTTGGTTCTTTTGCAAAAGGGTTAGAAAGAATAGATTCAGATATTGATCTAATCGTTGTTTTTCACCAAGATTTATTACTAGACGAAAAAGAACAAATTTTAAAAAAACTGTCAGAAAATTATTATTTCATTTTTCATCGTTTTATTGATTTTATTGAAATAAGTACTCATGTGAGCGAAGAAATGGTCAAAGAAATAACAACTTATAAAATAATTTTTTAAAAAAGGAGGAAAAAACATGGCAAATAAAGGTTTAAAAAATTATACAAAACAATTAACACATATGATAGGAAATGCAGGAAAAGCAAATATTAATTTAAATTACAATGATGCAAATATTATTTTTGTATTACCCTTAATAAAAACAATTGGTACAAGTCCAATTGAATTAAGTTTGATTTATAATCATCAAAATAGAGATGAAAATCTTTTATTTGGTAGCGGAATGAGGTTAAATTTATATGCCAAAGTTTTAGAAATTGATGGCGGATATGCATTACATCATGCAGACGGAAGTATTGACTATTTTTATGAAGAAGAGGAGTATAAAAACAAAGAGACGCAATCAACTTTAACGAAAGTTATCGATGATGAAGAAGAAAATATTTTTCATTATGAATTAAAAGATAAATATGGAAATATACGTACATGGAAAAATTTAAACGTTGAATATGCTAGTACAATAAAAGCAAAAAATGGCGATGAAGTAACGATTGATTTTTTATCTGAAGATAAAAAAATATACAATAATAGAGGGGACACGTTAATTTTTAATTTTGTCAATCGAGCTATTGATTTCATCAAATATCAATATAATGGAACGACACTTTACACAATTGAATTTATTTTATCTCGTAATTCATGGATACAAACTTTAAATTATTATAAAGGAGAAAATGAAATTATCAATAAAACAACCCTTTCATTTTCAACATCGCAAATCATTATAACCGATGCCATTTTAAACTATGGTGTAAAATATCTTTTAACAAATCAAAGAGTTCAATCTTTTTCTAGTGGATATAATAATCAATGGAATAACACAACAACGATTACTTATGAAACAAATAAAACAAGGGTCAAAGATTATTTGAATAATGAAAGCACAATCTTTTTTGATAAAGATGATATGCCTCTATATGAAATTGATTCCGAAGGAAATGTAATTAAAACAAAATTCGATGAGGAAACCAAAGAATTATTATCAGAAAGTGGATTCATTCCTGTCAAAAATAAATATCAAAATTTACTTCCAGGCGAAAACATCAACATTTTTACAGCATCAGGCATTACCATTTCTGCTGTTACATGTACAGATTCATTTTTTTCCAATATTTTAGGAAATACAATTTACAAAGCAACGGGAACAGGAACATTAAGTTATAGAATAAATCTTAACGGAATTGCAACCGATACGATTACAGCTGTTATTTGGGGTAAACAATTAACGCCTTATTCGCCTACTTCTAACGTAAAAGTCTATCTGTACGCTTCTGGAAATGATACAGAAACATTTGAAAAAGAAATTGTTGATAATGAGTTTGATTTAATTACTTTAGGATTAAATTGTAAAAAAAGTTATTCTTATATTGAATTAAGATTTGTTTTTTCAGGGAATGCATCTATAGAATTAGGGGGCATTCAAATTTTAAAAAAGAATTTTGGTGCTTTTTATGAATATGATGATTCTGGAAATGTTACAAATCTAGATAGAGGAATAAATAATGTGTCCCTTTCATATCATACAAATAATTCAGTAGCAACTTCTTTAGGAGTAGATTCTACTTTATATCGGTATGAATATGATGATTATGGCCAAATGATAAAGGCTAGGACAGCTTATGGAGTTTTCATTGAAAATGAATATGATAGTCAGCATCACACCAATTTATTGAAACGAGTTGTTTCCAATTTTGATGAAAGTGCAAAATTAGAAATAAAAAATGAATATACAGAAGATGGGCGATTTATTGCGTCACAAACGGATGAATTAAATCATAAAACAACCTATGAATACGATAGTTTTGGTAAGTTAACACAAATTGTTAATGCTTTAGATGCTACATTAGAGTTTGAATATTATAATGATGAATTACTAAAAATCATAAAGTTGTCTAAAGGAAATCAATCTACTGAAGTGAATTATACATACGATTCCAAAAAAAGAATTTCCTCCATTTTATTAAAAAATGGCAGTTTGTATCAATTTGAATATGATAATCATCATAATATCACAAAAATTAAATTAAATGACACTACCTTATATACTTTTACTTATGATACGCAATTAGATTTAATCACTAAACAAACATTTGGAGAAACCAACGAGGCCATTGAATTTGAATATGACGAAACCTTGTTAAGTAAAGTATATTTTATTGATAGAACAGGTTTAAAAGAACTAAAATACACCTATCATTATGATTCTTTAAAACAATTAGAAGAAATTAGAAACCAAGATAATCAAGTTTTAATTTCAGTCGAGTATGATAACGATGGTCGTATTATTCAAACAAATAATGACAAATTTTGTTTCAATTATCATTATGACAATTTAGGGAATGTAAACCAAAGAAAAAGATTAATCAACGATAAACAATTATTTGAGTCTTTTGATTCCATTAATCGTTCAAAAGGATCTAATCCTGAGGCCTTGCTAGCTGCACTTCAAGCAGATGAACAGTGGTTTGGAAGTTTATTTGTTGATGGTGTTTATTTGCAAAGAAAACAAACTATAATCCCGCCTTCTTATTTACACCAATATAGTGCTGTTAATTTTGAATTAAAAAGGGAAGGAGCTGTGCCTTATATACATATTTCTGCGGGAAAACAACTCAGTTACGCAATGAATATTGATTCTTATTATCCAGATGAATCGGGATGTGTTGCTTTTTGGTTTAAAACATCAAATATAAATTTAACTCAATATCTTTTTAGTTCTAAATCAGAATTAGGAAAAGATTTTATTAGTGTTTATATGGATGAAGGTGTATTATATGTTCAGGTTGTTGAAACAAATGGAACATGGCATACTATTTTGCAAACAAGTTTAGATAATCTTGTACAAAAAAATAAATGGAATTTCTTTGGTTTAAATTGGATGAATCGAAATGATGGATTAGGTTATAGTGATGTTTGTGAATATGCATTAACTTTAAATGGGAAAACCGTTATCTATCAAAAAGCAAATCCGAGATTATATGTAGATTTAGGGCCATCTTATTATAATATTGGGCATTTTTATAATGGAAGTGAGTCTTATCAGGCTTTAGAAGCAGATATTGCTTGTTTAATTGTTGGAGCAAAAAGATATATTTCTCAAAGTGAAATGCAACAATTTTATCAAATGACCAAAGATTATTTAATTGAAAATCAATTTATTGAAGAAGAAGTAAAAACAGTTGATTTTTCTTTAAGTCAACTCTACACTTATAATCAATCAATTTTAAATTTATTTGAAATTTATCCTTTACAAAATAATGTTATTTCATTAACTGGGAAAAAACCTATAAAATTTGATATACGTCAAGTAACACCATATGATAAAGATAGAACTTTTAATTTTAATAAAATGATTAAAAGATATGCCTATGTTGCCGATGGAACCCTTTTAAAATATAATTTTGGAATTAGTAATGCCGGTACGATTATGATGAGAGCCTTTACTGATATTTATTTTGAAAAACAATATTTCTTTGAAGGATATGATAATAATGGAAACCGAATTGCATTATTTCGAGGGGAAGATCGAGAACTTTGTATTGATTTCTGTGGAACTATAATTTATTCTAAATTGTTTATCGAAGATAATATTTGGCACACTGTGGGTCTTTCCTTTGAAAAGACTACCGTTTGGTCTGAATCTTTGGATACTTCAATTTGTCAAATTGAATTTCGATTTTATTTAGATGGTCAAATAAAAGAACTTGTTCATAAAGAATCAACTGATTTTTCTTTGCAAACTTTTATGTGGACTATAGGACGAAAAGAATATTTAGAAAGTAGTGACTATAATCTTGGAACAGCAAATAACTATTGTGCTTTGCATGGACAAATAGAAATGTTAGCTACTAGAAGTGCTTTTTGTGAAAAGACAACTTTAGACACATTATGCGAAGAATTAAAAACTTTTACCAAAATCAAAGAATATGATGAATTAGGATTAATTAAGAAAGTGAATTTGCATAAAGGTGGAGAATCTGTTTTATCTACAACGATTGATTATTTACCTCGTCGTCTTGATGAAAATGGGCAATTGCCTTATTCTATTCAATGTAATATAACTAGCATAGAACAATTAATTGAGATTCCTGCTGGAGCAAGTTTTACTTTTGAAAGTTGCAGGGCTTATGCAGCAGCTTCCAATGAAATTAGTTATTATGAATTAAATCCGGATCGCAAATTATTTAATATTACTTGGAGTGTGAATCAGCAAATTATTAACGCATGGAGTCCACAAGAACAACTTCAATTCAATAATATTAATCAAGCTTTTGCTTATTTTGAAGATTTCACTTGGGAAAACGAAACAAATAATTCTTTCTATATCTTGCAATTAAATAGAGGACTCTCCAATGAATTAGAAATAAAGCCATTTATTTCTACACAAGTAAAACAGGAACAAATCAATACAAAAAATGGTTTATTAACTACAAGAAAATACACCACAGATAAACTTGGAAATGTAATCAAAATATCTGATTCTGTTTTTGGAGATTGCGATTATGAATATGATTATCGAGGCTTTTTAACAAAAGAGACTGGCATTACTTATCAATATGATGATAATGGTAATATTTTAAAAGTAGGAAATAAAACATTTGAGTATGATAGTGCAATAAAAGACCGTTTAATAAAAGCAAACGGACAAACCCTTTCTTATCATCCAACGGGAAATCTAAGTACTTGGAAAAATTGGACGTATCAATTTGAAGGAAAATATTTAAAACAAATTAATCATAATATTTTTTATGAATATGATATGTTGGGTTTACGAATTTCTAAAACAATTAATAATCAAAAAACAACCTATTTATATGATGGAAATTTACTTTTAACTGAAATTACTCCTACTTATCGTAATGATTTTCTATATGATGAAAATGGAATATTATATGGATTTATTCACGATTATTCGACTAAATATTTTTATGTAAGAGATGTTTTCCAAAATATTTTAGGAATTGTAGACGAAAACGGAAACCTTGTGGTAAAATATGCATATACGGCTTATGGGACCTTAAAATCAATTTCTGGTTCTTTGGCCACAACAATTGGTCAATATAATCCTTTCCGTTTTAAAGGGTATTATTATGATCAAGAATCTGAACTATTTTATTGTAATGGTAGATATTATAGTTCTGAACTTTGTCGATTTATACAACCAGCAGATGTGTCTAGTTTAAATCTTTCTAGTATTAATGGTCTTAACTTATATAGTTATGCTAATAACAGTCCAATTGGAATTGCTTATAGGACAAATGTTGGTGTGAATAAAGTTGCAACTAATAGTAATTCACATTTTAATGTGATAGCACAGGTCTTTAATCAAACATCAACTAATAATTCTTCATTCTCTTTAAAACCTTTATCTTTCTCTATGGGATTGGTTACATCTGATAATTCTAAACTTCCTAAATGGATGGACTTCTCAGCGTTTTATATAAGTGGACATTTAGGTTTTGGAGGAGGATATAGTAAATCATTTGGAGAAAAAGGCACATTTGGATTATCCTTTGCTTCTCTTGATTTAGGTGTTGTCAGTATGAAGTGTGATGTTGTAACATTTGATGATGATACATCATTATATCTAGGATTAGGAGCTTTAAATGCTAATGCTTCTCTTGGTTTAGGTCTCTCTGGAAGTGTAGAAATTGTTTCATTCTATTTTGGCGCTAAGCTAAATGATTATGTTTCTATAGATGGTAAAGTTTATGTCGGATGGGGAATATCATTTGATTTTTCTAACGGGATTAAAATAGGAATTGCTGCAGGTGTAGGCTTTGAAATTTCATTAAATTTTTAAAAATAAATAGGAGACATCTAAAATGAATAAGAAATTAAAATATTTATCTGTTATCCCTTTATATGGTGCATGCATTTTGTTTATATATTTGTTTGTTTTAAGTTTAAAGGATAAAATATCAAAAAAGAAATTTTTCAAAAGCTTCTTTATTTGTGCTTTCGTTTCTGCTATATGTTGGTATATAGTTATGATGATTGTATATATTGTTAGTGAAAAATTAATTCGTTTTGATTTTAAAACTATTGGCTTAATTTTAACAATGATTATTGGTGGTTACATAATTAATGCATTTACTTTTAAATATGTTGATGTAAAATGGAGTTATTTATCTTATTGCAGTGAAGATGAAGGGAAATCATTTTTGAAAGTTAATAAAAAGAAAATTATATTGATTGGTTTTTTCTTAGCAATAGTTATTACTATTTTAGCTGTTGTGACAATTATTGCATTAGAATTAATTTAAAAATTGTAAACAGGATAAGACGTGCTTTACTCAGCATCACTAGTCTTGTACGTCACCTGTTTTAACTAGTGTTTTCTAAAGATTCACTTATAGATTTAGCTAAAGGTTTTTCTCTTAATATGAGAGAAGTATTAGAGAGAGTTATTTTTGGGTTAACAAAAAACGGGCATGCATTTTCAGATTTTCACTATGTAGCGTATGGAATAAATAGTTATACATTATTTGATAATCTCCCATCTACTATTGGTAAAATCTTCAAGGGAATCGGTTTTAGTTTGATGGCTTTAGATGTTTTTGAAGCCGGTTATAATAGTTATCAATCCGGTCATTCTTTTGATCAAGGGGCGCTTAATGTAGGAGTTACTATTGGTAAAAACTATTTAGTTTATAAAGTTTCAATTGGTGTTACTATGTCTTTTGGGACATGGGCAAGTACGAAACTAGGAGCTTCTTCGGGGTCTTTCGCTGAACCAGTAGGATTGGTAATTGGAGCCGTTGTGGGAACAGCAGTGGGATGTTTATTGATGATTTTGGTGATGAAATCATAGATTAGGTAGTTGGCTGGTTTGACTAATTAGGAGGACTCACAATGAAAAAAATAATTCCAGTTAAATTTATATTTATTTTAACAATTATATTTCTAATTATATTTCCTATATTGTTTTATTTAATCTCATTTATTGCATTTTAAGTATTTATATTGGGCAATTCTATAGTTCCATTTAATGTGATATTTATAACTTTACCTTTTGGTGTAATAGTAGAAATTTTATTTCTACTTTCTCCGGAATATTGTAAATTGATAATTAAGAATGGAACAATAAGTAATTTTATAATTGATGGTACTAAGAATGATGGATGGTGTGAAGATATATCAAACATTAGAAAAATTGAAGTTGTTAAAAAAGAAGATGTTCAAAAATACTTTAAGCAGTTTAAAAAAAGTAAGGCAATTTTAAGTGATTTTGGTAATTACAATTTTAAGTACATTTATGCTGGATTATTTTCTAAAAGGCAAATCAAAAAAATAATTAGTATATTAAAAACTAAATAAGACATAGAATTTAGATACTAACCACTTTGTTGTCATATTTAACAGAGTGGTTTTTTATTTGAGAAAGCACAAAGTGACTTTTTTGATAGAAAAACTTTTGGGTGATTTAGGAATTCAAAAAACTTAAAACATAAAAAACACTTTGCTAAAATAAAATTGAGACTTGAAACTACAATCAAAAAGTAAGGAGGATAAATAAGTATTTATAGTAATAATAGGGGCGGTAAATGCTTTTGTAGACGAAAATAGAAACCTTGTGGTAAAATATGCATATACGGCTGATGGGACCTTAAAATCAATTTCTAAGATTTTGGCCACAATAAATATGTCATTATAATCCTTTCCAAAATCTTTTGGGATTAGTGTGAGATGAAAGGAGATATAAAAGTGGGATTTAAAAGAAATATAACCATTACATTGGCATGTGTTCTTACCGAATGTTTAATAAGTTTAATACCAGTGATATTTATGATTTATTTATTCTTTATGATAGATAAGATAGGGGAAATATTTTCTACATTATTGTTAGTTCCATATTTTATATTTATAATAAATGCTATTTTAATCATAATTTCTTTAATTGCTCAACTGTTTATTAAAACTAAATACTATGTAAAAAAAGAATGTTTAATTATTAAAACTTCAAATAAAGTTACGGAAATAAATTATGAAGAAATCAAAGGTATTACATATGATTTTGGAGATTTAAATAGGTTTAATACAAAACCATCACAATTAGTGTTGTTTGATAAAGATTATAAACAACTATTATTGGTTAATAATCCATCAATCATTATGGTTCATTTAATAAGAAAAAAGTGTAGACATCTTAAAGTTAGTTATTATCATAATAAAAGATTTTTATATTTATTATCTCTAATTAATGGAATAGGCTTACTTGTTTTTTTATTTATTAAATTATTTTCTTAAATACAAGAAGATATAAAGATGAGTTCAAAAAAGTATTAAAAGATAATAAAATCGAAGAAATAATTAAATAATTGTAAATATGTATATGTATCTCATTTTACAAATCATCAAATTAAAAAGATTATTTAAATGCTAACAACTAAAATTAAATGAAAATAAAAATGTTATGATTAATATAGGCATTGACATCACTATTTGGATAAGCCTAGTTATTAACAGAACCCTTTTGGTCAGTAATTGGTTAGATGACTTAATTGATAAAATTGCAAAATAGGAGTGAAAAAATGAGAAAAAGAATAATAGCATTTTATGATGTTTTATTATATGCAATTATATGTGTTCCATTAGTTGTTGTTTCTGCAGTATCATTTTATTTATTAGTTACCAAGGGAACAAGTGAATGGATATATGAAAATTGATATATAGTAGTTATTTTTGCTATTTCATTTATGTTACCAATTGGTGGAATAATTTTGTTTCGATATTGTCTAATAGAAAATAATTTAATGCATTTTCATTACTTCACATTTGCTACTAGTTGGAAAAAGGTAAATAAAAATATTGATGTTTTATGGAATCAAGATGCTTTAATTGTAGAAGTAAAAGATGTTGAAATTGTTAAATTAACAAAAGAAGAAAAAAAAGAGAAAGTTTTTTATAAACATTGGTTTAATAAATATTTAAAAATTACTTTTAAATATGGTAATCCCAAATATGTATATGTTGGAAATTATCATCCGGTTCAAATCAAAAAAATGATTAAAATTTTAAAAAAACAATAATTTATAGGATTTCAGTTATTAAAAGAAGGGGAAAAAGATGCGAAAATATAAAAAAAATATAACTATCAAGATTGCTTGTGTATCAACAGAATTTTTGATTTGTATTATTCCAATGTATTTAATTATGACTATATTTTTAACCCCACACCGAATTAATGAAATTCTAGAAGCAATGGGAACAATGCTTTTGATTATTATTGCTGTTAATCTTTTCTTATATGGAATATCTTTAATTGGGAAGATATTTATCAAAACAACATACATCATTGACGATGAAAATTTAATTATCAAGGAAGAAAATAATGAAAGAGTAATTAGCTTACAATCTGTAAAATCAATCATTTATGATTTGGGTTTATTAAGTCGATATGGAGAAACTTCAACGAAATTAGTATTATTTGATGCTAATTATAAAATGATAATTTCTATTATAAATCCGCCATTAACAATGGTTGCAAATATCAAGAAAAAATGTAAAACTGCCAAGGTAAGTTATGATAATTCTAAAAGATTTGTGACCTTTTTGTTAATGTCTTGTGGTATTTCTCTAGTTATTTGTATAATAGATTTGTTTGTTCAATAATGGTCTTTTATAAATTTTATTAAAATGTTATAAGAGGGTTGTTTAAAAACCTAAAAAAAATAAAGAGGTTAAAAATAGCCTCTTTTTTTGCACCTAAATTCAATGTAATCATTCCAAGGATCAATTTTAATTATTGAAAAAAGTGTAAATAAAAAAATTAAATGATATAATGAAAACAAAGAAAGTATTTAATAAAAATATTCTTAAGAAAAAGAATTGTTTTAGACAAAAATTTTTTAGGAGAAAAAAGTATGAAAAAAATACACGTGATTCTTTTAAGTATGATTGTATTATTGTTGTGTGGCTGCGCTATTGACCCTGCTACTTATTATTTTGATGCCGATGATATAAAAAATCAAGCAACAAAAATTCAATTAGTAATATGCGAAAATAATAATCCAGTTATTGTTGATGTTAAGGAAGATACAGTTTTGCTTTTTGATATTGATAATGTTAGAATTATTGAAACGTTAGAACAAGAAAAAATTGATGATTTTGCTTATGAATTATCTACTATTACTTTTCATAAAGAAATGGAAAGTGTGAATTCACCGGTTGGTTATACCGTTTTAATATATATGCAAAATCAAGAAATAATAGTTTTATCATGCACGATTATCAATGGTATTGGATATGGAATGGTAGCTGTTTTTTCAAATGATGGGAATTTTATTAGACATATTGCTCAATTTGCAGATGAACCAAAATTTAAAAGATTGTTAACTAATTATTTTGTGAATTTTAATCCATCTTAAGTTTTAGAAAGAATATAGGAAGAATAATATTTCTCCAAGTGCTCAATATATGCAAATTATAGATCACTTTCATCACAAAAGCATTTAAAAAAATGGAGGGATAATCATGGAACTAAAAATTTATCAAGGAAGATACACTGCATTTCTTTATAGTTTTATTGTAGTTTTATTATTTGGATATTTTTTTGTGTTTATTGCACTTTATCGTATAATGCAAACTATAAATATTTTACCAATAAGTATCATCGTAGTTGGTGGTGTTGTAATTTTAAGTATTGGCTTTGAACATGTGATTCGAGCTATTTTTGGTTATTGGGATTAAAATATGAAAGGATAATCTATCAATATGAAAAGAAAAATTGAAAATTATTTAAATTCTAAAGATAAAAATGAATATACTAATTTAGATAGAATCTTTGAATTATATTTGAGTGGAGACATTAAAAAGTTGTTATCTAAATATACCGGAGTAGGAATTTATCCTACTATCAATAAATTAGGTAAAACAATTCAATTGAATTATAATTATCATAATATTTATGTCAACGTAGATTTTTTTGAAGATAAATATAATGTTGTAGTATATCACGCTGGAATAAATGCTGAGGATTTAGAAAATCTTTTTATTGATTATGAATATCCTGCTGACTTTAATTTAGAAAAATTAATTAAAGAAATTGATGAAAAAATCAAAAAACATCCAAAATTAAAGGATACATCCTTAATAGAAAAAAAGAAAAAGACATATTCCTTAATTGCATGGATTAGTTTATGTCTACCAATTTTAATTTGTGGTAGTATAGCGTTATATTGTGTTATTACTGAGAATAGTATAAAAGGTAATATGTGGTGGGGAATATTCTTTATTGTAATTCCTTTAATTGTTTGGCTCGTATTTGATGTAAAATCAAAAAGATTAAAATAAAACTTGCACAAGGGAAGATGCTGAAAACAGCTTTTTCCTAAGTGCTTCAGTTAAATTATAAATTATCTAAATGAGTTTGCTATTAATAGTCCTTTAACTAGGGCTATTTTTGTTTATATTATTAGATAATTGAGCAAATGAAAAAAAATTCCATTAATTGTATATATTTGTTTTTTTTCTATTAGTTTTTTATTCGTTTTGGTAATGACTATTTTAGTATTAGCAAATAAAAAGAAATTTTTAACTAAGATTTATTTATATAATGATTACTTTGAAATAAAAAAACGTCTGATGTATTACACATAGTTAATCTAAGCAAAATAAAGACAATCAAAATAAAAAAAGAAGATTATGTAACATTTTTAGTTGTTGAATATTTATTTGGAAAATACTATAAAAACAATAGAAATTGAATACAATAAAAACATCGTCTTCTATTTAAAAAAAAATAATATTGAAATTATTAAATAAGCGCCTCATTAACTAGATGCATTTGCTACATTCGTGGTAGATATATTTTTTGCAAGAAGTCTTTAGAAACACATAACACCGATTATGCATGTTCATTCATTAGGACATTTGTGGAAATCAATCTAGTAGCTTTTACTTATTGATGTAATTAGTTAATTTTGAATTTTAAAGCGGACTTTACATTTACTGCATCTATAGTTTAATATAAATATGGGGGGAAGCATTAGTTTTTTAACTAATGAAAGAAAAAATGAAATATTTGATAGGGGTAATTTTATTTATAGTAGGTATTTTTTCCAATTATATTTTGAGGTTATTACTTAAAAAAGCAAATAAAAATGGAAATAACAAAATAATCAAACCAAGTTCTTATTTATTCGCTTTAAGTATATTATTAATTATTCTTGATTTAGTTTTAGGAATAATGATTTATTTCTTTAACAATATTTATTTTGCATTATTGTTTTGTATTCCTCTTATCATTTTTCCGATTTATATGCTTATAAAATATTTTACTTTTAAAATAGAATTATATGAAGATTCATTTGAAATTCGGAATTTTCTTTTTAAAAAGAAAAAATATGATTACAAAGATGTAATTTTAGTTCAGTTATATACGGCTTTAATTATTCAAGATAATAACGGAAATGAACTTTATCGATTGTCTGATATATTTGGAAATACCTCTTTATTATATACTCATTATATTTCTTATTTCAAAGAAAATAAATGTGAATTAACAAAGAGCGCATCGTCCAAAATAAAATGCGCACCAAGAGTAAAAATAACAGGGTTTATTTTTTTATTTCTTGGAATAACACTAGTTTTTCCTAGTGTTGTGACTATTTTAGAAAAAGATTATGTTAGTTTTTCTATATTATTCATTTTTACAGTGATTATTTTTATTACGGGATTCATATTTTTGTGGTATTATTATTTTTGGAATATTCAAGTAAATGATGACTCATTTTATATAAATAGTTTGTTTTTTAAAAAGAAAATAGAATTTAATTCATGTTATATGGTTCCTATAACTACAACAAAAATTGATTTTATCGATATAAATACATCAAAAAAAATTTATTCAATTTTTATTCATTTACTGAACAATACAAATTATATTATAGATAAATTCAATGATTTTATAAATAATAAATATTATAAAAAGGGAAATTAATTGAATTATGAATTTAATTTAAAATAATCACTAAGAATATTTATGCTATTTGCAATAAAGTTGATAAGTAATCTAAATTTACTTATAATAACATTAAATGGATTTATCTCAAAAAAGTTTTTAATATCCATTTGCTGGTTTAAAACACCTACGAGTATGTCTAAGTATGAAAAAAATATTTAGATATTGAAAGGAGAATGCAAATGAGTAAAATTATAGAATTTTTTAAATACATTTTGCATTGTCTATTAAGTTTTTTTAGTAGTGCGATAGGAAGCACTCCTGACGATTTTACTTTGAAAGAGTTTGTTACTGCTGTTACAACATTAATTGTTATTATGATATTTTTTTACTTAATTAAATTTATTTTAAAAAAAAAGCAATCTAAATAGTTTTATAAGTGATGTTGTTTTATGAATTAAATAAAAAGGTGGTTGGTTACCATGACTTTGATTGAAGATGATTTGAAACAAGAGAGCAAGGGACTTTTAATATTTTTTATAATTTGTTATGTATTTGCAATAATATATCCGTTGGTATTTCAAATAATTTTTGATAGCATTAGTGGTTTAATTTTTGTTGAAGTGTTTTTTGGTGGTATAGGTACTTTTTCATTATTTGGCTTTATTTATACATCAAAATATAAAGTATCAATAACTCAAAAAACAATTATCATTAAAACATTATTTAAAAAAATCGAACTGAATATATCTGATATAGAAAAATATATTTATGAACGATATAATAAAAAAATAATTTTATATGTTTTCAAATTAATAGTTACTAATAAAAAGAAGATTTTAATTACAAGGTATAAAGATGAATTCATTGAAATTTTGACTCAAAATAATATTGATAGAGTGTTTGATTAAAAATATTGTTTTACAAAAGATGTAAAAAAATAATTTAATTGAAGTTGCTAAAGATATCTTTGGCAACTTTTTTAGTAAAAGTAGAATGGAAAAAAAGAGTTGTATGATTTCAAAATATACAAATATTTTAAACGCCTCAAACATATACATAAAATGAAGTAAAAATAAGAGTTTAAGCCGTTTGAAAATGATGTTTTAAAGAATTAAGGGAGGTGAAGGAATTGGGAAAAATATGGGGAGGCATTATTTTAATTGCTTCTGTTTATGCCATTATTATGGGAAGAGTAGAATTACTTTTAGATGGAATTTTATCGATTCCTGATGAAAGCTTTGCTTTTTTATTGATTGTCATTAGTTCCACCGTTTTTTGGACTGGATTCATGTATATCTTTAAAGAAGTTGGCATTATTGATTTTATTTCATTAGCAATTAAACCATTATTTAGAAAAATTATGCCCAATTTAAAAGATCAAGAAGCCATTGAATATTTATCAATGAACATTGCGGCAAACATGTTTGGGCTGGGTTTTGCAGCAACGCCCAGTGGTTTAAAGGGAATCAAACGCTTAAAAGAACTTTCACCAATGCCCGAAGGGGTAGCCAGTGATGAAATGATTACTTTTTTAGTATTAAATACGGCAGGAGTCACTTTAATTCCTACAACAGTCATTAGTATTCGCAAAAGTTTTGGTTCAAAGACACCAACCGACTTTGTTTTGTTTGCCATTATTTCGACCCTTTGTGCTTGTATTTTTGGTTTGTTAGCCGATAAGATACTAAGGAGGCCGTATAAAGATGATCATTAGCATTTATATTATTCCTTTATTACTCATTCTTTCTATTGTCATTGCCTTGATCAAGAAAAAAGATGCCTATCATGCTTTTGTCAATGGAGCAAAAGAAGGGCTTTCCCTTAGTGTTGAAATTATTCCTTCTGTTATTGCCATGATAGCAGCGGTCACAATTTTAAAAAGTTCTGGATTGATTGAAGATATTGCTTCTTTATTACAAAATCTTTTTCCAAGAGGGGATTATTTTGCTAAATTAACACCGATGATTTTTTTTAGACCCATTAGTGGAAATGCTTCTTTAGCAATTTTGAGTGATTTATGTAAAGCCGATCCTGATGGGTTAATTTGTAGAAGTGCAAGTATTATTCAAGGAAGTACTGATACCACTTTTTATGTCATTGCACTTTATTTTACTTCTATTGGCGTCAATAAATGGAGACATACTTTAAAAGCAGCTTTATTTGCTGACTTTGTTGGCATTTTTTTAGCCATTGTATTTGCTTTAATCTTTTTTGGTTAGCGTGAATAAAAGGCGTTTTTATTTTTCTATTTTAATTTTTTTAAAGTTTGATATAATATGTAAAAAGGTTGTGAAAATATGATAGATCAATTTGATGAAATAACTCCCGAAATCAAAGAAAATGTTGCCCAATCTTATCGAGATGCTTGGGGATATGAAGAAATTGGATTTGATGCGACAAAATTAGTGATTGCTGGATTACTTTTATATTTTGGTCATTCTTTTTTGTCTTCTTTTTATTCCATTTTACTTGTTGCAATTGTACAAATGACAAATCACACACCTCATGCTGCTAATATTTCTTCTTTTGCTGGATTATTGGGTGGAATTACTTGTGTGATTATCTTTTTAATTGTGATAAGAAAATATTTAAAACCAATTCTAGCTCAATTTAAAAAGGGAGAAAATTGGACAAAGGCTTTAAAATATGTAGGGTTAATGTATGCTGCTATTTTAATTTATAGTGTATTTTTAACGATTTTAAGAATACAAAGTACAAGTGCAAATCAAGATTCAATTAATTCAATGATGTATTTAACGCCTTTTATAGCAGGCCTTTATGTTTGTATTTTAGCACCATTGATTGAAGAGTTTGCTTTTCGTTTTTGTTTATTTAGAGGCATTGGACGAAAAAATGAAAAAGTAGCTTTCTGGGTCATTGCTTGTATCTTTGCAGGAATGCATTTATTGACCAGTTTGACAACGGGAACTTTTTTATCGGATTTATCTTCTCTTCCAGTTTATCTTGTTGGAGGAATAGGACTTACCTATGCTTATTATAAAGAAAAAAATGTATCAGTTCCAATTATAGCCCATTTTATATACAATTCCATTTCATTTTTAATGAATGTGATTACAATGTCATGCATTTTATAAATTTTAAAAAGAGTTTGTTCTAAACTCTTTTTTGCTTTCATACATTGAAGTAGAAATGTATGGGAGGTTACTTTGTGAATATAAAAGAACTATTAAAAAACATTGGTGGCAGAACAAACGGTGATATATATTTAGGCGTAGTTGGTCCCGTTCGTACTGGTAAATCGACTTTTATTAAGCGATTTATGGAACTTGTAGTGATTAATAATATTCAAGATGAATATCAAAAGGCAAGAGCAACGGATGAATTGCCACAATCAGGACAAGGAAAAACAATTATGACAACGGAACCCAAATTTGTTCCAAACAATGCAGTGAGTGTAGAAGTGGGAGAAAATTTAAGTGTCCAAGTTCGTTTGGTGGATTGTGTGGGGTATGTTTTTAAAGATGCAAAAGGCTATATGGACGAAGATAAAATTCGAATGGTTAAAACGCCTTGGTTTGAAGATGCTATTCCATTTGATGAAGCCGCAAAAATTGGCACACAAAAAGTGATTACCGATCATTGTAGTATCGGTATTGTTGTGACCACAGATGGAACCATTGTTGACATTCCTAGAAATTCTTATGTAGAAGCCGAAGATGAAGTAATTACACAATTACAAACGATTGGCAAACCCTTTATTGTGATTGTCAACTCTAAAGATCCAAATGGTGTTTTGGCACAACAAACGGCAAAAGAATTGTCAGAAAAATATCAAGTTAGTGCAATTCCAATGTCCATTGAACAAATGAATCAAGAAGATGCAAATCAAGTTTTAAAAGATGCTCTTTATGAATTCCCTGTATTAGATGTCGATGTTGTTTTCCCAAGTTGGGTTGCAGCATTAGATGAAAATTATTGGTTAAAACAATCTTATCGTCAATCTATTCAAGATGCTTTGCAAGAAGCAAAAAAAGTGCGTGATGTTGAAAAATTAGCTGAAGCATTAAGACAAAATGAATATGCAAAAAGTGTTGAAATTACAAATATTGATACTGCAACAGGCGTTGTTACTTTAAGAATTGAGCCAAAGGATGGATTGTATGAAGCCGTCATTAATGATATTGTAGGCACGGATTTGCAAGACAAGGCCGATTTGATTAAAATCTTACAAGAATATAAACAATATAAAGAACAAATGGCTGATTTGTTGCCAGCAATTTTAATGGCCAAAGAAACAGGATATGGTTCTTCTGTACCATCACTCAATGATATTTCCATTTCTAAACCAGAATTAATTAAAAATGGAAATCGCTATGGAGTAAGAATTAAAGCAAGCGCGCCAACATTACATATCTTTAGAGTCGATGTTGAAAATACATTTGAACCAATTTTAGGAAGTAAAGAACAAAGTGAAGCTATGATGGAATATCTAACTCAAAATGAAGAAACATTAGTCAATATGTCTATGTTTGGTAGAAATATTGGGGATTTATTAAAAGATGGCATCAATGCTAAATTAATGACTTTACCTGAAAATAATCGCGTTAAATTACAAAATATTTTAAAATCCATGACAAACCGTGGTAAAAATAATCTAATCGCTATTGTTTTTTAAAACAAATTGCACAAAGCAAAAAGAGGACATTTGTCCTTTTTTTGTTTTTAATCAAGAAATAAAGCACATTTTTATAAAAAAAATAAGAGTAAAATGAGAATATTATTTGCCAAAATGTCCAAAATATGTATAATATAAGTAGAAAACACATAAATAAAGGAGAATGAATGAATGAATAAACAAGAATTAGCTGCTAAAATTAGCGAAGCCAAAGGGATCACAAAAGTAGAAGCCACTCGTGTTGTTGATGCTGTTTTTGAAACAATTGTTGAAGAATTGAAAGCAGGAGAAATGGTTAAAATTCCAGGTTTTGGAAACTTTGTTGTTAAAACAAGAAAAGCAAGAACAGCTGTCATTCCTTTAACAAACAAAAAAGTCATTGTGCCTTCTTACAAGACCGTTGGATTTAAACCAGCAAAATCATTTAAAGAACAAGTGAAATAAAAAAATGATAAAAAGCAGTAAATACTGCTTTTTTGTTTGAAAAAGATATAAAAAAACATACATTTTCATATTTTTATAAGAGGTGAAAATATGAAAAAAATTGTGATATGTGGAAGTAAAGGTAAATGTGGGAAAGAAGTTTATCGTTTATTAAAACAAGAAGGATATCAAATTTTAGATTGTGTTAATGAACATGAACAATCCCTTCAAGAAGTGATTGCTAAACACCAATCTATTGATTGGGTGATTGACTTTACAAACAAAGAAGTGGCCTACAAACATTTATTACTTTGTATTCAATATCATCTTCCTTTTATTTGTGGCACTACCGGATTTTCTAATCAAGAGTTAAAATATATTCAAGAGGCATGTCAAAAAATAAATTTAAAAGGAATAATATGCAGTAATTTTTCTTTACCTATGAATATTTTGATAAAGAATTTTTCTTCTCTTAGTCAAAACTTTGATCACATTAAAATTATAGAACAACATCATTACTCCAAAAAAGACAAACCATCAGGGACTGGAAAACTTTTAAAATCGTTAGCAAGATGTGAATGTGAAATTGTGAGCGAAGATCGAATGGATGAGATTATCGAATATGATATTCAATTTGAATCAAAATATGATAAAATGAAAATAGTCTATGAGGTAGATCATAAACAAGTTTATGCAAAAGGCGTTTTGCATTATCTACAACATGAAGACGAGAGTGTTTTTATCAATTTAATTCAAAAATAGGAGCATAAAATATGGATAAGCGGATTAAGGACATTTTAATAAAAATCAAAGAAGCAGGATATGTCGCTTATTTAGTTGGAGGAAGTAGTTTAGATGAATATTTAAATCTTCCCTATACGGATATTGACATTGCAACCAGTGCTACTCCCCAACAAATCAGCCAATTATTTGATGTCATTTCTACACAAGGAGAAATGTTTGGAAATGTAAAAATTCAATATCAAAATTTAAAAGCAGAATTAACTACATTTCGAATAGAAACCTATATTTATCCTTCTGTTTATCCGAAAATATTACGCTTTAGTTCCAATGTAAAAGAAGACAGTTATCGTCGTGATTTTACAATCAATGCTTTATACATGGATGAAAATCAAAAAATAATGGATTTTCATCAAGGACTTAGCGATATTAAAGCAAAAAAAATTCGTTTTATTGGGGACCCTCAAAAAAGAATTAAAGAAGATCCTTCTCGTATCTTTCGTGGTTTACGATTACATCAAAAGACGCATTTTGAGTTTGAAGAAAAGACAAAACAAGCCATTTTTAATTTTGTTCAAGAAATTAAACGCTTGAGTAAAAATAAAATTGCTTATGAAATAAAAAAAACATATGATGAATGTGGAATTTTAAATACGAATCAACTTTATGAACAATGGAATGTTTTAAAAACTTTATTTGGTTATAATAAAGTATTTTATTTAGAAAATGCTTCAGAAATTTCACTAGAAAACATCAAGGAACAATTAAAAGAAATGTTAGAATAAAGGAGGATAAAAAGATGAAAGAATACCAAGATGAGATGCTAGATGTTGAAAAAATGCTCATTTTAAATTATAAAAAATTAGGACTCAATGACGATGAGGTCATTCTTTTACTTTTAACTTATACGTTATATCAAACAGGAAATACCTTTATTAATCCTTCGGATTTAGCTTTGTTTAGCAATTTTACAGTAACTAAAATCGATGTTTTATATACCAATTTAATTGCAAAAGGATGGATTCAAACCCATATTGATGAAAAAGGGACCGTGCAAACGGATCTTTCTTTAATGCATCAAAAGTTAAATGAACTTTATGTAAATGAATGGCAACAAAGACAAAAAAAGGAAGAAAAGAAAGAAGAAACGGAAAAAAATGTCTTTACTTTATTTGAGAATTTTTTTGGCCGACCTCTTTCTCCTTTAGAATATGATATTATCAATGGATGGTTAGACAAAAAATATACTTATGAAGAAATTCAATTAGCTGTTAATTTATGCGCTCAATCAGCCAATCATTCCATTCGTTATATTGATACTATTTTATTTGAAGAACATAAGAAAAAGCAACTCTCTGAGACCGAATATCAAAATCAACTACAAGAAACCATCGAATTGAGTAAAATTGATTGGTTAAATAAATAAGATGGACGAAAAATTACAATATATCTATTCTTTATATCCTCATGCTCAATGTGAGTTGCATTACCAAACCATTTTTCAATTACTCATCGCGGTAGTTTTATCGGCACAAACCACTGATGCAAGAGTCAATCAAGCAACAGAAAAACTTTTTTTAAAATTTCCTGATGCGCATCTTTTAAAAAACGCTTCTTTAAAAGAAGTCGAAGAAATCATCAAATCCATTGGTATGTATAAAGTCAAGGCTAAACATTTATTAGAAATTGCTAAAATTATTGATGAAAAATATCATGGAGAAGTTCCTAAAAACAAAGAAAATTTATTACAATTACCAGGAGTTGGAAATAAAACAGCAAACGTAATCCTTGCAGAAGGATATAAAATTCCAGCCCTTCCTGTCGATACACATATTCATCGCATTGCTAAGCGTTTAAAATATGCAGATATTGAAGATTCGGTTGAAGTGGTCGAAGAAAAATTAAAAAAAGCTATAGAGCCAGAAAATTGGATTCAAATGCACCATAGCTTAATTTTCTTTGGACGATATTTTTGCAAAGCCAAACAACCAGAATGTGATAAGTGTCAATTAAAAGATCAATGCCAAAAAGAATATAAACCTTTAAAATAAACTTCCTTTTTGGATCGTAAATGTTTCGATTTGAGATGGCCCTTTATTGTGGCCATTTTTATATTGATAATAAAGTTCCATCGTATAGTTGCCTTTAGAAAATAAATCAATTTCATTGATGGATTGGCCTAAAACAATGCGATACGATTCGTTTTGTTCATTTTTAATTTCACAAATTAATTCTAAATCTCCATAAATTTTTTCATAATCAAAAATTTTATGATATTGATTTTCTTCACTGATGGCATTAGGAATGAGAATGGTTAGTTTAGAATCAGATACATAATAATCAAACTCAACGATTTTTGTAATTGCAGGCTCACAAATATAAAGGGTAGGCATCGCTTCTCTTTTAAATTGAGCAACAACGATAGAATCAGAATTGACATTATTTGTTGGTAATAAATAAGGATAGGAACCTTTTACGATGGGAATAGAAACAATATTATTTGGCTTTGGATAAGTTTGATTTGGAATACCAGCAATATCCATGATTCTTTTGAAGAATTGTTTGACAATATTGGCATCATTACTACTAGGAACAAAATAAGTTTCTTTTCCTTTTTCGGTAACATCAAATCCTGTCCAAGCAGCAATGGTTAAATTTTTACTATATCCTGCTAACCAACGATCTTTATAGGCATTTGAAGGATAATCGTATTCTTCAAGAAGTTGACGATCAAAACTCGAGGTTCCTGTTTTAGCACAAACATGCACATCTTTTGGTTGAATGACATTAATGTTCCAAAAATTTTTCTTCATGACATTTTCCATGACACTATTTAATAAATAAACAGAGTCTTCCTGTAATACGCGTTGATTTTGAATATCAAACTGAATTTCTTTGTCTTCATTTAACAAGACAATTTTTTTAACCGCTAATGGCGTTTTATAAATCCCTTGATTGGCTAACATGGCATAAGCAGCAGCTAATTGTGTTGGAGAAACCCCATAATGAAAGGCTCCCAGTGCATAAGCATAAGAAACGTCTTCTGGTTGGGTATCTAAAAGTTGAATTTGATTCAAATAATCGGTGACACCATTCATTCCAATATGTTGAACCACTTCTTGTAACGTTTGTACGGCAATCGTATTTCTAGAATAGCCAATGGCTTCATCAATCATTAATTCTCCCATGTAGTTTTGATCAACATTATGCACTTGTTGATTCGTATTGGGGTACAATGTTGGTTCATCCACTACTTTATGTTGATCGCTCCAATCTAAATGTTCATAAGCTAAAGCATAAGATAAAATGGGTTTAATGGTTGAAGCGGGTTGTCTTACCATATCATAGGCACGATTAAATAATCGTTGGCCCGCATAATTTCTACCTCCAAAAGCAGCAATTAATGCCCCATTTTCATTGTTAATAATCGCAGCAGCAAATTGTTGTAAATCATTGTCAAAGTGAATATAACTGGATTGATTTTGTTGCATTAAATCGATTTCAGCTTGTAAAACAGGGTCCATATAGGTATAAATTTCCATAGGAGTCGTATAGGGATCTAGATTCGTATATTCTTTAACTTGAGTGTAAACAATATCCAAGTAAGCTTGAAAGGGGTACGTTGTTTTTTGCTCATCACTAGCATAATAAAGCATTTTTTCTAAAGGAAAAGCTTTTGCTGTTTCTGCCTGATAAGAGGCAATGGCTCCATTTTCTACCATGGCATCCAATACCTCATTTCTTCTTTTTGTTGCCGGAATTGGGTTTTTAAAAGGATTATAATAAGTTGGTAAATTGACCATTCCCACTAATAATGCTGCTTCAGGAAGAGTCACTTGACTAATCGGTTTATTAAAAAATTTTAAAGAAGCATAATTGGCTCCAGGGTTAATACCATCAAAACAAATGTAATTGGCGTATAATTCAATAATTTCTTTTTTAGAATAAATTTTTTCAATTTGATAAGATAAATACATTTCTTCTAATTTTCTTTTTAAAGTTTTATTCGAATTTAACATTGTGTTTTTAATGAGTTGTTGCGTTAGTGTAGAAGCGCCTTGCGCATAAGAATGAGAGGTGACATTTTTATAAACAGCCGATAAGAGACGAGGAATATCAATTCCATTATGAACAAAAAAACGGACATCTTCTTCACTTAATAAAGCATCAATAAAAACATCAGGCAACTCTTCATAACGGACTTGACTGACACTTTCTTTTTGAAGATGCGTGACATATTGGTTTTGATTATCATAGACGACAGAAACGGCCTTTGTTTCCATTGGCGCAATGTTTAAAGAAGGAGTATTAGAAAAAATAACGATAGTATAAGAAATTCCTATGAGACAAACACATAGGAATAAAATTGCAAAAATATTGGTGAAATGAAGTAAGATGTTTTTTCTTTTATTTTTCAAAATAAGCAATTCTTACGGCTTTAATATAATCAAGTAAAATGCTATATCCTTGTTTCACTTGGATACCATGTGTTTGAATATCTTGAATCGGTATCATTTTTTGATTGGATTGTGCTGCCTTGAGAATAAAATTGCCATCTAATAAATAGATTTCTTCAAATGCTTTAAGGTAGACTAAAACAAAGGAATATCCTTTATGTTTGATGACAAGTTCAATCGATTCTAATTGATGTTGTGCAAGATTGGATAAAGGAAATCCTATTTTTGAAGAAGTTTCTTTTGCTTCGAAATCAAGATAATGCCCTTGAAATACACCCACATAATCTAATGTAGAGGCACTTAAAAATACAGCGTCTGTAATTTTGTAATTGCCGTCTGTTTTCAACACTTTTATTGGAGTTGGGCGTTTAGTGATGAATGCGATATCGTTTTCTTTATAATATTCATTAGAACGATTAATCATCTCTTCTAAAGCTATTCCTTTATTTGCTAGGTTGTTGACTTTACGATTTTGACTGATTTTTTTGGTTGGGTAATTAATCAAGAGATTCACCTACTTCTTTCACCACTTGTATTTTGTTATCAAATGAAACAAAATATTCATGGTTTATCTTTATTATATACTTTTTTTTATCGGTAAAAAATGGTAAAATAAAAAAGTAGACAATTGGGGGATCAAAATGAAAGAAAAATTATCTGATGTGATTTATAAAAAAGATTTTCAAATTGCTCAACATGGCTATAAGGTAGAAGAAGTGGATCGTTTTTTAGATGAAATTATGTTTCATGTCAAAGAACTAGAAAATGAAATAGATAAATTAAAAAAAGAAAAAGAACAGTTCCAAGTTCAAAACAAAACCATGCAAGACAAATATGTAAAATTACAAATCGAAAATACACGCTTGCAATCTGTTAGCAATAATGCTACGATAAACTTAGACAATTATAATAATGTCGAAGTGATTGAACGGTTATCTAAATTAGAAAACGCCGTTAACAATCTCAAAAAAATATTAGAAAAAACAAATCTGGGATAGTCGCTGTAAGGAAAACTTATAGAGGAAAGTCCATGCTTGCATAGGCTGCGATGCCTATAGTGTTTGTGCCAAAGGAAACCATAACTTTGGGCTGTATTTTACAGACGGCCGATAATTCTCTAAGTGAAAATAAGAGAAAAATCGATAAAGTGCCACAGAGACGAGTTTGTTTGGAAACAACAAAGTGAAACGCGGTAAACCCCTCAAGCAAGAAACTCAAATTTGGTAGAGGAACTTCTACGTTTGAAATGAAAAACAAAGAAGATGTTTCGACATAGATAAATGACTATCACTACATGAATTGTAGTACAGAACATGGCTTACAAAGATTTGTTTTTAAAACGTTATCGCAAGATAACTTTTTTTTATAGTAATCTTTTAAAAATATGCTATAATAGAACATGCAATAAGTGAACTCAAAGAGGTGCTTTTATGAAATTTAAAGAAATGAATCTTCCGAATAAATTAACGACAATTCGGATGATTTGCGTTCCTATAGTCATTCTTTTATTTATTTTACACATGCTTTATATGGTCTTTGATATTCCTACCGATGTGGCCATCATTCATCAAGCAAAGTCTTTTTTAACTTTAGATCAAATACTTATTTTTATTTTGTTTGTAGGGGCATCTATTACCGATTATATTGATGGTCATTTGGCAAGAAAAAATAATATCGTTTCTGATTATGGAAAAATGATGGATCCACTTGCGGATAAGTTGTTAGTGAATACAACAATGATTGGCTTGGCAGGGTTTGGGTTTTTCAATCATTCTCAAATGGGAGAATTTTCAAATGTCATTGCAATTGTATTAACTGTTGTTGTCCTTCTTGTTGTTTTTAGAGACTTTTTTGTTGACTCTTTACGAATGCAATCTGTAAAAAATGGTGTTGTTGTTCCAGCTTCCCGTTTTGGAAAATATAAAACGGCAACATTAATGCCAGGAATTGCTTGTTTATTAATTGGTTCGGCACATGTCGTTATTTTTGGAATTGGTGCTATTTTATTATTTTTAGGTGGAGTGTTTGCCATAATTGGAGGCATTCAATATTATCTTTCAATTATGCCAACGTTAGAAAAATAATATGGAAGAATTGATTTTAAAATTAAAAGAAAAAAAATTAACTATCGCTTCATGTGAAAGCTTAACGGGTGGATTATTTGCCGCTAGTTTAGTTTCTGTTAGTGGCGCTTCAGAAGTTTTTGTTGGAGGCTATGTAACGTATCAAAATCAAGCTAAGGCAAAAATTCTTAAAGGAGAAGAAGTGTTAAAAAAACATGGAGCAATTAGTGATGAAATGGCTTGTTTAATGGCTTTAACGGCACAAAATGATTTTGGTTCAGACATTGCAATTTCCTTTACTGGAAATGCTGGGCCACTTGCCGATGAAAATAAACCAGTTGGTTTGGTTTATTCTTGTCTTTTAATCAAAAATAAAGCCTATCATTTCAAAAATCAATATCAAGGTAACCGCAATGAAATAAGAAATCAATGTCTTCTTGATGCAAAAAAAAGAATTCTTGATTTACTATAAAGATTTATAAAAAAAGAACAATATTATAATAATGTAGGATAAGGGGAGAAATCGCAATGGCAGAAAAAAAAGAAGCAAAAATGAATTTAGAAGATACGATTAAACAAATTATTAAAACTTATGGCGAAGGCGCAATTATGAAGCTTGGAGATCGAGCTAATGTAAATGTCGATGTTATTCCATCAGGATCAATTGCTTTAGACTATATTTTAGGTGTGGGTGGTTATCCTAAAGGAAGAGTTATTGAAATTTATGGTCCAGAATCTAGTGGAAAAACTACTTTTGCTTTACATGCCATTGCCGAAGTACAAAAACAAGGAGGAAAGGCCGCTTTTATTGATGCAGAACATGCCATTGATCCTTTGTATGCGCAAAATTTAGGGGTCAATATTGATGAACTCATTTTATCACAACCAGATTCAGGGGAACAAGCTTTAGAGATTGCTGAATTGCTAGCTAAAAGTGATGCCATTGATTTAATTGTTGTGGACTCTGTTGCGGCTTTAGTTCCTTCAGCTGAATTAAATGGTGAAATGAGTGAATCCAATATTGGACTTCAAGCTCGATTGATGTCCAAAGCCTTAAGAAAATTAACAGGAGCTTTAAATAAAAGTAAATGTAGCATCATTTTTATCAATCAATTAAGAGAAAAAGTGGGTGTTTTATTTGGTAATCCTGAAACTACACCCGGTGGAAGAGCTTTAAAATTTTATGCTTCCGTTCGTTTAGAAGTTCGTCGTGGAACGATGCTTAAAGAAGGAGATACCATTTTAGGAAACGAAGTGAATTTAAAGGTCGTAAAAAATAAAGTGGCTCCTCCTTTTAAAACAGCCACAGTTGAAATTTTATATGGAAAAGGTCTTAATAAAGATGCTGAATTACTAGATTTAGCTGTAAAATTAGATATTATTAACAAATCAGGTTCATGGTTTGAATACCAAGGCGAAAAAATTGGTCAAGGAAAAGAAAAAGTAAAAGAATTTTTAAAAAATAATCCTAAAGAATATGATGAAATCAAAAATGCAGTTGTAGAAGCCATTCGTAATGGAAAAGATATTCCAACAAAAGAAAAAAAATAATAAAAATTGATGTTTTTAAATCGGAATTTCAGTGATGAAGTTCCGATTTTGCTATAAAAAAGTATAGAAAGCGGCTATCTGTTTTAAAAATAGCCGTTAAAAATGAAACTTTGATTTTTAATTGAATTGAAATTTTGAAAGAAATTCTTTGATAAGAAATTCGCAAAAATGTGGAAAAGTACAAATGTTTGCGTTATAACCAATATTGCCATTTATAATTTTAATACCAAAACCAATTTCTTTATAATTGGGACTTTTGATGAGTGTTGAAAGCGATTTTGAATGGTTATTTTTCGCTTTGACTCCAATAGGAACAAGATAGTCCTTGTAACGTACAAAAAATTCTTCTTGTAGTGTTGAATTTGCTTTTTTTGTATTAATGAAGTTCATAACCAGATTTAACTAGTTCTTCACCAATAACGCTTTCAAAAAGACCTCCTTTATAGACATCAAGATTTTTATTTTAACGGAAATCCATTTGTGGCCTATCATGATTAAAGAAAAAAACAAAATTTTTTTCTAAAAAATGAGCGAGTTTAAATATTAAAATCACTAAAAAATGAGGCAGTTTTTATGTATAAATGCCATTTTTATGTTTTTAAACGTTCAATTTAAACCATAAACATGAAGATAAATAGTAAAAAGATTGATTTAAACAAAATGAAATCCTTTTTTTCATTTTATTTTATTTGCTATTTTTACTTAATTAATATAAAATAAATATGGTACAGTCGTACTATAATTAATATAAACAGGAGGAAATAAGATGTTAGGAATCATTTTGGCTATTCCTACATGGCTTATTTATCTTGGAGTTGGAATTATATGCTTTGTTATCGGTGCATTATGCATGTGGCTTATTCCTTTTATGGGATATAAAAATGCAAAAAGCAAAATAGATTTATCATTAAAAGATGCTGAAATTAAAGCAAATCAAATGATTAAAACAGCACAATTAGAAGGACGTGCTGCGGCTTTAGAGTTGAAAACGATTGCAGATAAAGAAATTAAAGAGAAAAAAGATCAAATTACTGAATTAGAAAAAGCCGTTTTTCAACATGAACAATCTTTAGATGTTCGCGAATCAGTCATTAAAGAAAAAGAAAAGAAAGTAGAAGAAGCAAACCAACACTTAGACAAAAAAGCACAGGAATTAGCAAAACAAAAAGAAGATTTAGATGAAAAAATCAATTCAATTATTGCTGAATTAGAAAAAGTTGCGGGGATGACCTCCTCTCAAGCCAAAAATGAATTATTAGAAAGAGTGAAAGAAAAATCGCAAAGAGAAATCGCTGCTTATTTAAAAGAACAAGAAGAAATTGCTAAAGAAAAAGCAGATGATACAGCTAGAGATATTTTAGCTTTATCTATAGAACGTTTTAGTCAAGAAGTGGCTTCAGAAAGAACCATTTCAGTTGTTTCTTTACCTTCTGATGAAATGAAGGGACGAATCATTGGTCGTGAAGGAAGAAATATTAAAACCATTGAACAATTGACAGGTGTTGATTTAATTATTGATGATACGCCAGAAGTCATTACAGTATCTTGTTTTAATCCTATTCGTAGAGAAATTGCAAAACGTTCCTTAGAGGCTTTGATTAAAGATGGACGAATTCAACCAGGTAGAATTGAAGAACTCGTCAATAAAGCAACACAAGAAGTCAAAGAAATTACCAAAAAAGCAGGAGAAGATGCTTTATTTCAATTAAATTTACCTCGAATGAACAAAGATTTGGTAGAAATGATTGGACGATTAAAATTTAGAACGAGTTATGGGCAAAATGGCTTGGCTCATTCTATAGAAGTCGCTCATTTAGCAGGAATTATGGCGGCAGAACTTGGTGTTGATCAACAATTAGCTAAAAGAGCAGGATTACTCCATGATTTAGGCAAAGCAATTGATTTTGAAGTGGAAGGAAGCCATGTAGAACTTGGAGCTAGATACGCTAAAAAATATGGAGAAAATGAAGTCGTCATCAATGCGATTGAGGCCCATCATGGTGAAAAACCAGCAACACATATTATTTCCAATTTAGTGATTGCAGCAGATACGTTAAGTGCCGCTCGCCCGGGTGCAAGAAGCGAAACTTTAGATACATATGTTAAAAGAATTGAAAAATTAGAAGCGATTTCTAAAGAATTTGATGGAGTAAGTCAAGCTTATGCAATTCAAGCGGGACGTGAAATTCGAGTAATGGTCGTTCCTGAAAAAGTAGATGATGTTCAAGCTTATCATATTGCAAGACAAATCAAAGAAAAAATTGAAAATGAATTAGTTTATCCTGGACAAATTAAAGTGACTGTTGTTCGAGAAACGAGAGTGAGTGAAATTGCAAAATAATCGCAATACACTTAAGGTGTTAGTATTAGGAGATGTCATTGGCCGTTGTGGTCGACAAGCAGTTTTACAATCCATTCAACAATTAAAAAAACAATATGATGTTGATTTATTCGTGGTCAATGCCGAAAATGCAACCCATGGAAATGGTTTAAATTATAAACACTACCAAGCTTTGATTCAAGCAGGATGTGATGTTTTAACCATGGGAAATCATGTGTTTGGTAATAAAGAAATTTACCAATATATCAAAAAAGCCCCACAACTTATTATTCCAGCCAATTTAGAAACCATAGATTCTTGTTTCAATACCCATTTTGTTTATGAAACAACAATCAAAGGGAAAAAGGTTCGAGTATTGAATCTATTAGGAAGCGATAATATGAAGTTAAAGGCTTCATCTCCCTTTTGGTATTTTAGAAATTTATATGAACAAGATAGTGATTCCATCTATATTGTCGATTATCATGCAGAATTGACTGCAGAAAAAAATTCATTGGGATATTATTTAGATGGGAAAGCGTCTTTGATGTTTGGTACACATACGCATGTACAAACAGCAGATGAACGCATTATGCCACTTGGAATGGCTTATATTACCGATGCGGGAATGTGTGGCATTCGAGAAAGTATGATTGGTTTTGATTATCAACAAGTATTAGAAGCCACATGGAATGGAACGTCTTATGGCGTTGCAAACACAGGAAAAAAGATGATTAATGGTTTATTTGCTGAAATTGATTTAGAAACAAAAAAAGCAATTTTTATTCAAAGAATTAATCAAGATATAGAATAATTTTCTTTCATCCTTCATATGTTGTAAAGACAATTGATGGAGGAAGAAAAAAATGATAGAACTATTAAAAGTATCGACGAAGTCAAACCCAAATGCAGTTGCTGGTGCAATAGCAAACATTATTAAAGTGCAAAAAAAGGTAGAAATTCAAGCCATTGGTGCTGGATCCATTAACCAAGTGGTCAAAGCCATTGCTATTGCAAGAGGATTTTTAGTTTTAAGTGGAGATGATTTGGTTTGTGTCCCTGTTTTTGCAGAAGTTGAAATTGAAAACCAAGTAAAAACGGCAATCAAATTTATCATTACATTAGTAGAAAAATAAGGATAAAAACAGGCATTATAGGCCTGTTTTTTTGTCCATCATAAATCTTGAATTTTTTCAACTACTTCTGCAATTTTGCAATTCTTCAAATAATTAAATTTGTATGTTTCGCCAATCATAATTTTATCGTTAATCAGTAATTCAATCTTATCATTCGTACCTAATATTAATACAATAGGATTATTATTAATTTGCATTCCAGAGTCAGGAACTCTATTTTTTTTAAAAGCAATGACTTTACCTATAATTGAAACATATTCATTATTTTTTAAATCTAAAAAATCTTTTAATAAAATTATGATGGTTTTTAATGAATAAAAAGCAAGAAATATTAAAGCAAAAGTGATGCCAATAATAAAAATTAATCCCTAAATTTTACTTAATGAATCAATAAATTCATTTGCATAAATTAAAATCAAAATACTGCCCACCACACCACATATTAATGCAAATATATAGCATACCATTGTAAACCAATATGATCGATGAATGGATGTTTTTTTCATAGAATCTTTCCTTTTTTAAATGTAATAAATTTATTATTTATAAATAATATTTTACTTGATGCTTGAGTAAGTCACAACAAGAAGGCGAGTCTATTCAATTTGAATTAAGTCGATAAAATCTAAAACATTCAACTCTTATAAACACCTTTTTTACCCCATTTATTGCTTAATATATTAATTGTATTATTAATGTCGCTATTATCAACGTGATAATGTGTATAATTAATATAAAATTTATTAAATCTAAATTTGTCGTGATAGATTATTGTCTCATGATAATCAATATAAAAAGTAAATCTATGGATTCCAAGTTCCCATATAATAGAGTCTTTTGTAAATTTAAAACGACCTTTAATCAAATTGTTATCAATGTATTTTTTTGTTTCTAAAATTATTTTTTCAATACTAATTCCATATATTACTTCTCTTAATCTTTCTATAAGTTCACGAATGCTTATTGTTAACTCATCTTTTGGAATATAGTAATAGGATTTTTTTAAATATAGAAGAATATATTTTTGATATGCATAAAATTTAATATTTTCTTTTTCCTTTAACTCTTTATGATCTCTAAACAATTTAAATTCATCAATTATAAACAAATACTTAGTTTTAATACCTTTTTCTTTTAATGCTTTATCATCATATTTACTCAAAGAACAAGCAAATAAAATTAGCAACAATAAAAACAAAAATACACCCCAAACATATAATAATTCATACAACGGAATTGCGATTGCAATAATTGAAATGAGGCAACAAATTAAAGCAAATATGAAAAACATTTTTGTCAAATTATGTTTATTATAAGCGGCTATTGCTCTAGCATCGTTATATCCATAAAATTGAACCATAATCATGTCCCCACCTTTCAACTATAAATTTTTTAACATTTCGTTGTTTATCTAATTATATCATTTTTTTAATAAATAATTTATTAATATAGATTAAATGAAAAGACAAATCTACCTACCCAAAGGTAAACTCGCCTAGTTTTGTTTGTAAAAGGAAGCTGCTATTTTACAATGATATTTTAAATTTTATTTTTTTAAAAATCTTCTATATATAATAATGTTTTTAATTAATTTTCTTTACCATCTTTACTATGTTTTATGATTTTAAAAATAATTTTTCAATTTTTGAAAGTTTAACATGAAAATCATCCAAAATGTAAGTATTATCTTTTGTTAAAATATACAATTTTTGATGTTCAATATAATACTTTATTATACTGTCTATTTCTATCGATTTAAGTTCTAATTTTGTAATTTTCTGTACTTTGATTTTTCTCGTAAATATGATGAAATTGTTTTCTCTTTTTATATAGTATTTTTTTCGTCTAAAAAAACAAATTACGATTAACAAAATGGGTATCCAACCTACTGCAAATAAGACATTAAACCATTCGTTTAATCCACAACTAACTATCAAACAAATCAATGCACCAATGAAAAATAATATTTCTCCATTGGTTGATTTATCATAATAAACTTTCATTATCTTTCCCCTCCTAAGGAGTCGCTCTATCCAACTAATTCGGGTTAAATCGGCAGTAAAAAGGCTGTTTCGAGCGTTTATTTATAGATAAATTGACTGACAGGCGATAAAATTACATCTTTTTTACACCCGAACAGATATTTCTCATTTTTGTGAGTATAAGAAATATCTTCTGAACTGAATATGTGTCCGTAGTTAAATGGATATAACCATGCCCTCCTAAGGCATCATTGTGGGTTCGATTCCCGCCGGGCATACCAAAAAACGACCGCTATTTGCGGTCGTTTTGCTTATATTTAGTCATCTTCTATATCAACGCCAAAAAATTCCAAGCGTATTCGTTCAGTTTCTTTACCAACGGTTCAATACGCTTATAGTCTTTTATCAGCCTGTCCCATTTTTGAGAAAAAGTATATTTTGAATTTGTATAAATCCAATCCACATATCCTTGATGAGCCCAATGATTACGAATATCAGTAATTTCTCTTAAAATTTTATAATCTTTCTCACTAAAATAAGGTTGTTTGTATGTATGGTCTATTTTATATAGTTTATCAAGAGTTTGTCCCAATGGCGTTTTAGAAATTGATTGATAAACTTCATCAAAATCTTCATCATTAGCATCCTCTCGTATGCCACAGTAAATCAGTTTTATATCATGTTCAATTCCTTGACAGATGCGCATTACGCGCCCTACATATTCGTCAAACTCTTTTTCCGTTGCCATAATTAACCCCTTAAATTTATCATACTATATTTTATTCTTTTTTAAGAATAAAATCAAGCAATAGAATTTTACATTTCAAAATCTTTCTTTTTAGCTTTCTTCATTTCCAAAAAATCAAGATATTCTTCGTATTCATCCAAGGTTTCAAAACCAAGCCTTTGCATTTCTTCTTTTAGGTGTTTGAATTCAGCCACAGTGTCAGTTTCGTCTGTTTTCGATACAGGATTCAATTCAAACGGTTTTACGGATTTTTGGGGCTTTTCTTCAGCTGAAAAGATACTGGCTATTTTGTCTGCCGCCATCTTATCTGTGCTTCGCAAGGCATAGGCGTAAATGTCGCTGGTTGTGCTTGCTCGGGCGTGTCCCGCTCTTGCGGCAACGGTTACAATGGGAACACCTGCGGCAATCTGCAAAGTTATGTTCGTATGGCGTAAACTATGTAGGGAATAATGGTCAATATTTGCTTCCCGCAACATTTTATTCAGCCACCCTGTAAATGTACTCGGATACAGCCGCTTTCCGTTCTCTTGTGTAAAAACATAATCATTTTCTTCCATATAATCGCCAAGTTCTACTCGACGGTTTATTTGCCATTCTTTGTACCCTTTTAGTGTTTTCAGTAATACATCGGGAATAGAAAGAGTTCTTTTGGATGTTTCCGTTTTCGGTTCTTTTTCTATTATCCCAAATCTGCTTACTGTCGTTACCGAGCGGCTTACCGTAATTTCGCCCTTATCAAAATCAATATCTTTCCATTCAAGACCTGCCACTTCGCCACGGCGAAAGCCCGCAAGTAAAAACAAAAGCATTGCAGATTTATAGCGAATATCAGAGTAGTTCAAAATGAATTTATAAAAGCGTTTGGCATCTCCATCGGTCATACATTCAATTTTATGTGGCGGGCGTTTTGGGAAATTAATGTAATCTGCAGATGCGTAATTATCAATAACCAAACGATTTTTCTTTGCAAGCGAAAGGATAGCACGAATGATACGCTTAAACTTATGTATCGTTTCATAAGCGTAAGGTTCTTCTGTTATTTTTTCGTCAAAGAGTTCTTGGAACGGAATACCTGTCCTTTCAGCAAGATCGCTGCTCCAATTTTTACTGACAGATTTACCGGCAAAAGCATTTGCTAAAGTACAACTCTGTATATTTACTTCGTATCGCAGTTTCATATAATTGAAACCATATTTTTCTAATATCGAGCGAAATTCGGGTTTTGGAAAAACCTTTGATGTTTTCTTTTTCATGGCGTCAAGTTTGTCGTAAAAATTTTGAATAATTGCAGGCGTAATTTCCCTCAATTTATATCTGCCGATATATTCGTTTGCAAGCGCAATACAATCTCGTCCTTTCACATAATATGTTTTTGAACAGTCGCGTTCAACTCTTGCCAACCATTGCAAAGCGAATTCTTTAAATGTCATATTGGGCGTATCGACGGTAGCGGAGGCTCCGTTTACCGTTGCTTTAATTTGTCGTTCAAATTCTTCCGCATAAGTTTGAACGGCGCGTTCTTCTTGCTTTGCGGTCATCTTTGTATCGGGGTGCCAAGTGGTTGTTTCAAGTATCGTTTTCCCGCTACCTTTATCTTTGAATTTGACCTGTACTATATAAGCGTTCTCGCCATTCTTTAATTGTCGTTTTCGTATTGTCGCCATATTAACAAGCCTCGTCAATGTCTAAGTTCAGATAGGCAAGCAGTTCATCGTAGTTGATAAGAATTTTCTTTCCTGTACGGATAGACTTGATACAACCGCTGTCGCATAATTTACGAATAAAATGATAGGTAACGGCCGTTTGGTTATCCGCTTGTTTCAAAAGTGCAATCGCTTCTCTGATGGTGCGAATTCTTGTTTTCCTTATCGGTGTATTCTGCATTCATATCTCCTTGTAATTTTAAAAAGAAAGACAAGAGTTTTTCACTCCACTTGTCCAAAGAAATCGGGTATCCCGATTGTCTTAAATCGTAAGCGAGACTGCAAAGTGAGTCTCGCTTCTTATCCTGTTCAAAAAAACAGGCCTTTTTTTCCATCTTTGGTTTCACTCCTCACGCGTGGGATACGGTTTATTTTTTACCCTTCGTCCGATTTATGAGATTGCCGTCTGCGACTGCCCGTATAAACGATAATATTTCCGTTTTGACGGTGCATGGAATTATAACTTGGTGTTCGCTTGAGCTGTCCTGATACTTCTAATACAGAAAGGTCGTCCTGTATCGTTCGCTCGCTCACGCCGAACTCTCTTACCATGACCGCTACAAAAACTCTTCGCCCGCTTCGTCGCCGTATAAACTGTAAAAGTTCTTCCCGTCGCTTATTTTTATTGTTTATAAAATCCTCCTTATCGTAATTATGAAATCCCGCTTGCTTGTACATGCCAGAGAGTGGATATTCTTCAAAACTTCTTTCTATATATCCATGGACAAAACAAAGGGGAAATCGGCTATTTTTTTGAAATTTTTTTATTTTAATAATAAAGTAAAAACTCTTTCATATATCCGTGGACAAAATCAAGACAAAATCGGACCTGTTTCAAAAATTTTCTTAATTTTTTACAATTAAATACCTCCTATATATCCATGGACAATTTGAAACTAAAATCGGGGGGGGTATTTTAAAAAAATGTTGCTTTTATTTTTCTTTTATTATTGTGAACGTTATGTAGTTTGAATTTTCAATGAATGAGAATGTATTTATAAATGGTAAGTCCGCTCCTTTCGGGGCGGACATTTTAAAGTTCAATATGGTAATAAAAATATAAAATAAGTTAAAAAATGCATTTTTGAGAAAAATAAAAAGGCGCTCATGCTTATTTGCCTGAACGCCTTGCAGATAATCAACGGACACTTCATAAAACTTCGCCAACTGGATAAGGACATAGTGGCTGATGTCCTTGAAATTGTCCCCCCTCATAACTGCCTAAAGTAGATTTGGAGAGGTGGGGCTGCTCCGCAAGCTGTTCCAGCGTCAAGCCATGCTCCACACGCAGGTCTTTTAGGCGTTCTTGTATAGATAGTCCCATGATCTCCCTCCTCGTCTGCTCGATAAACTGGGATTTGTGGCTTTAATCAATAACCAACTTGTCAATAGATTTTTCACCTGTCACCACTTCACCTAAACTATTTGCCCAGCTTTCTGTGAAAAAAGAACCATATGGAATTTGTTCATCTTTTCGCTTCTTGGCACCTAAAAAGCCCCACATTGTGGAAGGTATTCCAATAACGATTAAGTATAATGGTCCCAGTATAAGTGATTGAATTGTATGACCATACTCATGAACCAATAAGCGATTAGAAAGTTCTTCAACACTTATCTGCCCCCTATATTTTTCAGCAAAATAGGGATCAGATGTAACAAACACAAATAGTCCCAACGACATACTGGATTTAATATCCCATTCTGTAATAATCGCTCCATGATAGCTAAAATGTTTGCTCTTGAAATGTATTATGAACATAATCAAGCCTAAGAAGGTTTGCAACATTCCCCATGTGCATTGCCAAATTCTATATATTGTAATTTTCATAATCTCCTCCGTCAAATTCCAAATTAGTATTGTACCTTAAAATAGTCAAGGTAAAGTTTAAATTTGTCTTGCGCCATCAAACAAGTGTCGCGTAAATAACCGCGCTCGTTCAACCATTCTTTTAATCCACGATAATAGAACAATTTCAGTTCTTCATCTATGATAAATGGCACGATATTATATTTTAGACATTCTTTAAGAAGTAATAGTCTGCCGATACGTCCGTTTCCGTCTTGGAAAGGATGGATGCACTCGAATTTGTAATGAAAGTCCAAAAGGTCGTCAAAAGTCTTTTCTTTCTTTGCGTTGTACTCAAAAAGCAATTCCTTCATTTTTTTTGCGACTTCTTCAGGTTGTACCGTACACATATCTCCGACGGTGTTTGGTAATCGTTTATAATCTCCGACAGCAAACCAATCTTGACGCGCGTCCGACGTCCCGTTTTTTAACGTGCGATGCAGTTCTTTTATGAATGTTTCCGTAATCGGTTTTTTTGCGTTTTCAATAATCAGGTCGATACACTTAAAGTGATTCGCCGTTTCCACAATGTCGTCGACCTTAATTGATCCGCCGTCGATCCCAGTGGTATTTGTTTCAAAAATGTAACGGGTTTGGTCGTGCGTCAAACGACTTCCTTCGATATGATTGGAATTACACCCATGCAAAAATACATAAGATGAACGTTGCAACGTATAACGTAAAAAAGACAAAAAAATAAGCGTTCATAGTGGATAAAACCCCTTAAAAAGGCTATAATGCACACTATAACGCTTAATTCTTATTGCTCCTAATAGGCGATAGTCTTTCAAGTTCATTTACTTTTCATTCATTTAAAATAGAATTGCCTAAATGTAAATTAATCCTTACCTTGATCTTTTTTATTCTTTTTTTTCTTTCGTCTATGTTCTTCGATTTTTGTTATTGTATAAACCAAACTAAGAAGAACAGCAGAAATAAGCCAACTATAATATTTATCTGGTTCAGGGAAATTATAATATCCATATATAACACCTAAAATATAAATGATGATTAATGTTAATATTTCAAAAATAATTTTTTTCATTTTATCACTCTTTCATCATTGTAAAAAAACTAAATAAACCAATTATTGTTTAAACTTTTTTTAAATATCTTCTTAATCATATTTTACTTGATTCTTGATTGTTCTGCAATCTGTTATAATTGGATTATTAATTTTTATCTAATAAAAGATTGCAACTATAATAGTGATATGATACCTCCGAAGTAGACAAATAAAATAATTAAAGTCTACAACGGAGGTTTTATTATGGGAAGAAAATCAAAATTTACATCAAAGCAAAAAATAGAAGCATGCGAAAAATACATAAATGGTTATGGATCAATATGCTCAATTTCTGATGAATTAGGAATTGCATATGAATCCTTTAGAAGATGGTTATTAAAATATAGAAACAATGGAAAAAATTGTTTTGAAGAATTAAATATAAACAATTCATATACATCAGAATTCAAAATTAAAGTCATTAAAGAATATTTAGATGGAAAAGGATCGCTAGCTGATATAGCGGCAAGAAATAATATTACAGATTCTATGGTAATAAGATGGTTAAATAAGTATAATAATGGAGAAGAAATAAAGGATTATAATCCTAAAAGCGAGGTCTACTCTATGAAATCAAGAAAAACCACCCTAGAAGAAAGAATAGAAATAGTAAAGTATGCTTTAGATAATAATAACGACTATAAAGGTGCAGCAGATAAATTTTTAGTACCTTATGCTAATGTTTATAATTGGGTGAAAATGTATAATGAGCAAGGAGAAGAAGGTCTTAAGTTTCATAGAGGACGTCTAAAGAATTCTATTACTGAATTAACAGAGTTAGAAAAGAAAGATCTTGAAATTGCAAAGTTGAAATTAGAATTAGAAAAACATAAAAGAGCTGAAGAAATCCTAAAAAAAAACTTGGAAATAAGGAAACAGTTGTTCAAGGATTCTCGCAAGTAAGAAATATATTAGACTATTTAACAATAGATTATTTTTATAATGAAAAGAAATACAAAATCGCAGAAATCTGCGATGTTTTGAGCGTTAATAGAAGTTCTTATTATAAATGGAAATCATCTAATCAATCATCAAAAGAGATTCAAGATGAACTACTTGCAACTCAAATATTAGAATATCATGAATTATTTGATGGTATATTAGGATACCGAAGAACGACAGAATATATTAATCATTTTAATAAAACTAATTATTCATGGAAATATATAAGAAGAATTATGAGAAAATTAGGAATTAAAGCTAGAATTAGACAAAAGAAATCTAATTATAAAAAAGTTAAACCTGAACAAGTTGGAGAAAATATATTAGCAAGAGATTTCCGTGCTGATCATCCAAATCAAAAATGGCTAACAGATATTACTGAATGATATTAGACTTATATGATAATTCTATAATTGCATATAAAATTTCTACAACTAATAATAATCAATTGGTATTTGATACTTTTGATTTAGCTATAAAAAAATATCCTTTTGCAAAACCTATTTTTCATAGTGATAGAGGTTTTCAATATACATCTAAAGTGTTCAAATGTAAATTAGATGAAGCTGGAATGATTCAATCAATGTCAAGAGTTGGGAAATGTATTGATAATGGACCGATGGAAGCGTTTTGGGGAACACTTAAATCAGAAATGTTTTACGGGATTAAATTTGATGATTTAGATTCTTTAAAATCAAAGATCGAAGAATATATAATTTTCTACAATAATTTTAGATTACAAAGTAATTTAAAAGGAATGGCACCTTTAGAATATAGACACCATTCCTCTTGTAACTATATTTATTTTTAATTTTTTATTTATTTTTGTCTGTCTACTTGACAAACATCAGTTCAATTAAGACAGCTACACTCCTGCAAGTTTGTGTTAAATACAATTATTTTACTATTTTCTTTTGAAAATAGATTTCAATTACTTTAATAATTTTTTTTCTTTTATCCAAATGAATTTGAGTACCATTTAAAGCTTTGATTCTTATTGCCGGATTTCTCATTATATTTGCTTCTTCAATAATATCTATTTCTTTCCATTTAAGTTGTTTAACAATTTTATTCATAAAATATATTTTAATTCCACCTTCATCAATAGATACCCTTTGGAAAATCCAATAAAATCCTATTAGAAAGAACAACACAATTAAAGATAAAGATATTATCAATAGTATCCATCCAAAATTTTGTCCATAACTTAAACTTGCAAAAAAGCCTACAAGTAACAATATCTCGAAAACCATTATCACAGCAAAGTATGATATCGTTTGGAATAGATTTTTATAAAATTTATGTTTTAACATAATCTTTCCTCCTAATGACTAAAAAGCTGAAATTAATTTACCAATTAAATATGATGTTAAATCATAAGCGGCTTCTGTACCACCAGCAATTAGCCCAGCTAAGAATCTTAAAGCAAATTTAGAATTTACATCTGTTGCCACTCTACCCATAGATCCAGCAATTGAAGACATAGCAGATCCCATACCAGCCAAAATATTTAATGAACCCATAATCGCAGATGTTGCTAATGTTTCTCCCCAGTTAATATCTACGCTCTTGAAACCTGAGTTATGCCAGCTAGTGTAAACTGTTCCAGCTAAATTTCCAGCAAAACCTCCTGCAAACGAAGCGGTAACCCCTAGAGCCATATAACCTATACATGCGAGATTAGCTACTTCAGATGCCGCCGCAAAGGCCATTCCTCCTAATCCGGCGCCCACTCCACACAACGCACCAGAAATAGCCCCACCAATATAACCAGCAGTAAAATCTCCTCCATTAGCTTCTGTTACATAACCATTAATTAAAGAACCGGCTCCAGCACCAATTAATACACCACCAAGAATACCACCAACACCAGTAGCACATAAAACGATACCACCTACTATGGCTGCTCCACTGATTAACCATGCGGCCCATTCAGGTAAGTGTCCACTAGGATCGGCGTACATGATAGGATTATTCATGCAATAGCAATATAAGTTAAGTCCGTTAATAGAACTTGGATCTAAATACTCAATGCTATCAGGCGAAATCCAACGACAAAGTTCAGGTGAATAATATCTAGAGTTGCAATAAAATAGATTGGTTTCAACATCAAAGTAATAACCACGATAACGAATTGGATTGATATTACCAATAAAGTCTGCATTGGTGTTTTCAACGCCATTTGCATCAAAAACTTGATGATTTCCCCAAGCGTCGTAAAGATAAGAAGCAACAAGATTTCCATTGAGATCATAAATATGGGTAACATCTTGGAATAGATTTCTTCTAAGGAAATACGATTGCCCATCAACTTGAATACTACAAATGGATAAACCATCATAAAAATAAAGAATAGTATGGCTACCGTTCACTTCTTTTAACAATCGACCTTGGTTATCACAAATATATTCTATCTGATTTTTAAAGGTTCTGCAACCAAAAGCGTCATATTGGAAGGTATGAGTACCAAACTGTGTCATTTGATGTTGATGATTGTAAGTTAAACTTTGTTGGTTCCATTGAAGAAGCAAACCATAATCATCATAGGTAAGATTTTGATTATCAAAATCAGTTAGTTGTTTACCAAAAGTAGAAAGGGAATACGTGTAATGATGCACTTCTGTCTCTTCATTGGTCAAAAGATTCGTTTTTATTTTTGTTAAAAGATTTCCTTGACTATCATATGTATAATGAATTTTAAAATGATCTTGTCTTTCTTCAATAAGTTGGTTTGCTTCATCATATTGGTATTGAGCAATACTTTTTCCATTTTGAAGAATTGATGAAATATTCCCATTGGCATCATAAGTATAATGTGTATCATCCATAAGTTTATCTAAAATAAAGGTTTGAACACGACTAATTGCATTGGATGCTTGATCTTGGATTTTATGATAATCATAACGTTCAAGAAGAGAAAAAGAAGGAGCATAGGTATATTGCTTTTCTTTTAGTCGTTGCAATAAATCTTTTTTATCTGTGATTGCAATGGAATTAGGTAAAGTAATTTTAATGCATTGATGCGCAATTTGTGGATCATAAGTATATTGATAGGTCCATGTTTGATCATCTATTGTTTGCTTTAAAGTCAAAAGATTAAAATGAATGTCATATTGATATTGAGTTAGGACATCTCCTTTTTGGCTAGCAGAAAGAAGATTATCTTTGAAATAAGTATAGGTAATCTCTTGTTGATTGACCTCATCTTTTATTTTAACTAATTGATTCTTTTTATTATAGTGATAAGTGCAAATCGTTTGATAGGCTGTTTCATCCGTTTCTTTTTTACAAATCTGCGTGATATGGTTGAGTCGGTTATAATGTTTTTGAATTTGATAGCCATGTGGATCCATGATCGTGTGGATAAACCCTTTTTCTGTTTTTACTTGATTATCCACATAATTGGAGACATTGACGGCATATTGATGATTATAATTAACCATCTCTTGTTGATTGAAAGCAATTTTAGTGATATTGTCTTGATTATCATATTCATATTGTATTTCAAATTCATCATTATTTTTGACTTGTGTTAAAAGATTATTGGTGTAATGATAGTAAAGTGTAGCTTCTTGATTTTGAATGACTTGACTTTTGGCAACAAGAAGATTGGTGTTTTTATCATAACCATAAAAGATTTGCTGTTTTCCACATTGTGAAGAAAGAACTAAAGGATCAATTTCATCTGAAAAAGTATACACACAAAGGAATTGATCGTTTTCTTTTTTATCTTTTACTTGTAAGGTTAAAGATTCTTTATCATATTTAGAATAAGAATAGAATTTACTTGTTGGATCCAATCGGTGATAAGACAAAGTGGTAACTTCTTGTGTTTCATCATCATAATCATAAGCGGTTACCATCCCTTTATCATCTTCAACATGAATTAAACGATCTTGAGTGTCATACGTATAATAGGATGTTGTTGCATATCCTAATGAATCAATGGTTTTGATTTGTATTGGTTTTTTCTTATCATATTTTTCATAAATGGTTGTGGATTGAAAATCTGTTTCATATTGAATGGTTTGATTTTCATGATATTGGGTCAGTGTTCCTTTCGCTTCAGTTAGTAAAAAGTGATCCAATAAAACTTCGCCTAAATTATAAGAATAATCAGCTATGACATTTAAAGATTGGATTTGTTTGTTTGAATCAAAAAGAAGAGGGACACAACAAAGTTGCCAATTCGGATTATTCCAATTAAAAGTCGTTCTTGCGATTTGTTTGGTTTGATCCGCATAAGTCACTTCTATTCTTAATTCAAAACGTGCAGTTGTGTTTTCATCTAATTCTTCATCACTTTCCATTGTTTTTTGTGTCATCGTCACATAGGTAGATAAGGCTTTGGCCCATCCTGAAAAGACAACCCCTTTTAAAGAAGAAATTGCACTCCCTGGAATTGTTTGAGAAATTTGATGTTGATAAAGAGGATGCCCAATAAGTTTTAAGACATTTTTATTTTGCTCTCCGGATTGATAGACAAGGGATCCATCTCCAACTTTATTCCAAAGGGTTAATCCTTGATCAAATTCTCCATTTCCTAAATAATTGGTTTGAGATTCATGAATAGACACTTGATATTTTAAATTTTCCCCTTCAAATTGATACATAGCTTGCGTTATCGTAGGATAATCTTCTTTTTGAATATACGTACAATAAGGATTGCCAAAATCATCAAACATAAAGATTTGTTTTAATTGATCTTTTTGTATTTCAGTCATTCCATAATAACTGGTATCTATCGTTTCTTTTTCTAAAATTTGTTCTTCTTGTTCAATCACGTCATCATTTTTGATGGTTTTAGCGGTTGAAGATTTTTGAACTGTAAATAATTCATTATTTTGAGTAACGGATAGATGTTTTTGATAAGCATCACTAATTTTACATAAACCATAGTCATTATATTGGAATGTCAAATAAAATCCACTAGACTGTTCCATTTTTGTTAAACAATGGTTATTGTTATAAGTATATTTTGTTGTTCGTCCTTGATAATCTTTTGCTTGTAAAAGATAACCATTTTCATAATCAAATTCCATCAAAGTTTTTTCATCTTGATTGGTAATTGAAATCAAATAGTCCTGTTCATCATAATGCATAAAATAGGATTCATCTTTGCTATTTATTTCTACTAATTTTCCATGATAATCAAAACCATAAATAGAATCTCCTTTTGTTAAATAATCAAAAGGTTTTGCTTTTTCTATTTGAACTTGAAGATGAAGTTGTTCTTTTAAATCACTAATTTGATTTTGTAGATTGAAAATTGAATTTTGAATTTGTTTAAGGTATACATCTAATTCTTCTTGTTGAATTTCTTGGATTTTTCCTTGCAAATATTGCATTCTTTTTTGATTTTGCAAACTCTTTTGTTGTTTAATGACCAAATCATATTGCGTTTTTAAATCTTGATGTGCTTTATATTCATCTGAAGAATAAACAATAAATCTTATCGCATTCCCCTCTTCATCTTTAAAAAAATCATTTAATAATTCTTTTTGCTTGTCTTTTGGACTATTTTTGATTTCCTCTATTTTTTGTTTAAAATCTTGATCTACAATTTTATCCCATACTTTGTTTTTGGATATTTCTTCAAATAAAGCTTCTTCTTGTTGCTTTAAAAGATACTCATTTTGTTCAAAATCATATAGCATGCTTTCTTTTTGTAAAGCTAGATATTCTTCTTCTAATTGTTCTTTTGTTTGCTGATTATATCCTTCATACTTCGCTAATTCTGCTTTTAAATTTTCTAAATTATCATAGCCATTTTGAATCGCTTGATCTAAATAATAGGTTTGTTCCATTAATTGATCAAATGGTAGAGGAGTATCATCATCATTATATTCTTTATAAATAGGGATACGATAACTTTTGGCCTCAATTTCTCCCGTATAATCATTTAAAACTAAAGAGTTGGAATTGAAATATTCTTCTCCATTTCGTTGGATTAACCGGGCTTTAATGAAAATAGGTTGAATTACTTTTTTCTCAATATAATTTTGGCTATAGTATTGTTCTCCATTGATTTCTTGAATAAATGCATAGTCAACATGATATCCACCTTCAAGTTCTGCCACTTTATATAAAAAGGTATCGTCATCATTTAATTCAATGACCACTTTTTCATCATCATGATTGAAATAATAGCGACTCACATTTCTTTGTAATCCCAATTGATCGATTAATTTTGCTTTTTCATCATTGGTAATTAGCATTCGTTTTTTTCTATCCACATAGGCCTTGGTAACTTCATGTCTTTTTTTATCATTATCCACATAATAAAGTTGGTGATTGGCATCTTTTAATACTTCACTTTCTTCAATAAAATGTTGTTGCTCTTCCAACACATAAAAGTATTTTTTTCAAAGATGGAGCGATTATCAAAATCTTCAAAGTAGATAATAGAATGACCTTCTGCTGTTTGATTTTTACGGTCTTGATGATATAAAAATCTTGTAAAATTACTCTTGAATCCTTTTCCTAAATGAAAAGAAGGCGTTAAAGGATTTTGATTTTCATCTACTTCATATTCTTGGTTAAAAAGATGATCACTGTATTGATGTGAAAAAGTAAGACTGGATAGGGTTAAATCGTTAAATTGAAAATATTTTTTCGCTTCACTTAAATGAATTAAAAGACTCGCTTTATCATTGAGGGCGTATGTTTTTGTATTTTTTGAAGATACTTCTTTAGGACTTTCTACATATTGCATTTTAATTACTGGATAATAAGATGTAGCACTAGATCCTCGAATATAAAATCGATTAGTTATATCATAAATTTCATTCTTTTTTTTCAAAACGACACCCTTTACATCTTTGCGATGATAAAGATGAGAAAGATTGACTTCTAAAATACCATTTGAAGGAAAAATGCCTTCATCAATGACTTCTTCACTATGTGTTGGTAATCCATTTGCTGGAACACCACTGGTTATAGGATGAATCGCATAATCAAAATTAGCCGGAACACCCCAAGCAATAAGATGAAGACGAATGTCTTTTAAAATAGCATTTTTAGGAAGAGAAGGTAAATTAAAATAAATATACCCTCTATAAGCAACAGGCTCTTCTGAAGTTGGTTTATACATTCCTACAAAAAAGGTATCTGTTCCATCTTTTAAATCTTCACCTTCTGAATAATAAGTTGTTATTTTTTGTGTGTTATTAGGCAAAATAATTTCCGGGTCTAAGGTGATTGGAAATACACGACAAACATCTTGAATCCATTCTGAATTGGCTTTTAATAAAAGAAGATATTCTTGCTCGCTTTCTTGTTTTATTTCATAACAAATATCCTCACTATAATTTTGATTGGCATCAAACATCATTGGTGCTTTTAATATCAATTGAAGTTGCTGATTTTTTGTAGAATAAAATTCAACTTCTTGTTGACTCGCACTTAATTGAGCTGTTAAATTTGTTAGATGAAGGCGAAAAGTGTATTGAAAACTCGCTTCTTTATTTTTTAAAATGACATTGGACTTAATTCGATTACCAATTAAATGTAATTCTAAATCGGCTTGTGGATAAGCATCTTCGTAAACCATTTTTGAATGATTGATTTGATCTTGCAATTCTTGTTTTGGCATTAAATTTTTGTTTTGTTCAAATAAGAAAGTAATTTTTGTATCTTCTTTTTCGATTTCATAAATTTTGTCTTTTACATTTTTAGGAACATGGACATGAAAAGAATTATAGGCATTAAGATATTCGGTTTGACTCTCATTTTCTTTAAAGCGATTATCAATTTCACGATAACGATGCTGATTGGGTTGATAATAATTGACGGCATCATTATAGATTTGTGCAATGATGGTTCCATCTTTTTGTTTAAAATGTTTGATGTTTTCTTGTCGTTTTTCTTTTATTTCTTCGTTTTTTGATTCACTTATGACTATTGATTCTTGAACTAAATTGTCTTGTTGGTTTGAAAGTTGAATCTTCTTTTTGTTTAAAAATAATTTTCCCATGGTTTTATTCCTCCTTTGTTTGTTTTTTTGTTAAAACCCATAGTGTTTGACTTTCTTGTTGTGGACTTGAAGCATTACCTTCTTCTTTTTCTTTCCCTTTTTGATGCATCCACGTATAAATGGCTTTAGATAAACTGATGGTTAAACTACTACCACTCAATAAAGAAACCAAAAACGTTCCATCAAAAATGATTTGGTGATAAGTTAAAAGGTCACTACCTAAGTAAAGAAGCGTATAAGTAACAAAAGCAATGAATCGACCTAAGGCTCTTAAATAGGTATCCTTTTGTGTTTCGCTTTTATCTTGCCAAACCTTTTTTGTCACTCTTTTAAAGATAAAGGTAAGGATTAAAGATAAAAGACTAGCAAGAAGAGTAACTCCACTGATTTGATAAAACGTATCGGTATTCGATAGACGAGACCAATCCATAACGTTCACCTCCTTTCAAAACTACTATAACAAAAAAAGGCAAACGAAAAAGTGTCGAAAAAAGACACTTTTTTTTGATTGACTTTATAGTATAATTTATTATACTATAGTTTTAAAAATCGACATTTTTTACACCAAAAAAAATATTTTTTTACTATTGACAACATGGATTTAATGAAGAATTAAAAAAGTTTTTTAAAAAAAAGAAACTATTATATTAATGAGGTTTGAAAGAAGAAAATGATAATTCTAATCTAATAAATCTTTTCAAAACCAAAGTTTTTATTTACTTATAGACACAAAAATGATATAATGCTACCGTCAATCTCTGCCACATTCGCAGTGTGGCCAATGACCAAAGGGAGGTGTAAGGATGAAAAAGTACGAAATTATGTACATCCTAAACGCTAATATCGACGAAGAAACACGGAAACAAGTAATGGAAAGACTTCATGGCTTTATCTTAGCTAATGGGGATAAAATTGTAGAAGTGAACGAAAAAGATTGGGGCTTAAGAGATTTAGCGTATGAAATCAATTTTCAATCAAAAGGTTATTATGTAGTTTTAACGGTTGAAGCTGAAAACGATTTAGGTGTAAAAGAATTTGAACGTCAATGCAGAATCGATACTCAAAATGTTCTTCGTGAAATGACCGTTGCATTATAAAGCAAAGGAGAGGAAAAACGAATGATTAATAAAGTGATTATAATTGGAAGATTAACAAGAGATGTGGAATTAAAAATGACAAGTTCAGGCATTCCTGTTTGCTCTTTTACTGTTGCAATTGATAATCGTATGAGTAGAGATGCACAAGAAAAAACGACAAGTTTTATTAATTGTGTTGCATGGCAAGCTACAGCCAAATTAATGGCTACTTATTTAAAAAAAGGATCTTTGGTAGGAGTAGAAGGACGTCTCCAAACAAGATCCTATGAGACAAAAGATGGTCGTAAAGCAACGGTTACCGAAGTCGTTTGTGAAAATATTCAATTTTTAGATCCAAAAGATAGTAATACAGGATCAAATCGTAATGTGGGATTTTCAATGGAAGAAGATCGTCCTTCTGAAGATGATGATGCTTTGTCTTTTTCTGAAGAAGATTTACCATTTTAAGAAATAGAAAGGACAAGTAAAATGTTTAGAAAACAACAAAGAAGACGTAAAGTATGTTATTTTACAAAAAATAACATCAAAACGATTGATTATAAAGATGTTGAATTGTTAAAAAAATTCATTTCTGCCAATGGTAAAATTTTACCAAGACGTCTTACTGGAACTTCTGCTCGTTATCAACGTATCTTAGCAGTAGCAATTAAAAGAGCACGTCAAATGGCTTTATTACCTTATGTAGCAGACTAATCATGAAAAAGAGTTTATCAAAACTCTTTTTTTGTGCCTTTGTTTTTATTTTTTTCTTAGTATATATACTAAGAAAGATTGAATTTTCTTTAAAAAAATGCTATAATAACATCGTCTATAAAGGGGAAGGGCCTATGAAAACAATCATTATCGAAAGTGATTATATCCAATTGGGACAATTTTTAAAGTTTGCTCAACTCATTACTAATGGTGGAGAAGCGAAACATTATTTACTTTCTCATGTCGTATTGGTCAATCAACAATTAGAAAATCGTCGTGGAAGGAAACTTTATCCCGAGGATCAAGTTCAAATTGATAAAGAAATTTATCTCATTCAAAAGAAATGAAAATTCTACAATTAAAAATAAAGCATTTTAGAAATATTGATTTTTTAGATTTAAATTTAAATCCAGGAATAAATATTTTTTATGGAAATAATGGTCAAGGAAAAACCAATATTGTAGAAAGTGTCTATACTTTAGCAAAAACACAATCTTTTCGTACCCATCATCCAAAAGAAATGATTCAATATGATCAAGAAGAGGCCACCATTTATTGTGCTTTTGAAAAAGGAAAATATTTAAAAAGCAATACCATTATTTTAAATAAATTGGGTAAAATTTGTTTTTTAAATCAAACAAAGATGAAAAAGTTAAGCGAATATTTAGGTGAATTATTGGCGATTGATTTTACTCCTGAAGATGTTTCTTTATTAAAAAGTTCCCCAAAAGAAAGACGGCATTTGTTAGATGTTGAATTATCAGCTTTATTTCCTATTTATGTGAAACATCTCATTTTGTTTCAAAAACTATTAGAACAACGCAATGCATTGTTAAAACAAATAAAAACGTTCAATGAAGAATTATTAAAAGTTATTGATCAACAACTTTTAGAAAGTTCGTTTGTTTTATTTCAACGGCGTAAATGGTTCATTGCACAAATTCAAGATTTAGCAACAAAAATTTATCAAAAACTTAGTGGTCAATCCGATCAACTTGCCATCGAATATAAAACTTTTATTAATGAAAACAATAAAGAAAGTTATATTCAAAAAGGAGAAGAGATTTTTTTAAAAAATTTAGAAAAAGATAAAGAAAAGACATTTACAAATGCTGGTGTTCATAAAGATGATTTTGTTGTTTATCTGAATCAAAAAGAAGCTGAATTTTATGCTTCACAAGGACAACAAAGAGGAATTACATTGGCTATTAAATTAGCTATTTTTGAAATTATTACAGCGACGACTAAAGAAGAGCCAATTTTGATTTTAGATGATGTATTTTCAGAATTAGATGATCAAAAGTGTTTAAAACTTTTACAATATATAGCAAAAAAAAATCAAGTTTTGATTACATGTACTTCTATTCCTAGTTATTTTAAACAAAGGGAGAATGAAAATGTAACTTTATATCAAGTGAGTCAAGGAAAAGTGATTGAAAGGAGAATGTTCAACAATGGATGACAAAAAAATGACACATTATAACGAAAGTGATATACAGGTTTTAGAAGGGCTAGAAGCGGTTCGTAAAAGACCAGGAATGTATATTGGTACGACTTCTAAAACAGGTTTGCATCATTTGGTTTGGGAAATTGTTGATAATGCGATTGATGAAGCAATGGCAGGTTATGGAAAAGAAATCAATATTCGCATCCTCAAAGATAACGTCATTGAAGTTGTAGACCATGGAAGAGGCGTTCCTACAGGAATTCACCCTAAAACGGGAATTTCTACGGTTGAAACCATTTATACGGTTTTACACGCCGGAGGAAAGTTTGGTGAAGGAGGCGGATATAAGGTTTCTGGAGGATTACATGGTGTTGGTGCATCCGTTGTCAATGCTTTATCTGAATATTTAGAAGTGTGGGTTAAAAGAGATGGACACTTATATTATCAAAAATTTATCAATGGTGGACATCCCGATGGTCATTTAAAAATTATTGGAGAGGTAGATTTAAATGACACTGGAACAACCGTTCGTTTTAAAGCTGATCCACAAATTTTTGAAGAAACTCAAGAATATGATTATGAAATTTTAAAAGAAAGAACAAGACAACTCGCCTTTTTAAATGAAGGAATAAAAATTACTGTTTCTGACTTGCGCGGAGAACAAGAAATTAAAGATGAATTTTTATATGAATCTGGTTTAGAAGAATACATTCGTTTTATAAATGCTAACAAAACACCAATTCATGATCATATCATTCATATTAAAGGTGAAGAAGAAACTGAAGTTCGTGGTAAAACTGAACTGATTAGTGTGGAAGGCGTTATACAATATAATGAAGGATATTTACCAAGTCTTTATTCTTTTTGTAATAACATTAATACCAAAGAAGGGGGAACACATGAAGAAGGGTTCCGTCTCGCCATTGTTCGGGTAATTAATAATTATGCACGTGAAAAGAAATTTTTAAAAGACAACGAAGAAAACTTACAATATGATGATGTAAAAGAAGGAATGACAGCCATCATTTCAATTAAACATCCTGATCCTCAATATGAAGGTCAAACCAAAGGAAAATTAGGTAACTCAGAAGTGAGAAAAATTGTTAGTTCAATTTTTGGCGAACAAATCCAACGCTTTTTACTTGAAAATCCTAATGAAGCTAAAATTATCGTTGAAAAAGCTTTATTAGCCAATAAAGCTCGTTTGGCTGCAAAAAGAGCAAGAGAACAAACACGAAGAAAAGGAGCGTTAGAATTTTCTACACTACCTGGAAAATTAGCAGATTGTTCAAGTAAAGATGCTTCTTTATGTGAAATGTTTATTGTCGAAGGAGATTCGGCTGGTGGAAGCGCAAAACAAGGTAGAGTTCGTGAATACCAAGCTATATTACCACTTCGAGGAAAAATTATTAATGTTGAAAAAGCAAATCCCCATCGCGTCTTTGAAAATGCAGAAATTGGAAATATCATTACTGCATTAGGTACAGGAATTCATGATGAATTTGATATTTCCAAATTACGCTATCATAAAGTCATTATTATGACCGATGCCGATGTTGATGGTTCTCATATTCGTATCTTATTACTCACCTTTTTCTATCGTTATATGCAACCTTTAATTGAAGCAGGACATGTCTATATTGCGCAACCTCCTCTTTATAAAGTGGAATATGGAAAAACGGTAGAATATGCGTATAATGATGCACAATTAGAAGAAATTCGTGCTAGAGCAACAGGAAAAATGAGTATCCAACGTTATAAAGGTTTAGGCGAAATGGATTATCAACAATTGAGTGAAACAACGATGGATCCTGCTTATCGAACTTTACTGCGTGTTTCTTTAGATGATGCAATTGAAGCTGATCGGGTCTTTGATATGCTCATGGGAGAAAAAGTAGAACCGCGAAAAAAATATATCTTAGAAAATGCAAAATTTGTGACGAATTTAGATATTTAGTAGAAGGGAAGTGTAAAGATGAAAGAAGATTTAAAAGCTTTTGCTGAACATGAAAGAGAAGAAGATGAAAAAGGAGTTCAGATTGTTAATCTTTCTAAAGAAGTCAAAAATTCTTTTTTAGAATATGCAATGTCCGTCATTGTTGCTAGAGCACTTCCTGATGTAAAAGATGGATTAAAACCTGTTCATCGCCGAATTTTATATGGAATGAGTGAGGCAAAGATGAATGCAGGCAGCCCTTATAAAAAATCAGCTCGTATTGTTGGGGACGTCATGGGGAAATACCATCCACATGGAGACTCTGCTATTTATGAAGCAATGGTTCGTCTAGCACAAAACTTTTCAACTCGTTATCCATTAGTCGATGGCCATGGAAACTTTGGTTCGATTGATGGAGATGGCGCAGCAGCAATGCGTTATACAGAAGCTAGAATGTCTAAAATTGCCATGGAAATGGTTAAAGATTTAGATGAAGATACCGTTGATTTTATGCCTAACTATGATGGAGAAGAACAAGAACCAGTTGTTTTACCATCTAAATTTCCTAATATTTTAGTTAATGGTTCAACAGGAATTGCTGTGGGGATGGCAACAAATATTCCACCACACAATTTAGCTGAAGCGATTGATGCCATTTTAGCGATTGCTGAAAATCCAGATATTGAAGTGGCTGATTTAATGCAAATTTTAAAGGGACCAGATTTTCCAACGGGAGCTTATATTTTAGGGAAATCGGGTGTTAAAAAGGCTTATGAAACGGGAAATGGTACCATTCTTTTGCGTTCTAAAACGCACATTGAAGAAATGGCAAATGGGAAAAATAGAATTCTTATTACCGAAATTCCTTATCAAGTCAATAAAACCGTGATGATTGAAAAAATTGCCGATTTAGCAAGAGAAAAAATTATTGATGGAATCACCGATTTGCGAGATGAATCTAGTGGGGAAGATATCCGTGTTGTCATTGAATTAAGAAAGGATGTCGTTCCTGAAGTTGTCTTAAATCAGTTATTTAAACTGACTCAGTTGCAAGTTAGTTATGGTATCAATATGTTAGCTTTAGTTGATGGTGAACCTAAAGTTTTACCAGTTAAAGAAATGTTACAATATTATTTGCAACATCAAAAAAATGTTATCTATCGTCGGACACAATTTGAATTAAAAAAAGCAGAAGATGAACTTCATGTTTTACAAGGAATTGTCATTGCTATTGAAAATATTGATGAGGTCATTCAAATCATTCGTTCTTCTAAAAATGTAGAGGAATCGCAAAGTGCTTTAATGGATCGTTTTCATTTATCCGAAAGACAAGCGAAAGCCATTGTTTCAATGAGTTTGGGTCGTTTATCTGCTTTAGAAATTGAAAAAAGTGAAACTAAATGTAAGAGTTTAGAAGAACAAGTAGAAGATTATAAAGCAATTTTATCCAGTGAAAATCGCATTTTTGAAATTGTTAAAAATGAATTAATAGAAATAAAAAATAAATATAGTGATGCCCGTCGTAGTGAAATTATCATGGGTGAATTTAATATTGACGATGAAGATTTAATTACAAAAGAAGATATCATCGTGACGCTTACTTTAAATGGTTATATTAAAAGAGTGCCAATGGACACCTTTAAAACCCAAAATCGTGGAGGAAAAGGAATTAAAGGAATGGCAACGAATGAAGAAGATGTTGTCGATAAAATTGTTATTGCAAATACGCATAAAGATATTATTTTCTTTACAAATTTTGGCAAAGTATATCGTTTGCGAGGGCATCAAATTCCTGAATATGGACGTACAGCTAAAGGAATTCCAGTCATTAATCTATTAAATATGGATGCTAATGAAAAAGTCCGTTCCATCATTTCTTTAAATGAATATCAAGAAAATCACACTTTAGTTTTTGTCACTAAAAATGGAATTGTGAAACGGGTGGCGCTAAAAGAGTTTGAAAGCATCCGTCAAAAAGGAAAAATAGCGATTCATTTAAAAGAAGATGATGAGCTTATTGATGTGAAATTAACAGATGGTACGGCACAAATTTTAATTGCATCTTCCAACGGAAAAGTAGTTCGTTTTAATGAACAAGATGTTCGGGTAATGGGAAGAAGTGCATCAGGAGTTAAAGGCATTAATGTTAATGGTAAAGAAGTTGTTGGTGTTGCCACTTCCTTAGAAGGTGAATATTTATTAGTCATTAGTAAAAATGGTTATGGAAAGATGTCTTTAATTACCGATTATCGTTTAACAAAAAGAGGTAGCCAAGGCGTTTTGACAATGAAAATTTCAGAAAAGAATGGGCTGTTATCGAATATTAAAGCAGTTAATGGTACTGAGGATTTACTTGTTGTAACTAATCAAGGAATTGTGATTCGAACCTCTTTAGAACAAGTCAAAAAAGCAGGTAGAAATACGTTGGGAGTTCGAATTATTAAGTTAAATGAAGGGCAAGAAGTTTCATCTATCGCCATCGCTGCAAAAGAAGAAATCATAGAAACAGAAGACGAACAAGAAAAATGTTCCACGTAGAACATTGGAGGAATAATATGATTGATATTACTTTAATTAGAAACAATAAAGAACTAGTAAAGGAAAACATTCAAAAAAAGTTTCAAGATTACAAATTGCCATTAGTGGATCAAGCGTATGAATTAGATATACAAAGTAGAAAATATATTACTTTGGCTAGTGAGTTGCGAGGAAAAAAGAATCAATTAAGCAAGCAAATCGGAAAATTATTTGCTTCTAACCAAAAACAAGAAGCAGAAAAAGTTAAAGATGAAATTGCTCAAATTGATAAACAACTTCAAGATTTAGAAGTCGTCGAAGAAAAAACAAAAAAAGAATTAAAAGAAATCATGATGAAAATTCCAAACATCATTGAAGACACCGTGCCTATTGGAAAAGATGATAGCGAAAATGTAGAATTACAAAAATTTGGAGAACCACAACTCAAACCTTTTGAAGTTCCTTATCATGTTCAAATTATGGAAAAATTAAATGGCATTGATTTAGATAGTGCAAGAAAAGTTGCAGGGAATGGTTTTTATTATTTAATGGGTGATATAGCCCGTTTGCATTCTGCAATTATTTCTTATGCTCGTGATTTTATGATTAATCGTGGGTTTACTTATGTTGTTCCTCCTTTTATGATTCGAAGTGACGTGGTAACAGGGGTCATGAGTTTTGAAGAAATGGACGCGATGATGTATAAAATTGAAGGCGAAGATTTATATTTAATTGGCACCAGTGAACATTCAATGATTGGAAAATTTATTGATACGATTTTAGACGAAGATAAACTTCCCTATGTTTATACTTCATATTCCCCATGTTTTAGAAAAGAAAAAGGAGCTCATGGCATTGAAGAAAGAGGCGTCTATCGCATTCATCAATTTGAAAAACAAGAGATGATTGTGGTTTGTAAACCGGAAGATAGTAAAGATTGGTTCAAAAAACTATGGACCAATACAGTGGATTTCTTTCGCTCACTAGATATTCCTGTTCGCACCTTAGAGTGTTGTTCAGGAGATTTAGCTGATTTAAAAAGTAAAAGTGTTGATGTTGAAGCTTGGTCTCCAAGACAACAAAAATATTTTGAAGTAGGTAGTTGTTCGAATTTAACTGACGCTCAAGCTAGACGTTTAGGCATACGTGTAAATGGAAAAAACGGCAAATATTTTGCACATACTTTAAATAATACAGTTGTAGCTCCTCCTAGAATGCTGATTGCATTTTTGGAAAATAACTTAAACGAAGATGGAAGTGTAAACATTCCCAAAGTTTTACAACCCTATATGGGAAATAAAACAATACTTCGATAAAATGCACATCATTGTGCATTTTTAATTCTAATAAAGGAATGAAAAAAATGGGATTTTATATCGGAAAAATCAAAATTGATGGATCAGTTGTATTAGCACCTATGGCAGGGGTAACAAATCTGGCTTATCGCCAAATGTGTAAAAAATATCATGCAGCTTTGGTTTATAGCGAAATGATTAGTGATAAAGGAATTTTTTATCATGACAAAAAAACGTTAGCTCTAGCAAAAATCGACAAAAACGAACATCCTATTGCCATTCAAATTTTTGGGGGAGATTTAGATACCTTGCTTTATGCTGCAAAATTTGTCGACCAAAACACAGAAGCAGATATTATTGATATCAATATGGGGTGCTCAGTACCTAAAATTTTAAAGTCTAATGCAGGAAGTGCTTATCTTTTAGATCCTGAAAGAATATATAAAACTATAAAAACCATCGTTGAAAACGTAAAAAAACCTGTAACTGTAAAAATTCGAATCGGATGGGATCATCAACATATCAATGCTTTAGAAGTGGCAAAAAAAATAAAAGAAGCTGGTGCCAGTGCGTTAGCCATCCATGGAAGAACGAAATCTGACTTGTATCGTGGGCATGTGAATTACCAAATTATCAAAGAAATCAAAGAGAACTTAAAAGATTTCCCAATCATTGTTAATGGAGATATTACCACACCACAAAAAGCAAAAGAGATTTTAGAATATACACAATGTGATGCAGTCATGATAGGGCGTGCTTCATATGGAAATCCTTATATTTTTAAACAAATAGATCATTATTTAAAAACAGGAGAATTACTTCCTAATTTGACTCTAAAAGAAAAAATCCAAATTTTAAAAGATTATAGTGAAGAATTAATAGCATTAAAAGGAGAATATACGGCTATTCGAGAACTTCGCCAACAAGCAGGATGGTTTTTAAAAGATTTTAAACAGTCTGCTCAAATTCGAAAAAAAGTATCTTTGATTACTTCTTATGATGAATTGTTGCAAATTTTAAATGCTTTAGAACAATAAAAAATGAGCGAAAAAAGCTAAAAAAATCAACTTTTTTGCTCATTTTTTGCAATAATAGTTTTAAAAAAATAAAAAATATATTTTTTTATAGTTTTTTTTAACATGATTATGCTATAATAAAAAAGGAAACCAAAATAAATATGTATATTTATTTACTATTTTAGAAAAGGAGAAAAAATATGAAGAGAAAAATTAGTGTGTTTTTGTCTATATTTTTGTTAACCTTTGTTGTAGGTTGTACAAATAATTCGGGCAATTCAAATTCTAGTAGTTCTAGTCCTTCAAGTCCTTCAAATCCTTCTATTTCAAATAGCGATGGTGGCAGTAGCAGTGGTGGCGAAGTTATACCACCAGTAGAGTGTGAGTTTTGTAATTCAAAACCAGCAACAATTACTTATCCTGCCGAAGAAGATTATACGCCAATAACTTTTGACGAATCTTCTTATAGCAAAACTTTAAATGCTACTTTGGCAGATGGTGTTGAACTCTATAAAGTTGAATATGATTTAACAACGGTTTCTACAGGGAATCATATTACTGCTTATTTCACAGAAGTAGATTTAACAAAAGCATCCATTGTTGCCGGAACAGCAAATAATTCGACAAATCCGGCCGCTTATACAGCAAAAGCGAAAATAATCAATCAAGTGAATGCATGGAAAGAAGATTATCCAGATCGCCAAGTTTATATGGCGACCAACGCAGACTTCTTTGGCGCAGCTCCAGTCAATGCTTTTGTTAAAGATGGAGTGATTTTAAAATCAGGACATAATGTGGATTATAATGATGTACCTGTTAGTTCCCCATATTTATTTGGAATTAGCGGAGATCAAGCCCAAATTGCTACAATGACAAAATCAAAAGTTCAATCAGAAAACGTTGAAGCAAAATTAAGTTATGGTTTAGAAATTTATAATCCTGATTGTAGTAGTGATATTTATGATGTAGCCATTGATGAAATTACAGAAAACCAAAATGGTTGGATTTATCAAAAAGAAGCTAATGTCTCAAATCGTACAGTTTATGAATTGACAAGAACGTCTTTAGTTAATAATTTCTTAAAAGCTCATGTTACGGATATTATTGAAGTAACAGGGACACAAAGTTTTACTCCTTCAAGAAATACAACCTATCTTGTTGTTGAAGAAACTTTAGAGGAAAAAATACAATTAAATACGCAAATTGCAGTGGGATTTACTAAATCTGTTGATGGTGTTTGGAATTATTATGATACCATTATTGGAGCTCGTCATTCTTTAGTTGAAGAAGGAAAGTTGGCGAGTACTGTTTCTCAAGAAACTTCAAATGGTGCAAAAAGCAGAGTTCCAAGAACAGCAATTGGAATTAAAAATGATGGAAAAGTTATTATTGTTTCAATTGAAGATTTAGAATATGGTAGAAAAGCTGAAGTGAATACAGGAGTGAATTTAACAGAATTAGCTGATTTAATGCGTTACTATGGTGCTTATAATGCTGCTAATTTTGATGGCGGAGGATCAACACAATTATTGGTTAATCAAAATAATATTATGACAGTAAAAGTTCGGTCAAGCGATTATGGAGAAGCCTATTTTGTTGAAAATTCAAGACTTGTTATGAATACAATTATGGTCGTTAGTAAATAAAAAAAGGAGAAGGAAAATGAAAAAAAGATATTTATTAGTTTTACCGATTTTGTTAACGCTTACATCTATGACCGGATGTAAAAAAACAACAACAGACTTAAAAGGAGATCCAATTGAAGGATGGGACCCTGAATTAGAATACAAAGGCGATTTAGACGTATTCATGTACATTTATGGTCAAGAAGGAACCTGGAGAGATGTCGGTAGTGGAAATTATGTAGCATCAGATATTATTGATGGCTCTCAAGCGTTGTTTTTTGCTGCTGCTACAGAATTCAAAAAAATTTATCCAAACATCAACATTAATGTTATAAGTGGAAACGGACAAACTTATACACCAAGTTATACTGACAACTTACAAAATTATATTGAAAGTCATAATCAAAAACCACCTCATGTAATCCACCATGTTAGCGATGTGCCTTCACAATTGGAAAGTGGTTTAATTGCTGATTTTTCAAAATATACGGATAATTTCCCGATTTATGATTATATCAGCGAAGATTTGTTGCGTTATTTCAATTATGGCGGGTTCCAAGCCGCAGTTCCATATGGAATTTTTCCAATGGGTATTTATGTAAATACACATTTAGTTGAAAATATTTATATGGAAGAAATGCCAGCTCCAACAGCAGAAGAATGGACGTTAGATGCATTAGATACAATTATTTCTTCGGCTCCTACAGGACAAAACGGGAGAGCAGGGGTTATTCAATTATACGGCGAATTAGCTAACTTTATTTCACCGACAATCTATCGGAATTATGTTGATGGAAAAGATGTCGATTTAGATACAACAGAAGTTGTTAAGTTATTAGAATTGGAAAACAAATGGGCTAGAGATAATGCGTGGTTTGTTCCAACGACAACGGGTTCAACAAAACACCAAAATAATACAGAATGGGATAATCATGAAATTGGAAAATTATTTGCTGGTGATTATGCAAAGGTACAATTAGATGCACCATATAATATTGGTTCTAACTCGCAATTAGCTGTTACTGAAGGAACAGAAGATCATTTTGATTATTATCCTTATCCAGCAGTTGATGAAGAAGGAGAATTAACATTAGGTGCAATGTTTGGTGCCTTAACGATTGGAAATCGATGCTCATTAGATGCAACCGGCAAAGAAAATTGTACAGAAGAAGATAGAGCAGCAGAAGAAGCTGCAGCTTACTTTGCAACCTTTATGGTATCTGATCCAAGATCAATTAAAGCGGCATCTGAAATTAAATGGACGAGAGGAGCAAATACAGATTCCAATACAGTTACTGGTGCAATAAAAGGATTTCCTGTTTTACAAAAAACAGATGATAATGGACAACCTTATGCACTACCTTCAAGTTTAGAAGGTGTGACAGATGAATATGAAACACAAATGCAATATTTCTATGATGCTTATCCAACATATACTGATGAAAAACCAGGAATGGCAAAAGTTGTTGAAATGTATGGTAATGGAGAATATACGATTTGTGGAAGTGCTTATTATCCTATGAATATTCCTACAGCAACGGGAGGAACTCAAAGCGTTTTTGAAGAATGGAATGCTCGTTATAATTATGATGCGGCAGCAGGATCTGCAACTTGGGTCAATGCGGTCCGTGCTCAATTGAGTACATGGAGTGATAATATTAATTCTGTTACTGAACGTGGATGGTCTTATTTAGAAGAACAAATGAGATCTTATTACGTTTTACCAGAAGATTGGAATGTTAGAGATAAAATTCTTTAATAATAAACGAGAATAGGGAAAAACCCTATTCTCGTGTTTGTCATTTTAGGAGGAATAGTATGAAGAAAAAAAGTCAATTGTTAATCTGTTTGGGTGTGCTTTTTTTGGCGACTTCATGCAGTAATTCAGTAAATCCTTATAATGTCAGTGATGAAATGGTTCAAAATAGTATTGATTTATTATCTCAAAGATCGGATGAAGCAACAGACTACATCTATCGATACAATGATTTATTAAACCAATATACAAGTTATGTTGATCCAAGTCGGGAAATAACTTTATTACCAGATTTTACGAATAATATCAGCATTCAACCAAGCACCGATATTCAAGGAAAAGATAAAAGTGAAATTGCTGTTTTAGCACCTTCTGGGGGAGAAGCACGTTATACTTTACCTAGTGGAAGTCAAGCATTGCCGACGGGAATTTATACCATCGAGGTTGAATATTTCTTGTCAGAATCATTTAAAAGTAATGGTATTGTTAGTATTTATGTAGGGAATTCATTACAGTTTGCACAAGCTTCTTCATTAGAATTACCAATTTTATATGAAGATGATGTTGAACTTTATGAAGATGGAACTAAAAACTTTGATGCTTATACCAACAAATACGGGGATCAAATGGCTCCTAAATCAAAAAGATATGGAACTTGGCATACCGTGGCTTTAAATACCAATCTTTATGATACAGCTGATCCTGCCCTTTTTGAAATCTTTTCAACTACAGGAAATATTTCAATTCGCAATAATTCATCAGATATTATTTATGTTTCTAAATTAACTGTGGTTCCTTATGTTCCTTTACAAGACTATACGTCTTATTTTTCCAGTGTTGATCACAATTATGGAACAGGAACTTATAAGATTAATGCAATTGAATATGCATATAAAAATAGCAAATCTGTTCGTTTAGCAACAGAAATGTCTGCCACTGTTCAACCTTATGATAGCCATAAAAAATTAATTAATATTTTGGATGGTTGGGATTCGGCTGGACAAAGTGCAACATGGAAAATTGAAGTAACAGAGAAAGGATTATATCCAATTACATTACATTACTATAATGGAACAAACCAAGCGCCAGTTTATCGCTCTATTTATATCAACGGGGAAATTCCATTTAGAGAATTTAAAAATTATCGTTTCGAGACAACTGGTAGTGGGTATAGTAATGAAACCCTTCATAGTGGGGACCAAATTTTATATTATTATTTTGAAGAAGGGCAAACTTATGAGTTAACATTAAAATCAGAAAGAGAACCTTTTGCAGAAAGTTATTATAATCTAATGTCTGTTTATCAAGATATTTCTGATTTTGCAATTGACATTCGTAAAATTACAGGGGCAGTTGTAGATACAAATCGCCAATGGCAATTAACGGACCGCTTCCCTGAGACAGAAGAAGTTTTACAATCTTATAAAAATATTATTTATTATGAATACAATCGTCTTTCTAAATTTGTTGATCCAGATTCGATGTTGTTATCTTATTTTCCTAGAATGACGCAACTAATCGATTCTTTCATCAAAGATCCAGATGATATTCCAAGTAATTTAAACAAATTTTCATCTGGTGATTCATGTCTTGCTAAATTAGTTGCTGATACCGCCAACATGATGGTGTCAACGAACATGACATTAGATATGATTTATTTAACGAATGATGAAACGCAAATTCCTCGCGCAAATGCGTCAGGATGGGAAAATTTTAAAAATAATATGGAAACCTTACTTGATACCTTTACATCCAGTCGTTATAAAACAGAATTAGATGAAAGTCAACTAAATGTATGGGTTAATCGTTCGGTTAACTATATTGAAATTATGCAGACAATGGCAAACCAATATTTTACTCCACAAACAGGAATTGAAGTCAATATTCGTCAAATGCCATCTGAACAAAATTTAATTTTAGCCAATGCCGCTAATCAAACTCCTGATTTAGCCTTAGGCGTAACAGCAGGACTTGCGTTTGAATTTGCTTTGCGGGGGAATGCGGCTTATCCTTTAAGTGATTTTGATGACTTCTGGGAATATGCAAGCATGGTTCCTGCCGGACAATTGATGTCGAGTTTATATCAAGATAAGATTTATGGTTTACCAGAAACCTCAACGTCACAAGTTTTATTTGCTCGTTCCGATATTATGGAAGTTATTGGTGATGGTGGAACAAAAATTGACTTACCAGAAACATGGGATGATTTAATTAACATATTACCTCGTTTACAAAGCTTTGGTATGAATTTTTATTATCCTGCAAGTGTTTCAACTTCTTTAAAACCACTGTCTAGCACTGTACAAATGATTTTACAATATGGTGGAAAATTATATAGTGATGATGGTTATTCAATTAATTTAAGAAGTGAAGAAAGTTTACAAGGATTAAAAACATTAACAGATTTATATACGATTTATGCTTTGCCTACAGAAGTTGGAAACTTCTTCAATTCCTTTAGATACGGTTCTATTCCATTAGGAATTGGCGATTTGTCTATGTATTTATCATTAAAATATGTTGCTCCTGAATTAGTAGGAAACTGGGAAGTCGCTTTACCACCAGGAGTGAGACAAAATTGTTCTATAGAAGCAAAAACTTGTAAAGATTTAAATGGTGATGGAACACCAGATGAAATTTCTAGATGGTTTATTTCTAATGGAACTACTTCCTTAATCTTTAGTAAATCAAAAAAGATTAAAGAAGCTTGGGAATTCAATAAATGGTGGATGTCAACAGAAGTTCAAACTGAATATGCTGAAACACTACAATCGATGTATGGGCCTTCTTTTGTGTGGTTTAGTGCAAATAAAGAAGCAGCTCAAGAATTGCTTATTGATAGCGATGTTCGTGAAGTCATGCTAGAAGCTCAAAAATGGATTATAGACTTACAACAACTCCCCGGACAATATATGATTCAACGGGGTATATCGGATATATGGAATACAGTTGTTTTAGGTCGAGCAAGTAGTGGTACAGAATCTGAACGGATGTCTGTTTCTAATGCTGTAGATTTAAATAAAGTCATTATTGATAGAGAAATTCAAAGAAAAATGGAAGAATTTGGTTATTATGATACAACAACAAACCAAGGTACAAGACAATATAAAATTCGTTCCTACGAATGGATTTTAGAGTGTATTAATAATTATAACAATCATATTACCACGGGAAATCCAAATTCCAATTCATGCCCAATTTAGAATAGGAGGAACGATGAATGAGTGCTTCTCAGAATGCGATGATTTCTAGGTCACGTAGAAATATCAATGGCTACAAGACTGTTAGAAATGTCGATAAAGTAAAAAGAAAAAAGACGCATAAGACAAGTGGCATTAATGGTTCCGCCTGGAGTGCATTTTGGTTGATTTTACCCTTTGCTTCTTTGTTTGTTATCTTTATTGCTATTCCTGTCTTTGTATCAGCTTTGCTTTCTTTAACCTATTATAATGCGATTGATACGCCGAGATTTATCGGTTTACAAAATTACATTGATATGTTTACTCGAGATAGAGAATTCATGATGTATGTTATTCCACAAACCTTGAAGTTTGCAATTATAGTTGGGCCAGGTGGATATGTATTATCCTTTATCATTGCTTGGATGTTAGCTCAATTACCTCGAGGAATTCGAACTGTATTAGCTTTAATAGTTTATACACCTTCATTGGCTGGTAGTGTCTTTATTGGTGTTATATGGAAATCTGTTTTCTCGGGTGACCAGTTTGGATATTTAAATGCGTTTTTGATGAACTTGGGCATCATTAATGCGCCAATTGCTTGGCTTACAAGTCCGCAGTACTTGTTAACGATTACCATTTTTGTTGCATTATGGAGTTCGTTTGGTATTGGATTCTTATCGATTTTAGCTTCACTTTGTAATCTTGACCAAGAATTATTTGAAGCCGCCCATATTGATGGTATTAAAAATCGTTTCCAAGAAACCATTTATGTTACCATCCCTCAAATGAAGGGGGCGATGTTCTTTAGTGCAATTATGTCCATTACAGGAGCGATGTCGTCAGGAACTTTGGCGGTAGATTTATCAGGTTCAAATCCTACCCCACAAAATTCAGCACAAACGATTTTGCCACATATGAACGATTATGCTTTTATTCGAAATGAATTAGGCTATGCTTCGGCACTGTCTGTTGTATTATTACTATTTGTTTTAGTATTTTCTAAAATAGCCAGCAAATTATTTGCTGAAAAAGATTAAAAGGAGGGATAAGAATTATGGCATTTCAGGTTACTCAATTGAATCCAAAACGATTCCAAGCAAACCAAATCAAATTCTTAGTTGTCCTACTTTTGATTTGTGCAGTAATGATTCTTCCAATCATTTATATCATTAACCAAGCTTTTAAACCATTGGATGAATTATTTTATTTCCCACCGCAATTATTTGTAAAAAATCCAACATTATCAAATTTTACAGAACTTGGAAGACTTGCTAGAACGACAGGACTTCCATGGATGCGGTATGTTTTAAACTCTATTATTATTTCTGTGATTTATGTTATCGGCGTATTAATTATTACAGTATTAGCGGCTTATGCTATTTCAAAAAAGCAATTTAAATTTAAAAATACTTTATTTAAAATTAATCAATTAGCTTTAATGTTTGTAGCTGTAGCAGTCGCTGTACCAAATTATTTAATTATTTCTTATTTAGGATTAATCGATAACTTCTGGGTACATATTGTTCCATCTTTAGCGGTTCCTGTTTATTTGTTTTTAATGAAGCAATATATTGATGACGGGGTACCAAAAGAAATTCTAGAATCGGCAAAATTAGATGGAGCAAATGACTTACAAATTATTAGTAAATTTGTTATTCCTTTAGTAAAGCCAGCAGTAGCAACGATTGCTATCTTGGCTTTCCAAAATATTTGGAATTCTGGAGGAGCAAGTTTAATTTACTTAACCAGTGAAAGCTTGAAAACGTTACCTTATTATTTGAGTCTTTTACAAGCTTCAGCCGGAATTAAAGCAACGGGAGTTGCCGCAGCATCTTCTCTCATTACTTTCGTTCCGAACTTAATTATCTTTATTGTTATGCAATCAAGGATAATGAATACAATGGCGAAATCAGGTATCAAATAATGAAAAAGATTAAAAAATTATTTGCCTTACTTGGCGTTGCTCTTATTCTTGCTGCAAGCGGTGTGTTAGGAAGTTTTACTGCAAATTCATCTTTTGCCGAAATGAAACCAGTTCAAGCTTCTACCGCAACGGTTTATACTCAAACACAAAATGCGGATGGATTCCTTATAAATGCTCCTGACGCTTATGAACCGGGATCTACTTATGATACGATAGGTCTTAACAATCCTCAAGATATTTTCATTGATACGGAAGAAGTTAATGGTCAAACAGTGGATTATGCTTATATTTTAAATTCTGCTGGAGCAGATTCCTTCTTATTAAAAATTAATTTATCAGCAGAAAATCCACAAGCATCAGTTGAAAATATTCCTCTCAATTTTTCTGCGTTAAATACACCTACTGGTTTATGGATTCAAGAAATTGAAGGAATTAAGTATTTGTACATTGCGGATGCTAAAGCGACTCATTCAGAAGAAAGATATCGTGAAAGTTATATTGATGAAAATGGTCAAGAAAGAGACCGAGCTTATACTTTTACTGGATTTATTTATGTCGCACCATTAGATAATTTATCTCAATATAAAGTCATTACAGAACCGATGGTTTTACAAGCAAATAATTTTGTAGAAAGAGCTCCATCCTTTGGGTCTGATGATTTAACAAAATTTGATCCTCAAAAAATTGCTGTAGACCAAGAAGGAAAAATTTATGTGGCATCTCCTGCTACAAGTTCTGGTATGATTTTATTATCTAATTCATACTTAGATTCGGATAATGTAGGTTTAGATCAAAAAGTATTTAGTGAATTTATTAGTTTCTTTGCTGTTAATAATGTTCGTTATAGTTTGTTATATTATTTGGTAAGAACTTTTGGAACGGATGAGCAATTATCACAAATTGATATTCCAATTCCTGCAGGATTTACTAATGTCTATATTGATAGTCAAAATATTGTTTATTCAATGACAACGAAAGCAGAATCCATTAAAGACGATACTTCTTATCCAAGTATGACTAAACATAAAACGGATGGTTCTACAATTTATAAATTCTTCTCAACCAATATTGTTGAATATACAGATATTGTAGTAACTTCAGACGGAATTACCTTCATGTCTGATCAAAATGGAATGATTGTTGTTTTAGGACCACAAGGAGAATTTATTTATATGTTTGGTTCTAATGAACCAAATCAACCTGAAATTGTTGGGTTCTTCTCCAATTTAATTGCTATCGGTATTGATTCATCTTATCGTATTTGGGCTGTGGATCAAGAAAGAAACTTAATTCAATCTTTTAATCCAACAAATTATTCTCAAGCTATTTTTAGAGCAATGATTAGTTTTGAAAACCATCAATATGAAGAATCAAGACAAGCTTGGGAAGAAGTATTACAATACGATGAATTATCTGTCTTTGCAAACGATGGCTTAGGAAAAGCTTACTATTATGATTTAGATTTTGAAGAAGCTGCAAGATATTTCTCTATTTCTAAAAATAGAACCCTTTATTCAGAAGCGTTCTGGGAAATTCGAAATACATGGTTGCAAGATAATTTACCAGTTGTCATTGTCATTGCTGTTGCAGCGATTGCGATTATTGTGATTTTATATTATTTATTTAAGACTGTTCCTGCAATGGTTCGTTTCAAAAAGAATGTGAAAAAAGTAAAAGAAAAACGATTCATAAAGGATTTACTTGTTGGATTTAGAGTGATTCGACATCCAGTGGATACATTCTACGAAATCAAAACCAATCGAAGGGGTTCAGTTTTAGGAGCGACAATCTATTATCTTTTGGGATTGGTTATCTTTGTTTGGTACATGTATGGAAAGGCATTGCCATTCCAATACTTTAACGAAAATACACTGAATTCCTCTATCGTTATTTTTGGTTATATTCTTGTATTATTTATCTTTGTTTTATGTAACTATCTTGTTTCCGCTATTAAAAATGGGGAAGGAACATTTAAAAATATTTATAAATTTACGGGATATAGTTTATTGCCACTAATTATTTGTTTACCAATTGCTGTTGGATTATCTTATATTTTAACTTTGACCGAACAAGTTATTATGGATTTATTATTCCAATTAGCACTTTGGGGTTCTATTTTCTACATTATTGTTGGTATTTTAGAAACACATAATTATACCTTTAAACAAACATTCTGGAATGTTATCTTAACCTTAATCTTTATGATTTTATTTGTTATTATTTGTTTAACTGTTTTATTGATGTTTGATCAAGTATCTAACTTGGTTGATAGTATTATCAAGGAGGTGAAACTACGTGCTGGATGGTATTAAAAAATATGGAAAATTGCTTTTGATGAGTTTTCTAGTATTGACAGGTGCTACATTTTTTGGTAATCAAGTTCAAGCTTTAGATGACACAAATCGAAATGAGCAATTTCCAGCAGAAGAATATAATGTTCCGGTAAGTGGAGTTTCAACCGAAGACGGATATGTAAAGATTTATGAAAATGTTAATTTTGAGTATTTTTACAATACGTCTAAAAATATTTTAAGAATTCGTAATAAACAAACTGGTTTTGTTTGGTCTACCGGTGCTGGAAATTCTACAAAAGCAGAAATGGAAAGCAAATGTAGTCACATTCGAGCAAATACACCAGAATATTTTGCTTGTACAATAGATGCAGGACCAAACCGCAATGGGAATGACAATGCAGGAGCATACGCACAAATTAATCAAATGTTAGGTTTTACCTATTTTAATAAGACCTCAACGGCGACACAAACAAAAAGCAATATTGAAATTCAAGGCGATATTGTTTCCACAGAATTTGTTCGCCACCAAACTTATGCAAATCGTTGGATGTTTAAAACAACCTATCAAACAAGTATTGATAGAGAAACAAAAACAATCAATATTAACATGCGTTTTTTATTCGATGATAGAGGATTTAATGTGGATATCCTAGAGGAAGATATTAGTGGTACTGGAAAATATGCTTTAGAAGCTATTTATCCTCTACCTTGTTTTGGACAATCAGGTGGGAATATGCTAACCTGTACGTTAGAAAATGTAGATGAAGATGGATATGGTTCTTGTACATTTGAAGCTTCTTCTATCACAAAAAATCCTAAAACAGATTTACCTGGATATGTATTTATTCCGGATGGTTCGGGTGCTTTAATTCGATATGATACAAATCGTGAAATGGATAATAAAGAAATTTATTTTGATGTTTACGGAGATCCATATCGAGAAGGATATACCGAAGCTGAATTTGCTTCAGGAAATATTGTATATGAACATTCTTATGTAGAAACGAAAAAAATTATGATGCCTGTTTGGGGTGTATCTTATGGAAATGAACAAGATGCATTTGTCGCTTATGCCACTTCAGGTAGTGAATATTTTGGTTTAGTTTTTAGAGGTCGAAGTGATAAACAATCTCGTTTTGCTTATACACAAACCAAACCTCGTTTTGAAATGAATCGGACGTATAAGTATAATTTTGGTTCAAGCACAGGAACGATTTTATATTTAGAAGGTGACGAAGTCTATAATTACGATATGGGCCTAAGATATGACATCTTATATGGTGATGGAACGATGGATAGTCTTCCAGCAAATTATATTGGTATGGCTTTATCTTATCGGAATTATTTAGTCAATAATCAATTAATTTTACCAAATATTGAATTAAAGAATGGGGTAAAATTAGACTTTATTGTCAGTGACGTTAAAAGAGCAATTATTGGCTATAGCGATGTCATTGGAACAACGACCAATGGAATTGAAAATATTTATGATGAATTACATCAAAGTGGTATAGAATATATTACTTCTTCTTTATTAGGATGGCAAAATAAAGGTGTTGCAATGGCCCACCCTGGCAAAGCAAATTATAGTTCTGGTGCTGGTGGAAGAAGTGGATTTGCTTCTTTAGTGGAAAAAGCCGCACAATATGGTTATGATGTTAGTTTCCAACAAGATTATGGACTAATCAATAGTGACCAAATGCCAAATATCGGTGGATATGCTGTAAAAGCCTTAAGTAGAGACTATGGAACTTATATTTTAAATGATTCCAATAAGCCGGTTCTTTGGTGGCATTATGCAAATCCAAATATGGCAATGACTTGGTTAAATAATCAAGCCAAGGAAGTTTCAAAATTAGGGAATGTCGGCATTACAATCAATGGCGTTTCTAATATTTTGGCTCCTGATTATGGTCAAGGAATTAATTATGAAGATTCCCGCAAAATTATAGAGAATGGGACAAGAAAAGCAAGTACAATGGTAGAATTAGGTGCAGATAGTCCTAATGCATATTTATGGCAAAATTTAACCAATTTCTACGATTTACCGGTTTACAATTCACAATACATTGCTGAAACGGATTCCGTTCCTTTCTTAGAAATTGTATTGGGTGGTTTAGTCAATATGTATGCAAGTTATTCTAACTTCTCATTCTTTGATCGTACGGCTCAATTAAAAATGATTGAATATCATTTAAATCCTTCCTTCATTTTAACTGAAGAGGCATTAGAAGATTTAATGTATACAAATTCAAGAGATTATTATTCAACAGGGTATGAAAAATATAAAGAAACCATTATTGAGGTTTGTGAATATGTATTACCTTTCTTGGAACAAATTCAAGGAAAAACAATTGTAGATCGAGAAGTGGTTGCCATTGGAACAGACAACGATAATATTGGTTTGTATGTAAATACCTATGCTCCATTTGTGGATGGAAAAATAGTTGAAGAAGAAAAAGTTGTCATTGCGATCAATTATGCGGATTATGCAGTAACCTATAATGGACAAACCATTGATCCATTATCTGCAAAAATAATTTAGAGGAGGTGCAATGATGGAATTTAAAGATGAAGAATTAAGTGTCGTTGCACAAAGTACTTTAAAATTTGCAAAAGAAGAAGCAGAACGAGAATTTGAAAAAGTACGGCAAAAATATATAAAGAAAAGAAAATCAAATGCTGTCCATTTAACGACTTCTGTCGAAGATTATGAAAATACACTTACAGAACTTCGATTAAAACATTTAAAAGAAGATTTAAATGCTTATTTTGATGTCAATCCTAAATTATATGCCTATGTTTGTGCTATGAATGCGAAAGAAGAATTAAATTTCATACACGAACATAACAAGATTCATCGTCATGATGTCGGACGAGAAACCATTATGAAAGAAATTGTTACTCGTCGGTTTGATAGTGTAAAAGTTGATAATCAATTAGAAAAAACAAAATATGAAAAAGAAAAATACGAAAAAGAAGAAGAAAGAGATTATCAACATCGCTTGGATATAGAAAAAGTTGCAAAAGAATTACTTCAACAAGCAAATAAAGAAGATTTGCTTGTTGAAAGTTATGCAACAATCTATTCTAATTTAGTTCAAGAATTTGAAAAAATATGCGATGAAAATAAGGCTGAAATGGATTCTTTGTTTGAAAAAGTTAATCTTTTAGTGAAAGAAAATTTTAAAAAGATTGCTTTTACAGCAGAAAAAACAAAGATTACAGAAATTGCAAAAGATAGAGATCAAAAGGCAAGAGATCTTTTAGCAATTCATCGTCAAGATATTGATAATAATGTCGATTATAAAGTATTAAAAGTTCAACTTCGTGAAAAGTTACCTGTTGAGGAAAAATTAAAAAAAGTCGAAGAACAAAAAGAAACGTATAAAAAACAAATTCAAGATTTAGAAACGCAAATTAATCAATTGAATGAAGAAATTCAATCTATTGAAAAAGCAATCGATGAAAAAAGAAAAGAAAATCAAAAAGAATTTGTAGAACGCGTTGATTTTTCGGAGTTAAATAACGTCACAACAGAAGAAGCAGAAGTTTTACACAAAATTAATAGTTGTTTTGTAAAAGAGTCTGAAGAAATTTTTGATGCGTTGATTGAAATTATTAATGAATATGGCAAGAAAAATTTTGTTCCTTTTGATATTTATAAAAAAGAACATATTCAAAATTATGATCAACAAATCCAAACGATTAATGAGACTTTAAAAACATTTATTCAGCCTATTGATGAAAAGAAAAAAGAAAAAGAAATCATTGCTTCTTTTGCAACTCAATTGAATGAAGTAAAAAAAGGGTATCAAGATGCCCTTCATGCCTTACAATTAGAAGAAAAAGAAAAATTATCGGCTGAAAATGAAAATACTTCTATTAAAGAAGAGTATTCATTAAAATATCAAGAATTGAAAAAGCAATATGCTGAAAAAGTCGATGATTTAACGAAACAAAAAGAAAATGCTTTATTAGAACTGACGGATTATTTTTATAAAGAAAAAGCCGTTTTAGCAAAAAAACAATATTTACAAGATAAAAAAGATATTAAACAAGCTCGATTAGAACGGAAAAAAACGTATAAAGAAAAAAAGAAAGAAGCGAAACAAAAATTAAAAAGAGCGGAATCTAATTTTGCAAAAATAGAAATTCGTGAAACCCTTCAAGTTTATAAAAAAGAGATTAAAGAAGGAGATAAAGCGAAGTATAAAAAAGCAAAAAAAGATTTCAAAAACGCTTTAAAACAAATTAAAAAAGAAAAAGAAATTGCTATCTTATCGTTAAGTGAACCAAAAACAGTAGTTTTGCAAAAAATTTATGAAAATGATTTACATGCTGCTGAAAAAAGAAATGAAATTGAAGAAAAGGAATTTTATAAAGATTTAAATAAGCAATTAAAGTTAAATCGTTATCGTAAAAACATGACCAAGGCTCGTCGAGAAAATATTTTAGGTTATATTTTCTTATCGGTTTGGGCGATTGGGTTTGTGATTTTAACTTTATATCCATTGATTTATACAATCTTTCTCAGTTTCAGCGAGATTGGTTATAACATGGGATATGATCCTCTCTTTTATGAAAATGGTAAATTATTTCCAAACTGGATTGGTTTTGATAATTATTCTAGTTTAATTTTTAGCAATACCAGTTTCTTATATGAAAAGTTACCTACTTTCTTTATGAGTATGGCATTCTTTTTACCAATTGTTGTCTTTATTGCCTTTGTTTTAGCAATGCTATTGAATACAAAAATTGTTGGAAGAACGTTCTTTAGAGTCATTTATTTCTTACCTGTTATTATTATTTCAGGACCCTTATTATCCATGTTAAATGGAAACGGTGGAGACCAAAGTACAATTATATTATCCATTGATGGTACATTTATTGCGACAGTACTGGAAGCAATTTCTGAACAAGCTGTAGAATATGCAGACTTTATTTTTAAAAACTTTATCATCATTTTATGGATGACAGGGGTACCCATTGTTTTATTTATTAGTGGATTGCAAAAAATTGATCGCTCGCTTTATGAAGCGGCAGAAATTGATGGGGCTAATAAGTGGCAAGCTTTATGGACGGTTACTTTCCCGCTCATTAAATCAGTAATTTTGATTGCTTGTTTATTTACCATTGTACAAATTGCAACAATTGATATTACTTGGATTAACCCAATTAAGAGTAGTGGAGATTCGGCAAATCCAGGAATTGTTGAGTTAATGTCTAGTGGAAGTAATTACGGCTTAGCTGCTGCTATGGCATGGGTACAAACGTTAATTGTTTTAATTTTTGTCGGCATAGTATTCTTACTCTTTAGAGAAAAAGAATTTGTTGAAAAACAAAAGAGTTATGAAGAAGTGGAACGTCTAAAAGCAAAAAGAGTTCAACGTAAGGCAAAATTAAATGCTTTCTTCCATGTCGATGCTATTAAACGTGGCTGGGCAAGAGCGACTGCACCGATTGTTAAATTGCACCATACAAGACAATTAAAAGCGAAAAAAAGACAAGAGGAAAAGGGGGAATAGAAAATGGAAAAAATTAGTCATTCAATTAAATTATTTTTTACAAAGATTAAAACCTTCTTTACTTCTACTGCCTTTTTAAAGAAATATGACAAAACGATGAAAATCTTAAAAAAGGTCATTCCTATGATTGTTGTTTATGCATTACTCATTTGTTTTAGTTATGTTTTCATGTATCCAATTTTGAAAATGGTTGTGGATTCATTTAAAAGTGAATCGGATTTGATGAATCCAGATATCGTTTGGTTGCCTCGAAATTTAACTTTATCTAATTATAAAAATGCAGCAGCTGCAATGTTTGTATTCCGCCCGATTTATACATTTGCGGGCGCAAAAAGTGGGTTATATGGAATTCAATCCACTTTATGGAACAGTGCTTTATATTCCTTTTTAACTGCTTGCTGCCAAACCTTAATTGCTGGGCTTGCTGGTTATGCCTTTGCACGGTTTAATTTTAGATGGAAAAAATTCTGGTTTGCAGGATTAATTATTTCCTTTGTTGTTCCTATTCAAATCTTAGTTTTACCACGTAAAATTATGATGAACCCTATTATTAATTTCTTTAGTACACCAGCAAAAATTTTTGGATTAACAGGTTCAAGCATGGAAAGCTTTATTAATGCTAATCTCAATATCTTGCAAACGACACCTATGATTATTGTTTCGATTTTAGGTCAAGGGGTCAATTCAGCAATACTTGTATTCATCTTCTTTAGTTTCTTTAAGATGATTCCATCAGCATTAGATGAAGCAGCACAAATTGATGGTGCAAACTATCGTCAAATCTTTTATCATGTTATTATCAAAATGTCTGTACCAACGATTCTTGTCGTCTTCTTATTCTCGTTTGTTTGGAACTGGAATGATACTTTCGTAATCGGACAAATGACTTTATTAACAGGCGATAAAAAAGAAGCCTTCTTATCTATGCCTAGTGCTTTAGGAACTTTCAACTATGTTATTTCTCAAGGAACAGCTACTTCTGGTACAGATTCGGAAGGAAACAACAGAGGTTGGAGAGCAGCCGCAATGGTAATTTCTATTTTACCTCTTGTCATTCTTTATGCCTTCACACAAAGAAAATTTGTTGAAGGAATTGAAAATACAGGGGTTACGGGTATTTAGTTTAGATATGAATAAAAAAACAGCGATGTTTAGGCATTGCTGTTTTTCTTTTTTATTGATTTTATAAAAAAATCATGTATAATAATTGTGGGTGCTTAAAGAATTAGGCTGAGATAGTTTCTGATACTGAAACGGACCACACTTGATCTAGGTAATGCTAGCGTAAGGATTTTTTTAATATACAAAAATTCCTTTTTGGTGTTTTAGATCAAGAAGGAATTTTTTATATGAAGGAGAGAAAAAATGAATAAGAGTAAGTTTGTTGTTCGAGACATTGTAGAAATTGCAATGTTAGTAGCGATTGCTGTTGTTTTGGATTTAGATGGATTAAAATTTACGGTTTTTCCATCGGGTGGTTCAATTGGATTAACAATGGTTCCTTTGTTTATTATTGCATTTCGACATGGAGTAGTTAAGGGATTTTTTGGAATAGGAATTGTTTATGCTTTGATTACTTGTATGCTTGATGGACATAGTTGGGCATATTTCCCTTTTGATTATGTTTTAGCTTATGGGTCAATTTGCTTGGCTGGCTTTTTTAAACCACTTATTTTTAAAGATGAAATGAAAACAAAAAAAGATTATGCTTTATCGATTACTTTTTATTTCATAGCAATTATAATGGGTTGTATAACACGTTTAATTGGATCTACATTGTCTTCTTTAATTATTTATCCATTAGTAGAAGGAGGAGAACCATTAAGTCTTTGGGCTGCAATTACCTATAACTTTACTTATATTGGTCCAAGTGCTTTATTTGTCATCATCGTCATGATTGTTTTATATTATCCATTATTAAGAATTCAAAAACAATTTCCAACGAAAAATTTTCAAGAAATGATTCCTAATAAAACAAATAATCCAGTTGAAAAATAATAAAATGAATGGCTCCATTTTGCATAAAAATGGGGCTTTTTATTTCAAAAAGGGCACTTTTGTTTTTGGTTCTCTATATAAATTTATTTTTTTATGATATAATATACAATTAAGAGGTGTTAACAATGAACGAAAAAGAATTTATGCCTGAATCCATGGGAGAGCAACAAGTTGTTCGAATGGAAAAAGCTAAAAAATTGAAAGAAAAGGGAATAGAACCTTTTGGCAAGAGATATGATGTAGAAAATAAAATTTGTGATTTAATTCAACAATTTAAAGATACTGATAAAGAAATTTTACATGATTTAAATTATCATGTAAAAATCGCCGGTCGTTTGATGGCAAAACGTGATAAAGGTAAAATTGCTTTTATTAATGTTGAAGATAGAGATGGCAATATTCAAGTCTACATCAAAAAAGATATTATTGGTGAAGAAAGTTTTGAAATTTTTAAGTTAAGTGATATTGGGGATATCATCGGGATTGAAGGTATCATGATGAAAACAAACACGGGTGAATTAACGATTAAATGTGAACATTACACCCATTTGACTAAAGCTTTAAGACCTCTTCCAGAAAAATATCATGGATTAACCAATATTGAAGAACGTTATCGTCGTCGGTATTTAGATTTAATTGCTAATCGTCATGCAAAAGAAGTAGCAATTTATCGGACAAAAATTATTCGTGAAATTCAAAAGTATTTAGATCAATTAGGATTTATTGAAGTAGAAACTCCGATTTTATCTCCAATTTTAGGCGGTGCTGCTGCTAGACCTTTTGTAACCCATCATAATGCTTTGGATCGCGATTTTTATTTGCGTATTGCAACAGAACTCAATTTAAAACGGTTATTAGTTGGTGGATTAGAAAGAGTTTATGAAATTGGTCGCATTTTTAGAAACGAAGGAATGGATACAAAACATTCACCAGAATTTACTTCTATTGAACTTTATCAAGCTTATGGTGATTTAAGAAGCATGATGGAATTAATGGAAAATTGTATTAAAAATATTGCTCAAAATGTTTTTCATCGTGAAACTTTTGAATGGAATCAACAAACGATTGATTTATCACAACCATTCCGTGTGGTAAAAATGGTTGATTTAGTCAAAGAAAAAACAGGAATCGATTTTGATGCCATTACAGATTTTAATCAAGCAAAAGAATTGGCTTTACAACATCATTTAGAAGTTTTACCCCATCATACAGGGGTTGGGCATATTTTAACCATGTTTTTTGAAACCTATTGTGAAGAGGATTTAATTCAACCGACTTTTGTTTGTCGCTATCCAATAGAGACTTCTCCTTTAACGAAACTTTGTGATGATGATCCAAGATACGTTGATCGCTATGAGTTATATATTTGTGGCTGTGAATTTGCTAATGCTTATAGCGAATTAAATGATCCAATGGATCAAAGACAACGGTTTATTAACCAATTAAAAGAAAGAAAATTAGGAAACGAAGAAGCAAACGATATTGATTATGATTTTTTAGAAGCCTTAGAATATGGAATGCCTCCTGCTGGAGGAGTTGGAATGGGGATTGACCGATTAGTTATGTTTTTCACGAATAGTTCTTCTGTACGCGATGTCATCTTATTCCCACTCATGAGGGATTAAAAATGCTACAATATATTCCTTTTAAAGAATATAAAAAAGGGAAATTTCTTTATCGTTTGTGGAATGGTGAATTTAAAAGAACCTATCCAATTAGTGCTTATTTATTCAAAGAAAGAATTTTAAATGATATTAATTTTGATGTCAACAATTCTTATGTTGCTTTGTATGAAAGAATGCCTATTGGGTTTATTTTAATTAAAAAATGGCAAGATGATTCGTTGTTTTATTCTATTCCCCATGTGGCGACAATTTCTTTATTTTATGTAGAAAAAGATGTTCGAAATATGGGGGTTGGCACAGAGTTACTGTCTTTAGCTATGGATGGATTAAAAAAAGATCCAAATATTAAAGCTTTGCAATTGGGCAATGATTTATTAAGCTTATTTCCTGGACTTCCTAATGAATTTAATAAGACGACTCCTTTTTTAATCAATCGTGGTTTTAAAAGCAAAGATGGTTGTGTAGATATGATTCAAATCATTCATAAAAATCATAAAGATTTAAGTTCAAGTATTCAAACACCCAAAGAATTACATACTCGAATTGCAACAGAGGAAGATAAAGACTTATTGCTTAAATTATGTTTAGATAATAATCTCATTAAAGAAGCGTATTTAATCAAACGCTATTTTGAAAATGGGGGAACGGGTAGAAGAATCGTTTTGGGCTTAATTGATAATCAAATCATTGGATTTGTTCGTATTTATGATAAAAAAAGAAATATTACCCGTGTCAATTTCTTTTTAGATCATGCTGTTGGTTCTTTAAGTGTGATGGGCATTGATAAAAAGTATCAAGAAGGACAATATGCCGAAAAATTATGTCTTGAAGCAATGAATTATTTAATTTTGCGTGGTTGTAAAAAAATTATGATTGAAAAAACGCAAAACACTGAATTTTATAAAAAATTAGGATTTAAAGCATTTAAATATTATCTTGGTTTTGAAAAAGAAATCAATAAGGATGTATCATGAATTACCAAGCAATTGTTTTGGCTGCTGGAGAAGGTTTGCGTAGCCATTTATCCTATCATAAAGTTTTATATCCTATTCAAAATAAACCCATGATTTATTGGTCTATTTTACCTTTTGTAGAAGATAAAGAATGTCAAAGTATTATTTTAGTCATTCATCCACAAGATGAAAGGCAATTAAAGCAATGGATAAATGATGAAAAAGTAACATTTATTTATGGGGGTAAGACAAGACAAGAAAGTGTGCAAAAAGGATTAGAATATATTCATGAAGAATATGTCATTATCCATGATGGAGCTAGACCTTTTTTAAAAAAAGACTTATTAAAAAGACTGAAAAATGCTTTGAAAAATCATGCTTGTGTAATTCCAGTTTTACCTTTAGTAGATAGTTTAAAAAAGGTAAAAAATCAAATTGTTATTCAAACGGTTTTACGAGAAGATTATCGATTGATTCAGAGTCCACAAGGATTTTTAACAAAAGATATAAAATTAGCTCATCAGTTGGCTAAACATCAAAATTACGCAGATGATTCTGCAATGATTGAAGAATTATTGCATCAAGAAGTTTACTGTATTGATGGTGATGTTCAAAATAAAAAAATGACAAATCAAGAAGATTTTAGGTGAAAAAAATGAAAAGAACCATTCATGTAAAAACCATTCCCAATTTAAAAGATGCTGCCTACCGAGATTTAAAAACAAAACCAGAAGTCATTTACCAAAGTGTTGTGATTGATGATAGTATAAAAAATATTGGACAAAACAAAAAGTTTTATGTTCGTACTTATGGTTGCCAAGGTAATTTTCGTGATGGCGAAATTATTGAGGGAATTTTAACGCGTTTAAAATATCAAAAGGCTCAGAATTTAGAAGATGCCGATGTGATTCTTCTAAATACTTGCGCCATTCGTGAAAATGCTGAAAAAAAAGTTTTTGGTGAAATAGGATTGCTCAAAAAATTAAAATTAAAAAATCCAGATTTGATTTTTGGAATTTGTGGATGCATGGTGCAACAAGAACACATTGTAAAAAAAATTATGGAATCTTGTGAACATGTGGATCTAGTTTTTGGTACGCATAACATTCATCATTTACCACAATTATTAAAAGAAGCCTATTTTTCAAAAGAACGAGTGGTTGAAGTTTTATCTAACCAAGGAAATATTACAGAAGATTTGCCTTCTTTAAGAGCGAGTGATTTTAAAGCATGGGTGAATATTATGTATGGGTGTAATAAATTTTGCACTTATTGTATTGTTCCTTATACTCGTGGCAAAGAACGTAGTCGTAAATCAATGGACATTTTACAAGAAATTCAAGAATTAAAAGATAAAGGATATAAAGAGGTAACGGTTTTAGGTCAAAATGTAAATGCATATGGAAAAGATATTGATGATCTCAGTTTTCCTCAACTTTTAGAAAAAATTGCTCAAATTGGAATCGATAGAATCCGGTTTACAACTTCTCATCCTTGGGATTTTAGTGATGAATTAATTGATGTTATTGCAAAATATGATAATATTATGCCTCACATTCATCTACCTGTTCAATCCGGTGATGATACGATTTTAAAACGGATGGGAAGAAGATATACGAGTGATTCCTATAAACAACTTGTTCAAAAAATTCGTAAAAAAATACCTCATGTGGCTTTGACAACAGATATCATTGTTGGATTTCCAAATGAAACGGAAGAAAACTTTGAAAATACATTAAAATTAGTCGATGAAATCAAATATGATGGAGCTTTTACATTTATTTATTCCCCAAGAGTAGGAACACCTGCTGCAAGAATGGAAGATAATGTCTCTATGGAAGAAAAGAAAAAAAGATTTAAAATTTTGACGGAGCACATTAGTAAACATCAACTAGCGATTTATCAAAAATATCAAGACCAAATCGTAGAAGTTTTAGTGGATGGGGTTTCAAAGAAAAATGATCAAATGCTATCAGGTTATACTAAAGATATGAAATTAGTAAATTTTAAAGGGAACCCTTCATGGATTGGAAAATTAGCATTTGTACATATTAAAAAGTGTAAAACATTTACTTTGGAGGGTGAACTTGTTGAAACAAAGTGCACACAATCTTAATCAAAAAATAAAAGATTTAGAAGAGGTTAAACAATATTTGTTCTATAAAAAAGTGATTGAAGAAGATGCTGAAATCCAAAAGTTATTAGCAAAAATAAAACAAACACAAGATCAGATGCAAGAAGCACTAAAGCAAAAACAAATGTCTAATTATCAAAATTTAAAAAAAGAATTAGCACAATATCGTTTCATTTTTGAAAAACATCCTTTGTTACAAAATTACTTACAATATAAAAAAGATGTAGAACAAATTCTTCAAGAAGTAATTTCTGTTTTAACTTGGGAGTAAAAAACTTGTATTTTTAAGTTGACAAGTGAATATCTTATGCATATAATGAAAAAAAAGATTGATAGAGGCGCAGTAAAAATGAGTATCTATGGGAGAAGACATTCGTTGAACATAGAAAAAGGTGCTACTGCCGAAACATCAAATGGGTACATTTGAGAGTTGGGTTGCAATGAAAGACATTGCAAACTCCTACAATATTTGTAGAGGAGCTATTGATACAACATTTTTCTTTCAATTACGAAAAGGTTGCATTGATAGATGCAATCTTTTTTGTTAAAAAGGAGAGAAAAAAATGAAAAAATTTAGTGTAGTAGTTTCTTTAGGTATGGTTTTATTTGCTGGAAGCGCCTGTGCAGAAAAATTGCCAGAAAACACATTGGTAATAGGCATGGAATGTGGGTATCCGCCATTCAATTGGGCTGAAACAACAGCTTCTGAATTCAATGTAAAGGTAGAAGGGAAAAGTTTTTATTGTGATGGGTATGATATTCAAATTGCCAAAAGAATTGCAAGTGAGATGGGCTATGATTTACAAATTAAACAATATGCTTGGGAAGGTTTAATCCCAGCATTGCAATCTCAACAAATTAACGCCATTATTGCAGGAATGTCAAATACAAAAGAACGAGCAAAACAAGTTGCTTTTTCTACCAATTATTATATTTCGGATTTAGTTGCAGTGGTTCGGCAATCTGATTATGCGACTGTAGATACTTTATCTATCCATGATTTTACGAATAAAACGGTTATTTCTCAAATGGGAACGGTAACGAATACAGTTATTGAACAAATGAATGGTGCTATTCATGGAACACCAACGGAAACATTTCCATTAGCTGCAACTGCTGTTTCTACCCGTGTAGCAGATGCTTTAATTTGTGAATATCCAGTCGCATTAGATATGGTTCAAAATGATTCTTCTTTAAAAATTATTCATTTTAGTGATGGATTTGTTGTAGAAGATGAAAATCAATTGGGTGTTGCTGTGGCTGTCAATAAAAAAGAAACCGATTTGCTTGAAAAAATAAATGAAGCCTTATTAAAAATTTCTCATGAAGAACAACAACAAATCATGGAAGAAGTTATTTTACGTCGAAATGGAGAATAAAAAAGATGCAAGGAATACTTTTTTCATTTTTAAGTGAGTATGGGCCATTATTTTTAGAAGGACTGGTAACGACTTTAATTTTAGCTTTTGTGGGTACTATTGTTGGATTTTTCTTAGGATTGTTTTTAGCATTAGCTAGAAATATTAAAAAAAATCCAACAGATACAAAAATGAAGATTCTTTTAAAATCTTCAGGTTATATTCTTTCAACGATTTATGTTCAATTTTTTCGAGGCACTCCGATGATGGTTCAAGCGATTATTTTATTTTTTGGAAGCTCGGCCGTCGGTTTTAGTTGGGATCCCTTAGTTTGTGGATTAGTGGTCATTTCTTTGAATACTGCTGCATACATGGCAGAAATTATCAAATCAGGGATTAACGCCATTGATCCTGGGCAAATGGAGGCTGCTAGAAGTTTAGGAATGAGTCATTTTCAGGCCATGAATTACGTTATTTTTCCCCAAGCAATAAAAAATTCGATTCCTTCAATTGGAAATGAATTAATTGTCAATATTAAAGATTCTTCAGTGCTAAATGTAATCATGATTACCGAATTATTTTATGCCGCTCAAACTGCTTATACAGATACTTATAATATTATTGCTTCCTATGGAACAGTTTGTATAATTTATTTAATTTTAACATTAGGGGTAGCACAAATTTTAAAATTAATTGAAAAACGTTTTCAAGTTGGTCATTTAAAAAAAATAAAAAGAGGGAACATTCATGGATAAATTATTTGAAATTCAAGATTTATGCAAATCTTTTGGAGACAAAAATATCTTAAAAGGGGTATCTTTAGATATTTTTCCTCAAGAAGTGGTTTGCATTATTGGACCATCTGGAGCAGGGAAATCAACTTTTTTAAGATGTTTAAATTTACTAGAAAGGCCAACAAACGGGACAATTTTATTTAAAAACGAAGATATTTTAAAAATAAAAAACATTGATTCTTATCGTGCAAAAGTTGGCATGGTTTTTCAACAATTTAATCTATTTTTGAATAAGAATGTTTTACAAAATTGTATTTTGGCACAAAGAAAAGTATTAAAACGTAAAAAAGACGAAGCTTTTAATATAGCAATTGAGTCTTTAAAAAAAGTTGGGATGCTCGATTATAAAGATTATTCCATTCAACAAATTTCTGGCGGACAAAAACAACGCGTTGCCATTTCTCGTGTCCTGTGTATGCATCCAGAAGTCATTTTAATGGATGAACCAACCAGTGCCCTAGACCCTGTTATGGTCAATGAAGTTTTACAAGTCATTCAAAATTTAGCAAAAGAAGGACGAAGTATGATTATTGTTACACATGAAATGCGCTTTGCAAAAGAAGTGGCAACCAAGGTGGTATATATGGAAGATGGAAAAATTATAGAAGTAGGTTCTTCAGATGATATTTTCTTGCATCCTAAAAATGAAAAGACAAAAGCATTTTTAAGAATGAATCAAGAAAAAATAAATTAAAAAGCAACCAAATGGTTGCTTTTTAATACAATTCTTCAACATAATCGACAAAACTTAAACTTCGAATTTCATCAATGATTTGGATATGGTTTTTCAATTTTTTTCCTTTTTCTTTAACAATCTCTAAAATAATCGTATAAGCACTAATCCCCGTGCTTGAATAAGCAGCATTAGGCTCAATAGAATTGACTTTTAATTTATTTCCTCTGGCAAATTGAATAAAATCTTTTAAATCGGTTCTAGAAGCAAATTCAATGTGAATTTCAAAACTCCGCGTTCGTTCTGTAAAATATCCTTCAATTAAAGGAAAAATTGTTAAAGAGACAATAATGACAACTAATCCACCGATTGCTAAAGTGTAATATCCAATTCCAATGGATAATCCCATGCAGGCACAAGCCCAAAGGCCAGCAGCTGTTGTTAACCCTTTAATTTGATTTTTTGAAGTAACTAAAATAGTTCCAGCACCTAAAAAACCAATTCCACTGATAACTTGAGCGCCTAAACGAGCATAATCACCTTGACCGCTTTTTTCGCAAATAAATTGATTGGTAATCATAGCAAGAGTGGCTCCTAAACAAACCAAAATATAAGTTCTAAATCCAGCTGCATGGCGTTTTGAAGCACGTTCTAAACCAATAATTCCACCAAAAATAACCGCTAAAATTAAGCGAATGAGGATAGTCCATATATTGGAGACGTCATCTAACCAATCTCCTAAAAACTTAACGACAGGATCTATCATAAATATTTTTCTCCTTCCTTTTGATGAAGCTGATTGCTATCCTTATCATAACATAAATTATTTAAAAATAAAAATAAAATCGTTCTTTCGAACGATTTTTTACTGATTTTCATTTTTCTCTAATTCTACTTTTTTCAAAATATCGCTAAAGAATCGAACCATTGGAATCGTAGCTAAAATGATGACTAAGCAAAGAAGCGTATTTGTTAATCCTGGCATTTTATAAATTCCAAAATAACTTGGTAAGAAAGCAATTAATAAAGTAATAATGACAAACATAGAAATAAAGATGATTGCTCGATACGTATTCATTGGGCGACACGTATTGTATAAAATAACTAAACCAACATAAGTAATACAAAGGACACACATAGATGAAGCTTCTTCAGCATCCGAAATATCAAAGGAATCTAAACTGCCAATAAAATAAATAGCAAATACAGAAAGCAATAATACAAATGCACTCGGTAAACAATTAGCAAAGACATTTTTTAAAAAATTACCTTTAATTTTTTGTTTATTTGGTTGTACGGCAATGAAAAATGCGGGAATCCCGATAACAAATGATTCAAGTAACATGAGTTGTTTTGTAACAAATGGATATCCATTGACAAATAAATTAGAGAAAATAATTGTAATAATAGTAAGAGTCATTGTAAAAATTGTTTTCATCAAAAATAAAGATGCAGAACGTTGAATGTTGTTAATGACTCTTCGTCCTTCTTCCACAACTTTTGGCATACTAGCAAAATTGGAATCCATTAAAACAAGGTGGGAAACATTTCTTGCTGCTTCTGAACCACCAGCCATTGCAATACTGCAATCGGCTTCTTTCATTGCTAAAATATCGTTAACCCCATCTCCAGTCATAGCAACGGATTTTCCTTTTTTCTTTAATGATTTGACTAGAATTGCTTTTTGTTCAGGTGTGACACGACCAAAAACCGTATATTCATCGGCAATGGTTTCTACATCAGCAGCGCTTAAGCCTTCCAAACTGACATAATCTTTGGCATTTTCAATGCCAACGCGGGCAGCAATTTCTGAAACCGTAGCTGGATTATCCCCAGAAATGACTTTAACAGCGACACCATTTTCATTAAACCAACGAATAGTATCTTTTGCATCTTCTCGTATATGATCTTCTAAAACAAATAATGCAATTGCTGTATTATTTGATGGTGCTTTATCATTCTTAATAGGACTTTCGCTATGGGCTAACATTAAGACACGATAACCAAAGGAAGCCTTACGATTGATAATTTGTAAAAGTTTTTTGCTTTTACCGGTGTAAACGAATTCAGGAGCCCCTAAAATAAAGGTGCCAATATTTCCTTCAAAAGTAACTGCTGATAATTTTCGACTAGATGAGAAAGGTAAAACAATACTTTTTTTGTATTCCACATTAATACCAAATCGGTTTTGCAAAGCAATCGAAGTTTGGTTGTTATCTTCTTGGGCATTTAAAAAGGAGCCCATAATCTGGTCAATATCAAATTCTTTTTCTTTCCCTAATGTGATTACTTCTTTTACTTTCATTGTGCCATCGGTAATCGTTCCCGTTTTATCTAAACATAAAACATCGACACGAGCAAGCATTTCAATACAATATAATTCTTGAACCAAGGTTTTATGTTTTGCTAATTTTATAACCCCAACTGCTAAAGCCATACTAGTTAATAAAAACATTCCAGCTGGGATCATTCCAATTAAGGAACCTGCCGTTTTAGTAACGGTTGTATAAGTAACATATTCATTGTAACCTGATGTTCCTTTAGGATATCCATGGGATTTTAAAGATAGAGTAATATTTAAACTGGTTATATCTGTAGTTTTATTTAATTTTTTGGTAATCATTGAATCGCCTTCATTTTCAAATTTCAAGGCGTGTTCATTTTCTCCTTCGTAAAAAGAATTTTTAGAATTATCAAAATTAAATTCATAATTAGAAGGGTCTTCATTGTAAGTTTGGTATGAAAAATCATTAATATTTAATAATTGAGTACCTAAATTATCTGTAACGATTAAAGAATTTAATCCAATATTGCCAGAAATTTTTTTTGTATATGAAATTTGAATTTTTTCAATCGTATTAACGATTTCGGGAACCAAGTCTTCATTATTCACTGTTCGAATTGTTGTATTTTCATAATTTAAATGATCAATTTTTTCAACTTTTCCAATAAAAATAGATTTTCCTGAAGTCGTTACTCCATAAACATTAAATTCGCCATTTGTATTATAAGTGGGATCAGTTGCAGCTGCTTTAGCCGAATTATAATTGGTAAAGCCGACAAATAAACCTAAAGGAATGATAATAACCCCAATGACACGAATAACTAATTTTAATGAACGAAGCAATTCAGATTTTGGTTTGCTATATCTTTTTGCTTTTGCTTGCAATTTTTGAATATAACAATCTTTACCAACTTTATCTACTTGAGCTTTACAACTACCTGATGAAATAAAACTACCAGCATACAAACGATCTCCAACAGTCTTTTTCACTGGAACGGACTCCCCGGTTAATAAAGCTTCGTTGACTTCAATCGTACCTTCTTTAATAATGCAGTCTACACTAATTTGTTTTCCATTTTTTAAAACAATGATATCATCTAATACTAAATCTTTGACAGCAATTTCTTTATTGACGCCATTTCGAATAACAGTAGAAGTAGGAGCAGTAACTATGGTTAATTTATCAATGGTATGTTTTGCTTTGATTTCTTGATAAATTCCAATGGCTGTATTTAAAACCAAAATTAAAGCAAAGAATAAATCCCCCCAAGAGCCAACCAAAATTAAAGCAACAGCGATGATAACACAAAGAATATTAAAAAAAGTAAAAATGTTTGAAAAGAAAATTTGCTTATAAGTTTTAGAATAAGTCTTTGTTGTGTTATTGACGAGGTCAGATAAAATTCTTTCATTGACTTGAGTGTCATTTAATCCTTCATTTAAGTCCGGATTATAACGAATGGCATTATTTGAACGAGAAGAAGCATCGACTTCATCCATTGTTAAAATGGGTTCATTTTCATCATCTACATTTTTTCTTTCAAATATTTTCGTCCATTTTCTTTTTTCGTTTTCTCCGTTTTGTGCTGTTAATTTTCTTTTTGCAGCAGCTTCTTTGATTTTTTGAGTTAAAAGTTCTTCTTTATCTAATTCGTTGGTTTCAAATTCATCTAAAGTTAAATTTTGAGAACTAGATTCATCTTTACTTTTTAATTCACTAGAACTTTCGTCTAAATCATCTAAATTAAAAAGATTTCTTTCTTTATCCTCCATTGTTTATTCTCCTTTACATACTTCTTCTTTTATTTTAGCAAAAAAATGGTGGTTTACAAATAGAATTTTAAAATTCTATTTGATTCATTTTATTTTAAAAATTTTTCTAAAACTTGATTGAGCAATAAACTTCCTTTCCAAGTAGTTTGAATATGCGTTTTTGTACATCGAACAAGTTTTTTCTCTAAAAGTTCGATGAGAACATCATGATAAGTCTTCAAAAAATCAAGATGAAACTTTTTTTGGAAATTTTGAAAAGATAATCCTTTATCAAGTCGAAAATGAAGCATAATTTCTTCAAATATTTGATCTTCTTTTGTTAAATAAACCCATTCTTTTTGATAGTTTTTTTGATTATATAAGGTTAAATTTCTTGTATTGGTATATCGCATATTTTTTTGATAACCACTAGCATTTAGACCGACAGCATCATAATGTTGGTTTGTCCAATAAACTAAATTATGTTTACATTGAAATCCTTTTTTTGCAAAATTGCTGATTTCATAACGATAAAAACCACTTTTTTTTAATTGTTGATAAATAAGACGATACATTTTTGCTTGTAATGCATCATCTATATCTTCAAATTTACGATAAAAAATAGTGTTTTTTTCGATGATTAATGAATAATAAGAAATATGTTGAATGGGTAAACTTAAAAGAATAGATAAATCATTTTTTAAATCTGTTAGCGTTTGATAAGGTAAAGCATAAATCATGTCTATATTGATGTTTTCAAAATAGGTAGAAGCTAATTGAATGTTTTGCATGGCTTGGTTAAGAGTATGCTTACGGCCACAGAGTTGAATCCATTTTTTTTGAAAGGTTTGTACACCAATACTGATTCGATTAATGCCATATTTTTTTAGTAAAGTTAATAAGTCGGTGGTAATATCTTCTACATTACATTCTATACTAAATTCATAGTTATTTTTATAAAGAAGCTTAGTTAGTTTTATCAACAAATTTTCTAATATAGGTAAGGGTAAACAACTTGGAGTCCCACCACCAATATAAATGGTTTTATATTTTTTTGATTGAAAAGATTCTAATTCGAAAAAAAGCGACTGAAAATAGTCACTTATAAAAACATCTTGATAAATTACTTTAGCAAAATCACAATAACTACATATTTGTCTACAAAAAGGAATATGAACGTATAAAGAAGACGCATTAGACGTCATCTTCATAATTTTTTCCTTCTTCAACTTCTTCTTCTTGAATTAATAAATCTAAGTTCGATTTCATTTGTTCCTCTTCTTCTTTGGTGTAGGTGCCAATTTTTGCTTTTTTACGAATAATCCAAGCAATTAAAATCAAAGCAGATACAACAAGAACAACTATAATATATCCTGCGAGCCCTCCGGGTTCTACAAATTGAATCATGTTATTAGTCATCTCCTTTTTTATTATAACATATTCTTTTGTGTTATTCATCATCAACAGAAAGAATTGTCATAAAAGCTTCTTGTGGAATGTCTACATTCCCTATTTTTTTCATTCGTTTTTTACCTTCTTTTTGTTTTTCTAAAAGTTTTTTCTTTCTTGTGATGTCTCCGCCATAGCATTTCGCTAAAACATCTTTTCTTAAAGCCGCAATGGTTTCTCTTGCAATGACTTTTCCATTAATTGCCGCTTGAATTGGAACTTCAAATTGTTGACGTGGGATAATTTTACGCAATTTTTGACAAATGATTCGTCCGCGATTATAGGCAAAATCACGATGAACAATACAACTTAAAGCATCAACAATATGATTATTTAATAAAATATCCATTTTTACTAATTTGCTTGGCATATAAGCATCTAAGACGTAATCAAAAGAAGCAAATCCACGAGAACAAGATTTAAGTCGATCAAAAAAATTATAAACGATTTCTGCTAAAGGCAGTTTATAAATTAAATTCATTCGATTATCGTCAATATATTTTAAATCGACGTAAATTCCTCTTTTTTGTTGGCAAAGTTCCATTAAAGGTCCAATATAATCTTGTGGGGTCATAATCGTTGCTAAGACATAGGGTTCTTCAATTCGTTCAACACGTTGAATATCAGGTAATTTAGAGGGATTATCTAAAGTAATCATGGTATGATCCGTTAAATAAACATGATAAACAACAGAAGGAGCTGTAGCTACTAAGTTTAGATGATATTCTCTTTCTAGCCTTTCTTGAATGACATCCATATGCAATAATCCTAAAAAACCACAGCGGAAGCCAAAGCCTAACGCTTGAGAGGTTTCGTTTTCAAATTGTAAGGAAGCATCGTTTAATTTTAATTTTTCTAAAGAATCTTTTAAATCTTGATAATCTTGGGCATTGACAGGATATAAACCACAAAAAACCATCGAATTTAATTTACGATAACCAGGTAATGGTTCTAAAGCTTGATTTTCTGCATTGGTGATTGTATCTCCGACATGCACATCTGAAACGGTTTTAATCGCTGCAGCTAAATAACCAACTTCTCCTGTAACAAGGCATTCTTTTTTGATTTCTTTTGGTGTACGAACGCCAACTTCAACAACTTCAAACACAGCATTGGTTGCCATCATTTTAATTTTATCTCCAATTTTAACAGAACCATCCACAATTCGAATAAAAACAACAACGCCTCGATATTGATCATAAAGAGAGTCAAAAATTAGTGCTTTTAAAGGTTTGTTAATATCGCCATTTGGAGCAGGAATATCATGAACAACCGCTTCTAATACATCTTTGACATTTAATCCCGTTTTTGCTGAAATTAAAGGAGCATGATCACAGGGTAAACCAATGACTTTTTCAATGGATTCTTTTACTTTTTCTACTTCAGCATTTGGTAAATCAATTTTATTAATGACGGGGATAATTTCTAAATTATTATCTAAAGCTAAATAAACATTAGCTAATGTTTGTGCTTCAATTCCTTGAGAGGCATCGACCACTAAAACGGCCCCTTCACAAGCAGCTAAAGATCGAGAAACTTCATAAGTAAAATCGACATGACCTGGTGTGTCAATTAAGTGTAAAGTATACTCAATTCCATCTTCTGCTTGATATTTTAATTGGATAGCATTGAGTTTTATAGTAATTCCTCTTTCTCTTTCTAAATCCATTTCATCCAATAGTTGTTCTTTCATTTCTCGTTTTTGAACCGTATTGGTTAACTCTAAAATGCGATCTGCTAAAGTGGATTTACCATGATCAATATGAGCGATAATGGAAAAATTACGAATTTTTGATTGATCAATACTCATGAAATCCTCTCCTTAACAGTTTTAGTATTATAGCATTTTTTAAAAAGAATAACAACTTTTGCGTTGAATTAAGTCGAACTTTCGTTGTATTTTTTTAAAGAACATATTACAATAAAAAAAGAGGGAGGAAAAGATATGCTTTATCGTAAAATTAAGGGAATTCGAAGTGATTTAGGTTTAACCCAACAAGAAATGGCTAATTATTTAGGAATTAGTATTCGAGCTTATCGCAATAAAGAAAAAGGAGAGGCTCCCTTTAATCAAATTGAAATGATTTTAATTATGGAAAAAGCAAACATGACTCCTGAAGAAGCTGGTGCTTTGTTTTTTAACAAAGAATCAAATTTAGAATTGTATAAATATTTTTTAACCGATTTGTTATATAAATAGCATAATTATAGATCGTTCAAACATATCTTATCATTGAAGGTGAAAAGATATGCCAAATTATAGAGAAATTTTAACAAAAGCAATTATTGCTAAAGGGTATAAAGCTTTTAGCGATGAAAGAAGTATTCAAGTAGAAGAAGAAATTTCGCGTTCTTTAGGTTGTTGGGTTATTAATCATAAAAGTGATATCCTTCGTGAAGGAAATCAAGTTTTTGTTACGGGAAGCTATCAAGTATTTTTATGGTATGGTTTTGATCATGATACGAACTGTAAATTAATCAATCAAACTTTTGATTTTAAAGATGAAGTTCCATATGTTTTTAGTGATGATGCAGAAGATTTAAATGAAAAACATGAAATTAAAAAATATGTGAGTAAGCAACCAACTTGTGTTTATCTGAATCATGAAGGAAAAACCATTCATTTTAAAGTCGAACGTGCCTATAGCATTGATTTAATTGGGGAAACAAAATTAACTATAAAGGTCAATGAAAATACGAAAAAAGAAGAGACAGATTTAGATTCTCAAATTAATACAGATTATATTTTAGAAAAAAAACAAAAATAAAATTCTAGTGCAAATTAGAATTTTTTTTGTTGTATCATAACTTTAAAAGATGCATTATAATAAAGATGGAAAAAAGGAGAACTACAATGAAAATAACTTTTATGGGTGCAGGAAGCACAATTTTTGCTAAAAATGTCATCGGTGATAGCATGTTAACACCAGCTTTAAGAGAAAGCGAATTTGCATTATATGATATTTTAGAAGATCGCTTAGAAGAAAGTTACATGATGGTAACCGCATTAAATAAAAATATTAATGAAAATAGAGCCAAGATTACAAAATACTTGGGTGTAGAAAACCGCAAAGCAGCTTTAAAAGATGCTGATTTTGTTATTAATGCAATTCAAGTTGGATTTTATGAACCTTGTACCGTTTTAGATTTTGAAATTCCTAAAAAATATGGATTAAGGCAAACGATTGGCGATACATTAGGCATTGGAGGAATCATGCGTGGATTAAGAACGATTCATGTCTTACAAGATTTTGCGAAAGATATGGAGGAAGTATGTCCTAATGCTTGGTTTTTAAATTATACGAATCCAATGGCGATTTTAACTGGCTTTATGACACGATATACAAAAATTAAAACAGTGGGATTATGTCATAGTGTTCAAGTATGTTCAAGCACCTTATTAGAAGAGTTGGGCATGCAAGACAAACTAGAAGGTAGAAAAGAACTTATAGCTGGAATTAATCATATGGCTTGGCTTTTAAAAATACAAGATAAAGAGGGGAACGATTTATATCCAGAAATTAAAAAAAGAGCTTTAGAAAAATTAAAAAATACTGAAAACTTTTATGATTGTGTTCGCCTTGATTATATTCGTCGACTTGGCTATTATTGTACTGAATCTAGTGAACATAATGCAGAATATAATATGTTTTATATTAAGAGTAAATATCCTAAATTGATTCAAAAATATAACATTCCATTAGATGAATATCCAAGAAGATGTGTCAATCAAATTGCGAATTGGCAAAATCAGAAAAAAGAAATTTTAGATGGAAATCGGATAACGCATACGAGAACGCATGAATACGCTTCCTATATTATGGAAGCAATTGTAACGAATAAAACTTATATGATTGGTGGAAATGTTTTAAATCAAGGTTTGATTACGAATTTACCAATGGATGCCTGCGTTGAAGTTCCATGTCTCGTTAATGGCAATGGCATTCAACCTGTTTTTGTTGGCAAATTGCCGGTTCAATTAGCAGCAATGAATCAAACCAATATCAATGTACAATTAATTACTATTGAAGCAGCATTGAAAAGAAGTCGGCAACTGGTTTATAATGCTGCCATGTTAGATCCTCACACGGGTTCTGAACTTTCTTTAGATGAAATTACAGCTATGGTAGATGAATTATTAGAAGCTGAAAAAGAATATCTTGGAGAATATCAATAAAGCAGATCAAGCATCTGCTTTTTTTCTTTTTTCTTTTGTATTACTTTGAAAAAAGAACCCACAATAAAAAGTGGTGATAAAATGAAAAAAAGAATTATCGTAGCGTTATTTGTATTTGTAGGGATTATTGGAACTTTATTGGCGTTGTCTAATAAAAAAGATGATATTCAAATTAAAAAAGCAGATACACAAGATGTTGTAAAATTTCTAAGTAAACCTAAAAATGATATGGATTTACCGGTAACAGGCACGATTGAAAATGAATATCAAGTTGATGATGTTGATGAATCTGATTTTATCAAATATGACCAACAAAGAACCTATGTTGTTGATTATCAAAAGTTATATGTTATTGACAATGAAAATGAAACTGTAGTCAGTGAAATTGCTTTTGATGACTTTATGCCAACAGAACTTCTTTTGACTGATTCACAAATTATATTATTAGGAATTAAAAATATTCAATTGGATGTGGAAGTTATTCCGGGAAGAACCTTTCCTTATCGAAATAGTGAATGTGTTATCTATGTTCTTAACAAAGATGATTATTCTATTGCTCGGTATTTGTCTTTTGATGGAAGTTATTATATTTCATCTGCAATTGTTGAAAACGATTTTTACTTTATCTTATCGAATCATCAAATATTTAATCCTGAGACAAAAAAATTTATTTATCCACAATATTTTGATTCACTTTATTTTAAACAAACACTAAGTGAAGATGAACTTTATTTATCGGAAGCTGGAGATAATGTTTATGCCATTCGTTTGCTTGCCAAATTATCTTTAAATGAAAAGAAACCATTAGAGTTAAAAGGATTTTTAGGGGTAGAGGGAATTGTAAAAATTGATGATGGAAAGATGATTATGGTATCCGCATTGTATGATCAAATTAGTAAAATTGCCATTCATGTATTATCTTTAAAACATTTTCAATATGATGGGTATTTGATCTTAAATGGATATTTATATAATGCCTATGCGATAGATATCTATCAAAATTATTTACGAGTAGCCACAACCTATTATCAAAATAATCAACCCATAAATTTTTTATATAATATTTCATTGTCCAATTTTAAAATAAAAGCTAGAAAAGAAATTGCTCCATCTGAAACCGTTTATGCCATCCGTTTTTACCAAAATTATTGTTATATTTCTACTTTTCTATATGTAGATCCGCTTCTTTTATATGATTTTTCTAATCCAACACAAATTCAAATGATTAAGGAAGTAGAATTAGAATTTGTGTGTGAATATTTACAAATAAAAGAAAATAAAATATTTGCTTTGGGTAGAAAAGTAGATGATAACATGGTATCACAAGGATTAGTTTTAGCTTTATTTCATCGTTCAGATTTATCGCTTCAAGACATTTATGAAATCAATGAACCATATGCAGATACTGAAGTTAAATACAATGAAAAAGCAATGTCTATCTTTCAAGATAAAATTATTTTTCCAATGTATAAAGAATCAGGACAAAGTTTACAAATCTTTTCTATTCGAAACACGATAGAACCGATTCAAGAAATTCCTGTTATAGAAGATTATATTTTACGTTCAATTGTTTTGGATTCAAAAATTTTATGTGTTGGATCAACTAAATTATATAGTTATGATACTCAAAATTTTGATTTGATGAAAACGACAACGTATAAAAGAATAGAAAAATAATCGGTTTAACCGATTATTTTTTTGATGATTGTTGTGATATTTCTCCCGCCCATTTAAAGGCCGTTTTCGCTAATAAAACAGCAATGATTTCATTAATAATTGCCGCTGAAACAATGGTTCCAGAAATAATTGCAGCTAATGAAGCATCAATTGTCGTCATTGTATTTACAGCAATGCCTGTAAAAATTAAAGATACTCCCGAATGTGGAAGGAGCGTAAAGCCAAGATATTTGGTTACTTTAGGATCAGCTTTGGTTAATTTTCCACCAATATAAGCTCCACCAATTTTTCCAAGCGCTCTGGATAAAATATAAATAACGGTATATAAACCGGCTCCTGCAATTAACCGATAATCTAATGGCATTCCTAAATTGACAATGACAATGACTAAAGAAAGATTAAGAATAGGATTGTAATTTTCCATAATTGGATTTAATTTTTCTTCTGGAATCATATTAGCAAGAGTAGAGCTATAAGCCATACCAATTAAAAGATAGTTCAAAGAAAAGGAGCCAAATAAATAAATATCAATGAGTAATCCGCCGACAATACAAACCAATAATCCAAAAATAAAAATCATAAATCGAACAAAATGTTTATTTATTTTATTTAAAACAAAAGCCGATAGACTACCTACTGCAATTCCAATGATAAAAGGAATTAAAACCATTCCTACAACAGATAAAATAGAAATAGATGTGCCACCTTTCGTAACGCCAATAATGGATATTGTGGCAAAGAAAATGACAACGCCGATGATATCATCAATTGCAGCAAGAGGAATTAAAGTTTTGGTAACGGGGCCATCCGTTTTATATTCATTAACGATGGATAATGCAGGAGCTGGTGCTGTTGCAAGAGCAATCCCTCCAAAAATAAAAGATAAATAAATAGGAATATTGGCGATTGCAAAAGTAATAGCAAAGATGGCTGAAACAACTAAAAAAGTAGCAATAGATTGAATAAAAGTAATCCCAATGATTTGTTTTCCAGACTTGGCTATTTTTTAAAGATAATTTCTTTACCAATCATTACACCTGCAAAGCATTCAAAAAATTTAATGACGATTTGATACCAAGTTGCATCAGTAATTTCAGTTGTTATAATTCCCACAAGATAGGGGCCAAAAATAATTCCAGTAATGAGCCACCCTAAAATTGCTGGTAATTGAATACGAGCGACTAATTTTCCAACAATAATAGCGACACAAATAATAGCAAAAACGCTTAAAATATCAACTAGCATACAATTTTCACCAACTTTTCAATCACTTGATTTTTTTGTGTTAAACGGTAACTTAACTTTTCTAAAGAACCATCAATAATAATTTGAGAACTTTTTTGATAGTCGCGAGGGAAAATTTTTTCAATCATTTCCCATAATTGCGAATGCTGCATTAAAGCATAGGATTGGATTGAATCATTCAATTTATATTTATTGAAGATTTCATCTTTAATCATATCAAAAGATTGTAAATATAATGATAATAATTCAAATAAGTAATTTTTTGGTTTATTTTTTAAAATTTGAGTGATTTTCTTTTTCGTATCCAGATAAAATTTTTCATAAATAGCCATGGCTAACGCTTCTTTGTTTTTAAAATATTTATAAATTGTTTTTTTAGAAATTTTTAATTCTTTTGCTAATAAATCAATAGAAAAGCGTAAGCCTTCTGCTTGTAAACTTTTGATGGATTGTTGAATTATTTTTGTTTTAATCATGGAAACAAACTCTCCTTTGTTTTGTTTCCATTATAGGTTTTATTTTTCTTCTTGTCAATGCATGAAAAAATAATAAAAACACCTCTAAAGTTGAAATGATTCATTAGAGGTGATAAATTTTTATTGATTTGTACTTAAGAAGAACTTGTTATTTCAAATGTGATAGTAACATCGCCACTTCCAACAACTTCAGCAAGTCCAGTTGGATTATCTATTTTTCCAAGTCTTGTATAAGCATAGTTGGAAGAAAACGTTTTATAAAATAAAACAATACAAGAGGAACCATATAACATCAAATCCCCTGCTTCTATCGTTCCAGGATTAAAGGCGTTTGTTGGCAAGGCATAATCTAAAAAGTAATATTTTTCATTTTCATTTAAATCACTCATATTCAATGTAAGAGGAAGCATTTCAATAAAAGATTCTGTAGTTTGATTTCCTATTAATGTTGCGCTGAATTGTTGTTCTTGAATTGTAATTGTCAATTTTGTCCCATCTGTGGGAATATTATCATTGCCACGATGAGAAGAACAACCAACAGAAAACATTATACTGATGACAAGAAAGAAAAGAGATGTCATTTTTAAGACTTTTGTTTGCATATTTTTCACCACTTCCTATTAAATTAATTTTATAAATTTACGAATGTAATGTAAATATTTTTCAACAATTTATATGCAAATATCTAGAATTATTTCTCATTTTTAAACATCTATAATCATTTTTTGTCATCCTTTATTAGCCCTTGAATCAGAAAAAATAGCATAGATAATTAAAGGAATTAAAACAATACTAACAAGAAAAGCTACCCAAATGTTATCATTAAATAATAATAAAGAGCTAAAGACTGTAAAGATAGAACTAAGTAAAGAATTACTTAGTTTTTTCTTAAAAATAAATTTTGTATCTCTCGATACTTTAACGGTTTTTCGAATATCTTCCATATTTAATTGTTTTCGAATACAAGTTGGAATCCCAATAGAACAATTTAAATTAGGTTTTTTGTTGGTATCTTCAATTCGTTTGTCATCATCATCGAAAGCAACAACCTTGCAACGAATTTGATAAGTTGAATAATAGATGACTACTTGTTCCATGGCTTCTACACCTAATAAACGCATATTATCTTTAGAAAGACGAACAATTTGATTGTCTTCATCTTCTTGATAGGGACGGATGACTCGTAAATAAGTTGAACTATTACCGACAATACAATCAACAAGACGTTCAAAAAGTGATTTTTTTCTATTGAAATTATAGGAATCAATCATTGGAATGATTTGAATTTGATTTAAGTCGCTGAATTTCTTTTTTAATTGAGCTTTTTCTTCATAAGTTGTAGAAGATAAAAGCGTTCCTTCTGCATCATAGACCTTTTCAAAAAATTCTATTTGTTGAGGATAATGAGATTTTATAAAAAATAAACTTTGATCAGAAAATGAGGTAGGAATTTCTAAATCTAGCATATTTCTTTGCATATAAGACAAACGAATTTCATCCTCTTTTAAAGATTCGTCAACTATAATTTTATCTTTTGAAATCAGCATTGAAGCATTTGTTAATGGATGATATAACTGATAAAAATAAATTTTGTTCTTAGAATCAAAATGTAAGATTTTTTGTGTTTTTTTGGAAATGCTGATTTGTTTTTCTTGAATTTTTTCTATTGATTGAATTTTAATATGGTTGCATTGAGCAAAAGGCAAAAATAAAACAAAAACTTTAAAATGTGTAGCTATTTTGTTTTGAATATGTAAGGATGCTAAAACAGATGAGGTTGCAATTAATTCATTTTCTTTTAAATTATATTGGTTTTTTAAAGCAGTATCATAAAAAATATCACATGGAGTAAAAGCGCCTGTATTTGGAAAAATTAAAAATGCTTTTGATAATAAAAATTGAGGATTTTCTTGATGTAATATAATGGCATTTTTAGGTAAGTTAGCCTTTTGATTATCAATGACTTTACTTACGATAAAGCCTTTGCATGAATCAGAAATGGGTAGGCTTTGTCGGTTTTGTATCAGTTGCCAAGTTTCATTGTTTTGAATAATGCATTTAGATAAAGATACAAGAACCTCTTTTTTTAAAAACAAAATCAATTTTTTAAAGCATTGAAAAATCTTTTTTTTCTTTAGTGTGTGCATAAATAGGGCACTATTCATTTCAATTTGTAAACAAGGAATTGATGTAGCCATTGCTAATGATTTTGAAACTGTATTTTGAAAAGAAGCCACGTATTTTTGGTCTAAAAAAGTTTTTTGAAATCCATTATTTTGGAATAAAGATTGAATTTGTTTTCCAAGATTAGGAAATAAAAAAATATTTTCTTGATTGGAAGTTCCAATTTCAATTTCTTGTTCTCTAGTTGGTGAAAGTTGATGTAAATCAATACAAATTTGAATGTGTTCTTTTTCAACAATTTCTTTTAATTGCTCACGATAAATTGAATGGTTATCATAATTAGGATCGACGTTTTCGTTTAGATTGCAAATTAGATGACATCCAAAATGTTGATGTAAAAAAAAGCCTAAAACCCCAGTGTACGTTTCGGCGGGTAAAATATGATTTTCTCGAAGATGTTTTACATAATGAGGTGCAGAAATTAAAATAGGAATTTTACCCTTTAAATATAGCTCTTGCTTTTTTTGATTGATTGCCCGTTTTAAATGTTTTTTTAAAGTATCCATATTCAATTCCTCATTATAATTATTTCATTTTTAATCCATCTTTGATTTCCGCCTTTATTAGACGGTTTCGATCATAGGTTAAATGATAATGAACATTTCTAATCTTTTTTTGATAAATATCAATGAGAAAAAGCTTAATATCATCGATAATTCCTGTGTTTTTAGGATGTTCAATCCATTCAATTGACTTAAAATCCAAAATTCCCTCTTTTGTTTGTTTTGGAAATTCTGAAGTTTGAATTTTTTCGTCTAAATTGCTAATAAAAATAAAACCCAATCCATCATCATAATTCCAGGTAAAAGTCGCAATTAATTCTACTTTTTGTACAGAAATATTTGTTTCTTCATAAATTTCTCGAATGGCACATTCTTCAATGGTTTCAGAGGATAATTTATGTCCTCCAACAGCATTCCATTGTCCCATAAATGGTGGGAAGTTACGATTAATTAATAAAAATGTATTGCCTTTTTTTAAAAAGCACAAAGATAATTGTTCTCTATCCAATGGTAATATCCTCCTCAGGTAATTCGCGTAAATTTTTCACAACTTTTTTGTCAGACCAAACGAGCAAAGATGTAGAAATGCCGACATAACCAATAAACATGACAAAGATTAATATAATCTTTGATAAAACATTTAAATGATAGGTAATGCCTAACGATAATCCTGTGGTTCCAAAAGCACTGCCAACTTCTAATAATACGGCTTCAATAGTAAAAATACTATTGTCACTGTTGACCATTAAAAGAAGCAAAGAAGAGCCAACTACAACAAATAAAGTGGCAATAAAAACGCCTAAAGCTTTATTCACTGTATTTTTAGGAACGGAACGATTGTAAATTTCAACCCGATCAGTTCCTGTTGCAACACTTTTAATTAAATAGACAACCAAAAGGAAAGTGGTACAACGAAGTCCTCCACCTGTAGAAGAAGGGGAAGCGCCGATACACATTAAAATAGTTAATAATAAATTGGTAGATGGTTGTAAAATGTTTAAATCAACCGTTGCAAATCCAGCATTTCTAGCAGATGTGGTTTGAAAAATTAAAGCAAAGATTTTTTCCATGACAGTAAAATCTTGACTATACAATAGACCGCTACTTGTTGGTGCCAATAATTCAGAAATCACAACAAGAATAAAACCACCAAAACCTACAATAAAATAAGATTTAAGGCTGAATTTAGTAAATAAAGAAACTTGATAAAATTCTTTTTTTCTTTTTGCTTTAAAATAATTTTTAATATCGTAAAAGATTGGGAATCCAATTCCACCAATAATGAGGCATAACATCGTAACAATTTGAATAAAATAATCTCCTTTAAAAACAACTAAAGAAGTTCCTCCAGGAAAAATATCAAATCCAGCATTATTGGTTGCAGAGATACTATGAAAAATTGCCGTCCAAATTAATTTTCCAGTAGAAGGAAACATCTCTCTATATTCGGGTACAGTTAAAAAACGAATCATCATTAAAATCGCAGCAACAAATTCAGTGATAAATAAAACGGCAAGAGAGGTTTTAATTAAATCCACACTGCCTCCTAATTTTCCACTTCCACGTTCGCTTGCACCAACTAATCGCTCTTTCAATTTGATTTTTTTGCCCAAAAATAATAAAAACATAATTTTGAGCGTTAATATACCAATGCCACCAATTTGAACTAAAAGGATAATGACTAACTGACCAAAAAAACTAAATTGAGAACTCAATTGCAAAGTCGTTAATCCTGTATCACTACAGGCCGATGCCGAAATAAATAAGGCATCAATAAAGTTAACTTTTTCTGCACCTTCAGCACAAGAAAAAGGTAAAACTAATAATAAAGCACCAATTAACATGGCTATCAAATATCCTTGAAATAAACGTTGTGCTACAGAGTTTCCAAAGAAGATATTTTTGATTTTACGCAAAAAAGTTTTCATAATTTGTTCTCCTTCACGATACTCCTTATTATATATAATTTTTATAGATTTTACAACTTTTAGCAAAAAAGTAAAAATAAAAAAAGTTTCACAAAAGTGAAACTTGATTTTAAGATTTGGTTTCGTTGGTATTTGCCGGAGTATTTTCTCTCATTTTTTGAATTAAGTTTTTATAGGCTGTTCTCCAATTTGTTTCATATGTTCTTAAAGCTTGCGCAATTAAACGATTGGTTGCAAGTAATGTTTCTTGCATTTCATTGGGCTGAGTTAATTTAATCGATCCATCTAATTTTTGGAATGTCTTGAAAACTTCTTCAAATAAAGTTTTTAAAGTTTCTTCTTGACCAGAATATTTTTGTCGATTGAAATTATAAGCTGTAATTAAACCTTTTAAAAGATTTAAGATGTATTTATTTTCATAAGAGTTATTATCTCTTGTTTTTTGTAATGTTTCTTTATAATTACTGTCTTCTTTGATGATTTCATTATAGACAATAAATAAATACAATACTCTGAAGAAATTTTCTGAATCGTTGACACATTGTAAAACAACATCATCTAATAATTCTTTGTCTTGAAGTGTTTTTACAAATCCATGAATAATATCTAAAACCGTTTGATAATTTTTAATCGTTTCTTCTAAAAATTCTAATTTTTTATCAGGATCGACTTTGTAATTTTCAAAAGAAACATAAAATTCTTTTTCATAGATGTTGTTAAAATAAATGGTTAAACTTTCGTAATATTTTTTACCCGCTTCATTTGGATTTTCAACTAAGAATTTAGCAATAAAGTGATCTTTTTCTAATAATTGTTGTACCATCTTTTTGCGACTTTCAAAAGCATTTTCTTTTAATTTTAATGGCTCGTGGCAATATTCTAAGGAATCGCGGATTACAAAACTTAAATGTAGCAATTCAATAACGGAATAATTTTCTGTTTTCATAATGAACCTCCAACTTCTTTCTCATACGATTAATTATACACTTTTTCTTTAAAAAAGAAACTAGAATTTTATAAGAAGAAATAAAAAAACATTAGTGAACTAATGTTTTTTTTGAAGATACATTAACGAAGTAATATTTAATTTTGATTCTAATATTTTTCTTCCAAAAAGAATCAGCAAGATAGCAACAAAATTAAACACGGAACCTAATCCGATAGAATAATGCAAAGTTTTTGCGCAAGCGATATATTCTATAAAGACAATTAATGAAAATAACAAGACTAATAAAGAAAGAATATCTAAAACTTTTCTTGCTTTTCTTTGATCGAATAATAAATCTTCATTTTTGATAACATGGAATGTTTTTAATGTTTGAAAAACAGCTAATGCAATTAAAAGTAAAGATCCAATAATTAATAAAATTTGAAAGATGGATTGAATGATCATTCCACCACCTTGTGTAAAAGTGATTCCTGTAAAGCCATTACCAATGCCATGAAAAATTTTTCTCGCTTCATTTTTGGAAATGGATGGATCAAAATTAATGGCTTCATTTGTATAATAACCTTTTGTTGATATAAACATTCCTAACATGGTGATTAATCCCATTAAACCACCAATAATGTAACTGATGCATGATTTAAATTTTTCCATAGCAAGCCTCTTTTCATTTTCTTTCAAATAAAGGATATCATTTTTTTAAATTCAATGCAATGTTATATCGAAAAGAAAATGTAAAAATATGCCAAAAATTGGTATACTGAATATAAAGGAGGTAAAAAATGAAAATCATTATCTCTCCAGCCAAAAATATGATTATCCGTTCGGATGATTTATTTTCAGTTACAACTCCCGTATTTTTAAAACAAACAAAAAAGTTATATGGTTATTTAAAAAAAATGAATGTAGATGAATTAAAACAAGTTTTGCAAGCTAATGATCAAATTGTGTGGAAACATTATCTCAATTATCAGCACTTTGATTTTAATACGCAATTAACGCCTGCTATTGCTTGCTTTCAAGGAATTCAGTATACTTCAATTAGTCCTATGACTTTTACCAATCAGCAATGGGAATATGTAAAAAATCACGTCTACATTCTTTCGGCTTTTTATGGTGTTTTAAATGCTTTAGATGGAATAAAACCCTATCGATTAGAAATGGTTCATCCTTTTTTAACGGATCAATTTACATCTTTATATGATTTTTGGAAAGACCAGTTTTATCAAGAATTATATCGTAATGAAGAGGTTGTTTTGAATTTATGTTCAGATGAATATAGTAAAATGGTTCGCCCCTATGTAAAAGCCAATCAAAAATTTGTGACAGTGACTTTTTATGAACAAGAAAACCAAAAACTAAGACAAAAGACAGTATATCTAAAAATGGCTAGAGGTTTGATGGTTCGTTTTTTGGCTGAACACCAAATTGAAGAGGTTGAAGAAGTAAAAAAATTTTCAATGTTAGGATATCAGTATCATGAAGAATTATCTTCAAAAAGTAATTTTGTTTTTGTAAGAAAGGAGAAAAAGAAATGTTACAAATAAACACGATTGCCCCGGATTTTAAATTAAAAAATTATAAAGGAGAAGAATATACACTTTCTCAATTCAAAGGAAAAAAAGTAGTATTATATTTTTATCCCAAAAACAATACTTCTGGATGCACGACACAGGCCTTAGAGTTTAAAAATGTTTATGATCAATTTCAAAAAAAGAATGTTGTGATTATTGGCATTTCTAAAGATTCTTTAGATAGCCATCAACAATTTCAAAAAAAATATGATTTTCCATTCATTTTATTATCGGATCCATCGACAGAAACGATACAAAAATACGATGTATGGAAAGAAAAAAAATTATATGGAAAAACCTATATGGGAGTGGTTCGTACTACCTACATCATTGATGAACAAGGCGTCATTATTTGGGCGCAAGAAAAAGTCAATCCCAAAACAAATGCATCAGATGTGCTTTGTCATCTTTCTAAGTAAACTTCAAATGAAGTTTATTTTTTTTGTTTGAATATAAAAATGAAAAAAAAGTAAAAAAATGTTGACAACGCGGGGGGGGGTTATACTTTGCATAGAAAAATGATTTTGGAGGGGAAATCAATGGAAAAAAACAAAGTCGATCTCTATTTAATGTCAAATGCAAAGTATTTCGAATCTTCAGCAATTCCCATGTTGCGTCAAAAATTAGAAAATGCAAGTGATGATGTGATGGTTTCATTACAAGCTTGTGAATTAAAAGATCCCACCACTACTTTACTGATTTCGATTTTTTTAGGTTCACTAGGAATTGATCGTTTTATGATAGGAGATACAGGAATGGGAATTTTAAAATTATTAACTGGTGGTTGTTGTGGGATACTAACCATTTATGATTGGTTTACGATTTCTAGAAAAGTTAAACAAAATAACTTAGCAACCATTTCTACAATTTTATAAAATTGAAAAAAATTCAATTGCTTTTAGCTATCTTTAGTGAACCGGTAAGATAAAAGTAGACACGTAAAAAAGTGCGGTCTACTTTTTCTTTTA
>OJMH01000014.1_pt1 | contig 244922 bp, 251 predicted proteins | sample 1597111 | NCBI WGS metagenome assembly OJMH01 (sample SAMEA2452115, study PRJEB22498) | human gut metagenome | reverse complement strand
ATAATTCATAACCTCTTTCTAATTTTTTTACAACTTTATTATAACATATATTTTTATTTAATCAATTCTTTTTTAATAATTCTAATAACTTTATATATCATTAACAGTATTCATTAATTTTTTAAATTTAATATAAAATTTATATTTTATCCTCATATTTTTAAATCTATTAATCATTAAACATTATTAATAATTATAAAATTTAATTTGCTAATTATTTTAAAACAACATAAAAGGGACTATGGACCTTATTAATTTCACAGTCCTTGATACCTAATTATCCTTTCACACATAAAACTACATGTTACTATTTTCCTGAAAAAACATCATAACATCATAATACCTGTAACTCGATCAACAAATTTTTGTTCCATAAAATGAGGTCTGCCCAATATTTTAAGTAATTTATCCGCTATACGTTCAAGATGTTTACCTAATTCTTCTTCACTTATTTCATGAGATAAAAAACGTTTCTCATAGAAATAAGCATTACAAACAAGAATGCAACAGCACAAATAATTTCTATTATCACATACTTCCTTAAAAGAACTTCTATCCAATATTTTCAATTCTTCATTCAATTTCTTAAGCATGTGTGAGATTTTTTCCAAATTATTTTTGTTTTCTTCTATCTCATCCAAAACTTTACTCCAACGTCTACACACTTCTTCATCTTCATCTTGTTGCTCAAAAGTTGAGGATGAAGAATTAGCTCCTCTTTCAGGCGGATCCATAGCAAATGCTGTAGCAACCAACATTGCTGCACTCAATACGAAACTTGACAATCTCTTCAAATTCATAATTTATAACCCCATTTTAAATTTATTTTATAATCATATAGTAACATATTTATTTTTTTGTCTACTTTTAAAATATTCAATATCTCAACAAAAACATTAATTTTAGAAATTATTAATATAACATTTCAATATAACCTCACACTAAAAATTTAACATTAAACGCTGTATATCAACAAAAAATAGTTATTCACGAAATAACAGAATACATTTATACCCCAAGCACATATGTCAAATATATCGAATTTTGTCAAAAATTCTCGAACACACTAAATCCCTCGTAGCCATCAGTTTTGGACACACATTATCACGTAGCATCTCTAAAGCCAAAATACAAAAATCATCTTTCCCTAAATTTCGCTTCCTCAAGCATTCTTCTAAACCTGATAAATCATTAATACTCTTAATTATGTTTTCAACATGATTTTCTAGTTTGTTTCTTAATTCTGTAGAACCTCTAGGTCCAAACACAGCCATTTTTCTTAAAATCTTTAAACAATCACAACAACGCCAATAGCAACAACAAATATACCCACAAATCGAGATGTAAAATCTTTCATTTTCTGACAATTTAGGTAAAACTATGCGAGTCATCAATTCACAATTTATACTATCAAGTTTTTCTAATTTTTTTTCACTCTGAATTATTGACTTCAAAATATCGATGTAATTAATCCCATCCTCTTTAGGTACATTTAATGAACTCAGTTCATCAGTAGCACACTCACTTTCAGCTGCTTTAAAAGATATTGTAGAAAACAACGTCGCTATAATCAGTAAAAAAATTACAATTTTATCTCGTTGCTTCACTATAAACTTGTCTCCTTTGTTACAACACATTTATTTCAAAATAAAAGGCAATATCGTATACATGTACTTGTTCGCAGAAAAGTCAAAAACTTCACAATCTATTTCTCCAACTTTTTTCCATACATATATAATTTTATAACAATTCATATCAAAAATTACATTCGCAAACTTCTGATACAACTTCAGTCGACAACATTTTTTTAATAGTGTTATCAATCTCACTTAGTAATTTTTTTGCATCAACGTGAAAAAAACTATATCTCAGACTTCGTTTTTTCAAATAAATTCTAAGAAGTATTGTAACTTCATTTCGATGAGTTTGTAGCTCTTTGTGATTATGTCCATTAATAAATATATAAAAATTTATAACACAATCAACAACCCTCACAATTAATTTTTCTTCACTACACCAACCACGACCTCTAACAAACTTTTCATTTAACTTATAAAACACATTTTTTACACGACGTAAAGCTCTAATATTCTCACTGCTTTCAGTAGATAAATCCAACAAGCATACGCACACATAAGCGATGTTTTCAGAATATTCAAATTTATCTTCCTCAATACGCTTTTCTATATCCCTAATACGTCCACTAAAAGACATATCAAACTCCTCTACCCTAACAGGATTATTATTCACTCCATCAGCATAAACCGGAAATGCAAAAATAAGTGCACTTCCAATCAACAAAAAATTTATAACATTTTTTAAGCTCATAGCTAACCTCTTTTAAAATTTATTTATAACTTGAATATAACACACTTAGTTTTTTTTGCAAACTGTTTTTTAAAGATTATAAAAAATAGCATTCTATATAAATTCGTGTTATTAACTTAAAATTAATTATAATTACCTTAAATAATAGTTTATCCTTAATTTTTGAAAATGAAATACAGAACCTTTATTTAATAAAATTAATAATAAAACCTCAATAAGTTCAAATACTAAAACAGAAATTAATACTCAACATTACATTTTAATTATAAAGGAGTAAATATCGATGGGTAAAAGAATAGGAAAAAACACAGTACTAATGGAAAACAACCCTTCCATAAAAAGCTTTGCATCCGTATGCGGAAAAAAAGAAGCCATGGGGCCTCTTGGAAATCAATTTGATAAAATTTTCGAAGATACTACTTTGGAAGAATCATCGTGGGAAAAAGCAGAAAGCCGACTTCAAGCAGAATCAGTAAATCTTGCACTTGAAAAAGCTCATCTTAAAACTCAAGATATAAACTATATTTTTGCAGGAGATTTACTTAATCAATGCATGTCCTCGGCTTTTGGTTTAAGAGAACTCGGAATACCATTTTTGGGTCAATTCGGAGCATGTTCCACAATGGCTCAAACACTATTTCTTGCAGCCACAACCGTTGAAGCCGGAATAGCCGATTACTCGGTTGCAGTAACATCATCACATTTCTGTTCATCTGAACGTCAATTCAGATTTCCACTTAACTACGGCGGACAAAGAACTCCTACTGCACAATGGACTGTGACCGGTTCAGGAGCAATTGTTCTGGAAAAACAAGAAAATCCGGGAGTTAAAGTAAAGCAAGCCACTGTAGGAAAAATAGTAGATTTGGGAATAAAAGACGCCAACAACATGGGAGCTGCCATGGCTCCGGCTGCAGCAAAAACCATGCAATCATTTTTCGAAGATACGAAAACTCATCCAAGTGAATACGATATGATTTTCACTGGAGATTTGGGAGAAGTCGGTTCAAATTTATTCAAAGAACTAATGCTGAAAGATGGTTTCAGAATAGGCGACAACTACAATGATTGCGGGCTTATGATATACCAAAAAGAAGTTCAAGATGTGCACGCAGGAGGTTCTGGGTGCGGATGTTCAGCTTCAGTTTTATGCTCGTTGATTTTAAGAAATCTCAAAGTTAAAAAGTGGAAAAATGTACTCTTTATGGCAACAGGTGCACTCATGTCCCCCACTTCTTCTCAACAAGGCGAAACCATACCCGGAGTTGCGCATTTAATTAATCTTGTGAGTGATTAAAAATCACAAAAGCTATAAACTTAACATCATAAGCTTTAAAAAGTATTAATTTAAAATAGAATTCAAGTCACCCTTTTTTAAAACTTTTCTACAAATTGGACATGTAGAATTTTCTTTAAACCACTTTTTTATGCACCCTTTGCAGAATAAGTGACCACATGGCAAAGTTACAGCATTTTCATCCTTTAAAGATAATTCACTGAAACATATAGAACATTCAAAATTTTCTGTTTCAAGACCTTCGGCTATTTCATTAAATCTATTAATCAATTTTTTTAACATAATCGCAGGTACCTTAAAGTTAATACTTTTCAGATAATGTAAAAACTTTTTCAAATAAGATATTAAAGTAAAAAATTTTTCCTCAGAAGAATCATAGAGTTTAAAATTATAATCTATTTTTACTTTTTCATAATAGTCCTTGTTTACAACACAAATAAATCCTCGAATTGTATTTTTACTTTTAAAAAATTTTTCTATATCCTTTTCACTTTTTATTACTTCAAAAATTTTTATAAAATTAATAATATTAAACTGTGAAGCAAGTTGTTTAAAAGCAGACTCAACCGAACGTAGTTCTTCGCTCAATTCTTGAAATTTTTTTCTTGTCGGACCGTAGTCTAATGTCGCACCTATCGAAACACCAAATGAAGCTTTGCTGGCAGAAATAAGGCACTTATATAAATTTTCAAGATTTAAATGAACCATATCCAAAACCACTTTAACATTCGAATTGTATTCATTATTTGTTTTACTCTTAACAACCTTTAAAGAACTTATAAGGTTATTAACATTTACCATTATATCGTTAAGATAAATATCACTTTTACTTTTACCATTTCCCTTGTAGTATTTTGAACAAAGATTAAAAATATCTGTTAATTCTTTGATAAAACTATCAATAAACTCTAAAAAAGATTTTTCCACACTCATATGCTGTGGTAACTTAAACTGAATGTTTTTTATTTCACTATAAAATTCATTTCTTTTTTTCTTAATATCTGATATCTTGGTTTCTGCTAAAATTTTCGCTTGTAAAACTTTTCGTTTTATAAAATTCATAATTATGCACCTCTTATATAATATTATATTTTATATATATACTAATTTTGCAAACAAATACGTGTATTGTCAATATATTTTTTGAACAAAAATTTAATTTTTATATTTTATGACTATTTTCAAAGGAAAAGCTAAATCCATACTCAAAGTTGTCTTCGTCATACAAATATTTCTTTACGGGGTTACAAATATTATTTTGTACAAAATCTTTTACTTGAGAAAATATTTCTACGATTTTGAACTCTATTTGATAATCTCCAAAATTTGTTACAATCTTTGATTCTGATTCATCCAAAACTTCACTTATCTCTCTCTTTCTTTCGGCGGCAGGAAGACACATCGGTGGAAACATTACGCACCACCAATTTTTTCCCTTAGCTTCCCCTATAGTAACTCTCAAAGCATCATAGTTTCCTGCCGGAAGTGTTACGTCAGTATAAACACGTGTATTAAAATGCATGTTAATAAGTTCTACATTTACATCATAGTTAAATCCATTTCGTGAAATTTCATCTTGAGCAGAAAATTTTATTCTTTCAAGATTTTCTTGCACTAAAATCTCAGCATCATCCATGTTATTAACCTTGGATGCCTCAACACCAAAATCTTTTAAAATTCTATCTCTTACTTTTAATTTCAAACTTTGGTCCTCAAAGCTATCTGAATTGGCAATTATATGTAACCTTAACACTTTATCGCTTATATCTTCACACTTACCGGAAAAATTAACAAACGAACAAAGTATCGATATTATAAATCCACAAATAAGAGATTTACTCCAAATATTTTTCATATTAAAAAGCCTCCATTTCTTTTTCACAAAGAATTATGGACGCTTTATTTAAAATATATTCAACTATTTTTTAAAATTTTCTTGAAGCTCCTCCACCGCCTGAGCTTCCGCCAAAACCACCGGAACCACCTGAGTTAAATCCACCGAAACCTCCGCCAAAGCCTCCACCGTTATTCCAGTCATCCCAATCATCGCTTCGCCCCGATAGATACGGACGATTCTTTCTCAGAACAACCGGTAAAACACCTCCGAAAAGTATAATTATCGCTACAATTATTATACTCATTATGGTACTCATATGACTGTTGTCACGTGTTTCGTTATAATCAGAAACTCTATTCGAAACATCTTGAGGCATTTCAAGTCCATACTCTGAATAAACTTCTGACAAAACAGCAGAGTATAACGCACAGATTCCACCATCCCAATCATCATTTTTGAAGCATGGAATAGCATACTCATCTATCAGTCTACCGGCTTTTGAATCGTTTATTTTCCCTTCTAAACCGTATCCCACTTCTATTTTTATTTCTCTTTCGTTTGGCGCAAGTAAAATCAGTACACCGGTATTTTCTTGTTTACTTCCTATACTCCACCGACGAAACATTTCAACAGCATAATCATCAATCGGTCTTCCATCCAAAGATTTAACTGTCGCAACAACTACTTGAGCTCTGATTTTATCGGCAAGAACCTCACTATTCTGTAAAATATAATTCTCGTTCTCCTCAGATATCACATCCGCAAAATCATTTACATAAAACCCTTTGGTATAATCAGGAATTTCTGCACTCACATTCGAGAAAAAGCTGAGGAAGATTAACACACAACCAAACAATAAAACTTTAAAACAATTTCCTTTACACTTCACTCAGCTCACTCCTCAGATAATATTCATAATACATATCTTACTTTTTTCCGTTATTCAAATGTAACTGTCGGGGCTTTTTCACTTCCTTCGGCTGCCTCAAAATAATCAGCTGAAGAGAATCCGAACATTCCAGAAATTATATTTGCCGGAAAAGTTTTAATTTTCTGATTATATTCCTTAACGGCAGAATTATAGTCTCTACGTGAAACAGCTATACGATTTTCAGTTCCCGAAAGCTCATCAGTCAGTGCTGTGAATTGTGAATCTGCCTTAAGATTTGGATAATTTTCCACAACTACCAAAAGTCTGTTGAGTGCACTCGAGAGTTGTGAATCTGCCTGTGCTTTTTCTGACATGGATTGTGCTCCAGCAAGTTTAGTTCTTGAATTCGAAATTTCATTCAAAACTTCAGACTCATGTGAAGTATATCCTTTAACTGTACTTACCAGATTCGGAATAAGATCTGACCTTCTTTGAAGCTGAGTACTTATATTCGACGATTGATTATCGACATTCTCCTTAAGTCCTACCAAACCATTGTAAGTTCCTATGCTCCAAGCACCGAGAATAAATATTATTGCCAAAACTGAAATTCCAAATACAGCCCATCCGGACATTTTTTTCATAATAATCAACTCCTTACACAAACATTATACCACTTAAAATTAATCTGTCGAGCTTACAACAACATATGCCGAATCAGATTTATTTTCAAATTTAACACTGTAAGCCTTGACCTCATATACACCTTCTTTAGATGGAGCAGTGTAAAGTCCGTTGTTATCTATAGTTCCGGTATTAGGCTCAGCCATTCCCCACCTGACTTCCTGACTTATTGCACCGTCTATATGAGCTTCAAATCGAACTTGTTCAAGCGGTTTGACTCGTGTCGTATTCGGAGTTATCAATACTTTTACATTCTCGTCTATTACCAAATCTTCTTCCTCTTCTTTTATTTCAACCGGCTTATATGCCCACCATCTGATGTCTACTGCTTGTGCGGTAGTCTTTTCTCTGAGCCTTACACCAAGCCTTACTGTTCCTTTTTCGGAATTCACTATTGCAGCTATCCCTACATTCGGAGCAGATACTGTGATTTCTTCCTTAGAAAATATATCCTTATCTCCGAAAATAAGCAATCCTTTATCGTCCGTAAGGTAATTGGATTTATTATCTATAGCTGTTACGACAGCTACATTTCCTTCTCCTAATCCATGAACAAATTCATATGAATAGTATGACTTTCCAACTTTGGGATTAAATCCTAAATTTATCCTTTCAACTCCGGTAACTATATTGTCAATTTTAGGTTCGGGTAATTCAACAACCTCAGGTGCGGAATTATCTTTTTTTATCTCTGTGGTATTTACTGTGGGAGCTTTTTCATGTCCGTCATCAACTTCCTGAAGCAAACTTATAAGTTCATTACTATAAAGATACTGACTAAAAGGATGCTTCTCAAAACTTTCAATAAAATAAGTAAGTTGATTCGTTACAATATGAAATTTTGCCAGGTAAATAAATTTATTATCTACGTTTTCTATTATATCTGTAAAGCTCTTTGAATAATATTCGCTGACTGCTATATCTCTTATTGGAGTTGTCTTTATTGCTATTGGAATAGAAACATCTTGTGAAATTTCTTGTTCATCTTTACCTACTTTAAGTTTAAATGCATTTCTCGGAATTTTTATTTCGGTTATAGCATCATCCGAAGCATCACAGTAAATGTAATACTCTTTTTTGAAACTTTTATAAGTGGTTATTTCAGTTTCTCGGTAACTTACGGTTAAATTTTTCTCTCCTGAAACATCTTTGAAAAATTCTCCGTTAATATCAAATGAATAATTTATTGGTGCTTCTACATTTTCTTTTTCGAATATTACCGTAACTTTAAGACATTTTCCGGGATTTACGTATTTTGCCGTCTCAATGCTTATCTTCACGCCGTCTTTGTTGTAAATCTCAACACGTTGATTTACCAGATATTTGAGTTTCAGATCCTCTTCTCTCGGTTTTTCAGAAGTCAGAAAAAGTTCATAACCTTCTCCAACTCTGTTGTATTCCTCGCTCACTCCGTTAGATTTTCCCGAACTTGCCACCGAAAATGTAGTTTCTTTAAGTTCTTCTTTATATTTCATGCACAGATAAAGAATACCTTTATCTTTGTTCTCTTCGAACCCTTTTATTACATTTAACCTTCTTACATACGGTTCGGGTACAACAATTTCTCTACCCATGTAATCAAGAGCCATTCCCGGTTCAAGCGAAAAAGTTTTGTTATCTACCAATATGACATCAAGACCTGAAACTATTCCTGTGCCATTAAGCATCTTATTACCCAAACGACGTTTTGAATTCATATAAGTTTGTTCGCTTTCAAAATCTCTGACCGTCATTAATTTACCAAAAAAGTAGTTGTTTCTGTCGCAGGAATAATACTGTTTATTATCCATTTTAGCCCCTCTTTTCTTTATGTTCATTCTGAATTGTTAAATTTGTAAATTTGAATCTGAAATCATCAAATTATTTACTTCACGCTGCCTGTTCAAAACGAGATTTTCATTTTTATTTATAAAGGAATTTATACCCATATAACAGTGATTATCCAAATACATGCGGTCACTCAAAGCTACTAAATTACATATTGAATCTACCGGTTTAACACTATTTATTACTCTCAAAAGTTCTATATAATTTTCGGAGTCTTTAACGCATGATTCCGGTACCATAACCGTAAATACGTACCCGTTATCTCCGAATAAATTTTCAACCACCTCTTTTTGTCTATCATAATACATATTTCCTTTAACGTCAAACTGTTCAACAATTATTGGATCTGTACCGGTATATTCTTGTACAATTTTAGCAACCGCTCTTTTCGTACCCTTTATTTTATAAATCTTTACAGCTTGTCTTATAAGATTTCTTAATTTCTTTTCTTCCCACACAGATGCATTTTTTACAGACAACCAATCACCTATCCAATTGAGAAAATCTTTGCTTGTCCTATCCACATCGAACATCACTGGAGTATAATCTATTTTATCTTCAAGATCTACATATATGGATTGAAATATACTTACAAACCGCTCAGTAAATGAATTTCTGTCGTCATCCGCTCGATAAATTTCCGGTAAATAATCAACAAATGAAACTTGAGGAAATTCTATTTTCATGGAATGTATTTTAATGCTTTCCTGCTCATAATTTACAAACTCAAGGCAAATCCATAAATATCTTCCCTTTAAATTTCTTAAAATAATATCATCTGCATTTTCATAAACAACTGCGCCGATATCTTCAAAAGTGTCTATTTTACGGCCTATATCTATCTTTTCATCAGTAATATATTCATTAAAATTTACAGAAGATTTTCCTTTTATTCCAGGAACCGCAATTGTTATTTCCTGCGTATCAGAGGCATAAATTCTTAGTTTAAAAATCGAACCGGTGGGATAATCTATATCCAAACGCAATCTATGCCATATTATACCGTTTTGCATACTGTCAAATGCACGAGAAATATATACTCCGTTTTCACCGTTTTTCACTTGAGAAATCATTGAATCATTCCTGAATCCCATATTTTTTGTCAATCCTAAGGACGTCCAGTCAGATTTACGGTTAAGTATAAAACATTTTGCTCCCGAAGCCATTTAAAATTCCCTCCTTTAACTTCTGTAAATTTCTGAACTTTTTATATAATTAAAATCTATTTTCTCTACGTAATATACTCCGTTTGGAGGAATTATTATATCTTCTGAAGCATTCTTTTCTGCATTTATTCCTATCGGAGTTATCCTCAATTTATCGAGATAAGAAACATATTTTAAACGATCAATCATTCCGAAAACATCTCCGAAATGCAACGTTTGACCCAAATCTTTATTCGTGTCTTTAATGAATGCCTTTATCTCCTTTTCAATGAGCATATCGCTTTCTCTATACGAAGAATCTACAACTATTTCACCACTTATAATCAAGCCTATATATTCCGGACTCACAATTTTTATTTTTGTATTTAGAAGTCTATACTTATTTATCTGATTCATTATATTTTTTTCAAAACTCTGCGGCAAAGTCAATCCTACTTTACGATTCCATCTAACTGCAATTGTTACGCAGTTCTGCTTTTGGACATCTTCTCCCGGCATGTAATCCGGTAAAACTTTAACATTTGTAAACATAAGTCCTGGAGTTTTTCTTACTATATCTTCATAGTCTTTCTTCGTGACCGCTCTACCCGGTCGACTGAACAGTTCTGCTGCTCTGGATTGTGCATGCTCTAAAGTTTCCGCATCTCTACCGCCCGTAGCTGGAATAATTTGTTTTACTCTTGCATTTTTCAAAGCCCTGTTTTTCGAAAAAACAGATGAAATCATTCCCTCTTTCGTATTGGAACTTTCACCCATTGTATATCTAAGAGAACATAGCATTATATTCTTATCGCCTATCCTCGGAGCCATCCCATGTTCGTGATCACCAAAAGCAATGAAACCATTGTCTTTATCTAAAACGAAGTGTTTATCGTATTTTCCCGACGAGAAAAAATCATTTACACTTTTCCATTTATAAAATACTTCTTCTCCTTCAATTTTTTCGCTTATCATTATCTCAAAGTCACTGTCAAGTACATTTTTCGCATTTACCTTGACACTTTGACCTGACATCCCCGTACCGCTTCCAAGACAAAGTTTATCTTTTATATCTTGACTGCATGAAACAACCATAAAAACTTCATCGTTATAACCAAAACCTTTTATTTTGTTCCAAACTTCACTCACATCCACAGTTAAAACACCGTTTTTCATATCAGATTTAAATGTCGGTAAATCTGTTCTGACCCATCCGCCATGTTTTTTGTAGTACACATAACTTCTTCCATAGATAGCAGTATGAGTAAAAAGATTAAAAGTATGGTCAACCTTAATATCAGATTTTTTTATTATTGCGTTTTCACACATTGTATTATTTTGACAAACTCTAAACACATTCGGAATTATTCCGTCAATTCTCGGAGGATAATCATATTCATCATATACAAGAGTAGCTCTGATTTTGTACTCTTCATTTATAGGTAACATTTTTCCTTTAATTCTCATTTTGATTATACCTGAAAACAAGAAATTGAAAGTACTGTCATTTATTAATTCAATTTCATGCCAACCGGTCTTTTCTGATTCTTCCCCATAGTACTCCCAGCGCACGTCTGCCATTTTTTCAAATTTTTCAGAAGATTTAATGGGATTGCGCTTCAAATCATGACTTGTATATACGGAAAAATATAAATTTATTATGCAATTACTCGGAATGGATCCATCAAAATTAACCGTAAATCTTCTGATTGCATCTTTATCGTTTTTTCTGTCAATATCTCTTCCAAAAAGATAAAATGCTCTGCTTCCGTCAAATTTGTAATATTCTTCTTCTGACGGGAATTCAGGATTTTCAAACACTACATTAAGTATTTTTGAATTTATTAAAGTTTGATGGTTTAAATTTTCAAACACCATACTTCCTGATTTCCACTGAGTACGAATAGGAATTGTTACATTGTCGTCTATACCCGAAACTTCTACCAGTGTCTCAGAACCTCGATTTTTATACATCACAACGTCCAACAAATCTAAAAACTTTCTTTTTACTCCATCAGTCATTCTGTTCAAATATTCATGTTGAACATATTTAAGCCAAGAAAACAATTCAACCAAAGTTATTCCCGGATCTGCTTCTTGATAATCCGTCCACTGTGTACTCAAATACATTATCTGTTTTTTGGCTTCATCAAGTATATCTTCCAACGAACGATTATTTAAATTTTGAAGTTCTATCATACCAATCACCTGCCTCTTAGTTAACTGAAATATTTATTTCCGGAGTTCCATATACCGGAACAACAAAATGTAATTTTTTAATTTCTTCAAAATCAATCTCTTTTTTTCCTTCCGGAGTTACAAATTTTGTGAATATATTTATCCCTTTTATCCATCTGATATGGGGAACCATTTTTATATAGTTGTATATGAATTCTTTACGTGGAAATTCACCTATATTCCACCCTTTTCCTGAAAAATTTCCACTTATGGGATTTAAAAATTTTTCAAGTTTTGATTCTATTCCTTTATATACTCCTTGGTATGAATTAAAATCATTTATAACTACGTCAACGTTCACACAAGTTTCAACATATCCCACTTCAAAAATTCTCAAACGGGACGATTGGGAAAGTGTTGCAGGAGCTTTATTATCTATAAACTTCCATATTCTGTTTTTTATTCCCTGGAATTTTTCATATCCTTGCATATATTCGCGAGGTAAAACCGCTATTGAAGTAATTCCGATAGCATCGTGACTATCTTCGTCCACATGAGAAAGACATTTCACCTTATATATGTTTCTGTCGTTAAAACAAATGGATTCTTCAAAATCATCCAGTGATACTAACCTATTTCCTCCGGAAATTTGACCAAACATACGTCGTGCAGCGTTATCTACTGTTTCCATGTCGACCCCTCCCATTATGGGACTCGGGTTATCCACCGAATCAATGTTCGGTATCGAATCGACAAAATCTTGAACCATGTGAGAATCTATGTTTCCCTTACTTCCATTACAGATCGAATAATTAATTCTTATGCTTTCGTTATATTGATTTGGTGGAATTTTTCCGTTTTTTCCGTTTCCGAAAAGTATTTCTCCCTTAGGATAATCAACTTCATATACTCTGTCATTTATTCCACATGTAATGAGGTTTGGAACGGAACTCCATTTTACCCAGAGGTTTTCTAATTCTCCCGTCTCGTTATATTCCGGTTCCACAAAATCCCGTGACATTTTAAGGAATTTTTCTTGTTCTTTAGTAGAAATTTTTCCAAACTCATCAACCCACACGCTTACATCAGAAACATTTTGATAAGAAAGTTGGCAAAGCTTGTCTTCCTCATCCTGATCAATATAGAAATATTGCGGTTCACGTGTGTCACGCTGCACTACTTTTACTGCATTCATTTTAATATCGTTGATTATTGGACGTCCCGCAATTTTATCACTATTTGAATACTTTTTATCAGGATTTACTATCCTTATGAAATATCCGGTTTTTCCAAATATCGTAGCTTTTTTGAAATCGTTTTTTCCTATTAAGGTTACACTCTCGCTATGAGAAAAATCTCCCGTACCGTCCATTACATCGATATGTTTCCACTTACTTCCGCCTTTATTATCATCCGCCAAGTATTCCCATTTGAGCGACGGATTGAACCTATGAACTCCGTCTTCTATATCTATAAATATCCTTATCATCCCTTGAATTAGAGGTTTACTTAAATTAATATACATGGCCGGAAAATCACAAATATATTTTTGCATAACATTAATAATTCCCGAATCAGGTATTAAAGCTGTATATTCTCTTAAATCAGAGCGAACCAACAATTCGTTTACTTTGTGACCTTCTCCTTCATACTTATAGTTTACTTCCACATTATTTACGTACGGAGTAACATAATTTGCGTAAAAATCAAACTGGTCACGCATTTTCGAAATTCTTGCTCTCACAAAATATCCTTCCTGAGAACCCACCGAAATACTATCTATATCCTTAGGACATTTAAAGCGTATTTTTCGTTTACTTTCTTCTTTTTCATCAACTTTAAAAAAATCATTTTTGGGTGATTCTGTTTTTAATTTAGCCCAGCCTGAACCGTTCCAGTATTCCCACAGGACTTCTTCTATTTGTATGTCATCAGGTTCAAGGTCAGCAAAATCCATATCGCTCATTATAAATTTATATTTTGTTCCAGGAGCTTTAAAATCTATTTTTACTTTTATAAATTGGATATCAGCTTCAAGTTCTATCATAGCTCCTTTTTTCGTAAACGCTTCATTACACATTATCGAAAAAGTATTATACATCGTATACTGTTCACCAAAAGGGAAAAAATCATTTTCCGCAAGTTGCGTATCATCAGAAAAAAATGCCTCGGGACGCAAAGGTGACGACAAAGATTTATAATCCGCTCCCGTAATCGAAATACCACTTTCCGGAATACGATTGAATCTGCATTTTATAAATCTTGAAAATTTTCCCATAACATCAGTTGGAACCGTTGTACCATTAAATTTAATTCTTACACCATTTTCTGTTTTTTCACAAGACTCAACAGCAACCCATTTTTTTCCGTCATAATATTCCCAAGTAACATTTTCGGTATCTGAAAATATATCGGGAAGCAATTTTTGATTTTTTGCTGAAAGGTTATTGTAAAAAGAGAACGTTAAATCGATATTAGACATGTCAAACACAACATCATCATAGAAATAAATCTCATGACATTGCAAATTTTCATAATACAAATTATCAAATATCCTAAACGGTCCTACACACTTAGCATCAACGTTTTTGGATTCATCATAAACGCATCCTATAAAATCTGACTTCGGTTCTGTAAAATTGATCGCTTTTATAGTTGTATCTATGGCTGTCAATGAATCTACAGTTTCATAAACAACTGTTCCGTCTTCAGTATCTGCTTCGGCAAAAAGAGCAGTGCCTCTATCTATATATGCACCTTCAGTTCCCGGTGTAACTTTCGCTACTATCATTCCCCCGGCCGGAGCTGCGGGTCTCAACTTCGTACCTAACATATTTAAAAAAGTCAAATAGTGGTTATAGGAAGTTTTATTATAAAGACTTATGGTGTTTTCCATCATATGACAAAATACTTTAGAAAAAACCACACCTAAGTCTGAACTGTTTTCATCAAAATTCCATTCGGGTGTATAATTCTTAGACAAATGTTTTACTTCATTCATCAAATCTTTAAAATCTCTGTTATCGAGTTTTGGTATATTACTCATATCCACGAGCCTGTTTATCAAATATAAACAATTTAAATCTGAAAAACACTCGGCTCAATTCACTCCCTTTCTACCGAAATCTCCGAAACTTTATTTTTTAAATATCATTGGAATCTATTCTCTTTTTTACTCTTTCTTGAGTCGGTTCAATGTCTGTTATATAATCTATGGCTACTTCAACTTTAGAAATAGGTCCCGAGGATGCATTTACCGCTACATTGAGATCCTCTATATGCGATTCCCACATCTTAAGAGAGGTTTCTATCGATTTTCTCAATCCTGATATGAAGTTAGGATTTACCACTTCAAACATATATGACCTTAAATCTGTTCCAAAATTAGGAAAAATTTTACGTTCATATTTTTGTGTCTCCAAAATAACTCTTACCGACTGCTTTATATTTTCGTTATCTTCGACGGTTTTTATTTTTCCCGTAACTTCATCAACCTGTATCGGAAATTTCCATCCTTTTATAACCGGCATCTCAACAACCTCCCAAAATTAATTTAGTTTAAGCATCGACCCTTTCATCGATGCAACTGCACCCGCTTTAACTGTAGCGTTCGTATTGGAGTCGAGTGTATTATTTCCATTTGCTTTGAGTGTATTGTTTGCAGAAGCTTTCAATGAATTATTTTTTACTTTTGTGTTAAAGTTTCCTGATTGACTGGAAAAAGTAAATCCCTTTTTACCGTCTATCTCAAACTTCGCTCCATTGTTTCCTGCATTAAACGAAATACTTTTATCGGCTTTCAACTCAATACTTCCACTTTTAAAGTCTATATTGAATGCAGTTTTACCACTTTTCTCTTTTATCGATAGTTCCTGTTTATCACCATCTTCAAGGTCAATAACATGTCCTTTTTGCGTTGTAATAAGTATATTTGCATTGTTTTTATTCGTGTTTATTTCTATCTTCAAACCCGTAATGAGCTTTATCATCATTACTTCATTTTTAGAATCTATCTGCATTGGAGGTTTATTTTTGGAATTATAAAGTCCTCCTAATATAACGGGATTATTTATCTGACCATCAAAAAAACCTACCAATACTTCCTCGTCTTTCTGAGGTACGAAAACCACTCCTTGTTTTTCACCGGCAAATGACGACAAAACCCATGCATATCCGACTTCTATACCTTCGTCCGGTAATAAAACTTTTACTCTATTTAATTTTTCGGGGTCATTTATATCAGTTACAATTCCTCTTTTAAGACCACTGACTCCGCAAAAGTTAGTAAGCCGGTTATCGTTATCATACATATATTTTTCACTTCCATATAATCAACAGTAAACTTTTTATATTTTTATATTTACAGATTTTTTCTGGGGATTAATCATGTTTGATACTGCACGTATTTTTGTAGTATAAGTGTCCCCTGCGACTAAATTATGCTCAATAGCTGCAACAATGTAATTATTATCAAACGAGTTACCTATATTATCTATTTTTATTCCGCAAGCAAGTCCTATCTCCGGATTTCCCATAGTTTGAATATTCACTTCAGACAACTCCAGATTTCTCATATTAGCTTTAGCTTGTGCAATAAACTTCGCTTCGTTTACGGATTCTATCGAATTATCAATTATTCTCAATACATTTGTAGAAGAAATATTTTTGGTTAAACTCGAAGCATTCCTACCACTTCCGATTGCCTCAGGAGTAACTACATTAGATGTTATAGGTTTTTTATAATCTTTTGGATTCCACCCTATGACCTCTACCGATTTCGGCATTCCCCAAATACTCACGGAACAACACATACTTATAATTCCCATTGCAGGAATTGTAAAAGTCAGTATAGGAGACTTCAAACATGTGGGACTGATAAAATAAAGTTTACCGAGATGTATGAAAAATAATGCACCAACCGTATGAGCAGCTCGAAGAATAAATTCATAATCACTTTCGTTTCTTTGATAAATAGGTGATTTGAAGTCCGGCTCTCCTTTTACGTCTATCATTTTTCCAGAAAATTTACTTGCATTGTTTTTATAAATTTCCGAAACGGCTTTTGAATAATTTTGGCTGTTTTTCATTTGCTCGGTTTTACGGTTGGACATCAACCACATTTTAGCATCCATGCCATGTATAGTAACCAATATGTGTGTATCGAAAAATTCCATATCATACGATGAAATAAATCCTACAAATACCTTTTTAAGCTCTGACCTTTTACCTACTATATATCCCAGAAATACCTCTATATCCGCTCCGACTTTTATATCTTCAAAGTCAGAACTCAAACTTATTTTTCCACCTTTAAAATTATTTCCGTAAAAGGCAACTTGTACGCAGCACGTACCGGCTTCACCTGTAATCGATGTATTCACCGATACGTTCGTAATATACAATTCTTTTGAATTCCACGAAGATTTGTTTATTTTTATATCTCCCACAGGTTTCATGCATCCGGCATACTTTTGATAAATCTCTTTCCAGTCCGCCATCTAAACTCAATCCTTCTTTATACTACTTTATATTGATTAAAATAATCCTCGTCTGTGTCTATCCATTGTAAATTTCCTCTCAACTTTATTTATAACTCTGTCTGATATAGATTCAACGTCTATGCCTTTCATGTAAGTTTGAATCAAATTTACAATATCTTCTTTACTCATCGTTTTAGACATTATATTTTTTTCTATCGATTTGGTATCTATTTTCGGTACCTTTTGCTTAATTTCTTTAATTTTTTCAGATCCATTTATTTTCTGACGTTCATTTTTTCTACCCTGTTCTTCTTGTTTTGCTTGCTCAACTTCAACAAATTTCTCTTTTTCTTTATAGACCATATAATCATTGTCAAAATGATTGAAATAAGATTTTCTGTCAACGTTTGAACGATATTTTATTAAATATTCACGATTGGTATTATAAAAATTTTCTGTTTGTTTGCTTAAAAATCGCTTAGTATATTCTTTGTAAATATTGTCGGACGTTACTCTGATTTCCTGACTTTTAACCGTCTTGGGTGACAGTATTTTGATAATATTTTTAGAAACCACGTCACTAATTTCATCTTTATCCAAAACTTTTTCTCTACGATAAACAGGTATATACGAATAGACATCTTTTCCTTTAATCGTTTGCTCGGGTAAGGTTATCATACTTGAAGTAATTATACCCGGCTTTATTATTTTTTTATTTATAATATTTTTTTGTTCTTTATTTACAACTGTATTTACTTTTTCCTTTATTTGTTTTTCACTAAGTTCTATTACATTTTTGTTTACTTCTTTTTCCGCATATTCAGAAATTTTTTTATAACTGCGTGAAAATACATTGTTTTTTATAACGTCATGATAAATATTTTTGTGTTTGTAGAAGTAATCTTCTATATCATTCTTTGTTATATGATTTCTTTTAATTACCTCAAAATCAATCGAAGAATTTTTCCGATTGTTTTCTTCATTAAATACATCTGTTACATTATTAAAGCTTTTATGTAGCTGTTTTATATTATTTTTTCGGACATGCAAATTCTTCATCAAAATATTATTTTGACGAATGCTCTCAGAAAAATTTTTATCAATGGTTATCCCCGCACGACGGAAATTCGTAACTTCCTTTACTGCTTCTATTTCTTCGCTACTTAATTCTTGAGTATTATATTTATTTATAAGTTCCGTTTTATTGACTGTTTGATTTACAGTTTCTTTTTGAGTGTTATGCTCATAAATATTTTTAAACCGATTAAGAATATCTTTTTTAGACGCAAGTTTTATAACATTTTTTCGAACATTTTCTTCAATGTTCAAACTTTTTATCTTAGTCGTTTTTAAAACATCTATGATATTTTTTGAAATATTCTTGGAATTATAAAATTTTCTTACTTCATTATATACTCTGTTTATGTTTCTATCATAATAAGTCTTATCATTGATATATTGTTGCTGATGTTCTATTATATTTTCCCGAAGTTCTTTAACCTCGCTTTTATCCACTATTCTATTAATGAGTTCGGTTTGAGAACTTATTATTTTCGGAACCGATTCTTTTATTATGTTTTCAACAAAAGAACCTACTTTTGTCAAAATATTAAATTCCGCTATTTTTGACTGAAGTTTAATAATTTTGGGAAGAACACTTTTATTTAATATATTTTCTTCATAATATTTAGAAGCTTCTTCCAATATTTCGATATCGCCTATATTGGTTTTTTTCTGAGTAGTTTCTTTTAACGATTTGCGAATAGTTAATTTTTCGTCTTTTTTGTCCTCTTTATTTTCAAGTTCAGGTTCACTAAATTTTTCTTTTCTGTAAATAAGAGGTTCGTGATAAACATTTTTAAGAACCTTATCAACTACATTTTCGTAATAACGAGTTTTATTAAGAACCGTTAAATAGTCACGGCCTACTTGATGTAATGTAGTACAGCGTGATTTTGTAATTACATTAAATTTATTTAGATGATTTTCTTTACTTTCTGATTTTTTTTTTGAACTGTCTAAAAGCGACCTAAGCATTTCGGTAAGTGTTTTTTCGTCAAACGAATTGCTTGATATCACTTCCAGATTTTTTATTTGATTATTTGTAAGTTTATGCCCAACTCTCAAAATTTCACTTTTGAGTTGATTAAGTATCTGTTCACGAAGAACAGTATTGTTTTGAACAAGTATACTCTGGTCCTTGTCAGCAGCTCTAAGTTGAAGTAACAGATCAATTATAGTTTCGAAAGCTTGAGTCTGAAAATTATTAACTCTCGAAACATCATAAACCAACTCACGTGACTCACTGTAATCAGACAATTCTTCAGATACAGTTGTCATCTTGTTTTTTTCAAAAAGTTTTGTACAAAAACTTTTGTTATTTCTGAGTGTAAGTAAATTATTCGGAGATTTTGTATTTAATAAGGTTACTTTACCTTTACTATCAAACTTATTGTTCTCCACTTACTCACCGCCTAAAATTTTTTATTCATTAAAAATTAATTTGTTTTTATATAATTATTGAGTTTTTTTCGAGTTTTAAAAAGCTTGGATTCAGCTTCTCGCAAATTATTAGCACACTTAATGTATCGTTCCGTTGAACGATTTTTAACACTTTGACATGAAACAAATTCTTGGCGTAATTTCGCCGTTAAATCACTATCATTTAATGATTTGCATCTTTGAGTATCCCACTTTTTTTTTGCTTGTATAAATCGAAATTCGTCTGAAATCTTCTGAGCAAGAGCATCCTCGGAATTTTCCGATGCTTCTTCATATATAAGTTCCCTTATATTCAGTTCTTTTTCAAGTGCTTTAATTTCAATTTTCAAAGCCTCGCACTCGGCGTTATTTATTTCTTCCGAACTTAAAAATTTTGCTCTGTTTCGTATCTCTTTTGCTGTTTCAAAAGCTTCTTTTGTACTTGATTCTATATTTTTTATTTCCTGCTCTCTTTTTTCTTTTAAATCCTTCTCACGTTCTCTCTGAAGCAACTCCATTTGAAATTTAGTAAGGATTTTAGGGGGATTTTTCTTAAATTTATTAATTTTTTCTTCAGCTATTTTTTGATTAACCAAACTCATTTCCGAATCAATTTCTTTTATTCTTTGTTTGTGTCGCTTAATTCTTTCATTAGATTCCTGGATAAGTCGTTTGAGTTCTTCAATTCTACTTTCTTGCATTGAATAAATTCACCCTCTTAAAAATAAGCAAAAAGCAAAAATCATTCCATTTTGAACGGTATTTAAATGTAATCCGTGTTTTCATTTAATATCTCAAAGAATTCTTTATATAGTTCAAATATCATTTTTCACTTTAACTTTTATTTACTCTTTACTCGTACACTATCTCACTGTGATTTTATTAGCCAATTTATGTTTTTACTCTATATTGTAATTTACACAACTGATTTGTTCTTATTTATTTCCCTTTGAGTTTTTCATCATGTCTCTTGACTCTGCATTCAGCTCTTCAACAGATCTTCGTTCATGTTTTATTCTTCACGAGCCTCTTCTGCTTCTTTGTTTTTCTTATCCTCCTTTAGTTTTTCTTCCTTAGCATAATTCACGGCAGATTCATTATTCTCTTTTTCTTCCGCTTCTTTATTTTCTTTTGAATTTTTCATCACATTTCTTAATTCGGCATCCAGTTCTTGAGCAGTTTTTCGTTCTGCTTCTATCCTTTCTTCCTCACGAGCTTCTTCCGCTTCTTTATTTTTCTTATCATCCTTCAATTTTTCTTCTTTTGCAAATTGTATAGCTAATTCATTATTCTTTTTTTCTTCTTCCTCTAATTTTCCTTTTTGTTCTTCCCTTTCCTTTTTTAATTGATCTCTCAATTTTTCAATAGATTCTTCATACGCTTTTTCTCTTTGTTTATTTTCTCTATCTCTACGTTCCTTTAATTCTTCAATAAACTTTGCTTTTTGCTGAGATTGTGCATCCGAATCCAAATCTTTCGCCAACACAGCAATATTTCCAGCTCCCAGCGGCACACGAGTCAAACCTGTATGAACAATAGAAATAGATTCTATTAAAATATCTCCTCGTTCAGCATCAAGGTTATCTATACTCCAGCTTGTCATTCCCAAAGATAGGAAAGAATACATTGCTGTAAGCTTATTTTGCCTATTATAAACTTGTATTAAACCGATAGCCGGTCCTTTTTCCAAAGCTTCTTGAGGACTTAAAGAACTAAGTGCTATCAAAGCGCTCTTTCGTGCAATATTATTTGAAATATTGGCAGTTGCCGCAGCCTTGGCAAAACTCACGGGAGAGGAAGCTGTACGTATCATCAAACCACGCTCAAAATCCAGCTTGTATCCTCCCGAACCCTGCGGAGCTCCAACCATAAGCTGATGATCGTTCACTCCGCCTTCATGAATATATTCGACTTCTCTTTCTATAGAAATGCCCGAAACACTTTTAAATCCAAACATGTACTGATTAAGCGTAACAATAAAGTTAAATCCTTGTGTAAGGTAATCCATTGAGGACACTTTTACAATCGGCAAACGTTCTTTTTTTAAACCGAAAAGCCCATTAGTTAAAAGTCTATGCTCAAACATAGGCCCACTTTTTACCGGTTTTCTTCCACTGGTAGGACGTGTTCCTCCACGTCTTTCTCCGAGACGACCACCTCCTGGTCTGGGATCATTTCCGGGATAATAATTGTTTACAATAGGCATTTTTTCACCTCACAAGTTTAACCGTATAACTAAGTATTTATATCGAATATATTTTTCCTTTTTTTACCTGATTCTTCATTCATTTTTTTGTTTATTTTTGATGCCTCTTCGCAAAATCTTACTCTTTCTCTGTGAGGTAAAAGCATAATTTCTTGTCGAGACCAATGAAAGTAATAAGCCAAAAAAGCTATCTCTTCATATAAAATTTTACTCGGATAACTTTTTAGGCTTCCCCGAAAAAAGGCAGTTCGTACCTGAACTCATGAGCACATTTAGGACAGATAATCGTAACTTCAGGTGGTTCAACAGAATTTATTTTTTGATACAAATCCTGTAAATACGCCATATCGGCCGTAAATAAGCTCTCAATTACGTGAGCGTCCACTCTCTTTAAAGTTCCGAGCGAGATTATAACTCTTTCAAGTAAAAGGATACTGAGATATCCCGGATTCATTTTGACTCTTGGATCGTTGAGCGGAACAATCTCATCAGCTGCATTAGCAAGCCTCATAACACCATGTTTATGCACTTCTCCGTTTTTATCTACGTATCCTCTTGGGAGTTCAAATTCTACCTGAGTTTCAAAGGGTACTGACATCAAAAATCACTCTTTCTTTAATTTTAGATACCCCTCTCCTCACAAATTCACATGCAAGGAGAGAAGGTATAAGATAATATTTCAGTTTAATTCGCTGATTTTTTAGACTACATTTATGCAGAAACTGATATGTCTCTCTTAATTCCTTCGTGAGCAAGAACCAGAGTTTCAATAAGAACACTTGAATTCTCTGCATCAAGAGAGTCCGAACTGTACTCTTTCGGCCAGGCGTTAATTACTGTCCAACTTGCGGTAGCGACTCCTGCATTATTATAAACAGTAATAACAGCATTGACAGGTGTAAAATTCTGTCCTTCCAAATAACCATTAAAAAAATTATACAAAACTGGATCACTGTAAAGACCTTTAGTAAGCGTAATGTCGTTATAACTTACAAGGCCCGGCAATTTACGGGCGGTGAGATACCCAAATCCACCTTCCCTGTAAGTGCTTTCATCGACAGTAGTTGAAAATCCTTCTACACTCTTAAAAGACGTAACCGCTAAACCTTCAAAAGCCGCCGTAAATCTATATCCTCTTATAGGTGCAGACAACCCGTTAGCTGCTGAAGAACGTGTGGAAAGTACTCCTACACCCATTTCTTGAAGTCCTGAAGTTGCATTTCCCTCAGCCATTTAAAATCATTCTCCTTCCTGTTTAATTTTATAATTATTCTCCTGTTTTTTGAGTAATTCTAAAGATTACAAACTCTGCCGGTTTAACCGGTGCCACACCGATAACACAAATCAATCTTCCATTATCGATATCATCTTTAGTCATCGTATTGGGACCGATATCAACAAAGAATGCATCTTCGGGAGAACCCCCTACAAGAGCTCCTGTTCTCCATACTCCCTCTAAGAAAATTTCTATTGTTCTTTTTACTCTCGCCCACAAACCTGCGTCGTTAGGCTCAAATACAACCCAATTGGTGTTTGCCTTTATGGATTCTTCCAAGTAAATAAAGAGACGTCTTACGTTTACATATTTCCACAGTGGCTTGGAAGAAGCTGTTCTGGCACCCCAAATTCTTATTCCGGCTCCTGGGAATTTTCTTATAAGGTTTACACCTTTTGGATTTAATAGATCCTGCTCAGCGACATTGTAGTTGACAAAAAGTCCTGTACAATTTGCCACAACTTCGTTTGCCGGAGCTTTATGAACACCTCTTTGATTGTCACTTCTTGCATATATACCCATTACTGAACCTGAAGGAGGTATAAAAGTGTCCTTCTTGTCGAGCGGGTCAAACACTTGAAGCCACGGATGATACATAGCACAATAATCACTATCTACTATGTCCCTATGTTGCATTAAATCCGCAACTGTTTTGGACGTCATAGGCATATCCAAAACTGCAAATCTACTTGCAAGTTTCTCACAATGAGCTACCAGAGAAAGTTGAACGTTTGGACTGGTAATACCCGGAATACCCATAATACTTACATCCGTATTATCCAAAAACGCTTGTATACCTGTTCTTGAACCAGGTCCTTCATCTTTTCCGATAAAATCTGCATCTGTAAGAGTTGCAGCTGTTCCGGTTGCTCCTCCGGAAAGAGATATTTTAATTTCATCTCCTTCTCCACCAAATACCTGTCTTACAACATCCATCGGTGCTACTGCACTTTCGGAAGCTTTTGCCTTTAAAGTTACTATTTCGGATTTTGCCATCAATTTTTCGATAAATGAGGGTGATGCAACGTTAAATGTTACTCCCTTGTACTTCTCGACTTCTCCGTCAAACTCAACAACAACATCCATTTCGCATGTATTGAGATTTATTTTCGGTAAAAGCGAATCATCAACCACGTCACCTTCGAAAGGTTTATCAAATGTTACAAAATTTCCGGTAACGTTGTTTACTATACCGAATTGCTCTTTATCGGTTCCGGTAAGAGCTACTACATCACCTACCGCAAACCCGGCAACGTTTTTCAAACGATATTTTCCGTTACCTAAATCTTCGAGTATTTGGCTCTTGCTTCCATCGGCAACCGAAAATGTCAGCATTACTGAGTTTCCCCAAGCACCCACATCTTTGGCTTCGATATCGATAATGCCTTCTTTTCCCTCATTACACGAAGCTTTTGCTACCGTTGCATCCGGAGGGGCAACACGCATAACAAATGCCCTGGAACCTCCGTTAACAAAAAAGTGATTTACTGCATGTGCTAAAAATCTGTAATCACCAAATTCATTTTCATGCAAGTAACCGCCAAATTTTCTCGCAAAATCCGCAGGACCTGTTACCAAAACAGGTGAACCCGATACCGGACCTTTTTCTGCAACACCAATAAAACCTGCTGTGCTTGTTCCCACTCCCTGCATAGGAGTAGGACCACTGTCAAATTCCTCTACATAGACTCCCGGAGATAAATACTCTGCCATAATCATCTCGGTTCCCTACTAATAATTAGCAAGAACCTTTCAACTCCTTTCCACAACAAAAAATATAAATTTTACTTCATTTTACAGAATATCTGAATTTATTCCTCATTACACAAATATTCCATAAAACGATAACGGGAATTCTCCCATTTATTTAACATATAAAATAGGGAAATGAGCCCTAATCTATTGTTAACCTAATTTAATAAATTGCCTCAAGGGTTCATCATAAGAGTATTTATCATCTTTTCCAACTGCTCTTTACTTAACGACTCCAAATCAATATACGAAAATTCATCCGGCACTCTTTTTTGTACTCTTTTTTTCAATATTCTTTTCAGCAATTCCCTCAGTTCTGTAACATCCAAATCATGAATATCGGGATCACCGGAAAGCTCGACAATTCTTCTACGTCTGGTAACAGCATCATCTGCATCCACATACTTCTTTAACTTATTTTTTTCTAACTTTTTTACAAAATTGTCGATTTCTTTTAGAAAATCCAGATTATCTTCGTTTTTTTCCTCTTTTATATCCTTCATCTTTTTTATTTCTTTATCAATATCAAGCCTTTTACGGCCATTTTCGTTACGCACTTCTCGCAACGACTCTATTGTTTCATCTTCATTTTCATCTTGATAAAGAAGTTTTTCTTCTTCGTCTTTTATACCATCATTATCGTCTTCAAGTTTCTTAATGTTCTCTCTATCTCCGGGGTCAAACTTAAAAGTTAACTGACTTGCTTTAAATTTCTTACCTTTTCCGTAAGTCGGTCCTCCGAAATAAGTATTGGGACCATCAATTTTTTTCTCAGGTATGCCGCTTCGTTCTTTCACTGATTCAGGTACAATAGAAAAAGCTATCGGTGTATATTTTTTATATTTCTTATATCCTACCGAGATTGTTCCGAATTTTGTTTCAAAAAATCCCATATTATTTGGTATGTCTCGTCGAAATTCGACATTCGCAGGAACAATTGAAGATGCTTTTATATCCTTTTTTAAAAATTGATACTTTTTAGAATGCTCTGCATCACTAAAATCATTATCCTCATCTTCATTCCACCAATTGGAGTTATTAACCCCTGCAGGAATTTTAGAAATATAATAGTCGAGTGTGTTTTCTTTTCTGTACTTCGCTTTCGACGATGTTTTGCTCTTTCTGTCTGCGTATTTTTTCACCAAAACCAGCTCCTCTTAAAACAGCACCCACAACGTCCGACTTTAGAGTGCCTCATCTCCTTTCTTAAAATTCACTCAATTAAATTAATAACTTCGCAAATTTTATTAATTAAATCACAGTGAATAATAATTTAACCACAAAAAACTCTTATATTACAATTTTTTGTTGTAATTATAATATATATTGCTATTATAACAGGTTTCATTATCGTTCGCTATTAATTTTTTACTAAATAATTGTTCGACTATTGTTATTTTATGTTGTTTTATGAGTAAAATTAAAATATTATACCCTAAATAACAGCTTTTAATATGTAGAGCCATTATTTACAGGTAAACCAAAGCTCACTGATAACGCACGATTTACTTGATTCATATCACGGGCTCCGGCTGTACCACGTTTTTCCTTAAGACGCTTTTTATCAAGAGTCCTTACTTGCTCCAAAAGTACAACGGAATCTTTTGCAAGTCCACTAACTCCTGCAGATATATTGATATGTGTAGGTAAAGAATTTTTTGTTTCCTGACTCGTTATTGCAGCCGCTATAACAGTAGGACTATGTTTATTTCCAACATCATTTTGTACTATCAAAACAGGTCGTATTCCTCCCTGCTCAGAACCCACAACAGGGCTTAAATCAGCATAAAAAATATCTCCTCTTTTAATTTCCATTTATGATTCACTCTCCATCAACATATTTGATAAGAGTAGTTTTAACCCATTTTATATTTTTTAATCATAAATACAAAAATAAAAAACCTGCACCCAAAACAATTCTTGAGCACAAGTTTTACAAACTTACTTTAATTTTTATACGAAATTAAATTTTATTCCTCCGGTGAAACCACAACTGACATATTAACTGTTATTTCCGGATAAAGCTTTATAACAAATTCATATGTACCAAACGATTTTATGTCTTCATTTAAACGTATTTTTTTCTTATTAACGGATAATCCGTAGGTTTCATTTATTTTTTCTGCAATTTCTTGTGATGTTACAGAACCGAACAGTTTACCACTTTCTCCTGCATTTGAAAATACAACAACTTGCTTATCTTTCAAAATATCAGCTGCTTTCAAAGCTTCTTGCTTTTCCATTTCTTTTTTACGCTTACAAGATTCTTTTTCATTTTTAAGTTCATTTAAAGCTCCGTTCGTTGCTTCTATTGCCATATTTTTGGGAAATAAATAATTTTTTGCGTATCCGTCAGCTACGTTAACAACATCTCCCTTTTTTCCGCTTCCTCGTACATCACTCATCAAAATAACTTCCATGTTTCATTCTCCATTCTTATTTATAATATTTGATTTTATAATATCAATCAACTTTTTTTCAACTTGCTCCATGTTCATTCCTTCTATCTGGGTCGCAGCCATTGTCTGATGACCGCCTCCTCCCAATTTTTCCATAATCGTCTGAACATTTATCTCTCCTAATGACCTGGCCGAGATATTTATTTTGTCATTATTTGGGAACAAAACAAAGGATGCTTTTATATTTTTTACATTGAGCAATTCATCAGCTGCTTGTGCACAAGCCATACGAGAACCTTTATTAAACTCATCCAACCTTGCAACAGCACAATTCTCTATTATACGTGCGTTTTCTATTATACGACATTTCAATTTATAATTTTCGATAGAACCCGCAAACATTTGTTTAACTTCGGAAATATCTGCACCTTTTTTTCTAAGATAAGCCGCAGCTTCAAAAGTTCTTACTCCCGCTTTAAGCGTAAAATTTTTTGTATCGAGAGTAATTCCAGCCAAAAGACATTCTGCTTCTGATTTTTCCAAACACTTGTCACCTATATATTGAACAAGTTCCGTAACCATCTCGCAAACAGATGAAGCAGACGGTTCATGATAAAATATCATGGCGTTTTCGACTTTATTCACAGTGAGGCGATGATGGTCGATTACAGCTATGTTTTTACTCATAAGATATACGTCATTATTCTCGAGAAAATTTAAAGAATGCGTATCGACAACTATAAGCAAAGATTTATCGGTAATCATCGTTTGAGCCTGAGTCGGAGATATAAATATTTTATCTGAGTCTAATCTTTCCAGATATTCAATGGCTGAAGACGCCATCGATTCTTTTTTATTTATTACTACAAAAGATTTTTTATTCTTAATTCGCGTGCATATACTCCAAAGTGCTACTGCAGCTCCAACACTGTCAAAATCTGAATATTTATGCCCCATTATAAAAACACAGTCACATGAATCTATTCTCTCGGAAAGCATAGAAGCTACTACTCGAGTACGTACTTTACTCCTTTTTTCAAGACCTTGGGACGCTCCTCCAAAAAATTCATAAGAAGACTTTCCTTTAACTGCAACTTGGTCGCCTCCTCGTCCCAGTGCCATATCCAATGCTCTTGCAGCTTCATTCTTTGCTTTAAAAAGATTTTCCGCTCCTCTGCTTATACCTATTGACACTGTCGCATATCTATGCTCATCTATTTGAGCTGAATGAATTTTATCTATTATTTTAAACTTTTCCGATATAAACTGCTTTAAATATTTTTCTTCAAAAACTACAAAATATTTTCCACTACTCAATTTTTTAAATATTCCCTGAGATTTTGCCATCCAATCTCTAAGCATTCCTTCGACTGCAACTAATATTTGTGAATTTTGTTCATCATCAGCATATCGGTAAAGCTCATCTCGGTTATCAAATACCACAAATCCTACGCACGGACGAGTATCACTATACTTTTTTTTCAAATTTTTAAATTCTGTATTATCTATAAAATACAAAATGACAAAATCTTTATTTTTTTCAGACAATACCTTAAAGTTTCTTCCTCCAAAAATAACAGAACCTGTATTTTTTTTAATTATTTCCCTGAAAATCTCTCCATATCGATTTACAAATTCTGAATAATTTACTTTATCAATAAAATTTTCTTTAAATTTAGAATTGTAAAAAACAAGGTTATTAGGGGTGTCACTGCTCAGTACGACTATCGGAGTAGGAACGGAGTTTATAAGATTTCGACTATCCTCACCAAGAATATCCTTAATATCCTCTGATATTCTAAAAACATAACTTTCATAATTTTTCACAAGCAAGCAACCCATTACAATTAGAACTATTGTAATAGATAAATTTATACCAGCCAAAACACGATTAAACGGAAAAATCGCTAAATTCATAATAAAAAGAACTATTACTACTGAAAGCAAAATGATTTGAAATGTCGATTTATTTTTTTTCAAAAACTATTCACCCCTCAAAAAAACCGGAACAAAAATCCCTGTAATTATAACCTAAAATAATTATATTCACAAATTGAATTTTTCTCCAGTTTTTTATCACATTTACCTATCTATAATTGATAATCTAATTTTTTAAACTTCCATTATTATCGGAAGTATTACGGGGTTTCTTCTTGTTCTGTTATGGAACAGTCTATAAAGTTCGTCCCGAACTTTGGTTTTCATCATGCTCCAATCTCTGGTTTTGCTATCCGCACACTCTTCCAAAACTTTTAGCGCAACCCTTCGAGCTTCTTCAATCAAATGCTCGGATTCTCTTACGTACACAAATCCTCTTGAAACTATATCCGGTCCTGCAATAACGTGTTTATCAGAGGAATCTAATGTCGCAACCAATACTATTAGACCGTCTTCTCCGAGATGTTTTCTATCACGAAGAACAATACTTCCGACATCTCCCACACCAATTCCATCTACCAATACCAACTCAAGCGGTATTTGACCTATTTTTTTCATATGATTACGATTAATTTCAAGCACATCACCTGTGTCACCCACAAATACATTTGATTCCGGCATACCCATAGCTGTTGCGAGTCCTGCATGTTTTACCAAGTGACGACGTTCACCATGAACAGGAATGAAATACTGAGGTTTTATTATTCCCTGCATAATCTTAAGTTCTTCCTGGCAAGCATGACCCGAAACATGAGTTTCATACATAGACTCATATACCACTTCGCAACCTAATTTCATCAATTCATTTACTACAGTTCCTACTGTTTTTTCATTTCCTGGAATCGGTGTAGCTGAAATTATTATGAAGTCTTCCGGTCCCACGTCAACTTTTTTATGTTCGGAAAATGCCATTCTATGCAATGCAGACATAGGTTCTCCCTGGCTTCCTGTAGTTACCAAAACCACTTCATTTTTAGCATATTTTGTTATCAAATCAATATCTATTATTGTTCCGTCAGGTACGTCAAGATAATTCATTTGCTGTGCTATAGTTACGTAATTGAGCATACTGCGTCCTGAAAATGCAACTTTTTTTCCGTAATTCGCTGCACAATTTATAATTTGTTGAATACGTCCTATATTTGATGCAAACGTAGCAATTATAATTCTTTTATCTTTAGCTTTTATGAACAATCTTTCAAACGATTGATCTATATTCTTTTCGGTGGAAGTATACCCCGGTCTTTCGGCATTCGTAGAATCTGCCATAAGTGCGAGTACTCCCTCTTTTCCGAGTTCGGCAAACCGAGCAAGATTTATCATCTCACCACGAGAAGGTGTACAATCTATCTTAAAGTCACCGGTATGGACAATCGTACCTGCAGGAGAATGTATAGCAAGTGCTGCTGCATCTGGAATAGAGTGATTTACATTTATGAATTCCACATCCATACATCCAAGTTTAACATGCTCTCCCGCTGTAACCGTATTCAATTTTGTACTTCCCAAAAGACGATTTTCTTTTAATTTGCCTGTTATAAGCCCTATCGTCAGAGGTGTGGCATATATGGGAACATTTATCTTATTCAATAAATATGGTATAGCTCCGATGTGATCTTCGTGACCATGAGTTATCACCAAACCTTTTATTTTATCACGATTAGCCTCAAGATACGAAAAATCCGGAATGACCAAATCTATACCAAGCATTTCTCCATCCGGAAAAGACATCCCGCAATCGACTATTATTATATCGTTATTACATTCAAATGCTGTTATGTTTTTTCCTATTTGATTAAGTCCGCCCAAAAATACTACTTTCATACTCTTCACATTTCTGGAATTGCTTGTGGTCCTACGACCACGTGACGTTTTTGTGTACGGCGATTTATTTTTTAACGGTGACTTATCAGCTTTCAAATTAGCCGATGAATTTACTGATGTATTTGTGTTATAATTTTTAACGATCGATTTTTTGTTTTTTGTATTTTGAATTATTCTTTTTATCGGTTTTTTTACTTCTTTTTCTAAAGTTTCGTTATTCAAATTTTCACTCAATTAAATTACCTCCTAATTTTTAAATATAACAATCAAAGTTTGTTCGGAATTCTCCGAACTCTGTGAATAAAATATTTCAATTTTTCCCGTATAAAAAATAAAATTATTTCCGTACACCAAACATTAGTTCGATTATAGCTTATTTTTAAAACAATGTCAACATAAATTCCAAAATTAACCATATAAAAGAGGTTTTATCTTATGAAAACAGTTGAAATATATACAGACGGAGCCTGCAGCGGAAATCCCGGACCCGGAGGTTGGGGAGCAGTCTTAAGATACGAAAACTATCAAAAAGAAATTTCTGGATATGAATCTAATACAACTAACAACCGCATGGAAATCACTGCTTTAATAAAGGCTTTGCAAATGCTCAAAGAACCTTGCAAAGTAAAAGTATGCACAGACTCAAAATATGTATGCGATTCCATATCCAAAGGCTGGGCTTTATCATGGAAAAAGAAGGGTTGGAAAAAAAGTGACGGCAAGCCTGCTCTAAATTCTGATTTATGGGAACAACTCCTGAATTTATTAGAAATTCACGATATTGAATTTACTTGGGTTAAAGGTCATGCAGGACATCCTGAAAATGAACTTTGCGACACTCTTGCAACAAATGCTATAAAAAATTTAAAAAAATCACAAACTATTATTTAAACAGTATAATTATTTCACATTTTTAAATAATTTGCAAACATTTATTTGTGAATACTATATCTTAAAAAATATTTTAAAGAATAAAAATAAGTGGTCAGGATATTTCCTCACCACTCGAGTCTGTTTATTGATTCCATAACATTGTATGGGTAAAAGTAGGAACAATTTCCAGAATCTTTTTCTCTATCTTTTCGTTATTCTCACAGTTGCAGAGGTTACGCAATTGCTCCAACTCTTCACGAAACTTAGCAGCATCCACTTCAATCGGGTGCCCTATATAAATTTTTTTATTTTCAGTTTTTTGTATTCCTTCTTCATCCATTAAAAGCTCTTCATAAAGCTTTTCTCCGGGTCTCAGTCCCGTATATTCGATTTTTATATCCTCACCAGGAATAAATCCAGAAAGACGTATCAAATTTTCTGCTAAATCTTTTATCTTCACAGGTGCGCCCATATCCAGTACAAAAATTTCTCCGCCCTTTGCCAAACCTCCGGCAGTTAGTACTAAGGAAACTGCTTCAGGAATTGTCATAAAGTACCTTATTATTTCCGGATGTGTAACAGTAACAGGTCCCATTTTTTTTATTTGTTCTTCAAAGAGAGGTATAACCGATCCATTTGAACCTAAAACATTTCCAAACCTAACAGCAACAAATTCAGTCTCGCTTTCACGACTTTTCATCTGTACCAACATTTCACATATCCGTTTTGTTGCACCCATTATATTTGTCGGATTAACAGCTTTGTCCGTAGATATCTGAACAAATTTCTTTACTTTATATTTATCAGACAACTCTAAAACATTGAGCGTACCGAAAACATTGTTTTTTACTGCTTCTTCTATATTCTTTTCCATCAACGGAACATGTTTATGAGCGGCAGCGTGAAACACTACATCTATTTTTTCTCTTTCAAATATTTCTTCGAGCTCTTTCTTATCGCATATAGTTGCTATCTCTACAGAAAGATTTAATTCACTTGCGTACTTCATTTTGAGTTCTTGCTGTATCTCATATGCATTATTTTCATAAATATCCAAAATAATCAATTTCTTAGGGTTAAGTTTTGCTATTTGGCGACAAAGTTCAGAACCTATTGACCCTCCTCCACCGGTAACCAAAATAGTTTTTCCTATAAGATAGTCTCCGTATTGATTTTTATCAAAAATGATTGGTTCACGGCCAAGCAAGTCCTCTACTTTTATTTTACGTATAGCCGAAGATATTGAAGTACCCGAGGTAACTGTATCATAAATATTGGGAATAATTCGCACTTCAAGGTTCGTTTTTGAACAAATATCAAGAATACGTCTTCTCCCGGAAGTAGATATAGAATTAATTGAAAATAATATAACTTCTATTTTAAATTTTTCACAAATTTCGGGTATATGTTCAGTATCTCCTTCTATCTTAACTCCCATAAGTTTACGTCCGATTTTTTCACCGTCGTCGTCAACTATTGCAACCGGCAAATATTCGCTTGAAGAATGTCTGAAAATTTCTCTCAAAACAAGAGCTGTTGAATCACCGCCGCCAACTATCAACATTCTTTTTTTATTTACCACATCTTCATGAGAAACATTATCTATAAGTCGATTTACACGATACAAAACTCTAAACATAAATATGCTGAGCATCGAAGTTATAAGGAAAATAAAATACATCCTCGGACTCATTCTTACAGAACCCAAAATTGTTGCCAAGAAAAACAAAAGGTTAGCACAGAACGTTGCAAATGCTGCATAAAAGAAGTCTTCTGCCTCAGCATACCGCCATATTTTATCGTAAAGCTTAAACGCTACGAAAACAATTGTAAAACATATGTTAACGGTCACAAGATACTTAAGAAACAACCTATCTACCGCAATAAATGTCAGACTGTTCTTATTTATGGCGAAAGAAATGTAAAACGACAAATTCCATATAATAAAATCACAGAAAAACAATGCATATTTCCTGTATCGCTTTACAAATCTCCATATAGCATCTTTTATACTTCCCATACGACAACGTTCCCTTTTCTTAAAATAAAACTTTTATTTTGTTCCGAAAATCCTGTCCCCTGCGTCTCCAAGTCCCGGAACTATATATCCGTGTTCGTTTAATCCTTCATCTTTTGCTGCACAATATATCTTTACATCGGGATGAGTTTGTGTAAGAGCTTTTATTCCCTGCGGTGAAGCCAAAATACACATAAATTTGATGGTTTTCGGATTTTGCTTCTTTATACTCGAGATAGCATCAATCGCAGAACCTCCCGTAGCAAGCATTGGATCAAGAACTATAACGTCACGCTCACTTATATCATAAGGAAGTTTACAGTAATATTCCACCGGACTTAAAGTTTTCGGGTCACGATAAAGCCCTATATGTCCCACTCTTGCAGTTGGAATTAAACTCATAACTCCTTCAACCATACCAAGTCCTGCTCTTAAAATCGGTATAAATGCCAGATGTCTTTCAGCCAAAACTTTGGTTTTTGTGGTTGTAATAGGTGTTTCGACTTCAACTTCTTTTAACGGCAAATCTCTGAGAGCTTCATAGCACATAAGGCGAGTAACTTCGCTTATAAGTTCACGAAATTCCTTCGAACTTGTTTCTTTGTTCCTTAGCAAAGATATTTTATGCTGGATAAGCGGGTGATCCATCACCATGACGTTTTGGTTTTCTGACATTTTGTTGTCCTCCCTATCGAATTTTCTGAGAATTTTCTATATCTGTTATCTGATCTACTCTTCTTTGATGTCTTTCACCTTCGAAATCGGTATAAAGGAACGACTTAACAATTTTTAAAATAGTTAGTGTATCGGTAAATCTTCCTCCAAGGCAAAGTACATTAGCATCATTGTGCTTCCTAGACATTGCCGCCAGTTTGGGTTCATAGCACAAAGCCGCCCGCACCCCATTTATTTTATTTGCCGCAATCGACACCCCTATACCGCTTCCGCATACTATTATTCCTTTTTCGCTTTCTTTTTGAGACACAGAATCAGCTACCGCCTTTGCAATTACAGGATAATCACACGATTCTTCACTGAAAGTGCCAACGTCTTTGAATTCTATTTTGTTTTCGGAAAAATACTTTTTTATTTCCTCTTTTGCTTTGTACCCTGCATGGTCGGAACCTATTGCTATCATTAATATTTCACCTACACTTTTAATTTATTCTCATTTAAAAGCCTCTCGGCCTGTGGCACTCTTATATAACTGGGACTCAACGAACAAGCATCATCAAATATTCCCTGGTTATACATTTCTTCTGCGACCAATGCAACATTTGATGATTTGATATACATATCTTTTTCAGAAATCAAAGAAATATTATCAGTGCTGTAACCGCTTGCCATACTATTGTAACATATAAGTGCTCCATCTCCAACAAATTCAACGACATTACTTGAATTTCGTAACTGTGTAATTAAATCTTCAACATAAATTGCTCTATCTTGGGTTATTCTTATAATTTTTCCACCTTTTACCTCAAAAATAGCGTTATAAACTCCTCCTCTACGAGCGTCCATACACGCACATACGATCTTTTCTAATTTATCCGTATTGAGAGCCAAAGCATGAAGAGAAGAAACACCTACGCAAGGTTTATTATTTGCCAAAGCCATTGCTTTAATTGTAGAAAGTCCTATACGAAGCCCAGTAAAAGAACCGGGACCTACCGTTACCGCATATAAATCTATATCTTCGGCTCTTGTAGCTGAACAATCCAGAACTGATTTTATCATAGGAGCTAACGTTTCACTGTGCGTAAGTCCAGCATTTACAAAAAATTCCGCAACCGTTTTTCCGTCTTTAACTACTGCCGCAGAAGCGGTAGCAGATGAAGAGTCAACGGCCAATATTTTCAAATTAAATCAGCTCCTTCTATTTTTATAATTCTCTCACATTCTTTATCTGTTTTACTAATCTCAATTTTAATGGAACCTTCAGGTATGAAGTCAATTATGTTTTCGCTCCATTCTATGACAATGATACAATTACCTATGCATTCAAAAAAACCCGTTGATTCCAAATCTTCCAAACTATGAACTCGATACATATCAAAATGACAAATTTCACACTTTTCACTCTGGTATTCATTCATTATGGAAAAAGTAGGGCTGGAAACCAAATCTTTTACACCAAAAAAACCTGCTATCCCTCTTGTAATGGCAGTCTTACCCACACCTAAATCTCCGAAAAGAGCAATAACTTCGTCACCTTTAAGTTTTTCTCCAATACGTCTACCTATTTCTTCAGTTTCAAAAGCAGATTTCGAAAATATTTTCATATAGCGTTCCTTTAAATTCAAAATTCTAAACCAATTTATTCAAAAACTTACTTACTCGAACATTTTGACAATTATTAAAGAGTTCTTCAGGTGTTTCATCGGCAATTATTTTACCGTTATCCATAAACAAAACTCGAGTTGCAGCATTTTTTACAAAACTCATTTCGTGAGTAACCACTACCATGGTCATTCCATGTTTGGCAATATCCGTCATTACCGATATAACTTCCTTAATCATTTCAGGATCCAACGCAGATGTAGGTTCATCAAAAAGCATCACTTTAGGATTCATTATGAGTGAACGTATTATAGCAACACGCTGCTTTTGCCCTCCTGATAATCTTACAGGGTAATCAAAAGCTTTATCTCTGAGACCTACTTTTTCAAGAAGAGCCAATCCTAAATTATCCGCATCTCTCTGAGAGTACATTTTAAGCGTTATCGGTGCAAGTGTTATATTTTTAAGAATATTGAGATGGGGAAATAAATTGAAATGTTGAAACACCATCCCTATATCTTTTCTGAGAGCATCCATGTCGCATTTTTTATCGATTATGCTTTTCCCTTCAAACTCAATTTCACCGCTCGTAGGAGTTTCAAGACCGTTAAGACATCTTAAAAAAGTACTTTTCCCTGAACCTGACGGTCCTATAATAGCTACTTTTTCTCCCTTTTTTATATCTACATTTATTCCATTGAGTATTCTTAAAACTTTCTCTCCCTGATGAAATTCTTTATAAAGATTTTTAACGCTTATCACTTACACGCAGCTTCCTTTCTATAAAAGACATAATCAAAGTGGTAAACATCACTATAACGAGATATATAAGCGCAACCGTCATCAACGGTACCAAAGGTTCATATGTTTGACTCCTGATGATGTCTCCCGCACGTGACAAATCCATAACACCTATAAACCCGGCTACAGATGTTTCTTTTATAAGCTGTATAAATTCATTAACTAAAGTCGGTAAAATATTCTTAAATGCTTGAGGTAATATTATTTTTCTCATTGTAAGACCTGAACTGAGTCCTAACGATCTTCCAGCCTCATACTGCCCGTTATCTATAGACATTATTCCCGAACGTATTACCTCCGAAACATATGCACCTGAATTTATTCCGAATGCTATCATAGCAACCGTTACTTTACTTAATCCCGTAGATGCAAGTATAAGGTAATATATAACGAACAGTTGTACAACTACCGGTGTTCCTCTAATCACTGTAAGATAAATAGTTGCAAGAAATTTAAAAAATTTGAATACTATATCATTTCTTTTACTTACCTTAACTATTGAAACAATAAGACCTATAAAGATTCCAATTACAAGAGCAGCTGCCGTTATGCCAATAGTATTAAGCAATCCTCCAAGTATCATTTTATAACGATTTTTGCAAAATAAATTATTATCAATCTGCCCTACTAAGTCAAGGCTTGGAGTTCCTGCTTCAATAACATATTTATTTACTATTTTATCTATTTCTTTGGAATCACGCATTTGCTTGAGCATTAAATTTATGTAATCAAGAAGTTCTGTATTTCCTTTCGGTACAGCAATACGATACCCTTCTTCAAAAAGGTACTCGTCGAGCATTTTGACTTTATTTCCCGAAAGTCTGACGAGCTTTTTCGCCGGAGCATCATCCACTACAACCGCATCTACACGTCCGTTCATCAAATCCAAAACAGCATCAGAACTTTTATTGTACCTGATTATTTCAGAATCTAAAAAGTTTTCGGTACAATAACTGTCACCTGTAAAACCGAGAGCTACACCCAATTTTTTTCCATTAAGCTGTTCTCCTGAAGTTATATTACTGTTTTCAGGAACCAATATCGCCTGTTTTGCAAAATAATAAGTGTCTGAAAAATCAACATTCTCGGCCTTATCGTCACTATAACTCATTGCAGCGATAGCAAGATCACAGTTTCCGCTGCTCAATTCCAAAGTTACCGCATCAAAAGACACGTCATTTATCTCAGTGGAAACATCCAGGCTTTCTGCAATTTTTTTTGCAATATCTACATCTATACCTACTATTTTATCTCCGTCTTTATATTCAAAAGGTTCAAACTCAGCATTAGTAGAAACTTTTATATATCCACGACGTTTTATTTCATCTATCGAATTCAAGCCATTTACGGAACATAACTCCGAAAAAATTAAAGCAAGTGCAAAAAAACATCCTAAATTTTTCAAAATATTTTTCACTTAAAAAGACATCCTCCTAAGATTTTTGTGTCAATTTTTTGATAATTGATTTTGGTTTACTGTAAAAATAAGGAACAAGAACCGTGGCTACATTTTCATGTTTTCGTAATTCCTTTTCTATAAAAAACGTGGTTTGATTGTGAAAAATCGCATCTTTCCAACCGTTCCCACAGATACGAGTAAGAACAACAGTCAAATTTTCACCGTCTTTAAGTTTTTCTTCCTGAGAAGAAATATAATCTTCTATCGGAGTTATTATATCACGATATGGAGTGTAAATGACTGTTAACGGAACATCTATTTTTAAATCCTGCCATTGTTTTTTCAATCTTTCCGTTTCGGTACTGGAAACTGAAATATGAAGTGCAGTTACATTTGAAGTTATTTTATTAGCATAGTCAAATGTTTTAAGAGCCGCTCTATTCATTTTATTTATAAGTACTACGCACGGAAGAGAATCATTACTGGTACTGGGTTTGTATTCGTAATTATAACCGAGAATACTTATTCCTTTTAAAAATCTAAAATAGTGCTTGTGAGTTTCCGACATAAACCACATCAATATAGGAGCCGCTATCAGGAGTGCCCATGCGCCATGAGTAAATTTAGTCGTAAATACAACTATCGAACCTACAAATGTAACCAAAGCTCCAAATCCGTTTATAAGAGATTTATACTGCCAACCTTTTTCTTTTGTTCTTATCCATTTCACAAACATACCAAATTGGGATATCGTAAACGAAACAAATACTCCCACCGAATAAAACGGTATTAAACGATGTGTATCTGCATTGAACGCTATAAGAAGAAGTGAACTTGTTATAAATATAAACATTATCCCATTTGAAAAACTCAATTTCGTGCCTCTTTGAGAAAACTGTCTGGGCATATATCTATCTTTGGCAAGTATGGAAAGAAGTATCGGTAAACCGCTGTAAGACGTATTCGCCGCAAGAAGAAGAATAAGTGAAGTTGTGAATTGTAAAATATAAAACATTATACCGTTACCGAAAATCGCAGAAGCCATTTGTGATAAAACCGTTTTATCGGTAAGAGGCATTACTCTCAGAGAAGTTGCCAAAAAACTCGTTCCTCCAAATATGAAAACTATTATTCCGCCAAGCATAAAAAGAACTTGTTTTGCTGTTTTCTGAGATGGTTCCTTAAAACTGGGTATCGCATTACTTACTGCTTCAACTCCTGTCAAAGCAGAACATCCTGAAGAAAACGCACACAAGAACAATGCTATTGTCATCGTATTCATGGAATTTGAAGTAAGACTTGAAATTTGTTCCGGAGTATAATTTATAGGCATTAAAGAATGATTGAAAAATCCCACAAATCCTGTAATTATGAGTGAAAACATCGAAAATATAAACACATAAGTAGGTATTCCAAAAACTTTAGAAGATTCACCTATACCACGTAAATTAACAAGCGTTATTGCTCCGACGCAAAGAAGTGAAATTATTATTCTGTAAGGTTCCAAAGCCGGATAAACAGCTAAAATTGCAGCCGTAGACGACGAAACGCTGACTGCTACTGTCATTATATAATCTATCACAAGGCACGTTGCTGCAAGAAGTGAAGCTTTTTTCCCGAAATTTTCTTTTGCTACTACATATGCTCCCCCGCCGTTTGGATAATGGTTGATTATCTGGGAATATGAAAAAATAAGTATCAAAAGCAAAACTATAATCGGAATACTCACCATACCGACATAGTTTACCGCCATAATTCCCAATGCAGGAACTAGTGCCATAAGGATCTCTTCCACGGCATATGCAACTGAAGACACAGCGTCACTTGCCATTATAGGAAGTCCCCAAAGTCTTGAAAGTTTTTCATCTTTTAGTTGGTCATCTTTGAGTGCTGAACCTAAGAGTAATTTTTTTAAATTTTTTAAACTATTCACAATCACATCTTCTCCATTTTCAATATTAACGTCTTGTGTTTCGGTAACAATATTATCATAAAATCAACAAAATACAAAATATTTTTTAAAATTATAAAAAATATGCTTGCTCCTAAAAGCAAACATATTAAACCAACATTTATCTTATGTAAAATTTTTTGATATTTTGTATATCTTAAATATTTACCGAAGCTTATTTTGAAGCTCAAGTATTAGTTTTTTTCTTTTCTCCGTTTTTTCTCTGTCAAGTTTTACGTTTCCATTTTTATCTACATACACGACGCTTCCCTCGGATATATTCTCGTCCAACTTTTTAAAAGGAATTATTTTAATCTCTTCATCTTGATTTTCACATACCAAATAATCCTTTTCAATCCTATCCACAGACAAAAAATCCAAATTAAATCACGTCCTTAAAATTTTATTTCTCTGTTTCCACTTTTATACTTTTTCCGTCGGTTTTGAATATAATCGTACCTTTTTCATCAGTCCTATAAATTTTTTCACAAAACTTTCCAAGTCTTTCAAGTATAATTTTTTTCGGAAGATTACTTTTGTCAGGTCCTACTGAAATTACAGCATATTCCGGTTTTATTTTTCTCAAAAAATTATAAGAACTTGAAGTTTTACTTCCGTGATGTCCTACTTTAAGTACCGTTGACTGCAAATCCGCATTAGACTTTATGATATCTTTTTCTTCGTTTATTTCAGCATCTCCAGTAAACATAAAACTTACGTCACCATATTTTATCTTCATAACCACTGAATTACTGTTTAAATTACTATGATCATTCACAGGACCTAAAATCTCAATTTTCAAATCTCCTATTTCAAAATTGTCTCCGCTTACCACATACTTTATCTTCATATTTTTCTTCTCCAGTGCTTTAAGCATCTTTTCATAAGTCGTAGAAGTCGGAACAATATCGTTCGGAACTTTTGCAGCTATAAATTTATCAATCTGAAATTTTTCTATAACTTTACTCATCTGACCAATATGATCACGATGAGGGTGCGAAACCACAACCAAATCCAATTTATCAACTTTTTGGCGCTCCAAATATTCCGTAACAACGTCAGTTGGTTCTTTATCTGCTGCATCAATCAAAATATTTTTATCCTTACATTTTATGTAACAACAGTCAGCTTTTCCAACATTTAAAAAATGAACCGTCATGTTTTCATTTTGAATCTCGTTAACTTCAGTGGAATTTATTTGACTTCCTGAATTTTGAATTGAATCATTAAGACTGTTCAGCTTAAATTTATTAAATTTGGCAAAACCCAAAATTAATGCAAAACATAAAAATACTACAGCAGAAAACCAGTAACCAAATTTTTGCTTTTTAAAAGGTTTCATAAACAATCCCTCACTTTTGTTGATTCATATTCATTTCCATAAACTGTTGATAAGTTATTAGAACTTGTCTTGGCTTAGAGCCTTCGTGCGGACCGACTATTCCCATTTGTTCCATTTCATCGACAAGTCTCCCGGCTCTTGCGTATCCTACTCTTAACCTTCTTTGAAGAAGTGAAGTGGAAGCTTGTCCTGCTTCTACTACGCACTTAATAGCTTCATTCATCATTGGATCTGAAGAATCCTCTCCAGAGTGAGTATCAGCACCTTTGGAATTGTCTGAAGTTGCATTCTTTTCTATTTCTGCAGCTACTTTGGAATCGTACTCGGTTTTTTGAGAGCTTTTTATAAATTCTACTATCTTTTCAATCTCTCTGTCCGTTACATAACATCCTTGAACTCGAATAGGTTTCGGAGAACCTACCGGTGAAAACAACATATCACCACGTCCCAACAGTTTTTCTGCGCCGCTCATGTCCAATATCGTTCTCGAATCTATCTGAGACGAAACCGCCAAAGCAATACGACTCGGAATATTCGCCTTTATTATACCGGTAATAACGTCAACTGATGGGCGCTGAGTAGCTATAACAAGGTGCATTCCAGCAGCACGTGCCATTTGAGCCAAACGACATATATAATCCTCGACTTCATTCGGAGCCGCCATCATAAGGTCAGAAAGTTCATCTATTATTATGACTATCTGGGGCATCTTTTCAAGAACTTCTCCCTCTTTATCGGTAAGACAAGGGTTACGCTCTATCAAGTCATTATAAGAATCCAAATCTCTTACGTTGTTTTCCGCAAATCTTTTGTAACGGCTTAACATTTCATTTACTGCCCAACCTAATGCACCGGCTGCTTTTCTTGGATCAGTAACAACGGGCACAAGAAGGTGCGGTATACCATTATATACTCCGAGTTCTACTACTTTCGGGTCTATCATAAGGAGTTTTACTTCATCGGGTCTGGCATTGTAAAGTAAACTTATTATGAAAGAATTTATACATACCGATTTACCTGAACCTGTAGAACCTGCTATGAGCAAATGCGGCATCTTTGCAAGATCTGCCGTCATTATTTCACCCGAAATATCTCTACCAAGGACAACTGTAAGTTTACTCTTTGACGACGTAAATTTTTTCGAAGAAATTAATTCCCTCATTTTAACAACACTGACAACTTTATTTGGAATCTCTACTCCCACAGCCGCTTTGCCCGGAATGGGAGCTTCAATTCTTACACCTGACGAAGCCAGATTGAGTGCTATATCGTCAGAAAGAGTTGTTATTTTGCTTATTTTTACTCCTGACGCAGGTTGTAATTCGTATCTGGTCACCGCCGGACCTCTACTTATGTCTATAATTTTTGTCTGTACGTTAAAACTTTTCAATATATCTACAAGCATTTTACCGTTGTTATTAAGTTCTGTGGTTATATCTCCTTCATGAGGGTTGTCCGATTTATTAAGCATTTCAAGAGGCGGAAATTCATAACTGTTTGAACTGTCAGAATTTTTTGATGAGTTTTCAAGTTCCGACACAATAGAATTTGCGTCTTGATCAGACACTTTTTCGGAAGCATTCTCAGATTTTTTCTTTAGCATAAACTTTTCGGTAACTTTAGAGATATCCTCTTCTTCTTGTTTATCAGCATTTTTTGAAAATATCTTAGTCGTATCGGGAAAAACGGATTCCGATTTTACACTTTTTTCCGAAGTGCCTATATCAATATCTATTTTTGAATCTTTACGATTTTTAATTTCCTCAGTTTTATCCTCAATTTTGTTTTTTATGACTTTAGCCGGTTTTGAAAATATTCCGAAAAACTCCATCAACCCTGCTCCGGTCAAGAACATGACACACAAAAAAATTGCTATTACATTGGTAATTCTTGCTCCCGCAATGCCGAATGCCCAAACAATCGGTACTCCCATCACCGCTCCAAAAAGTCCGGAACTTTTATTGAGAGCACCTGATTTATACTGATCGAGTATATAATTAAATCTTTCCGTAAAATCTCCCTGACTCGTCTTTAAGGAAAAAACGTAAAAAAGAGAACAGCAAAAAATAATAGTAACAGAAGACATTATAAGCTTTGATTTAATACTTGGTCCCGTTTTTCCCAAAGAATCCAAAACCGATACGCACAAAAGCAATATCGGCCACAATATAGAGCACACTCCAAACAGCCCAAATATAAAATTATGCGTCCAAAGCCATATATTTTCTCCCGGAACGATCACCAAAAAAAACAATATCAACGCAATACTGAAGAGAATAACCGATCCGAGTGGACCTCTTGATTTATTTGTAAGTTTTGAAGTGCTTTTCTTCACTTTCTTCTTTCTTGCAGAATTAACGCTGCTTTTTTTCATTTAAACTCATTCCTTTACAGTGAAAATCCGGTAAAAATATTAACTCCCATACACCGTTCTATTATTCCTACCACTATCGCCGCCATTCCTACAACGAAAGTATACACAACAAACACCATCATTTTGTCTGTTTTTAAAAGCCATTTAAAAAGTTTAATTGATAAAAATCCCACAATTGCGGAAACAACCATACCCACAATTACCGGAACCATTCCCACCGACGACATTGCTCCTGCTTTTGCCGCATCTTTAAGCTCAACGGCAGCTGCAGCCATTATTGCAGGAATTCCAAGTATAAACGAATAATCCAATGCAGTTTGTTTGCTGATTCCTCTTAAAAGACCTGTCGAAAGAGTAGAACCGGAACGAGATATTCCAGGAAATATCGAAGCTACAACCTGCGTTACACCTATCCACACTGCATCCATAACGTTTAAACGAGTTCTTCCATCCCACACTCTTTTGTTATTATTCGAATCAAGGTAAGCATAATTAAATTTTGCACTTTTTCTATGATTGATTCCCATTTTTAAAAGAACGCAGGTAATAAGCAATGATACTCCTACCATTATTATGTTTTTATCGCTCGCTAATTCTTCAGCCACACCTTTTATATTCGTTCCACTTCCCGGTACGGGCAAAAAAAGTAAAAAAAGCGGTACCAACCCTATTACAAGCATTATTACAAGATTTTGATATTCCGTTAACTTTTTAAAATTAAATTTACCTGTAACAATATTTCTTACAATTTCAAAAAAAGCTTTAATTAAATTCCAGACCGTCTTGTAATAAACAGCTAAAACTGCCGCCAAAGTTCCTATATGCAACATTACGTTAAAAAATAAATTATTTTCTCTAACTCCCAAAACATGCTGAGCCATAAGCAGGTGTCCGCTGCTGGAAATAGGTAAAAACTCCGTAAGACCTTGAACTATTCCTTGAATAACTGCATCTAAAATATTCATTAATATGTACTCCTTACCGATTTTCCGATTTTTTTAATCGAATATAATAAATTTATATGTACACGCCTAAATTTCAATTATATCAAACTTCAAAATAAATTTACACCGCAAAAGCAATTGTCTCAAAATTTACCTTTTTATTACTTTTACGGTGATTTTTATAACCAACAAATGTCGTATTCTCTTTCCTACGGATTAACTGAAATTATGAATTTTTCTTTTTTGTTCGTGATTTCGACTTTGATCTCTTATCTATGTGATCATAAAGGCACGCTATAGCTTCTGATAACGTTCCTACATTATCAATCAATCCTTCTTTAACAGCTTGCTCTCCTTCAACCACTGAACCGATATCCAAAACCAATTCCTCTGTATTCATACAAAGTTCATAAAATCTCTTTTCCGATATATTTGAATTGGAAACAACAAAATCCGCAATACGCTTTTGCATCCTTTTAAAATATTCAAAAGATTGCGGTACTCCAACTGTAGTACCACCAGTCCTTACCGGATGCACAGTCATTGTCGCCGAACGAGCTATAAAAGATTCATCTGCACACACCGCAAGCGGAACACCTATGGAATGTCCCCCACCTATTACCATTGAAACTGTAGGTTTACTCATTCCTGAAATTAACTCCGCCATGGCAAGTCCTGCTTCTATGTCTCCTCCCACGGTGTTAAGCAAAAGCAACAATCCATCTATTTCCGGATCTTCTTCTATTGCAACAAGCTCCGGAATAACATGTTCGTATTTTGTGGTTTTATTTTCCTCAGGAAGGTACGTATGCCCCTCTATCTGTCCGATTATTGTTAAACAGTAAATTTTTCTCTTACTTGATGACGTTATTACCGACCCTATATTTTGAATCCTTTCATATTGTTTTTCGCTTCCCGTAGAAGTATTTTCAGAAGAATTATCTTTTTTGGATTCATTTTTCAACATTTTTGAATTTTTCTGTTTATTCATTATTTACCACTCCTTATACAGGTAGTTTCCCAAAAAACAGCAAAAAAATTCATATCCAAAAATTTATTTAATATAAAATAAATAAAAATTATTGACAGCTATTTTTTAAATGATATAATTGTACATATAATCTTGCAAGAAAGGAGGAATTTTATGAATAAAAGCTTGATTGAGCTGTTAAAAGAAATAAGTACTAATCCGGAGCATCAAAAAAATCTTGCAAAATGTAAAAGTAAGGAAGAAGTATTTAAATATTGCTCTTCTATCTGCCAAGGTTACACACCCAAGGAACTCAATAACTTTATTTTAGATTTCCTGAAAATAAATAAACTTAGAAATGAAAATAAAGAAAATACCATTAACGACGGTGAACTAAAAAAAATTTACGGAGGAATCCAAAGGGGAACATTAGACCAACTAAAAGAAAAATCTGAAAAATTTGAAAATGGTATCGACCTAACTGCAAATTTAATAAACATTTCAAGTATTGCATTCTTTGAGGATATTAGTCAAAAATCTCCACAAGAAATGCTTGATCTTACTATGAATTTAGCGAAAATTTTTGGATTTGAATAATAGATAAAATAAATTCTACTTAGAGAAAGGAGGAATTTAATGAAAAATTTAAAGACATCTCAAACCAAAAAACTATCTGATTTTTTTGAAAAATTATCTAAAGATGAGAATTTCCTCAGAAAATTTTTATCACTTCACTCAATAAATGAAATGTATGAGTATGCTATAAAGAATTCTGCGGAAAAATTTTCATTTTTGGAATTTGTCGAGAATGTTAAAATATTTTTTGATTCAATAGATAGAGAAAAAGTTCAAAAACTTTCAGACTACGATACAGAAAAAATATCAGGAGGAATCGAAGTACCTGAAAGCACATTTGTGAGTGTGTTAATGTTTATTCCTGCCATAATAGAACTTACCAGTATTATCAAAAGTTATCGTGAAAAAAAGAAAAAACTAAATGATCAACTCAAAAATGATGAAGATGATACTTGGATAAAAAAGCAACAAGATGAAATTGAAAAAGAAATAAAAATAGCTGAAGCTAAATTAGAATTTTACAAAAATCAAGGAGTGGTTTAAAATGACAAACAATAAAAATTTGTTAAAATTTTTGGAAAAAATTTCAAAAGATAAAGATAAAATATTAAAATTGGCTTCTTACTCAAACCCGGAAGAAATGTATAATTATGCTCTTTCTGAATCTGATGGCGGTTTTACCAAGGAAGAATTTATGGATACTTTAAAAGAAATTAGTGATATTTCTAATAAGATTTTGTTAAACGCACAAAATTCAGGTAAATCTCCTGAAGAAATTATCAAAGAGATGTCAGACGAAAATCTTGGAAACGTATCAGGAGGAATCGAAGAGAAACACCGCTCTATGGTTATGTGTGCTCAAGCAGCCGTAAGTCTTTTTGGAATCCTTTTTCAGATGTATAACTCCTATAATCAACGTAAAATAACTGAAAATAATGAAAAAAAATTTAATAACCTTAATGAAAAGAAAATAAAACTAGAAGAATTAAGAACACGATTAGAAATAGAAGAAGCTGAAGAAAAGTTGAGACAACTTGAACAAAATCAATCGACGAAAGCGTAAAATATGAAATAAATAAACTTAATGCCATATAAATTTGAAAAATTCAAACTCGGCTATGCTATAAAAACATTACATTGGATTTTTTACAAATATTTCATAAGGTGGTGGTAATAATGAAAAAATACAAAGACGTAACGGATCTCTTTTCTGCAGTAGCGTATGATGAAAATTTAAAAAATGAACTATTATCCTGTCAAACCATAGATGATATGTATAATTTCGTTTCTAAGCTCTGTTCTAATAAGTTTTCTAAAAATGAGTTTAAAGATTTCATAAATAAAATAATAAAAAATTATCTACTTTCAGAAAAAATGTCGGATAATAAATTACAAAAAGTGACAGGAGGAAACTTAGGACAGAAATTTTTGGAAGCTGCAAACTATGTAACAGGGGACCTGTTTAAGTTCCAAGAAAACGCAGGAGAAGATGCGGAACCAGTTCCGCAGCACCGTGCTATTGCTAGCATCGCCAAATCCATTCGTTCAGCATTAGTAACTGTTCCAGGCCTGTGCAACGCAATTTGTAATTTTGGTAAACAGTGGAGTAACAGCAAAAAGAAAAAACAATTGCAAGCATACCAAGATGAACTTGAGGATTTGAATTTTGAAATAGAACAACTAAAAAAACAAAAATTATAAATTATAATACACACTACAAAGTATATAAGTATTTCTCCCAACCTATCTGGAAATGTTTCTTTAATATATAATCCTTGGTAATTTTTAACCTAGGTCAATACAAAACCGTCACTTATAAAAAAATTATTCCACAAAATAAATCTGTATTACTTGTTTTCTTGTAACTAATGTACTTCCGTTTAAAAATGCTTGTTTTCAAATTTATACGCCTTTTAAACACTATCATCGCACTTTTATTTTTAGTTATTTCACAAATTTCATGATAAATTTTGTTTTATTAAAATTAATAAAAGTAAGTGTATGTAGTCTAGTATTGTGTGCTTTTTTTACCATTTATATTTCATTTTTATTTATAAGAATATTATATTATTTTTATATCTGTTCATAAATTATTAGTGTATTTCCTCGTATATATCAAAGTAAACTCGTGTTGTGCACACGATGCTTAAGTAATTCCTTCATTATATGACAAATCTCGTACAATAAGTGCAATACCTTTTCTTATTTTTGATAGCTTAGGCTACACATTATATTTGAAAAGGTATTGATTTTTTTACTTTAATTTTCTATGAAACAGAATTCATAGGTACTCATCTCCTTTGAAAATATTTTTACAGTTGTCATTGTATACAAATTATACATATAATCATAAAAATATCAAGATATTTAATTGAAATATATAAAAATTTATTTTTAAAAACAAAAAAGCAGTTCACAAAGAACTGCTTAGAAGTGATTTCGATATAATTTATCAGTTAGACAGGACAAGAACCATGACAATCAGTGTCAATTTTTCCGACTATCGGAGTGGGGTCTATACCTTTTTTTGTGTAATAATCAGCTAAAGCTGCTCTTATAGCTTGTTCGGCAAGAACTGAACAGTGAACTTTAACCGGAGGAAGTCCGTCTAATGCTTCCATTACGGCTTTGTTTGTAACTTTGAGAGCATCTTCTATACTTTTTCCTTTAACCAGCTCAGTAGCCATAGAACTTGTTGCTACGGCGGCTCCACATCCAAAAGTTTTAAACTTAACATCAGTTATAATGCCATTTTCTATTTTGAGATACATTTTCATTATATCGCCGCATTTTGGATTTCCAACTTCGCCTATTCCGTCAGCGTTTTCAATTTCTCCTACATTTCTTGGATTTGCAAAGTGATCCATTACTTTTTCACTGTAATTCATTTAATTTTCAACTCCTTAATTTTCAAATATTTAAAATTATTTATTTTCTTTAATTATTTTTTCCCAAAGCGGAGACATATCACGAAGCCTTTTTACTGCTTTGGAAACTTCTTTTATAACAAACTCGATTTCTTCATCTGTATTTGATTCATCAAGCGAAAGTCTTAACGAACCGTGAGCAATTTCATGAGGCAGTCCGATGGCAAGTAAAACATGACTCGGATCAAGAGAACCGGAAGTACACGCAGAACCCGAAGAAGCACATATTCCTGCCATATCAAGTAGTAAAAGCAAAGATTCGCCTTCAATTCCTTCAAAGCTTATGTTAACGTTTCCGGGAAGTCTTTTTTCTCTGTGACCATTAAGTCTTGAACGTTCTATTTTTAAAAGTTCACTGATAAGTTTATCACGTTTTTTAATTAATCTTGAATTTTTTTCTTCTATTTCGGCACATGCTGTTTCTATCGCTTTTCCAAGAGCGGCAATTTCAGCTGTGTTTTCCGTACCTGCGCGTTTTCCGGATTCTTGAGCTCCACCTTCCATGAACGTTTCTATTCGTACGCCTTTTCTTACATACAGAGCACCTACTCCTTTTGGTCCGTGAAATTTATGAGCAGATAAGGAAAGCATATCGATGTTCTGTTTTTTAACATCTATTGGAACGTGACCTATTGCCTGAACTGCATCTGTATGAAAAATAACATTTTTATTCTTGCATATTTTACCTATTTCATCTATCGGTTCAATAGTACCGATTTCATTATTTGCATACATTATTGTTACAAGCGCAGTTTTTTCGGTTATTGCGTTTTCGACATCTTTCGGATTTACAACACCTTGATTATCTACATCAAGATATGTGACATCAAATCCTTTTTTTTCTAAATATTGAACTGTATGAAGAACTGCATGATGCTCTATTTTGGAAGTTATAATATGATTTTTTCCTTTTTTTAATCCTTCAAACGCAGCACCTTTTATTGCCCAGTTGTCGGATTCGGTTCCACAGGAAGTAAAAAATATTTCTTTCGGAGAAGCTCCTAAAGCTTTTGCAACACGTTCTCTTGCAAATTCAAGCTCTTTTTTTGCATTTCGTCCGACGGAATAAATAGTGGATGGATTTCCGAAATTTTCTCTGAAAAACGGCATCATTGTTTCCAAAACTTCCTGGCTTACCGCAGTTGTGGCGGCATTGTCCATATAAATAATTTTTTTCATACTTGTCGGGTCTTATTTTTCAAAGTTGCCCGGTTTACCACCTTTCTTTTTATTTTGAATAAACTGAGATTAATTCTTACCAAATTTTTTCAGATTATAACAGCTTAAATTTCAAAATGCAATTTTATTTTGAATATAGTCTGTAAGGCTGTCAATCGAGATTCTCTCTTGATTCATTGAATCACGATCACGGACGGTAACACAACCATCATTTTCACTGTCAAAATCGTAAGTTATGCAAAGAGGAGTACCTATTTCATCTTGACGACGATATCTTTTTCCTATTGAACCCGATTCATCGTAATCTACCATGAAATTTTTTGAAAGTTCTTCATAAACTCTTTGAGCTTTTTCTCCGAGTTTCTTGGAAAGCGGTAATATACAAGCCTTGAATGGAGCCAAAGCAGGGTGAAGTTTCAATACAATTCTGGTATCTTTTTCATTTATTACTTCTTCGGTGTATGCGTCGCAAAGGAAAGCCAATGCCACACGGTCAGCACCGAGAGAAGGTTCTATAACATAGGGTAGATATCTTTCTCCTGTTTCAGAGTCGAAATAATCAAGATTTTTACCCGAATGCTCTTGATGACGTTTTAAATCAAAATCAGTTCTGTCGGCAATTCCCCAGAGTTCTCCCCATCCAAACGGAAAAGCGTATTCTATATCGGTTGTTGCATTGGAATAGTGACAAAGCTCTTCTTTTGAATGGTCACGAAGTCTTATATTTTCTTTGTTCATTCCAAGACTTAAAAGCCATTTTTTACAGAAATTTTTCCAATAATTAAACCATTCCAAATCAGTTCCCGGTTTGCAAAAAAATTCAAGTTCCATCTGTTCGAATTCTCTCGTTCTGAAAGTAAAGTTTCCCGGAGTTATTTCATTTCTGAAAGATTTTCCGATTTGAGCTATTCCAAAAGGAATTTTTTTACGTGAAGCTCTTTGTACATTTGAAAAATTTACAAATATACCTTGAGCGGTTTCAGGTCTTAGATATATTTCATTTTTACTGTCTTCAGTTACACCCTGAAATGTTTTAAACATCAAGTTAAATTTTCTAATACCGGTAAAATTATGTCCACCGCATTCAGGACAGGCTATATTGTTTTCGGAAATACATTTTTCCATTTCTTCAAAAGTCATGGCATTTGGATTAATTCCGGCATCCTCTATTAATTTATCAGCTCTATGACGAGATTTGCATTCTTTACAGTCCATAAGAGGATCAGAAAAACCACCAATGTGACCGGAAGCTTCCCATACTTTCGGATTCATAAGTATAGCAGCATCAAGTTGAACATTATATTTGGATTCTTGAACAAATTTTTTAATCCAAGCTTTTTTTACGTTATTTTTAAATAAAACTCCAAGCGGACCGTAATCCCAAGTATTTGACAAACCTCCGTAAATTTCCGAACCGGAGAAAATAAATCCTCGATTTTTACAAAGTGCTACGATAGTATCCATATTTTTCATTGTTTCAATGCTCCCCACTTTATTGAGCTTAGTCAAAAATTAGTACAAAAACATGAAAATCAGCTGATTTTCACTGCATGCTGATTTCCTGAATTTAAAGTTACTCCCAAAACTGAGTCGTAAATCGGTTCAGAATTCGGAATAAACCTTCCGTATTTAATTATAATATTTTTAAACTTGCTAAGCAATTGAATTTCTTTCTTAATTTCAGATTCGTAATAACCCGTGTAAATCACAAAATCATCATTGCATCCAAGTTTTCTAAAATAAGAAACGAGTTGCAATATTTCGTCAAATTGGAGAATCGGTTCAAGTCCACCGACAACTATAGCGGAAGTCAGTGGATTTGCTCTGTACCGTTTAAAAATTTCTGGAATAGTAATAGTTCTATTCGGCATCTTGGAAACCGACATATTTTGACAAATTGAACAATCCAATCCCAGTTCTTTGAGACATTTGAAATCACATTTTGAAGTTGCGATAAACATCGAAGCTTTTTTGTAATCTTGAAAATTTTCATCGACTATTTCCTTAACGGTTAGTGTGAATTTCGATGTATCAAAATCAGTTTTCATTTAAATCAAACCATTTTCTTTGTTCAAATTCCTGTTTGCGTTCTTTACTGTAAGCTGAAACCGGTACCAAAAATCCTACTACTCTCGAATAGGTATCTGCTACATCCTTGCCACATTTCGGACATTTTGGCGAAAAAAATGCGTGTTCATCTTCACATACGGAAATTTTACAGTTATAAGCAAAATATATTACTCCGGATTTTGCAATATGATTTAATAGCTCCCAAGCTTGTTCTTCGCTTGCAAATTTTCCTGCGAGATTTATGTGAGAAATTTGTCCTCCACCACACTCTTTATCAAGCTTTGCTCCTAAATTTATTTTCTCGTTAAGAGTACATTTTTCCATCAAAGGAATCCACTGATTCGAATAAATGAAATATTGTTCTTTTTCCGGATATAAAATAGAATCCTTTTGACTGAGTATTACATTTGCTCTCTCTGCGGGAATAGCTTCTACATTTATACTATAGTCGAAAGTATAAGAATCTTTTTGAGAATTTATCGCATTTAATATTTCAGTTGCGAAATCGAGGCCTTCTTTAGAATAAGATTTATTACCGAATTCATCAGTATTAATAAATCCGAACTCTGAAATTGCTTCATACATCGCTGTAATTCCGATTGTATTGTACTGTTTTTCAATTTCTATAAGACCGTAGGAGTAATTTGGAAGTAATCCTCTTTCAATATCTTGCTTAATTATGTCTCTGACAACATCCAAAACTTTTACACAATTATCAATTCTGTTTTTGAGTATTTCCAAGAATTTTTCTTTGCTTCCGCCTGATTCTATTGCAATTCTTCTGAGATTAATAGTGTTAACCTGAATACTTCCCACAGAAAGAGAAGTTCCACCGACTGAATTTATAAAAGCATCAAGTTTTGAAGTGTTTGAAATAAGTCTACAGCAATTTGAAAGGCTTGTGACATCATTTCCAACGTAAAAATTACTGTCATACCAAGTCATATTATGTCTGTTGCACCATCTTGCAAATTCTTCGTCTACGAATTTTCCGTTTTGGAATAGCAAAGAATATGTAAGAACAGGGAAAGTCATCATTGTTTCTTTTCGTATTTCCGAAACTACTTCCATAAATACTTTCTGGTGCTCAATAATTCCTTCAATGTGGTCAATTACATAATCTCCGTTGGGGAATTGGCGTCCCCCGAAAAGTTCGACAAGATAATTTCTGTCCATAACGCTTATATTTGAAAAAGCACATTCGGTGACACGGAGATAAGGTTGGTTTAAATCGTATATAAATTTCTGAAAACATTGTTTGCGATAATACTCAGGATCTTTAAGGCAGAAATTATTTTTAACGTCGTTGTACCAGAAATAGTAAGAATACAGAAGATAACTCGGAAGTCCTACCGCTCCGCTGCTACGGTTTGAAGCCCAGCTTATAAACTCCAAAACATGATCGTTAAAAGTCGTTAAATGTTTAGGAGCTCCGGTTTTAAATTTGTTGATAAAGAAAAGTCCTTTTTCAACGAGTTTATCAAGGTCGTAAGCATAACAATAAGGAGTAAAGGATGACGTTGCAGAATTGTGAAGATAGAACTCTCCGTTCCATTCTCCTTCCAGCCAAGTCTGAGCCGTTTCGTTGCCGTATTTTTTCGTTATTTCTTTAAAAATTTTATTGTACGAAATAAGTTTGGTATGTGGTTTAACCATATCTGCCAAAAGTGTTCTGACGTCTCTCGTAGTGCTGTTAGCATTGGCGTCGATTGTGGTTTCCGCTACGGTTTTTGATTTTATAAAATTATCTATAAAATCGGTAAAATTAAGATTCGAATTCGAAAAACCATTCATCATTTCAAAGCGTGAATCATATTTCTTTTTTAATTTTGAAATAAAATCGGAAAACGGTTGATAAAGATTTAAATTTATATCCATTATTGTTCCTCCTGTTCAGAATCTTCGCTTTGAGACGGTGCGTTATTTACCCAGGTGTTTGCATCCACAAAACTTAAGAATTTTTCTTCGACTTTAAGTACGGGCAAAGACTGTATTCCATGAGAAATTAATTCTTCAACATTGTCGTTTTTAATAAACTTAATATTTTTTGCTCTTAATTTACTTTCGATCACTCTACATTTAGGACATCCGTTTGTGTACAAGGTTAAAATTTCCATTTATATTGTTCTCCTTAGATAATTTTATATTACATACACCTTTCAATTAAGGGTATTTTATATACCAAGTAAAATATTTGATACAAAAACGCTTTATTTATAAGCATAGAATACTATTTAAAACACCATATGTGGTAATGTTACTTAATTATATACCCCATATGTAGTGAAGTCAATGGTATATTGCATTGAGATTATTTTAAGATTTGAGGAATTTTATTCCACAAAGTTTTTCACAAGAACCATTAATCCGCATTGTCATTATGATTTAAAAATCGGTTATATTAAATTATGGAAAAAATTTTTATATATCGAAAAATAAAAAATAATTTCAGATATAAATTTTTTCAACAGAGAAATTAAAAATCAAGTACCAAGTATGAAAATTTATTTTATAAAATCAGTACAATAAATACTCCGAAACAATAAGTATCATTTGTACTTGAAGTTTCGGATAAACTTTTACTTTTAACATTATTTTCGTGATTTGTAAAAATATTATTTCATGCCCTTGCTAACTATTATGACTACTTCAGAACCATAATCCAGTTTGTCACCGGCTTTATAATTTTTGTAACCGATAACGCTTCCTTCCGGAACATCTGAACTGAACTCAGTGGTGGAAGTGGGTATAAGTTTTGCGTTTGTAATGAGTTGCGATGCTTCCGATAAAGTTTTTCCGGCTATTTCCGGCAAAGCTCGTTTTTTGGTGCCTTTGCTCACCGTAACGGCTATAGTGGAACCAACAGGCATTTCTTGTCCCGCAGAAGGGTTTTGAGATATAATACATCCTTCTCCGATACTGTCGTGAAATTCTTCGGATAGAAGTACTATTCGATATTTTTGATTATTTTCAGCCTCTTTTTGAAGATTTTTATAATTTCTTCCACTGAGATTTGGAACAGGTGTAGTTTTTTCCAAATTACTTTGAGATTCTTCTTGATTGTTTTCTGAATCTTCATTATCTTCGTTTTCTGCTTGCTCTGTCTGAGAATTTTGTTGAGAATCCATTTCTTTTTTATCCACGGAATTACCCTTTAACCAAAACCAATAAACTCCCAGACATATAAGAAGTATTACCAAAGCAGAGACGCAGGAAATAATTCCCCAAACATTGGTGGAAGATTTTTGAGACTCTTCGTTGTAATCAGGCTCACAAAAAAATTTTTTATCCGTATCTTCTATATTTTTAACACGAAGTATGGGTGAATCGGAAAGCTCTATTTTAAGAGTGTCAAAAGAAAGTGTACGGTTATTTGGATATACTCTCAAAGCCGTGGCAATTGCAGAAATAACATTTTCGGGTAATTTATTAAGTACATTCTGAGGCATCATAAGGCTATCGTTTTGTTTTCTCTCTTGAGCTGAAAGTGGGTACTCTCCGGTCAAAGCAAAGAATAAAGAAGCGGTAAAACCGTATACGTCGGTGCTTTCCGAAGATTCATAATCGTCAAGATACTGTTCAAGAGCAGAACACCCGTCATAAAGCTGGCTATTTATGAGAGAATTTGCACTTCTTAAATTTTTAGTTGCAAATCCTGTTAGCTTGAGTTTATTTTCTGGAGTCACGATTATGTTGTCAGGACATATTCCCAAATGACGTACACCTGCCGATTCCATATGAGAAAGTGAAGAAATAAGAGGCATAAACATCATTTGAGCGTCTTTCCATTCCAAATACCCACCTTTAGAACTCAGGTATTTATCCAGACGTGTTCCCTCGACCCATTCGCATATAACATAAGCCGTATTGTTCTCTTCAAATATATCATAAACTGCTGTAATTGAAGGTAAGTTTCTCAGTTTTGCAACTGAGCGAAAATATTTTAAAAAACTGATAAGAAGTCCTTTAAATAATTTTTCTGAATTGGCAAGTGGGTTAACTTTGTTTGAATTTTTTTTGCGAATACAAAAGTTTGACGGATAAAATTCTCTTATATAAACTTTAGACTTTTTGGAAATATCGTATCCGATATAGCTAAGACCTTCGCCGTCAAGCTCTAATCCATTTCCAACCATGTATCTTTCAGCAAGAACAGTGCGTGGAGCTATAAAGGGAAAAGAGCGGGAATTATCTGCGGTTTGACCGCAAAAAGGGCAAGTATATTGATTTTCATCAAGTTTTTCCATACAGTTCATGCACAAATTTTCCATACGAGTCAAACCTCCAAAAATCAAGCAATAAAATTTTTAATATAGATTATCAATAGTATTCTTAATTTTATTTTTACTTTTTGCGTAATATTTGTCAATACAAAAATTTTTGCGGGTGGTTATTAGAACATTATTAGTATGATTTTTCAAATATCTAAAAGTTTATCAACTATGTTTTTTATATTTTTTTCATTTTCTTTGAAATATTTCTCCATGTCAAATTTATTAAAATCGGTACCTGAAATGATTATGCGATAAATTTCCCGGCTATTCAAAAGTTTAAGAGTAGGAATAAGTTGTGGTTCCAAAATATCGCTTTCATTCTTATTTGAACCTTGAGTGGTTACGATAAGGACTTTTTTGGGTTTAATAACCGAATTATTAACTTTAAGAAAAAATTTCTGATTATAATATCGCTGCATTCTATCAATTATGGCCTTCAGTGGAGCGGGAAGAGAAGAATTATATATAGGAAAAGCAATAATCATTACATCTGACATTTCAATAAGATCATATATTTCATTCATATCATCAAAAGCACATGCATCGTTTGATTTACAAAAAGAACAATCTATACAAGGTTTAACATTTTCTTCAAAAGCTTTTTTAACGATTATTTGTGATTTTGGTAGCATATTTGTAACGTATTTTAGTATTTTATAAGTAAATCCTCCGGGGTGAGGAGAACCAAAAAGTATCAAAATTTTAGGAATATTATTCTTCATTGTTCGACTTCTTCCGGCTCGGCAGACATAACTTTTTTAGTCTCGTCACGATGAAGATATATGCTTTGTAATATACCCGTTGCGAGATAGAGGCAAGCTGCGGAAGAACCTCCTACACTAAAAAACGGTAAAGTTACTCCCATTACGGGCAACAAACTTAGGCACATTCCAAGATTAAATATAGTTTGAGATGCAACCACACCTATAAATCCAAAACAAATAAGTGAACCGTTAAGATCGTTGGATTTTTTTGCAATTTGTCCCACTCTTATTATGATCCCAAGCAGAAGCAATAATATTAAAATACATCCGACAAATCCCAATTCTTCTCCTGCTACAGAAAATATAAAATCACTTTCTTGTATCGGAACAACATTGTTGGCAACTCTCGGACCCTTAAATAAACCGGTTCCAAATATTCCCCCGGAGCCTATTGAAATTTTACCTTGAATTTGCTGATATCCCATATTAAGTGGATCAGCTTCAGGATTCATTTGACTAAGTATTCTTTGTTTTTGATAATCTGCCAGAACAAAATTCCAAGCAATAGGAGCCATAAGAGCTGCGAAAGTACCGGCAAATAAAAAATATCTAAGCTTTATTCCCGACATGAACGCAGATGTTAAAGTGATGCATAAAAATATTATTGCAGCGCCGTCGTCTCCCTGAAGATGAGCAAGAATGACGGGTGTCATAGCATGTAATAAAAGTAGAGAAAGACTTTTTATATCATCTGTTTTGTTATTTTGTTTTAAAAAAGAAAGGTGTCTTGAGAATGTTATTATAAATCCTATTTTTACAAGTTCCGAAGGTTGAAAAGTTATTCCTCCCGGTAATTTTATCCAAGCTTTGGCATTAACTCCGGAGGAACCTTCAATGGTGATTCCGGCAAACAGAGTGTAAATCATAATAAGTACACAAAAAATTCCAATCCATAATGACGCCTTTGATAAAACCTTGTAGTCAATCATTTGAAGAAAGAATGCCCCGATAAGTCCTATTCCCACAGAAATCGATTGAACGGTAAGATAATTGAACCCTTCTCTCGAAATGCTTCCGATTAAAAGCAGGCTATAAACGGAAACGGACAAAATCAAAAACATGAGGATTTTATCGGAATATTTTACACAATTTTTAAGAAGCGAAAACATATAAACGATTCACCTGCTTTCAATTTTGTCAGTTGAGATTATAAGATTTGTTTATAAAAAAAGTCACAAAAAATATTACCGAAGAGACAAGAACAATCGTAGCTCCTGCCGAAGTACCCATATAATATGATAAAATCAGACCGGTTATTCCCGAAAACATCGAAAATAGAATCGACACCACATGATAAGATTTCATGGTTTTGACTACATTTCTGGCTGAGGCAGCAGGTAATACCAAAAGTGAATTTATTATGAGCATCCCTACCCATTTTAAAGATATGGTAACTATCATCGCAATGAGTATCATAAATAAATTTTTATAGAACTTAACATTAATTCGTTTACTTTTTGCCATATCTGTATTAAGACTTGCGAGCAACAGTTTATTAAATGATAAAAACCAAATTAGGATTGTAGCTGCAAGAACAAAAGCAAGGAGAATAATTTCATTTTTTGTTATTGAAAGAATGTCTCCGATTAAGTATCCCGAATATTTGGAAAATCCTCCTCTTAAAGAAAGTATTACGATTCCGAGAGCTATTCCTGCGGAAGAAAATACTCCTATAACAGTGTCTGAAGATGATACGCCGGAATCAATTATACTTGATATTCCAAGTGCAAAAATAAGGGCAAAACCAAGCATGGATGTTGCGTAGTTTCCAATTCCCAACATAACTCCGATTGCAATTCCCGTAAGAGCGCAATGTCCAAGAGCGTCGGAAAAAAACGACATCTTATTGTTTACTATCATCGTTCCCACAAGGCCGAAAAGCGGTGCAATAAGAATTATTGCCAGAAAAGCATTTTTCATAAAAGTAAATTCTATCCATGAAAAGGGAAGAAGTGATTCCAAAATAGAATATATTATTTCCATATTTTTTCACCTCCGCCTATATCCATACCAAATGTTTCTCTTACTTTTTGGCTTTGAGGTAAATCTAAAGCTTTTCCTGTTTCTGCTACGGTATGATTTATAAGTGCATACGAAGTTGCATATTTCACAACATGTCCCAAATCATGAGAGACGAGTATAACAGGCATATGAAATTCTTCACGCATGGATTTTATAATTGAATAAAACTTGCTTATTCCTCGTCGGTCTACAGCTGAAACAGGTTCATCCAACAAAAGTATATCAGGTCTTGGTTCCAGAGCAAAAGCCAAAAGTACTCGCTGGAGCTCTCCGCCGGAAAGCTTTCCAATAGGTTTTTCCATGAGATTTTCCGCTCCGACTCGCTTCAAAGTGGAATAAGCATTTTCTCTGCATTTTTTTCCATGTCCGAGCCATACAGGTCTTGAAGATGAGTTTGCGCATATAAAATCGAGCACAGTTATTGGAGTATTTCGGTCGAAACTCAGTCTCTGAGGAACATATCCTATCTTGGGAGCCAAAATACGTTTGGAATCCGAATCAAAAAATTCTACTGTACCTTTGTAATCAACACTGCCGAGTATTGCTTTTAAAAGAGTAGTTTTTCCAGCACCATTCCGCCCGATTAAAGCCAAAGTTTCGCCGTGATTTGCCGAAAGCGTAACATGATTAAGTACAACATTTCCTCCACGTTTCACCTGCAAATTATTTATTTTTACGCTGCAATGACATTCGTTCATATTTTTTAAATCCTTTTTGATTAGTTAAGTGCGACTTTAAGTACCTCAAGATTTTTTTTCATGATATTTATATATGCATCTTTGGAATTTTCACCAGTTGCCGCAGGGTCAAGAGTATATATTTTTGCATTTGTTTCTTTGGAAATAATTTCAGCTGAACCACTTGAATATTGAGGTTCAACAAATAGTGCATGTGTATCTGTTTTTTTAATTGAATCGATTGTTTCTTTAAGTTCTTTGGCCGAAGGCTCATTCTCCGGGTCGTGATTTATGACCGAAACTATGTTGAGTCCGAATTCTTTTGCAAAGTACGGAAAAGCTTCATGAAAAGTTACGATATTTTTATTTTTTACATTATCAAGTTCATTGTGCATTTGATTTTTAAGTTCAGTTAATTTTGCGATATATTTTTGTGAATTTTTTTGATATATTTCTTTGTTTCGGGAATCAATTTGACAAAGCCCTTCAGTAATATTTTCGACTTGCTTTATGTAATTTCCGATAGAAACCCAAATATGAGGATTGTAATCGTGGTGATGGTGATGATGTTCTTCTTCATCGTCATGACAATCTTCATCTTCTATCAAAGAAATTCCCGAAGAAGAATCTACAATTTTAACTTTAGGTAGTTCATTTGTTACTTTTTCGAGAAAAGATTCCATTCCTGCACCGTTAATTACAAAAGCTTGAGCTTTTTCGATTCTTTTCAAATCTTCAGATTCGAGTTGAAAATCGTGCAAGCATCCTTGATGACGTTCTGACATGTTTGAAACTTCAATTCCTTCAACGCCGTCGGTAAGATTTAAAACTATTATGTATATCGGGTAACACGAAGTTACGATTTTAAGGGAGTCACTTTTATTTTTCCCGCAACCGCATAAAGACAAACACATAAAACTTAAAAATAAGAGAATAGAAAATAAACCGGATAAAAACTTTTTCAATTTTAAATACCTCAATAATTCATTTATTAATATCTGTGACTCAAGTTTTTAAATTAAAAAATTTTTTAACTTCACTTAAAGTGTGAGATATTTTACGAAATTTTTTGACAATTCAAAAACCATATCGGAGATTAATTATACATACAAACTATAATTTTTGGAAGCTTTTATTTAACTGTTATATCGTCTTTGAGTTTCTCAAACATTTTCTCGCCTATACCTTTAACGTTCATTAATTCTTCCTTTGAGTAAAATCCACCGTTTGTTTCTCTGTATTCTATTATTCTGTCTGCAAGCGTAGGACCGACACCGCTTAAATTCTCAACCATTTCTTCTTGGGAAGCCGTGTTAATGTTGACGAGAATTTTTGCAGAAGATTTTTTAGACTTTTCTTTTTGATATGTATCTGCAACAATATTGCCCGAATTTTCTACAACAGGAGAAAACTGCGGTTCATAAAACAGGTTGTATCCTATAATAAGGGCAAACATTATAAGACCTGAAGTTATCAAAATCTTTTCAATTTTTCTTTCAGAATATTCACTCATAAATTTATCCGATATGTTTTTTAATTAATTATAACAAATTTTAATTTTTTTGTAAAAGTAAAAAAGCCATCAACAAGATAGCTTTTTGTGTAATTAAATTTTATAAAATTATGCAAATAAGTCCGTTGCAGCCTTCATTTATTACTCTTTCAACAGTTTCTTTTATTTTTCCTCGAGCATCTGGAGGCATACGGTAAAGTTTATTGTGTAAATCTTCGTTTACGAGTTCGTGCAAAGATTTTCCGAAAATATTTGATTCCCATATTTTTGACGGGTTTTCCTCAAATTCTCTGAGAAGATACATCACAAGCTCTTCCGATTGTTGCTCCGAACCGACTATAGGAGTGACTTCGGTTTGAATTTGAGTTTTCATCATATGTATCGAAGGGGCCGAAGCTCTGAGTCTTATACCGTATTTTCCGTTTTGTTTTATTATTTCCGGTTCGCTGAGAGTCAATTCTTCCATCGATGGCATAACTATTCCGTATCCGCTTTCGTCCACATCGTCATAAGCAGCAGCTATTTTTTGATATTTTTCTTTTAGCCTTGCCAAATCCATCATAGAATCCATTAAATCGCATTCATCTTTTATTTCTATACCGGTTTTTTCTCCCATTATTTTGTAAAACAAGTGAGGCTCAAGGGATAACTTTATGTTTGCACTCCCGTTACCGAGATTTATGGCGGATACTTCGGTATTTGTGATATACTCGCAATTTTCGAGAGCGTTTATGAGTTGCTGTATTTCATTTACCTTTTCTATTTCTTTGGCGGAATTTTTTATGCAAGTGTAAATGGAACTTCTAAGCCAATGGTCTTTTTCAAGAGAATTAATCCAACCGGGCATATTAACTTTTATTTCTTTTAAAGGAAATTCAAAAAGTATTTCTGCAAGAATTCTTTTAATTTCGTTTTCGTCGATAGCAGCACAATTTACAGGTATTACCGGTACTTTGTATTTTTCCAAAAGTTCAGAGGCTAATTTGCGTGTTTCGGAGTCTGATGGATGGGTACTGTTTAAAAGTACTATAAAAGGTTTTTCAATTTCTCTGAGTTCATTTATAACACGTTCTTCAGCTTCTTCATATTCATTTCTGTCTATGTCACTGATGCTTCCGTCGGTGGTAATTACAAGTCCGATTGTAGAATGATCTGTTATTACTTTTTTAGTTCCGATTTCCGCAGCCATATTAAACGGTATTTCTTTTTCAAACCACGGAGTCATTACCATTCTTGGTTGATCGTCCTCTATATATCCGAGTGCACTCGGTACTATATATCCCACGCAATCTATCATTCTTGCACTAAAACTTGCTCCTCCGCCCATATCAACCTGGACTGCATCTTCAGGTATAAATTTTGGTTCTGTTGTCATTATAGTTCGACCTGCAGCGGATTGAGGTAACTCGTCTACAGCTCTTTCTTTCTGGCTTTGATTCGGAATATTTGGTATAACGAGTGTATCCATAAATTTTTTAATAAATGTAGATTTTCCCGTTCGAACCGGTCCCACAACTCCTATATAGATATCGCCGCCGGTCCTTTCGGATATATCCTTGTAAATGTTACGTTCTTCCACTTTTTTTCCTCCCGAAATATAAGAAATTGTTTAAATAACTAAATAATTTTTATTTTTTTACAGGAATAAGAAGCATTCCTTTTTGCAGTGGTTTTTCATCTGAAATATCGTTTTCCTGTTTTACGGCGTTCATAGAAGTATGATATCTTTTGGCAATGTCCCAAAGTGATTCGTTGGGTTCAGCATAGTATACGATAAGTGAAGTACCGTCGTTTGCAATAGGTTGTGCGGATTCATCAGATTCAGCTGAAACTATCATCTTACGTGATTGAGGAGTATATATTGCTCCGGAAATATCAAAATCGAGTTTTAAATCTATGGTGTTTGCATTAGGGATACTGTAACCTACGGAAGTCAAAACTGCGTTTGATTCAGAATTGCAATCGGAGGGAATTTCTGCAGAAGTATTTGGATGAGTAAATTCCATAATTCTTTCAAGGTAAAAAGGAACTTTATCTGCATCGAGAGCAAGAATGCAAATATTTACTTTTCCTCTGAATACGGGATTACCGTTCTCATTGGCAAGAGTAAGTGAATATGAATCGCTCCAGACATCTGTTACTTCAGAAATATTGTTACCGGAAATTTGTATTGAATCTTTGTGATTTACGCTGCTCGAGAATGTTCCTAAGAGCTTTTTAAGATTTATCTCGGAAGACTGTGTATTTAAATCATAATCCGTTGAATATACGTCGGAAACTATACCTATTTCTTTATCTGAATAAGCCATAACCGTTGCTGAGATTCTTATATCGGTACTGATAACAGCTTTTTCTCCCTCAGAACGAATTTGTTCATCATGGCTTAAAACTTCGCCTGTTATCACGAATTTTCCGTTTTCATCTGCTCCGGGTACGTCCACTATCTGACTTATCGGAATGGTGTACTCGGCTCTTTCTGTACTGCCGGATGAAATATCACCGGTGTAAAGAATTTTTATAAGAGCATGACCTTTTACTACAATTTTGTTTGGCATTGTTTTATAATCGTTTAGAATTAAATCTACGTCTGAACGTATTATCATTTCGGGACTTGGCATATTTTCGTTTGATTCCAGCACTTCATTAACCGAAAATTGTTGCTGACCAACGCTTGTCAAACTGCTGCATTGAGTTGTTTCTATTTTTTGCTGGATATCTTTTCCGCTTACAGAAGATGTAATTTCTTTTATTGATTTTGTATAAATTTTAGCACATATGGATAAAGCTCCGTGAATGTCTATTTTTCTCGGGCTTACTGCTCTGCAGTTCATATATTCGGTTCGTGCACGAGTTAAAGCCACTGCGTTTTCAGGAGCGCTTTTTATATCTATCGAAGCCGAAAACGGAACAGTATTTTCACAGCATCTTATTTTCATATTTTCCGCATCGGAATAAATAACTCTGATATTGGCAACACCTTCAATATTGAGTCTGTCTCCCGAAATATTTCTTACGGTAATGTTGGGGCATACATGACACTTTAATATTCTCTGGATATCGGGACAGTAATCGGGAAGGGAAAAATCGATGTCTATGGGTATTTCATGACAGCCTTCAAATTCAGGATTTCTAACCGAGATGGGTTCATTATTTACGTCATAATTCATTTTGACCTCTCCTTGTTTTGCTTATTAATGAATTTTGCTGTGGTAATAAAATCTATTCAATACGAACTCTTTTTATTACCCGTTATTTTTATTGATTGCACATTTGTTTTCCTTGACTGTCCATTGAATAATTTTCTTTATATATAATTTCGGATATTGGGATTATCTTATATCCTTCACCTTTTATGGTATCGATTATTTTAGGAAGTGCTTCGGGAGTGTTTTTAGCTCCGTTGTGCATAAGTATTATTGAACCGGGTTTAATTTTACTTTTTATTCGTTTGACCATGTCGTCAGGAGTGGGGTCTTTCCAGTCAAGACTGTCTACGTCCCACTGAATACAATGCATTTTAAGTTCGTTTGTACTTTCTACTACACAGTTGTTGTAATCTCCGTATGGAGGTCTGAATAAAGTAGGTCTTGGAGCTCCAGCTGCTTCGATTTTTTTATTGCAGTCCTCTATTTGTGCAAGAACTTTTTCTTTTTCAAGTTTTGGAAGATGCGGATGAGTATCCGAATGGTTTCCTACATCATGTCCGGCAGCAGCAATTGCTTTAACGGATTCGGGGTATTTTTCGGCCCAAAATCCCACTAAAAAAAATGTTGCTTTTACCTCTTTACTCGCAAGAATATCAATTAAAGTTTGAGTTTGCTCATTACCCCAGGCAGCGTCAAATGAAATACTTACGACTTTGTCTTGGCGGTCAACGCAGTAAATCGGAAGCTTGCGTTCTTTTGCCATAAACACATTGCTTTGAAGTGAAATTAAGCATGATACCACTGCCGTAATAATGCATCCTACCATAATCATCAATTTTTTTCGGTTAATTATAAAAACTTTCATATTAAAAAATCCCCCTTGCATAATTACTATGTAAGAAAGATGTGTTTTAGAATATTATTAAATTTTTAAAATTGTGAATTTTAATTTTTTAGTGTGGTAATTAGGATATTGAATTTTTAATCCTATTTATTAAATTCGAAGTTCAAAATTTCAATGGTTTATATTTAAAATTCTCATATTTCACGATACATGTAAAAAATCCGTATTAAAAATTTGAAATTTTGAAAATAACTTAGTCTATCTTAAACACAAAAACACCCACCAATAGGTGAGTGTTTATAAAATTGAATTTGCAGATTAATACATTCCGCCCATTCCGCCTTCAGGCATTCCGGGAACCGGTGCCGGAGGCTCTTTTTTATCTGCTATTAATGCTTCGGTAGTAAGAACCATACTTGCAACTGACGCCGCATTTTCGAGCGCTGAACGTGTTACTTTGGTAGGATCAACTATACCGAATCCTATCATATCACCGTACTCGTCTTTTAGAGCGTTATATCCGTAACCGACTTTTCCTTGATTTTTAACGTTTTGAACTATTACAGAACCTTCAAGTCCTGCATTTATAGCTATTTGTTTAAGAGGTTCTTCCATTGACTTAAGAACTATTGTAGCTCCTGTTTTTTCGTCGCCCTCAGCCTTGGAAACTACTTCTTCTACGGCCGGAATGGCGTTTACCAAAGCTATACCGCCTCCTGCTACGATACCTTCTTCGACTGCTGCTTTAGTTGCTGCAAGAGCATCTTCTATACGCAATTTTTTCTCTTTCATTTCTATTTCTGTAGCTGCTCCGACTTTTATTACTGCTACGCCTCCGGCAAGTTTTGCAAGACGTTCTTGTAATTTTTCACGATCAAAATCAGATGTCGTTTCTTCGATTTGATTTCTTATCTGAGAAACTCTGGCTTTAATTGCTTCAGAATCACCTACTCCGTCAACAATGACCGTACGCTCTTTTTCTACTTTTACTTGATGTGCACGTCCCAATTGAGCAATAGTTGTATCCTTGAGCTCAAGTCCCAATTCTTCAGAAATTACTTCACCGCCAGTAAGTATCGCTATATCTCTAAGCATTTCTTTTCTTCTGTCACCAAAGCCCGGAGCTTTTACACCTACACACGCAAATGTTCCACGGAGTTTATTGACTATCAAGGTTGCAAGTGCATCACCTTCGATATCATCAGCAATTATTACTAATTTTTTACCCGATTTTACAACTTGTTCCAAAAGCGGAAGTATTTCTTGTATACTTATAATTTTCTTGTCTGTAATTAAAATGTACGCATCGTCGACAACAGCTTCCATTTTATCGTTATCGGTAACCATGTATGGAGAAACATATCCACGGTCAAACATCATTCCTTCCACAACTTCGGAATAAGTTTCAGCGGTTTTTGATTCTTCAACGGTTATTACTCCGTCGGAACTTACTTTTTCCATAGCTTCAGCAATAAGACTTCCTACAAATTCATCAGCTGCGGAAATTGTTGCTACTCGCTTAATATCTTTAGTTCCGTTAACTTTTTTAGAATTTTTAATTACAGCATCGACAGCTGCTTTTACTGCACAATTAATACCTTTTTTGAGAACCATCGGATTTGCTCCGGCTGCAACATTCTTCATACCTTCACGAATTAAAGTTTGTGCCAAAAGCGTTGCAGTGGTGGTACCATCTCCGGCTGTATCGTTTGTTTTTGTGGCAACTTCTTTCACAAGTTGAGCTCCCATATTTTCAAACGGATCGTCGAGTTCGACTTCTTTTGCAATTGTAACACCATCATTTGTAATGAGCGGAGCACCAAATTTCTTATCGAGTACCACATTTCTTCCTTTTGGTCCAAGAGTAATTTTAACCGTATCCGCTAATTGATTTATTCCAGAAAGCAATGCTTTTCTTGCTTCTTCTCCGTATGCGATTTGTTTTGCCATAAATATGTCTACTCCTTTAATAAGTTAAATTTTAACGAGTTTATTCAAACATTAATCAATCATTGCCAAAATTTCAGACTGCGATATGATTATATATTCAGTTCCGTTCAATGTAAACGGTGTTCCGGCATGTTTTGGGACTAAAACAACATCTCCCTCGTTTATATACATTTTAACTTCTTTTCCGTCAATCATTCCTCCGGGTCCTCTGGCTATGACTTTGGCAGTAAGGGGCTGCTCTTTGGAACTACCGGCTAAAATTATACCGCCACCCGTAGATTTTTCTGTTTTTTCGACTTTAACCACAACTTTGTCTAAAATGGGCTTAATAGTAGCCATTTAAAAAACCTCCTTGAAATAGTTAAACATATTGGCACTCTCCTTTTTTGAGTGCTAATGATATTTTATTACCTATTCAATAAAAAATCAATAGATATTTGTATTTTAATAAAATGTTATCATCATATATTAAAATTTAAATGTTTTCAATTGACATTTGTTATATATACATATAAAATATTTATCCATATATTCGGTGATTTTTTCATTATTAAATAAAAACATCTCCATAATGTTACCATAAATTTTTAATTTTACTGACAACCATGCACTTATTAAGGTCATTAAAATAAAAAAATCCCCAGATCAAAAAAATAAACTTAATCGATCATTTTTTCATCTTAATCTAATTGCTTTTTATATATTTATTTTTCTGGCATGTCCACCCATCAAAATTTAAAACTTACATATGAAAATTTCTATACTTAAATAGGTCTTCGAATTATAATTAAATTACTTTTTTGCCCCCATAAACCACCCGGATAAATTAATCTTTCGTGAAGTATTCACAATATGAAGACGCTTTTATCATTTCATTAACATAACATTCTTATAATCATTTTGATTATCAATACAATATTTTATCCGGTATTATGGCACAAACATGTAATGTTTACCATTCCATCCCGTATATGCCAAATTGTTCATATGTTTATGTTATTGCATGCTAATTTCTTTTAATAAATTATCATTTTAATTAAATTTTCAGATTTATTCTTAGTTTAGCACATTAATTTTGCCCATAATTTAAATTTCTACTAAACCAAATTAATTATCAGGTGATTTTTATATGGATTTTTTTATAGGTATCTTAGTTAACTTGAAACTTATTTATCACTGAGTCCTTTCAAATCTAAGTTGACTACTCACACCAGAGAAATCATTTATATGAGTTGTGAATTAGTTAATATGTGTTATATTTGTTTTAATTTTATAAAGTTTTAAAAATAAAGACAGATGTATTGTAAATATTTTACAGTATGTCTGCCTTTTACGTTTAAAATTTTTAATAATTTTTATTTTCTGTTTTTGTCATGTTGGTTACTTGAGAAATATCATTGAATTTTATAGCGTGACGAATTCTCGTTGAACTTATGGGTTTAGATTTATACAGAACAGGTTTTATGATGTATGTTTTTATATTATAATTTTTACATATTTTCCTTAAATCTTCTGCATTAGAATATCCTCCTTTTCCGAAATGGTAATTAAATCCGCAAACTACTGAATAAGCATTTAATTTTTTATATAATATATCTTTTACAAATTCTTCTGGAGTCAAATTCATTATTTTTTGAAAATCGATAATATATAATTCTTCTATTCCAAGCTTTTCGATGGCATTTTCTTTTTCCTGTACGTTCATAATGCGATTTTCAATTGTATTTGAAAGTATTGATTTGGGATTTTTGGAAAAAGTGAATACAGTTGGCTTAAGTCCAAATTTTTTCAAAGAAACTGCTTTTGAAATAACTTTTTGATGACCTTTGTGTATACCATCAAAGTATCCGAGAGCAACAGCAGAAGGATTTTCGCTTTTAATTAGTTCGTTATGAATATTCATGTATAATCACCACCTTTTTGAAAAGATATTTGCATTTAATTTAAACATTTTAAAACTTTGATTTCTTCTTTTTCTAACGAAACACAACCTAAGCCCACAAATTGATTTTTGCTGTAAAGTTTAATGTGTTCTTTTTCATTTAGCGAAAAATCCGAATAAATTCTATCGATAGATAAAGCTCCACCATTTCTAAATCTTTTTTCCTGAGCTTCAGAGATATTCACTGTTCTGAGATTTTTAAAAAGATGTTCTGTAGGTAATATATAATCTTTTATGAGCTCATTTACTTCTAATTTTTTTAATTTTTCGATGGTAAGTGAATTTTTTTCATTAAATCCATTAGATTCCGTTCTTCTAAGTTCAATCATTACTGCTCCACATCCCAAAGAATTTCCTATATCGTTACACAGAGAACGTATGTAGGTACCGCAAGAGCATTTTACTTTTATGGTTGCAGTTTGTTTTTCTTCATTAAAATCTAAAATTTTTATACTTATTATATTTATTTTACGTTTTTCTCTTTCGATTTCGATTCCTTTTCTCGCTAAATCGCACAATTTTTTTCCATTTTTTTTAATAGCAGAAAACATAGGAGGTACTTGTTCAATTTCTCCTACAAAATTTTTTAGAACTTCGTTAAATTTTTTAATTTTTATGTGGCATTCGGTTTTGCTCAAAATTTTTCCGGTTGAATCCAAAGTATCGGTAGTTAATCCGAATTCCATTTTAGCAATATATTCTTTATCGTTGTCTTGTGTGAATATTTGAAATTTTGCTGTATCACCGAGTAAAATAGGTAAAACTCCTGTGGCCATGGGATCTAAAGTACCCATGTGTCCTAACTTTTTTTGATTAAATTTTTTTCTTAACACTGCTATTACATCAAAGGAAGTATAATTTTGAGGTTTGTCCACAATAATAATGCCGTTCATATTTTACCATTCCATAACTGATTTTATTCTATTTGAAATTTGATTTTTTACATTAATTAGATCACCTGAAATATTGAATCCACCAGCTCGTGAATGTCCGCCTCCGCCAAAGTGTCTACAAAAGTCATTTGCATCTATGTCTGATAAAGTTCTTACAGAAACTTTAAAGCAGTTTTCGGTTTTTTCTCTGAGAGTTATTCCTATTTTTACGCCTTTTATTCTAATTGGAATAGAAGCAATTCCATCAAGCTCGTTGTCACTTATTCCAATCTTGCCTATTTCGCTAAGGGTAACATAGCTAATTGCACATTTTGAATCAAATGAAAATTCTAAATTCTTATATATAATCTTTTCAAATTCGAACTTTTTAGGAGTTTTTATTAAAAATAAATTTTCGTTCAATTCTTCTGTTGAAGCACCAAGTTTCATTAATTCGGAAGTGATGGAATGTGTATCTGCGGTTGTATTTGAGTATTGAAAGCATCCCGTATCGGTGGATATTCCCGTGTAAAGAGCTGAGGATATTTCAGGGTCAGGAATAATATTCATTTCTGTTAAAAGTTTATAAATTATTTCACAATTTGCTGCAGCTGCCGAATTAATAAAGTTTATTTTAGCATAATTTTTGTTTGACACGTGATGATCTATAGACATGTCTATTTTGTTTTTATATTTTTCAAAATTAGGTTCGAGTAACGACGTATCGGCCAAATCTACAGCTATTATAAATTTAAAGTCAAAATTATCTTCTGTTACAAATTCAGTTAAATATTTAAATTTTTCAGGAATTGGACTTTCATATAAAACTTTTGCATGTTTTCCACATTTTTGAAGTGCACGACATAATGCAAATGCAGATCCTAATGCATCTCCGTCCGGATACATATGAGTGAGAATATAGAAAAAATCATTTTTTTTGAGTATATTTGATATTTCGGAAAGATTATTCATTTAAAAACCTCCTAAAATAGGCAAGAGAGCTGATTATTTACAAACCAGCTCATTATCAATTTTTTTTGATATTTCAATAGCATGTTCAATTGCGTTAGTAGCGATAAAATTAATATTCGGTATACGTCTTAGCCGTAATCTTTTTCCAAGTTCCTTCTGAACAAATCCCACAGCTGAATTTAAAACTTTAGTAGCTTCTTCTGATCTTTCTATTCCATCCAATGAACTCACAAATACATGGTACGTGGAACCGTCAGAAGAAGAGGATATTTTCAAAATATTTATAAATCCGTTTTCAAGACGTGGGTCTTTCATATCTCGAACTATTGCGTTTATTTCTCTTTTCGTACTTTCAAAATTATGTTGAGCTCTATGGCTTGCCATAAAATTTACTCCTTTTAATCTTCTCTGTATTCTTCCATAGTGAATGCTTCAAATACGTCGCCTACTTTTATATCGTTAAAGCTTTGTAATCCAATTCCGCATTCAAAACCTTGTGCAACTTCTTTAGCATCATCTTTAAATCGTTTGAGTGATGAAATTTCATCTTCACTGATTACTATTCCGTCACGGACCACTCTTATTTTTGCATTTCTTGAAATTTTACCCGAAAGAACGTAACAACCTGCGATGGCACCGACATTTGAAATTTTGTAAACTTCACGACATTCCGCACGTCCAAGTTGAACTTCTCTGTATTTTGGAGCAAGCATTCCTTTCATTGCATCGGTTATTTCTTCGATACATTCATAAATAACTCTGTAAAGACGTATATCAACACCTTCACGTTTAGCTGTATCTGCAGCATCAGGTTCAGGTCTTACGTTAAATCCGACGATAATTGCATTTGAAGCATTTGCAAGCATTACATCTGATTCATTTACTGCTCCTACTGCTCCATGAATTACTTTTACTCTTACTTCCGGATTTGAAATTTTTTCAAGAGATTGTCTTACAGCTTCAACCGAACCTTGGACATCACCTTTTACTATTATTTTAAGTTCCTTTATATCGCCGACTTGCATCTGGTCAAATAAATTGTCAAGAGTTACCTTTGTTCTGCTGTTGAACTCAGCTTCTTTTTGATTGTTTCTGCGTTGTTCCACGAGCTGTTTTGCCAATTTCTCATCTGATACGGCATTTACTACATCTCCACCGCTCGGAACAGTATCTAAACCGGTGATCGCTACAGGAACAGAAGGTCCGGCTGATTTTACACGTTCACCTTTATCATTAGTCATAGCTCTTACTCTACCTACGGCTGTTCCCGCAACCACAGTATCACCGATATAAAGTGTACCATTTTGAACAAGTATAGTTGCAACAGGACCTCTGCCTTTATCAAGTTTTGCTTCAATAACTGTTCCTTTGGCTTTTCTTTTTGGATTGGCTTTGAGTTCTTTTATATCAGCAACAAGATTTACCATTTCGAGCAGCTCGTCAATACCTTTTTTATTTTTTGCTGAAACTTCGATACAAGGTACGTCTCCGCCCCAAGCTTCCGGAACAAGACCATATTCGGTTAATTGCTGCATTACTTTTTCAGGATTTGCACCGTCTTTATCCATTTTATTTATGGCAACTATTATGGAAACTTCAGCTGCTTTCGCATGATTGATAGCTTCTATTGTTTGAGGTTTTATTCCGTCATCTGCCGCAACCACAAGAATAGCTATATCAGTGATTTGAGCTCCCCTTGCACGCATTGTGGTAAAAGCTTCATGTCCGGGTGTATCAAGAAAAGTTATATCACGTCCACCGACATTTATTCTGTACGCACCTATGTGCTGAGTAATTCCACCCGCTTCGGTCGATATAACATCTGCGTGACGAATGGCATCCAAAAGAGAAGTTTTTCCGTGGTCAACGTGTCCCATAACAACTACCACAGGTGCTCTGGGTATTAAATCTTCTGCTTTGTCTTCGCTATCGTCAATGATCATTTCTTCAATTGTAACTACTTCTTCTTTTTCAATTTTTGCATGAAACTCCATCGCTACGAGACTGGCTGTATCAAAATCTATGGTATCGTTGATAGTAGCCATTGTTCCCATCATCATTAATTTTTTAATTACTTCCGCAGCAGTTGCTTTTAGACGAGAAGCCAATTCTCCAACAGTTATTTCATCAGGAATCATAACTGTAATGGGTTTTGCTTTTCTTTCTTCAGCAATACGTTTAAGACGCTCGGCTTCGGTCTCTCTTTTAGCATTTTTGAATTTATTTCTCTGCTGAGATTTTTGAGTGATTTTTTGTTTGTTGACAGAATTATCTGTTTTTATTTTTTCAGATGCAATGCGGTCATATTTTTCATTGTATTTATCTATGTTTACATTTTCGATTCTCGTATTTATAACTTTTCCTTGAGGTTTATCGGAATTTATTAGGTTACTTGAATCAGAACTTCCTGTAATTATTATCTTGTTTTCAAATTTGGGTTTATTATTTTTTACAACTTTTTTGGCTTGTTCTTTAGGTTTAATAGAAGATTTTGTTTTATTCTGTGAATTTGGTTGTGCAGACAGTTTAGGTGAAGGAGTTTCTTTAATTTTCTTTGGTTCTTCAGCCTTTTTTATTTTTTTAGAACTTGATTTATCAGATTTTTCTTCAGTTTCTTCAGTAATATCTTTCGAAGCAAAATATCTGTCAAAATTTTCTTCTTGATTTTTTTGAGTGTAATACTCGAATATCAAATTCAGTTCATCTTCACTAAGAGCGGTCATGTGTTTCTTTTCCTGACCGAGATAATCTTTAAGCAGTGCAATTATATCTTTGCTTGCTACGCCTAAATCTTTTGCCACCTCGTGTACTCTGTACTTTATCATCATAAATTGAATTCCTCCCGATTGTTTTAATGCGTTTTCAAGTTAGTGCCGTTAGTTATAATTGAAATGATTTTTTTTGAAAAATTTTTATCAGAAATACCCATTATTGCTGAATATTTTCCGGTTGCTGATTCTATATCATCCTTTGTACAATCTGATTTTAATATTTCGACGTTGTAAAGATTCGCAGTTTTTGAAATTTCTTTAAAAGAATTTTCTGAAATATCGCTTGTAACTACCAAAAGACATATTTTACCGTTCAATATTTCTTTTTTTACCGAGTCCATTCCAAAAACTACATTACCTGATTTTCTTGTAATTCCCAAGAACGAAAGTAAAGGATTATTCATAAATCAATTCTGCCTTTTTAAGATTTTCATATAATTCTTCGCTCATTTTTTTTCTGAATATTTTTTCGAGTTTTCGATATCGTATGGTATTTTTCACACAATCTGCTTTTTTACAAATATATGCCGCTCTTCCTTCTTTTTTCTCGGTTCCATCCAATAATTTAAAATTTTCCGAAACTTCTTTTTTAGGGGAACGTACTACCATAATAAAATTGCTTTTATCCTTTTTCAGTTGGCAAGCTATGCATTTTCTAATCGGTATATTTGTAAATTTCAATATTCAGACATCCTAACTTTAATTTTCTCCGTAAAATCCGCTTTCCGGACGTATATCTATTTTGTATCCGGTAAGTTTTGCCGCAAGTCTTACATTTTGTCCACGGTTTCCTATGGAAAGCGAAAGCTGATTATCGGGAACGGTTGCACGACATACACCGGGTACTTCGGGATCGAATTCAACTTTTATAACATTTGCGGGAGCCAGAGCAGCTGCTACATATTTTTCAGGTTCATCACTGTATTCTATCAAGTCTATTTTTTCTCCACCAAGTTCTTCTATTATGGCACTAAGTCTGCTTCCGTGAGAACCTATGCATGAACCTACCGCATCTACATTGGAATTATGGCTAAATACCGCAATCTTACTTCTGGAACCGGCCTCTCTTGAAACTGACTTTATTTCAACTGTGCCATCGTTTATTTCGGGAATTTCGCTTTCGAAAAGTTTTTTTACAAAGTTTGGATGACTTCTCGAAATCATTATTTTAGGACCCTTATCCATGATTTTTACTTCTGAAACGTAAACTTTTATGTGGTCACCTTCTTTTACGTTTTCTGTACCTATCTGTTCACCTTTCGGGAGAGTTGATTCTGCTTTTCCTATTCTAAGAGTAAAGGCTCCGGTTTTTTCATCTATTCTTTCTATAAGTGCACTTACTATTTGATTTTGTTTGCTTTGGAATTCTTGAGCAATTTGATTTTTTTCGCCATCCTTGATTCCTTGACGTATTATATTTCGTGCAGTTTGAGCGGCTATTCTTCCAAAATCTTTGGTATCGAGTATAATTTTGATTTGATCTCCGATATTTGCTTTTTTGTTGATTTTTCTGGCATCTTCCAAAGAAATTTCTTTTCCGGGTAAATATACTTCGTCTACAACTGTTTTAAGAAGTTCAACCTGGAATATTCCTTCAGCTTCGTCAATATTTACGATAACGTCCTCATTTCCGTCATACCCGTTTTTACAAGCTGTTACTATGGCTTTGTTGATTTTTTCAAGCATAAAATCCATGGATATACCACGTTCTTTTTCGAGTGTCCTAAGTGCGTCAAATATTTCTGAGCTCATTTTCAATTTCTCCTTAATACTTTAAATTTACATGTGATATATTTTTTCTGTCTGAGTTTAATATTTTCTCATCAGGTGTTTTTATTGTTATAAAATTCTTATCAAAATTTACTAAAGTTCCTACTGTTTCTTTTTCGTTGTTTTCGTTCGGACGTATAAATTTTATTATTATCTCCGAATTAATATATTTTTGAAAATGCCAATCTTTTGTGAGTTCTCTTTCTATTCCCGGCGAACAAACTTCAAGAATGTACGAAAACGGAATAGGGTCAAGTTCGTCAAGTGGGTCGTTTATTGCACGACTCATTTTTTCACAGTCATCCAAAGTTATTCCCGCATCATTGTCTATAAAAATTCTTAAATATCTGTTAGGACCTTCTTTTACGAATTTCACGTCCCAAATTTCAAGATTTAAACTTTCTGCAATCGGTTTTGCAATGGAATACACAGTTTCCGAAATGCTGTTTACTTTTACAGGTTTACTCATTTCATGCCTCCAATACGGACAAAAGAGCGGGATTAACCCACTCTCTTTGCTTACAAGTTACTCAATCATTTTAAACATAAATCAAAATAAAGTCAAGTAATTTTAAAATATTTATTTTTCGTTTGCAATAAATTTATCATAAGATTTCATGATGTTTTGAAATTTATTTTTTTTAATGCGTTCAAGTATGTCACGAGCTACTTTGTCACGTTTAATTATTTTTTTAATTAATTTTACATATTCGGTATATATAAGTTTAATTTCATCAGGGGTAAGATTTTTGAGAACTTCGAGCCCGTTTCTAAATATTTTACAATTTTCGGAGTCATAAAGACACATAGCTACCACACATGCTTTTTCAGCAATTCTGTAACTAAGAGTTTTGTCAAAACCTTCAAATAGTAAGTATGCAGTCAATCTGTCAAGCATTTTGGAGCAGAGCATAAAATCATATGCGGATAATAATTTTATTCCGAAATATTTTCCGGATACGATTATAGGTTCTGTAAGAGACGATTTTTTAAATATTTTATTTTTTTGATTTTTATGCATATATATTTTCCTCCAGAATTTTTTGCAAGTTAAAAAACAATATCAAGACAATCTAAAAAAAGAAGGCCTTGGTATTGTAAATTATAAATTTTAAGATTCGGATTTTTCCAAAACAGCACGTTCATATAAAACTCTGTTTGAAAAAATAACTTCTTCTGCTTTTATGATGACATAATTTTGATTATCTACGATTATGACTGCATTGGGAGCAGAGGAAAGTTTTATTTCGGGAAGCCCTATACAAAGGTACTGTTCTGCATTTTTCTTATCATAATCGCCGTAAAGCTCACTTTGTTGGTCACAGCGAAGAGGTTGAATAAATGCTTGGGTATAAATGGGTTCGTCGTTTTCACTTTTTTTAACTATAATATCTTGTCCGTAGTTCGAAATAAGAATTCTTGCTCTGGTTTTCATTTTTACATAATCCTTTCGAACATAAATTCAGTATCTTTTAACAAATCGGAAATTGAACGTTTTGCATCTAACCAAACGTTGTAAGCCATTTTTGCATGAGTTTTTGCATCTGTTTTGATTCTTATTTCGCCTGCCGTAAAAGATTCCATTCCACCACCCGAACAACGGTAAAGGACATATCTGTAAAAAGCCAAAGCAGCTGCGGCTGCATTAAGACAGCGTTCATTATCTTCTTCTTTTACATCATCTCGAAGATTACTTCTTATTTCAAGACATGCATCTTCGCAGACAGATGTCCATGGAGAAGCCTCATCCCAAGACAAATCAGCAATTATGGAAAATCTTTTGATAATTTCGTTTAAATTCAAAAAAATTCCTCCTTTTTAAATATTTGTTTCCCCGATATTTTGGTACCGGGGAAAACTTTTTCTAAAACGGATTAACCAGCTTGTGAATTGCTCTTGTAATTGAGGACCTTTACGGCACCTTTGAATATTTTGGAGAATCCCACATTCATACTTACTGCAGCTTTTTCGAGTTGTTTTTCGATTACTTTGTCATATTCCACGGTTACTCCTCCGGATTGAATCATCTGTAATGCGAAATTTTTGTCTATACCAAGAATTTTTTGTGCGTCAACTTTTTCATTCACAACAAGTTTTGCTCCCAATGGAGTTACAAGATGACCGGTTCCGTGGAAAGCCAGTCCGGCTTGTGCGTCTTGCATACTTGAAAGACTCAATATATCTTTTACTGTTTCTGCGCTTGCTATCATTACGTTGGGTTGATACGGAGAAAGTTTCGCCCAAAGTTTAAGAAGATCCGCATATGTAAGTGTTCCTAAAGTGGCTGCATTTTCAACCGAACCGCTTTCTGAAGTTCCCGGCATCAAAGTTGTTACAGCATCTTCAAGCATTTCACAAGCAATGTCCATACCGATTTGTTTGAAAATTATGGATACAACATCTAAATTTTGGAATCTTAAAGCTTCATATGTAGAAGAAAACAGTCTGCCGTATTTTTTGAGTTTTATAAGAGAATCGTTTGTTGTTACGTTTACAGCTCTTATTAATTTTCCTTCTCCGCCCATCGTACTTGAATCATAATTTTCCGTAGTAGAAGAAATGGTTCTGTAGTCAATGCCGTCGATAAAGGTGTTTGCGGCAGTTATCGAAGGTAAAATGTCACAAGCTGTTAAACCTTTTTTAATAGCTCTTGAAATAAATTCGGGAAAAAGAATTGCAGAGTCAGTAGCACTGAAAAATTTTTCAACTTTGTCACATCCGGGTCCGTTGACTTTTATTCCGAAACGTTTGAGTTGACGTTCATAAGCGTCAAGATTTTCCATTGGAGTTCCTTTGTAATTTTCTGAAGGATCCAGTTCTTCGAGTACCTGAGTAAATCCTTTTCCGCTTACGGAATACATGCCTTTTTCGAGTTTTATTGAATCACAAAATGCCATTTTTATATTCCTCCGTTTTATTATATTTTAAATTGAGTGTTCAGATTTGGGGATAAATTTGGGTTTTCTGTGCTTAACTGTGGTTTTGATGGAATCAATTGTGAAAGTCTGGATTTAAAGCTGTCTCTAAAGGATTTAAGCTCGTTGATACTTAATTTTTCGGCAACGCTTTTCATAAGATTTAAACTTACCTCAGGTTGAACAGCGGCTGATAGTTTAATTACTTCGCTTTTAAGTTCTTCTTTGTAGAAATCTCCGATTTCGGCTTTTTCACGAAGAGATTCTATTAAACTAAAAAGTTTCTGAGATTGTTGTTTGCTAAGTGTCAACGATTCGCCGGAATTTAAGCTTTTTATAATGTCCTCCACTTTTGTATCACCTCCATTCTGTGTTGGGATAAACGCCTTTATAACTCCGGCTTCTGGTTGAGCCGGTACTGCTACAAAAGACCATTCATAAGCATCTGTAGGATTTTCGAGAGTAACATGACAAATCCTTGATACACCGTCTTTTCTGTATCGACGTCCTTTTATGTGAGCACACGATTCTTTAGCGATATCTTTTCCGCAAACGGAGCAAATTTTACTTGAAACCATGCAACCTACACTGACTTCTTTTTTTATTCCGGAATCTATTTCAAGGATAATATCTTTATTTTTATCAGATTTTGGCATATAGGCTTTTGCGACAAGTCTCTTGTATGGTTCTTTAAGTTTGTTGAGTTTCTTTTCAACAAATTCCGTTTTGCATGTGTAAATTCTTGCGGTTTGATTTTCGCTTGAAGCATTGTGGTCAATTATTCCTGTTTTTCCCACATAGAGTTCGGCAAGTTTTTCAAGAGCTTCGTCAGAAAATCTTTCGTTTTCTCTGTCGATATCGTTGTCGCAAAGTACTACCGTAAAAGTGTAAATTTCTTCTTGTGTGAATTTTCTTCTGGTAAATCTGTTTATAAGTTCAAGTTCTTTTTCGGTAACTTTGGATTCGGACTTGTTTTTTACAACATAACCGTCTTTCATAATTGTTCACCATCACTTTGCATATTTTTTTCTATGCGCTTCTCTATTTCGAGAGCTCTTGCATTTGTAAGGCGAGTGTTTGCTATTTGAAGCTGATCTTTTAAATCGATCGTGTTCCAAATTATTTTGTAGTTTGTTTGTATTCCCTGAAGCATTAGAAAGGTATCGCAAATTTTTCTGATAACAGGATTTAAAAGTCTTCGATAAGATTCGAGTTCACTGCTAAGTATTTCAGCTTGTTGAGTTGACATTGTCTCTGTAGTTGACCAATTTAATCCGAGCAAGAACGGAGGAATGGATAATTTGCTTACTATCTGTTCGAGCATTTGTCTTACGGGAACTTGACTGTCCAAAATCGGGTTATCCGCTCCTATAACCTTAATACTCACATCGCCTATGGTAATAAAATCGCTTGGAGTCATCGAATTTTGCATTGTTTTACTCCATTCGGAAGCAATCTGAGTTGCTCTTTCACGTGAATACATGCGTTCTCCGGAATCGCTTGAGGGCTTGTATGTAACGGCAAATCTTATATTTCCCAACCGTTCCCAGTTGATTCCTATACTGTGGTATATTTTCAAAAGTACATTGCTTACGAAAGGAAGTCCTTTCATTATGGAATTGCCGTAAATATGACCCGGTTCGGAATTAAGGGTTGAAATCATTATTAATTCCGGATACTGCACAGCTTCGTAAGAACCATCTTTATTCTTGCGAAAAATTTCAAGTTTAAGAGGATTTTCTCCGGTTTTGAGTTCAATGTCCGACAGTGAAGAATTATAAAGTGCGGCAATATTTTCTCCGGTTGCATCCATTACTATTTCTCCGACTGCCGTTCCGTATGTAATAAGTTGGTCAAGGTGAGAAAGAATAAATCCGTTTGCATTTTTAGAACAGGAATTAACCTGAATATTTGTAATGAAATTATTAATTTTTTCCTGTAGCTGCTCATCTTCGCATTCGATTTTAAATTCGCCTGTCAGTCTTAAAATTTTTGAAATGGCAGCATCGATAATCGGGACAGCCTCTCTTAAAGTTTTGTAAAGTTTAATTTCCGGACCGGAAAGCCCTGTGTATTTTTCAATCGCAGTAAAGGGATAATTGTGAGGACACGGACAGGGTGCTGTTTGAACGGCGGCAGGAATAGGTTTTTTCTTTTTAAAAAATTCCACTTTTACACTCCTTTATTATCTTCGGGCAGCCAAAGCGAAAAACACGTCATCATCGGCGCCCATTATTGTACTTACGAAATATCGTATATCATCCATTGCGTGATCATTTTCTTTGATAGGTGAATCTTTATTGCCATTATCATTCCAACGGTAAAGAGAAAATTCTCTCATGGAATTTATACAGTTTCTACATATTTTTATTTCTCCTTTCTTTAGAGCAGCGGAAACATCTTTTATTCCCTCAGTTACGTTGTTTTTGGCCGGTATAACTTTCAGTCTTCCACAGCGTCTGATAAGTGTTATAAAGCTTGCGGCCGATGGGTCAACAGTCATGGAATCGATAAATTTATCTCCTATCATGCTGCAAATTTCCCGATAATGTTCTTCGTCGGTTCTTGTTTCACCTTCTTTTCTGGAGTCGTAATAGTACTCATCTATTCGATACCAAGTTCCGTCAAGTTCACCCCAAAGACCGCAAGAAGTAGGATTCACTATTCCGTAATCACACGATAGGGCATATCTTGAAAAATTACCTTTCGGTACATCACAAAAAGCTGAATCTTCTGACATATAGGGATATATAAGTCCTTCCGCTGCAACCCACTTTCCTTCTATGAAACGTTGATAAAAATTTCCGGTATACAACCTTTTGTATCTGGCTTTCATGGATTCAGAAAGAGATGGATTGTCGTCCATAGTAAAATGAAGATAAAAAGCGTTTCGCATATTGGCTTTCAGTATCCAGTCCTTGTAAAACCAGTGTCCGGGATATTCGGGATTGCAATTAAACCAAAATTTGGATCCTGTAACCGAACATCTTGCCAATGCCTGATCTACAAAAGAACGAGGCATCAGTGCGACTTCATCAAATAAAACACCCGATAAAGTCATACCTTGTATAAGTGAAGCGGAAGACTCGTCTTTACCTCCAAAAAGATAAAAAAGGTTCGTCCGTCCGTTAAAAGATATTTCTATTAGATTTTCAGACATTTTTTGCCGGCATTTGAAACCCATCCCTTGAATAATCGGAATTATAGGAGTTATGAGATTCCTTCGGAGTGAGCGAATTGTTTTTCCACAAAATGCAAAAGCAGAACCGTTAAATTTATAAAATGCCCACAAAACAAAAGAAACCGACATGCAAAGTGTTTTTCCGCTTCTTATTGATCCGTCACAAATTATTGCGTCAAATTTTTCATATTCCGATCCGTGAACCCACCACGTCAAAGCAGTAGTTTGCTTTTCGGAAAAATTTTTTATTATCATCTATTTCTCCGCTTGAGCTTTTTTTGATAGCTCCAAATTTTTTATGCTTTTTTCCAGAGCATAATAAAACGGTTCGTTGTCCTCTTTTTGTTCATCATTGTTTTCTTCAAGTTTTTGTAAAGCCTGAAGTCTATCAAAAAATTTTATTTCCATTCCACCGTCTTTTGATTTTTTTATGGAAGATACGTTAAAAAGATTCATTTTGGAAAATTCATTTGGTTTGAGATTTTCGGAAAACAAAAGTTTTACGCAGTCCGAAATACTTCCGAAAGCAAGACGTTCATAGCCCAACAGTGCTTTGCAAGCAAGATTTTTCTTTTTTTCTTTAAACATTTTTTCCATTGTTTTGATGATTGCATCGTTTGATAGAAATGACGCAGCTTTTTTCTGAGGGTTAATTTTGTACCCCGCAATTTTTGCAGCTTCTTTGGCGTTTCCGGTTTCTATGTATTGTCTGCAGAACGCCATTTCTTTTTTTGTCAAACTTTTTTTGGTTTTTTGTTTAGCCATTTTATACCTCCCGAAAAAATTAGTGGTTATATATTTCGTCAAAAAACGACTTATTTTTGCATAATTTGATGCAACTAAAAAAATAAAACAGTAAAAATCTCAAATAAAAGACTTTTACCGTTTTTCGGTTGTGATAAATATGAAAGCAGAATAAATAGCAAAAATTAGTCTTCTTTGTCACCCATTCCGATGGTAGATTTAATACCAGATTGAATGTTTTGTGCAGTATTTTGTACTGTGTTTTGTACATCTTTAACCATTTTACGAGCTTTGCACTGCAACCATTTATCATGATCATAAAAATACATAAGCACCATTCCTGCTGCACTTCCTATGACTATACCTGCCATAACGAGTTTTACAATTCCACAAAATTTGTTGCAAACACAGTCGTGATTGCGTTCATGAGATTCTCCGCACATTTTTATCCTCTCCCTTAATTTTTTGAAACAAATCTTCTTAATTTGCTTCATAATAAGCATTCCCAAAAATCACAAATTTATAATAAATAGGATATATTATATTAATTTATTAGAATTTTTTCGGAGCTGATGGAGGTTTGAATAAATTTGCGCTCAAGAGACTAAAAATTAAAATAATGATTTTTTTCGGAATAGCTGTCTGTCTGTTTGTATTTTTTGATTTTCAATTTCGTCCAATGATAAAAAGTGTTTCTTCAAGTAAAGCAAGAATGCTTATAACAGATGTTGTAAATGAAGCTGTGACTCGTGATATGAAGGAAAATGGTGCATATTACGCGGATATAGTGGTATTAAGTAAAAATAAAGACGAAGAGATAATAGCTGTTTCTGCAAATATGGAAAAAATAAACAACCTCAAATCTCACATAAGTTTACTCATACAGGATAATTTTTATAAACTTAAAGACAAACAAACAACAATTGCATTCGGTACGCTTACGGGATGGGAACTTTTAAATGGAAAAGGACCGCCTATTCCTCTAAAAATTTCGGCTTCTGGAAGCGTCAATACGGATATAAAAAGTGATTTTTTAAACTCCGGAATAAATCAAACTCTCCACAGAATATATATAACGGTTCATTCCAAAATCAGTGTAGTTATGCCCGGATGTTCCTGCGTTACCGAAGTTGGTACAACGGTTCTTGCGGCAGAAACTGTTATAGTAGGAAAAGTTCCGAATTTTTATGGAGGTTCCGCTCCACCCGGCATGTGTGCAGGAAATACGGATATAAAAGAAAATGAATAATTTTTTGTAACGTATTTGATTCAATATAGATTTTATTGTGTTTTTTAGGATGAAAATCTAAGATTTTTACCTTTTGTTTTTTAAATAAAAATTTATTAATATCGTGCTTTTGAATTAAAAATTTTAAAGTGTTTAGAGTTTTTATTTTTCTTAGATATCCTTGACATTTCAGAGTAATTCCTTATAATTACATATGATAAAGACAGATTCTAAAGCTTCCCTCCTGCGAAAAAGTGGGAGGGAAAGTGTATAGTATATCTTCAGAGATAAAAATGGAGTGATAGCATTGGAAAAACAGGTTATATTAACCGAAGAAGGACTAAAAAATTTAGAAAATGAGTTAGAAACTCTCAAAACCGTTCGAAGAAAAGAAATAGCTGAAAAGATAAAAGTAGCACTTTCTTTCGGAGACCTTTCTGAAAACAGTGAATACGACGAAGCTAAAAATGAACAAGCTATAATGGAGTCTCGAATTCTTGAAATTGAAGCTATGCTCAAAAATGTCAAAGTTATTGATGAACATGAACTTAGCACAGATATCGTACACGTAGGTTCGAAAGTTAAGGTAAAAGATATTACTTTTGATGAAATAGTGGATTATAGAATAGTCGGTTCAAGTGAGGCAGATCCACGAGAAGGAAGAATTTCCGATGAATCTCCGGTTGGAGCCGCACTTTTGGGTCACAGAGAAGGACATAAGATAAAAGTTGAAACTCCGGGTGGAATCTGCGAATACGAAATACTTGAAATTTACAAATAATGAGGAAAGTAAAAATGGAAGATAAGAAAGAAATTAATAGTTCCGCTGAGAGTGAAGAGTGCGACATAAATGAAATGATGAAAATAAGGCGTGAAAAATTTGAAACTCTGAAAAGAGAAGGTTGTAACCCATTTGAAGAAACTGAATTCAACCAGACCGACTTTGCAGCTGACATAAAAGAAAATTTTGAAAAATTTGATGGAAAAGACGTTTCTATTGCCGGAAGAATATTAAGTTGGAGAAATATGGGTAAAGCGTCTTTTATGGATATTTTGGATTCAAGCGGAAGAATTCAGATTTATGTAAAAGTTGACGATGTAGGGGAAGAAAATTACAAACAAATGTCCTCAGCATGGGATATAGGAGATATTGTCGGATTGAGCGGTTTTGTATTTAAGACCAGAAGAGGAGAAGTTTCGGTACATACAAAAAAAATCAAACTTCTTTCGAAGTCTTTTTTGCCGCTTCCTGAGAAATTTCACGGACTGAGAGACACAGATACAAGATATCGTCAAAGATATTTGGATTTAATTTCATCTCCTGAGATAAAAGACACATTTATAAAGAGAAGCAAAATAATAAAAGAAATAAGAAAATATCTTGATGACAACGGATATATTGAAGTCGAGACTCCTGTTTTGAACGTAATTCCCGGCGGAGCAGCAGCTAAACCGTTTATAACACATCACAACACTCTTGATATTGATCTTTTTTTAAGAATTGCTCCCGAACTTTATTTAAAAAGACTTATAGTAGGAGGAATGGACAGGGTTTATGAACTTGGACGTCTTTTCCGAAATGAAGGGATGTCAACTCGTCATAATCCGGAATTTACTACAATAGAACTTTATGAAGCATATGCCGATTATAAAAAAATGATGGAAATAGCCGAAAATATGATAAGAAATGCAGCTATGGCTTGTTGCGGTGATACAGTAGTCGAGTATCAAGGCGAGAAGATAGATTTTTCTAAGTCTTTTGAACGTATAACAATGATTGACGCTGTTAAAAAATATACAGGAATTGATTTTTCAGAATTCACAGGAGATAATCAAAAAGCCGTAAAATGTGCAAATAAGCTTGGAATAGAGGTCAAAAATTCGGATGTTTGGGGAGATATTTTAAATAAAGTTTTTGAAGAAAAAGTAGAAGAAAATCTTGTTCAACCGACATTTATCTGTGATTATCCCGTAGAAGTTTCGCCTCTTACAAAACGTAAAAAAGATGAACCGCATTTGGTTGAACGTTTTGAACTTTTTATAGCAAAGAGAGAAATTGCAAACGCTTATTCTGAGTTAAACGACCCAATTGATCAAAGAAAACGCTTTGAACATCAAATGAAACTTCGTGATGCAGGCGATGACGAGGCGAACATGATAGATGAAGATTTCATAACTGCTCTCGAATATGGAATGCCGCCTACAGGTGGGCTTGGAATGGGAATTGATCGTCTTGCAATGCTCCTTACGGACAGTGCTTCAATAAGAGATGTTATAATTTTCCCGACAATGAAACCTTTGGATAAGTGAAAACGACTAAAGCTTAAGTAACTGTGAGTGTTTTGTAATTAATGCTCACAGTGACGTAAATAAAGAGAAAGATCAAATAATTAGCAGAAAAATGGGTAATTCCGATTGTGGTTATCCATTTTTTGATATAAACTAAAATTTAAATTAAATTTATGTAGGATAGTGATTTTGAATAAAATAAAAAATTTATTTGGCGGAATTAACTTGACCTGGACAAGGTTAATTATTTTTTCAATTATTGCAGGTGTATATACTGCGATTATGGCAATATTACCGGCAACAAAAAATACTTCATTCAGAGAGATATAACAACAACTTTTGAAGTATGGATCCTGTTTGGAATATTGATTATTATGAACAGCAAGTCTGCAATTGATTCGGCACTAAAATGTTTTGTATTCTTTTTAATAATTCAACCACTTATATACCTGATTCAGGTCCCTTTTAACATTATGGGGTTTGGCTTATTTCAATACTATAGACGTTGGTTTATATGAACACTCTTTACTTTCCCAACGGGATTTATTGGTTATTTTATGAAATGGGGATTACTCATATTAACACCAATACTATTGCTATTGGGGTTTCACTTTTCTAACTATATGGGACAAACTATGTTTAACTTTCCTTTTCACTTATTAACTGCCTTATTTTGTTTTGCCACATTACTGTTATATCCAATGTGTATATTCAGTAATAAAAAAGTTAAAATATCAGGAGTTATAATCAGTACTGTAATTATTACCGCTATGTCTGTTATATTGTTTACAAATAAATTTGTATATAATACTACAATTACTCCAAGTAGTTTTTATGATAATGGACTTTTGAATGAAAAATGCAATGTATATTTAGAAGATGATTCAATCGGTAAGGTTAATATAGAATATAGTGAAAGCTTAAAATGTTATATAATAGGTGCAAATTTTACAAAAGCGGGAAAAACTAATTTAATAATCGTAGATGAAAATAACAAGAAAAATGTATATGAACTTAACGTTGGTAATAACACCTATGAGGTAATCAAAAAATAAGGTACAGTTTTTGACAGATATCGTTTTCGTGATAGTAAAAAATCTAAAAAGCTTCGATAAAAATAGTAAATATACTTCTCGACAATTTTCAATAAATATTGGTTCGTGCGTTATAATTTTTTTAAGTATTAGGAATATAAAAAGATAAATTTTTACTTTTGAGGCTCGGTGACTAAATTATGTATAGGGCAAGGCTCTATTAAATGAGACACACTTCGTTATAAAATAGCAAAACAATATTCAATAGTTGAAATATTAAATATCCTTCAAAACAGGTGAATAGTTTCTTAGCAATATCTCTTAAATTTTTATATAATAAAATAGATAATCTGCTCAATTAAGATGATTAAATTTATATCAAATAAAGTTTAATAATTACAACAAATCTAAATTATTATAGTTTTTAGAAATTAGTAAAAGGAAGGTAGATAATGGGGATACCGGTTAAAAAAAACGATATTATAGAAATAAAGATAGAAGATGTTACAATAAGTGGAGATGGAGTAGGACGTTTTGACGATATAGCTGTTTTTGTACCAATGTGTGCTGTAGGAGATCATATTTTAGCAAAAATTATAAAGGTTAAAAATAATTATTTGATAGGTAAAATTGAAAAAATAATTGAAGCATCTCCGGATAGAATTGATTGTGATTGTTCGGTTTACTATAAATGTGGAGGATGTGCATTTCGTCATATTTCTTATAATGCAGAACTACAAATCAAACAAAAGCATGTAAAAGATTGTTTGGAAAGGATAGGTGGTTTTAAGGAAATTAATGTCGAAAAAATTTTCGGAGCGAGTAACACATACAGTTATCGAAATAAAGTTCAGATACCGCTTGGGCTAAACAAAGAACGGGAAATAATTTCAGGTTTTTATGGATTACACAGTCATAATATAATGCCCTGTTCACGATGTTTGCTTCACCCTGAGATATTTGATGATATAATTTACCATGTTAAGAATTGGATGAAAAAATATAACATTTTACCCTATAACGAGAGTGCAAATTCAGGAGTCATAAGACATATATATTTTCGTTGTTCGAGTGAATGTAAAGATATCATGCTGTGTATTGTTTCTGCGAAAAAAGTTTTACCCTTTAAATCAGAACTTTTGAATCTACTCAGAGAAAAATTTAAAAATATAAAAAGCATCATTTTAAATTATAATCCCGAAAATACCAATGTGGTATTAGGAAAGACTTTTGAAACTCTTTGGGGCGAGGATACAATTGTTGATACTTTGTGCGGAATGAAATTTGAAATTTCTCCGGAATCTTTTTATCAAATAAATCATAATCAAACACAGTTACTATACAAATTAGCAAAAGAAATGCTGAATCTTACGGGTAATGAAAACATTCTTGACCTTTACTGTGGGATAGGTACGATCGGACTTACGATGTCCGATTCGGCAAAGACGGTTGTAGGAGCTGAAATAATAGAAAAAGCGGTTAAAAATGCTCGGAGAAATTCTAAATTGAATGATGTGAAAAATTCAAAATTTATATGTGCAGATTCCGCAAAAGCAGTTAAAGAATTTAAAAAAAATAAGTTAGACATCGTAATTGTGGATCCTCCGAGAAAGGGATGTTCAGAGAGTGTTTTAGAAGATTTAATTGAAATAAGTCCTGAAAAGATTTTGTATATATCTTGTAATGCTGCTACGCTTGCCAAAGATTTAAAAAAATTGTGTTTAAAGAAATATCAAATTACCCGTGTTTGTCCGGTTGATTTGTTTCCGCGCACTAAACATGTAGAAACAGCTGTCCTACTTCTGAGTAGGAAAATAATCTAGAACAAAAACACATTACGGTTAAACTATAAATCATAAAATATTGAACATCAGACAAGATGGAACATTACATTAATATTAACAGAAACAAGTATTGTATTTTTCATATGAAACTTACCTATTAACAACCATACAACAGTAAACTAAGTTTTAATGTCCGTAAAAAATTAGTAAACATAAAACACAGACTATATACAGAAAATAAAAAAATTAACATTTTAAACTAAAAAATAAACATATATGAAATGTATAATTATTTAGCATTCTATTGTATTAAAACAAAAAATTCAAACAGTAGGATATTAAATAAAATAAACATTAATAAATACATCAAATTTTAAATTATACAATATATGAGAGTTGTCACATATTAATATTTCAACTTCTTCTCCGGCTTGAATATTTTAATATGATCTACACATTTCCAAAAATATTCAAAATATTTTCTATACTTGAATATAAAAACAATTAATTTTGAAAATTACTAATAAATAAAAAGCAACCGTCAATACATAAATTTGTAAATAACGGTCGCATTAACATTAGGGATCAGGACTAAGTATTCCGATATCTTTATTTTTTACTTCAATTGTTGCCATTTTTCCTTTTGCTTTTTTATAATCTTCCTTCAAATCTTTTTTCTCTTTTTCCACATTTATTTTACCTTCTTCAGAAAAATATTCATAAAAAAGTGTGAAATAATATCTTATACCAACCAGCACCTGCCGAAGTGTTATTTGTACTCCAAACTTTTTGACTAATGCTCCATCATCTTCTTCTTTGTAATTACCAAACAATCCTTCTTTTTCAAGTATTTGCAAATTACCTAAAACCGCAGCACATTGTTTTTTAGCTTCTCCACAAGTCTTAGAATAAGACTCAATTAAAGAAAGGTACTTTTGGTAAGCTTCTTCTAACTCATTTAATGCATTTAGAAATCTTTTAATATCATTTTTCAGTGACTCTTTATAAACCTCCAGTGCTTTACCTTCTCTACCAGAACGAGATTGGTCTAATTCTTCAAACTTTGATATACTTTTCCTAACTTCATCATAAGATTTCTTTAGTTTTGGAAAGTTTTTAAGTATATCAGATTTTCCGCTAAAACTATCAAAATCGTTTTTAGAACTCAAAAGTCCGTAAACTTCTTTGTGCTCCGACTGTAACCATTCATCAAAATTTTTATATTTATGATAAGCGTAATACGCTTCCTTCGTCTTCACCGCTTCTTCCCTGCGAGTAACAAGTCCCCACGAATAACTTCCTTTCTTTAACTGTTCCAACTTTTTTTCATTATCACCTGCATACTCTTTAAAAAGTGCTATCGCATTATTTTTTAAATTTCTATAATACTCTTCTTTCTCCTTTTTCAGTGCTTCTTTAAGTTTCTTAAGATAATTTTCAACCCAATCAGCCTTTTTTGTTTCTATAGCTAATTTCCAATCATTACTATCGGCAACAAGTAATTTTTTAGCTTTTTCAGTCTTTACATGCAAATTTAACGCATCTTGCTTTCTGAGTTCATAAGTGTCTTTAATTTTATTTTTTTCAAACTCTAATTCTTTAGCCTTATTCCAAGCACGAATTAACTTGCGTGACTTTTTTTTAAAATTTTTCCTTAAATCCCTATAATAATTAATCTTTTGCCTCTTTGTTCTGCTCAAAATAGAATCCACAGCAAGTGATATTTTATGCTCTTCCAACATAATTTCCGTGTCCTTTATAAGTTTTTCTCTATTAAAATCTTGATTTTTCTTTGGAAACAAATTACACACTTTTTTTTCATCTAATAAATTTAAATTTCCGCTAAAAACTGCTTTTGCCTGTTTTGCCTTTGAAGCTATTTCCATTAATCCCATTATAATCACACCACCTATTTTATATTTTATAAAAATTATTACATATATTAGTTTAAATATCAATAAAAAAGTGAAAAATATATAAAATTAATTACAACTTGACTTGACAGACAAAATGTGGTACACTTTTGTTACCTCTTAGAAGGGGCTTGTTTTTCGTGCCCGTCAGAGGGAGGCTAAATTATTCCGATATACCGGGAGGTGCCGTGATGAGAGTAAAAGTAACATTAGCATGTACTGAATGCAAACAGCGAAACTATGATACGACAAAAAACAAAAAACACAATCCGGACAGGATTGAAATGAAAAAACACTGTCGTTTTTGTAGAAAGCATACTCTGCACAAAGAAACAAAGTAACATTAAAGACAGGAGGCAAAACAATGAGTGAAAAAAAAGCAAATGTATTCACAAAAATAAAGAATTTTTTTGTAGATTGCAAAATAGAACTTAAAAAAATTGTTTGGCCAACTCAAAAAACAGTTTGGAAAAACACCGGCATAGTTTTAATGATGATTTTTGTTATGGGTGTTTTTGTTGCAGTTCTTGATACCGGACTTTTACAACTTTTTGGTTTAATAATGTCCGTATCCAACACAAAATAAAATCCGGAGGGAATTAGATAATGTCAGAAGAGGCCAAATGGTATGTAGTACATACTTATTCGGGCTACGAAAACAAAGTTGCTTCTAATCTCGAAAAAACCATAGAAAATCGTGGTATAAGAGATCTAATTCAAGAAGTAAAAGTTCCTACAGAAACAGTTACCGAAATAAAAGATAACAAAGAACGTGAAGTTGAAAGAAAAATTTTTCCCGGATATGTACTCGTTAAGATGGTGCTTAACGATACTTCTTGGTACGTTGTGAGAAATATTCGCGGATGCACCGGATTTGTAGGCCCTTCGACTAAGCCTATTCCCCTTACCGCAGAAGAAGTTAAAAAATTAGGCGTCGAAATCAAGTCGGTTAAGTTATCTTATAAAGTAGGCGAATCGGTAAAAATAATTGACGGACCTCTTTCCAATATGATAGGAACCGTCACAAAAATAGACCCCGAAAAGAAAGTTGCTCAGATAACGGTTTCTATGTTTGGAAGAGAAACTCCGACAGAGCTTGCGCTTGGTCAGATCGAGCCCATAATGTAAAGAGTCTATACCGAAAAAAGAATAGTCAATATGAACAGCAGCAGACAGCTGCCGTTAATGTGGGAGAAGCAAAATTCAATATGCTTCGGGATTCACCACAAACTTTGGAGGTGCAAACATTGGCTGAAAAACAAGTCAAATCAATCGTAAAATTACAAATCTCCGCCGGTAAGGCAACTCCGGCACCGCCTGTAGGTTCTGCATTAGGACCTCATGGTATCAATATAATGAACTTCACAAAGGAGTTTAATGACCGCACGAAGAATGACATCGGTATGATTATTCCTGTTGAAATAACCATCTTTGCCGACCGTTCATTCACGTTTATAACAAAAACTCCGCCTGCGCCCGTACTTATTAAAAAAGCTTGCAACATAGACAAAGCTTCGGGCGTTCCCAATAAAACAAAAGTAGCAAAAATAACAAAAAAACAAATAGAGGAAATAGCAACTCACAAAATGCCCGACCTTAACGCTGCCACTTTGGAAACCGCAATGAGCATGGTAGCGGGAACTGCCAGAAGCATGGGGATAGAGGTTGTAGACTAATCACGTCCCCAAGGTGGGAGGAAAAATCCGATTTTACCACTAATTCAGGAGGAAAACTATGAAACACGGAAAAAAATATAACGAAAGCACAAAATCTTTTAATCAATCAAATTCTTATGATTCAAAAGAAGCAATTGATATATGCGTGAAAACAGCTAAAGCTTCATTCGATGAAACAATAGAGCTTCACGTAAGACTCGGCGTTGACTCCAGACATGCCGACCAACAAGTAAGAGGCGCACTCGTACTCCCTAACGGAACGGGTAAGAAAGTAAAAGTTTTGGCTATATGCAAAGGTGAAAATGAAAAATTAGCTCAAGAAGCCGGTGCAGATTTTGTCGGAGCAGAAGAGATGGCTCAAAAAATCCAAAGTGAAAACTGGATGGATTTCGACGTACTCATCACTACACCCGACATGATGGGCGTAGTGGGAAGACTTGGTAAAATTCTCGGACCCAGAGGCCTAATGCCAAACCCAAAAGCCGGAACCGTTACAACCGATATTGCAAAAGCAATAAAAGAAGCAAAAGCAGGTAAGATTGAGTATCGTTTGGATAAAACAAACATTATTCACTGCCCGATAGGAAAGGCTTCTTTCGGTACTGAAAAGCTTTTCGAAAACTTTGACGCTTTAATTACTGCAATAGTCAAAGCAAAACCGGAAGCCAGCAAGGGTCAATATATCAAATCTTGCGTAGTTTCTTCAACTATGGGACCCGGAGTAAAAATAAATTCCGGTAAATTTGAAAATGCTTAGTTGACAAAAAGTCAATTTAATGTTAATATTTAATCACTGATTTTCCCAAGACAGTAGGTGCTCCCGTTGAGCTTAATTGCCTGCCGAGGAAGATGGCGGAATCACAAATTTGTATTTTAATTAATCCTTGAATATATTAAATTACTGTTTGCCGACTTTTCTTCTTTATCTTAGGATATTCGGAAAGTCGGTGATTTTTATTGAATATCAGGGGGTGAATGAATTGCCAAGCGCTAAAGTTTTAGAACAAAAAAAAGCAATAGTAGCCAATATAGCCGAAAAACTTAAATCTTCTTGCTCAGGAGTAGTTGTAAGCTACCAGGGAATCAACGTGTCGGATGACACAAAACTCAGAAAAGAGTTACGTGAATCCGGCGTAGAATACATGGTTGCCAAAAACACTCTTTTGAAAAGAGCCGCAAAGGCAGCTGAAATTGAAGGTCTTGACCCGGTTTTAGAAGGCTCTACAGCTATTGCCATAAGCGAAAACGATTATGTGGCGGCTTCAAGAATACTGTGCAAATTTGCTTCTGACCATGATTTTTTCAAAATTAAATCAGGATTTATCGATGGAAATGTAATCGATTCTAAAGAAGTTTCAAATTTGGCAAAACTTCCGTCCAGAGAAGTGCTGGTTTCTCAAGTACTGCGTGGACTCAATGCTCCTATTTCAGGATTCGCAACTGTGCTTAACGGAACCATTAAAGGCCTCGTAGTAGCACTCAATGCGATCGCAGAAAAACAAAGTGCATAAAATCAAATAAAAAGTTTAAATGTATAACAATTGTGGAGGTAAATAATAATGTCAGAAAAAGTAACAAAATTAATCGAAGATGTAAAATCATTAACAGTTCTCGAACTCAGCGAACTCGTAAAAGCTCTTGAAGAAGAATTTGGCGTATCAGCAGCAGCTCCTGTAGCAGTTGCAGCAGCTCCTGTAGCAGGTGGCGCAGCAGCAGCAGAAGAAAAGACTGAATTTGACGTAGTTTTAAAATCAGCAGGAGATAACAAAATCAAAGTAGTTAAAGCTGTTAAAGATATTACCGGTCTTGGACTCAAAGAAGCTAAAGCTATCGTTGACGAAGCTCCTAAAACAATAAAAGAAAAAGTTTCTAAAGATGCCGCTGAAGACATCAAAAAACAACTCGAAGAACTCGGTGCAGAAATTGAAGTAAAATAAGTTTATACTTAACTTTACCACAGGGCTTACATAAATTTTATGTAGGCTCTTTTTTGTTTGCAATACACCATAGTATATGAACTATTTTATAAAAAAGACATTTACACAAATTGTTTTAGTAAAATAACTTATTAAACATAAAAATATAACGCCCCAAAAAGAGGATTATATCTCTAATTGAAGCATTTTTATTTATTTTGAAACTGTATTTTTTGCTTTTAAAGATTCTATATATTCTTCAAGTTCTGCCTTTATAACTGTAACCCTTGGACCAAATACCACTTGCACACCTTCGCCTTTTTTGATTACTCCCGCACAACCGCTTTTCTTTAAAGTATCCTCATTTACTTTCTGTGGATCTAATACCTTTATCCGTAAACGAGTCGCACAGCAATCAAGGCTCTGGATATTTTCTATTCCACCTACACCGCTAACTATAAATTCGGAAGCATTTTCTTTTTTAGTGGCTTCATAATCTTTCCTCGTATATAATTTTGATTCTAACTCATCTTCTTCTCTGCCCGGAGTAATTATATTAAATTTCTTAATCGCAAACTTGAACAGGAAATAATATAATACTGCATACACTATTCCGACAGGTATAATATATATCCAGTTTGTTTTTGCATTTCCTTGAAGTATTCCAAAAAGGAACAAATCTATTAACCCTCCGGAAAAAGTCATTCCAACAGCTACTTTAAGCACGTGCATAAACATAAAGGAGAGTCCGGCAAAAACGCAGTGCACAGCATACAAAATCGGGGATACAAACAAGAAAGTAAACTCAATCGGTTCTGTAATACCTGTTATCATCGAAGTCAACGCCGCAGAGAGTAATAATCCTCCTACAACCTTTTTCTTCGAAGGTTTTGCTACTCTGTACATTGCAAATGCAGCTGCGGGAAGTCCGAAAATCATAAAAGGAAATTTACCTGTCATAAATTTTGCCGCATCAACACTGAATTTTTCAACTGAAGATGAAGCTAATTCCGCAAAGAAAATATTTTGTGCTCCCGTTACATAAATTCCGTCTATAACGGCTGTTCCACCGATACCTGTGTACCAGAACGGCGTATAAAACACGTGGTGAAGTCCGAAAGGAATTAATGCTCTTTCTATAAGACCATAGACAAAAGTCCCTGCGTAATTAGAAGCTACCACTAAATCTCCAAGCTCATACATCCAATTTTGAACGTATGGCCAAACAAAGAACATCAACGTACCTACCAATATATAAACAAATGAAGAAATTATGGGAATAAATCTTATTCCTCCAAAAAATGATATAACATTCGGAAGTTTGATTTTATAAAACTTATTATGCAAATATGCTACTCCCAGACCTACTATAATTCCTCCGAAAACTCCCATTTGCAAAGACTCTATACCGCATACTGAAGTTAAACTCCCTTCAAGCATTGCTCCCAGTTCAAGTCTACCTGTAAGTTCCAAAAGCGAATGAATGGTTTCATGCATCACAAAAAACGCTATAGCAGAAGAAAGTGCTGCTGCTCCTTTTTCTTTATGAGCCATTCCCAATGCTATTCCTATGGCAAAAATAATCGGTAAATTTGCAAATATAATATCTCCCGTATTTTTCATAACTACAAGAACAAAATTGAGAAATGTACCATCACCAAGCAGCCATTCCAGTCCGTAAGAACTTACCATTTGCGGATTAGAAAACGAAGCTCCTACTCCCAGCAACAAACCTGCAACAGGCAAAAGTGCAATCGGAAACATAAAAGACTGACCCACTCGCTGAAGTAAACTGAATGCTGAACCATTTTTACTCAAACTTACCACCGCTTTCACAAATTTTTATAATTATTCTTCGTTTTTCGCATATGAAATTATATTAGTTTTCCCGGCTTGTGCATTTCCCGGAATATATTCAATCTCTTTAACTTCACTCATATTGGTAACCAAAATTGCCGTGTATGTAGAATATCCATACTCTTTTATTAAATTGATGTCAGCTTCTCCGATAGGTTCTCCCGCTTTAACTTTTTGACCTACTTTTACAAAATACTTGAATCCTTTTCCTCTCATTCCTATAGTGTCTACTCCGACGTGAATAAGTATATCAAGCCCGTCATCAGATTTTATACAGTAAACGTGCCCGGCATCAGCAAGTTGAACTATTTGACCATCTACAGGTGAAACTATTATATTTTCTTCCGGAACTATTGCTGCTCCATCTCCGAGAATTTTTTCCGAAAAAACTTCGTCCGGAATTTCTCTTACCGAAGTTATTCTTCCGGTTTGCGGAGAAACCATAAACTTCTTATCTTTTTCATCAATTTTACTCTTAAAAAGACCAAACAAAAAAATACATCTCCTTAAAAATTATAAAATTTAAATTCTATAAAAAATCATCTGTATATTTACTTACATCAATTTCAGTTACTTTTTTGCGAAGACTAAGTACCGCTCCCGGCGAAACTGATAATTCATCAATTCCCATTGACAAAAATAACTCAGTCAGTGATTCATCAGAAGCAAGTTCACCACATATTCCAACCTCTATTCCGTTTTTATGAGCACTTTCCGTGACAAATTTTATAAGTTTCAAAACGGACTTATGATGTTTATCAATTAAATTTCCAACTTTACAATTTTGTCTGTCAATTGCCAGTGTATATTGTGTGAGATCATTGGTACCTATACTGAAAAAATCCACTTTCTTAGCCAATTCATCGCTAATTAGTGCTGCAGCAGGTGTTTCTATCATTATTCCAAGAGGAACGTATTCTGAAAATTCTACCCCACGTTCAATTAATTCTTTTTTTGCCATTTCGACATATTTCTTTATATTTTCTATTTCTTCGCATGATACAATCATAGGAAACATTATCGAAACATTCCCGTACGCAGAAGCTCTGTAAATAGCTTTCAACTGAGTTAAAAACATATCCGGATTATCAAGGCAAATTCTTATTCCTCTATAACCAAGAGCCGGGTTTTCTTCTTTTAAAAGTCCCATATAATCCACTTTTTTATCCGAACCTATATCCACAGTTCTTATTATGACTCTTTTTTTATCCATTTTTTGAACTATCTCTTTATAAACTTCAAACTGCTCATCTTCAGTCGGAAAAGAATCTCGGTTTAGATATAAAAATTCACTTCTGAATAAACCTATTCCACCTGCATCATTTTCCAGTACACTTTCTATTTCATACGGATTATTGAGATTTGCATAAATATCAATTCTCTTTCCATCAAGAGTAATATTGTCTTTGCCTTTAAAATATTTCAAAAGTAGACTCCTTTTGTCTGCTTCTTCCTTTTTTGTTGCCATTAATTTTTCTGTTTTTTCATCAGGTTCAATATAAACATCACCCGAAAAACTGTCTATTATTACTTTCTTTCCGTCGTATTCGAGGCTCAGCTCATCACTGAGATTCACAATCATTGGAATTTTTAAAACTTTTGATATTATTGCTGCATGCGAACAATCTGAACCTTTTGAAAGTATTATTCCCTTAACTGATCCCCTGTCTAAAGAAGATATTTCACTCGGTGTCAAATCTTCAGCTACCAATATGACGGGATTTCCATCAGTCTTGATATTTTCTTCGGTTCCTTTCAATGAATTTATTATTCTTTCTGAAATATCCCGTACATCAGATGCTCTTTGCTTCATGTACGAATCTTCCATATCCGAAAAAATCTGAGAAAACTTATGCGAAGCTTGCCAAACAGCATATTCTGCATTCAATTTTTCACTCTTTATTATCTCGGAAATTGTATTTTCGTAATCGGTGTCTTTAATCATCATTTCGTGTACCGCAAAAATTTCTGCTTCTGCAGCTCCGAAATCTTTGAGAGCCTTTTCGTAAAGAATTCTTACTTCTTTAACGGATTTTTCACGTGCATCAAAATATCTTTTAAGTTCTTCCGAAACATCGGATACGGTGTGTTTATTGACGCTTAAACGATTTTTTGTACTTACAGAAAGCGTTCCGAAAGCGATATTTCTAAAGACCCCAACTCCCTTTAAAACAATCATATAATTACCGTTTTCTCCTTTTCGGTATGCTAAAATAAAAATTTCAGCATAAGTGGATATAAATAAAAGTATTTACTATAAATTATTTTTCAAAAATTTTTCCAAAGCCTTACGTGCTTCTGCTTCATCTGGACCGTTACACTCAATTTCTATATTGTCGCCGCATTTGATACCAAGACCCATAACTGCAAAAAGACCTTTACCGCTTGCACATTTAGAGTTGTTGGTCAAAGTTATATTAGATTTAAATTTCTCCGACATATTTACAAATTGGCCGGCAGGACGAGCATGAAGTCCATTTTCATTTTTTATTCTGTAATTAAATTTTTCCATAATCAAATTTGGTAAACTTTTTTGAAACCTACATTTTACATCTGTCATAAAATAATATGGTAAAAGTTCACCGTCTACCTTTCTGCGATTTTTATTTTGCTTATATAAGATTGTATCATAATTCATTTCATCCGAAAATACATGTATCAGTTAAGCAAAAGAAAAAGTTTTAATTAAAACTGCTTAAATTTCTCACTTTAATGTCCATATTATCACCCGATTATTTAAAAAAGTCAATACTAAAAACATTAATCTCTATTAAATATTGGTATTTTTATATCCTTTAATTCAACTAAACAACAAATACACAGTTTAAAATCAGATGTTAATTTACGATAAAATATTTCATAATTCACCCAAATGCCTTTTATTTTGGTATAATAAATATGCGACTCAAGTTAAATAATTTATATATTAAAAATATTAGATATATGAATAAATTTTGAATATTCTTATTAAATTACAAGGAGAGATTTTTATATGACAAACAATAAAGGCATACTTTCATGGATAGAAAAGATAAAACAAATCGTCAGTCCTGATAAAATAGTATGGATAGATGGCTCTGAATCTCAACTCGAAAAACTTCGCACTCAAGCATGTAAAAACGGTGAAATGATTAAACTTAATCAAGAAAAACTCCCCGGATGTTATTTGCACAGAACAGCATTAAATGATGTAGCAAGAACTGAAAGCAGAACGTTTATATGTACCAAAACAAAAGAAGAAGCCGGTCCTACAAACAACTGGTGCGAACCTGAAGAAGCGTACAAAAAACTTTATGATATCGCACGAAACAGTTACAAAGGAAAAACAATGTACATTATTCCATATTCAATGGGAATGCCGGAATCTGAATTTTCAAAAATAGGTGTTGAAATAACAGATTCAATATACACCGTCCTTAACATGGCAATTATGACAAGAATCGGGCAAAAAATTCTCGACAAACTCGGCGACAGCGATGAGTGGGTAAGAGGATTACATTGTTCTTGCGATGTAGACGAAGAAAAAAGATATGTCTGCCATTTTCCGCAGGATAATTCAATAATTTCAGTAAATTCAGCTTACGGCGGCAATGTACTTTTAGGTAAAAAATGTTTTGCACTCAGAATAGCATCGGTTATGGGTAAAAACGAAAAGTGGCTTGCCGAACATATGCTTATTTTAGGGATTCAAAAACCCAACGGTGAAACAAAATATATCTGTGCGGCATTCCCGTCAGCTTGCGGAAAAACAAATCTTGCAATGCTTATTCCACCTGAAATATACAGAAAAAAAGGATATAAAATATGGTGTGTTGGAGATGACATAGCTTGGCTGAGAATAGGAAAAGACGGACGGCTTTGGGCAATAAACCCTGAAAACGGATTCTTTGGAGTAGCCCCCGGCACCAGCGAAAAATCTAATCCTAATGCATTGGCCTCGACTTCTTCGAATACCATATTTACCAATGTGGTTCAAAACCTTGATGATAATACTGTCTGGTGGGAAGGAATGGATGAAAATCCTCCTGAAAACGCAATAAACTGGAAAGGCGAAAAATGGAATGGTAAAATTTCAACGGAAAAAGGTGCTCATCCTAACAGCAGATTTACCTCTCCGGCTAAAAATTGTCCTTGTTTGAGTCCGGAATTTGATAATCCTGAAGGCGTACCTATTTCAGCTATAATATTCGGCGGACGCAGAGCTCAAACTACTCCCCTTGTATACCAATCTTTTGACTGGAATCACGGAGTATTTTCAGGTTCCGCAATTTCATCGGAAAGTACCGCCGCTTCAACCGGAAAAGTTGGAGTTCTCAGCCATAACCCTATGGCTATGATGCCTTTTTGCGGGTATAATATGGGTGATTATTTCGAACACTGGATAGAGATGGGAAAACTTTTAGGAAAAAATGCTCCGAAAATTTTTAACGTAAACTGGTTCCGTACTGACGATAACGGAAAATTTATGTGGCCCGGATTCGGTGACAATCTGAGAGTTTTAGAGTGGATTTTAAAAAGATGTGAAAATGATGTCACAGCTGTCGAAACTCCCATCGGATATATTCCCGATGTATCTGATATCAATCTTGAGGGAACTTGCGTATCAAGAGAAACTTTGGAAAAGCTATTAAAAATCGATAAGAATTTATGGAAAAAAGAATCTGAAAATATTGAAGATTTTTACAAGATTTTCGACAACCATCTACCTGAAGAACTGAAAACCGAACTGAAAAATTTAAAAAACCGTTTAAAATAATTGATTTTTCGACAACTATATTTTATAATTAGGAATTGTTTATTTTAAAGAATTTTGGAATTATGGTGTTAAAAATCGAAAGGAAAATTAATGAAAAACAAGCCCGAAAAAAATTTTCGAAGATATTCTGAGAATAATCAAAGATATACAAAAAAAGAATATGTAGATATATACAGCAATGCCTCAAACAGACACGACGGGTATGTGGACATATATTCATCCGAAAGAAAAAAGGAAAAAAGAAAAAATATATCTATTCTTAAAATTATATATTTTACCTTTTTTGTAATTCTCGGCGTCATAGGCGGAATAATGATTTACGCATACAATACTCTCCATTCGTTTAACTACGACGATTTAAGTTCAAATGATTCAACGAGTTCCGAAGTGGAATATGATGAAAGCGGAAGCAAACTTATAAACGATAAAATGATACTCAATGTAATGCTCATCGGAAGTGATTCAATGTCGACCGGAGACCATGGAAGAAGCGATTCTCTTATGGTACTTTCTCTGGATTTGAGGCACAAAAAGATTAAAGTAACTTCTCTTCTTCGCGACATATGGGTAAACATACCGGGATACGGCAAAGACAGACTTAACGCAGCTTATGCATATGGTGGTCCAAAACTTACAATCGAAACTATAGAAAGAAATTTTGGAATCTATATCGACAGATATGCGATAGTGGATTTTGACGGATTTTCAAATATAATAGACTCCCTCGGTGGAATAGATTTGGAATTGAGTTCATCAGAGTGCGTATATATAAATAAATATTCAGGTGATAAGCATACTCTTAAAGGTTCAGGTTTAAAACATTTAACAGGTCTCCAAGCTTTACATTATTCACGTGACAGAAACAGTATTGGTTCAGATTATGACAGAACCGAACGTCAAAGGAATGTAATAAAAGCTGTTATTTCAAAGCTTAAAACTGCCAATATAGGTCAAATTACAGAATTAATCTCTACTATCGGACCTATGATAACAACAAATTTCAAAACTTCGGAAATAAGCAGACTCGCAACCAAATCCCTTACCTATCTCAACTATCCGACCGAAGAATTCAGGCTTCCAACAAATGATAATGTAAGAAATGAAACCTATTCTCAAAAAATGGTTTTGGTTATCAACGACATAAACAAAGCAAAATCAGATTTGTCCGAATTTATCTACGAAAACAGTGAAAAATCTTCATAAATTTATTTTATTAAAAAATTTAGCACCTTAAAACGGTGCTTTTTTATTTATACTTTTCCTAAATTTTGTATTTTATGTGCTTTTGAAAAAACGGTTTCATAATCACTAAAACGAAAAGTAACAGTGCGTTTTACTTTGTCATGGTTCTCCAAAGCAATAGTAATGTATTGTTCACATTTGCCAAATCCCGAGATAATTTTAAATACTGATCGAAAAGTTTCATACTCATGATTATGAATTTTACGATCTCCTAAGTGAGCCGGTCTGGAATTTCTGTACATACGTACGAATTGTGCATCACGAATTCTGGGACAAATTTTTATCAAATTTTTAAATATCTTTGCAAATAAAATATACGATTCTCCATATAGGACATCACGCACTCTACCCGTATATATACTCACAGTATCATACATTATACCTAATGTAAAATATTTAACAGATCCTTTACAAATTCCCAAATTTATCGATTCGCTATACCCTGCCATTGTAAATATGGAAACAGAAATTACATCATCTATATCTTCATCAGGCAATTGTACCGACGCTCTATCCTCATTCTTTATGTGCTGTACATTTGCGAGATAAAAATTTTCTAAATTTTTTTCGGTAATTATAGAACAAAATACATTTATTTCATCACAAATCTCACAAGCATTAACGTTTAAATCAAAAAATCCATAAAAACCACAACCTAATATTACAAAAACAAATGTACAAAAAAATAAAAACTTTCTCACTTAAAGCAACCTCATTTAACACGTTATATCAAAACAAATAAAAAAATCGAGATTCAGAAACTATAAAAACAGTCTCAGAAACCCGAAATATCTATATAATGGTGGACACAAAGGGACTCGAACCCTTGACCTCTCGCGTGTGAGGCGAACGCTCTAACCAGCTGAGCTATGCGTCCAGACTGCCCAACAAAAAAACTAATTTAACAATTCTCCTCTTAAATACTTTATTCCAATAGCGCAACAACCCATGCTTTTTACTCTTTCGGAACCAGGGAAACTTCTATAAACATTTAGTGCTTCTTCAAAACTCTCAGCCATAGGAATCATATTTTTAAAACCCTCAGTATCCAACATTTCCTCAAAAGTTTTATAAAAATTCAGATAAGTCATCTCAACTACGACAAATTCACCTGAAGCTTGCAATAAAAGTCCTTCCCCTACTTTAAACTTTCTCACATAGTCAGACGCTATACGCCCCTCGGCTTTTTTGCTACCGTTAACTATATATTTAAATAGAGGAAGACTGGGATTATTTATAGACTTAAGTGTAAACATATAATCTACCCATAAATTATTTAAAATGGTGACCCGGACGAGAATCGAACTCGTGTTACCGCCGTGAAAGGGCGGTGTCTTAACCGCTTGACCACCGGGCCTTATATCAAACAACTGGTAGCGGCAGATGGATTCGAACCATCGACACTCCGGGTATGAACCGAATGCTCTAGCCAACTGAGCTATGCCGCCATCGTCGCAACCACAAAATACATAAATTTATGTACTCACAATGCTTAATCATTATACCATGAACTTTTGACATATGTCAAGAAAAATTAATAAAAAATCGAAAAAATATTTTAAACAAAATATATCAAAATTTATCCCAAAATTTTCCCTATAACCGTATTCGAAAGCAAAAAACCTTTTTTTGTGAGACGTATTCCGTTCTCATCGTATGTCAAAAAACTTGTTTTAGAATACTTTTCAGCTCTTTTAAAATATATTTTAGGAATGTTTTTTCCGAATTTCTTCTCAAATTTTTCCGAATTAAGTCCCTCGATAAGCCTCATTCGCAACATTATATACTCAATTTCAGGTTCAAACTCACCTTCTTCGAATACATCCGAATGTTCGATAAAATCATTCAATGAACTTTTATAATAAAATCTCTTCCCTCTGAAAAGCGAATGTGCAGATGGTCCTATTCCTATGTATTCATCCAAATTCCAATATTTTAAATTATGTTTGCTTTCGAAATTCGGAACAGAAAAATTTGATATTTCATACTGCTGATATCCCATTTTTTCTAAAATTTTAACAGCATACTCGTAAAGTTCTGCACTACGGTCATCACTTGGCAAATTTAATCTGTCACGATTGAAATAAAATCCTGTTCCTTTTTCAATTTTGAGCAAATAAGCTGAAATGTGTTTAACGTTATTTTTAAAACACAAATCCACAAAATTTTTAATACTTTCTTCGCCTTGATGAGGTATACCTAACATCAAATCCAAAGATATGTTATCAATATGCGCCTTTTGAAGCGAATTTAAAGTCAGTAAAACATCATTTTTATTATGACGCCTACCCAAAGATTTAAGCTCTAAATCAGAAAACGATTGCGCCCCCACAGAAACTCGATTTAATCCGAAATTCTTTAATTTTTCAAAATCCAAAAAAATATAATCTGCCGGATTAATTTCCATTGTTATTTCGGGGTTCAAAACTTTAAAGTTTTCATAAATACATTCAATTATTTCCCCAATCATATCTGATTTGAGTAAACTCGGAGTTCCTCCGCCAAAATAAATCGTATCAACAATATTCTTTGAATTACGTCCCCATTTTCTGATTTCTCTGCACACGGCGTACACGTATTTCTCCACATTTTCGGGAACAACAGAATAAAAATCACAATACGGACATTTAGATATACAAAAGGGTACATGAATGTAAATCCCTAAATTTCGATTATTCACAATCATACACCCGCTTTTTAATTTAAATTTTAAGAATCAAAACCACATGATTTTTTTAATCTTCTTCAAGTTTGAGCACAGACATAAACGCATCTTGCGGAATTTCTACGCTTCCAAGCTGACGCATCCTCTTTTTACCCTCTTTTTGCTTTTCAAGGAGTTTCTTTTTACGAGTTATATCTCCTCCGTAGCACTTTGACAAAACATCTTTTCGCATTGCTTTAACCGTTTCTCTGGCGATTATTTTTCCACCGATTGCAGCCTGAATCGGAACTTCAAAAAGTTGACGAGGTATTTTTTCTTTTAATTTTTCAACCATTTTTCTCGCTCTATAATACGCTTTATCTCTATGAATTATAAATGACAATGCATCAACGACATCTCCGTTTAACATAATATCAAGTTTTACAAGATTTGAATCCTCATATCCCGCTAATTCATAGTCAAAAGATGCATACCCTTTTGTTTTTGACTTAAGTACATCAAAAAAGTCATAAACAATTTCATTAAGCGGAAGTTTGTAATGAATATCCACCCTATCGGTATCTATATATTTCATGCCGATATAAGTTCCACGCCTATCCTGACAAAGTTCCATTATAGAACCAATATAATTCGATGGAGCGTAAATATGAGCGTCAGTTATAGGTTCTTGCGACGTCTGAATATTTGCAGGAGAAGGATAATTCGTAGGATTATCAACAAATACCGTACTACCGTCAGTTAAATTAATCTTATAAACAACACTCGGAGCCGTAGTTATCAAATCAAGATTATATTCCCGTTCCAAACGTTCCTGAATAATTTCCATATGAAGAAGTCCTAAGAATCCACATCTAAACCCAAATCCAAGAGCAGTCGACGTTTCCGGTTCGTAAGAAAGAGAAGCATCACTCAATTTCAATTTTTCCAAAGCGTCTTTTAAATCTCCATACTTTGAACCATCAAGAGGATATACTCCACAAAACACCATCGGACTTACTTCTCTGTATCCCGGCAACGGTTTTTCAGACGGATTGTTCTTAAGAGTTATGGTGTCTCCGACTTTTGCCATACTTACGGTCTTTATTGAAGCTGCAATGTATCCTACTTCCCCTGCTGTTAAACAACCGCAAGGCTCTAAGTTAGTCGCTTTAGACATACCGCACTCGGTAACGGTAAAACTTTCTCCGTTAGCCATAAACTTTATGACATCTCCCGTTTTAACCGTACCATCAACCACTCGTACGTATACAACCACACCTTTATAAGCATCATAATACGAATCAAAAATAAGAGCTTTAAGCGGAGCTTTTTCATCTCCTTTAGGTGCAGGAACATTCTTTACTATACTTTCAAGAACATCTTTTACATTCAATCCTGTTTTTGCCGAAACTTTAGGTGCGTCTTCAGCCGGAATGCCTATTATATCTTCAATTTCGTGACAAACTCGTTCAGGTTCCGCTCCGGGCAAATCAATCTTATTTATAACCGGTATAATTTCTAAACCTGCATCAAGTGCAAGGTAAGTATTAGCCAAAGTTTGAGCTTCTATACCTTGCGAAGCATCAACAACAAGTATTGCACCCTCACACGCAGCCAGTGACCTGGACACTTCATAATTAAAATCAACGTGACCGGGAGTATCTATCAAATTAAAAAGATATTCTTTTCCGTCATCAGCCGAATAGTACAAACTTACTGCGTGAGATTTTATCGTTATACCACGTTCTCTTTCCAAATCCATGTTATCAAGAAGTTGATTTTCCATTTCACGAGAAGAAACAGAATCGGTAAGTTCCAAAATTCTGTCGGCAAGCGTTGATTTTCCGTGGTCAATGTGCGCTATTATACTAAAATTTCGTATGTTTTCTTTCAGTATGGTAATCACTTCTTTCAGCGTAGAAATTTATAAATTTTCGCATATTTTACTCAATTAAATATATCAAAACATTAAGCATGTTCGGCAATTTTTCTGAGAGAGTTTATCTTTTTCTGATTTTCTTTGGAGGGAGTTACGTTATATCTTTTAAGGTAATCGTCTATAACTGTCAAAACTTTTTTGGAAAAATATACTCTATCTTGTTTATCTGACAAATCTTCGGTAATCCTTACAAATGTGTTTCCTAAAATATTTCCAAGAAGCCATTCGTCACTATTTTGAAATTCAAAACGCCAACGATTTTCTACAAGCTCTTGTGAAGCCGGAATAACACTTTCAAGAATCTTTTTTGCATTGGAAGTAGTTAAAGCAGATTCGGGACGGTTCTGTCTGTAGCAATAAAAAACATTATCATCATGGACAGTTTTCCTCAAACCGGAAAAAGCTATACAATTGAAAAGACCATCTTCACCTCTGGAAATTCCTTCTTTAAAGTAAATATTGTTGTCAACTAAAAAAGATTTCCTCCATATCTTATTCCACACTGACGACATCTCTATTTTGAGAGAATAGTATGGATTTTGATAATTTTCGCAACTGATCTCTTTTACTTTGGACTCGTCATATTTGAAAGAATTCAAATCTACTTTATCACCGTCAATATAACATATATTGCCCAGACACACAACCTGCACATCATGATATTCTGCACAATTGTAAGCTTTTTGACAGGCATGTCGAGGAACAATATCATCTGAATCCACAAACATTATGTATTTTCCCCTGGATATCTTGATTCCATTATTTCGAGCAACACTAACTCCTGAATTTTTTTGATTAAGTATACGGATTCGTTTATCTTTTTTGGCATGTTTTTCAAGAATAGCCAAAGAATTATCTTTTGAACCGTCGTTCACGCATATTATTTCAATTTCTTTTAAAGTTTGATCTTCGATGCTATTAAGACATTCATCCAAATATTTTTCTGTATTATATACCGGTATGACGATCGAAACTTTAGGACTGCATTTTCCGGAACAAGCTGTAATATATACAGACAATAACAAAATCACAAGCCCTAAAAAACAAGTTACAATTCTCGGAACAAAATTATTTTTTAAATTTACTTTCATAAATTATTCCTTTGATATTTTTCTTAAATCTTCTATGTTGTCTTTTACCCACTGCGGAATTTTAGGATTATGTTTTTCTATGTAATCATCAAGCATTCCAACAAGTTTTGAAGCGTAATATTTCTTTTCTTCGAGATTTGGAATGTCTTTTGTTATATGATTGTAGTTTAGATCCATTATTTTGGCAAATACCCATTCTTCTGCGTTATCAAAAGTAAAAATACTCATGTTGTCAAGCAATTCACGGGTTACAATCATTGTACTTCCAAGCACTTTTTTTACATTAAACACGGTAGCAGCCGAATTCGGACGGAACGTTCTATAACAATAACCAATATTGTCGTCCTGAACCATTTCGGTAACGTGAGGGAAAATCATAAAATTTAAAAGTCCATCTTCGTAATTCGTAACTCCCGGTTTAAATCTTATATTGTGCTCAAGTAAAAATGATCGTTTGAAAAGTTTTGTAACAACATATCCGCTGTTTTCAAGCATGTAGTAAAAAGGATTTTGATTTTTCTGTCTGGAACAAAATCTTACTTTCGACGGATCATATTTAAAACTGTTTACGTCAACAGTTTCTTTTCCTTCCGCAAAAGTCATTATGTTAAACGATACTACATCTACCTTATATTTAACGGCATTTTCAAATTCTTTTTCGAGAATATACGGAGGAAATACATCGTCTGAATCAAAAAATATCACATATTCACCTGTAGCTGCTTCCAAACCCCTGTTGCGTGCAACACATACACCGGAATTCTCTTGATCTAAAACCTTTACCCTGGGATCTTTTTCGGCATGTTTCTGAAGCACTTGCAAAGAGCCATCTTTAGAACCATCATTTACACATATTATTTCAATTTCTTTTAAAGTTTGATTTTCGAGAGTTTCAAGACATTCATCAATATATTTTTCAGTGTTGTATACGGGAATAACCACAGAAACTTTTACCCCGGAGGATTTTAACGTATCCTCTGATTCACTGTATGAAACAAGATATGGTGAAGCTATCATTATTCCAACTATCGACAACAAAAATCCCCATACAATCAATTTACCTTTGATATTTTTCATTATAATTTAACGTCCTTTCGAAATTAAGCTGATTTTAAGTTCTGTAATACAAATCAAAAAATATATTTAACCAAAAATCAGGACCTTATCTGAAAAATTAATATTTTTTACATCTAAACATCTTTCATTGAAAGATTTATTCTTCCTTTACTGTCTATTTCGGTAATTCTGACTTTAACTTCTTGACCGACTGATAAAACGTCACTGACTTTGTTTACACGTCTGTTTTCAATCTGAGAAATATGACATAATCCTTCTTTTCCGGGTGCGAACTCTATAAATGCTCCAAAATCCATAATTCTTACTACTTTTCCCATATATACCGCTCCTACTTCAGGTTCAGTAACTATACCTTTGATTGTAGCAAGAGCTTTGCGACAATTTTCTATATCTACACCCATAACAAATACTTTTCCGTCTTCTTCAATATCAACCTTTACGTCAAAATCCGAACATATTTTTTGAACGATTTTTCCACCCGAGCCTATTACATCCCGTATCTTATCCACCGCAATGGTAGTACTTAAAACTTTCGGTGCAAATGATGACAGTTCTTTTCGAGGTTTATCTATAGCTTTAAACATTACTTCATCAAGAATATAATTTCTGGCTTTATGAGTTTTAAAGAGTGCCTCTTTTATTATTTCTTTGGTCAGTCCGTGTATTTTCAAATCCATTTGAATTGCAGTAATACCCTTGTGAGTTCCGGCTACTTTAAAATCCATGTCTCCAAAAAAGTCTTCGAGTCCTTGTATATCCACCATTGTCATCCAACGATCTCCTTCGGTTATGAGACCGCACGAAATACCTGCAACCGGTGCTTTGATCGGAACTCCTCCATCCATAAGAGCCAAGGTTGAACCACATACCGAAGCTTGAGACGTAGATCCGTTGGAAGAAAGTACTTCCGAAACCAACCTTATTGCATACGGAAATTCTTCTACCGACGGAATTACAGGAACAAGAGCTTTTTCAGCAAGTGCTCCGTGTCCGATTTCACGTCTTCCCGGACCTCTGCTGGGTCTCGTTTCTCCTACGGAATATGATGGGAAATTATAATGGTGCATATATCTTTTTGATTCTTGAGAATCTATACCGTCTAAAGTTTGTTCATCACTTATCGGACCTAAAGTAAGTACCGTCAAAACCTGAGTTTGACCTCTGGTAAAAAGTCCAGAACCGTGAACTCTCGGCAAAATTCCCACTTCTGCGTCCAAAGCTCTCATTTCGTCCATTGCACGTCCGTCAACTCGTTTTTGTTCATCCAAAAGCCAACGTCTGACAATATTCTTTTGAACTTTATACATGCACTCTTCTAATTTTTTTTCTTCATCCGGATATATTTCATCAAAATGTTCGTGCATTTTCTGATATATCGGAACCAAACGCTGTTCACGAACTGTTTTATCAGGAGTGTAAAGGGCAAATTCAAGATCCTTTTCAACATAATTTCTTACAGCTTCAAACATTTCTTCACATGGTGCTGAACTTTCATAATAAAATTTCTCTTTTCCTATTTCCGATTCGATTCCTTTTATAAACTCAATTATATCTCTATTAGCTTCATGAGCTTTTAAAATTGCTTCGTACATTTTTTCATCAGAAACTTCATTTGCTCCAGCTTCAATCATTGGAATAAGATTTTCGGTGGAAGCTACAGTTAAAGAAAGTTCGGATTTTTCACGCTGTTTTAAAGTTGGATTTATAATTATCTCATCATCTACAAGTCCAACAAAAACTCCGCTTATAGGTCCTTCCCACGGTATATCGGAAATACTTAAAGCTATCGAAGTTCCTATCATTGCGGTAATTTCAGGTGAACAATCTTCATCAACAGACATAACCGTACATACAACTGATACATCATTTCTCATATCTTTGGGAAATAACGGTCGTATAGGCCTATCAATTACTCTGGAAGCCAGTACAGCTTTTTCAGACGGTTTTCCTTCTCTTTTGGAAAAAGAACCTGGTATTTTTCCCACAGAGTAAAGTCTTTCTTCAAAATCTACCGAAAGCGGGAAAAAATCTATACCATCTCTTGGCTTCTCCGATGCAGTAACAGATACGTGAACAGCTGTATCTCCGTATCTTATCATACACGATCCATTTGCAAGTTGCGCAAATTTGCCAGTTTCAACAACGAGTTCTCGTCCGGCAAGTTGGGTTTTAAATATTTTGTGATTTTCGAACATTAACTTCCTCCAAAAAATTATAAAGATACAAATTAAATAATCAGATATTAATTATATAACATCTGACAAAAAATAAACATATTCAATTTTGCCAAATATCAAAACAATGCAGGCAACCACAATCAGCTGCCTGCACCAATCATTAACTACAAATAACTTACTTACGAATTCCAAGTTTTTCAATGATACTTCTGTATCTGTTGATATCCACTTTTGTAAGATAATTAAGCAAATTTCTTCTCTTTCCTACCATCATAAGAAGTCCTCTTCTGGAGTGATGGTCTTTCTTGTGAGTTTTAAGATGATTTGTAAGATCATTTATTCTCTTGGTAAGGAGAGCTATCTGAACTTCCGCTGAACCCGTATCTCCCTCGTGAGATGCGTACTCATTAATAATTAAAGTTTTTTCTTCTTTCAATAACATTTTATCTACACCTTTCTAAAATTTACCCTACCCACAACAACATTTACTGTGGCATTCTCAGAAACTTATTCCGAAAACGGGGGTACATAGACTACACCAAACCTCATTGAGATTATACCCTAAATTACGTTGATTGTAAAGAACTATTTTCTACATACAAAACTTTTAACTCAAAACCAACTCTAAAACTTACAATAATCTAAGTTCTTTAACATCACTCATATATTACAATTTGGCTATTAAAGTCAAAGCAAGAATTCCTTCAGAAAAAATGTCGTTCAAAACTTCGTTTATTAAAAATTTTCCACCTATAACATTCTCTAAGCCACCATCACCGACCTCTTCTATACCATTTCTAGGCAAGTTCAAAAATTTTAACGATTTCACAACACTCTCAATCTCTTTTAACGAAGCTTCTATTCCACGTTTTTTTAAACAAAACTGAATTTCTTCAGAATTTTTAGTTATAAACAAACGATTTAACAAATCACGATCTAAATACCCATCATCAGACAACTCATTTTTATTGTTTACTAACATTGTATCTATAACCTCTCAGAAAGTCACTAAAAAACAAATTTCAAAATATATCTAATTTGTATTATATCATATTCTTAACAGTTAGTAAACATTATAACAATCTTTTTTTGTAATCTAGTTATTACATTAAAAATATTAACACTTTTTAATATTTTGGTTATAAATAGAGCATTTATTTCTCTATCCAGGAGATAACATCTTTCTTAGCTTGCTTTAAAGTTCTCTCTTCAGTAATTTTACTCGATTCATAATTAATGCCACCATTTTTTGACCCCTCGGAAACGATAGTACACATCATAACATATTCTAAACTATTTTTAACCGAGGAGGTTCCACCTCCAATTTTTTGAAGTTCTTCTTGACTCATCTCTTCAGTACCATAAATTTTGTGATCTACACATAGGAGCGATTCCATAATAATCTCTGCTTTATCCAAAGAAATATCTATACCTTCATTTTTAAAAATATTCTGTATTTCTTCTGAAGTTGAAGCATCATTCAACTTTGATAAAAATTTTTCATTTTGTAACAATAATATTATTTTATTTTCCAAGATTAGCACGCTCCTTTTATTTTTAAAATTTCACATTAAATTTCAAGTATGATATGTATATTCAAATTTGTAATAAAAAATTTTAATTTGATACAGCTTGGAAAAATATCTTCATTTTATCAATTAAAATTTAATCACTAATCAAAAAATATATTCTTCGCTTTATCACTTGATTACCTTATAATATTTTAAAAAATTTATTGTCCTCTGAAATCAATAAAAACTTAGGAATTAAATTTTTAGGTTTAACGTCGCAACCCTCCAATCTTGTTTTATGGAATTATTATAATATTAACACATAAATTATGTCAAGTATTTTAATTTTTTTCTAATAAAAACTATTAATATCTATACTTACATAAAATATTTAAAAGTGATTGTTATTTTATCTTAAAAATTTATAAAATTTAAATAAGGTAACCTCAACTTATCTACTTCTATAACTTTAACGTTACATTCTATTTTTTACCTAAACACCTGTAATTAAACTATTTTCCTTTTAAAATTTACCTTATATCCCAAAATAAATTTTAAAAAATAACAAGTAAAATTGAAATAAAATTCCTCAAATATACCCTTAAAATAGACATTTAATATTATTTATCAAATCAAAATTATTAAACATTCGCAAAAATAATTCGTTCATACCAAAGTCAAATAATTCAACCTCGATATGAACGAAATTAATACAAAATTATATTAATTATATAAGTTCAATAATAGCCATTTCCGCGCCGTCGCCGCGTCTGGGACCAAGTTTTGTTATCCTTGTATAACCACCATTTTTATCGGCATATTTAGGAGCAATTTTTTCAAAAAGATTTCTCGAAACTTCCTTTTTGGTTACGAAAGCCATTATCATACGTTTATTATGAAGATTATCAATTTTTGCTATTGTAATCATCTTTTCGGCAAGGGAACTTACTTCTTTTGCTCGAGTAACAGTTGTTTCTATCTTTCCATGTTCAAAAAGAAAAGTAACAAGCGCTCTGAGCATTGCAATTCTGTGAGCAGTAGCTCTGCCGAGTTTTCTTTTACGTGACATTCTTTTCTACCTCCTTTGTAAATACATTTATTCTACCGGACTACTCAAATCAAGCCCCATTGAATGTAATTTTTCTATAACTTCATCCAGTGACTTGCGTCCAAGATTACGAACTTTCATCATTTCATCTTCAGTCCTGCTTGTAAGGTCTTGAACCGTATTTATTCCGGCTCTTTTAAGACAATTATAAGATCTGACTGAAAGTTCAAGTTCATCTATTGTAACATCGAGATTTTTTGTAACTTTCTTATCAGGTTTTTCTACCATTAAGCTGGTTTTTTCAGCAACTTCGGAAAGTCCCAAAAACAAATTAAAATGTTCAATAAGTATTTTAGCTGCAAGAGATACTGCTTCTTCTGCAGTAATTACGCCGTTTGTCCAAACTTCGAGCGAAAGCTTATCAAAGTCTGTTATCTGTCCGACACGAGTATTTTCAACTGCATAATTTACTTTCACGACGGGTGTATAAATTGAATCTACCGGTAAAACTCCGATTTCATTATTTGCTCCATTGGCTTTATGACGTTCCGCAGAAACATATCCTCTGCCTTTATCCAGAGTTATGTCCATACGAAGTTTTGCTCCGTCACCAAGAGTTGCAATATGTTGTTCTTTATTTATGATTTCAACATCACTGTCATGAATTATCATTCCGGTAGTTACTTCACACGGACCTTTTGCATCGATTTGAACTGTTTTCTCTTCATCGCAATGAAGTTTAGCGAGAATATTTTTTACATTCAGAACTATTTCGGTTACATCTTCTTTAACACCATCTATAGTTGAAAATTCATGCATAACTCCATCGATTTTTATGCTGTTTGGTGCAACTCCCGGAAGAGAGGAAAGAAGTATCCTTCTCAAGCTGTTTCCCAAAGTGTTACCGAATCCTCTTTCGAGAGGTTCAACAACAAATTTACCGTAAGTCTTATCCTCGGAAACTTCTTGTAGACTAATCCGAGGTTTTTCTATTTCAATCATCAAATCCTCCTTAACATTTTAAAAACTGAGGTATACCTCAAAAATGTACAATATAACTCAAATAAATTTAAGCAATATTATTTGGAGTACAATTCGACGATTAATGTTTCTTCAACGTCAAGGTCGATGTCTTCTCTTGCCGGCATGGCTATTTTCTTCGCATCAAATTTTTCATTATTTGCTTCGAGCCACTTCGGAACAGGTCTTGAACCGTTTGCTTCAAGTATAGACTTGATTTTAACACTGTTACGTGATCTTTCGTTTATACTTACGACATCTCCGATTTTTACCAGGAATGACGGTATATTCACTTTTTGACCGTTTACGCTGAAATGGTTATGCACAACAAGTTGTCTTGCTTCTGCTCTTGAACTTGCCCAACCTAAACGATAAACGATATTGTCTAAACGAGATTCCAAGATGGCAAGTAAGTTTTCACCTTTTTTACCTTCCTTCATTTTGGTAGCCATTACGTAATATGATCTAAATGGTTTTTCCAAAACTCCGTAGTAACGTCTTACTTGTTGTTTAGCTCTTAACTGAAGGCCATATTCGGAAATTTTCTTACGTCCCTGTCCGTGTTGACCGGGAGCATAAGAACGGCGTTCAAAAGCGCACTTACCGGTATAGCATCTTTCTCCCTTTAAAAATAATTTTTTTCCTTCTCTGCGGCAAAGTCTGCACACAGCTCCTGTATATCTTGCCATATTATTACATTACACCTCCTAAACTTACTATTTATTAAACACGTCTTCTTTTTGGCGGACGGCATCCGTTGTGAGGAATCGGAGTTACATCCTTAATCATGGTTACTTCAAGTCCTGCTGCCTGAAGCGCACGAATTGCGGCTTCACGTCCTGACCCCGGACCTTTAACGTATACTTCAACTGTTTTCATACCGTGTTCCATAGCTACTTTCGCAGCAGCCTCGGAAGCAGATTGTGCGGCAAAAGGAGTTGATTTTTTAGAACCTCTAAAACCGAGTCCTCCGGCACTTGCCCAGGAAATTCCGTTACCTTCTGTATCTGTTATAGTAACAATTGTGTTATTAAATGTAGACTGTATATGTGCTGCTCCACGCTCAATATTTTTTTTGTCGCGGCGTCTGCGGATTGCAGTCTTTTTGGCGCCATTTTGAACTGCCATTTAAACTATTCCTCCTTCAACTTAACCTTTTTTATTTGCCATTGTTTTTCTTGGACCTTTTCTGGTTCTTGCATTTGTTTTGGATCTTTGTCCACGAACCGGTAATCCTTTTCTGTGACGGATTCCACGGTAACATCCTATTTCAATAAGTCTTTTGATATCAAAAGCTATTTGACTTCTGAGGTCACCCTCAACTTTGTAGTTTTTTTCGATACAGTTTCTGAGTTTAGCCACATCATCCTCGGTTAAATCTCTAACTCTTGTATCGGGATTTACTTTTGTTTCGGCAATTATTTTTGATGCCGTGGTTCTTCCTATACCAAATATATAAGTAAGACCAATTTCGATTCGTTTATCTCTTGGTAAATCGACGCCTGATATACGGGCCATTTCTTAACCCACCTCCAAAATTACTTTTTTACTATCCTTGTCTTTGTTTGTGCTTCGGATTTTCGCATATTACTCGCACGCGACCGTGCCTTCTAATAATTTTGCACTTATCGCAAATTTTTTTTACAGAAGGTCTGACTTTCATTAAATATTCCCCTCCAATACGGATCCCGATTTTGTTTCGTTATTAATAGACGATTCATCGTTATCCTTTTTATTAGTTTCTTTACTGTTTTTCGAACGCCACGTAATTCTGCCCTTTTCCAAATCGTAAGGTGACAGTTCCAACGTTACGTAGTCTCCCGGTAAAATTTTAATATAATTCATCCTGAGTTTACCAGATATATGCGCCAAAACAATTTTTCCGTTTTTTCCGTTGGAAAGCTCAACTTTAAACATAGTATTCGGAAGCGCTTCCACAACTCTGCCTTCAACCTCTATGACATCACTCTTTGACATATTTTACAGAGCCAGATACTTTCAATCAAAACTGAAAGAATCGGTTTGCTCACTCCACCACCTCTACTTTAATTTATTGTTTTGCCTATTTCTATCTGCCGCTTCGATAAAGGGTCTCAGCGACTTTCTTACAGATTTGTTTGTTTTTAAATTTTCTTCACTTAAGATGGTATTTGTCATCTTAATATGGATCAATTTTTTCTTTTTTAATCTTTCGAGAGGACGATATTTCCCGTCGCAAACTTTGGCGTACTTATCATCAAACTCAATAACGACCTGAAAATCTCCTTTGTCATGGCCGGCCAAAGAATAAACCACTGTACCTTTTTCCAATTTCATTTTTTACTTCCTTTTAGTCGGGATTCGTGATTATAACGGGACCTTCCGATGTAACGGCTATCGTATGTTCGAAATGAGCCGAAAGCTTTCCGTCTTCGGTCAAAACCGTCCATCCGTCGTCCAGAACCGAAACTTTTTCCGAACCTTCATTAACCATAGGCTCTATAGCCAAGGTCATTCCCGGAACAAGACGTGGTCCATGACCGGGACGGCCGTAATTCGGTACTGAAGGATCCTCATGTAACTGCGCACCTACTCCGTGACCCACAAAATCTCGAATTACCGAGTAGCCGCGTGATTTGACATACCTTTCCACGGCACTTCCTATATCTCCGATTCGAGAACCTGCTTTTGCTGCCTTAATTCCTTCATAAAGACTCTCGTTGGTAGCCTTTAATAGTCTTTTTGCATTTTCACTGACATCTCCGCACGGAAAAGTATAAGCATTATCAGTATGATATCCTCTGAATTTCGAGCAAATATCTATACTAACAATATCGCCGTTTTTTATAATCTTATCTTTACTTGGTATGCCGTGGATGACTTGATTATTTACTGAAATACAACAAGTTTTCGGAAACCCACCATATCCCAGAGAAGATGAAGTGGCTCCCTGAGACTTGAGATACTTACGAACCACTTCGTCTATATGTTCTGTAGTAACTCCGGGTTCTACGGCTTCTCCCGCAAATTTAAGAGCTCTTGCAGAAATTTTTCCCGATTCTTTCATTAAGTCTATCTCGTGACATGTTTTTAAAACAATCATTTTTATGCCTCTAATACTTTATTAATGTCCTCGGTAATCTTCTCAAGAGACTGCTCTCCGTCAATTATAAATCTTTTTCCCTTGCTTTGATAATAATCTTTCAAAACGTGAGTTTGATCGTAATAGACTTTAAGACGCTCTTTCACTGTTTCAAGCTTGTCATCCGCACGTTGAATAAGGTCGTTTCCACAAACATCACACAGTCCCTCATTTTGAGGTAAAACATTCAAATCAACATTGTATGTCTTTCCGCATTTGCCGCAAACACGACGCCCTGCCATCCTTTTGTATATAATCTCATCATCGACTTCTATGTCTATGACCTTATCAATATTTACTCCAGAATGTTCAAGAGCCTCGGCCTGTTTTACGGTTCTTGGAAATCCATCAAGAATGAATCCGTTTTTACAATCATCTTTAGAGATTCTTTCTTTTACCATTTCAATTACCGTTTCGTCAGGAACAAGATGTCCTTTTTCTATGTAGGACTTGAGCTTATTTCCCAACTCAGTGCCGCTTTTCAACGTTTGTCTTATAATTTCTCCCGTCGAAATCGTGGGGATTTTAAAATGTTCGGATATATACGCAGCCTGAGTTCCTTTTCCGGCACCCGGTGCTCCCAAAAAAATTATATTCATTTAATATCTCCTTTTAAAACCTAACAATTTCAGGCGAAAATTTTTAATCGAGGAATCCTTTATAGTGTCTCATCATAAGTTGTGATTCCATTTGTTTTACGGTTTCGAGAGCAACGCCTACCATAATTATAATTGACGTACCTCCCATTGACAAGTTATGCATTCCGGTACCCACAGAAAATCCAATCGGTAAAAGTGCCACAAACGCAAGGAACAAAGCTCCTAAAAATGTAACCTTCGAAAGCACTTTCGCAAAATAATCCGAAGTGGGTTTACCAGGTCTTATTCCCGGAATTACACCATTGCTTTGACGCAAATTGTTAGCCATCTCTATTGGATTATACGTAATTGCAACGTAAAAATATGCAAACATTATAATCAAGAAGAAGTAAACAATCGTATAAATCAAACCGTTAACCGAAAGGGAATCAAGAATTGCTTTCCAAATACCTGTCGGACGAGTGAAAAAGTTTATAAAGTTCGGAACAGCCAATATAGATGTTGCGAAAATAATCGGCATTACTCCCGAAATTCCTATTTTAAGAGGAATATGCGTATTTTGTCCGGCATACATTTTTCTTCCAACAGTACGCTGTGCATACTGAATTGGTATGCGACGCTCAGCATCGTTCATGTAAACTATTACCCACATCATGAAAAGGAACATTATCACGAAAAGCGGTACGAATACATAAAATTTTCCGAAAGTAGATGGTTCTTCAACAGCGATCATGAAATATGCTACCAATTTTCCTATGAGACTCGGCATTCTCGAAACGATACCCGCAAACATAAGTATAGATATTCCATTTCCAACGCCTTTTACATTTATCTGTTCACCAAGCCACATCATTAAAGCCGTACCTGCGGTGAACGAAAGTACTATTACCACTGCAACAAATATTCCTGCCCAACCTTCAGTGTATCTTACTATAGATTCACCGGCATAACTTCCGTTTCTAAGATAAAGATAAAATGCAGTTCCTTGCATGAGTCCCAAGAAGATAGTCAAATAACGAGTAATTGCGGTAAGTTTTTTTCTCCCCTCTTCTCCTTCTTTTTGAAGGGATTCAAGATAGGGAAGCGCAACCGTCATAAGCTGTATTATGATCGACGCATTGATGTAAGGTGAAACCGACATTGCAAACAATGTTGCTTGAGCAAAAGCTCCTCCCGAAAGAGTATCGAGATATGCCAAAACGGATCCACTCTCACCCAAACTTCCCATCATTCCGGCCAATGCTTCAACGTTTAAAAACGGAACCGGGATGACTGAACCTATTCTGAAAACAACTATTATAAGCAAAGTGAACAACAATTTTTTTCTCAGTTCCGGAACTTTCCAAGAATTTATAAGAGTCTTAATCACTTAGATCACCTCCGCCTTCCCGCCTACGGCTTCAATTTTTTTAACCGCAGATTTCGAAAACATCTGTGCTTTTACTGTCATGCTTTTTGTAAGTTCGCCATTTCCCAAAATCTTGATTTTGTCAAATTTACGCTTAATAAGACCCATATTTATAAGTTCATTTGCGTTTACAACAGAGCCTTCGCCAAATTTTTCCAAATCTCCCACATTCACCGTAACTACTACTTTGGCAAATATGTTATTAAATCCTCTTTTTGGAATTCTTCTTTGAAGAGGCATCTGACCTCCTTCAAATCCCGGACGAACACCGCCGCCAGATCTTGCATTTTGGCCTTTATGACCTTTTCCTGCTGTTTTTCCCCATCCCGAACCGTGGCCACGGCCGATACGTTTAGGAGCTTTTCTTGACCCCTTAACAGACACTAAATCCTGTAATTCCATTTGATTCACCTCCTAAAATTGTTTACACACCAATAATTTAAACCTCGGAAACTTCCACCATATGCTCAATAATTTTTATTTTTCCACGTGTAGCTTCATTATCAGGCTGTATGGTTTCATTGTTTATCTTTCTTAATTTTAAAGATTTAGCGGTCGCAATTTGATTTTTTAAGCGGCCGGCTAAACTTTTTTTAAGCTTTATCTTTAATGACATAACTGCCAGCCTCCTATCTAAGTATTTCTTCAACGGTTTTACCGCGAATCTCAGCAACCTCTTGAGCACTGCGTAAAGATTTTAATCCTTCGATTACTGCCCTTACAACATTGCAAGGATTATTAGAACGCAGAGCTTTTGTACGAATATCCTTAATTCCGGCAGATTCTACAACTGCACGAACTGGTCCTCCTGCTATAACTCCGGTACCCGGTGCGGCAGGCTTCATGAGAACTTTTGCAGCTCCGAATTCACCGATAATTTCATGAGGAAGTGTATCTCCTTTTAAAGGAACTCTTATTAAATTTTTCTTAGCGTCTTCGATTCCTTTTCTTATTGCATCCGGAACTTCTCCTGATTTACCGATTCCAAATCCTACCGTTCCTTTTCCGTCACCCACAACCATAAGAGCAGCAAACTTAAATATACGTCCACCTTTAACGGTTTTGGAAACTCTGTTAATAGCTACGAGTCTTTCTTTCAAGTCAAGGACTGATCCATCAATTCTAGCCAAAAGTATTTCCCTCCTTTATACCTTAAAATTTAAGTCCGCCTTCTCTGGCGCCTTCTGCTAATTCCTTAACACGTCCGTGAAAAACATATCCTCCACGGTCAAAAACAATACTTTCGATTTTATTGTCGATTGCACGTTTCGCAATAAGCTGTCCGACTTTTCTTGCGGCTTCTTTGTTTCCGCCGTATCCTTCGATTTCTTTATCAAGAGATGATGCCGAAACCAAAGTTTTTCCAGAAATGTCGTCTATTACCTGGGCATAAATGTTAGTCCTGGAGCGGAACACATTCATGCGGGGGCGAACAGCTGTGCCCATTATTTTTCCACGCACTCTTTTGTGGCGTTTTAAACGGGCCAGATTTTTATCTGCCTTGTTTACCATGTTGATTCACACTCCTAATTATTTTTTACCTGTTTTACCTTCTTTGCGGCGAATTACTTCGTCCACATATTTAATTCCTTTACCTTTATAAGGTTCAGGCGGACGTTTTTCACGAATTTCCGCTGCAAACTGTCCTACTTTTTGCTTGTCTGCTCCGAGAACAGTTATTCTGTTTCCTTGAGCTTCGAGTTTGATTCCTTCGATTTCAGGAACTATAACCTGGTGAGAATATCCCAAATTCATGACAAGATTGTTGCCTTGTTTTTGAACACGATATCCAACGCCATTTACTTCGAGTTCTTTTTTAAATCCGTTCGACACTCCTTCAACCATGTTGTGAATCAAAGAACGAGTGAGACCGTGAAGAGCTCTGTTTTGTTTAAGGTCATTAGGTCTTAAAACTGTAACTACGCCATCATTAATTTCAACTTGCATATTGCGGTGAATTTTTTGAGTAAGCGTTCCTTTAGACCCTTTAACCGTTAATACGCCATCGTTAAGAGAAACCTCTACTCCGGCGGGAATATTTATAGGTTTTCTTCCAATTCTGGACATTTATGTCCCCCCTTTACCATATAAATGCGAGAACTTCTCCGCCCACGTTTTCTTTACGTGCTTTGCGGTCAGTCATTACGCCTTTTGATGTGGAAATTATTGCAATTCCAAGACCTTTCATAACCTTGGGCATATTCTCAACATCACTATAAATTCTGAGACCCGGTTTAGAAACTCTTTTAAGTCCCGTAATTACCGATTTCTTATTATCTGTGTATTTGAGGAAAATCTTTATCATACCTTGTTTTCCGTCCTCAGATACAACAAATTTTTTAATGTATCCTTCGTCAAGCAATATTTGAGTTATTGCCTTTTTCATGTTCGACGCAGGAATTTCTACCGTTTCGTGCTTTGCAGATGTAGCATTACGAATTCTTGTCAGCAAATCTGCAATAGTATCGGTGATTTGCATAGATTGTTTACCTCCCCTACTCCGTTTTTACCAGCTTGCTTTTCTTATACCCGGAATTTCTCCTTTATATGCGAGTTCCCTAAAACAAATACGGCATGTACCAAATTTGCGAAGGTAACCGTGCGGCCTTCCGCAGAGTCTACATCTTGAATATTCACGAGTTGAAAATTTTTGCGGTCTGCTCTGTCTTACTTTTTGAGATGTCTTAGCCACAGTAATCCCTCCTTATTTTGCAAATGGTGCGCCCATCAGTCTTAGTAATTCTCTGGCTTCATCGTCGGTTTGAGCCGTCGTTGAAATAGAAATATCCATTCCACGGATTTTATCGATTTTATCATATTCAATTTCAGGGAATATAAGTTGTTCTTTTACTCCCATGTTGTAGTTACCTTTTCCGTCGAAAGAGTTCGGATTAATTCCTCTGAAGTCTCTTACTCTCGGGAGAGCAAAATTGAAAAATCTGTCTAAAAATTCATACATCTTATCACCACGAAGCGTTACCTTTGCTCCGATTTTCATACCTTCACGAATTTTAAAGTTAGCAACAGATTTTCTTGCTGTACACACAACCGGTTTTTGACCTGTTATGGTGGCTAAATCTTCAATGATTGAAGTGATAACTTTAGAATTATCTTTTGCTTCTCCGGCTCCGACGTTTATTACGATTTTTTCAATTTTAGGTATCTGCATTACATTTTTATAATTAAACTTACCTTGAAGCTGCGACGCAACTTTTTCTTTGTAAAAATCTCTAAGTCTGGCCATTCATATCCTCCTTACAGTACTTCGCCGCACTTTTTACAGCTGCGTCTTTTCTTTCCGTCGCTCATAATCTTGTGAGCAATACGTGTACGTTTACCGCAATGAGAGCACATAAGTTGAACTTTTGACGCATACATGGCACCTTCGGTTTTAACTATTCCGCCCTCCTGACCTGCTTTGCGGGGTTTAACATGTTTTGAAACGATGTTAACACCTTCAACAATCAGCTTTCCTTCTTTAGGGCTGACTGCAACAACTTTTCCTTGTTTTCCACGATCTTTTCCACTGAGAACAACGACTGTATCGCCAGTTTTTACATGAACATGACCGTTTCCGGAACGAGCTGCTTTATTTCTACTTTTCTTAAACAACAGTAAACACCTCCTGTTAGAGAACTTCCGGAGCAAGGCTCAATATTTTGGTGTATCCGTCTATTCTTAATTCTCTCGGAATTGGTCCAAAAATACGTGTGCCCTTCGGATTTTTATCTTCTTTAATTATAACTGCTGAATTTTCATCAAATTTAATGTAAGTACCATCATTTCGACGAATATTACTTTTAGTTCTGACAACCACGGCTTTAACAACGTCGCCCTTTTTGACAACGCCTCCGGGTGATGCTTTTTTAACAGAAGCAACTATCACATCACCAACACCGGCATACTTTCTACGTGTTCCGCCAAGAACTCGAATGCACATTATTTCCTTTGCACCGGTGTTATCGCCTATTTTTAAAAGAGTTTGAGGCTGTACCACAGTTCATTCTCCTCCTAACTGATATTATCATTTTTGACCTTAAATTATTTGGCTTTTTCTACTATTTCAACAAGTCTCCATCTCTTATCTTTGGAAAGAGGTCTTGTCTCCATAACTTGAACTTTATCTCCAATTTTGCATTCATTGTTTTCATCGTGCGCTTTTAATTTAAGTGTACGTTTAACGATTTTTTTATAAAGCGGATGTTTTACACGGTTTTCAACGGCAACAACTACTGTTTTATCCATTTTGTCACTTACCACTTTTCCGGTTTCCACTTTTCTCATATTTCTATCGCTCACACTGATTCCTCCTTCCGTTACGCATTAACTTTCTTTTCTCGAAGAACCGTCAAAACTCTGGCTATACTTTTCTTAACCTCTTTAATACGCATAGGATTTTCAAGCTGATTTACAGCGAGTTGAAATCTAAGATTAAAAAGTTCGGATTTAAGGTCTTTGAGCTTATTTTCGAGCTCCTCATTTGTCAAAGATTTAATTTCTTTAATCTTCATTACACCTCACCATCCGTTTCTTTTTTCAAAAATTTACATTTAACCGGCAATTTATTTGCTGCCAAACGCATAGCTTCTCTTGCGATATCTTCGGAGACATCTCCTATTTCAAACATAACTCTGCCTGGTTTAACAACTGCTACCCAAAATTCCGGAGCACCTTTACCTTTACCCATGCGGGTTTCGGCGGGTTTTTTAGATACAGGTTTATCAGGGAATATTTTAATCCAAACTTTACCTGCTCTTTTACAAAATCTTGTCATAGCAACACGAGCTGCTTCTATTTGATTTGAAGTAATCCAGCAAGGCTCTAAAGTCTGCAGTCCGAAATCTCCGTAAGATACGGTATTTCCTCTCATTGCACGACCTTTCATTCTTCCACGGTGTACTTTTCTGCGCTTAGTTCTTTTCGGCAACAGCATCTTTATTGCCCCCTTTCGCTGTTTCTTTCTTTGTGGAATTCATCAAAACTTCACCTTTGTAAATCCAAACTTTTACTCCGATGATTCCGTAAGTAGTCGCAGCCTGAGCAAAACCATAATCAATATTTGCTCTAATTGTTTGAAGCGGAATAGTTCCCTCATGATAATGTTCGGTTCTTGCTATTTCAGCTCCGCCAAGTCTTCCTGAAACCTGAGTTTTAATACCCTTTGCTCCACATTTCATCGAACGTCCCATGGCTTGTTTAAGAGCACGTCTGAATGAAACTCTCTTTTCAAGCTGTGCAGCAATGCTTTCAGCTACGAGCTTAGCATTCATATCTGCATTCTTAATTTCGACAATATTAATAACTACAGGTTTTTTTATCAATTTTTCACAGAAAATCTTCAATTTTTCAATTTCTGCTCCGCCTTTACCGATTACTATACCCGGTTTGGCACAATGAATATTGATGCGAACTTTGGCATTATCTCTTTCAATTTCAATCTTCGGAACTCCGGCAGCTTTGAGCTTTTTAAGGAGAACTTTACGAATTTTAAAATCTTCCACCAATGCATCAGCAAAATCTTTTTTCTTAACAAACCAACGTGAATCCCAATTGTTAATTATTCCTACACGAAAACCGTGTGGATTTACTTTTTGCCCCATAGTTAACCTCCTTTTCTGCTAATCTTTTTCCTTTAAAACTATAGTAACATGAGAGCTTCTTTTTTCGATTCTGTACGCTCTTCCTTTGGACATAGGTCTGATTCTTTTAAGAATAGGTCCCGGACATACGAAACATTCCGAAACATAAAGACGAGATACGTCCATTTGATAGTTATTTACCGCATTGGCCATAGCTGATTTAAGCAATTTTTTAAGATATTCACACGCAGATTTTGGAGTGTGTTCAAGCACTGCCATTGCGTATTCTACAGGTTTATTGCGAATTAAATCAAGCACTATGGAAACTTTTCTCGGTGAAATACGAGCGTATCTTAAATGAGCCCTTGCTTCCATTATTACAACTCCTTTCGCCCGTTATTTTTTTGTTGTTTTAGAGCCTGCATGACCTTTAAATGTTCTTGTTGGTGCAAATTCACCGAGTTTATGTCCTACCATATCTTCGGTTACATACACCGGTACATGCTTGCGACCGTCATGAACAGCAAATGTGTGTCCTACAAATTCCGGGAAAATTGTCGATGGTCTGCTCCATGTTTTAATTATTTTCTTTTCACCTTTTTTATTTTGCTCTTTCACTTTCTTTATCAGTGAAGGTGCAACAAAAGGTGCTTTTTTCAAACTTCTGCTCACAATATCAATCTCCTTTCCCGATTATTTGCCGTTTCTGCGTTTAACAATATATTTGTTAGAGGCTTTTTTCTTAGATCTGGTCTTATATCCGAGTGCAGGTTTACCCCAAGGTGTTGTAGGTCCTGGACGTCCAACAGGAGATTTACCTTCACCACCACCGTGCGGGTGATCGCATGGGTTCATGACTGAACCACGTACTGTAGGTCTCCAGCCCATGTTACGTTTACGTCCGGCTTTACCGATCTTAACGTTTTCATGATCGATGTTTCCTACTTGACCGACTGTTGCCATACATTCCGCAGGAACATTCCTGAGTTCTCCCGAAGGAAGTCTCAAAAGAGCCATTTTTCCTTCTTTTGCCATAAGTTGAGCCATATTTCCGGCTGCTCTTGCAAGTTGTGCTCCTTTTCCGGGATAAAGTTCTACGTTATGAATAAATGTACCCACAGGAATACTACTTAAAGGAAGCGCATTTCCTGTTTTAATATCAGCTGCTTCACCGGCCATTATTTCCTGTCCGACTTTAAGACCTTGAGGAGCTATGATATATCTCTTTTCTCCGTCTTCATATTGAACAAGTGCAATATGAGATGAACGGTTAGGATCGTATTCAAGTGTTAAAACTTTACCGACAACATCGAATTTCTGTCTTTTAAAATCTATAATACGATATTTTCTTCTATTTCCGCCGCCTCTGTGACGCACGGTAATACGACCGTAACTGTTACGTCCGGCTTTTTTATTCAAAGAACAAAGTAAACTTCTTTCCGGACCGTTTTTTGATAACTCGGAATAATCGGTAACCGACATATTTCTTCTTGAAGGGGTAGTCGGTTTATAATTTTTTATTGCCAAATTATTTCACTCTCCTTAATTATTTAGCTTTGCGGAGGCTGACTCCTCCTTACACTGCTTTTTTATATCTTTAAAACAACCATATAAATTTAAAAGATTACTGCAAAAAAATGCAATTCCTATTACAGAACATAAAAGACTTTTGCCACAAATGCTCCATACTACTAATAAAACATTGAAAATTGTTGTCACTAAACTCAACAAAAAATCAAAAGACTTAAAGTTCTTAATATTAAAACATTCCTTCAAAAAACTCAATTCCCTTGCTGTTATCCGTCAAGATTACGTAAGCCTTTTTCCAAGCAGCTGTATACCCTTGAGTTCTACCTCTGCGACGAAGTTTGCCTCTTACATTTACTGTATTAACTTTTTTAACCTTTACCTTAAAAATTTCTTCAACTGCTCTTGCAATTTCAATTTTTCCGGCACTCTTTGATACTTTGAAGGTGTACTTTTTGTTCGGCATATCCCTCATAGTTTTCTCAGTAATAATCGGGCGAATGATTATATCATGCGATAACATTACGCATACACCTCCTCGATTTTGCTGATTGCGTCTTTAAGAATTACCAATTTTCCGGCATTAAGAATATCATATACGTTCAATCCACCAACTTGACAAGTCTTTACTCCGGGAATATTTCTTGCAGATTTAATGATTTTGTCCTCAATCTCAGGCAAAACTATAAGAGATTTGGTGTTTGCACCGATTGCATCAAGTACATTAACTACTGCTTTTGTTTTGTACTCTTCCATTTTAATAGAATCCAAAACAATTATGTCGCTGTCAAGTAATTTGCTGGAAAATGCAGATTTTAACGCCAAACGTCTGACTTTTTTGTTAAGAACATATTTGTAGCTACGTGGTTTCGGTGCGAATACTATACCACCGTGTCTCCACTGCGGAGCTCTTATTGAACCTTGACGTGCATGACCTGTTCCTTTTTGTCTCCAGGGTTTTCTTCCGCCACCGGAAACTTCTGAACGAGTTAGTGCACTTTGTGTTCCCTGACGCATATTGGCAAGATGATTTACAACAACATCGTGCATAACAGACATATTCGGCTCTATTCCGAAAATAGATTCCGGAAGTTCCACTGTTCCTACTTCTTTACCTGCCATATCAAGTACTGCTATTTTAGGCATCACAATTCCTCCTTCCTTACGCTTTAACGCTGTTGCGAATAAGTACGGTTCCGCCGTTCGGGCCGGGTACTGCACCTTTTACCGCTATCAAATTATTTTCGGCATCCACTTTAGCAATAACCAAATTTTGAATTGTTACTCTTTCAGCTCCGAGATGTCCGGACATTTTCTTACCCTTAAATACTCTTGAAGGATCAGAACAAGCTCCGATAGAACCACCTTTACGCACAGTTGGACCTGTACCGTGAGTCTCTTTGAGTCTTCCGAAATTCCAACGTTTAATTACACCGGCATATCCTTTACCTTTGCTTGTACCGATAACGTCGACTTTTTCGCCTGCCGCAAATATATCGGATTTGATAATATCTCCGACATTGAATGCACTTACGTCTTCAAAACGGTACTCTTTAAGAATTCTTTTGGGTGCTACATTGGATTTGTCAAAATGACCTTTCATAGGCTTATTGACTAATTTCGGTCTTATGTCGCCGAATCCGATTTGAACCGCATCATAACCGTCTGTTTCCACTGATTTCTTTTGAGAAACAACACACGGACCGGCTTCAATTACGGTTACGGGAATAACTTTGCCGTTTTCGTCAAAAATCTGAGTCATTCCGATTTTTTTTCCGAGAATTGCTTTTTTCATTTTCTTCCTCCTATTTAGGTTATTGGTTGACGATTAACGCCAACATGACCCCGAGTGCATGTTCGTTGAATTAGAGTTTAATTTCTATTTCAACACCTGCAGGGAGTTCAAGGTTCATCAGAGAATCTACAGTTTTGTTTGATGGCTTTAAGATGTCCACAAGTCTTTTGTGAATTCTCATCTCAAATTGCTCACGACTGTCTTTGTTAACGTGCACGGAACGGAGAATTGTTACGACTTGCTTTTTGGTTGGTAAAGGTATTGGACCTGATACTTTTGAACCCGTTCTCTTAGCTGTGTGAACTACTTTTCCAGCAGCGTCGTCAGCAAGTTTTGCATCATAGCTTTTGATTCTGATTCTGATTTTTTCTTTGACTGCCATTTAAATCGCCTCCTTACTTAATTAGTGGTGGGCGTACTTCTAACTATCCACTTGCCCGGGTGTTTCATTTTTGGGCAAATAAAAACGGATAAACTATGCAGTTTAACCCGGATATTTAAAAGTATAATACGTTATTTAAAACAAACACACAAAAACATTATGTACATTCGAATTAAACAATTTAAAACTTTCGCCCGGTTTAAAATCGGACATACTCCACGGAAAAACCGACATTTCTGTCGCAACCTCCCGCTTCAACGCATATCATCTGCAGTCGTACCTGAAAATCATACCATATATCTTAGCAAAAATCAAGTTTTTTTTAATTTTATTATTATATTTTTTAAATAGTAATTGTTTATCATCAAAATCAAAAAATTTATAACCTTTTATAACTTAATTTATTCGCACAAAAACTGCCGCCAATTTGGCGGCAAAAATTAATCTAACATTTCACATCTTTGAATTCATATCCGTATTTTTCCGCATATTTTTCAGCGGTTGAACCTACGTACCCATAAATTACAACTTTTTGATTTCTTGAAAAAATTTTCTTACCTATATCGGTATTGGGATTTAAAAAAGTTATTTTTGAAAACGAAGGACAATCGAAAAAAGCAACGTTTCCAACCAAATTCACATTACTTCCAACCGTAAATTCTTTCAATGATTCACAATCCTCGAAACATGCCGCTCTTATTTTTTTTATTCCCTCTCCGCAATTAACACACGAAAGATTTTTACATCCGCAAAATGCAGCCTCATCAATATATTTTAAATTATTTGACGCCGTTACTTTCTCTACCTTATCACATTCAAAAAAAGCATAAGAATTTACCGTGACAGTATTTTCATGAATATTTACCTCTCCGCTGCGTCCGCTCGGACAACAAATCAATTTACTGTAATCTTTATCATAAAGAACACCATCAAATGTGGTGTAATTGGGATTTTCCTCATTCACCGAAACATATGAAAGATTTTTGCAACCCAAAAGTGCAAATTCACCCCAAGATTTTACGTTTTTACCTATATACATAATTTCTATATTTTCACAAGCTCCAAAAGCAAGTCTCGAAACTTTTTCAACACTTTCCGGCAAAACAATTTCGTGTATCCCGGTACAACCATAAAAAGCATATTCGTCAACGCAAATCAGTCCTTCGGGGAAAAATACCGACTCTATTTCGGATTTATCCATAAAAACTCCGAAATAAATACTTTTAACGGTTTCAGGTATTACAACTGTTTCAGCGTATCCGTTATAAGCCGTCAGGCAGCCGTTTTCATCAATAACAAAGTCATTCGGCGAGGATTGTTCAGATAAAATTTTAGAAGTTTCTTTTTCAGATTCACATGCGCTACAACTAAAAGCGGAACAATTAAAAAACACATTCAAAATCAAACTCACAATAAACACAAAGTGCATCGATTTTTTCAATTTACACATCTTACAAATCCTCCCGAGTCAACTATTAATCGTAAATTTACACTTACCTAAATATACCATATATTCACAATAAGTCAACTGCAATAAATATAACCTATACGAGTGAATTTTTTTATAACTTACTCTTAAAGCTGTCTTTTAAATTTACACTTAAATTAAAAATCAAATCCTTTTTTGTACTGTTTTTATCAAGGCAAAAGTATCCGATTCTCATAAATTGGTAAGATTCTCCAATAGATGCATTTGACAGATATTTCTCCATTTTACAATTTTTTACCACTTTTAATGAATTCTTATTCAAAACATCCATAAAATTTTCCTCAGCTTCAGGCTCCGGAACGGTAAACAAATTGTCATAAAGATTAACTGTCGCATCTACTGCTGTTTTCGCATCCACCCACTGAATCGTACCCTTAACTTTTCTTCCATCAGATGTATTTCCACCTCTGGAATCGGGGTCGTATTCACAGTAAATCTCAACTACTTTTCCATTTTCATCTTTTTTGCATCCTGTACATTTGACTACGTAAGCTGATTTAAGACGCACTTCATTTCCAGGGAAAAGTCTAAAATATTTCTTAATCGGTTCTTCCATGAAATCTGCAGCATCTACGTACAGTTCACGTGAAAAACTTATTTTTCTTTTTCCCGCATTTTCGTCATTAGGATTGTTTTCAATTTCAAACTCTTCCGTCTTGTTTTCCGGGTAATTTGTAACGATTAATTTTATCGGTTCAAGAACCGCCATAACTCGCTGAGCTTTGGCATTTAAATCATCACGAAGACAATGCTCCAAAAACGCATACTCAACAGTACTTATAACCTTGGAAACTCCTATTTTTTCACAAAAATTACGAATTGATGCGGGAGTATACCCACGACGTCTGAGTCCCGAAATAGTAGGAAGTCTTGGATCATCCCAACCACTCACAAATCCTTCTTCAACGAGTTTTCTTAATTTTCTTTTACTCATCACCGTATTATTTATATTTAGTCTTGCAAATTCTATCTGACGAGGCCTGTTTTCGAGAATACTGTTATCTATAACCCACTCATAAAGAGGTCTGTGATCTTCGAATTCCAACGAACAAAGTGAATGTGTTATCCCCTCGACTGCATCTTCTATCGGATGAGCGTAATCGTACATAGGATAAATACACCACTTGCTACCTGTTCTGTGATGAATGCTATGATTTATTCTGTATATTACAGGATCACGCATATTGAAATTTCCGGAAGCTAAGTCTATCTTTGCTCTGAGAGTCATTTTTCCGTCGGGAAATTCACCGTTCTTCATGCGAATAAAAAGTTCTAAACTTTCTTCAGACGGCCTGTTTCTGTACGGACTTATCGCAGGAGTAGAAGCGTCACCTCTATTTTTTTTGACTTCTTCCGCACTTAACTCACAAACATATGCCAGACCATTTTTTATCAAGTGACAGGCATTTTCAAACATTATATCAAAATAATCGGAAGCATAGTAAAATCTATCATCCCAGTCAAAACCGAGCCATCTTACGTCTTGTTTTATTGAATCAACATATTCTATATCTTCTTTTGAAGGATTTGTGTCATCCATACGAAGGTTACACATTCCGCCAAATTTTTTCGCAGCACCGAAATCAATACAAATCGCTTTTGCATGTCCTATATGAAGATAACCGTTAGGTTCGGGCGGAAATCGAGTATGTACGGTTTTTCCCGCAAATCTTCCTTCAGGTGAAATATCCTTTTTTATGGATTCAAAAACAAAGTTTCCCGCCAATTCTGCTGTAATATCTTCAGGCATAGTAAAAACTCCTTTAATTTTCTTTTATTTTATTTACGGCACAGTCAATGCGTTTTAAGGACTCCTCTTTTCCCAAAATATCCAATATTTCCACAGCTCCGCCGGGAGTCATCGCCTTTCCAGATATCGCAATTCTCACAGGCCACATCACTGTACCGTTTTTTACCCCGGAATCAACGGCTGTGGTGACAAGTAAATCATGTATTGTATCATGATTCCAAGATTCAAGGTGTTCCAATTTTTCTCTCATTGCAATCAATGTTTCCAAAGAACTTTCGACGGTTGTTTTACTTTTTTTATTTTTAAATAATTCTATGTCATAATCCGGAACTTGAGCAAAAAAATCTATCATATCCGAAATTTCTCCGAGTTTTGAAATTCTTCCTTGCAAAAGCAATGCTATTTTTTTCGATTTTTCCGCATCATCTGTTACACGTGAAATGTACGGCCAAGCCATCTCTTCAAATTCTTCGAGAGTTTTACTTTTTATATATTCAGCACTGTACCAATCAAGCTTCTTATAATCAAATACTGACGGAGACTTACTGATTCTGTCAACCGAAAATTCTTGAGTCAACTCAGATAAAGAAAAAATTTCTTTATTGCTGTCGGGACACCATCCCAAAAATGCTATATAATTTATTATTGCTTCGGGTAAATAGCCCATATTCGTCAAATCTTCAAAACTTACCGCTCCGTGACGCTTGGAAAGTTTAGAAACCGTGCCATCTTCATTTTTTCCCATTATCAACGGAAGATGAACATATACGGGCGCTTCCCAGCCGAAAGCTTTATATAAAAGATTGTATTTTGGTGTAGAAGAAAGATATTCACAACCACGTACAACATGTGTTATAGCCATTTCATGGTCATCTATTACGTTAGCAAAATTATATGTCGGATATCCGTCACTTTTTATGAGAATCTGATCTTCAAGTTCCTTATTTTCAACCGTAACCGTTCTGAATACAGCGTCATCAAAAGAAGTACTGCCATCTTTGGGCATTTTCTGCCTTATAACATATTTCTTTCCTTCAGCCAAAAGTTTATTGACTTCAGATTCACTCAAGTCACGGCATTTATCACTGTGACCTGATTGAAAAATACCCTCGTTATCTTCACTTTTTTCACAAAAACAATAGTATGCCGCTCCGGATTTTACAAGTTCAAGGGCATATTTAATATATTCTCCTCTACGTTCGCTCTGAATATAAGGTCCATAACTTCCGCCTACGTCCGGACCTTCATCATGTTTAAGACCTACAGCTTTTAAGGTATTGTATATTACTTTTTCTGCACCTTCAACATATCTGCTTCTATCGGTATCCTCGATACGCAAAACAAAGTCTCCGCCCTGAGATTTTGCAATCAGATATTCATAAAGTGCAGTACGCAAATTTCCTATATGCATGTATCCGGTAGGGCTGGGCGCAAATCTCGTTCTGACTCTATTCATAATTAATTACCTCTGATATATTTATTTTTTTATAAGATAATCCATCACGTATTTTTCAAGGCAAAGCCCGCTTTCCTTTACCTTAGGAGCAAGTTCTTTTCCAACATACCTGAAATGCCAAGGTTCATAGATAACTCCTGTGTAATTCTTCCATTTTTTTTGATATCTTTCTATAAATCCATACTTATGGGCATTATCCATAAGCCATTTGTATTCTTTTGTTTTACAAAAATCATCTTCCACACCGTTAAAATCTACTGCAAGTCCAGTATTGTGTTCACTTGTTCCGGGTTTAGCCACAACTATGGCCGCACGTTTAGCAGCTTCTTCTGGTGAAATTACTGCTTTTGAGTTTTCACGTTCAATTTGTCGATTAAAAAGCTTTGTCTGATAATTCACATCTCGATATCCCGATGAAATCCAAAGAACTATTCCTTCTTTTTTAGCATCTAATATCATAGATTCAAGGTCTTCGGATGCACAAACATTTATCTCTTTTCCACGACAATTTTTCGTCTTGACAACACAATTTTCTGCAATGGGATTATCCTTGTTTATCACTATTTGTTCGGGAGAGCATGTTTCATTCCATTGAGAAAAATCATATGAATTATCTTGTTCGACATTTTCCGAAATATCACCTTCAGCCTTATGTTCTTCAGTGATTTTATTATCGATTGACTCACTTTTTGCATCTTCTCTTTGGAACTCTTTCTTCGCAAGTTCACTCATTCCATCCGTATCGTCCGAATTTTTGGATTTTGACGCACACAAACCGAAAGAAGAAAAACAATGACCGAAATCAGAACTTTGACCACTATCCACAAATTTATAAAGAAAAATTGTACCTACTCCAAACAAGCATACTATGGCACAAAATATACTCCACCATTTTATACCCTTTTTTGCAGATTTCTTTAACTTTTTATAAAAGTTAATCTTTTTTCTGTCCCTATCATTAAGGCGTCTGTAATAATCCATAAAATTCGGAACTATCCCAAAAAGTTCCTATTCCCTCCTTTAACTAATTATATAAAATTTTACCTGCAATATCAATAGAATCGTTAAAATTTGAGTTATCCATATTATCTTTTCCGTGAATATATATCGATACACCCTCCCGACTTTTAACAGTTCCACCGCAAATATTTATTTTTCCAAAACTTTCAATCGGAATAGGATATCTAAGTTCATTTTCTTCACCTATTATCCCACCGGTCATAGAAATTTGAGATTTTTCATATCCACGTACGCTTCTTACAAATCCTCCCGATACGTTTAGTGCTCCGTTTACGCTGAACGTACAAAATCCTCCCGAAGAAAGGTATTTTCCGGAACAAATCGACACTTTGGAAGTTTTTTCGGAAGAAGTCACAAATCCTTTACTCACAAAATTGTGTCCTGAACTGCTAAGATATATACAAACATTTTCGCCTGATATATTTACCGCATGTCCATGTAGTCCAGTTCCGTAACCGTTATTTAACGTAGCGTTGTTCTCTATCACCAATACCGAATTGTCGTGCATTTCGAAAATATCTCTTGCAGTGTAAACAGAAAACGGTTTGCGTGTGTTATCTATACAAACACTACCTGAAACAATACAAAATACTCCTTGCTTTAAAACAAATCTCACGTGAGAAAGCTTTGCTTCTCCTGTGATACACAAATTTCTGTCGATGTAAACCTTATCATTTAAGGAAAAACAATTCTCAAACTTTATCTCACTGCAATCCGTAATTATAGTACCGACGCTCGGATCGGATACGGCAGCCATAAATTCATTTCGACTTCTTACTATTCTTATCTGAGCACTTTGTATCTTTTTATAACTTTCGTTCATTCGAATCGCATGCAAAAATTTATCGTAATTGGTAACCTTAAGTTTTTCCGAATACTCGAGTTTATTATAAAGAATCCCGATTTTATCTATTATTTTACTGTTATTTATTTTCGGAATATCCGGAATAATATTAATGTATTCGGAAACAAATTTTCCATCAAAAGTTTTTTCAGAAATATCTTTTTTTGATACTGAAAATGAATCTATTTCAGAAAAATTACCTGATTCCCTTTCAAACTCATATGCCGAAAAAGACAGTTCATCATCATTTATTTTTATCTTCGAATAAACAGGATTTACTATCTTCAATGATTTACAAACCGGAAAATCTGCCGAAATATCTCCGTTATAATGTTTTACCCCTGAAGTTGAAGGTACGATAAATATCGTTCCTCTGGGATTAAGAAAAATTGTTTTTTTATGATTCTTGATTTTTTGAATTTTTACATCACATTTAACCGATTTACCCTCCACCATAAACGGAGTTCTTACATAAACGTGATCATGACCTCCCAAAACAATATCTATTTCGCCGTAATAGGCCAAATCAACAATCTGACTTTTTATTTTTTTAACATCTGAATCTTTATGGTGTGGTCCGTTGGAATACGGAGCTTTATGCACGCAAAGTATTTTCCATTTGGTTTTGGCCTTTTTTGCTACATCAAGCGCCCAACGATACTGTTCTTTATCAAGACCACTTTCGGACATACCATTTGTATTGAGAACAATGAATGTCGCATTGTTGTATACAAAAGAATAGTAAACTCCCGTTTTGGTATTCTGAGGAGGCAAATTTGCTAAATTGAAATGTCCAAAAATCGCACCGCTTACTCCTGCTTTTGTTGCAGTGGCACTAATTCGAGCTTCATGATTCCCGCTAAGAGCAACAGCTACCTTCTTTCTCCACACTTCACTCTCTAAAACCCATTTCCAATATTCTTCATTGTTACCGTCGTCTACAAAATCTCCCAGATGAATTATAAAATCAGTATTTTTTTCTTTTTCGGAGGCACTGTTCAACATTTTGGAAAAAATTTCGTAGTCACTCTTCACCATACCTTGAGAATCTGCCAAAATCATGAATTCAAATTCTTTTTGTGAATCTTTTATATCAATACAATAAGTTGAACTCTTTTTTTCTTGTGAATATAAAATTCTGTAATAAACGATTCCGGGTGCGAGGTTTTTAATTGAAATGGAATATTCGCTCAAATATACCGCTTCATACCCCGAAATCAGTCCCAGATTCAAAAGTGGCCACGTTTTTGGAACTCTTTTACAAACAACTTCCCTTTTTATACTTTGTGAAAAATCCTTACTGTATGAATATTCAAAAACTGTATTTTTAATATCTGAACGAGTAAACCATCTGAAATTTCTTTCTGAAAATACGTCTTGTCCAAAACTTACCGTGATATTAAACGGTCCGTCAGGAATATTTTCCTTGAATCCTTTAAGATTTTTTTCAAAAGATTTAAAGCAATTTCCTAAAAAATTCCCCGCAATGTCTCTTAAAATCTCACTTGCTCCACGAATAAAACTCGGACTTACATAATTTTTTGCAAAATTATAAATCACATCCTTAACATTGATATCAAACATTCCCAAAAGATGTGAAATCTGTCCTCTATTTGTTTTTTTATTGAGAAACATTCTAATCAAGGCTGAGTCAAATGTAACTTTAAAATCAAAAAATATTCCCTCACTTACTTGCGCAATTACCTCCGATATATAATCCGCAAGAATATCAATCCATTTTATTATAAATTCGCCTTTACCTATATTGGCAAGTGCCGGTTCTATCCATTTAGGAACATCATCCGAAGATTTATAGTAATTAAGCAAAATAAGCATCGCCAAATCATAAAGAGTTTTTTCTTCAGAAGTTTTGGGTTTATATATTTCTGTAACCGAAAGACTGTATATAATTGAATCGATTTTATCAGTTATATAGTTATCATTTGATATATACTTTTTTTCTATTTGAGCAATTATGCTATCAAATGATTTTATTATTTGTTTATCAGTAATTGTAATCTTTTTTATAAAAAGCCTTATAATTCCGCAAAATTCAATTTGTATTCCATCACGTCTGTACTGAACATCAGCTCTCCCAAGACCTCCTGCAAGTTCGATGCCTCTGCGTTTACAAAGTTGATATTTTATTTTTTCAAGAACAAATTTATCGGCATTGGTTCCGGGAATTAAATTTTCGATACTTTTTTTAATTCCTATGCTCTTTATTTTTTCCATAAAAGGTGCAATCGCTCCAATTACTATTTCAGTTAATTGTCCACCCTTGTATTTTGCGTTTATATCTGACATTTTTTCTTCCTTTGATTAATTTTAATCTTTAAACAGTTCAAAAAATCTTTACTTTGACACGCTTTTCAAAAGAGCTATTTCTTCTTTCCATCCTTCGATACTTTCATGTGGGGTTTCAAGTATAAACGGAAGATTTTTTAAAAATGAATTGTTTATTATATCAGTAAAAGCTTCTATTCCAATATTTCCCTTTCCGATTTTTTCATGACGGTCTTTTTTACTCGCACAAATATTTTTACTGTCATTCAAGTGCACAGCCTTAAGATTTTTTATACCTATTATCTTATCAAATTCTTCCAAAACACCTTCCAAATTATTTACTATATCGTACCCTGCATCAAAAATATGGCACGTATCCAAACAAACTCCAATTTTATCTTTAAGATTCACATTATTTATTATTTCACGAATTTCTTCAAACTTTCCACCTATTTCACTGCCTTTTCCGGCCATTGTTTCAAGTAAAACTACAGTCTTTTGATCGGGTTTTAAAATTTCATTGAGAGCAGATGCAATCTGACCTATCCCAACACTCTTACCTTGACCTGTATGGCTTCCCGGATGAAAGTTATACAACGTACCCGGAATCAAATCTGTTCTTTTTAAATCATCAATAAAGATATTTTTAGAAAAATTTCTGATACTCTCAGTTTTGGAACACAAATTGAGTGTATACGGAGCATGAGCCACAATAGGAGCAAAATTATTTTTATTCGCTATTTCAGAGAATTTTTCAATATCTCCCATATCTACAGGTTTAACAGAGCCTCCTCTGGGATTTCGGGAAAAATACTGAAATGTGTTCGCACCTACACTTTGAGCTGTCTTTGCCATTGCGCAAAATCCTCCTGCGCTTGAAACGTGAAATCCTATATTAATCATATTTTGGCAACTGTGACGCTGCTTTTTCACCCACCTAATAATGATTTAAACTCTATGTTAAATTTTATTATAAACTTTATATTTTTGCAAATTCTAAAATAAAATGAAATCTTCCTTTACATTTAGTTTAAAAAATGTTAAAATATAATTATTAAAATCTAGAAAGGGAGATTGGAAGATGCCATTTTGGAATAGAGCTGTATGCAAAGTGCAATCCGCAATATTGGTTGCATTAGCTATTGTTTCTACAGTGGGTGCTACGATAGGTCTTACAATCGGTACTACGAGAACTATTGACTACTTTAGAGGAGCCGAAAGTGGAACTACATTTAATGATTTAAGATCAATTCTGTCTCATCCGGGATTTTCAAGACTCTTAGCTATCGCTTTGGCAGCTTTTGCAACTAATCGCGCAGAAGAAGTAGAATAGTTTTCTTTGAAAAATATTGTAGTCACCTTAGTATTAATAAGGTGGCTTTTATGTGCGGAAATATTCATACTCAGATATATTCTTATAAGTAGTTTTTAATAAAATTCATTGCTTATATATCACATCTTTAAAAAATACCAATAAATTCTATAAATTATAATTTAAAAAATCATTTCAATAAAAATTTTCGTAAAAAAAGAACCGTCGAGTTAATTTCGACAGTTCTAAATATAAAATATATAAATAATATAAAAATTCTAAAACTCATTAATCTGAAGATTTATATCCTCGCCCCACACTCATATATGAAACAGTAAATCCAAGCATAATCCAAAAGAATCCGACCATAAATGTTACATCAAAAAGTATTGCTTTTTCGAAAAGGCAGTAACCGCAATATCCCACGAGCACAGAAAAAAGTTTAGTAAACACGCCGAAATAATTATGGTTAACACATTCAAACATATGTTTACAAACATCTACCGCAACTAAAAAAGAAAATATTGCAAAAATCAAAAAACCAACTATTCCATAACATACAAGAATAGTCAAATATCCATTGTGCAGATCCGGATGACGCAACCCGTCTTTGAGATACATCTTTGCATAAAGCCCCAGGTTGGCTCTGCCTATACCCATTATAGGATTGTGCTTAAATATTTTAATACCTTGTTTTAAAAGCGTTATCCTTCCACTGCTAACTTCGTAGTGTTCACGTCCGATATGAAATTGTTCTTCTTTTTTCTCTTCTGAACTCCCTTTTGCTTTTTCCGGAGTCGGTACAACTATAGTAATTCCCGATTCTTTTATTGAAGAACCGGTTTCATTTGTTGCTTCTTGTAAAATTTCTTGTCGAGAAGTTTCTGACATAGCTTCGCCAATAAAACGCTGACACGCATCTCTTAGAGCAAACGATACTGACATCGAAACTACGCAAAATCCTATTATGAAAACCATACTTTTTATAAACTTAATACCATAAGATGCTTTATTTTTAAAAAACATATTGCAAAAAACTCTGATTGTAAGATACGTTACAAAGAACAAAAAGGAAGCATTGGAATCGGACAAAAATAAACATATACAGTTTATTGTCACACACAAGACAAGTATCCAAGAATTAAAAATCTTACCTTTAAAATTATTTTTTATATACCTGTCTGACAGAATATCACAGGAAATAATTGATTCCACCATGGAAAAAGCTAATATGTTCGAATTTGTATAAATTCCTATCAAACGGTTTTTATATATTCCCAAATTATAAGAACCAATTTTTATTTCATGCTGCCAAAGAAGCACGGTAAGAGAAAGAAATCCACAAATCGTACCGAAAACAATAAAAAACTTAAGTATAAAAACCATTTCTTTTTCTACTTCATGGTGCGTGTTTTCCATATACATTCCATAAAACATAAAAAAGCATGCGGACGTATAAAGTACAAGAGCAATATTAGGTATTAACCATATCGAAATATTCATAAATGATGTTATCGTCATAGAAATCAAAAACGCCCACAAAAGATACCTATATTTAACTTTAAAAGCACGTTTTTCCATAAAGAAATTATGTACGAGAATAAAAAATCCCCACGAAAGTACAAAACATTTTATTATCAAAAATGGAATATCCAAAAACGCCAACATTTCGAAAGATAATACCATTATAAAAATTTTTCTGAATAAGCTCGTATCACACATATATTTTTTTATATCAAATTTTTCAGCAAGCAACCGCAATACGAGCACCCCTTTCTCAGGAAATTTATTTTAAATTTTCTTTGTAAGTTTTTATGATATATTCTACTTCATCGTTTGTCAAAAGAGTGTGAAGCGGAAGTGTTACTTCATTTTTATACATGTTAAAAGCATTAGGAAAATTTTTTATGTCAAAACCTATATTTTTATAAGCAGTAAGCATTGGAAGAGGTTTATAATGCACGTTCGTAGCAATACCGGATTCAGACATTTTTTGAATAAATTTGTTTCTGAACTCCTCGTCTTTGCCGAGAAGTCGGGTAATGTAAAGATGACAACTGGAACGTGAATCTTTGGTTAAATGTGATAAAACCTGTACATTTTCGGATTTTAGACCATCATTATACATCTGAGTAATTTCGTAACGCCTTTTTAACATCTCATCATATCTCGATAATTGAGAAAGTCCCAAAGAAGCGAGTATATCGGTCATGTTACACTTATATGCAGGGTAGATTATATCATACTCCCATGCACCGGCTTTACTTTTCGCCAAAGCATCTTTATTTTGACCATGCAAAGATAAAAGCATGTAATTTTTATATATCTCATCACTGTCTATTCCATCAATTGATCTCCAGGTAACAGCTCCGCCTTCTGCTGTCGTAAGATTTTTGACAGCATGAAAAGAAAAACTTGTAAAATCCGCTACACTACCTGAGATTTTTCCATTTCGACTGGCCCCAAAAGAATGTGCTCCATCAGCTACCACGACAACTCTTCCGAAACTTTTTTGTATGGCATTATTCGGACGAAAAATACTCTTTTTACTGTTTACAACCTCGAATATTCTGTCGTAATCGCACATTACTCCTCCTAAATCTACGGGAATAATTGCCTTTGTACGAGAAGTAATTGCATCTCTTAGCTTTTCGTAATCCATCTCAAAAGAATCTTTTGCAGTATCAACCAGTACCGGAGTTGCTCCGACATGGCAAATAACGCTGCATGAAGCCGTATAAGTATAGGCGCTTGTAATAACTTCGTCCCCGGGGCCAATTCCAAGAATCCTCAGAGTCATTTCAAGACACGCCGTAGCTGAATTAAGAGCTGCTGCTCCGTCTGCCGAACAATATTTCGCAATTTCTTTTTCAAACAATTTCGTCTTTGGTCCTGTTGTGATCCAGCCTGAATTAAGAGCTTCAGTTACTGCTTTGATGTCTTTTTCGGAAATATCCGGAGGTGAAAATTTTATATTGTATTTCAATTCAAAAATCTCCTTACTTTTTTACTACAGCTAAAACTGTTTTTATCATCAACTTTATGTCATACCAAAAATTAAAATTCTTAATATACTCGAGGTTGTATTTCATTTTTTCGGGAAAAATTTCTTTTATATAAACTTCATCAGGATTTTCTGCACCTTCGAGTAGTTTCGATTCATCTTTATACATAATACTGGTCAAAGATGTAACTCCTGCAGGTAATAAAAGTGTTGCGTACATCTCAGGTGTGTATTCTTTCACATATTTGGGAACTTCAGGCCTCACTCCGACAAAAGAAAGTTCTCCGTTTAAAATATTAAACAGCTGCGGAATTTCATCTATTCGAAATTTTCTTAACCATTTCCCACATTTTGTTATACGTGCATCTTCTCCCGTGGTAACCTGAGAACCCAAAGATTCCGCATTTTCCACCATGGTTCTGAACTTAAACACCTTAAAAATTCTTCCGCCTTGAGTAACTCTGTCTTGTAAGAACAAAGCTTTTCCCGGTGAATCAAGCTTTATAATAATCCACACCGCAACCAACAAGGGAAATAAAATTATTATCATTAAAATTGATACTATTATATCGAAAATCCTCTTAAAAATTAAAGCGGGTTTCCTTTTTCGTACAATATCATAATATTTTCTCACTTCTTCGTTTTTCATGTATTCCGGCAATTCATCCCAAGATATTAAAATGTCAAATCACATCCTAAAAATTATAATTACCAAAAAATTTTCGCAACATACCTTACTTTATAATTCAATTATATTCTAAAAAATTATCATTTTCAATACGCTTACCAGTGGCGTACCAAACAAGAGGTATATATTAAAAAAATTTCGGAACAATAAATTAAACAAACAGAAAATTTAAAGGTGGTTATTTACATGTCTGTCGCACTCATCAGAACCATTATACTTTACGTGATAATTATATTCTCAATGAAAATGATGGGAAAACGTCAAATAAGTGATTTGCAAACATCTGAACTTGTCATAACAATAATGATCTCCAACATTGCCGCAATCCCCATGGAGGACAGTGCCCAACCTCTGCTTGGAAGTCTCATACCGATAGCAGTTTTGATTTGCTGCGAGATATTCGTTTCTTACATGATGATGAAAAATTCAAAAATCCGTCAACTCATTTGCGGAAAACCTATAATAGTAATCAGTGAAGGAAAAATTCAACAAGACGCTCTCAAATACCTGAGAATAAGCACCGAAGATCTATTTGAACAGCTCCGTCAATCAGATGTTTTCACTCTTGAGGATGCATGGTTTGCAATAATGGAAACCAACGGTAATTTAAGCGTACTAAAAAAATCAAACAAACAGCCTCCGGACGCTGATGCTATGGGTATCTCTCCTCCTCAAGAAAAGTTCGACGCAGTAGTTGTAAATGACGGTATAGTATCCGATTTTTCTTTGTCAGTATGCGGTCTGGACAAGCACTGGCTCGAAAAAACTCTTAAATCCGAAAAAGTTAAAGTCAAAGATATATTTATAATGACTGCAAACACTTCAAAAGAGTTCAACATTATCAAAAAGGAGATTTAAATAATGAAAAAAGTCTACTGGGCAGGTATATTGGCTGTTGTTTCCATAGCAATCTGTGCTCTTTGCCTTGCATATGTTACAAAAGCCTCGGATGAAGCAAAAGAATATGTTGAAAAAATTCAAACAGCTGTAACTAATTCAGACTACGACACAGCAAAAGAACAAGCTCAAGAGCTCGATGAATTTTGGCAAAAAAAACACACAATCTTATCCATGCTTGTTCATCACAAAAATTTGGAAAAAATAGAAGAATCCGTTCAAATAATAAAGACAACTCTCGAAAATGCAGATGACGACAATCGTATTGACTGTGAAACAGAAAATACCAGAGCTCTTTCCGGAATTAAAAATTTAAGAGATGTTGAACTGCCTTCCGTTTCCAATATACTTTAATTACACGAAAACTATACACACTCAATAAAAAATAAACTTACCGACCTCAAGGGATTCATTATCCTCAAGGTCGGTTTTTCACGTTCTCTATTAAATAATTCTTTACAACACTTATTCAGGATTAATTTCCAAAAAATCCGAAAAGCCGGTCATATCAAAAACTTCCATTACAACAGGTTTGACATTTATAAGAACCATTTTACCTCCATCAATGGTATTTATTCTCTTTTGAACATAAAGAATGGTTCTCAATCCTGCACTGCTCAAGTACTGAACATCAACAAAATCCAAAATTAAATTATTTTCGCCTTCTTCAAAACCTTGATCCAAAGCCGCTTGTAAATCCGGAGCAGTTTGAGTGTCTATCCTGCCTATGATATGATAAATTACTTTACCATCGTCAAATTTTTTCTCAATTTCCATTTCAATATGCCTCCTTAAAAAATCATTTTGTCCTTTTGGTAATTACAAGATTATTTTTTCCACCGTTATGACTGTATTCCATACTGTCCATGAGTTTATTAACCATAAATATACCCAAACCACCGATTTTTCTATTTTCAACTTTCTCTTTAACGTTGGGTTTTGATATAGAAGTTGGATCGAAAGGAACACCGCTATCAGTAAATTTCACTTTGATACAATTGATTCCGGGAATATATTCCACATCTACACGCACATTACCCGAAGAATTGGGATACGCATAATGAGAAATATTAACAAAAATCTCCTCACTTGCAATAATTATATGATGGATTATATCTGAAGATATTGCATTCCCAGTCATAAACTCATTTAACAAACTATACAGCCTATGCCAATTGGTAATTCGGGCAGAAATAACGATACTTTTCTTAACCATAACACTTCCGCCTTCCTTTCACCAATCAGTACGATTACAATTTTACAGCATTTATCATTATAATTCAATAGTTATTTTGATTTTTTTGTGAAAATATTCACCAAATTGAAATTTGATCCGTTTTTTATATTTTTGAACATATTCCACAATATTTTCAACAATTTTGTACAACATATTTCGACAACCTATATTTTAAGTCGTCAATTTTTCATTTCTAATCAATTTTAACAATTTATTACTTCAAATAACTTATCTGTGCAACCATCTCACCGTTTTTATAATAAATTCTTGGTACCCGCTTACCTATCAAGCATACCACTTCATAGTTAATTGTACCCATACGTTTTGCCAAATCGTCAACAGAAATAAATTCTTTTCCATCAGTTCCAAAAACAGTCACTTCGCTTCCTTCTTTTACTCCGGGAACTTCAGAAACGTCCATCATCAATTGATCCATACATACTCTGCCAATAACCGGTGCTCGTTTTCCACATACAATCAATTCAGCATTATTTGAAAACCGCAAAGAATAACCATCGGCATATCCGATCGAAACAGAAGCTATTTTCATTTCTTTTTCAGATTTAAAAGTACGACCATAGCTTACACTAATTCCCGTTGGAACTGTCTTTACCTGTGAGACAACTGTTTTAAGCTGCATAACAGGTTTTAAATCTATTTTATCCCTAACTTCATCCGATGGATACAGTCCATAAAGTATAACTCCCGCCCTTACCATATCGAGATGCATCTCAGGAAAACTTATTATTCCCCCACTGTTACAGCAATGTCTGAGCGAAATCTTAATTCCTTTTGACTCAAGCCCTTCAATTACCGATTTAAAATTTTTAAACTGTTTAAGTGTATACTCTCTATTATTTGTTACATCGTCCGAAACAGAAAAATGAGTAAAAATTCCTTCAAATTCCAATTCAGGCATACTGTTTTTTATATCTTCTATTTCCAAAATTGATTTTTCTATGTACTGTGGAGTTTGGCTGAAAAATCCTATTCTGCTCATTCCGGTATCAATTTTGAGGTGAATTTTTAATCTGAAATTTGAGCTTTTACATCTTTTACAAAGTTCATATGCGTATTCATGAGAAAAAACAGCTTGAGAAATATCATATTTATAAAGAAATTCAGCCATATCCGGGTCAGTATATCCAAAAATAAGAATCGGTTTTTTGGCCCCACTTTTTCTCAACTGTATTGCTTCATCTATATTTGAAACTCCATACCAATCCGCTCCAAGTTTTTCATATTCTTTAACTAAAAATTCAGCTCCATGTCCATACGCATCAGCTTTAAGAACACACAAAATTTTTGTTTTTTTTGACAATTTGTTTTTTATACTGTTAAAATTGTATTTTAGAGCATTTAAATCAATTTCTGCCCAAGTACGTTTTGAAAAATTTTCCAATTAAAGGATCTCCCATCTTTTTATAGTATACTTTATGTTATATCACATTTGTATGCGTGTTAAAATGATAAGTGTCAAATTAATTCAAATAAAATATACCAAATACAAAAAAGGAAAAATTATGAATATAGGAAATATAAAAATAAATGCAGTAGCTGCTCTGGCTCCTATGGCCGGAGTAACGGATAAAGCTTTCAGGGAAATTTGCGCTCTTTGCGGTGCAGCATATTTCACCAGTGAAATGATAAGTACAAAAGGTCTTATCTATAACAGTCAAAAAACTTTTGATTTAATGCAACGCTCCGAATATGATAATCCATTTGCCATTCAGCTTTTCGGAAATACTCCTTCAGACTTTGCAAAAGCAATAGAAATTATTCAAAAAAACAGTCTTATCCCCGATATTATCGACATAAACATGGGTTGTCCCGCAACAAAAATAGTTAAAGAAAACTCCGGTTCCGCCTTAATGAAAAATCCCCAACTATGTGGGGAAATAGTGAAATCCGCCAAATCGGTCTCACCTGTGCCGGTAACGGTAAAAATACGCTCCGGATGGAATTACAAAACAATTAACGCTGTAGAAATTGCCAAAATATGCGAGCAATCCGGAGCTGATGCAATTACAGTTCATGCAAGAACCAAAGAACAAGGTTATTCCGGAAAAAGTAATCTCGAGGTAATCAAAAAAGTAAAAGAAAATGTAAAAATTCCTGTAATAGGTAACGGAGATATTATTGATGCCGCTTCGGCAAAGCATATGATGAATTTTACAAAATGTGACATGGTAGCTGTAGGCAGAGGTGCAATGGGAAATCCGTGGATTTTCTCTGAAATAAATGCCTCGGTACTCGGTAAATCAAATTATTCTGTTCCCACAATTGATGAAAAAATTAAACTTATCAAAACACATATTCAAAAAATTTGTACGTACAAAGGTGAACAACGTGGCATAAAAGAAGCACGAAAACACATGGCATCGTACATTAAAGATATTCCAAATGCGGCCAATTTCAGAAAAGAAGCGTTTTCTGCAGAAAGCAAAGATGAACTGTTTGCACTTTGCGACAAAATTTCCAAAAGTGAAAACCAAATCTATATGCAAGAGGGAAAAATTTAACCGGAAGAAATATCTTCCGGATTTTTAATTTTAATTTTTATATTTTATAAAACACCAATAACACTAAATACGATAATTCTCAAACTGAATATCAAGAAAATTATTTATAAAATTTTCGTTTAAAACAATTTCAGATTCTTTGGAATTATCCATTTCCTTTATTTTGGCTTTTCCCGAATCCAGTTCTTCGTCACCGATAATTAGCGTATACTTTGCGCCTATTTTATTTGCATATTTCATTTGCGACTTTAAATTTCTACCCATAATATCAGTTTCGGCAAATATCGAAGAATGTCTCAAAGCCTCGCACAATTCAAGAGCTTTAAGCTTTGCTTTTTCTCCAACAGGTGCAATATATATTTCAGGTTCTTGTGACTTTTCAAAAAGTGCATTTTGACTTTTCATCACCGCAAGAATTCTTTCCATACCCATTCCGAAACCTATTGCCGGCAGAGACGGTCCTCCCATTATTTCAGATAAACCGTCATATCTTCCACCACCGCAAACAGTCAACGCAGAACCATCCACATCACATACAAATTCAAAAACTGTTTTAGAATAATAATCAAGCCCTCTTACAATTTTCGGATTAATCTTATAATCTATTTTCGCAGTTTTAAGTAAATTCTTTAAACTTTCAAAATGTAACGAACAATCTTTGCATATATAATCCAAAATAATTGGAGCTTCACCGCAAATTTTTCCACATTCCGGATTTTTACAGTCAAATATACGCATGGGATTTCTGGACAACCTATCTATACAGGTTTTACATAAACCATTTTTATGATTTTCAAAATAATTTTTTAGTGCATCATTAAATCTTTTTCTGCAATCAGAACATCCTATTGAATTTACTTCTAAATTTACTGATTTGATACCAAGTCTTTTTAAAATTGAACTTGCGGCACAAATAAGATTCACATCAGCAGAAGCTTCCGTAGATCCTATAATCTCCAGTCCGAATTGAAAAAATTCACGATATCTTCCTGACTGGGGTTTTTCGTATCTGTAGCATGACGAAACATACATGAGTTTAAGCGGTAAAGCAGTGTTATAAAGTCCATTTTCCAAAACCGCTCTCATAATACCGGCAGTACCCTCCGGTCTGAGCGTAACTGACCTATTGCCTTTATCCGAAAATGTATACATTTCTTTTTCCACAACATCCGAAGTATCTCCGACTGAACGTTCAAAAAGTTCAGTATGTTCCAAAACCGGTGTCCGAACAAATTTAAATCCGTATAATTCCGATTCTTCTTTCATTACTTTCTCAATTGTTTCCCATTCTTTACCTTGCTCGGGAAGCACATCCTGCATCCCTCTAATTCTTTTTGTAATAAGATTCACACCAAAACACCTTCTTGTTTTTTGAATTTTACAAACAAAAACTCCTCTGAAAACCAAACGTCGATCAGAGAAGATTTAAATATCAATTATCCGAAAACAAACTAAACTATTACCGATCTGCCACCGCTTCTCCAGTCAAAATCTCCTCTTTCAAGGCCATGAATCAAACATTCGGCGGTCGCTATATTAGTAGCAAGAGGTATGTTATGTACATCACAAAGTCTTAAAAGATCTTCTTCAGGTTTTCCCATGAGTTCGGGATGTCTGGCATCACGGAAGAACACAAGCATATCTATCTCTCCACAGGAAATCCTTGAAGAAATTTGCTGGCATCCTCCTTGAGCTCCTCCTAAAAATTTGATTATCCTAAGACCTGTTGCTTCGGAAACAAGTTTTCCGGTAGCTGCAGTTGCACACAATTTATGTCTGCTGAGAATTCCGCAGTAAGCAATACAAAATCTCACCATAAGTTCCTTTTTTCCGTCTTGAGCGACAAGAGCGATGTTCATGTATTTTTTCCTCCTAAATATCTTAAAATATTACTTAATTTTTCAAAATTCCGCAAAAACATACTTTAAATTGAAAAACTCCATTAATCGCACTCCGTACATTATACTACATTTTATAAATTTATTTCAATCTTTATAAAAAATTAAGTTTAACACTCACCTCTTTTTCGTATAATGCATTTATTAAAAGGGAATTATTTTTATTTATGGGTCATATTATCATATTTCCAGAAAATTGTCAATTTTTCTATTACATTTTTTATCGATTTTATTCGACATTTCTCGCAATTCTTAAATATTTAGCATTGTAAAAATTTCATTAAGGATTGATTCCGAAATATGCATTCATTATGTCTCTTGCAACATTTTTGGAAACTATTCCGCTTTTACCGTGCGCTATTACAACCGAAATTGCAATTTGAGGATCATCATACGGTGCAAAACATATAAATGTGGTATGATCGGAACCGGAATTCTGAGCCGTACCGGTTTTTGCTGCCACGGGAATAGGATAATTTGAAAAATCACGAGCCGTACCTGAAAGAACTACTTCACGCATGCCTTCTTTTACTGCTGTTAAATTTTCTTCCGAAATTCCTACATCTTCAACAAGTTCCGGAGTATACTGTTTAATAACTTCAGAACGTCCGTAATTCACTATCTTATTTACAAGATGAGTTCTGTACCTTTTTCCTCCACTGGCTATAGTGGCGGTATAAGTAGCAAGCTGAACAGGAGTTATCATATTATCCGACTGCCCTATAGCTGCCTGCGAAGACCCGGATTCATACCATTTTGCTCCGACTTGCCTACAATGTTCGGGGCCTGCAAGAACTCCTTTGCTTTCACTGACTTCTATTCCCGTTTTTACACCTATTCCGAATTTTTTTGCAAATCCTCCCAAAAGTTCCGCTCCTAAACGACGTCCCAGTTCCGCAAAATACACGTTGCAAGATTTAGCAAGTGCGTTTCTAAGCTTTACATTTCCATGTACTCCCATACACCTTAAGCGGTATCCTGTATAATAATTGAAACTTCCGCAACAATTTATCGTTTCTTCAGGTGTTATTTTTCCGGACTCGAGCGCAGCACATGCAACCAAAGGTTTGTAAACCGAACCCGGAGCATATGCTCCCATAAATGCACGATTTAAAAGCGGTACAGCTTCATCTTTTGCCAAGTTAGAGTAATAAGATCTATCCTCCATAAATTGAGTCAAATTATAACTCGGATAAGTAGCAGCTGCCAAAACAGAAAAATCTTTTACGTTTAAAACCACAGCAGCTCCCGAACAACAATCAGAGGCACCTTTATGAGCTTTTTCTACATTTTCTTTAAGAGATTTATTGGCAACCTGCTGAAGTTTCGAAGAAATAGTCAAAAATACGGTGTTCCCGGAACGAGCAGGCTCTTTTTCAGAAACGTCCACAACCTGTCCGTCACGTGACATCTGAATCATTCTTTTACCGCCTATTCCTCTCAGATAATCTTCAAAAGCACCCTCTATTCCTGATTTTCCTATAATTGCATCCATTGCATATGTTTCTTTTCGCTTTTCGTATTCTTCCGAGGACATAAATCCGGTGTATCCTACTATATGCGGTGCAACATCACCGTTGATGTATTTTCTCAAAAGAGATGTCTGTATTCTCAAACCTTTATACTCTTCAAATTTTTCACTTATAACTGTAACTGCTTCTCTGCTTATACTACCAGCAAGAACATACGGCGTACCTCTTGAATAACTTTTATTGTTTTTTTCCATATTCAGTCTTACACTGCAAATAATCCTTTGTTCCGGCTTTGAAAAATCTTCGGCTTTGTATTTCTTTATCATCACATTCATACATTCATCCGCAGAAGCATCGGGTTTAAGTTTAAGAGTGTTTTTTAAACTTTTGCTTTGAGAATCTTTTCCGTCCTCAAATACAAACTGTTCTTTTTCTACTTTTACCGGCAACAAATCAATCCAACTACAATTGAGAGATTCCAAAAATTTAACGGATTTCAATATAAACTGGTTTTCTTTACTTTTTTCAACCAAAAGCCTGTCAATAACAACTTTATATCCCGTATCATTTACCGCCAAACCTACTCCGTCACAATCAAGGATTTCTCCCCTAACAGGATCAGTCGTAACAAAATATATATTACTGCTGTTTGCACGAAATTTATAATATTCAGAATTTATCAGCTGCCAATCAACCAAACGTGAAGCAAAAACAATAAAAATTGTTGTCACCATTCCGATAAGAAATATATATCTCTTTTTGTTAAAAACTTTGGAGTCTATTTTCTTCACCTCCCGAATCGTTTCCCATAAAATAACGCACACTTCGGTTAAGCAAAAATATTATCGGCACCACAGCAACCGAATAAACAAAAGTCGGAATAAAAACCGTTCTCCATACAAAATCATAATCCGAATATCCCGGCAAAACAAATCCAAAGTAAAACCTTATCCCAAGTACTGCCAAGTTCAGCATAACACAAAGAAGCCACACCGACCAAAGTTTCGAACTTATAAAATAATTGGAAAGCACTCCCAAAAAATATCCTAAAATACCAAATATCAACGTACACACGCCCATAGGTATACCGTAAGACATGTCCAAAAGCGATCCGCATATTATTCCGAAAACCATACACGCAAATTCCTTTTCCCACACAGCCATGCAAACAAATACGGAAACAAGAAACATAGGTCGAGCATTAAAAGTTTTTATCGTAAGACATGGAAGCTGTTCGAGGCAATAAAATATACACAATTCCGCAAAATACACGACAAAGCGCAGACATTTGCCAATTTTATCTGATTTCATCACAATTCCTCAGCTCTTATCATTTTTCAAAATATCTACGGTTCCTTTTCCTTTAAAATCGGATACCACAAAAACATCTTTTATTTCTCTGACATTCTCAAACGGCTCCACCAAGGCATAATACGACGAATCACGACTGTCGTATTCTATCGATTTTATATTTCCGATTTTTAAATTTTTCGGGTACATACCGCTTATTCCACTGGTAACCACAGTATCTCCGCTCTTCATTTCACTTTGTGCGGGAATGAAAATCATTCGTGTAAGATTATCCGCAGCCTGAACCGCAGTTCCGGAAATTACCCCACTGTCTCCGGTTACGCAATCCACCGCCCCTATTTTAGATTCGGGAGATAAAATAGTCTTTACCCTGCTCGAATTTGCAGTTACCATACAAACTCTTCCGACAAGTCCGTTCTCTGTTAAAACTGCATCATTTTGAGCAACGCCATCTTTAGTACCTTTATCTATGACAAAATCCCAAAAACATTCCGTCGAATCTCTGCCTATAACCGACGCAGATATAAATTTTAAACTCTCGTTGCCTTGCTTTATACCGTAATATTTACGAAAACGAAGATTCTCACGCTTCACATTGTTATAATCCACTGACAAATCTCTAAGTTCATTTATCTGTGATTTAAGCAAATCATTTTCTTCTTTCAGTTTCTCTTTTTCTTCAAACTGATATGAAAAATCCGCCGCTCGGTCGCATGTCCATTTTAACGTCTTTTGAATCGGAACCGTAACACAGCTTAAAGCATTTACAAAAATATTGTCATCCGGATTAAAAAAACCATAAAGCATTATTCCGGAAATTATAAGTGACAACCCTAAAACAATCTTAAAAGCGGTACTTTTAAAAAAATACTTCAATTATCTTCACCCCGCTGTGTTTTTCAATTCCTGCCGGTTCTGCGAATTTCTCTCGGTAAAGACTGATTAAGACACTCTCCCGTTCCGTCGACAACACAATCAAGAGGACTTTCAGCTATATGCACCGGCATATTGGTGTTTTGCGATATAAGTGTGTCTATTCCTCTAAGAAGTGCTCCTCCTCCGGTAATTGTTATACCACGGTCAAAAATATCTGCGGACAATTCAGGCGGAGTATTTTCCAAAGTAATTTTAACAGCTTCTACAATACGTCTCAAAGGTTCCGCAAGAGCTTCTCTTACTTCTTCTGAAGTTATAGTAACATCTTTTGGTAAACCGTCAACAAGGTTTCTTCCTTTTACCGTCATTTCTTCTTCGCTGCTATACGGTACAGCAGAACCTATTTTTATTTTTATATCTTCAGCAGTGCGTTCTCCTATAAGAAGATTATGTTTGCACTTTACGTAAGAGATTATTGCTTCATCAAGTTTATCTCCTGCCACTCTTTCCGACGTAGCCGTAACTATGCCGCCAAGAGAAATAACCGCTACTTCAGATGTTCCTCCTCCGATATCAACTACCATACTTCCTGTAGGTTCCGAAATTGGAAGTCCTGCTCCTATTGCAGCAGCCATTGGTTCTTCAATTAAATCGACAGTTCCTGCTCCCGCTTGTCTTGCAGCATCTTCTACAGCTCTGCGTTCGACTTCGGTAACTCCCGAAGGGATACATATGATAACACGTGGTCTGCTGAAAAACATACTTCTTACGGTTTTGGATATAAAATATCTAAGCATACTGGCAGTTACGTCAAAATCAGCAATGACTCCGTCTTTGAGCGGACGAACAGCAACAATTGACCCCGGTGTTCTCCCTATCATTTCTTTGGCCTGAGAACCTACGGCAAGAACAGTATCATTCCTGACATCTACAGCAACTACTGACGGTTCTCTTTTTATTATTCCTTTTCCTTTGACAAACACAAGAGTATTTGCCGTACCCAAATCTATACCTATCTCTTTAGCAAACATTTATCGACTTACCTCCAGGTTTTGTAATATTTTTTGATTATATCATATTTAAATTTCGTATTGCATTATTAAAATTGTTTTCCCGTAGAACCAAATCCACCTTCTCCACGTTCGGTAGAATCTAACTTATCTACTTGACAAAGATTAAAATTTTCAACTTTCATAACAACCATCTGAGCAATTCTTTCACCGGGTTTTATAGTATAGGATTCTTCACCAAAATTACAAAGCCCGACACGTATTTCTCCCCTGTAATCGCTGTCAATTACTCCTACTCCGTTCGAAAGAGAAATTCCATGCTTAACTGCAAGTCCACTCCTTGCAAAAATAAACACTGCATAATCTTTTTCGGGAAGAGAAACAGCTATCCCAGACGGCACCAATACACGTTTTCCGGGTTCCAAAACGATATCTTCCTCTATACATGCGCACAAATCCATACCTGCCGAACCTTCGGTAGCTCTCTTGGGAACAATTGCTTTCTCTGATATTTTACAAAAATTTAATACATTTGGGGATTGACTTTTGTTTTCCACATTCTCACCTTTTTTATCAACATTTCAATGTTTATTTTAAAATAATTCTCGCAAAAAAGTAACAACGGCACTTAAAAGATATTATTTTTAATATTTATAAAAAAAGTTTTCCTCATTTTCCACAGAACTTTCAACATTTTGAAGTTAAAAACAAACTACGACCCAATATTAACATACAAAATTTTGATTTACTTTCTAAAATTAAAATAAATATCGTCCATACAAAAGTTAAATATCTTTAACCTTCGTTTTCTTATTATTGTGCGCTTTCTTTTCGGCTTTATGTGCTCTGTCGCACAAATCCATCATGACCAGTGCATTTACAATCGACGAACTTAGTCCCGGATTCGAGAACCTGATTTCCGTTATCTTATCATTTATCTCATCAACTATAAGATTGACATAAGATTCGTCTTCATCAGTTCGAATACTGAATTCAGAGTTGTTAATTTTTACTTTTACACTGCGTCCGGACATTTTAATGCTCCTTTCTGTACGTTAAAAATTTCCACACGGAATCATTATACTATATTACAAACAATAAAATAATCTAAAATTGATAATATTTCACCCAAAAACCATTTTTGATGTGTTTTTTATTATATTTATCATTTTTTACAATTTTATTTGTTCAAAAAGTGGATTATAAAAATTTTTTTCAAAAAATTATTGACACATAATACTCTCTACGATATAATTTATTACGTTGGTGCTAATGATGCCGAGGGTACACCCGTTCCCATCTCGAACACGGTAGTTAAGCTCGGTGATGCTGAAGATACTTGGTCGGTGACGGCCTGGGAAAATAGGGTGATGCCAACTTTTTTTATGTCTATTTTTAAATCTGCTCTGAGCGGATTTATTTTTTATCAAACTACATGATATACATAGTTTTTCCACTGTTCACTAATATTTAACTAACTTAAGTTCAAATCATCATTAAAATTTATCAACAGGAAATTTATTATGAAAAAAATATCTTACTTTTTGTTGTCATCACTAATAACATTAATTTTATTAGTAAACCAAAATTCTATATCAGCAGTATTCGATGAGGAATTTTTGAATAATCAAGCGTATAACGCTTACTCTGAATATACATTATTGAAACGTAGTATTGAGCTAACCTATTCTCCTGATTCACCTAATTTTCTTGATGAAACTTATTTTAAAGAAAATGCACACAATTTTTCTGAGTGGAAAAATAAATTTGCGAACACTCTTCAACGAATAAAAGATCAATCTTTTGAAAATTTTTTAATCTTCTTTTCACATTTTATGAACTACATGTACGACACCATTCTTATAAGTACCAGATATAAAGATTGTAAAATAAACTTTATTCCCCCTAAAAATGGACTACTCACAGGATCAGTAGTTGTTATTTTAATAGACATATATAATTTAGCTGATATCAGAGTAATATTTTAATTACAAATCCAAAATTTACTCTCATTAAATTCAATTACGTAAACCAAATTTTACAAAAACTCATCACATACCAAATGTATAACTTCATAATCATATTTTAATTTTCCTAAAATCAAAAACACGTACCCAATTTTAAACAAAAATTTATTAATAGGAGATTTATCATGAAAAAATTATTTAATCTTTTCGAATTGGCAATAGTTTTGATAATTTTTCTAGTAGGCTCAGTTGTTCATGTATCAGCAGTTGAAGTTGATAAATACGAACGGGAATTGTTAGAAAATGTAGCTAAGAGTTATAGCACAGAATTTGCTAAACTAATTAGCGTCCGTGCAGGTAATCCTGATGAATCCTCTTATGAATACTTTGGTAGATTTTCCTACGTCGAAAAAGCCTCTGTAAAAGAAATTTATGAAGGCAATTACTCCAGATATCTTGATATATACTTTAGTAAATACTCTGATGCCTACATTAATGGATATATTAGTACATATTTTTTCAAAAGATTTGATGAACATCCTGAAGAACCTGATGAATATTCTGAAGAACTTATTAAAATTTCTGATAAATACTTAAAAGATCGTCTTTACGATTTACTAGATACATTTATAAAAACTTTTGAAGAGCTTAAAAAACGTGAATCATTGCGACATGCACTAATATTCTTATTTAGTTTTGTAAATTCATTTTCATCAGTAACAAGATGTGACTATTTAAAAGAACATTACTTATACACTTCAACAGAAACTTTAAATCGGTATACTAGTTGTGATGTACGTTTTAATGCTATAAATAGAGACATAACAATATGTTTAACAACAAGCAACGTGGATAAACCTACAATTATTGACATAACTTTGGATCCAGAAAAATTTTTGTCAGACAAACTAAAATCTTTTGTTCCTAAGTGGGTTTTTGAAAGGGATCTTCCCATAGATTAAAACTATGAAGAACGTTAATTTCATATTCAGAAAAAATTTTAAAAACAGGTAAATGTTTTATCTTCCTGAGCAAGTTTTGAAAGGAATTTCCTTAAAAATTTATTCAAAATATATAATAATAAATTTTTATTTTTACTTGTTTTACAAATTCTTATAAATATATAATGTATTCACAGTAAAAAATATATTTGTATGAGATGTATTATGAAAAAATTATTTAATTCTTTAGCAATATTACTTACCTTATTTTAATTATTAATTTCACTCCTGTAAACTACTATCACTGAAATTCAAATGACAAAACTCACCTATGGAGAAATATGTCGGTTCCGAAATATCTCGTTCTATTACTGAAATATCTCATGATCTAATTATCTCTCAAGAAAACATGGTTAGATATAAAGTTTGGAAAAGCCAATTTGAAAAAACTTTTTCCGAAATATAAGTTCTATGGTTGCAGATAGTGATACTAAGTTTCTGTGGAAGACACTCTTTTTATATATCATTTACTGACTAAGAAACTCGTAACAAAAAAACTTTTAATATAAAACGATAATTTTCAAATTCTCTTGATTTTTTAATCAGGAGATTTTTTTATGCAATTAACTATGATAAAATCTATAATTTTTTTGATAACATCGCTGACAAAATTAAATTACCTATTATAAATTTCAATAAAATAAAATGATATGCGTACTATTAAGTTTTGTTTTGTTTATACAACATAAAATTAATGTTGAAAAACATAAAGAGTTGTGAGAAAATATTAACCAATATAATTTTATCAAGGAGGAATCATTTTTTATGGATAAAATGAAAGTTTTATTAAAAAAGTTAAGTAAAAATCTCTTATTCATCACAATTTTAATGACAACTGTTGTATTTACAATCTACACAATCACTAAAGCTTTAGAAAGTGATTCAAATTATTCATATTCTTCGGATTCCACCTCAAGTACAGATCCCGAACAAAAACTTACAAGTGAAGAAGTAGATAAAATCATAGAAGATTTAAAGATTTCGGGAAACATAGATAACATATTGGAAAAACTTGATGAAATAATTCAAAGAGCTAAATTATCCGGAAATACCGCTCTTCAAGAATACGCTTCAAATATGAAAACGTATTACGAACTTCAAAAACAACTTGACAGCGTAAAAAATTTAATAGAAGCTTCTAAAAAGAAAAATTCCGATATAGCCTCTGTCGACCAACAAGTTTCTAAAATTCTTTCCGTGACGACCATAATACAGGATTTAAAAGGTGCAGTTTCCGATGAAGCTCTTTTGGTACTGGAATCCTTAAGTGATGAAAATGTTAAAAAACTTCAGGAAACTATGGCAGAAATAGAAGGATTAATAGATATTAATGATATAAGTTCGCTTTCAATTCAGCAACGAAGTTTACTTGATGTAATTGTTCTAAGTAAATTATTGGACGAAAATATGTTGGAAGGAGAGCGTCTCCAAACAGCTGAAGATGCTTTAACTGTTGCGATTACAATACTTCAATCTAACCAAAAATCACTTTATGATACAGACCTATACAATTCTTTGGTCGACGAAACAGATAAATTCGTTAAACTTGGAAAAAAGGCATCTACTGTTTTGCCGGAACAGACAGTGTTCGTTGGAGGATACTTCCCGCTTAAACACGCTCCGATAATGTATGATGGACATATTTTACTTGCAATTGAAGATTTATATCAATATATAGACGCAGACATCGAATACATGTACAACAATGCTACTATGGTAATTCAATCCCCGAATAAAGTTCTTGAAATTGTAGCCGGTAAGAACGTTGCATATTTAAACGATGAGCCTAAAAACATGCCTGTTCCTATTTTAAATTTTAACGATACAATATATATGTCCGCTGAATTTTTTGGTCAAGCATATGACATTTCGTACAAATTTTTGCCCAAACAAGAATGCTTAATATTCTATAAAAATTTAGTTCAACTTTCAAACAGTTCTGTTCCTAATCAACTAAACAAAGAATAAGGATAGGAGAATTTTCAAATGGCAAAATATACGATAATTTCGGATATAGGAAAAGGTTTACTTTCTATTTTAAGGGATAAGCTCGTTCCGGACGTTATAGATAAAGCTGAAAGTATCGGAATTTGCGATCCAAAAGAACGTGGTGGATATATTGTAGGTATTCACCCTTATGACATAAAAGAAGATTTAAGCGGAACTGCAAAAGAACCCCAAAATTTACCTGACGGAAGTATTCAAGATCCTCCTGCAATGATAGAAATAAATTATGTAATATCTGTCAACAGCAAAGCGGAAATAGAATCAAAAGCGCTTGATGAAGCTAAAATAATAGGAAAAATAATACAAATCTTTAAGGATAACCCTACAATCCCTGCAAGATACATGCCCGACAATGCAGGTATGCCATTGGAGAATGTTCCGATAAGCATGCTACCTATAAACATGGAAGAAAAAGTAAAAGTGTGGACCATGTTTGGAGAATCATATAAACTATCTGTATTCTACGTGGTAGGACCCGTGGCAATAGATTCGGAAAATATCCATAAACCCAAAAGGAGAGTTGAAACAATTTATCTCGGAAGCAATCAGTTTGAACGCAAAAAAGAACTTCATTTCGCAACATTTATTAAAGAAGAAGATATTGATGATGAATATACTCAGAGACCTGATGAAGATGAGGATGAAGACGAAGAAGAAGATTCATACGGTGATGAGGACTCAAGCGATGACGATTCAAGTGACTACAATTCAGACGACGATAACTCAAGCGACGACGATTTGGGCGATGACGATTCGGGCGATGACGATTCGGGCGATGATGATTCAAGCGACTACGATTCGAGCGATGATGATTCAAGTGACGATGACTCAAGTGATGACTATTCAAGTGACGATGATTCGGGCGATGACGATTCGGGTGATGACGATTCAGGTGATGACAATTCAAATGATGATGTTACCTTTGAATCTTCCGACAATTAAAGTACAAAAATTATAGGAAAGGCGAATCAACATGAGAGTAATACACAAAGCATCTCTTGTTTTTCTTCTTAAAGATGTATATTTCAAATATCCTTTGACAGACGCTGTAATTTTATGCAACGGAAAACAAAATCCATACACACGAAAAAATGACGGTCATTATGTTTTTTCTAACCTTTATCCGGGAAAATATGATATAGAGATATCTTGCAAAGGATACACAGATATTAATTTTTCGGTAGATTTAAAAGAAAATGAAACCAAAATAATGTCTTTTGACATGTCCTATACGGCAGATAACAGCGCTTTGACACATCTTACAAGATTTGAAATAAATGTCACTCACCGCAAACAAAAACTCATAAACAGTGATATTTCACTTACACTTAAAAATGAAGCTTCTTTCTTAAAATTAATTGAACCTGTAGAAGAAAATAATTCTGAAATAAAACTCAATTTGGAAGAAATGGTAAACGGAATTATGGGTCAAAAATACATCTACACGTTAAAAAGAAAAGATTATGAAATCTATATTTTTGGATACGACAAAGAAAAAAAATGTTATACTTTGCGTGAACCTGTTGTTGAAAAACTTGAACCCGGAGGAAAATTTTATCCTGTTTGGGATTTAAAAACGGACAGTACAGGACGGATCATTATGCCTATGATTGACCAATTCATGAAAGAAGATAATCTCACTTTTGAATGCAAAACTGAAGAATTCAAAGGTAAAGTTTCTTTTGACGTCACGGGGTTGCATCAATCCGGACAAACTATATATGGGGATGTAAAATTAAGAAAAATTCCAAAAAAATCGTAAGTTAATAAAGGAGAGTAAATTATGGGATTTGCCGTAGTTATGGGAGCTCAGTGTATGTGTACAATGGGAGCAGCACCATCACAATTGTCAATTTTGCCTAGTAAAGTATCAATTAACAATAAACCTGCAGCTAATATTTTAGATATTAAACCAGGAGTAAATATTCCTATTTTCGGAACATGTACTTCAAAAGTTACTCCGGCAGGTCCGGGTCCATGTACTCCGATGCCCGCAGGAACCTGGACTCCCGGAAAACCTAATATATTAATAAACGGTAAACCTTCGATCAATAATTCCAGTAAACTTATGTGTGCTTTTGGCGGAGTAGTTTCTATACTCTATTCGGGAACAACAAACACCATGATCTAATAAATCATAAATATCAAAGGAGAATTTTCACGTTGAGAGAAAATTTAGAAGAATTATTTTCCGACAACCTTTTGGATAAACCGTTTCAAGATAACGACGATTACCTTAGATATGAACTTAAAAGAATATGTCGACGCATAAGATATTATGTCAAAGCAAAAAAAACACAAGGATATGAACAACTCGAAACCGCCGCAAAAAGAGAATTTTATGATTTTGACTTTTTTATAAAATCACGGTTAAGCGCATCTGAAGATAAATTTTTTTCATATGAATACATGAATAAATTATTCAATCTCACTGTTTTAGAAAAATTTTGTGTAATGATGGGAGTACTTATCAAAACCGACGACAAGTACAAAGACATACTCCAAAATATAGAAGGAGAAAAAATTATAAACTACTCTCTTGCTATAAAGATTTATTATTTTGTTGGAAATATCTCCGATATAGACCACTTTTACAGCATTCAAAATGACCTTCAGAAAAAAATGAATTCGCTGTTTTTTAATGGGAATATTTCCAATTTGGATAATTATATATTCGAGTGCATAACAAAAAACTCAAAATTAGTTTTAAATAAAAATACAGGAATAACAATAAAAACTCCAGATAATATTTCAAAACCGATAATAAGAGAGGATTTTGCTCTCAGAATATGTGATTACTTAAAGGAAACAACAAAAAATCACACAGCATACTACTATATAAGCGGTTGTGAAGGAATCGGAAAAAAATATATTGTAAAATGTGCGTGTGATATACTAAATAAAAATATTGTTTATTTTGACTTTAAAGAATATGTTTCGGAAAACAAACAAAAATTTGCAGATGCCATAATTTCTGCATACCGTATTGCTCTTGTAAATCAGGCATATATTTGTCTTGAGAATTTTCAAGATTTGGTAAAAGCTGATTTTATGAATCAAAGATACGTAGAATTTATTTTAAATTTGGTTTCTAATTTTTCAAAAGCTGTTTTTGTTTTATCGTCAGAAGAAATACTGTTCAGAAAATATTTCAGAGAATGTATGTTTATGGATGTCACCTTAGATGAATTAACTAATTCGGAAAAATTCAAAATTTGGAACGAAGAATTAAAAAATTTTAAAAAAGACAAAAATTTAGATATTCATGAATTGGCAAACAAATTTTCTTTTACTCCTCTCCAAATAAAAAACACAGTTGAAGATGCGTCTAAAATATGCCATGAAAAAAAAGATAAATCAATAAATAAATCTATAATTTGCGAAGCAGCATACAATCAAGTGTCCGGTAATTTAACAGATAAAGCCACACTTATAAGGAAAAAGCATACTTGGGACGAACTTGTTCTTCAAAAAGAACAAAAAGACATAATAAAAAGGGCTTGTAATCACATAAAATACAAACATATCATTTACGACAAATGGGGAATGGGAAAACGAGTTCTTTATGGTCGAGGACTCAGCGTACTCTTTACAGGACCTCCGGGAACAGGTAAAACTATGGCAGCCCAAGTAGTTGCAAACGAATTAGGATTGGAAATTTATAAGGTCGACCTTTCGAAAGTTATTTCAAAATATATCGGTGAATCAGAAAAAAATCTTGGAGAAGTATTTGACAGTGCAAAAAAAAGCAATGTCATCCTTCTTTTCGACGAAACTGATGCATTGTTTGGTAAAAGAACCGAAGTCAAAGATTCGCACGATAAAAATGCAAACGTAGAAACCTCATATTTACTTCAAAAAATGGAAGAATATGATGGTATTACAATCATGACCACCAACTTCATTGAAAATATAGACAAAGCTTTCTTCAGACGAATAAGCTACGTGGTACACTTTACTTTTCCTGATGCTACGGCTCGAAAAGAAATATGGTTAAAGATGTATCCTAAGGAAATGCCTATATCAAAGGACGTAGATTTTGATTATCTTGCAAAAAATTTTGAGATTGCAGGCGGAAGTATAAAAAATGTTGCAGTTAACTCCGGATTTATGGCTGCCGCAGAATCAAAATCAGTCGAAATGAAACACATTATAAAAGCTCTGGAATACGAAATGAAAAAACAAGGAAAAATGATTTCTAAAACTGATTTTAAAGAATACGGATATCTGATATAATATTGGTTCGTTAAGTATCCATACACACAAACGGATAGCATTTTGGTTTTTGGCATGACACCAATAATACTGACAAAACCAATAAATTTTTCTTATTGTTCTAACATCTAACACACACACTACTTAATACTCTTTGAAAAAGTCTCTTCCATCAAACAAACTAAGTTGATTCATTTCTAGTTTGTAATACAAATTTTTATGAAGTAGAAAAATTCAACGCTCAAACTAACTTATAAACAGTGATAATTCTTACACTTTTAATCTACTTTCGGTTATCTATTTTCCTAAAATTTTTAAAATGAAGTCCCCAAATACATGAATTATTGCAACATTCCAAATAGACTTTGTTTTTCTGAAAAGTAAAGTGAAAAATACTCCAATAAAAAATACTTGAATTAAAGCACTGATTGACTGCAAAAGATTGTAATTAAAAATTCATTATACAAGCTTGCAAGTAAATTATATAAAATAACAAATTTATAAATCCTATTACTTTCAATTCTGATAAAGTAAACAAAAATTTATTAAATAATTCAACTTCTCTATGGTTTGTTTCTTGCTTATCAAAAACCGACCAAAATGCCGTATATCCTCACCGTCTAAAAAAACATCTCTCCATAAATTCAAAAAAATAAATCCAAACAGTCTATAAAACTAAAATCAGCGAAACCAAAAAAGTACATTTTTTAAAATTTTAAACACGAAAGTAAAAATAGATAAACAAAAACTCATATAAGAGAATAAACAAGATTTTTTAAATCAATTTTTAAATACATCTCAGATAATTTTATCTTTAAATCCTTAGTGATGTCATCACAAGTAACAAGATCAATCCAAAACATTTGAACACACCATCATAACAGGTAGTAATAGGAATCAATACCATATACTACCCTACAGCAAGACAAAACCTACCATCGAAATAAAAATTGCAGCTTTATTGATTTTAAATTAATTTTTTTAATCAATACTTATACTCCAACTTATAGCTATTAAATTTAACACTATACCAAAAGATAACAGGAAAAAAACTCTTACAAAAATCTAAATTTTCCACAAAAAACTCTACTGGTGCGGATAACAGGACTTGAACCTGCAAGAACTTGCGTTCACATGGACCTGAACCATGCGCGTCTGCCAATTCCGCCATATCCGCATTTTATACAGTCCATTATATCACGAGATTACGTACTTATCAATATTATTTATTTAAAAGTATAAATATCAGTTTTTTCTTATCAAAAATTATACTTTATCCGATTTTAAGTTTTTTGATATCATACCGTTGAATAAACTTAAATTAGGTACTAATTTTAAACTACATCACAAAGTAATATTTTATTTGAAATATACATTTAAATTCATTTCATAACCCATTAGAGATTACTTCAACTACTTTTTTATAATAATTTTAATTATACAATTCACGCTTATTTATTTCTAAAAATTACGTAAATTTCACATGAATAAATTTAAAAAATAAAAATTGACAAAACGCTTTATAAATTATAAAATGGTACTTGGATGTATTGTAATTTGGGCTTATAGCTCAGTTGGTAGAGCGCCGCGTTCGCAATGCGGAGGCCAGGGGTTCGAATCCCCTTAAGTCCACCACATTTCCATTAGACGAACGATTAAATTTGTCTAATGGAGTTTTAGTTTTGTTATGTATAATTATGTTCATGTTTGAATCAATGTATTTTTGAAGATTTTACAGAAATACATAAATAATAGTAAAAATTTATATGTTCATTATATATTTTAGTAAAAGAGGTTAAAATTATGAATTTTTTAAAAGATTTTTAGTAATTATTTTAATATATATCTTTAGTAATCAGTTTTGTCACATGGAGGTGGACGCCTTTTTTACAAATACTCATTTTAATTTTGGAAAAGCAATAATTGAACAGTCCGGTGTTTCATTATCGAAAGATGAAGAAAACGCATTTTTATCGGGTTTGATTTATGCAGATATAGGTAGATTTGAATTTGACAAAAAACCAGTGTTCATTCTGATTCCTATGAATTTATCAAAGAAATGAAAAAACATACTGAAACTCCAGAAGAAAGATGGTTTGTTCGCGGTTTTGAAATGCATGTACTTCAAGATAAGGAAACAGGAAAATTTTTGAAAGAAATTTTTGGTCGTGAGAAATATTCTCACTTAGAGTATATTGTGGATTGTAGTTTATTAGATAACTATTTTTTTAAAAAAACTGGTTGTTATATTTCTAATGATTTTTTACATAAATTTAATTTTAAACAAATAAGCCAGGGAATAGATATAGAAAAGTTAAATAAATTGTTTAGTATTTCTGAAAATAAAATTGAAAATTATATAAATACAAGTTTAACTAGATATTCTAATGTTAGTAATAAATGTCAATTGGTTATATGTGCTAATTTAATAAGAGATACATATTCTTTTTTTGATTTTAAAATAACTTTAGATGATATTTATGAACAAGCTGCAAATATTTTAGTGGTTTCTATCGTAACTGCCAATATCGCAGAAAAAAATGAAATTTCCACAGATTTAGCTCATAAAATTAAGGTTAAAAATGATGAATTAGTTAAATTGTGTGTATCTAAATTGAAACCAGATATTGTATCCAAATAATTAAATTTTGCCAAACACTTAAGTTTGTGAATTCTTAGGAACTGAAATTCGAAGTGGTACAGACTACTTTTTTTTGAGAGTATTTTACAACATTGTTGCCAATCAAATGTTTATATAATTGCACCGAAAAATCTGATTGTTGATGAAAATTTACTTTCCAAACATGAATTGCAAAAGTTCAGGTTATGATTTACATACTTGTATTTCAACCTTTTATCATAAAAATTTGCTTTTGACTACGCATCTTAGTGTTTGTTCATTTTTTGTTTTATACTGAATATATTAAATCCCACATCTAATGAAGCGGGATTTATTGTTATACTAATCTTCAATTTGTCTACCCAAAAATTCTGCCGAAATCTTAGCTACAGAAGCTGCAAAATTTTCCGCAGGTAAAGGTTTATCACTTTTCAGAACAATCACACTTCCACAAACATCTCCATCTGCAATTATCGGATACATAAGTGCAGCTTCATTTTCCATGCCCTCGACAGGATATACTTTTTTACTTTTCTCTTTATAACACGAAAAATTTTCTCTATCTTCCATTAAATCTTCAGTAAATTTTGAAATTCTGCGCTCTGCAAACTCTCGTTTAGGTATACCGGAAACAGCAATAATATGGTCACGATCAGATATTAAAACAGGAAAACCAAGTGTTTTTGAAAGAACGTCCGCATATGAATATGCAAATTGTGACATTTCTCCTATTACTGAATATTTTTTAAATATAACTGCTCCTGAGGAATCAGTATAAATTTCCAACGGATCACCTTCACGAATCCTTAATGTTCTTCGTATTTCTTTAGGAACAACAATGCGTCCCAGTTCATCGATACGCCTAACAATTCCTGTGGCTTTCATCAGGTATTCTCCTTTCTTAAATTTTAAAATTTTATCAACCAACAAAATTATTTAGCTTTCTAAGATATAAATACATATTTCATTGATTATAATGTTATTGTGAGAAATTTTTAGTTAAATATTCTTTTTTATTTGACTTATACAAGAAAAAATCAGCAAAAAATCAGTAACAATACTTCCTATCATTGCCAACGTGTAAAATTTTGTATATAATATTCGGAGTAACCTTAAAAATTTGAAAAAGGATGATATTATGAAAATTAAAGTAAACCAGGAAACTTGTGTAGGATGCGAAATGTGCATAAATGTATGTCCGGAATTGTTTAAACTTAACGATGAATACAAGTCAGAATGCATCTCTTCAGACGTTCCCGAAGAACTTTGCGACAAAGCTCAGGAAGCTGTGGATGTTTGTCCTGTAGAGGCAATTGAAGCTGAATAAATTATAATTTTTATAAATAATATTTTGCATACACCTTGAATTTTTAACTACAAAACCCTCGGTATTTCATATCGAAGGTTTTTTTATATTACTTGTATTTTATAAAATTTCTGTTCATATAATTAAAAAGTTTAAAAATTTCAGGAGATGAGAAATTTTGTTTGTTATAAGGCTCGAAAAAAAATTCATACTAACTTTCACTGCAGTAATTACCCTTGGAATACTTACATTAATTTTCTGCAGCGGAAATCACTTTACCGCAGGAGCACACGACAGCAAAAATTTTATAAAATACGCAGAATTCAACCCTTCTTATGAAGCTCTTGATAAAGCAATGCGAGAAGACATAAAATCTCATGGAGAAGATATAAAAATAAATTGGATAGAAGTTCTTGCCTGCCTCGGAGCTAAATACGGAGGAGATTTTAAAAAATATAATGAAAAAGATATGGACGAAATTATAAAAAAACTTAAAGAAAAAACTCCCATAGAAAAAATTTCAGAAAATTATAAAAATTACCCATACTATCACGAGGTGTACTCGTCCGTTCTAAAAGAGTTTTTGGGCAATTACAAAATAAAACGAAAACCAAAAAAAGAAAATGAAGAACCGGTATGGGAAGAAGTATACGGTTTAAAAGCTTTCTCCCCAATAGCCAAAACTTTCCCTTTTTGCCACTATGACGATTTCGGAGCTTCACGTTCTTACGGTTACTCCAGACCTCATTTGGGTCACGATATGATGGCTGCAGTGGGCACTCCCGTAATAGCAGTTGAATCCGGTACTGTAGAAATTATGGGATGGAATCAATACGGAGGATGGAGAGTAGGTATAAGAAGCTTTGATAAAAAAAGATATTACTATTACGCTCATTTGCGTCAAAACAGGCCATTTCACACAGACTTAAAAGAAGGGGCAACCATCAAAGCAGGGGACGTAATAGGATATGTGGGAAGAACCGGGTACAGTTCGAAAGAAAACGTGAATAACATCAAAGAAAACCACCTTCATTGGGGGATGCAACTTATATTCGATGAATCTCAAAAAGAATGTGATAACGAAATTTGGATAGATATTTATGCTATTACAAAACTCCTTGAAAAAAATAAATCTGCCGTAATTCGAAACAATGAAACCAAAGAATATTATCGTGAAAATGATTTTGATGAAGTTTCTTTACAATCTCAATCTTAATTTTACTCAAAGAAGAGGAGCTCTAAAGCTCCTCTTTAAAAATACAATGTTAAATTCATAAACTGTAAAATCGTGTTTACTTACCTTCTCCGTGACCTTTTCCACGATCTTTTTTATGATGGCCCTTTCCGCGACCTTCTCCACGACCTTTTTCATGATGTTTTTTCTTTCGCGTTTCATCACCACTCGTACTTTTTGATTTAGCAGGCAAATCAGGTCTAACTGGAACTTCTGGTACCTCCACTTTTCCAGTAGTACCATCTGCAGACGAAATATGTGTACCAGTAGGTGATACAACTGTACTAGTAAGGCTTCCACCACCATCATTACTTATCGAAACCAACCCTCCACCAGGAATTTTAATAACTGATTGACCAGGATCCATCTCAATTTCTGTCTCAGCCGCTTTAGTCTCTTCTTTTGCCCTTCTTTCAGCCGCTTTTTTGGCTTTCCTCTCTTCTCTGGTTCTTCTTTTTTCTTCAGCCTCCATAGCCTTTTCAGCCTCCTCTTCGGCTCTTCTTTTTTCTTCGGCCTCTTTTTTAGCTCTCTCCTCTTCTTCAGCCTTCCTTTCTCTTTCAGCCTCTTCTTCGGCCTTCCTTTTCCTTTTAGCCGCTTTTTTGGCTTTCTTTTCTTCTTTGTCCTTTCTTTCTCTCTCAGCCTTTTCAGCCTCTTCTTCGGCTTTTCTCCTTCTTTCAGCCTCTTCTTTGTCCTTTCTTTCTTTCTCAGCCTTTTCGGCCTCTTCTTTGTCCTTTCTTTCTCTCTTAGCTAATTCATCACCTTCATCATCAGCAACACTTCCATCACTCTCCGTCTCTGTAGGAATCGGTTTATCAAACATTCTAGTACTACGTCCGAGGTCTTTTATAGTAGTAGGGGTACTGCGTTCAGAATCTTTTCCATGCCCACCTTTAGCTCTTCCACTTCTATCACTTTCCGTCTTTGTAGGAATTAGTTCATCAAACATTCTAGCACTGCGTCTGAGACTTTCTGTGGTAACACTGCGTTCAGAATCTTCTCCGTGTCCACCTTTAGATTCTCCACGTTCTTCAGGTTTTCCAAACCTTACACGTCCTCGATGTTTTTTACCTTTATTACCTTTCCTGCCTCTCTTGTCTTTTCTATCCTTACCTTCTCCATCTGAATGTGATCCTCCTCTACTACCAACAAGTGATGACACTGTGGACCGACTTTCTTCCCTATCTCTACTAATTATTTCAGAACTATAATCGACTGCTGTTGGCGTTTCACCTGCTGCTGGTGCTCCACCTGTTACTTTTGGTGCTCCACCTGCTGCTGTTGAGGTTATACCTGTTGTTGAAGTTTTATCTGCTGCCGGCGCTGCTGGTACTCCACTTGTTACTTTTAGTGCTCTACTTGTTGTTGATTCATCATTATCCGGATCCCATTCATCATCACTAGAATCTCCCTCATCATCACTATAGCATACATGTGGTGCAATACGCCTACTAAGTCCATCAGCTAATACATCCTTAAGGGGCTTATTCTTTCTTTCTCTTTTACAACTTTCAATAGCGAATCTAGCACATTTATCTTCTAAACCTTCAAATACCAAAAGAGTGATTTCATCATTTTTATCATGAGGCACTTCAGGATTACTTAATTTTTTATACATAGTAGAAAATTCATAAAAATTAAGAGGTACATCAACAATAGTGATATTGCCAGACTCATCCACATGTTCAACTCGCTTGTACTTACCTTCCAAATTCTTTCCATATCCAACTAAACTCGGTTTTTTATCCTCTGATGCAGGAGATTTTCCTTCCGAAATGCGTTCTTTTAACTCATCCACTAAACTGCGCGATGCTCCATCCGCTGCCAGTGACGGTGCCGACGGTACTGGTGCTGGTGCTGACGGTACCGGTACCGGTGCTGGTGCTACCGATGCTCCATCCACTACCGGTGCTGGTGCCGGTGCTACCGATGCTCCATCCACTACCGGTGCTGGTGCCGGTGCTCCATCTAATACTAAATCTGGCTGTGCTGATTCTGGTTCCTGCTCAGCTGAAAGTGATGGATTTGCACAAACCTTATTTTTAACAACCACAGCAACAGCACATACTACAGCAACTGCGGCAGCACTACCAATTAGCCTTGCATAAATTGGATGTTTTGAAAGCCAACTATCTAACCTTTCATAACCTCGTTTGGAAAGATCGACCACATAATTTTTTACACCTCTTGCAGAATCTTGTATATTTTGAACCCATCGGTATCTACTTTGAGTACTTCCAGACATATCACCCTCCTCTAAAGCACTTGCAGATGGTATAAAACCTGGAAACACCGTTAACAGCGACATCACCGCTGAAGTTGCCTTTCTCCCAAAATTCCCTGTTCCCCCAGATATCAATCCCAAATCCTCCTCTTTTATTTCTTTTGACCCTTTTCCAAAATGATTATCAAACATTTCAGTTATAGTCTCATCAAATTCTTCTTTTCCTATAGTTTCATCTTTTTTAAGTATAAAATTGTACACATCATCAATTGTTTTTTGTTCTAAAAATCTTTTCAATTCATCTTCATCTTGCACTATCTCCAATAAAATACTTTCTACTTTACCCATTATTTTCACCCCTATTATAATAATAAACTAATCACCATTATATCATATTTTTCAATATTGTAAATCATTTTTATTTAAATTTTATAAAAATTATTTTCTAGGTACACAATTCATCATGTATTTGCAAATCACCAAAGGCTTTTTTAATTTCTTCTCTGACAGCATTGTCTCCAATGTAATCAACATTATTTATCAAGAAAAGCGATTTTCTATCAAATCCCCCTTTTATTTCCCGAAACTCTTTGTTCTTTACTCCACATAATACTTGATGCCAATATTTAAATACTTCACCTTCTAAAAATCCCCACTTAACAAATAAACCTGCTATCTCTCCCACATAACTACTTATTGTACTTCTACATTTTTCTGCAAAATCATCTTCTCCGAAACTTCCCATCTCAACACGACGTATCTCATCCAACTGAAAATCGTTCAATTTATAGCCCATTAGAAACTGATTTTTCAAAATCGGATAAACCCTGTATAGTGTACTTGGACTAATACTCAAAGCTCTCTCTGATAAATTAACTTTACTTTCCGGTTTACACAATTCAGAAAAATTCTTATATAAATTTCTTCTTACTTCAGATTCCTCAATTACACTTTCAGCACCTGATTTATTTTCAATAGGGTTATTCTCCGCAGAATCACTCTCTACAGAATCTTTTTCTATAGAACCGTTTTTGTTTTCTACAGAATTACGTTGATTCAAAACCTTATAACCAACCAAAATTCCTCCAAAAGCAACCACAGTAAAACCTACCGTTGCAAGTTTAGGATTTTTCTTTACCCATTCGACTAAATTTTTTAAAGTTCGCTTTGAAAATTCGACTGTTTTGGTATTTATATCTTTTGCCACTTCTACTGTTGAATTTTTCAAATACCTGACTCTTTGAAATAATATACTCTTCATTGAATCAAATTCTGACTGTCTATCCGTATCCATAGCTTTTACAAACGACACATTCGTAGAGAAAATTGTTAACAAACACATAACAAACAACATTATTTTACTTTTCAATACTTTAACACTTTCAATAATGGGTTCCAATCCCTCTTTTTTCATCAATTTTACCCTCTTTTATTTCTATGATTCATTATACATTTGCTGTAAGTCATTGTAAACTACTTATTTTTAATAAATAAAACTGTATAAAATTCTTCCAACACTATTCATTCTATTGATCACAATCACAACAATCATCTACACTTTTAATTCTACTACATTTACACTAATTTTAGATGAATTACCTATCTCACTGTAAGTTTAGTCTAGCCTATATGATTCTCATTCAATTTTATTTTCAATATGTTCAAACATAATTACATATTTGACAAAGAGATAAAACAACAACATAGTAAAACTTATTTTTTCCAAAATATTTTCTTTAATCTGATACAAACTTTAGATCTTTAAATTTTTTGTAAAAATAATCCTTAAATACTTTAGTTACACTTTTGTTATTTTTAATACCTCACAAATTTAATATAAAAAATAATCTCAAACTTTTTAACAATTAGAAATTTATTTTACATTTTACGTATTTTTAATTATACCATAATTTTAATTTTATTACAATAGGGTCTAAATATGAGTACAATAAAAATTTTTTACTTACTATTCCCGTAGCAAACAATATGTAAAAAATCATTCATGTGGATATTATTAAAACTGAGATAAAAAAATTATATCAACACTAGTATTCTTGAGAAAATACAACTTAATGATAGTAAAATGTTTTTTTTAGAATATTACTTTTCCTTGGATAATTATCTATTTTCCTGAATTTTTAGCATTATTTTAAAAAATATTCTTAAAAACCGACAAACAAATTATGTTTGTCGGAAATAAATACTAACCTAAATAAGAATAATTAGGAGCTTCTTTTGTGATATGAATATCGTGTGGATGGCTTTCTCTGAGTCCTGCGCCACTTATCTTGACAAATTTAGCCTTTTCGTAAAGAGACGATACTGTTGGACAACCGGTATAGCCCATTCCAGCTCTTAAACCTCCGATAAGCTGATAAATAGTATCAGAAAGCATACCTTTATATGCCACACGTCCTTCCACACCTTCGGGAACAAGTTTACTATTCTTTCCTTGGAAGTATCTGTCTGCACTGCCTCGTCCCATAGCGGAAAGGCTTCCCATACCTCTGTAAGTTTTAAATTTTCGTCCTTGGTAAATTTCGTTTTCTCCAGGAGATTCTTCACAACCGGCTACCATTGAACCTATCATAACTACATCAGCTCCTGCAGCCAATGCTTTAACCACATCTCCCGAATATTTTATACCGCCGTCCGCTATGACTTTTATTCCGTGCTTTTTAGCTGCACATGCAACATCGTATACAGCAGTAAGTTGCGGTACTCCTATTCCCGCTACTATTCGTGTTGTACAGATTGAACCGGGTCCGATACCTACTTTGATACAATCTGCTCCGGCTTCTATGAGTGCTTCAGCTGCTTCCGCCGTAGCAACATTTCCGGCTATAAGCTGAACATCCGGAAAAGCCTCTTTTACCTTTCTTACAGAATTTATCACATTTATGTTGTGACCATGTGCGGAATCGAGTACCAAAACGTCAACATGAGCCGCTACCAATGCTTCAACTCTTTTAAGAACATCTTTTGTGGCACCTATAGCAGCTCCGCATAGAAGTCTGCCGTCTTTATCTCTGGCAGAGTTTGGGTAAAGAGCTGATTTTTCGATATCTTTTATGGTTATAAGACCGCAAAAATCACCGCTTTCATCAACAAGAGGAAGTTTTTCGATTCTGTGACGACGAAGAATTTCTTTGGCTTCTTTCATCGACGTCCCGACAGGAGCAGTTATCAAATTTTCTTTAGTCATACAGCTGTCAATTTTTTGACTGTAATCAGAATATGTCATAAATCTCAAATCACGATTGGTTATAATACCGACTAATTTTTTGTCTTTACAAATCGGAATACCAGAAATCTTATACTTGTCCATCAACATTTTAGCTTCATCTACTGTATTTTCAGGAGAAAGAAAGAACGGGCGTGTAATTACTCCGTTTTCGGAACGTTTTACTCTATCAACCTGGTCAGCTTGTTTTTCAATTGACATGTTTTTGTGAATGATTCCTATTCCACCTTCTCTTGCAATTGCTATAGCCATTTTATATTCGGTAACTGTATCCATTGCAGCGGTCATAACCGGTATGTTAAGTTTAATCTTATCGGTCAAGTATGTTTCTGTATTGACGTTTCTCGGTTCCACATTTGACTCACCCGGAATTAAAAGTACATCATCAAATGTAAGACCTTCTTTGACAAATTTTTCGGATTCGCTGATTTTTGACATAAATTAGACTCCTTTATTATTAAATTTTTTATATTCAAACTCTGCCAAATACTATTTTCTGCAGAGAATCAACCACATTTTTATAGCGCAAAGCCAATGCCCGGAAAATCTATTCATACTCCGAACACCGGCCTATTAATATAATTTTTATTTTATAATGTCTACACCCATAAATGCCCTTAAAGCTTCAGGAACAGTCACACTTCCGTCTTCATTTTGATAATTTTCAAGAATAGCCGCAACAGTACGACCCACAGCTAATCCTGAACCATTCAATGTATGGACCAGCTGAGCTTTTTCTTTATTACTGTTTTTGTAACGTATAGCAGCTCTGCGTGCTTGATAATCCTCAAAATTCGAACACGAAGATATTTCTACATATCTTCCGTAAGAGGGCATCCAAACTTCTATATCATATGTTTTTGCCGAACAAAATCCCAAATCTCCCGTTGATAAACATACCACTCTGTAAGGAATGTTCAAGATTTGAAGTAATCTTTCCGCATCATGTGTGAGTTTTTCAAGTTCTTCATAAGAATTCTCAGGTTTAACGAATTTTACAAGTTCAACCTTATTGAATTGATGCTGACGAACTAAACCACGAGTATCACGACCTGCAGAACCGGCTTCCGAACGGAAACAGGCAGAATAAGCACAGTATTTAATCGGTAATTTATCACCGTCTAAAATTTCATCTCTGTGGTAATTGGTAACCGGAACTTCAGCAGTCGGAATCAAGTAATAATCAGTATTTTCCAGTTTAAATTCATCTTCTTTGAATTTAGGAAATTGTCCGGTACCATAAAGAGAATCGCTATTTACTATATATGGCGGTAATATCTCTTTATAACCGTTTTCCGTATGAGTATTGAGGAAAAAATTTATAACAGAACGTTCAAGTTTTGCTCCTAAACCTTTATAAAAATGAAATCTTGCTCCTGTAACTTTTGCAGCTCTTTCAGGATCTAAAATATCAAGATTTTTTCCTATATCCCAGTGAGCTTTAGCTTCAAATTCAAATTTTCTCGGTTCTCCCCAACGTCTTATTTCAACGTTCTCCGAATCGTCTTTTCCAATAGGAACATCCTTATTCGGAATATTCGGTATTGTTAAAATAAGTTCACGCTGTGTTTTTTCAAGTTCGGAAAGTTCTTTGTTTTTTTCGCTGATTTTATCAGAAAGCTCTTTCATTTCGCTCATAACCGCAGAAGTATCTTCTCCGTTCTTTTTCATTACGGGAATTTTTTTACTTACTGCATTTTGCGTAGATTTCATGCTTTCTACTTCAGCAAGTGTTTTACGGCGGACTTCATCACATCTTAAAACTTCATGTATCACTTCATCCATATTTGCGCCACGACTTCCAACAGCCTTTTTTACGGCTTCAGGGTCATTCCTTATGATTTTTATGTCTAACATTTCTTAACATCTCCCACCATATTTAACGGATTTATACTTTAAGCGAGTCTTTGATTTCCTTTTAAACTTATGTACAAGAGCCCACATCGCTACACCTGCACAATATTCCGCAAAAGCTATGATAACTTCTCGAGTAGCGATATTTGTTTCGTAAAATTTATGAATTTCACTTAACGATACACTCAAACCCAAAAAGAATATACTAAAAATACTCCAAACGGTGTTTTTTGAACAAGATTTAAATGTTATCGATAATATTATACCAAATATAAAATATTCAGTAAACTTAAAAACGGAATAAATATCGTATGCACTAAATACATAGCTTAAATTAAGATTACTGAAAAAATTATTTACGCAGTCAAGAATTACAGGACAATTTTCAATAAATTTAATATCTGTATATGGATTAAAATTTATCCACAGCAATACTGCAATTGAAACTAAAGCATAAATTAAACGTTTTATTTTACTATCATTCATTTTAAATTTTCCTTTTGTTTTATTTCTCTTTTATAAGAGTTTTATATATATCCGAAAGATCTTCTTCACCATAAAATTCTATTTGAATCGTTCCCTTTTTTCTTCTTCCGGACACAATTTTAACTTTTCTACCAAGTTTTTTATTAAGACCCGTTTCTATCTTGCTGAAAAAAGCATCTTTTTTTATTACTTTTATCGATTTGGGTTTTTCGAGTTCTTTAAAATTCATTTTTTTGACAAGTTCTTCAAGCTGTCTAACGCTTAAACCCTGAGAAACAGTGATTTTTAAAGCTTGTTCTATATCTTCCGGTGAATTAAGTGAAAGGAGCGTTCTTGCATGTCCTGCTGAAATTTCCTCAGCCTCAAGTTTTTCCATGACTGAATCCGGCAAATTTAAAAGTCTTAGTGCGTTTGCTATGTATGAACGTGACTTTCCTATCGTTTTTGACACATTTTCTTGAGTAAAATTGTGGGCATCCATCAAAGCTTTGTAACCTTTAGCTTCTTCAAGAGCGGATAAATCTTCACGCTGGAGATTTTCAACCAAAGCAAGTTCCATTATTTCAGATTCGTCTATGTCTTTTATAATTACCGGAACTTCAGGTAAACCTGCCATTTTACTCGCTCTAAAACGACGTTCTCCGGCTATTATCTTATATTTTCCGGAAGTGAGAGGTTTGACGACTATGGGTTGAATAAGTCCGTGTTCGGAAATAGAATCGGCAAGTTCTCTGAGTGCGTCTTTGTTAAATTTAAAACGAGGTTGACTATCATTTGCTTCGAGTTCGGTAATTTTAAGATATAACGGAGCATTCTCGGTTTCGGGATTATTTTGCATAAAAATTAAATCAAGACCTTTTCCGAGTCCGCTTGGCTTAGCCATAAAATCAGCTCCTTATTTATTGTTTTTAATTATCTCTTTTGCTAAATTTTTATAAGCAAACGTCCCTTTATTGAACTTAGAAAAATATGAAACAGGTTTACCGAATCCCGGAGCTTCACAAATTTTTACAGTCCTCGGAATTGTAGTTTTAAAAACTTTATCGGGAAAATTCTTTTTTACTTCGTCTATTACCTGACGTGTAAGATTAAGTCTTAAATCACACATCGTCATTAAAATTCCTTCTATGTCAAGTTCAGGATTATGATGTCTTTTAACTACTTTTACAGTATTTATAAGCTGTGACAGTCCTTCCAATGCATAATATTCGCATTGAATCGGAATAAGAACCGCATCACTCGCACAAAAAGCATTTATCGTGATAATTCCGAGAGAGGGGGGACAATCTATCAAAATATAATCGTAAACTTCTTTTAGATGTGAAATTTTATTTTTGAGCTTTGATTCTTTTCCCGAAAAAAGACTTATTCCCGCATCAGCCGAAGCCAAATTTATATGAGAAGGTATCAAATCAAGATTTTTAAATTGAGTTTTGATTGTGGCCTCTTCGGCAGAGGTATCCTTTTCAAGAACGTCGTAAGATGACTTTGTTATTTCTCGTTTATCAAACCCAAGTCCGCTCGTGGTATTGCCCTGAGGGTCAAAATCTATAACAAGAACTTTTTTACCCAAAATTCCCAATGCCGCTGACAAATTAATCGAGGTAGTAGTCTTTCCAACTCCTCCTTTTTGATTGGAAATTGAAATTATTTTACCCATAAATCCTCCTTTAGGCATATTTTTAAATCATTATATCACAACATTAAAGCCAATTAAACAGTTTTTGTTTCACGTGAAACATTTTACAATGGATTTTTAGAAATTTGTGAATTTAATCGAGGATATTTACTTGGAGTACTCTTAATTTTTTCGATTATTACTATACTTCTCGAACCTTTTTCTCGAGGCAATTCCAAATATTCGCACTTCTTAATTTTTCCACCCATTGTTTTTATTGAGTTTTCGGAATTTTTTATTTCTTCTTCTGAATTCGGGCCTTTCATTGCAGCAAAATTTCCTCCGCACTTAACATATCCCAGACAGTATTCACTTAAAATATTAAGTGGCGCAACAGCCCTGGAAACTGCAACATCAAATTTTTCTCTGAATTCACTTTTCTGAGCCAGTTCTTCGGCTCGAGCGTGAAAAATATTTATCTTTAAATCTAATTTATCGGAAAGTTCTTTTAAAAAATTTATTCTCTTATTTAAACTATCTACAAGAGTAAGATTCACAGATTCGTCCAAAATTTTAAGCGGAACACCGGGAAATCCTGCTCCCGTACCAACATCTATTATATTTGATTCTGAACCTATTTTTACAAATTTACTCAAAATCATACTATCAAGAAAATGCTTAATCATTATATCTTCCGGCTCTTTTATGGCTGTGAGATTTGTATGCTTATTATACTCAAGCAAAAAGTTCATATATATACGAAACTTTTCAATCTGATTTTCACTTAATTCTATTCCTATATTTTTAGCTTCATTTTTTAACAAAATCATTATTTGCTTTCTCCCTTCCGAGTTGCAGATGCCAACCAAATAATAAGAACGGAAATATCAGCAGGACTGACTCCTGAAATTCTTGCAGCTTGTCCGATATTCTGCGGACGTATTTTACTAAGTTTTTCTGCCGCTTCCAAGCGAAGTCCTTTAATCAATTTATAATCAACCGATTCAGGTAAGATTTTATTTTCCAATCTACGCATTTCTGAAATTTGGCGATTTTGTCTGGCAATATATCCTTCATACTTTATTTCAGTTTGAACTTGTTCGAAAATTCTTTTATCAATGTCCGGTCTGGAAATGTCAAAAGGTTTTAAATCATCGTACGTTATCTGAGGTCGTTTTATAAGCTCACTCATTTTCACACCACTCGAAATAGGTGATGTTTCACGTGAAACAAGTACTACATTCAATTCGGGAGACGGCGACAAAACAACTTTTTTTATTCTTTCGAGCTCTGCTTTTTTAATTTCCTGCTTAGATGAAAACTCTGTCCATCGTTCATCATTTATCAAACCGATTTTTCTTCCTATTGGAGTTAAACGCTCATCAGCGTTGTCTTGCCTTAAAATTAATCTGTATTCCGACCGTGAAGTTATCATCCTGTACGGATCATTAACTCCTTTTGTTACCAAATCATCAATAAGCGTACCTATGTATGAAGAACCTCGGTCAAGAATTATTTGTTCTCTTTTCATAACTCTCAGTGCAGCATTTATTCCCGCTATCAATCCTTGTGCAGCAGCCTCTTCGTAACCGGAACTGCCATTAAATTGCCCTGCTCCGAAAAGTCCCGGAAATTCACGATATTCCAGTGTTGCATTCATTTGAGTTGGGTCTGCTATATCGTATTCTATTGCATATGCCGGACGCATTATTTTTACATTTTCAAGACCGGGAATAGTTCTGTACATTTCAGTTTGAATCTCTTCAGGTAGCGAAGTGGACATACCTTGAAGATACATTTCTTCAGTATTGATTCCGCACGGTTCTATAAAAAGTTGGTGACGTTTTTTATCGGGAAACCTTACTATCTTATCTTCTATACTCGGACAATATCTTGGACCGATACCTTCAATTTTTCCACTGTACATCGGAGCTCTGTGGAGATTTTTAATAATTACTTCTTTTGTCTTATCATTTGTCCATGAAATATAACATGCAACCTTATTTTCCATAACTTTTTTCGTGCTGTATGAAAACGGAACTATATCTTCATCACCGCATTGTTTTTCCAAAATGTCAAAATTAATGCTGGATCTCAAAACTCTTGCAGGTGTACCTGTTTTAAAACGTTTTAATACAAGTCCGAGTTTTCTTATGGAGTCTCCCAACATAGTCGCAGGAAAAACGCCGTCAGGTCCGCTTGAATAAGAAGTTTCTCCAATGTGAACTTTTCCTTCCAAAAACGTTCCTGTAGCTATTACAACTGATTTTGCAAAATATTGCATATTATTTCTCGTGCTAAGCTTCCATATACCGTTTTCACGTGAAATTTCAGTTATCTCTGCTTGCTTTAAAGTCAGATTATCTTGAAGTTCGAGTTTATGTTTCATTATCTCTTTATATTTGTTTCTGTCTATCTGAGCTCTGAGAGAATGTACCGCCGGACCCTTTCCGAGATTGAGCATTCTACTCTGTAAAAAACATTCATCCGTGGTTTTTCCCATTTCTCCACCTAAAGCGTCTATTTCACGGACAAGATGTCCTTTAGCTGTTCCTCCTATCGATGGATTGCACGGACAATTTCCTACAGAATCCAAATTTATCGCAAAAATAACTGTATTACATCCCAACCTTGCAGAAGAAAGACCTGCTTCTATTCCGGCATGTCCTGCACCGATTACTGCAACATCGTAATTTTCCGTATTTCCCAATTTAAAATACACCTCTTAAAATTTATCTTCCAAAAATTATATTTTATTTCATGTCAATATTAAATATATCGTTACATTTTAATCCTTTGCAATTAGATAAAAAACAACTTTTATTATCAATTCAAGTTTTTTACTTTCCTACACAAAATTTTTCAAAAACTCTGTTTACTATTTCTTCGGAAGCATTTTCTCCTGTAAAATTCATTAAAATCTCCATTGCATCCTGAAGCAAAACCGTTATGGCATCAAGAGTCATACCGAAGTTCGTTTCTTCAATTGATTTTTCTATAATTTCTTTTACTTTTTTTAATGAATTAAGCTGTCTTTCACTCGAAATAACCACATCTGACGGCTCAATTTCCGAAATACCTATCATGTTTTCAATAATTTCTTTTAATTTTTCTGTTCCAGAACCGTTTATGGCAGATAATTCAACAATTTTATCAGAAAATGTTAATAACTCATTCGTATCTATCATTTTTTTCAAATCACATTTATTTAAAATTATTATCGTTTTGGATTTGTCACATGATTTCAAAAGATTCCGATCCTCATCAGAAAGTGCAGAAGAAGAATCCAAAACCAAAAGAGTAATATCTGAAATATCCATATACTCTCTTGATTTTTTCACTCCTATTTTTTCTATTATATCATCGGTTTCACGAATTCCCGCAGTATCTATAAGTAAAAGCGGTATATCACCCAACATTACCGATTCTTCTATAACGTCACGTGTCGTACCGGGAATATTCGTAACTATCGACTTCTCATGACCCGAAAGACAGTTCATAAGAGTAGACTTTCCTACATTCGGACGACCAATTATAGCTGTTTTTACGCCTTCTTTTAAAATTTTACACGCATCATAACCCTTTATCATATCTGATATTTGAGATTTTACTTCAAAAAGACTTTTTTTCAACATTTTTGAATCAATTTGTGGAATATCTCCGTCCTCGGGATAATCCGACCACACACTGAGTCTTGCCAGAATATCCAGCAAAATTTCTTTTATCTTTCCAATCTTTTTCCCCGAGGAACCTTCACGCATACTGAAAGCTATTTTGTTAGCTCTTTCTCCTTTTGCAGATATTAAATCCATTACCGCTTCGGCTTGAGATAGATCCATTTTTCCATTTAAAAATGCTCTTTTCGTAAATTCTCCGGGCTCAGCAGGCAACGCTCCATTTTCCAAGACTAATCTCAATACTCTACGTGTAATGTACATTCCTCCATGACAGGAAATTTCAACGACATCTTCTCCAGTGTAGCTGTGTGGAGCTCTGAAAACAAGTACTACTGCGTCATCTATAAACTCTCCGGAATCAGTTATTTTTCCATATTTAGCCGTATACCCTTTCATATCGGATAAACTTTTTACACCGTCTTTTTTCATGGAATAAGGCACAAATATTTTATCGGTCACACTTAAAGCATTCGAACCCGATATTCTTATAACTCCGATTCCTCCAACTCCTTGCGGTGTAGAAATTGCCGCTATGGTATCCATTTAAAAATTCACTACTTTCCACTTAAATTTTAATTGCCCCCTCAAAAATAAAGGGAGCAAAACTTAACTATCTTAAAATAATTTAAACTAATTTAAAAATACAACAACCCATATTAAAAACTCACTCTTTTGAAATTGCGGATATAACTACATGCCTGTTATAATTTTCTCCCTCTGACCAAGATTTAACACCTTCAAAATTACCTATTTCAGTATGTATAATCTTTCTTTCGTAAGCTCTCATTGGCTCTAATATAAGTTTTTTACCTGTTTTAACAGCCTTTTGAGCAAGATTCCGTGAAAGCTTTTCCAAAACTTCTTTTCTTTTTTTTCTGTAATCTCCGGCTTCCAACCTAACTTTACAAAACGGTTCATCAGCTGCTTTTTTATTCGAAACCAATGTCGCAACATACTGCAACGCATCGAGAGTATCAGCATGTCTACCAATTATATAACCCACGTCATCTCCTGTTATTTTTAACTCACATTCCTCAGGAGTGTAATTTAAAATTTCTACATTTAACTCTCCAAGACCCATATAATAAAGAACTTCTTTTAAAAACTCGGCAGCTTTTTGAGCTTCGTTCTTTTTTAGTACAGCTCTTACCTGGGCAAGCTTTCCACCAAACATTCCAAGAACTTTCTTCGATGGAAACTGACGAATTTCAAAATCAACCTTATCTTCGGTCACTCCAAGCATTTTACACGCCTTTTCTTTAGCCAAAGCTACTGTTTCATCCGAAGCAAAAACTTCATTTATCATACAAATCATAACCTCCAAAATGTATAAGCAATCTAAGCAATAAACAATTTAAATTCAATATGTCTGTATTATTTTTCGTCAATGCTATTCATCAAGCGAAGACTCTTTTGCTTTCAAAGTGGCAAATCTTACAGCTTCATCATACGCATTCATAGTATATACGTTGTAAAATTTATTCAAAATAATATTTTGCAAACATCCGAAAAGCGAATTTATAATCCAATAAAGTCCTACTGCGGCCGGAATTGTATAAGCAATATAGGCAGTAAACAAAAGCATTAAATACGGACTGAATTTGGAACATCCTTGCATTTGATTTTGAGTTCCCATCATTTTTTGACTTATGTACATGGTAATGGCAGAGCTTGCAAAACATAAAACAGGTATAATCCAAAGCATTTGAGAAAATTCAGAACCTCTCGGAGTACCCAAAAGATTAAGTCCCATAAAATTGAATCCAGAACTGTACTCTTCGATATCAGCCAGTTCTTCAGAATTCATCATTGTAAGCTTGTCTTTAATTAAAGAAAAATGCCGTACAAGTTGAAGCTGCTCATATCCTTTAGATATTTTTCCTTCCAGTTCCGGTACTTCCGGTAACACAGCCACAGCAGACGCAACTTTTTGCGGTGAAATATGCAAAGTATTTTGAAGAGGCTTTGTAACAGCACCGTAAATACCGCTCCAAAGTATTAGCGGAAGAACTAATGTGGCAAAACATCCATTCATAGGATTTATGCCTTCTTTTTCGTAAAGACGTGCCACTTCTTCATTATACTTTTTTGGGTCTTTTTCGTATCTTTTTTTAAGTTCTTGCTGCTTTCCGGCCAATCGAGCATTTCGTGCCGTAGTTTTTTGTCTTTTTATCGACAAAGGAAACATCAATATATTTATTACCAGTGCAAACAGAGCTATTGCCAAAGCATAATTACTTACAGCATCAAAGAAAAACCATAATATGTATCCGAATGTACTGCTTAAAAAATCAAATAAAAAACCCAAATCAAAAACTCCTTTTTACGTTTTAATAGCTTTATAACTTTTACTTAAATTTTATCACAAAACACAATAATAGCAACAAAAATTTGAATCCTTACTTTTCGGGAACCGGGTCAAAACCGCCTTTACAAAACGGATTACAACGAATTATTCTCCAAAAAGCAAGCATTATACCTTTCATTACACCAAAACGCCGTACCGCTTCGAGTGCATACTGCGAACATGTCGGAGTAAACCTGCAACATGGTCTCTTCAGTGCAGATAAATACTTTTGGTAAAATATTATCATTTTAATTACAAGTTTTTTCATCTAAAATCCCTAATTTTTTCAAATGCTTTTCCATTTCTTTTTTTACAACTTGCATCTTAACAAATGTAGTTTTTGCTCTTGCGACAAATACCGTATCATATCCTTTTCTTAAATAAGGTTCAAACTCTCTCCACGCTGCCCTTATAACTCTTCTGGCTCTATTCCTACTAACTGCATTTCCTATTTTTTTACCCGTTGTTATACCTATTCGTGTCCTGTTTTTTTTAAATCTGTTTTTTATTACATATGTGACCAAACTTGGTGAAACTTCGAATTTTCCTTTTGTATATGCCCGTCGGTAATCTCGATTTTCTCTTATAACGCTGTCATTTTTCATTTTACTCGTACCCTTTTTCCATTCCAAAAAAATAAAGACCCGTCAAGGTCTTATTTTTAAACAAACTCGCTTTCAGCTTGACGCCTGTTCTCTTTGATTAATAACTTAATCTTTTTCTTCCTTTTGCTCTTCTGCGTGCAAGAACTTTTATTCCACTGCGTGTGGACATTCTTTTTCTGAAACCGTGTTCCTTTTTTCTGTGAAGCTTTTTAGGCTGATATGTTCTAAGCATTTCTGTCCCTCCCGGATCTTTTACATTATACTAAGTATATAAATCATACTTTTACAATTCTACCAATTAAGTATAACTGAAAAATTTTTCTATGTCAACTTGTAAAAAATTTAAAAGACGCCGATTTTTTCAGCGCCTTCAAAAATAATCCAATTTAAGACTCAGCTAACACATCTATTATTGCTTGTGCTCCTTTTTTTGTAATTATATATTTTAAATAATTTTTAAGATTATTTTTATTTATATACACTACAAATTATATCAATTGATAAAAAATATAGACAACTATATAGTTTTTGTTTTTACACAACAATTCAATATATGTTGAAAACTTTTCAAAAAAAGAGTATAATGTCTTGTAACGAATTTAATATAATCGGAGGTTTTCCTTTATCATGAACTCTTTTAACGAGGCATGGAGTCTTATTTGTGATTTTTGTAAAACTCGCATAACTGACGTAGCTTACAAAACATGGATAAGCCGTATAGAACCCGTAAAGTTGGACTTCGAAAAAGGCGAAGCTATACTTATGGTTCCAAATGAATTTCACAGACAAACTCTTAACAGATGCTACCACACACTTATAATCGAAGCTTTTCAGGAAATTTTCGGTTCCGGAATAGACATTTGTTTTTCGACTCCCGATGAAATAAATGAGTCAGGGAAAAAAAGTGATCAAACACTTGCAATAGACTCAGACTACGAATTTACTTTCGATACATACATAGTCGGTTCATCAAATAAATTTGCTCATGCTGCGGCCTTAGCTGTTGCGGCAAATCCTGCGGGAGCGTACAATCCACTGTTTATTTACGGAAATTCCGGACTCGGAAAAACTCACCTCTTGTACGCTATCTGCAATGACATAAAAAAAAGTAATCCGGACAAAACATTTCTTTACATAAAAGGTGATGATTTTACCAACGAACTTATAGAATCCATAAGAAAAAACACCACAAGTGAATTTCATCAAAAATACAGAAAAACCGATATATTACTCGTGGATGACATTCAATTCATAGCCGGAAAAGATTCTACCCAAGAAGAATTTTTCCATACATTTAACTCTTTGTACGAAGCAAAGAAACAGATCGTTCTGACTTCGGACAGGCCTCCAAAAGAAATACAGACTCTTGAAGACCGTTTAAGAACCCGATTTGAATGGGGACTCATAGCGGACATACAGCCACCTGATTTTGAAACAAGAATTGCGATAGTCAAACGAAAAGCGGAACTTTTGGATATAAAAATGCCGAATGAAGTCTGCGAATATATAGCAAAAAAACTTAAAACAAATATTCGTCAACTCGAAGGCGCAGTCAAGAAAATGAAAGCTCATCACCTTTTAGGTGGGGAACCTATGGGAATTCAAACAGCTCAAATGGCCATATCTGATATTCTCAACAATGATCAACCACCTCCGGTAACGGTAGAAAAAATAATAGAAGAAGTTGCAAGAACTTTCAGTGTAACACCACAAGATATACGTTCATCAAAAAGATCTGCAGCGATATCCAACGCTCGTCAAATTTCGATGTACGTGGTACGAGAAATAACACAACTTCCGCTGGTCTCCATAGGCGAAGAATTCGGAGGACGTGATCATTCAACTATAGTTTACGCTCTACAGCAAGTTGAGAAAAATCTTTCAAAAGATTCAAAACTCAAAGCAATGGTAGAAGACATCACAAAGAACATTCGAGACCGATAATATTATTTTTTTTAGCCTAAAAATTTTCAACAAGTTTTAAACTCTGAACATAATGTTTTCAACGCAATTGTTAAAAGTATTTTTTTGAACAAATCTTTAGACATGTTTTAAACATAAATCACACAATAAAAAAATCTCTCTCAGGACAACCGTCAAGAGATTTTCGACCATGTTTCAACAAATTAACAGCCCCTACTACTATTACTAAATATTTAATACTATTCTTACTATCTAAAACGATTTTACTCTTTTAATATTTTTAAAGGATGGTTCTATGATATTCACATGTGAAAAAAGTAAATTTGCAGAAGCTCTATCAAATGTCCAAAAAGCTGTTTCTCCAAAGTCGACTATAGCAGCACTTGAAGGAATACTACTAACTGCAAAAGGTGAGACTTTGGAGTTGTGCGGGTATAATACCGAACTTGGCATTACAACATCAATACCCGCTACTGTCAAGGAAGATGGCAGTATTGTTTTGAATGCTCATCTTTTTACCGAAATTGTACGTAAACTTCCTGATGATTTAATTGAGGTACATGTATCCGGTAATCTTACTGCCAAAATCATAAGTGGACAAAGTCATTTTGAACTTATTGGAATTGATTCGAATGAGTTTCCGAGTTTGCCGACGGTCGATGGTTCAGATTTTTTGGAACTTCCCGTATCTACAGTAAAAAGTATGATTCGTCAGACTATTTTTGCGGTTTCGGAAAACGATTCAAAACCTGTTCATACCGGAACTTTGTTTGACATAAAAGATAAAACGATAACTCTTGTTTCAGTAGATGGATATCGCCTTGCGATAAGGAAAGAACCGATAAAAGAAGAAGTTGAACTTAGCTTTGTGGTTCCCGGAAAGACTTTGCGTGAGGTTTTAAGGCTTTTGCCTGATACTGAAGAAACTTTAAAGATATCTGCAGGAATGCAACATATTGTCTTTTATGTTGGAGATTATTCAGTTGTATCAAGACTTCTCAACGGTGAATTTCTTGATTATAAAGCGACAGTTCCTCAAAAAAACAAATATACCGTAAGTGTAAATACGCAAGATTTTGCAAATAGTATTGAAAGAGTATCGCTTCTTATCACAGAGCGTTTAAAAAGTCCTGTAAGATGTTTGTTTTTAAGCGATAAAATTCATCTTTCGTGCAATACCACAATCGGTAAAGCAAGTGATGAACTTTCTGCAAAAAGTGATATAAAAACCGAACTTGAAATTGCTTTTAATAATAAGTACATGACAGACGCTCTTAAAAATACAGATTGTGACGAGATAACAATAGGACTCGGTGGACCGCTGAACCCGATAAAGATTATGCCGAAAGAAGGAGAATCATTTTTATTCCTCGTGTTGCCCGTGAGAGTCAAGGCTGAATAAAGGAGATTTTTTATGAAAGATATTGTGATAAGTACCGAGAATATTAAACTTGATTCTTTTCTTAAACTTGCCGGAGAAGCGCAAAGCGGAGGAGAAGCTAAAAAAATGATAAATTCGAAAAAAGTTCTCGTTAACGGAGAGATCTGCACTTCACGAGGAAAAAAACTTGTTTCCGGGAATTCGATTTCGGTTGAAAAATCGGATGAAAAATCGATGGAAAAAAATGAATATAGAGTTGTATACGAGTGAGAGTGCTTGAATTAAATATTTCGGGATATAGAAACTTAAGTAAAGTAAGCATAAATCCAAGTCCCGGAGTTAATTTTATATACGGAAAAAATGCTCAGGGAAAAACAAATCTTATCGAAGCTGTTTGGATGTTTACAGGTGCTCGGTCATTTAGAGGAACAAAAGATATAGATTTGGTTGATTTTTCGAAAGATTCGGCAAAACTTGAAGGAAAATTTTTTCTTGAAAAAAGAGAACAGAATATATCTGTTTTTTTCGGAAACGGTAAAAGAAAAGCTTTCTTGAACGGAGTTGCTCAGCCTTACCCGACTAAAATTATAGGAAAGTTTCGAGTAATACTTTTTTCACCGATTCATCTTTCGCTTGTCGGCGGAGGACCTGAATCAAGAAGAAAATTTTTAGATGCGGCGATTTGTCAGCTAAAACCGACATATATTTCACATGTTTCCAAGTATAATCAGATATTGAAACAGAGAAATGCACTGCTTAAAAATTTCTCTATGGATTCTGACGGTATTTTTTTAGAAGTTCTTGATGAAAAACTTGTTCAAACCGGCTCTGTTATAGTTTTTGAAAGGCTTAAATATCTTGACTGTTTGAAAAAAGAAGCTCTGAGAATTTATTCCGAAATTTCCGGAAATTCAGAAACAATGGAAATGAATTATATTCCGAGTTTTTCAAAAAATATTTCTTCGCAAAGTTCTGTAGAGTGCATAAAAAATGAAATTTTTATGAAATTAAAAAAATCTTCAAATTCCGATATAAAATCTGGCCACACTTCTTTCGGACCGCACAAAGATGAATTGGAAATATTTATCGACGGTAAAAAAGTACGTTTATTCGGTTCCCAAGGTCAACGACGTTCCACTGCGCTTTGTCTTAAATTGGCTGAAGCGTGTGTTCTTAGAGAATTTTGTGAAGAAGCACCCGTGATATTGCTTGATGACGTGATGAGTGAACTTGATGATTTCAGAAAAAATTATCTTATAAGCAAAATAAACGAAAATCAGGTATTTATAACGGATTGTGATTCGAATATGTCAAGAAAATTCAAAAACGGTAAACTTTTCGAAGTTAATGCAGGTAAAGTTCAAGAAGTAAGAGAATTTTAGTTGGTGATTTGTTTGAAATATTTGGATATCGGTTCAGATACGATTATTTTTAGCGACGGAATAGTTGGAATATTTGATTTGGATAAGATTACGGTTTTTAAGTCGAACAGAAATTATTTGTCAAACATGGAGAAAAGAGGTAAAATAGTAAATACTACCGAAAATTTACCGAAATCGTTCATAGTTTTTAAAGACGGTAATCAAGAGAAAATTTATCTGAGTCAATTTTTACCGTCTACGCTATTAAAAAGGCAGTACACAAAATAAGGATTGGAGAGTGGTACAAAATGAAAAAGTTTGAATTACCGCAGTGTCCGTATTGTGGAGAACAAATTTGGTACATAGAAGCTTTTTTGGCGAAAAACAGAAAAACTTACAAATGCAAAAGCTGTAAAAAAATTTGTAAAACAGATGTAAGCAATAGAGCTTTTAAGATTTTGGGAATTGCGGAAATTATTGCAGTATTGATTTTTATTGCGGCTATTTTTGCCGGAGGAACGTTTTGTCTTGCGGGAGCCGGAATTATCATGTTGATATTTTTGGCAGTTTATTCGATATTACCTTTTACACTTCAGCTTTTTAAGCTTAGGAAACGGACAGAAAATGATGAAGATGTTTTTATGAGTATGAAAAAAGAATCCGGACGGGATACCGATACGGAAATTTACAGTAATTAAAAAATAATTTTTTGGAGGAACTACACTTTGGAAAGTAATGAGATAAGTCAGAGCGGCGGAAAGTACGGTGCAGGCGAGATACAAGTTCTTGAAGGTCTTGAAGCCGTAAGAAAACGTCCCGGAATGTACATCGGAACAACAGGTCCGAAAGGACTTCACCACCTCGTTTACGAAATAGTTGATAACGGTATAGACGAAGCTTTGGCGGGGTATTGCAGCAAAGTGGAAGTTGATATTCTTCCGGGAGAAGTAATAAAAGTCTCTGATAACGGTAGAGGAATACCTGTTGGAATTCATCCTACAGCCGGTATTCCTGCTGTTACGGTTGTTTTTACAGTGCTTCATGCTGGAGGAAAGTTCGGTGGCAGTGGATACAAGGTTTCCGGAGGATTGCACGGAGTAGGTGCTTCTGTTGTAAATGCTCTTTCAGAGTGGCTTGTTGTTGAAGTTTGTGACGGAAAACACGTTTACAGACAAAAGTTTGAACGTGGCAATATAGTGACAGATCTTGAAATAGTTGGAGATTCCGAAGAAAGAGGCACAACCATAACTTTTAAAGCTGATCCTGAAATATTCAAAGAGTCTACGGTTTACGATTATGAAATTTTGCAAACACGTTTAAGAGAACAAGCTTTTCTTAACGCCGGAGTTCGCATAGTTCTCAAGGACAGCCGAGATTCAGAGAATCCGAAAGAAGATGATTTTGAGTATGAGGGCGGAATAAAAAGTTTCGTCGAATATATTCATAAAAAAAGAGGCTTTGAAGTAATTCATGATGACATAATAAGCTTTTCCGGAGTTCTTCCCGATGGTTCGGCGAGCGCCGAAGTGGCTCTTCAGTACAACGACAGTTATAACGATCTCATTTTGTCTTTTGCCAACAATATCCATACAATGGATGGGGGAACTCACGAGGACGGATTTAAAAGAGCTTTTACTCGTGTTATAAACGATTACGCAAGAAAATATAATCTCCTCAAGGAAAATGACAAGAATTTTTCCGGAGATGATGTAAGAGAAGGTCTTACTGCAATAATAAGTGTGAAGGTGAGAAACGCACAATTTGAAGGTCAGACAAAAACGAGACTCGGAAATATGGAAATACGTGGTCTTGTGGATAAAATTGTAACAGATAAATTTACAACGTATCTTGAAGAAAATCCTGCGGTTGCCAAATCCATTGTGGAAAAGGCAATGTCTGCTTCGAGAGCAAGAGACGCTGCTAAAAAAGCCAGAGATTTGGTCCGCAGGAAAACCGCAATGGAAACAGCTTCGCTTCCGGGAAAACTTGCGGATTGTCAATCAAAAAATCCGGATGAAACCGAAATTTACATTGTAGAGGGAGATTCTGCAGGAGGTTCCGCAAAAAGCGGCAGAGACCGTAAGTTTCAGGCTATTTTGCCACTTTGGGGAAAAATGCTTAACGTAGAAAAATCCCGTCTTGACAAAGTTTACGGAAATGAGAAACTTATGCCCGTAATTATGGCAATGGGATGCGGTATAGGTGATGATTTTGATATAAGTAAACTGCGTTACGGAAAAGTTATAATTATGGCCGATGCCGATGTTGACGGTTCTCATATACGTACATTACTTTTGACTTTTTTCTTCAGATTTATGAAACCCGTAGTCGAACAAGGTCATATTTATATCGCTCAACCGCCACTTTTCAGAATTACGAAAAATAAAAAGCATTATTATGCTTATTCAGATGAAGAAAGAGATAAAATTCTCAAAGAATTAGCTGGTGGAACTGAAATTCAGCGTTATAAAGGTCTTGGTGAGATGGACGCAGAACAGCTTTGGGAAACCACTATGAATCCCGAAACACGTATAATGCTTCGAGTCTCGCTGGAAGACGCAGCAGCCGCCGATGAAACTTTTACGATTTTGATGGGAGATAAAGTTGAACCCAGGAGAGAATTTATAGAACAAAATGCCAAGTATGTTCAAAATCTTGATGTGTAGTTGAGTAGTTTACAGAATAAAATTACAGTATGTTTAAACAAATTGTTGAGATTTTTTAGTTAAACATATATAATTTGTGTAATCAAGTTTTAGAGTTAAATTTGAAATATTTTTATGATTTTAAGGAGTTAAAATGAAAGGTAAAGATTCGTATCCCCCTGCATCTTCGAAAAATAGTTCGGTAAACACCATGAGTAAATCTGCTCAAAATAATTCCGAAATATCACCTGAATCAAATTCAGACACCGAGGAAGTTCGAAAGCGTATCGACGTTGATCGTCTTGAAAGTGGAGCAATTGTAAAAAAAGATGATACGGCAATTGATAAGGATTCTTTTTTGGAAGATTCCGAGAATGTTGACACTGAAAATTTTGGAAACTCTGAAGAAAACAGTGAAAGTCCAGAAGAAGAATGGGACGGTTCGGAAGCCGAGATAGTGGTTGACGATGAGTCTGAAGAATACGAAGAGGAAAATACGGGAATAAAGATAAAATACACTTTAAAACCCGAAGAAATACGTGAATTTGTCCAGAGCAGCGAAGGATATGAAAAAAACAAAAAAGCTCAGAAAAAACATACAATAATTCAAAGTGTTGTTTTTGTACTTATGGTTATACTCAGTATAATAACCGGAAATCGGTATTACCTTATACTTTCGGCATTTCCCATAGTGTCTTTGGGATTAATATGGATTGTTCCTTACATAGGCGTCAGAAATTTAATAGGGAAAGTTTTGAGAAATCAAGAATTTTCTGTGGAAGTATTTCCGGATAAAATAGACGTTACCACGAAAAATTCGAAAAAAGAAATTATGCTTGATGGTTCCTGTGAAAGCGAAGAATTTGAAAATATGATACAGATATTCTCAGATGGAGAACTGGCTCTTATTATTCCCACGAGGGCTGTTGAACCCGAATTTTTGGCGGACTTGCAAGCTATGGTTTTGGCCGGAACCAGACCGAGGTACAAAGACTGAATTTTCAACATTTTTTAATTAATATGTTAATTAGAGGGGTATTGAATGGATAACCAGGATGAAAAAAACACGCCAGAACAGAATGTGATCGAACCTAAAGTTATAGAAGTTGATATAGAAAAAGAAATGAAAAAATCATTTCTTGCATATTCCATGTCAGTAATTGTGGCAAGAGCTTTGCCTGATGTACGAGATGGACTTAAACCGGTTCACAGAAGAATTCTTTATACAATGTTTGAAGATAACTTGGGTCCCGATAAAGCATACAGAAAATGTGCGAATACTGTAGGTTCGGTACTCGGAAGATATCATCCCCACGGCGATGCTTCGGTTTATGATGCTTTGGTAAGACTTGCTCAAGACTTTTCAATGAGATATATGCTTGTAGACGGTCACGGAAATTTCGGTTCGGTTGACGGTGACCCTCCGGCTGCTTACAGATATACGGAATCTCGAATGAGTAAAATAGCTGTAAAGATGCTCACGGATATAGATAAAGAGACAGTAGATTTTGTGCCGAACTATGATGACAGACTTGAAGAACCAACCGTATTGCCTTCGAGGTTTCCGAATTTATTGGTTAACGGTTCAACTGGTATTGCGGTCGGAATGGCGACAAATATTCCTCCGCATAACATGAATGAAGTTATAGATGCCATGTCATACTTACTTGACCATCCTGACGCGGAACTTGCTGAACTTATGGAATATATTAAAGGTCCGGATTTTCCGACAGGCGGAATAATTATGGGTCGTTCGGGAATAAGAGCGGCTTATGCTACCGGCAGAGGAAAAATAACAGTGCGAGCAAAAGCAGAAATTGTAGAAGATAAAAATTCGAGGTACAAAATCGTTGTTACCGAATTACCATATCAAGTTAACAAAGCTCGCCTTATTGAAAGTATTGCCGATATGGTTAAAGATAAAAAAATAGAGGGAATCTCGCATATTGAAGATCATTCTGACAGAAACGGAATGCATATCGAAATTGATGTAAAAAAAGATGCTTCGGCTCAAATAGTGCTCAACAAGCTGTATACTTACACTCAACTTCAAACGACTTTCGGTGTAATAATGCTTGCAATTGTGAACGGAGAGCCAAAAATACTCACTTTAAAACAAGTTCTCGATGAATATATAAAATTCCAGTTGGAAGTAGTTACGAGAAGGACGATTTTTGACCTTAAAAAGGCTAAAGAACGTGCTCATATTTTAGAAGGTCTTAAAATAGCTTTGGATTTCATAGATGAAGTAGTTGCGATATTACGTTCTTCGAAATCGATTGCGGAAGGTAAGCAAAGACTTTCTGAACGTTTCGGACTTGATGATATTCAAACTCAAGCAATAGTGCAGATGCCTCTTGGAAGACTTACAGGATTGGAAAGAACTAAAATAGAAGATGAACTTAAGGTTCTTGCGGAAAAAATAGATGACTTTAATGATATTTTGGCAAGCGATCATCGAAGACGTGAAATTGTAAAGCAAGAAGCTGCGGAAATAAAAAATAAATTCGGTGACGAAAGAAGAACTGCTATAGAAAATGTGAGCGGTGAAGTCGATATCGAAGATTTGATTCCAAAAGAAGATTGTGTTTTGACTATGACAAGATATGGATATGTCAAACGTCAGAGTCTTGACAGTTACAAAACTCAGCGCCGTGGAGGAAGAGGTATTTCCGGACTTGCTCGTCGTGACGAAGATGTAGTAAATGAATTGTTTATAATAAACAGCCATGACTATGTTCTTTTCTTTACGAATTTCGGAAGAGTATACAGGCTTAAATGTTATGAAATTCATGAAGGTTCAAGAACTTCAAAAGGAATGAACATTGCTAATTTGTTGCCTATCGCCTCTGATGAACGTGTAACTTCGATGATAAAGGTAACGGCATTTGAGGAAAATAAATATCTCATAATGGTTACTAAGTACGGAGTTATAAAGAGAGTTTATTTAAATGCATTCAATACTGCGAGAAAAGGCGGATTGATTGCGCTTGACCTCGACGATGGAGATGAACTTGCATGGGTTCGTATGACAAGTGGTTCTGAAGAAATAATAGTAGCTACAAAAAAAGGAAAATCCATAAGGTTTAACGAAATGGACGTAAGAGCTATGGGACGTGGTGCAAGAGGGGTAAGAGCGCTTAAACTTAAGGATGATGACGAAGTAGTCGGAATGATAATAGTAAATCCGGAAAGTTTAGTATTGACCGTTTCAGATACGGGTTACGGAAGAATTTCGGATGCATCTGATTACAGAATTCAGTCACGTGGAGGTCAGGGAGTAATAAATTATCATACCGAAAAATATGGTAACGTTGCTGCACTTCACAGCGTAAGTCTTGATCAAGATGTAATTTTAATTTCTGACAGCGGTATAATAATAAGAATAAAGGCAGATACTATCAGAAAATGTTCCAGACCTTCAAAAGGCGTAAAAGTTATGAGACTTGTTAATGGAAGTAAGGTAGTTGCGGTTGCGTGTGTTCCACGAGAAGAATCCGATGACAGTCATGATAACGTAGAATCTACAGTTGATGAAACTTTAGATTCAGAAACTTCTTTACCTGAAGAAAACGGTAATGTGCAGGAATAATTGAATTAATTGAAAAATTTTAATCGGTACTGTATGGGTGCCGATTTTTTGTTTTGCAAAAATTAATTTTGTCAAATAATGTATTAAAAAATATTTAATATAAATTTTATATAAATTGACAATTCGACACTTTTCGATATATAATTTATAAAAAACGAAATAAAATTTTACAGGAGAGATTGTATGAGTGACTTTTATTTGAAAACTCCCGATATCACTATGCTTGATGATATTGCGGCTTTCAGACAGGAGTTTTTGGATAATGGAGATAGAATTAACGGCAGCAGTAACTTACAGGATTATCCCAATCCGAAAAAATGGCTTGATTATCTCGAATTTGAAAAAAGAAGAAGTGCTGATTTTAAAGATTTTCCGAAATCGTTTCAGTGCGTATATGTAAATGGTGACACGGATTTGGTAGTTGGGATGATTCAGTACAGGAATGATTACGTAAAGAAAATAAACAAGTATTTGGGAAATATCGGATATTGTGTACGTCCACGTGAACGTAGAAAAGGACATGCAAAAAAAATGCTTTCCGATATGCTTATCAAATGTTCCGAAGCGGGAATAAAAGACGTATCTATAATTTGCAATGTTGTGAATGAAGGAAGCAGAAAAGTCATTTTAGCCAACGGAGGAATTTTTAAATCTGTTCAAAAGTCTGATGTGAACGGTGCTTTGATGGAGACTTATCAAATAAAATTGTCTGATTAATTCATTTTGCAACTGATTTCGTCATGAAATATAGTTATTACCAATATTTAGATTGTTTGTTTAAAAAATTTACATACATGGTTTGACAGGGATTATTCTATTTGAGTGTTAATTTATATTTATAAACACACATTGAGTAGAGGTGAAAAATATCCGCTTTTGTTTCAGCGGAGTACCATGTATGTATAAAGAATGTTCAAACAGTGTTTTTGTGGAAAAGAACAAAGATTGTTCTCAAAATATCAATACTCGAAAAATTTTTAAACCGAAAGCCAAACACTATCGAAAAGAAAATAAATCTTGCTGTGAAAGTTGTCGTTTCTTTAAGTTTTTTCGGTTTGTTTTTGCTTGTGTAATTTTAACTGCATTTTTAGTGATGTTTGCTTGGGGCGAAAGTTTTTTTGAAAGGAACGAAAAACTACAAGATTTCACCTGTTATGATGATTTCATATGGCCTGTAGTGATGCAAGATCCACTTCCTTTTGATGAAAAAACTCCGCCGGAATCTTTGGCAGTTATTCGAGCTTCTATATGGAACTGTGCAACGGACAACAAGAATAATGAGAATAAATTTGATGAAAACGGTATGCTTGTACTTTCTGAAGATGAAGTCGAAAATAACGCCAAAAAGCTTTTTGGTGAAAATATTTCTTTAGGTAACCGAGAGAATTTTAACGGCTCTTTTTATAAATATATCCCATCTAAAAAAGAGTTTATCGTAGCTCCCATAAGCGGTACAGATGGTTATCTTCCGCATACACTTAAAGCTTTTGAAAGAAACGGAGATGTATTTTTAAATGTGGGATACGTTTCACCTAAAAATCAGTTTAACTCGGAAATGAATAAGATAGAAAAAGATAAATTTGAAAAATTTGCAAAATATAAGCTTAAAAAAAATGCTGAAACCGGGAATTTTTATATTTCTGCAGTTACTTGAGTCACATCAAAAGATAAAGTAGTACAAGCACAATAGAGAAATTTTCTTCATCATCCATTAAAAGTATGATAAGAACTATCAGTAAACTTTTATCACTGTCACTGAATAAGAGTTCTGCAAAGTTTGGCATTTTTTTAAAATTACTGTGTTTGTTTTTTGAATTTAATGTTGAAATATTTTTTTCAAGATTGTTTCTTTGAGCGGATTCATTGTTTGATTCGCTCTTTTTTAAATTTTGCATCGCTGTGCTTTTTGAACGAGAATGCAATTCTCTGACTCTTTTAACAGCTTCAGCTTGCATTCTTTGTATATCTTCGTTTAGGATGCTTTTTTCGGACATTCTCTGAAAATTCGCCTCCGTTGCTTATATAAATCTTGAATTTTTGATTTATTTCATAAAAAATCTTTATTTTTCAGAAGAGGTAAAATTTTAATTATTTGCAAAATTTTCGAAGAACTATCTATTTTTTTTTGTCTTTCTTTAGATAAAAGCGGCTTTAAGGCCTTTAAAAACCTGGTATATTTGTCCTCTTTATTGAATGACGACAATAAAGGTCCGATTTTCAGAAACATTTGAAGCATTTCTGCCGGAAATTCACAACTGTCATCTGATTCAGACTCACATTCACTTTCAGTATCAGGGGGGTGGTCCGAGTGTTTAGAGTTCTCCGATTCGCAGGAGCCGGAAAAGCCGGAAAGTTGTTTTATTTGATTCATTATTTCAGGATTTCCAAGAAGCTCGGTTATCTTTCCGGCCAAATCTTCCATAATTATTTATCTCCCTGTAATTTTTTTAAAAGCTGTTTGGCTTTTGGAGTGGATAACAATTTTAATACAGCTTTTTGATCAGAGAGCATATTTGTTACTTTTTTAGCTTCTTCTGTTTTTAAATTTTTAAGAAGATCTTCGATTTTACCGCTTGAAGCAGCAGATTTGAGTTTTTCCGAATCGGTTCCGAGTTTTTGTGATGCTTTTTTGAGCATTGCGTCCAGAGATTGATTGTTATTTGAATTCATAATATCACCTCCGAATATACTGCCGGTATCTATAAAATTTTTCCGGCTGAATTATTTATATGAGATATTTCGATTATTTTATGCACAAATAAAAATATGATAAGACTATTGAATTTTTTGAATAAAAAATATATAATACAATGTAAATATTTTAAGTAAATAATATAATAATTTATTAAAGGTGGTGAAAAGACACAATCAGAAATTTTGTGGTTGTGTTTGAGGTATGAGTGAACAGGATTTTATTAGAGTTTTTTCGGATGAAGAATTTGTAAATACGCTTCTTCAACTTGAAACCGGTGAACGTGTAAGAAAAGCTTTAGCTGAAAAAGGAATTGTTTTGAGTGTTGATGAACTTGATAAATTTGCTGCTGTACTTGTAGAAGCTATTGAAAACAAGAAAAGTATTGAAGATGTAAGTGGCGGAGAAGATAAGAGTAAACGTTCAAAAGAAATTGAAGAAGGAGCGAAAATTTTTGCAGAGTTTATACCCGATAATTTAAAAGGAAATATTAAGTGGCTTTCTTAAGTTTCAATATGGTCACAAACTTATAGTTGAGCACTAAAAGAAATTGAAACAGTAACAAAAATTTTTGCAGGGTTTATATTCGAAAATTTTGAGTGCCACACTGTATAGATTATTAAATTTTATTGTGATGGAGGTAAAGTAAATGAATAATCTCAAAGAAATATTAAAAGAAAATGGTGTGGTTCTTACTGACAGCGAAACAAATGAGCTTTTAAAAATGATAAATTCCGATAAAATCGATGAAAATTTAATGAAAAATGTTTCCGGTGGTGTTCAATATGATAAATTTATGACTGCACTTAGAATTTTAGCAGGAATTGGTGTAACTGTAGCTTTAAGTGCAGGTGCTGCAAAGTTAGCAAGCAAGTACAAAAGAGATACATCTCAACCCCATCAGCCCACTGGTGACATTGTGCCGTATGTTGCTCCGAACCCTGTGGAGCCCTCAAAACCGAAGAAACGAGGCGTAAGGTTTGATAGTGAAGTGGAAGTTCAAGAGTTTAATATAAATACCGGAGACTGGGGCGAAGGGTATATTGAAACAATTTCAGATACTCGTAAAAGCATAGGTAGGATGAAGCGTAAATCGTAGATAAAGTAAAAAAATTCCGTTGCACCTGAATTTTTTCAGTAATGTGCAGCGGTTTTTATATTTTCATTATTTAGAAAGGTACAAAGCTATAGCTGTTCTGTTTGGCAGTTTAAGAATGGTTCCCGGAGTTAATTTGTCGTTTGCTTCTATACCGTTAAATGTTGTTATTGCAGTGATATATTTTGTGTCTTTGTAATAATTTTCGCATATGGATGCAACGGTGTCGTCTTGCTGGACAATGTAGTCCTCGTAATCCATATCGAGTCCTACAGACAATATTATATCAGCTGCTGATTTGGTACTGTTTTGGTTATCTTGTTTTTCGGTTGATACTGTTTTTTCGGATTCGTCTTTTGAATTTCCGTTATAAGTGGTGTTTCCGATTGTAACTACCGAAGCGGCTACATTTGAATTTTTTCCTTCGTTAATTTTGGAATATACTAAGTAAACTGCTCCGAACGCAATCATAATCGTAAAAGCATAATTGCTTACTTTTTTTATTAGAGGTTTGTGGAATTCTATACGATATTTGATATATGAAAGCCAAGAACTTGCTTTTGAAATTTTTTCGGCTTTTTTCAATTCTATAACGAGTTCGGGAATAGAGGTATATACTCCATTTTTACATTTATCGAGTACAATGTGAAGCTGTTTGTTAAATCCGGCGTCACACTCTGCAGGTAGTACATCCTTGATAATGTCGTGAATATTTTCAAGTATTGTTTTAAAATTTGCTCCTCTGTACTTAAAAATATTTTCGAGATTGTAATTTATGTGAATTTGTTTTTCATCGGTTATTTTTATATTCTTTGACTCTGATGCACATCCCAATATATCGTATGTGGATTTTGTTATACCGTCAATTTTCATCAGTATAAGTTCCAATATTTTACATCTGTCATCAAAATGAGTAGTGCTGAGTTCTTTATTGTATTTTTCTTTTATTCCCGGAGCTTCTTTATATTCAAATACTGCGTAAAATTTGTCTGCACGTACAAAGAAATCTTTGAATTCTTTTGGACGATTGTCTGAATCATAAATCGAAAAAAGTGTTTTGAAAAGATACAAATCGTTTTTATCATATACAAATTCGTTTAGTATATAAAGGTTGTCCAGAGTATTTTTTCCTTTGTAGGCTATAGACACATTAATTTTCTCATTTTCAATGATATTGGCTATTACCACATAGTCTGAATTGTTTTGTGAGTTTCTCATATTTTTAACTCCGTTCATTTGATTTGAAAAATAAAACATTTTTTTGATACTTGACTCCGTTATTCTATGATAATATACTATATTATACAACCATGAATTGGAATAGTAAACATATATATTTGATTATTTTGAAAAAATATATATTTAAAATTCAATTAAATATCGTTAAATTAAACTTGTATAAAAAATATAAGGGTATGGAGGTATTTTTAATGAAAAAAAAGTCGTCTGCCAGGAACCCGCAAAACGTGATTGAAGCTTTGGATAAAACCAAAAATTTTTTTTCTAATCCAAAAGTAAGACTTGGTATTTTATCAGTTTTTTTTCTTGTTGTGGCCTATCTTACTCAATATTTTGTAAATAAGCCCGATTTCGGAGCTTTTTTGAGTTCTGATATGGATTCTGTCGGGAATGTTTATGTTCTCGGAGTCAATCAGAATAAGTCTCAGTATAAAGTCACTAAAATTTGTTCCGGTGGTTCGATGGCTTTTAAGGTAGATTTGGAAAAATCAAATGATGAAGCCGCATATTCGTATCGCAACATAGAAGCAGATTCAAAAGGAAACTTTTACCTTGTAAAAGAAAAACGGAACCTTAAAGCTGTTGCAGCCGATAAATCACTTTATCCGATCTCGAGTGAGTCGGTATTGATGTATGATACGAACGGTAATTATATAAAAGAAGTAGTAAATCTCGATTTTTCGAAATACGCAAATCCTCCGGTGAACGGATATATTCAGAAAATTCAAATTTTGAATCAAAAGATGACGGTTGTTGGATGTCAAGACGACCGCTATGATGTTATTACCGCAAATCCTCTTACAGACGAAAGTCCAAAAAAAATAAAAACATTTACAGTAACTCCTCCGGTTAATATTGCCGACCGTTCAATTAAATGGGTTGGTGATGTTAGTGTGCTTTCAACCGGAAGGGTGTTTTATTCTACAAAAAACGGTCAACTCTGGGGAATGAATAATCAGGGAGAATTTACTGATTACTCAAATGCAATTTCAACTTCTAAATTTTTGATAACTGAAATGAGTGTAGACTCTAACGACGACATATATTTTAACGATTCCATAAGCGGTTCTTTTTATAAACTCGATACAAAAAGTATAACTTCAAAGGTAGTATACAACTTAGATACTCCGCTTGATAGTTCTCAAAGTATTCTTGTAAGAGATGTAAGAAAAATTAAGCTTATAGATAATAACGATTTTTACGCTCCTTCCAAAGCTTTTGATAAACCTTTTTATGTAAGATTTGGTTCTCGTACTCAGCTTATTACCGATGTTAGAGGAAGTTTCTTTCCTAAAGGATTTTTGATTATAGCTGCAGTATTTGCCGTACTGTGGTTAGGTTTTTATGCAGTTAAATTTATTTCAAAAGCAGATATAAAAAGAGTTCCGCTTGCAATAAGAATAATTGCTATGTTTTTACCTGTTTATCTTGTTTCTATGGGGATTTTGGTTTTTGTTAATACAAGTGATTCGGTTTCTGAGTATATGTCAATACTCAAAAGTGAGCAGGAAAGAGGTGCAAAAACAGTTGCAGACAGCATAGATGCGAGCGAGTTTTCAAAACTTGACCACGTAGGTGGTTATATGAATGTCGATTATTTGAAAATAAAAAAATCCGTAGAAAACGGATATAATGACTTATCGCTTAAAATAGGTGACCGCAGTGATTATCTTGTAACCTATATTGAAAGGTATAACAAACTTTATGCGACTATAAATACAAGATACAACGTCTCTTCTTCTTCATATGACAAACTAAAATACACAAATCCCGATATGGTATCTTCGCATTGTGCTTTAATTGATTCAGTAATGGAACGTGATGAATGTGAAGCTCTTTATGATATTTGGAATCAATTTTCAGATAAGAAAAATTCAACCGATTCCTTAGAAGCAACGTTTCGTGATGTTTATGGGAATATGACCGGTTCTTTTGTGGCGCTTAAAGACAGCAACGGAAGAATTGTTGGATTTGTGGGTAATTTTCTTGATTCGAGTATTCATACTTCAACGGAATTTTGGAGAATATTTAAGCATTCACTTGCTGTAATTCTTGTAATTGCTGTGTTTATATTTGCATATATGTGTTTTTCGGTGAAATGGTCACTAAGACCGCTCAAGAAAATAGAAAATGCAATAAATACAATGGGAAAAGGTCAGTGGAATACACGTATACAAGTAAGATCTAAAGATGAGCTTGCTGATATAGCTCAGGCTTTTAATGTGATGTCGGAAAAAATCGAAAGATATACTTCCAACCTTATAAGGTTGAATAAAGAGTATGTAAGATATGTTCCTACTGAAATATTCAGATTTATGAATAAAGAAAAAATTACTCAAGTAAAACTTCATGACCACAATATAGTCCACATGAATATAATTTACGTTACTTTTAATCTTTCGTATAAGGGTTCGTATGATTTTAAAGATGAAAATGAAATATTCGAGGCTTTGAACAAGACTTACAGTGAAATGTTTAAAGTAGTTGAAAACAATAACGGAGTGGTACAATCTTTTGACGGTCTTGATGCAGTAATACTTTTTCCGGATGGAGCAAAAGATGCATTTAATGCTTCAATTCAGTTCAAAGAGATAGATATAAGCAAATCGGTTAAAGAACACATGAATATTACTCTCGGAGCCGGAGATGTTTTGATAGGTGTTTTAGGAAACGAAGACAGGCGAGGAGTAGTGGTTGTTTCTGATGAAATAATGCAGATGTTTAATATAGATACTCAAATAGGAGTAGTCGGAATAAATCATGCCGCAACAAGAGCGATAGTTGAAAGTCTTGAAAAGGACGAGCCTTATGATTATCGATTTATAGGAAGAGTGGGTAATATTACTGGAGAAGGCTATACTGAAATTTTTGAAGTTATAGATTCATCCAACAAATACCGAAAAGATCTCTATATGTCTACGAAAGAACTGTTTGAAAAAGGTATCGAAAAATATCTGTTACATGAATTTGAACAGGCAAGACGTATGTTTACTGATGTTTTGAGAGTTAATGAAAATGATAAAGTGGCTATTCATTACCTTATGAAATGTGAAGAACAAATGAGAGATCAAGAAAATGATAAGTTTTTAAAAAAAGGTTTTACAGGATATATTGTTTAATTGGTTTTTGAGGTTAAAGTTTTTTATAAGTTATTAATTTATAAATATATAATTCTGAATTTTTATAATGAACAGGGTGGGCAGCAATATGTCAATGGTAAAAGATATTGTTTCGAGAATTGTTACAACTTTAAAATCACAGATGGTGATGTTAACTTCCTTTTTTATCCAAATACAGAATGTAGGAATGAGGGCTGCTCAGGCTGTTCAGCAAAAAGTTCAGAAGTTTATACAAAATTTTTTGAAAAAGCCTGGCAGTAAAAAAGATTATTTCAGGTTTTTTGGAATGTATTTTTCAAAACGTTTTGTAACTATATTTGTTATAGTTTTAGGTGTTTTGGGATATCTTTTGGTATATCAAGTTTATCCTTGGGCCGATGGGAAACTTTGGACATCTAATATTCGTATAGACACTCCGAAATATGCTAAGTTTGGTGGAAAAGCAAGAGTGTATAATACAGATGGAAAGTTAGTATATGAAGGTACGATGGAAAAGGGTGTGCCTCAAGGTTATGGAATTCAGTACGATTATAATGGCAATTTGATCTATAAAGGTTATTTTGAAGGCGGAAAATACAGTGGACAAGGTGAATTATATAATTCTGCCGGAGTTATGATATACAGTGGTTCTTTTTCCAATAACAACTATGAGGGAGAGGGAAAACTTTTCAATGATATAGGGAAATTGATATATGTCGGAAATTTTTCTGTCGGACAACGTTCCGGAACCGGAATAGAATATGATCCTTCGACTCAGCTGAAAAAATATTACGGAGAGTACGCAAATAACGTTCGAAATGGAAACGGTGTAGAATACGAAGAAGACGGAACCAGTATAAAATACGAAGGCTCTTTTAAAGATGATTTTTACGGCGGAGGACAGGGTAAACTTTATTCAGGAGGAAATTTACTTTATTCCGGAGCTTTTGCCAATGGATTTTATGAAGGAACCGGAACGCTTTATGATTTGGATACCGGAGTTGTGAAATACGTAGGTGAGTTTAAAAATGGTCTGTACGACGGAACCGGAAAACTTTACGATGTAAGTACTTCGGTAGTTATATATGAGGGAAGTTTTTCGAAAGGTAAACGACAGGGCAGCGGTACGTCGTATGATAAACTTGGTTCCAAGCAATTTGACGGTAATTTCCGAGGAGATAGTATTGATTATATCGGTTATCTCGGACAATCTCCCGATAAAATTAAAGTGGAATTCGGACAAGAAAGTTACCGTACCGAAACTGACGGAAAGCTTATTATTACCTATCTTAGTATGGATGCTTCGCTTGTATTTAAAGTTAACGGCGAAAAGGGAGAATATGTTTGCGATAAGATTATACTCGGAATAAAAGAGAAATTTATGGGACTTGGTTCTCAGAGTACTGCTGTTGAGAGAAGAACTGTAATGGGTGAACCGTTTTCTTCTATAGACTATAGTTGTCCGAGTTATTACAGTACGGTATTTTCTAATTTGGCAATAAACATAAATAAAATAACAAGTGTTCCGAGTGATAAATATATTATGGACAATTACTTTATAAGGTTCTATTTTAATGACGGAAGAACTGAACTTAAATGTATAGAAATAGGTTCGATGGGGTAAGTAAATGTTTGGAGGTGTCTAATTTGGAAGATTTTGAAAACCTTAATTCCAATTTACTTTTTGTATTTGAAAAAATAACAAGTGATAAAGATTTAGCGGAGAATTTTTCAAAATGTAAAACCGGAGATGAACTTTACAACTTTTGCCTAAAAATAAAAGATGGATATAGCCGTGAAGAATGGGAAGAATTTATAGAAATTCTTTATATATTGACTTGTGACGAAAAAAATGTTAAAGTGGCATTAAGTAATGACTTGGATCAAATAAGTGGAGGAATTATGTCGGATAAAATGAAGAAAAAATTTTTAGCCGGAACCTTGGCTGTACTTAGTTTTATGCCTGCAACAAGTACATTTAATCCTGAAGTATCAGCTGCAGAGTCTGGAGTTTTAAGTACATCTACTTCCAAAGTATCAGCCGTGCGGTCTAAAATCTCAAGTATATTTTCTTCAAATTCTAAAAATGTAAAACGTTTAAAGAAAATTATTTTAGGTGTTGAAATTGCAGTTGTCACTGTTGCTATTGGGGTTTATCTGTACAAAAAAATGGGACCGACAATAAAATCTAAATTTGGGCAATATGATTTAAAAAATGGTGACGGCAAGGGTTCTCAACATGATGGTGAGACTGGTGGTGATCAAGAGGCAGTATTAGAAAGTGAATTGGATCAAAGTACTGCGGGGGCACCTGGTGTACAAAATGGGGCTTCTGCAGCTAAATCTGCGAAAAAATTAAAAGAAGATGTATCGGATTCTCAAGGTTCAAGTAAAAGTAGTGGTACTCAACAGGTAGTATTAGAAAGTGAATCGGGTCAAAATACTGCGGAGACACCTGGTGTACAAAATGGGGCTTCTGCAGCTAAACCTGCGAAAAAATTAAAAGAAGATGTATCGGATTCTCAAGATGCGAGTAAAAGTGATGGTACTAAACATATGACACCAGGGAGTGGCTCAGATCAGAGTACTGTGGGGGCATCTGCTGCACAACCTGAAGTTTCTGCAATTCAGTCTGGGGAAAAATTAAAAAAAGATGTATCGAGTTCTAAAGATATAGATAAAAGTGGTGGTACTAAACATATGACACCAGGGAGTGGCTCAGATCAGAGTACTGCGGAGGCACCTGCTGCACAACTTGAAGTTTCTGCAACTCAAACTGTGGGTGAAACTGATGATGTTCAACCTAATCCACCATCTGAGGATCGAGTTCCTACGGCAGCTAAGGCGCCTTTGGCTTCCTCTTTACCAGATGAAAATGCACCCCCGAATGGGCTTCCTAATTTTGGGCATTCTTGCTATTTAAATGCCCTTACGCAGTTGTTGGTTAGAGCTGACTTGTTTAACGAACTTTCTAAAGCAAAAGCGAATGGTGCCAAATTATCTCCCCAAGCTAATGCGTGTTTAACAATAAAGGAAGCTATTACTGGTACGAGAGAGGTTAGTAGGTCGGAATTATACAAAGCTGCTTGCGATCTGGGATATAGAGATGGAGGTCGGCAGGAAGACATTGGTGAAATTATTATGACTAGAATTAATTCAGTCTTTGAAGAAGCTGGAATGCAGCCTGTGATTTCGAATCCTGTTAATTTGCCAAATTTATCTGGACGATATTTTACAATGAAGGATATTTTGGAACATGGTGGAGGTGTAGATGTAACAAAACAAAGAGATGAAGTAAGAAAATTGTATGGAAATTTAAGTGATAAAGATGCTGGCAAAATGATTGAACAACTTCCCTTATTAATAAATTGGAAATGCAGCTCAAGATTAAATATTAATCCGTTAAACGGATATTTTGCGGTTTCTATCAATCGCATAACTGATACAAAGGTGCCTATTGTAGCAAATGTGGATGGACTTCAATCGTCTGTAGGTGAAGTTTCGATTCCTGGTAAAAGTTATATTCCAGTTGATTATGATTTACCGGGGTATGAGTGTCTTGGAGTTGCCGTTCATATAGGGGATACAATTAATAGTGGCCATTACGTTGCTTATATTAAAAGAGGTAGCAATTGGTACTTGTGTGACGATCGTAATGTTAAACCCGTTTCCTATAATCAAGTACAAAATGGTGTATATTGCGATGACGGAAGATTTATACCTGGAGCTAACCAAAGTGGTGTATTGTGTATATACAGACAGTTATAAGAAAAAGCATAGATATTTTAAAAAAAATTAAATATATAATATACAAAAAGCTACCCTTGCTCAGAGGTAGCTTTATTGTGAGATATTTTTAAGCTATTTTCAATTTGAGAATTATTGAACTTTGTTTATATGTTGGTGATATGAATGTTGATTTGTTGAAGAATATTTTGAGGATCTCATTATATTTCTAAAACAGGTTAATTCGATGAAGAAATATTAAAAAACTTAATTATTAAAACACTCATTATTATGGAACAGAAGTAACTAATACTGATAAACTACTGTTTACAATATAAGATGAATTTGGTTTAACAATTAAAAATTTTAGTAATAATATCGTGGAAAAGACATTGATTGGTAATGATAGTTACAATAATCAATCAAATATGTTTTACTGGATGGTAAAAAATTTTCAAAAATTAAGTACTGATTTTAATAATTTTGTTTGTGATGGATTTGTAAAAAAGGGAAATTAACATAGTGAAGTGAAAGTTACAATGATGATCAAGTATCAGCATATTATGGGTAATTTTGTGTTAACAATGTATTGATTGATAGTGTGGTAAAAACAGAATAAGATCTTTTAGAAATATATTTTCAGGATAAGTTGGTCAGTATAGTATTTTTAAAAGTTAAAATGAGATATATTTAATAAAATGTTTAGGTTAAATTTATAAATTATATGTATTTTAAATTTTAAAAATTAAATGATAATAACATTTGATTTTTAATGAATAAATTATTTTTTAAAATAAAAACAAGATATATTGCAGTTTCTCAGCTGAAATACGTCCTGTTTTACTAATATTAAAGATTATTTTAAATGAGATTTTAACTAGTATTAAAGCTTGTACACATATATGAATCAGATAAACTGTTACTATAATTGTTTTGAGAGTGCTTTTGCGTCTTTTTCGTTTGAAACCATGCCTTTGTACTTAAGACCATATAATTCCGAAAATCTCTCAATAGTATATTCTCCGGCAGCAAGTTGATTTTTTGTTGGTGCTGCACCCTGAAATATGAAGTATAAATCTTTTCCAAAAAATTCTTTTTCCCGAACATAACCATAAAAACGATCAAGAAGATTTCGAATAGCACCTGACATGCTGTGCCAATACATAGGAGATCCTATGATTATAATTTCTGAATTTTTCATTTTTTCTACTACCTTTTCAAACTCATCATCCGAATAATTTTGACCATATGAATAAATTTTATAATCTACCAAGTTTAGCGTTTCATAAGGCTTTGAATCCAGTAAAAATTTTGCAAGAGAAACCGTATTTCCATTTTTGTTTGGACTTCCGTTAATAAATAAAATCTTCATTTTTTGCTCCTTTTTAAGTAATTTTAAATCTGTTATATGTCAGATTCAGGGTTCAATTCTAATTTTGTATAATTGAGGTAAGCTTTGGAGTTAGAATATAATATCTTTTATTTTTAATTAGTTTTTGAAATTTTGTTCATTTTATCCGTTATCAATTTAAAATTAAATATATTCACATTATCTTTAATTTACTTTGGATTTTTAATTTCCAAAATGATTATATTTTTTGTCTGAACATGACGTCTCAATTAATTTGAACATTTGATTTATTGTATTTTTGTGCAAATTTTGTAAATATAGGTCCTTCAATTAAATTTTTATCATCATACTTGGGTGAGGATATCGCACCTAAATATAAATATTATCGTCCGTAACTTTCTTTTTGAATTTACCTGGATAGTAAGGATGAGCCGTGATTTATTCCATATAGAGTTTTGTCTTCGAGAAAAACTTGTAAATTAACTTTATGATCTTTGCCTCTTCGTGTACAGTTTTCGAAAGACTTTTTTCATAACCCAGAAAATCGACATACATGGTACCAAAATTCTATCTTATGCAACTCATTTTCCGTATCTTTACGTGACGTATTTTCGCTTATTTACCTCTTTGTGTGAGCGAGTTAATGGACAGTAATTTAGCTTAACATTTGGGGAATCAAGTGGAGATATAAAGTAAACTTTGACCCTTTTTTTACCTAATTTTCTAACAGCCGCCAACATATCAATTTTTAAGTTTGTTTTTACCATGGCATAAACAACCATCTTAGAAAGTCTATTGACCAATGAAATCCTATGGAAGTTTGTAAATTTTTGTTTTTTACAATCCATGCCATCGGAAACCCAAAAAGTGTAGCCGTGAACAATAACTGGAATAATGCCATAGAAGGATTATCCAAAATCACATTTGGTAAATGAATCAGGCAATGTGGAATCACGGTTAATAAGTAAGTTAATAGTAATGCCAACTTATTTTTAGGTATTTTCCCCTCAAATACATCAATAACAAAAGCAAGTAAAAAGAAATGCCATATAACTTCCTCAGATATTCCGGGAGCCAATGCCTTTATCACTTGAGGAAGAACATTAGATATGTCAAAACTATAAATTTGTTTATTTGCGTAAGTTAAGTATATTGCCAAATTATTAATCAAAGCAAAGGGTAACGAATATAAACAACCTTTAAAAAACGACTTTACAGTATTCTTCATTTTCAAATCAAAAAATTTGTTTTGCAAAGAATGCCGTCTAAAAATTTGACATGCAGAATAATAACATAAAGTCGTCGAAATTCCTGATATATACCCATAGTGTGGACAAACTGTAAATCCAAGCACACATGATACAACTAAATCCATAAAATTCAACGTCCTGATTTTAAATATATAATACACCGATAATCCTGAAATTAAAATTTCGCACCAATGCCATGCTCGATTGGTTATACTATAAAAGGGTAACAAGCTTTTTTCAATCGGAAAAATAAAATTAAAAATAAACATTGCAGAAAAAACTACAAGACAACTTACTATTTTCCAATAAGCAATAGTTGATTTTTTGGTTTCAATCATTAATTTCACCTCCAGCAATAATTTATAAATTTCCTTGTTCTAGTTTTTTGGGATCTTATGCCATTTTAAAAACGCGTCTGTTAATATGTCCAAAAGAATATTAAAATTTAACTTCTCTTTCTATTCAATCAAATTATCTCCCCTTTATTAATAAAGTTTCAATATTACTTGCATTATACACAATAAATTATATATTGTAAATATTAAATTATATATTTTATTAAATTTATACCTCGGTTTAGGGATTTGAATAAAATAGAACATCACGAAGAAACAGAAAATTCCCAGAAAGAGATTATTTTCAAACGTAAAACCTAGTCTAGATGAGATCTTTTAACCTTTGTTGAGCGCACAAAAGAAAAGAGATCTTAAATTAGAAAGTTGAAATAGGAAGTAGAAAAGAAAGAGCGTAAACGTAAAGAGGTATTATTTGAAATATTTATCTTTCTTTGTCTAATGACAATTCATATATCTGCCATGAAAAAAGATGATGTCAATAAATTCTCTCAAACAGAAATATTTGCATTTATGAAAGGATTACTTGTGATAGTTTTGATTCACAAGAATATTTCAGAGATAAGAGATAACAAAATTTGTTAATACTTTAATCGATAAATTTTTATATATTTAAATTATTGTATTATGGGTGTAAGTTTGTAACGGTTATGTTTTTTAGAGCTAAAAAATTAACGACTACTCCTAAAATTCTAGAGGAGATAATCGTTACATAAAAACTGTATTGTATATAAATTGTTATACCGATATGATATAGCAGATGTATTAAATACGAACATCATTGTACATAATAAAATTAAAACTCCATTAGGCAAATTTTAATCGTTCGTCTAATGGAAATATGTCTAAGAACTCATATATTAATACAATCGCACGCTAATTCGCTTTCCGTGCGAAAGTATAAAATCACAGAATTTATTGTTTGTTTTAGATAATAAATTTTAGAAACAATTGCATATATTATATTTTGTTACCAATGAAGTGAGTACATATTCACTCTTCGTTCCGGGTTGAGTCGGCAGACTCCGTGATTTCACGTAGTTTATTCTCGAGTATCTCTTTATTTGGAAGACAAAGTTGATAATCAGCAATTAATGTAGGCGATAAATTTCTATTTAAAGCGTATTTTACCACTGTATCATCTTTATCTGTACATAAAATCAAACCAACACTTGGATTTTCATTCTTTTTCTTTATATCTTGATCAAGTGCCTCTAGATAGAAATTAAGTTGTCCTAAGTGTTCAGGTTTAAATTTTTCTGTCTTAAGCTCTATTGCAACCAAACACGATAATTCCCTATTATAAAACAGCAAATCTATAAAGAAATCTGTATTTCCTACCTGAATTCTATATTCTTCTCCCATAAATGTAAAATCTTTGCCAAATTCTAATATAAAATCTTTAATATTTGAAACTATAGATTTACGCAAATCTTTTTCTTTGTGATTTTCCGGCAAATTTAAAAACTCCAGCACATAGTTATCCCGTAAACACGAAAGACCTTTATTTTTTGAAATAAACAATTCATTCTTTTTATCAGATAGCATTGTTCTTTCAAATAACATACTATCAATTTTAATGTTACGGAATATTCAAGTCCTATAATTAATTCATTTTCTGTTTCAAGGTGTAATGCAGACGGATCTCCAAATGGATGAAGGAAGCTTTGCAAAATGCGATGTTACAGCCAGTGGTGTTAGTATATAAGTGTGGACAGGAAAAGTTGAACAACCCCTATATTATAAAACGAAATAGCAAAGGAGAAGATTAACACGGCGAAGAAACAAAAATCATACACTCCGGAATTCAAGCAGCAGATCGTGGATCTGTATAATGCCGGAGGGACCTCGTATCCACAACTGGAACGTGAATATGGCGTAAACCGGAGTACAATCAGCGGATGGGTAAAAGTGCTTTCCCCAATCAAAGTTTCCGAGGAAGAAACAGTAACTCTCAAGGAGTATAAGGCTCTCCATAAGGAAATACAGCGACTTAAAATTGAAAATGAAATATTAAAAAAAGCAACCACCATATTCGCAAAAGAACAATAGCTGAGATTGTGTCTTTTATTCAAAACAACCTTAAATATTACACTGTATCGCAACTTTGCAGTGCTCTGAAATTTCCAAGGAGCACCTACTACAAGGCTCTAGTTGGTGCTCCCTCAAACCGACAGAAGGAGTATCAAAAGTTCGACAGGCAGGTAAAGCAAATCTTTGAGGAATCCAAACAACGCTATGGGGCTGTAAAGATATGCCGCATCCTGAATCAGAAAGGCATTCCATGCAGCCTGAAGCGTGTCCAGCGGCATATGGCAGGACAGGGTTTGCGCTCTGTGGTTGTGAAGAAATACAATCATCATGCCAATCACGGAGCTGTGCCGGATGACAAAGAAAATATTCTCAAGAGTGATTTTGGAGCAGATACAGTCAACCAGAAATGGTGTACGGATATCACCTATATCCACGTACAGAAGGAAGGATGGACGTATCTTGCATCTGTAATGGACTTATGCAGCCGCAAAATCATTGGTTATGCATATGGTGCTTCCATGACGGCAGAACTGGCTATAGAAGCTGTAAAGAACGCCTGTCTGAACGTATCGAATACAGAAGGGATTATTCTTCACAGCGACCTTGGAAGCCAGTACACCAGCATGGCATTTGAAAGCTGTCTTGCTAGCATGGGAATGATACATTCTTTCAGTCGCAAGGGAAATCCATATGACAATGCATGTATTGAGTCTTTCCACTCTTTGCTAAAGAAGGAGGAGGTCTATCTCCATACCTATCAGAACTCTAAAGAGGCTCGCAGGGCAATCTTCGAGTATATCGAAGGCTGGTATAACCGTAAACGGATTCACAGTGCTATTGGCTATATGACACCACAGCAAAAAGAGGATGCAGAACTTAAAAAATTAGTATAACCTTTCAACTTTTTTTGTCCAAAGTATTGACATAAGTCCACATAAATTATAGAGCATAAAATTAATACTCCAAATACAGCAACGTTTAAAAACACATATTTATAATTAAATAGAAAACCACTCATCACATAGCTTGCAAGAGATTGCCCGACTGACCAATTAGGCAAAGCATAATAGCAAACTATATCCACAAATAAACTGTAAATTAATATTGAACCAACGCTTAAAAATGCATCGATTTTCGGGCAAACTTTGCTTATGTAGTAAACAAACCCTGTTACTAACATAAACACACTTGCATTAACAAGTGAAAACCATGGATTGGAGTTGAAAAATGCTGCAGCTGTTGCATATAAAATCCAACTTACTTTAAAAATATTTGAGATTTTTCGGTTTTTATTGTACTGACTAAACATTAGAACTATTGAGTGTAACATAAACTTTCCCTCCTTTGATTCATGCTTATAGCATTTTTTAAATGGATTCCTTTGATAACTACTAGGTTTTAGAATCCCATATTTCAAATACATGTATCTTGTGGTTTTTGTATAAACTGAGAAGTATCATAACAGGTACATTTTGGTCAAATGCTTTTGGATATTTTACAACTTTTTTAACACATTTTTCATAAATATCACAAAACAGTTTTTTGTCTACTGAAGTTGGAGAGCGAGGTATTTGCTCTTCAGTAATGCTTCTTATATGACCCATTTCTTCTAATGAACAAATTCTTGTTTCTCTTGATTTTTCATAATCAGAAACATTGATATTTTGTTTAGTAATGTAATCCCAAATAAAATGTGCTGGCCAATCTGTTAAATACCATGGTATTGAAATGCTTGTGTGCGAACTGCTTTTGCCTCTTGTTAATTCGCCGCCATCAAATCCTGGACCAACATACTCTAAATTTACAGATTTCCCCCAATCTATTATTAGATTAGCTGCACCAGATGTTTTATATCTTGCTACAACTTCACCAGTAAAATATACGGAAGCGTGATAAGAGCACAATAATATTGCCTTCGGATTAACTTTACGGCACTCAGATAAAAACGAATTAATACCTTCTATGTTTAGATCTCGACCTCTGGGCAATCCATGCCATTCGTTACTTGGAGCATCAGGGCGACACATAAAGTAGCTACCTATTTTATCTTTGATTTCAGTAATATCTTCTTCAGTTAGATAATCATCAACAATAATTCCCTTTGGAACTACTGCTAAATCATGTAAATAAGCTTGCAACAAACCTTTTGTTTTTCGGTAATTACCGTACCTTAATATGACCTCTGAATTATCCTGTGTAAAATCAAAAATATTCGGTTTAGCGTAAGCTATGTATTCTTTTGATAGCGCACCATATATAAATATCAATACACCTATTAAAATTTTTTTGAAAACAGACATATAAATTTCCTAATCCTTTGTTATTTGAATTTCAACTTTATTAAATGGTACGCGTAGCCTTTATGATCCATCGGACCTACTTTTGCACCTATTTCTTCTAAGATAGATTTTAATAATCCCTGCACCGCACCAACATCGTCGGAAGTTCCTTTATATTCAATTTCAATGTAATCGCCTAAATCTTTGACTCTATCAATTGAAATCTCACAATTTTTATACATAAAACTCTTTCTGAGCTTGTCAACCACAATGATGGGTACATAGCCATGAGCAGATAATCCAAATTTCGGAAGAAACGAAGGCATATCACTTAAACTGGAAAGCTCAAATTCGGATTCTTCACAGTATGTTTTAATTGGCGCATCTTCAGGTAGCCAATGCTTAAAATTCAAAGTTATTTTTCCGCTTTCTACTCTAATTCTTAGCCACTTGTATACATTATCAGGATCAGAAAAAAACGTGCAAGAAGGATTATCATAATATGTGTCTATCTGATGATTCTCATATGTTTGAACTATTCCTTTGCTTGATAAATACGATATTACTTCTTCTCTATTTAACAATTTAGCCCTAATTTCAATTTCTTTCCCCGCATTAACCAACGGCGAAATTCCTATTGCTACCATAAAACACATCACCCAAACTAAAAATTTTCTAAATTTCATAAATATGACCCCCAATTTAATAATTGATTTCCAAGTCTTCGAAATCACACAAATTTTCAAAAAACCAATTTACATAATTATATTTTTTCTTGATTTTTTGTATTTTTCCCTCCATTAATTGAAATTTGTTTTTGTAATCATTATTTCCAACTTTTACTTGAAATTTACAATAAAGATACGCGTCAATAGCATCGGCAGCATCCACAATTTCAATTATTTTCTTGTTTTTTGCAATGTCAGGATTTTCAATTTTATTTTTCAACATTTTTGGCAAAGAAGAAAATAATCTTAATGAATATAATTTTTTCAATTCCTCATAAGATTTTTTAAATTCAGGTGTGCTGTTTTTTACTGGCGAAACAATATGCGACGTATAACATTCAAAACCATCATGGTACAAAGATTGTACCGCTGCAGCTTCAGCATTTACATGTGTTTCGTTTATTTCATTATTTATTAATGCAAGCAAATGGGCAATTACTGCAACCGAGAAACTATGCTCAGCCACACTTTCTTGCCTAATATTAAATGATGTTCCCCAACGCTTAGCAAACCTTAATCTATAAATCAAATTAAAGAATTTTTCCATAATTTATTATTCCTTTGTTTCTCTGTTGACTCTTAATGTTCCGCATCCTCCGATAGAATCTCTTCTGGAGCCAGAGCTTTTTGAAAATTTTATATTTTCAGATTTTAATAACTCAAGTATTTCAGAATATTTTTTCTCATCAGTATGCAAAGAACTGTTTTCATCAATTTTGTTATAATACATAGGAAATAGCGTGCAGTCTAATTCTTTAGCAAGATTAATAAATTCACGAATTTCCTCGTCTGAATCATTGATTCCACTAAGTATTATGTAGCCTATTGTAAGTTTTTGACCTAGGCCTGGATATTCTTTAACCATTTCTTTAAGTATGCTAATCACCTTTGTTGCCGGAAGAGCATTAGGCATTATTTGTTTACGTGTGTCATCGTTTATAGAATGCATTGAAACAGCTATACTTGAGAAGTTTGCTTCTACAATTTTCTTAAAACTTTCTACACTTGGAATTGAAGTTGTTAAAGAAAATGTGTTAACTTTATCTTTAACATTTTCCATGGTTGAGAAAACATTAGTAAGGTTAATAGCAGGTTCGCCAATGCCACCAAAATGAACATCATTTAGTTTTCCTTGTTTTTCATATACACAGTTTACTTGTTCTACTAATTCATCTAAAGTTAATGCTCTAATACATCCTTTTTTGCTTGAGGCACAAAATACGCAATCAATTTTACAACCGACATGAGTTGATATACAAAGACATACTGGTTTTTTAGCTAAAACAGCTTCAATTTTGTAACCGTCCTTTGTTTCAAATATGAACAAAATGTTGCGTTCTGATTCGATTGATTTTAAAAACATAATTGAACAACTCCTAATAATTTTAAATTTTTATATCTATGCCAATAGGGCAATGATCGCTACCTAGTATTTTATCATAAATCTTACTTTCAGTAATGCGTTCTTTTAGAATTTCTGATGTTAGTACATAATCAATCCGCCATCCTACATTTCTTTCTCTCACTCCTTTTCTATATGACCACCATGTATACGCACCCTCTTTGTCGGGATACAAATTTCTAAAACTATCAATAAAACCTGAATCAATTAATTTAGCAAAACTTTCACGCTCCTCATTGGTGAACCCTGCATGTCCTGTATTAGATTTTGGATTTTTTAAATCAATTTCATTATGTGCAACATTTAAATCTCCGCATAGAATTACAGGTTTATTTACATTTAGTTTTTTTAAAAAAGCTTGCATTTTTTCATCAAAATCTATTCTATATTCAAGCCTTGACAAATCTCTTCTAACTTGTGGTGAGTAACAATTTATTAAATAAAAATCATTATAATCTAATGCAATTATTCGCCCCTCATCATCAAAAAATTCTATGTCCAAAAGGTTGGCTTGATTTTTAGAAAACACAGCAGTTCCAGAATAACCTTTTCTTTGTGCCGGATTCCAATATTGATGATATTGGCTAATTTCTAGTCTGTTGTTCGTATTATGGGTTTTGATTTCTTGTAAACAAACAATATCTGCATCTGAGGATTTTATAAAATCAAAAAGTCCTTTACTAATACATGACCTAAAGCCATTTACATTCCATGATACAATTCGCATTAGCAGTTACCTCCATAATAAATATTATTTATAACACCTATATCTGGAATAGCAATATTTTTAGGAAGGTCAGCTATAAGTTGAACCACTTTTGCAACAGAATCGGTATCTATTCCCTGTTCTGTATTTTTGCTGACATTTGCTTTATCAAATATATTTGTTTTCATAAGACCTGGATGAAAGTCAGTAACTCTTATACCAAAAGGTTCTAATTCCGGACGTAGTGAGCCTGTAAATCCAGTAATAGCCCATTTCGTTGAATTATATACAGTTCTTTTTGCTTTGAAAAAATATCCCGACAATGAATTTACATTTACTATTAGTCCGTCTTTTTGTTTTTTCATGCTTGGTATTACAAGGTTGCATAAGTTAATAATTCCAAAAAAATTTACGTCAATGATGCGCTTTACATGATCTAAGTCATTATTTTCTACTTCACCTTCAATCCACAGTCCAGCATTATTTACAAGAATATCAATTTTGCCACTATCATTTAAAATATAGTCGATTGCTTTTTTGGAAGAATAAGTATCAGCAACATCACAAACCAAATACTTGCAATTTAATTCTTTTGAAATTTTTTTAAGCTTGTCTTCATTTGGTGCTAAAATATACACTTTGTCTGTTGATGAAAAAGCTTGAGCTATACTTTTGCCTAATCCATCACTACCGCCAGTTATAACTATTGTACGATTCATTTTTATTCTCCTTTATTTTTAAAAATTAGTATTTTATGCGCTGTGTAGTAAGTGCCATTCTTTTTGATTAGTCCACCCTTCCAGCTGCTTACAAATATTTTCATAATCTTTTTGTGAAATATTTGATTTGAGATTAAATTTCAATTTATGAATTTCGTCTTTAAGTAAAGAAAACTGGTGTTCAAGGAGATTTTTAAATACTTTATCAAGCGAATCTACGGAGTCGTATTGTTTTGATAAAGTATCCACAAATTCAATATTATCGATACTTTCATCAAATAAGAACTTTTTGTTTTGTTCTATTACATAAAGCATTTTGCCTAAAAGTTTATATGCATTCTGTTTAAGTAAAACTCTTTGTTCTCGAATGTTTAGAGAAGCTTCACCCAAGTATATTTTAGCTAAACTTTTCAAAGAGTAGTCTAATGCAAAATTTCGATCTATCCAAAGCTGAGAATAATAGCTCATTTTTCCTATTCGTTTATCTACATAGTTTACCTCTTGCTTTCCAATTGCCTTTATAATTTGATTTGTTGCTAAATCATGTTCCATTGCCATATTTAAATAGGCAGAACCTATTAGACATTCAATTGATACAAGCATGTACGGTATTTGAGAATAAAACGGAATCCCTTTAGACAGTTTTAAAATTTCATCTTTATTTTTTACAGCATACAAAAGTTTTTCCGGTTCGTTTTTATAGTTTGTTTTTAAAATTAAATCTTTTCTTCCTTGAAAAAAGTATGTTTCTTTTAATTCATCAAAATTCATTAAAGGATCAAAAGTAATGTATGTAAACCTTGTCGGGACAGCTAATCCTGTCAATAAACGTATTCCAAGCGTATTTTCCTCAGATGTGACATTTTTGTTAAATCTTTCTAGAACACTTTGCACTCCAGATTCTACACCTACTAACACGCGGTTCAAATTATTGTCTCTAAGCTTTATCATGTTTTTTATTTTTCTTAATTTTGCTTCTTCACTTGTATGGCTACTATATATTGTATTCATCCTAAATGAGGTTTCATATTTGAGATTGTTTCTAGCAAAAATGCGACTCACTTCTACCGCTCTATCTTGATAATGTTCATTTTCACCACCAACAAACTCTTCATCAACTACATACATAATAAATTTACTGGGATCGTAATTCAATCTTTTTAAATAATGGCAAAAATGATTTATTAAAGTTCCCACTTTTTCTACATCTTTTGTTGAACCGCGCCAAATCCCCTTTTGCCTCCGTGGGCAAAATGAACAAGCATTATAGCAACCTCTACTTGTTTCTAATTGAAACACGCCTTTTGATTTAATTGTAGGTATTAGTAAGTCTAGTTCTGGAATAGAAAGCTCTGCATCTCTTGAAAATTTACAAAAAGATGTTTGACAAATTGAATTTGTCGATTTATCTACAAAAGCTATTGCTGGAATATCTTTTAATTCACAGTTACCTTGAAAATGATCAATAAGCTTTACAAAGAATGTTTCGCCTTCAGAAAGTGAAACAACTACATCCGGATATTTCGCTAATATTTCTTTAAAAGTTATACCAGCTAGGCTTCCGCCTACAGTGATTAAGCATTTGAGACTTTCTTTTTGCAAAGCATCTAAAACACTTTCAAGCACATCAAATAAGCCAAATGTCATAGATATTCCAACAATGTCTATATTTTCATTTTTTACAGAATTTATGAAATCATCAATGTCGGGATTTAACTGTAAATCATATAGTTTAACCGAACCATTAAAATTTTTACGTATAGCATGAGCAATATCTGATATTCCAAGGGCAAATCTAGGGAAAGTATAAACGTCATTTTTGGCAAGTGACAATAGAGCTATTTTGGGAGAATATAATTTTTTTATAAAATCTATTTCTAAAAATAAATGTGCAGTAAAATCATAAGTTTTTTCTTCTTTGAACATTTTAATGTATTTATTGAAAAATATAGTTTCAGCAATAGGCTTATCAACTGAACAGACTAAACATTCTATTGTGTCATCAATATAAGTAATAATTATTTTTTCATCAAAAGAACCGAGTGTAAACACTTGTATATGCTCATTAAAGTTTTCATTAACAACTTTAACTTTTATTTCTTCTAATGGAAGATAAATCAGTGAATTTCTCGTCTCTTCAAACCATAATCTTAATTCATCAAAATTTTTCATTGGATTGCTTAACATTAACCTCCTCTTCTTAGTATAAAGTAACATTTTTGATTAGACGGTACCGCTCAAAAAATATTCTACCTCTAAAATCAATCTACCTAATTTTTCATCAAAGGTAATACAGTTTTCAATTAATCTCCAATAAGGATGTTTTGACCAAACTTTTATTAATTTGTCATCCACAGCTCTAGCAGCGTCAATATCTATAATTCTAACCTCATCATTTGAATAAAGATCTTCTCTGAATTTAGTTGTCGAAAGCATATGAAACACAGCGCTATAACGCTTATAAAGTTCTTCCTCTGGTAATCCTAGTTCTTTCAATAGTTTATCACAATTCGGATCATCCATAAATCCTTTGAAATCCAAAACTGCTCTATCACAGAAAAGTAAAGAAATTTTTCCTTGTGAATTCTGTTCAAGCCCATGACATATCTTATCTTCTTCGCTAATTTGTTTTTTTATAACCATTCTTTCATAGTCATAAAGAGGAACATCTTTTGCGCTTATATGGTCTTCATAATATAAAGTTGTTGAGGCTTCTCCCAAACATGCCACATTATATCCTTTGGATTCAAAGTGTTTCTTTAAATGTTGCATAGATGTGGTTTTTCCGCCACAACATCCTCCTGTAAGTACAATTTTCACGACAGCCGCAGAACAGCTTGTGTTAATCAAAAGTGACAAAAATAAAACAATCGTTATTGAAAAAAATTTTTTAAACTTATTCTTCATAATCTTTACCTCATATCCTATTTTTTAAAAATTTGTGTTGTTTTATAAAAAACTATGTGACTCGAGTAATACATTAATCATAAAATTTTTTTATGCCTTCTACATCAAATATTTCTTTTATAAATTGTCCTAAAATCGAATATCCTGCGATATCCTTGCTATCAAAATTCATAACAAAACCAATATCTTTCCATTCATAAACTCCTTCTTCATTTTCTTCTACAGCCGCCTCATCACAAAATGAATATACAATATTTACTTCACTGTGGTAAGCAGAACTTGGCGGATATATGTAAGAAACCAGTAATTTTGGATCAACTAAATCAATTCCTGCTTCTTCCTTACACTCTCTAATTGAAGCTTCTATTACAGTTTCCCCATCTTCAATCTTTCCTCCTATGCCATTCCAACAGTTAACAAAAGGATTCTTTGTCCTTTTTACCAAAAGTATTTTTTTAAAATCATGAGTAATTAAAAGCACAACGGCATATTTCTTCATCTTTAACCTCTATATTTCATAAAAATTTTAATTTTATCGTGTGTAAAATAAATTATGAATTTTATTACACAGATTTTTAATGACCTCCGGTTTGATTAGCGCGAATTCTTTACAAATCTCTTTTTCGTTTAGTTGATTTTTTTGAATATTTTCAATTATATAATTCACAATTTTTAAATTCTCATCTTTAATCGTGTAAACCTTATTTTCAGAAGTCCATAAAGAAATTTCAGTTCTCTTGTCATATCTTCTACTTAAAGATTTTACTGTTTCTGTTCCATCTTCATAAAAAGGAATTATTTCAGGATATAGCCCATACTTAGCATTTAACGTAGGCTTTTTAACGAAGATTCTGATTTTTCCTATGCAATATTTATTCCAATCATCTTCACGATTTAATATTAGCTTTGAATCCGAATCAATAAATCGTTTAAAGTGTAATAAATTGTTGTTTCTCCAATCACACCAGCTGCTTAGCTGTTGATCAGAAAAACCTAAATTTTTATACGTTTCTGATTCATAGTGTGGCACTCGATAATATATAAAATTTTCTTTAAAAGATATTAAGGTATATTTTTTGGAAAATTCAGAAAAGATTTTATGTAATTCTCGATAATCACTTTTTATATTTGGATTACATAACGCAGTTAATAAATCAGCATTATTGTCTTGCATGGAAGCCGCAAACTCAACAAATAATTTATAATAATCAGAATAAAATGGCGGATCCATCACTATCAAATCGAGTTTTGAGTTTAACACTTTTTCGTTGTTCTTATAATTTCTTATATCAAAATTAATTATATTACACGCACTTGAAGTATGGCTACTTAAGTAATCCAATATAGTAGAAGAAATATCAATAATGGAGATATTTATTTCGGGAAATGCTTGGTTAAAATATAAACCAAGAGTAGGGCAACCTAAAAATCCTATATAAGGATTGCTTTTCCTAGATATATCACAAATTATTTTAGTAATTGCAGAGCAAGTATCCGATGTAAACCACCATTGATATTCTAATAGATGTTCCTGAGGCATATCTTTTATCAATTTTTCCAATTGGTCTTTTAGCTTGTCTTGATCTAATTTCGAATACTTAAAAAACAAGAAATTTTTAATAAATTCTTTTCCTTCATCAGAAACAATAAAATTCTCATTCTCTTTTAAAACGATTTTGTTATCAAGAATGTTTTGCATTGCCTCTATTTGTTCCTCTGGATAAAAACCATTAGACATTAAAACATCACTAATGCTACTTGAATTATTTTTATGGTACAACGTTTTTAATACCAAAAGCTCATAGGATGACAGCTTCATTAACAACCCTCTTTTTATTTATTAAAAATATTAACATTAGCTATATTTTCAGAAAGTTCTGACTTTGTAAAACGCTTAGATAATTCTTCAGCCCAGCACTTTATAGCGACTTGTTGATATTCTAAAGCATTAGATTTTATTGGATCTAAACGTTTAACTACGGGCGAGAAAGTGAAAATTTTGAGTGGTACAAATCTTAATGGTATCAACGGATGTATTTTTTGTAATCTATCCATGAAATTGCTTATTTTGCTATCGATTTTATCTAGTGTTGGTGTAGTAAGGGTAACATAACCATACATGTCTATACCAAAATCTATGAATTTTTTGAAATGCTCAAACTGAAAATCAAAATATTCACTCGGAAGCCCAGAATTAAAAGAAAAACTTTCTTCATCAAATCCTTTAAAACAACCGACTTGACCATAACCTTTGTACTCTTTTATAAAATTTAAATCGCTTTTTGAAAGCACGGAAAAGAAAAAATCTGTTATTAAACTGTTATCAGACCATAAAAATACATTTTCTAAATTTTTTTTTCTTATTGCTTTCATCATATAAACTATCCATTCTGGTGCAAGTTCTGGATTCCCACCAGATAAGTCAATCATAGGAGCTTTTAATTTTTCACTTTCATACATGTCAAGCATTTCATCTGCTGAAAACCATTTTGAAGTAGCTTTATTAGCACATCTTAAAATTTCAGGGACAAAACAGTACCAACATTTCAAATTACATATAGCTATTTGAAAAACTTGTGCAATAAGTTTGTCTGCTGAATCTAATGATAGATACTTTAAAGCTGGTTCTATTGGCAAAGGATCAGAAATCCAGTCATCAGCCACATACTTGTTAAAGTGTCTTATTCTTCCAAAACCATTACAATTCGCAGGCAGAGTCATATCTTGCTCTTGTTCGCTGTTTTCAATTTTTGAAAGTAAAATTTTTTGTTCCTCAGGATTTATAACTAAATTTCTGAAACTTTTAAAATTATTCATACCCAAAAGAACTAAAAGCTACAAATAACGATAATAATATTCAAATTAATACCTTTATTTCGACTTTCGATGGTAAATAATTTACAAATTCTTCTATAATTGTAAATTATTTACCAGTATCTTAAATACTCCGACAAGCATTGTCAAGGCGATTTTTGTCGAATTTTTATTTAATTTAAAATTTAATTAATGCTTAATTATATATATATATATATATACGTAACTTAATCTTAATTTTTGTTTTGCACTGTTATTATAAATGTGGATGAGAAGTACATTATTATGGAAAATGTATACAGTGTTATCTTTTAAAAAATTTCTATTTTTTGAATATGAATTTCGACAAATATTCAAAATAATGTAATTTACAATGTAAATTGGGCAACTTAAAAATTAGATCTAATCTGTTAAAGAGATCAGTCCATTACAAAAGTGGGGTGACTTTGAATGGGTAAGTTCTATAAATTGGTTGAGCAATATACATATTTTTATAAGAAAAAAGTATTGCATAAGATTTTAAAGTGTTTAATTTGGACCTTTTGGAGTGAAATTTTTGAATTTTTTACTGCAAAAAATGTAAATATAAAAATCATTTTGACTAAAACCGCAAAGAAATTAATCTTTGCGGTATTTTTTGTCTTTTTTGGTAGTTATTTAACGATGTATCAAAAACATTCTTGAATCTTCTTTAATTTTTAAAATTAGTAAGATTTTGAGAATTTGAAATATATAATTTTTTGAATAAAAGTACATATCAAAACACACCTATTTGTTTTTCTTTTCTCGAAATCGGAAAGGAAAGACAAATGGGTATTTTTTTTAAATAATGTTCGTGGTCCTCCACAGTCCTTCGTTTTTTGAAATAAAAATCAAAAATTCGGAGGACGAAAAATATGGACGTAGAATACAAATTTTTAAATGGAGAATCCGTACACATAGAAGTATATGGTGAAATTGAAAAAATTATTCTTGAACTTGACAGGGAGCTTAAAAATAATAACCGCAAAGAAACAAGGAGGCATAAAAGTTTTAGCCTGTCTGATAAAAATATTGAAAACATGAGCGCTGCTACAGATATTTGTAATGGTGTTTTAAAAAACATCGATAAAGAAACACTTTTTAAAGCTATTTCTAAATTAAAACCTGATGAACAAAAACTTTTACATAATTTGTATCTAAGTGGCAGACCAATTACTCAAAAAGAGTATGCGTCTATTCTAGGAATTACTGAAAACGCAGTTCAGCTACGACTTGCAAAATTAAAAAGAAAATTAAAACATATTTTATCTACTAATTTTTAATATTTTAGGCAAAACGTAGAAAGTAAAAAATTTAGACGGGTTTTGTCTCTCCCGTGGCTTATATATAGAGACGTTTTTAAAGAAGTAAAAAATTAAGTCTCTGGAAGAGGTGAAGAAAATGATAAAGCATCAAATGAGAATAACCGTCAGACGGCCCGGTGAAAAACCTATAAGCATAGCTGAGTTTAACAAGCTTACATGGATGAAGAAACTAGCACTTAAATGGTTTGGCGGTGTAGAAAAATTAGTGGTTATCGTACCAGAAAAAAGCGTACAGACAGTAGAAATTAGAGAGGAGAAAAGTGATGAGTCAATTAATGATGCCAATCAAAGCAAAACCATTTGAACATCAAAAAAGAGCATTTGAGTTCGTTATGAATCGCTTTAATGGATTGGGGGTGGTGCCAATGAACATTTCTAGAAGTAACACAGCCGCATTGCTTATGGAAATGGGCTAGCTAGGCACAGGTAAAACAATAGTTTCAATTGCAGTGGCAGGTACGCTGTTTGAAACAGGAAAAATCAAAAAACTCTTAATAGTCTGCCCTTTGTCAATTTGTGGAGTTTGGGAAGAAGAGTTTTCAAAGTTTGCTGATTTTGATTACGATTTAAAGATTTTGAAAGGCTCACTTGAAAAGAAAGCTGAAACTTTGTGTTCACTACAAAGACGAGCATTGCAGATTGCGGTTGTAAACTATGAATCAGTTTGGCGAATAGAAAGACCAATTAAAAACTGGTATCCCGATATGATTATCTGCGATGAGTCACACAAAATTAAAGTGCGCCCAGATAGGGCATTGTGTGAAGTAGACTAAGGTACTACCTCGCAAGATAACGCGGGAAACAACCTGCTTAACCGAAAGGCGAAAGCTGACACGGGAACAGAGCACGGCAGGGAAGCGGTAAGTCATCTAAAGGCAATTTGATGCGACTGAACCGCAATGTTAAGAGAATATGAGGTTTAAGTTATAGTTACTGAATGTGAGTTTCTAGTTTCTGTTTTGTGTGGACAGAGGAAAGTGCCTGTAACCTCTGACATAGGGAAGTCTATTCAGTTTTGATGGATAAACAGTTATCAATAAAACCTATGTAACCTGTAGGAGAACCTATGGCAACGAAACTAAAGCAGAGCCGACAATTCTCATTTACCTACACACTTTGCTAACTGGGGATACCCTAAACAAGAATGCCTAAAACAACTTTGTTTTAAGGCTGTAGCCCTAGGGTTTGAAAATCTTGCATGGGTACGGAGCGTTCGTAGTAGTCCGAGGACGATAACGCCGTCTACATGGCGAAGGAACGCAGTAGTTGTGTACTAAAATTAAAATTGATTAGGGAGGAAAACCTCAAATGAAACCAACAATGGAAATTTTAGCAAGAATTAGTGAAAATTCATTGAAAAACAAAGAAGAAGTTTTTACAAAGCTGTATCGTTATTTGCTCAGACAAGATCTATATTATCAAGCATATAAGAATTTGTATGCTAATAATGGAGCTAGTACAAAAGGCATTGATAATGACACGGTTGACGGGTTTAGTGAAAAGAAAATAGAAAAAATTATAAATTCACTTGCAAACGAAACTTATCAGCCCAAAGCGGTCAGACGAACCTATATTGAAAAAGCTAACGGCAAAAAACGTCCGCTTGGCGTACCAACATTCACAGATAAATTAATACAAGAAGCCTTGCGTATGGTGCTTGAAGCCGTATATGAACCTATATTTCTGGAATGTTCACATGGGTTTAGACCGAAAAGAAGTTGTCACACCGCCCTTTTAAGTATTAGGCGTGAATTTTGTGGCGTTCGGTGGTTTGTAGAAGGAGATATTAAAGGATGTTTTGACAATATTGACCATGCAGTGCTGACAAAGATAATCAGCACAAAAGTCAAAGATGCAAGAATAATAAAGCTAATTTATAAGTTTTTAAAAGCAGGTTATATGGAAGATTGGCAATACCATAAAACGTATAGTGGCACTCCTCAGGGTGGCATCATATCGCCGCTCCTATCTAACATATATCTGCATGAATTAGATAAATTTGCAATGTTGTTGAAAGCAGAATTTGATAGACCTCAGGAACGCAAGTATACACCGGAATACCAAGCATTTCGCAACAGATTGAGTGTGCTTAAACGACGCATAAATAAGACAACAGGAGAAGAACGTCAACAATGGATTAACGAGCACAAAAAAATCCGTGCAGAAATGTTAAAAACTCCAAGTAAATCGCAAACTGATAAGAAAATCAAATATATGAGATATGCTGATGACTTCATTATCGGAGTTAGCGGAAGCCGTGATGATTGCCAATTGATAAAAGATAAATTTACTAAATTTATCAGTTCTATGTTAAAAATGGAACTTAGCAAGAAAAAGACGTTAATCACTCATAGCAATCAATATGCAAGATTTTTAGGTTATGATGTGCGAGTTAGACGAAATAGCGAGATACAGCCAAAAGGTGAAGGCAAATGTACAAAGCGTACTCTAATGAATATGGTTGAATTGAACATTCCTTTTAAAGATAAGATACACAATTTTATTTTTTCAAAAGGCATAGCAAAGATGAAAAATGGCTCATATTTTCCAATTCATAGAAATGCACTCACCAATAACACAGACTTAGAGATTATTTCAATTTACAACTCGGAGCTCCGTGGGATATGTAATTATTATGGAATATCCAGCAACTTTAATGGATTAAATTATCTTTCATATCTAATGGAATATAGTTGTTTGAAAACACTTGCAGCAAAGCATAAAAGTTCAATAAGCAAAATCAAGCAAAAATTTAAAGGCAGCAGTGGCAAATGGGCTATTCCTTATGAAACTAAAAATACCTCAAAGTACAGATATTTTGCTAATTATGCTGATTGCAAGAAGTCAAAAGACTTTACTGATACAATTTCTAATGCCTATTTGACATATGGAGCTTCTGTCACTACTTTTGAGAGCCGCTTGAAGGCCCAAAAATGTGAGTTATGCGGAACTACTGATAGTGAGAATTATGAACTTCATCACGTTAATAAGGTTAAAAATCTTAAAGGTAAAAATCTCTGGGAACGTGCAATGATAGCCAAAAGACGAAAAACTTTAGTGGTGTGTGAAAATTGTCATCACAAAATCCATTATCAATGAATTGTAAACTAAAAGAACAACGAAGGAGCCGTGTACATTGAGAGGTGTAAGCACGGTTCTTAGGGAGGTCTGTGCAAACCTACCACAGTAATGTGGAAAGGCGGCACTTACCTACCCGCCTTGCACAATATTGCTGCCTCTAAGTCACTTCATAGGCTGGGAGAAAAAACTGGTTACAAACTGATCCTTACAGGTACAGCTATTACGAATAAAGCGATTGACATTTTCTCGCAGTACAAATTTTTAGAACCTAGAATTTTTGGCAAGAGTTTTTACACATTTCGTAATCACTACTTCGACATGGTTGGCTATGGGCTACATACGCCAGTCCTCAAGGAATCGATGAAAGATGAACTTAGAAACAAAATTTATAGTATTGCATTTGTAGCCAAGAAATCCGAGTGTCTAGATTTACCCGAAACAACGGAAATTATCAGAAAAATCGAGCTCGAACCGTCTGCGATGAATACTTACAAACGCCTTGTCCGAGATAGCTTTGCACAGTTACAAAACAGTGAGGTTACAACAACAAATGTACTTACAAAAATTCTGAGATTATCTCAACTTACAGGCGGTTTTCTCGGTGATGACGAAGGCAAAAAAGCACATCAAATCAGCAAAGCGAAATTAAATGCACTAGAAGATATTATCGATGATGTGACTTCGAGTGGCAAAAAGCTGGTGGTTATAGCTCGATTTATCCCCGAAATTAAGGCAATTACGGATTTGCTTTCAAAGAAAAAGCTCAAGTTTTCAATAATTACAGGTGATGTAAAAAACCGTAGTGAGCAAATAGATAAGTTTCAAAATGATACGAACGTGCTGGTATTTGTCGGGCAGATAGCGACCGCGGGACTCGGTATAACGCTCACGGCAGCAAGTACAATGGTGTTTTATTCCCTCGACTATTCGATGTCAAATTTTGAGCAAGCTAAAGCCCGAATACATCGTACGGGGCAAAAAGAAAACTGTACTTACATTTATTTGATTGCATCGAACACGGTGGATGAGAAAATACTCAAGGCTCTAAAAAACAAGGTAAACTTGGCGAAAAGACTGATTGATGACTACAAAATCGGACTTAATCCGTATGAAAATAAAGGAGGATTTTAAATGAATGAAATTTTAAAAAATAAAGGCAGTGATTTAAACGCAAGCGATAAAGAAAACGCCGTGAATAATCTAAATATGCGAAATGGCGGTGGCGACTCGCCACTGTTTGAGCTTGCAGATAGGCTCAAAACTCTCAAAGAAGAGAAAAAACAAAAGGAATTGGAACTTAGAAATATCAACGATATGCTTACGGAGATTGAAGCAGCACTTGCGGAGTTTATGACCCTCAACGAAACACCGAATTTCACACACGGCGGGACAAGTTTTTCACTTCGGACAAGTCTCAAAGCTTCGGCGATTTCGGGGAAAAAGGAGGAACTATATAATCTTCTCAAAAGCTCGGGATATGGTGATTTAGTGGTTGAAACTGTCAATCCGAGTTCACTCTCGGCATTTGTCAAAGAGCAGATTTCTGAAAATGAAAACGAACTTCCCGAATGGCTTGACGGCCTCGTAAACATCTTTGAAAAAAATACAGTTAATACCAGAAAATATAGAAAATAAAGGAGAAATTTTAAATGTCAAAAAATGAATTAATATCAAATGAAAATAGTGGTTACTTAAACCTCAATAATTTCAATATAAATGGCGAATTTTTAGAAGAACTCAGTGGTCTTGATAACGAGTTCGAACGGATAAAAATACCTGCCGGTGGCAGCACAATATTTGAACTTCCAAGCGGTAATCCCGATGAACCCGATATGATTAAGGAGTTCTCTGCGGTAATTCTTTATCACCACCCGATGTACGTATTTTATAGCTCAAAGTTCAACGGAAGTAATAATCCGCCGGATTGCCTAAGTATTGACGGAATTACAGGTGTCGGAATTCCGGGTGGTAAGTGTATGAACTGCCCCAAGAATAAGTTCGGAAGTGGTGAGAACGGATCTAAAGCGTGCAAGAACAAACACCAAATGTATCTTTTGAGAGAAAACGAGATATTTCCCGTAATACTTTCACTTCCGACAAGTTCCAACAGAGAATTTTCAAGGTACATTAAATGTCTACTTTCAAGAGGGAAAAAGTCCGATAGCGTAGTAACAAAATTTTCGCTCAAAAAGACGGTTAACAAGACGGGGATTTCATATTCACAGGTTCAATTTAGTGTGGCAAGAGAACTGGATATTAAAGAAATCGAGCTTATAAAAAACTATTCTGAACAAGTAAAAGCGTATGCTCAGAGCAAAGCAAATCTCCAAAACTCGCAAAGTGTTGATATTAATACGGGCGAAATTATAGATTCGGAGAAATCCCTATGAGTTACAGATTAGCTTTAAACAGCCAAAAAATAAAAGAATATATCGGCACTCATAAACTTTTAGCTTTGGATATTGAAACATCGCCTTTTGAGAAATACAAAAACGATGACAAAGCCTCACTTGATGCACACAAATCAAGTGTTACGGGAATTAGTTTTTCGGTAGAAAAAGGCACAGGGATTTATGTTCCGTTCAATCACAAGGTCGGCAGAAATGCTGACTTTGTGGGAACATTTGAGTGGATAAAGAGTAACGTTTTAATGAATGAAAATTTGACTGTGGTAATTCACAACGCTGCATTTGAAACAATGTTTTTCTATGCTTTGGGATTTATCCCAAAATGCAAAGTATATGACACTTTGTCCGCCGCACAGATGACACTTAAGACACATACAGAGTTCAGAAAACTCAGCGATTGCGGTCTTAAAAAATTAGTTCCCGAGCTTCTTAAAATAGAGCTTCCGACTTTCAATGAGGTTGTATCGCAGGCAAAAAGTACAGAAATAGAAGATGACTTTGCGTACGAATTGAGTGCAGGCTCAGCCTGCTTCAGCGATTTAAATTCTGAAAACTTTGAAACAATTCGTTATGCTTGTGCTGATTCTGATTACGCTTTAAGGCTATACCACATATTTAACAACTGGTTTGACAATAATCTTCCTAATCACAGATATATTGTAGAAAACATTGAGTCTCCGACTGCCGTTTATGTTGGCATCATGAAATATAATGGGATATTAATTGATACCGATTTAATGAAGGAAAAACGAGAAGAATTATTACAAATGAAGGATCAGCTTAAAGAAGATATAAATCTAATGACAGGTGGTGTGAATATCGGTAAAAACGCAAGTACTAAAGAACTTAAGAAATATTTATACGAATTTTTAAATCTTCCTATTTTAAAAAAGACAAATTCTGGAGATGGTTCTATAGACGACGAAGCTATTTTACTTCTTGAAGAACACTGTAAAACGAAATATCCAAAAATATACCCCATTTTTGATATGATTCGTGAGTACAGAAACCTCGATAAAATTATATCAACATACATAGACGGTATTTTAAAATATTGTGATTTAAAAACATCTAAAGTACATTGTGACTTTTTACAATTAGGCGCAGGCAGCGGAAGGTTTAGTTGTCATAATCCGAACTTTCAAAATTTAAAAGCAGGGTCAGTTTCCGATTTTAATGTCCGTGATTTTATTATCGCTCCGAAAGGTTCCAGCATTATAGAAGCAGACTACTCTCAAGTAGAACTAAAAATTGCAGCATATTTATCACAAGATAGTACAATGCTCAGCGCTTATACAAACGGTGAAGATATTCATGCTATTACTACATCAGCTGTATTTAAAATTCCGGTAGAAAAAGCTAAAAACAAATTAGATCCACAGTATAAAAAAAGAAGAACGGTAGCTAAATCTACCATTTTTGGAGTACTTTATGGGATCTATAAAAATGGGCTTAAAAGAAACCTGAAAGTATCTGCAGGGATAGATCTAACACCTGAAGAATGTGAGAATTTCATATCAGGGCTTAAAAATAAATTTAGTGGTCTTGCTAATTGGCAAAAGCATACCGTTAGACAAGCTAAGGAAGATATGTACATAGAAACTAAGTTTGGACGCAGAAGATATTTACCAAATATAAACTCAACGAATTTTAAAAACAGAAGTTCTGCAGAAAGAGTGGCACTTAATCACGGTGTACAAGGTTTGGCGGCAGAATGCTTAAAACTTTCTATGGCTAGACTCATAAAGCAATTACAAAAATATCCCTACTTACTTCCAATTTTCACAGTTCATGATAGTTTGGTTTTTATTTGTCTCGATGAAAAAGTAAATGAAGCTACAAAATTTATCAAAGACTGTATGGAAGAAAAGCCATTTGATGATTTTTATATCAAATTAAATGCTGAAGTAAGTGTAGGAAAAAGTTATGGAAAACTTAAAGAATTAGAGGTGACAAAAAATGGAAACTAAAGAATTCTTAAGTAAGATCTATGAAGGATGCTCAGATGGATTTTTAACTATTACCATGCTCCCTGAACGCAAAACTCTGTGGTTTAGGCACGATGAGTTGTTCAAAGCCTCTGAAATTGCTAAAAAATATGGATCTAAAACAAACACTTTTTTCGGAGTAGGTCTTAGAAAAAGTATCTTTAAAAATGGATTTCGTGGCAGCGAAAGAGATATTTCTTGTGTAACTACTCTATATGCTGACATTGATATAAAGAGCGAGGCGCATAAAGAGATTTCTCTTCCCAATTCTATTGCTGAAGCAACTGATTTTTTAAACAGTTTAAAGATTAAACCCAGTATTATTGTAAATTCAGGAAACGGCATTCATTGTTACTGGCTCATTGATAAACCATTTATCATCGAAACCGAAGATGACAGAAAATACATATCATCCATATTTAAGGGTTTCGGAAGATATGTAAACTCAGAAGCTAAAAAACTTGAATGGAAAATTGATAGTGTCTATGATTTAGCCAGAATCTTAAGAGTTCCCGGAACTATAAACCATAAGCTCGGCAATGGCGCAAAGTGCGAAGTTATAGAAAGCTATGATAACCGTTATAACATCAGTGAATTTATGCAGTTTATACATTCACACGAAGGGGTTGCATCCTTTAGTAAAGATGCACAAAATGTTCAAAAAGTGGTAAATAACTGTAGGTTTATAAAATATTGTGTCGACAACTCCGAGACACTGCCCGAGCCTCTCTGGCACGCCATGATAACTAATCTTGCTCCGCTTAAAGACTCGAAAAGCGCTATACACAAGTTTAGTAGGAACTATCCGAAATATAGTTTTGATGAAACCGAACGCAAAATTCAGCGAGCAGTTCAGGAAAACAAGCCACATACTTGTGAGTACATCCGTGAAAATCTAAATTTTGACTGTGGCAAGGATTGCTTTGTAAAGGCTCCTATCGTTTACGGATTGCCAAGCTATGAAGAACGTTTTAATGAGCTTATTGCAAATGAAAAAATTGATATAAACGAGGTGCTGTCTGCTCAGAACATTAAACTTTGTGTATGGGCAAAATCAAATATGCCTTCGGAATACGCAAGACTTAAGGTTAAACTCAAAGGTAAAGTAAATTTAAGAGATTTTGAAAAAGCCGTCAGACATGAGTCGCATAGACCAAGCGAAAATACAGAACAAACTAAAACTCTAAAACTTGATAAACTTGAAACTTACGGTGCTGTTATTCCCCAAGGGTGGAATATATCTATGAAACATGGTGTTCAAAAAATACTCAGGAATAATACATCTGATGAGCTTGTGACTGTGTGCCCGTGTCCCGTTGTAATCTCCAGAAAGTTTGAAAATATTGATGATGGTACACAGAAAGTTGAGGTTAAATTCCTAAATCATGATCATTGGAAAGAAGTTATCGCTCCTCGCTCTCATATTTTTAACCGAACCTCGATAATTAAATACGCTGACAGCGGACTACCTGTTTCATCAGGCAATGCATCAGATATTGTGAAATATCTTTCCGATTATGAAGCTGTGAACGATAAGTGTATACCGTTTGTCAAATCTATATCTCGAATAGGTTGGATTGGCAAAGAGTTTTTTCCGTATTTTGTAAAAGATGAGATAATCTTTGAATCGGAGTACAAAGAAGCTTCGAACTTAATCGGAAGTACCGATGAACATGGTAGTTTTGATGTTTGGAAGCAAAGTGCTGAGCTTCTTAGAAATAATCCATTCGGCAGATTTTTATTGGCTGCTTCGTTTGCATCTCCTCTTTTAGAAGTACTTAATCATCGTGTGTTTTTCGTTCATATTTGGCATGATTCTAAGTCAGGCAAAACCGCAGCAATTAAGATGGCTATTAGTGTTTGGGGCGACCCCACAAAGCTGATGGGAAGTTTTAATGCCACGAGCGTTGGTCTTGAACGTATGGCAGGAATTCTTAAACATCTGCCATTTGCAATTGACGAACTTCAAGTTCTAAACAATAAGAGATTGTCTCTCGAGAACATCATATACAGCCTCGGGAATGGTTTTGGAAGGCTCAGAGGTTCTAAAGATGGCGGAATTCAGGAGACCGTAAGTTGGAAAAACAATATCATTACATCGGGTGAACAACCAATGAGCAAAGAGTCAAGCAATGATGGCGTTCTGACTAGAGTTTTGGAGCTTTATGGCAAACCTGTAGATAATGTTGATGTGGCTCACAGACTCCACTTGGTAAGCGAAAATAACTATGGTTTTGCAGGTAAGATTTATATTAAGTATCTCATAAACGATGTACTTCGAATTAAAGGTAAAATCCGAAAAGATTTTAATGAATTGCGAAAAAGTATAGAAAAAAATCAAGCTGAAAACAGTGATAACACACATCTTGATAACGTGGCGATAGTGTGTCTGGGCGATTACTATTCGAGCATATCGGTTTGGAAACAAAGCGAAAAAGCAGCATGGAACGAAGCCGTAAATCTCGGAACTCAAATCCTCCAAAACTGCAGAGAACTTCAAAAAGCAGACACCATCGACAGAGCTTGGGATTTTGTAACCGGATGGATAACCAGCAATAAAAACAGGTTTTTACCCGACAGTACGCCATGTTATGGGAAGATTGAAAATGATGCGGTGTATATCATTCCAAATATTTTACGTCAGGCACTCGAGGAAAATGGATTTGATTATTCTAAAGTTACTCGTGGATTTAAGGACAGACATTTCATCGAAACTCAAATCGACTACAAGGGACACACTAAAATGCAAGTGCCTAAAAAGATAAACGGTATTGTCCAAAAGTGCTTTTGTATTAAAGAGGTTATCAGAAGTGAAAAATCAAGTGAAACGATTCCCTTAAATTAGCCATTTGTGAGATGGTAACCTTTTAACCTCACTTTTTCGCACACACACCTCTTTATTAGAGTAAATATATAATTTAATGTTTGAGTATTTTAATTAAATAAGTCTCTATATAACAAATAAATTTATTTTAAAGGTTATAGAGGTTACTTATATAAAAATGTTGGCTTTATTATTGGGTTTAAGGGAGTAACCTCTTTTCAAAAATAGAGGTTATCAAAGGTTAATGGAGGTTAATTACATGAAAGAAAAGACAATAACAAATCAAATATTGAAATATTTAAAAGATTTACCCGAATGCTACGCATTCAAAGAGCATGGTGGATTATATGGAACTTCAGGAATTCCAGACATTATTTGCTGCTACAAAGGAAGATTTGTGGCTTTTGAAGTAAAGAACGAAAAAGGAAAGCTCTCAAAACTCCAAGAAATAACCATCGAGAAAATACGAAAAGCAAGTGGCGTTGCTTTCAAGGTGACTAGTCTTGAAGAAGTTAAAGAAATTTTGAAGGAGGTGGTGCCGGAGTAAAAATATTTCAAAGTTCAAAGTGCAAAGAACAAAGTTACACAGTACAAATTACAAAGTTACAGAATTCAAAGTACAGATAAATTTTTAAATTTGTAATTTGGAGGATGACTTTTTATGAAAAACAAAAATATAAAGTGCATTAATTGCACTTTTGCTATGGCTGACCCTACTGTAAGTACATTAAAATGGACTGGGTTTGAATGTACAAATTCTAAAAGCCCATATTTTAAATCTCTACTCAATGTCGATCGCGGAGGCAATACTTTATCTAAAATCACGTGGTCTGGTTGCATCTTCGGAGAAAGGAGAAATTAAAAATGAATGTTAAAGAATACCTTTCTCAAGCGCATTACTTAGACAGAAAAATCAGCTATAAACTTGATCAACTAGCATCAATAAGAGAATTTACAACTAAAGCCGGAAACTTACTTTCAAATATGCCCAAAGGAAGTCATAACTATAAGCTTATGGAACAAAATATCGCAACAATGTTAGATTTAGAACGAGAAGTTGACAACAATATGAAAAATTTATTGTATTTAAAAAGAACTATTTTGTTAGTTATAAAAAATATTGACAACAATGAATATAGGACATTGTTGGAACTACGATATTTACATTCAAAAAAATGGAATGAAATATCTAAAATAATGGGTTGTGGTATAGACAATATCTATAAAATGCATCATAAAGCGTTAAAGGCTTGCCGCATTCCAACAGATTTACAGAAAAATACAGTAAATTCCAAAAAGTTTACAGTTAATTCCTGAAAATTCTACTTGCGGTACAGTCTGAATCTGTGATATAGTTATAATATCGAATTATATTTAAATTGCTCTTGGAGAAAATCCAAGAGCAATTTTTTAGCCAAAATGGAGGTAATAAGAAATGCCAAATAAACCAAGAAGCCCTTGTAGGTTCAGTGGATGCCCTGAACTCACTGATACTCTCTACTGCAGCAAGCACTACAAAGCTATGAACAGGTACTACAACAAATACAAGCGCGATCCTTTATATAAAAAACGATATGGTACTGCTTGGAGAAAAATTAGGGATAGTTATATAAACAACAATCCACTATGCGAGCTTTGTGAACGAAAAAACATTTTAAAACATGCTGAAGAAGTACACCACATTATACCTCTATCGAAAGGTGGCTCCCATGAAGAAGAAAACTTAATGGCACTTTGCAAGAGTTGCCATTCCAGAATTACTGCTACTGAAGGTGGCCGTTGGGGATGAATTTTTATAAATTTATATCAAACATAGTTAAAAGTTTTTTGAATGTATCTTGACCATCTAAACAAGTATCGATAAGATATCCTTTTTCGCTTTTCCATTCACTAAGTCCGCGATAGTAAAATGCTTTCTTAGAGTCTTCAATAATAAACGGAACGATACCACATTTCAAACACTCTTTAAAAGCTATAAGCCTTCCTACCCTACCGTTCCCATCTTGAAAAGGATGAATACTTTCAAAGTCAGCGTGGAACTCAATAATATCTTCTATCATTTTTTCTTTTTTAGAATTATATTTATTTAAAAGTAAATGCATTTTTTCGGGTACATCTTTAGGTCTTGTGGTTTCCTTACCACCCACAACATTAGCTCTTTGCTTATAATCTCCAACTGAAAACCATGATAAAGATGAATCTTTTGTACCTTGTTTTAATATAAAATGAATTTTTTTAATTATTTCTTCTGTTAAAATATCTTCAGCAACATCAATAATATAATCAATAGCTCTAAAATGATTAACAGTTTCTATTACATCATCAACAGGAATACCTCCATCAGTATCTATGGTATGCGTTTCGAAAATTAACCGTGTTTGATCTTCACTGAGTTTACTTCCCTCAATATGATTTGAATTATATGTCATACGAATTTGAAGCTCATGGTAAAGTCCTCCGGATATTTTGGCATTTTTTTCATCGACTAGCATTTGAGTTATAAAATTATCAGATACTTTTCGACACAAATCACTAGCGTTACACGATAAATAATCTGCAATTTTTTTTAAAACATGATTCGAAATTTTTTCACCTTTAGTGATTTTAGCAACTGTTTTTGAAGATATGCCCAGTTCAGTTGTCAACGAAGATTTTTTGATTTTTTTTAAAGATAATATTTTCTCAAGACCATCATATGAATACATATCAGCACCTCTTTCTTTACTTATTATACTTTAAAAACACAAAAAAGTAAAGATTTCAAAGAGCAAAAGTAAAGATTTATGTATAAATTAGCCCCCCGGGGGAGTAAAAATCTCTAAATTCGACAAGAATCGAGTCGGGCGTGGGGCATCGCGCAAAAAAAGTTTGATTCAAACGGGGTATTAACCCATTTAATTCTCAAAGGGCGTATTTGACCTTTTGAGAATTTTATTTTGCAAGGAAAGGAGAGAAAAAAGATGGCAAAAGACGGCACAAATAGAGGCGGCAGAAGAATTAGAGCCGGCACAAAACCTGATTCTTTAACCGATAAAATAGCAGCCGGAAAATCAGCAAGGATATTCGAACCAATAGATTTTAATATTGATTCAGATTTTGAAACCGATAGCTTTATGGAAACAGCTGATTTAGAAGGCGAAAACATACCCAAACCCAGTGAATATTTAAACGCTGAGCAAAAAGATGGTTCGCTACTGGGCGCTGATAAAATTTTCAAAGAAACATGGCTATGGCTTAAAAAACGGAAATGCAAGAGTTTCGTAAATCCAAGATTAGTCGAGGCATATTCGCAAGCTTTTGCAAGATACATTCAATGCGAAGAAGCAATTAGTAAATTTGGATTTTTAGGAAAACACCCAACTACAGGTGCTGCAATTGCCAACCCATTTGTACAAATGAGTGTTTCTTTTCAAAAACAAGCAAATTTACTATGGTATGAAATTTTTGATATTGTAAAACAGAACTGCAGTACAGATTTCACTGATACTCCGCAAGACAATGTAATGGAACTTCTTTTAACGGCAAGAAGGAGGAAAAAGTAAAAAGTGAATATTGATATAACCTGGTTTCTGACAGCGATTTCGCTATCGGGAACCATTTTAAATGTAAGAAAAAGCATATTGTGTTTTTATATATGGCTGGTTGGCGATATTCTTTGGTGTGCATTTGACTTTACCCAAAGAATGTACGGAAGAAGCGCGCTTGATTTTATTCAAATTATTCTTGCAATTTGTGGAATTGTATCGTGGAAAAAAGATAATAAGACTTTGAGAGGAGCGAGAAAATGAACATAGAAAAAATAAAGATATCAAAACTTAATCCGGCAAAATATAATCCTAGAAAAGATTTAAAACCCGGAGATACGGAGTATGAAAAACTCAAACGAAGTATGAGTAAGTTCGGCTACGTAGAACCGATTATTTGGAATAAACAAACGGGGAATATCGTAGGAGGGCACCAGAGGTATAAAATTCTAAAAGATATGGGATACAAAGAGGCTGAATGCGTGGTTGTTGATATAGACGCTACTAAAGAAAAAGCTTTAAATATAGCGCTAAACAAAATTAATGGCGAATTTGATATTCCTCTTTTAACTGATTTGCTAAAAGACCTAAGCACAAGTGATTTTGATGTATCTTTAACAGGATTTGATGAAGATGAAATTTCAGATTTGTTTTCCAGCATAGACGATAAAGAAGGCAAAGATGATGACTTTGATGTAAACAAAGCTTTAGAAGAAGCATCATTTGTAAACCCCGGAGATTTATGGCAACTTGGTAAACACAGATTAATGTGTGGTGACTCCACAATCAGCGAAGATGTTAATAAGTTAATGAATAACAATAAAGCAAATCTTGTGGTTACAGATCCCCCATATAACTGCTCATATGAAGGCGGAACAAGTATGAAAATCATAAATGACAGTTGGCATGATCCAAAAAAATTTTATGATTTTTTATTATCTGCTTTTAAAAATGCTTATGATAATCTCGCAGATGGATCAGCGTTTTATTGCTTCCATTCAGATGCGGAAAAAGTAAACTTTTTTAACGCTACAGTAAATGCGGGATTTCACTACTCCACAACTTGTATATGGGTAAAAAACGCTTTAGTAATTGGCAGAATGGATTACCAAATGAGACACGAACCGGTTATATATGCCTTTAAAGATACAGCAAAACATAAATTTTATGGAGATAGAAAGCAAACAACGGTGTGGGAATTTGACAGACCCATAAAATCAAAACTTCACCCTACTACAAAGCCAATCCCATTAATTTCGTATCCAATAAAGATGTCATCACAAGAAAATGGTATCGTATTAGATTTGTTTGCTGGCTCAGGAAGTACACTTATTGCTTGTGAGCAAATGAACAGGATTTGCTATGCTATGGAGCTTGATCCAGTTTATGCATCTGTAATAATTCGAAGATATGCAGAAACTTATGGCGATAACGAAGTATTTTTAATTAAAGAAAATGAAAAAATACCGTATTCAGAAATTGCAAAAAACAATAATAATTCAAGTGTGTAAATCCAACAAATATAATAAAAAAACGAAGTGTACTTCTACATCTAAGATCCGCATAATTACTGGATATATGACATTTTTAGAGGTAATATGTATATAACCTTGAAAGAGGAAATTAACCAAAAAAGTTGGAGGGCACTTACATGAAACACATTGAAATTTTAGATAACGCCGCAAAAAATAAAATACGTTTCAAAGATATCAATATCAACCCAACATTCGCAGCAGCATACTTCTACAGAGCCTTGAAGCCGAAAACGAACTTATCAATTTTGCTGAAGTTATCTGGAATCACGACATCGACTCAATCCTTGAAAACTGTAAGCACCTTGGAATTAGCGAATTTACAATCAGCTCAACATTCTCAAGCCTTATTACAACAATCGCAGAACTTCAAAAACGCGGATGTGAACTTGAAGGACTTACAGAAATAAACAGCAGGTATGATGACATTAAAACAGATAAAAAACAACGCATACCGGCATTTAAAATTAAAATTGTAAAATAAAATTTTTAAAATATATCATTACAAGATGCAGAGCTAAACGGCGCTGTGTCTTGTTTTTTTGGAGGTGAGATATTGAAATACGCGCCAACAAAATTTATGGATCCAAAAAGTAAATACAGCAAATTACACGCAGACAGCGCAGTTTGCTTTATTAATTGCTTAAATCATACGAAAGGACAGTGGTATGGAGAATCATTTAAACTTATTGATTGGCAGGAACAGATAGTGCGTGACATTTTTGGAATTTTAAAGCCTAACGGGTACAGGCAATTTAATACCGCATACATTGAAATCCCCAAAAAACAGGGCAAGCAATTGTTTTTAAACACTTTAATACCTACTCCCAGTGGATATACAACAATGGGTAAAATAAGCGTTGGAGATAGTGTTTTTGATGAAAATGGAAATGTATGCCAAGTTGTAGCAAAAAGCGGTATTGATTTTTCGGAGCAAGCGTATCGCATTACATTTAAAGATGGTGAAGTTATAGACGCAGGAGCACGTCATGAATGGTGTGGGCAATATACTCGAGGGGAACCGATAAACTGTATCATGACTACAAAGGAGCTTTTCAATCTTCCTAAAGATAACAACTCATTTCGTTTCAGAATTCCTGTATCTAAATTTCTAAAATCTAATATTGAAAAATTTAATCTTACTGATATAAATTTAGTTAATTCCAAATTTCGGTACATAGATAAAATTGAAAAAATCGAAAATCAAGGAATGCAATGTATACAGGTAAATAGTCCGTCCCATCAATATTTAGTAGGACGATCTTGTTTACCTACACACAACAGTGAACTTGCAGCAGCTACAGCGCTTCTTTTAACTTGCGGAGATTTTGAGCATGGCGGAGAAATATATGGATGCGCTTCTGACAGGCAACAAGCTTCTATTGTATTTGATGTTGCTGTGGATATGGTAGAGCAATGCCCTTCATTGAAGTCAAGAATAAAGCCCGTTCTATCCCAAAAACGGTTAATATACAAACCACTTAACAGTTTTTACCAAGTTTTATCAGCAGAAGCGTACACTAAACACGGATTAAACGTTCATGGCGTTGTATTTGATGAACTTCATGCACAGCCGAACAGAAACCTATACGACGTAATGCTTCATGGCTCAGGAGACGCAAGAAAACAGCCACTCTTTTTCCTCATAACTACTGCCGGAACGGACAGAAACTCAGTATGTTTCGAGGTGCATCAAAAAGCTGAAGATATTTTAAAAGGAAGAAAGCGAGACCCGACATTTTATCCTGTTATTTATGGAGCACCTCCCGATGCCGATTGGACAGATGAAAATGTTTGGAAACGAGCTAATCCTTCTCTTGGAATAACCGTAGACATAGAAAAAATTAGAAATGCTTGTGAATCCGCAAAACAAAATCCTGCGGAAGAGAATCTATTTAGACAGCTAAGACTTAACCAATGGGTAAAACAATCTGTAAGGTGGATGCCTATGGACAAATGGAATGCTTGCGATTTTAAGGTAGATGAAAAATCTCTTGAGGGCAGAGTGTGTTACGGAGGACTCGATTTATCATCAACAACTGATATTACGGCATTTGTTTTAGTATTTCCTCCTATGGATGAAAATGATAAATATATAATTCTCCCCTACTTTTGGATTCCTGAGGATAATATACGAACTAGAGTTAGAGATCACGTTCCTTATGACATTTGGCAAAAGCAAGGACACCTAAAAACAACCGAAGGTAATGTAGTTCACTACGGCTTTATTGAAAAATTCATTGAAGAATTAGGTAAAAAATACAACATAAGAGAAATTGCATTTGACCGTTGGGGAGCTGTTCAAATGGTTCAAAATCTTGAAGGTATGGGATTTACTGTAGTTCCATTCGGGCAAGGATTTAAAGATATGAGTCCTCCTACAAAAGAGCTTATGAAATTAACTCTTGAAAAAAGGATTGCACATGGCGGGCATCCTATCCTTAACTGGATGCTGGATAATATTTATGTGCGTACCGATCCGGCAGGAAATATTAAAGCAGACAAAGAAAAATCCACCGAGAAAATTGATGGTGCAATTGCTACTATTATGGCTCTTGACAGAGCAATAAGGAACCAAAATACAAACATAGATTCTGTTTATAATGAAAGAGGTCTGATTATCCTTTAGAAATACGGGCTTTTTTATGGTATAATATTTATTGTAGGAGGTTGTGCCGAGTGAATTTATCAGAAATAAAAAGCAAAGTAAAAGAATCTGTGTCCAGTCAAATAGAAAAAACTGGATATGTTGTGCCGGTACAAGTTTTAATGGATTTAAATGTACTTACAAAAAATGACTATGAGAACTGGAGATTTGGGAAAACAGAGTATTTGGAAAAAGTATGTAAAATAAATTTATCAAAATTAAGCAGTATAGTACGTGAAATAGAGACTTATTGTAAATCGCTAGGTTTAAAAGCATCAGAAACATACTATAAGAGATGGGCACTTAAAGATAAAAGTAAGAAAATAAAATTACAATTTTCAAAAAGCGGTAAAGTAGAAATCGAGAAAAAATACGCTACGCATTATTTAAACTTAAATAGAATAAATGAACTTAAACTAAAAAAAGAATCCAATAAAAATCAATCATGAAATTGTTTTCTATTTTCAAGCTATAATCCAAATAATCATCATTCAAATTGAAATGTCAGCAGAGATGTTGGCATTTTTTATTTATAAAAAATTTAGTGGAGGTTTTTTAATGACTAACTTAGAAGTGTTTAAAAATGAGGAATTTGGAGAAGTAAGG